>ERZ827150.29-NODE-29-length-222263-cov-45.584007_pt1 | contig 222263 bp, 200 predicted proteins | sample MGYA00519779_ERZ827150 | MGnify/ENA primary metagenome ERZ827150 (study PRJEB31778, sample SAMEA3449267) | human gut metagenome | biome: human gut; feature: human-associated habitat; material: faeces | place: United Kingdom | collected 2010/2012 ...
GAGATTTTCCTTCGGGATATCTTATTAATTCGGTCTTTTTCTTGTTAAACAGAACACCGTTATTGTCGGAATAATAATTATTTCCACTTGCAACATTAATGCTTGTGAGGCCGGTGCAATATTCGAAAGCCCCGTCTCCAATGCTTGTTACGCTGTTGGGGATTGTTATGCTTGTGAGGCCGGTGCATTTGTAGAAAGCCTCGTATCCGATGCTTGTTACGCTGTTGCCGAGTGTTATGCTTGTGAGGCCGGTGCAACCTGAGAAAGCCACGTCTCCAATGCTTGTTACGCTGTTGGGGATTGTTATGCTTGTGAGGCCGGTGCAACCTGAGAAAGCCACGTCTCCAATGCTTGTTACGCTGTTGGGGATTGTTATGCTTGTGAGGCCGGTGCAATATTTGAAAGCCCCGTTTCCGATGCTTGTTACGCTGTTGGGGATGGTTATGCTTGTGAGGCCGGTGCAATATTCGAAAGCCGCGTTTCCGATGCTTGTTACGCTGTTGGGGATTGTTATGCTTGTGAGGCCGCTGCAACCGTAGAAAGCACTGGGTCCGATGCTTGTTACCTACTTTCCGTCAATTTTAGACGGTATTGTTATTGCGCCCTTTGCCGATTTGTCACAGTCGGTTATTGTGACCTTGTTGTCCGAGCTGACCTCATAAGTATAAATGCCATATGTTTTCTCCGCCGCCTCGGCTTTGGGTGCGAAAAGGCTTGCCCAATCAACGCCGGCAAGCTCGCTTATCGGCGCGACGCCGAGCACCATGATGAGCGCAAGGGTCAGCGCCAAAAGCGATTTGAAAATATTTTTTCGCTTTGTTTTCATTGTTTTTTACCTCCGTTTTGTTTTTACGCATTATTTTTTACGGCAGTGCCGTTTTATGCCTCGGTTGTGCTTTACGCCTCTTTGGCAGAATTCTCTCAATCATATATTAGCACTCTGTCAGAAAAACACAATATACTTAGTATAATTGACGGGTTTTGAGGATAAATAACCGTCTTAAATTCTTTATTTCAATATTATTTGCTGTCGATCGGCGCTTCATATGCTTTCGGTGTCGTATATATTTATACTCTATATATCGACAATTGTCAACATATTGAGCATAAATTAAAATGGCGTTGAGGTGATTTTGTGATTACTTACGAGCCGTTTTACAAAACCATGAAAGACAGAGGGATGACGACATACAAGCTGATAAGGGATTTCAACATCAGCCGCAGTCTCATAGACCGTCTCAAGCACAACAAGCCGATAAGCACCGTGACACTCAACGATCTGTGCAATATTCTTGGCTGCGATGTCGACGGCATAATGCACCATATTCCGGACGAGCCCGACAAAAGCAAATAAGCTCCGAAGCCGTTGCCCCGGAGCTGTTTTTTATATGCCGTTTCTGCGATTATAAAAGTAAAAATCCCCGAAACCGTTTGATTTCGGGGATCTTTATGGAGCTGCTAACCAGATTCGAACTGGTGACCTCATCCTTACCAAGGATGTGCTCTGCCACCTGAGCCATAGCAGCGAATGGCGACCCGGAACGGTCTCGAACCGTCGACCTCTAGCGTGACAGGCTAGCGCTCTAACCAACTGAGCTACCGGGCCAATTTGTCGGCTCTCACCGAACGCACATTATAATAACATAAGATTCCGGGTTTTGCAATACCTAATTTTAATTTTTTTGCGCTTCGTGCTGTTTTTTGACACGCTTTATAGGATATTGTGATTTTTTATCAAGAAAAGCTGTTGACTTACGCCTTATCGCTCCCGTTGGCAAATCTTGCGTAGCGGCGCATCGGCAGAGCACACGCCGCGACGCCTATCACGCCGAGAATAATCCAAAAAACAACCGTCGCCGTCCAGCCGAATTTTTCGGACACTGCGCCGAAGCCGTAGGTCGATATCGCGCTGCCTATATATGTGCAGCAGTTGAATATCCCGCCGACCGTCGATGCGCGCCCGAATTTCGCAAAGTGCACCGGTATGAGCGTCATAAGCAGATGGTTCATGGCGGCTATTATTGTAGTAAACAGTGCCAGGAGTATCACGCAAATGGCGATGGGATATTTGCCGACAAAGACTATGCCCGTCAGCGGTATCAGCGTCATGGCGAAGCCGAACGCCGACGTTGCGGCCTCGTTGAGCCTGAACACCTTCTCGTAAAGCTTCGTTCCTATCCACGCGCCGCTGAGATTGATTATCGGCATAATCGCCGACAGCAGCAGCGAAAACGAGGCGGAGACGTCATATTTTTCGGTAATAAGCGTGGGCACCCACGAGCTGACTCCGTCCTTCAGCATACCCTGGACGAGCACGCCGACGCATATGACCGACGCGCCGGAAAGCATAAAGAGCTTGCCGAGCGAGATTTTTTCGCCAGTATTCTCATGGACGGGAAGCGACGGCTTCTCCCCTTTTCCGAGGATTTTCGAGGTCTTTTTCGCGCATATGCACCAAAAGACCAGCACACAGGTTATTATTCCGGCGGGGATATAAAACGCAAAATGCCACGACGCGAATTTTATCGCCGCCGCAGATATCACATAGGAGAGCAGGCTGCCTATCGGGAAGGACGACGCTATGTGCAGACACGCACGGCTGCGCTGCTCCTCCGGCAGGACGGTGGCTATTATATAGAGCACGGGCGTCCAGAGCATGGACTGAACTATTCCGTTAAGTCCCCAGATAATGCTCATGGTGATATAGCTCGACGAGCACAGCGGCATTATAATATTGGCGCACACCGTCCCGGCGAGCCCCGCGCCTATCATTTTATAGGGAGACACGCGGTCGCCGAGTATTCCGCTGAATATCTGACCCGCTCCGTAGCAGAAGAAATAGACCGTGCCGATAAATCCGGCATGGGGCTTTGAAAACACCCCGTCGGCAACTATGGCGGTCAGCGCGGCGGTGTAGTTTATTCTCCCGAGATAAGAGGCGCAATATGCCGTCCAGCAGGCGACAAAAAGCAGAACGCCCGCCGAAAGCGTTTTTTTGTTTTCTACCCGTTGCTCCATAATTTCCCCCAAAGCGCAGTGATGAAAAAATTATATCACCCGTTCGTTTTTTGTCAATGTCTTTTGCCTTTGTTGTTGAGTTTATAGGTATTATGTGATATACTTAGTCGGTGTCACGAAATATATTTCAAAGGCTTACAGGAGAGTCAAATGAAGTCCATAAAAGAAATTTACAGAATAGGGCGCGGCCCGTCCAGCTCGCACACCATGGGACCCGAGGCGGCCGCAAAAATGTTTATCGGCGAATTCCCGTCGGCGGAGAGATACGAGGCTGTGCTCTACGGCTCGCTCGCAAAGACAGGCAAGGGGCACGGCACCGACCGCGTGCTGCGCGAGACGTTTGCGCCGCGCACGCTCGACATCAAGTTAGACCTGACCACTACCGATATCCCCCACCCCAACACGCTCGACTTCACGGCGTTTGACAAAAACGGAAACGTCATAGGCAAGCGCAGGGTACTCAGCGTCGGAGGCGGTGCGATAGAGGTCGAGGGGCACAAGGACGCGGAGCCGCCCGAGGTCTACCCGTTTGAAAATTTTGCGCAGATAAAAGAATACTGCAAAAAAGAGAGCATCCGTATTCCCGACCTCGTGGAAAGATTTGAGGGCGTTGAGATTTGGCAATATCTCGACCGCGTCTGGGAGGTCATGAACAGTTGCATCAAGCGCGGACTTGCCGCCGAGGGCGAGCTGCCCGGCGGGCTTGGCATAATGAGAAAGGCACATATGCTCATAAGCCGTCACCACATGGACGAGAGCCCGGAGACGCGCGAGAACAGGCTTGTCTGCGCCTATGCCTACGCAGTCAGCGAGGAAAATGCCTCCTGCGGCGAGATAGTTACCGCGCCGACCTGCGGCGCGTGCGGAGTGCTGCCCGCGGTTCTGCGCTACACGGCGGACAGGCGCGACTTCTCCGAAAAGGATATACGCAGAGCCTTGGCGACCGCAGGAATCATCGGCAACGTCATAAAGACCAACGCCTCGATAAGCGGAGCGGAATGCGGCTGCCAGGCGGAGATAGGCTCGGCCTGCTCCATGGCGTCCGCCGCTCTCGCGGAGCTCTACAGCATGGACACGGATCAGATAGAATATGCCGCCGAGGTTGCGATGGAGCACCACCTCGGGCTCACCTGCGACCCTGTCATGGGACTTGTTCAGGTGCCGTGCATAGAGCGCAACGCAGTCGCCGCGATGAGGGCGATAAACGCGGTGAGCCTTGCAAACTTTTTGACCTACACGAGAAAGATTTCATTCGATCTGATAGTAGAAACCATGTATCAGACAGGCAAGGATCTTTCAAAAATATACCGCGAGACGAGCGAGGGCGGACTCGCCAAACTCTATAAGCCCGCAAAGAAAAACGAAACTACGGAGGAAATAAAATGAGCAAGCAGTTAAGACAGCCCGCAGCGGGCGACACCGTTGCAACTATAAAGACAAACATGGGCGACATAAAGGTCGTCCTCTTCCCCGACGCCGCGCCCAAGGCGGTCGAAAACTTCACGACCCACGCGGAAAACGGCTACTACGACGGCGTTATCTTCCATCGCGTTATCCCCGATTTCATGATTCAGGGCGGCGACCCGCTCGGCAAGGGAATAGGCGGAGAGAGCATCTGGGGCAAGCCGTTCAAGGACGAGTTCAGCCGCGACTACCACAATCTCAGGGGCGCGCTGTGCATGGCGAACGCAGGCCCGAACACGAACGGAAGTCAGTTCTTTATCGTTCAGGCACCGTCTGTGGACGAGCGTTTTATCCCGCAGATGGAGCGTCTGCCCGATATGTTCACGGACGAGTCCGTTGAGGACTACAAGGCGGTCGGCGGTACTCCGTGGCTCGATTTCAGACACACGGTGTTCGGTCAGGTGTTCGAGGGCATGGATGTTGTCGATGCGATAGCCTCGGTCAGCCGCGACGCTTCGGACAAGCCGCTCGAGGATGTTGTTATAAACTCCGTAGAGACACAGACTCTTTAATTTTACTCTTTACTTTCAAGTTTTAGTGTGCTAAAATATACTTGAATACGGGGACAGATAAACCCAATCAAGAAAACAAAAGGAGTAAAACTTTGATGAACGGCAAGCTGAAGGACAGCAACGTCGATTTTCTGTTCAAGGCGGTTCTCGCCCTTGAGAACATCGACGAATGCTACGATTTTTTTGAGGATCTGTGCACGGTGACAGAACTCAAAGCGCTTTCACAGCGCATAGTTGTTGCGAAGATGCTCAGCGACAAGCAGGTCTACAGCGAGATAGTCAGCAAGACCGGCGCGAGCACCGCCACGATAAGCCGCGTCAACCGCTCTCTCAACTACGGCTGCGACGGATACGAAAAGATTTTCGAGCGCATAGACGCCGCAGAGGCAGAAAAAAAAGACTGACATGAGCGACTATTCATTCTTCGCCCGTTTTTATGACGGGCTGACGCAAAATGTTGATTACGAGAGAAGAGCAGAGCATTTTTCTGCTCTTCTGCTTTCATATGGGGTCGAGAGCGGAACGGTGCTCGACCTTGCCTGCGGCACGGGTACTTTAACCTCGCTCATAGCCTCGCGCGGATATGAAATGATAGGCGTTGACTCGAGCCCCGATATGCTCGCTCAGGCGCAGAACCGGGCTTTTGAGGAGGGGCAGAACATTCTGTTTCTCTGCCAGCAGATGCAAAATCTTGACCTTTTCGGAAAAATCGACGCCGCACTCTGCACGCTCGACAGCATAAATCATCTGACCGAGCCCGAGGATGTGCGGGAGACATTTCGCCGACTCGGAACGTTTATCCGCCCGGGCGGGATGTTCATATTCGATGTGAACACGGTATACAAGCACCGCGAGATTCTTGCGGACAATTCGTTCGTCTACGAATGCCCGGAGGTTTTCTGCGTCTGGCAGAACAGCCTTGACGAAGAGACAAATACGGTGGACATCATGCTCGACTTCTTCGAGGAGCGCGAGGACGGGACATACGAGCGCACGAGCGAGGATTTCAGCGAGCGCGCATACAGTCTTGACGAGCTCTCAAAGTGGCTCGACGACGCGGGCTTCGAGACAGAAAACATATTTGACGGTATGACTGATGAACCCGTCAGAGAAGATTCCGAGCGCGCGGTGATAGCCGCAAGGCGCAGGAGATAACAGGAGGATAAATTATGGGCAAGCTTATACGCTGCATTTCCGAGGACGGTACTTTAACCGTTATGGCTGCCGACACCACGGATATAGTAAACAGGGCGCAGGAGATTCACGGCACATCCGCCGTTATTTCGGCGACTCTCGGCAGGCTGCTGACGGCGGCAAGCCTCATGGGCAGCGCCTTAAAGGGCGCGGACGACTCCGTCACGCTCAGGATAAACGGCAACGGCCCTGCGGGCACTGTGCTCGCCGCCGCGGACAGTCAAGGCAATGTCAGAGGCTACGCGGTGAACTCCGTTGTCGAGCTGCCGCTCAACGACAAGGGCAAATTGGATGTTTCCGGCGCAGTCGGCAAGGACGGCTTTTTGACCGTTATAAAGGACCTCGGGCTTAAAGAGCCGTATGTCGGTCAGGTGCCGATAATAAGCGGAGAAATTGCCGAGGACATCACGAATTACTTTGCGACGAGCGAACAGATACCGACCGTCTGCGCGTTGGGTGTGCTCGTCAATCCCGACCTCACGATAAGAAAGGCGGGCGGATTTATAATTCAGCTGCTCCCGACCGCCGACGATACAGTCATAGACAAGGTTGAAAAGTGTATAGGCGATATCGAGCCTGTGACAACGATGCTCGACAAGGGGCTGACCCCCGAGACTGTCTGCCGCACCGTGCTTCCCGCGTTCAAGCTCGATGTGCTCGACACGTCGGAGCCGGAATACCGCTGCAACTGCTCGCGCGAGCGCGTCTCCCGCGCGCTGATAAGCATGGGCAGAGACGAGCTCGCAAAGCTCAAGGAGGACGAGCAGACCGAGGTCTGCTGCCAATTCTGCGACAAGAAATATGTGTTCACGCCCTCGGATATCGACAAGCTGCTTGAAGAGAGCAAGGCAAAAGAGGATAAGTAACGAAAACCTCCGTAAGCGACAAGGCTTGCGGAGGCTTTTTATGATTATTTTTAATATGGGTACGGCATGAGGTCCTTTAAAGTCACGGCGGTATCGGAATCAACGAGGATTTCTGTATTCTCCGGGCTGCCGAGCTGCATCATAAACTCACGGCAGGCTCCGCACGGAGGCAGTATCTCTCCCGTTTTTGTTACCGCAACGACCTTTTTCGCGGCATACTCCCCGTTGGTTATCATCGTTGACAGCGCGTTTCGCTCCGCGCACATACCCAGCGAGCAATCGGTATCGATACAAACGCCCGTATACACATTTCCGTTCTCTGTCAGCACGGCGGCGCCCACCCCGCCGGAGCACATCTGCTCCGATATAACCTTCGGCACTGCGACGGCAAGCGCGGCGGCATATAATTTTTCCCATTCCGTTGTCATAGAATCACCCTTTCGTTTTACTGCGCGGTTCCCTTTGCGGTGTTGAGGGAGGAGATGAGAAGTCTTCTTATGGTACCGCATTGAGCATACAGCACCTTTGCCGTCTCGGGCTCTAAAATTCCAGATTTTATAAATAATTCAAGCCAATATTCAGTCTCATAACATTCCTTGAGCGAAATCTGAAGTTTCGCAACAAAATCGGCCTTGCTCTGCGCATAATTCGCCTCATGAATGTTTGCACCTATTGAGGTTGCGGAGCGTTCAAGCTGATTAACTAACGAATGATGACCCTTTATGCCGTCACACATTTTGACAACATTCACCGAAAAATCCACAGACAAACTGCGAAGCTTTGATTCTGCCATACAGATACCACCTTTTTATTCAGAATACTACAAAATCTCTGAATTATCAAGCGAAATCGCTCGCTAAGCTCGCGGTGAAATAATTTGCTCTGCAAATTGTGATATTTGACGCTTCGCGTCAAGTGAAATGAAATAAATCCCTCACCGCCGCAGCGATTTCACACGCCGCAGGCGTATTTCACGCCCGCAGGGCATTTCACAAATCCCGCAGGGATTTATTTCGTTGAAAAAAGCAGCGAAGAGTGTACAAAATACTGTGGCGCAAACTGCTAAAGTAAAGACGCGGAAGCTTTTCTTAACTTTGAAACTTGTAAAAAAGTGAAATATCTCGCTGCACTTCGATGTGAAATAATTCACTTCGTGAATTGTGATATTTGATGCTTTGCATCAAGTGAAATGAAATAAATCCCTCACCGCCGCAGCGATTTCACACGCCGCAGGCGTATTTCACGCCCGCAGGGCATTTCACAAATCCCGAAAGGGATTTATTTCGTTGAAAAAAAGAGCATTGCAAAGCAATGCTCTTTTTTTCTGGAGGCGCCACCCAGATTTGAACTGGGGCATCGAGGTTTTGCAGACCTCTGCCTTACCACTTGGCTATGGCGCCGTATTGAATTGTACGCTCTCTCTGTCAAAAAAATGCCAATTAAATTTAATTGGCATAAGAAGAATGGAGCGGATGACGAGGCTCGAACTCGCTACCTCCACCTTGGCAAGGTGGCGCTCTACCGGATGAGCTACATCCGCACGGTTGGTGCCTCCGGCCGGAATCGAACCAGCGACACGCGGATTTTCAGTCCGCTGCTCTACCAACTGAGCTACAGAGGCAAATATATGAAAACCGGCAAAGCCGGATTTCGGCGAAAAATGGCGACCCGGAACGGTCTCGAACCGTCGACCTCTAGCGTGACAGGCTAGCGCTCTAACCAACTGAGCTACCGGGCCATTGGTGGGAACAACAGGGCTCGAACCTGTGACCCCTTGCTTGTAAGGCAAGTGCTCTCCCAGCTGAGCTATGCTCCCTGATCGATCGGTTTTTCGTCCGACGACGCAGATTAATATACTATAAATTCGCCGTTCTGTCAAGTCTTATTTGCAATTTTTTTCAGTTTTTCTTAAAAAAGTCTCCGCCGCGCCGAACAGCGGAGACTACCGAAAATACCGTTCTTATTTTGCGTATATCGAGCCGATTATTTTGTTCATCGTCTTTCGCGACATAAAGCGCGTCAAGAAAGTCAGGAACGAATAGCTCGCGCCTATCGTGTATATCGGGCTGACCTTTTTCTTCATTGCGACATCGGCTATAAACCTTCCCGCTATCGACGGCTCCATGCCCGTCTGCTCGTCATGCTCCATGCGGGCAACCGAGCGGCCTATGCGACCGCCGTATATGTCGTCGCCGTCTATTGACTTTTCGCGCGCCTTGGTAAAGCCGGTCTTTATGTCGCCCGGCTGAACCGCGCAGACGGTGACCCCGTAGGGGCGAAGCTCGTTTGCCAGAGCCATGGTGTATGAATTTGTCGCAGCCTTCGCGGCGGAATAATAGGTCTGGAACGGAATCGGTATCTGACCCGCAACGGAGCCTATGTTGACTATTCTCCCTCGCCCCGCTTCGCGCATGACGGGGATAACGGCGCGGTTCATATTGACCATGCCGAAGAAGTTCGTATCAAAAAGGCGCTTCGCGTCCTCGGTCTTTGTGAACTCGACCGCGCCGGAGATACCGAAGCCCGCGTTGTTGACGAGCACGTCTATTCTGCCCTCGCGTTCAATTATCTCATCGACGGCATTCTTCACCGCCGCCTCGTCCGTGACATCGGCGACAAGGTGATTCAGTCCCTCGACTCCCTGCGCCCTGCGGCTCAATTCATAAACGGTATATCCCGCGTCCCTGAGCGCAAGCGCCGTCTGCATACCTATGCCCGATGTTCCGCCTGTCAAGACCGCTACTTTTTTATCCATAAAAAGCACCTCCGAACTTAGTAACGGATAGATTATACCACAACCCGCTCCCGGATTCAATGAGGCGAAAAGACAGCTCGGTATTGTAAAGACAAAAAACGGGTATAAAAACGAGCCTCCGTGTGTCGGAGACTCATTTTGTTTTTATATCTCGCCCAAAGCGAATGTATCGGAGAGCCAGTCTGTGCAGAGTTTCACCCACTGCGAGGCGCGGGCATTTTCTATGACCGACTCCGGCTTGTCGCAGACGCTCGGAGTGCACAAAGAGAAGCCGTGCCAGCCCTTGTCGAAAATATGCATCTCGAACGGCACCTCATTTTTCGTGAGCGCCTCGGCATATTTTATGGAGTTTATTATCGGGACGGTTTTGTCCGACGCGCTGCCGAAGATAAATGTGGGCGGGGTATTTCTATCCACATGTTCTTCGAGCGACGGCACTGGGAACGCCAGAATACTGCTTATCTCGGAGAGGATGCACGGATAGCCGAGCATGCACGCGTTGGGTCTTGTGCTGCTGAGAGTCGAGAGGGCTGCCGCAAGATGCGCGCCGGCGGAAAAGCCGATGGCGGCTATCTTATCGGCTGTAACGTGCCACTCCTTCGCCTTTTCGCGTATGAGCGCCAGCGCCTCCTCTGCGTCGGCAAGGGGCATTTTGAATTCCTTACCCTCGCCCACGGTGTAGCGCAGGACAAAGGTATTGTATCCGTGCACGGCGAACGCCATGGCTATCGGCTCGGCCTCGCGGTCGGAGCACATATAGTATCCGCCGCCGGGAATGACCAGAACCGCCGGGCGCTCTGTCATATTCGGCATTTCTTTAGAGGTATCGAGCAAATACGCCGTGAGCGTGGCGCCGGGGTTGCTTTTAAGCTCAAGCTTTTCGACTGTCATGCCGTTCCTCCTTTAGTAAGTGACCTTGAGGGTCTTTATCTCAAAGGGTCTGAATTGAAGCTTCGCGGGCGCGATGCTTTCGACCTCGCTCTGCTCCTCCTCGAGCATATTGGTTATCTTCACGCTCTTTGCGCCGTCAAAGAAACGGACATCGGCGGTTGTGAACGTGCCCTCCGCCTCATACATACGCACGATAAACGCGCGCTCCGCATCCTCGCAGGGCTTTACTGCCTCGACAAAGATGTTGTCGGCATCGATATCAATGAGCTTTTGCGCCTCGTATTTTCCGTCTGTCACGGCGGCGGGAACATTAAGCTCATATGCCGGTCTGATAACGCTCTCGGCGGAGAAACCGCTGTCATGCGGCAGGAACGAATAGACACAGTGGTGGAAGCCTCTGTCGCCCTTGAAATCGGGGCGCAGACCGCCCTTGTGCAGGGACAGACGCAGCTTGCCGCCGTTTACGCTTATGCCGTACTTGCTGTCGTTGAGGACGGCGACGCCGAAGCGGGTCTCGGAGAGGTCGGTATATTTATGGTTGAGCACCTCGAACTTCGCCTTTTCAACGCTGTTGTTGCGGGTGGTCGGGCGCTTTACATTTCCGAACTGGACATCAAAGCGGGCGAACTCCTGTCTGACGGAGGTATCGAACGCCGCCTTGAGGAAGCGGTGGTTATCCTGCCAATCCATGACGGTATCGAAACGCACCTCGGCGCTGTCCGCAAAGAATATCATATCCTGCGTGACGGTCGATTTGTCGCTTATCGCGTACTTGCTGCGGATAACGAGCGCGACGGAGCCGTCGGAAACTATTTCGCGGCTGATGAGCTTCGAGGCATCCTCGAACTTCATCTCAATATCGGCGTCAACATCCCAGTTATCCCAATCGCACGGGAAATCCTCCGCTAAGAGCAGAGTGTTGAGATTATAGCCGTCGCCGCAAAGCTCGCGCTCGACGCGCTTATCGACAAAGGACGAAATCGTGCCGTTATCGGCGAACTTCACCGACGCAAACGGAGTTTCAAGGAGCTCACCGTCGAGCCTGAACGCACTCTCGCCCTCGATTTTGCCGTCGACGAGCTTCAGCGTGACGCTCGAAAACGCAGGAACGGTCACGCCGCCCACCATGAGCTTTTTGTTGCCTCTCAAATCCGTATAGACCTGCTGCCTGTAATCACCGTCAACGATTTTGCCGCTGTAGTCGAGAACTATCACGTCGGAGCGGTCAAAGGAGAGGGTGTTTGTGACTGTCACGCAGTCGGAAGCATCGCTCTCTGCCAATTCCCTGACGAGGTCGCGGGCGCGCTTTATAAGCGCGGTGGTCATAGCGCGGGATTCCTCATGGGCGCGGGGAATACAAGTGCCGGGGAGAATATCGTGGAACTGGTTGACGAGCAGCTTTTCATAGAGCGGAGCTATGTCCGCGCTGTCCGCCGTTTTATTGTTCTTCACGGCATCGTTTACCGTGAATATCTCAAGGTCTCTGAGCGCGAACTCCGCCTTACGGTTGTTGCGCTTTATGACGTGCTGATTGGTGAGCGTGCCGCGGTGCAGCTCAAGATACAGCTCGCCCGCATAGGTATCGGGCTCAAAGGCATTGCGTTCAAGCTCTTTCATTGCCTCGCCGACAAGCTTGTGCTCGGACTTCGGGCAGCCGTTGAGATCGGCGCAGCGTCTTGCCGCCTCGAGCATCTCAAACTGCGGTCCGCCGCCGCCGTCTCCGTAGCCGTAGGAGATAATGCGGGTATCGGTCACGCGCCTGTCTTTTATGCAGGAATGTTTATTCTCGGGTGTGCCCGTGACATAGGTCAAAAGGTCCTCTGCGTCGGGCCAGATGTGGGTGCGGTTGAAGTGGGTGAACACCTTTGTGCCGTCTATGCCCTCCCAATAGAATGTATCAAGCGGGAAAACGTTTGTGTCGTTCCAGTCGATTTTAGTAGTCAGGAAATAATCGACGCAGCAGCCCTTCATTATCTGCGGTATGGCCGCGCTGTAGCCGAAGGTATCGGGCAGCCAGAAGCAATTCGAGGTAAAATCAAAATACTTTCTCGTAAATCTCTGACCCCAGAGGAACTGTCTGACCATGGACTCGCCGGAGGTTATGTTGCAGTCGCACTCGACCCACACGCCGCCGTTGGGCTCGTATCTGCCCTCGCTGACTCTCTTTTGGATGCGCGCGAAGAGGTCGGGATATTTGCGGCGCAGGAAGTCGCTGTGGCAGGATGAGCTCTGAATGAACTTATATTCCGGATACTCGTCCATGAGAGCGAGCTGATTCGCATATGTGCGCGCGCACTTCTTGACCGTCTCGCCGACGTGCCAGAGCCACGCCGTGTCCATATGCGAATGACCTATGAGCACGGCCTTGGGCGCATCATCACCGTTTTTGACGGAGAGCGCCTTTTTTAGATAGGGCTTCGCTCTCTCGAGAGCCGCCATAAATTCATCGCGGTCAACATCGTCGGGCGACTGATATATCTCCCTGAAAACCTGCTCAAGCTCATTTATTACGGACGCACGTCTGAACGAGCTGTCCGGCAGATTTTTGACGAGCTGAACGAGGGTGCGCAAATCGAAATAGAACTCCTGAACAGCGTAGTTCTTGACGCAGATATCTATGCCCTCATAAGAGAAATCATAGGTAAGCAGCGGGAGATTCTCCGTAGGGTGGCAGCCCTTATACGAATGACCCGCGTAGTATTCGAGATCTATTGCTATTTTATCGCCGGCCTTTGCGTCCTTTCTGAGCAGGTCGCAGTAATGGTTGCCGTGACCGGTGAAAACTATCTTCGTGCAGAAGTTGCCGTAGGGCACGCCGTCCACCCAAAGAGTTCCCTCATAGCACGAGATATGCGGGCGGATGAAGATATCCTTTCCGTCAAGTCCGTCGGGGACTACAAAATCGGTCTTGAACCAGCAGTAACCGAACTCCTCGCCCCATTTGTAGCCCTTTTCTATCGGGTCAAACAGGCTGTTCTCCGGAATACTGTGGAAGCGTTCGAGCGTGGCAAATGCGCTGACGGGTCCCGTCTCGCCGACTTTTTCAAAAATCATCGGTTCGATGATATCGACAAAGCGCTCCAGCTTTTTGAGCATTCTGTCGGTCTGTTTTAAATCCAGCATATTCTTCTCTCCAAAATATATTTTTCCGCCCTGCGGATTATAGCCCGAGTATAAAATACAGCAATTACAGTATAACGCAAGAATGTTGCGTCTGCAAGCATTTTTAAAGAGAAATTGAAACAAAAAAGCCGCCGCAGAGGAGTTCCCCCACGGCGGCTCGGTCTATTTCAAAGCAGTCCGAAAATACGGCGTATCACAAAAAATATTAACGCCAGATAAAGCCCTGTCAAGTTCATTAAATTATATAGAATTGCCGTTATCATCTTTTTCCTCCGCTATGCGCTGCTCATGCAGGAATTTATCCGCCTCTATCGCCGCAGAGGTGAAGCTGTTGTTCTTCCAATAGCTCGCAAAGCCGACGGCGGCGGCAAAAATCAGGCTTATCGCCGTATAAAGCTCGCCGTATTCTATATTGAGCGGCGTTTTTCCGAACGCGGCAAGCGCCATGTTGACTATCGACACCAGAGAGAGAATGCCCCTGACCCAGGTGCCTACCGACACTCTCTTTGCATATTCAAAAAGCTTTTTCATGAAAATCCCCCTTATTTTCTGCGCGCAAGGTCGTCTATACGCTTATGCGCGGATTTTATCGAATCCTCCGCAGTCGCCATGCGCTCAACTAAGTTATTATGTTTGTCCACCCGCTTTTCAAGCTGCGCTATGCGGTAATTTGTCAGTCTGTTTGAGGCGAGTATTCCGCCGAGCGAACCTAAGAGCGTGCCCGCCGCCGAGAGCAGCGCAACAGTTATTTCCGAGTTCATCTCACACCTCCTCGAGGCTGCCGACCGCGACCCAGCTCGAAATATCGCCGAGCAGGGCTTCGAGCGTGCCGCGGTTTTGCCGGATTTTTGTGACGGTGTGTTTTTTCGGAGAGAGCTGTGCCTCGGGCACTTTTCTTCCGCGCGCCGAGGTGCAGCCGCCGTAGACTGCGCCGGGCTTTATCGAAACCACACTGCCGGCAGAGACGGACGGTCTTTCTGCGAGCCTTAAATCGGAAATCAAAACCCACGAATTAATCTCTTTGAGTAATGCGCGCTTTGAGTCGAGCCTTGCGACGGTATGAGTCCTTAATTTCACCCACGAGGGAATGCGCTGACCCGTGGCATATGTCTTTCCGATTATCTTCACGCGGTCGCCCGCTCGGATATCGCAGACGGGCTTAGCTTTCTGCGGCGCGGTCTTTTTTAGTCCGTAAAATGCGGCTATCGACTCGGCTATCGCTTTCCCGCACAGTCTCTGCCCCGCCTCGGTCTCGACATTTTTCCTGTCCGAAGAGCTGTCTATGAACACGGTCTCGATAAGCAGGCTGCGGCACTTTACCGAGCGGACAAAGCCGAAATAGTCGTTGCCCGCTGAATTGAGCTTTATTTTAGCTCCCCTGTCGCGCAGCGAAAATGTCTTTGCAATACCCGCGCTTATCCCCGCGGCGAGCCTTTTGCCTCTTGAGTCCGAGTACTTATAATAGACCTCGCTCCCCGTTCCGCCGCCCGCATTGAGATGGATCTCGGCGGCGAGATCGAAGTCTCCGCGGTTGACGAAGGCTATCCTGTCCGTGAGATACATATCGGCGTCGTAATTTATGAGCGACACATCGCAGCCGTAGCTTTTAAGCGCTTCGGCTATGTAAAAGCCTATTCTTCGCGCTATACGAAATTCGTGGAAGCCCCCGCCGGTGGCGCCGCTGTCATAGCCCCCTCGCGCCGATTTTCCGTGCCCTATCGAAATACAGATTTTCACATTATGCCTCCCGTCAACCGTCATATTTTGCTAAAATGCGCTCGAGCTCTGCGCCGTATTTTTTTCGCTGGCCTTTTGGGATGTGCGCAACTACCGCGAGCAAGTCCGCCCTGACCTCGGCCGCTTCGATTATCTTAGCTGTCGATTTTTCGACGATGTTATTAACTTCACTGATTTTCATCGACCGCGCCTCCAATCTGATGTAGTGCCGTCTCCAGCTGCTCGGGGGTCGCTTCGTCGTTTTCCGTCTGCGGCTGCTCCGTCCACACCTGCGTTATTTCGCTCCCCGTCTCCGTCCATGAGCCGACATAGCTCTTTCCGTCGGACGGGCAGTCCGTTAAAATTATCGGCTTATAGCCGTTAGCGAGGTATATTGACGGGTCGTTTGTAAACACATCGCCGTCCGCCGTTTTTATCGGTCGCGGTGCTCCTCTGAGCTCGCCGTCCACAAGTTTTCCGTATATCATTTAATCACCCCCATGTGAAAGAGCCTGTGCCTTTATTGTAAAAAGTCCGCCGTCTTATTAAATCGTACATACAAGGCACGCCGTCAGCGTTGAGGCAGGGCACAAAGTCCTGAATAAGTTCGTCGCCGCTGTAATGCTTGCAGCTGTAGATTCTACCCTGAAAGCCATTATTAAGTGGTTTGGATTTAAACAACGCCATAGTTACCGTTGACTCAAAGTCAGAAACGGAGAAGGTTTTTGAAAATACCGCCGTTCCGTCTTCAAGCTCGGCTTTCATTTCCGTTCCCGAGAGCGTGACTATGTAAATCTTATCCGTATTTATTCCTGTCCAAGAGATTGCTTTGGTTTGACCGTCCATTCGGAACAGAAATCTTGTGCCACCAGAGCTGTCCAAATATGTGAAAAACTGGTCGTTTGAATTACCGTCTGTCCTGCTGCCGATTAACGAACTGCCATAATAGCCGTTGACCTCGTTGATTTTTATTTTTAAAACTGCCTTAGTATTTTGATTAGGTGCAACGCCCATTTCTATCCACTGCGTGCCCGAGGACTGCAAATAATCGACTGCTGTATAGCTGCTCGGCAGTCCGCTCTGCGCTTGCGCCTTTTGCCATATAAATCTGCGCCTGTTCATGTGCCCTCACCGACCTTCTGAGCCGCCAGAACTTTGTCCTTGAAGCTGAGTTCCCATGTCTCGCCGTTTTTGAAATCGGGCGCTGTGCCGATATATTTGGTGTCAGTGGGAAGAGTGACGGTGATATTGCCGCTCTCGGCAAAGGTTAAGCGCATCCAGCACTCGAATTTTTCTGTAGCCTCGGGATATTTTATATTGAGCGTCTGAAGCCCCGTCATGCAGTATTCCGAATTATTGCGGGTATACTCGGACACCGTCGCGCTGTTGCAGATAGATCGCATGGCCGGCTGACTCGGAGTGTAGCCGAGCGCGTTGATTATGGCAAATCTGAAGTCGTCCAGATCGCCGAACACGGCTTTTAAATCCCGCAAACTCTCCACCGCGGCGGCAATCTGCGGCAAAATCCCGCACGCCTCCTCAAGTTCGCCGTCAACGCCCATGACCGACGGCTCAAAGCCGAGGGTAAACACGGAGGATTTTATTACCGCCTTCACCTCAAGCTCATCGCGTCTGTGCGCCTCGACCTGAACCGAGAGCTCGCCCGTCGAGGTCAGCGCCTCGGGCAGAGGACAATATATAACACCGTCCTTGACACAGGCGGGCGTGCTGTCCGCGCCGCTTATAATATTCGACATTATGCGGCGGCTGAGCCCGTAAACGTCGAAGCTCAGAAGATAATACGACGCATCGGTTTTGAGCTCTTCGTTCAGCGTGATGCAAAGCCGCGCCGCGTTATGCTCCCCGCAAAAGCAGAACGGCTCTTCAACCTGAGCCGTTCCGTCCGCAAGTATTTTTACTTTTATATCTCTCATTGATTTTCCTCCCCGGAATAGTTGTCCTTGAGAAAATTTGCCGTCTCCATTACGTCCCTGTGCTCCGCATAGAGCACATTGAGCAGCGATTTTATCCCGTAGGCCTCGCGGCTCATCTCCGGATTAGGGAGAGCCGCGAGGCGTTTTCTGTGTTTTGCAATTATCCCCTCGAGCACCTGCGCCTGCTCGAAATATTCGTCTGCAAGGTCGCAAAGCGTTTTGTTGAACATCATTTTTCTTCTCCCTTCAAAAGATAATCCGCCGTCGTGCCGAAAAAACCGGCGAGCTCCGTCAGCTGGTGCAGGCTCGGCTCCTTTTCTCCGCTCTCTATCATTCTAAGCGTCTTTATTCGCATTCCGAGCGCATCGCAGAGCATCTGCTCGCCTATGTTTTCGCCGCATCTGAGCTTCTTTATCCTGCCGCCTATGCTCTCCGGCTCGTATCTTTTTGCCGCGCTCACGGCGAGAGCCCTTCGGACGGCTATCGGCAGGAATTCAACGCTCTCCAAATCATGCTGATACTTAACGGTAAAGCTCAGCGCGTCATAAATCTTTCTCTGTGCCTTTTCGAGCCGTCTCGATACGCTCGACGGGCACACGCCTATTTTCTCGGCTATTGCGGAGACGGTCAGACCGTCGAACCAATAGGCCTCGGTCACCTCCCTCTCGCGCGGCGTGAGCCTTGTTTTTATCACCTCGTCGGTAAGCAATGACAGGTCAACATCTCTGCGCCGCCATGCGTAGTCATCCGGTGATTCGCAGCCCGGGCAGTGCGAGCCGCAGCAGACGCACATTGCCGCCTGCCGCTCTTCGGGAGTCGGAAACGAGAAATCCATCGCCGCCCCGACACTTCTTTTTGACATTTGCTCATCTCCTTGTTTTCGAACATTTGTTCGTGCTATGCTTATAATTATAGTATCACATCAAATATTTGTCAACGGGTAAATATTTTAAATTCGCCCCAAAAGTTGCACTAAATGATGCAAAATCACATTTTAAGCGCAGCAAAAGGAAATTCTGTCCGATAAAAGGGTCGGCAAATCATATTTTCAGCGCAATATACGAATAGGTCATGCCCAAATCATTGAGCTGGCTCTTGCCCCCGTTGACGGCGCTCGCCGAGCTGATGCTGAAGCCGTCGGAGGTTATGCCGACTCCCGCCATACCGCCTCCCTGAGTTGCGGCGGCAACATAGCAGTTTGTCGACGAGCCCGAAAAATCAGCTATAGCGGCGGGCATACTCCTGCAAAAAACAAATACGGCGGTGGGCTTGAAGCCGACTTTTACAGAACGGCTTTTTGCACCCGTGCCCGTATATGAGCCGATTTTTACAGGCGCGTTCCACAGAGCCTTATCCTCGGCGGTGACGTGCTTCACGGTATCGCGGACGTGCGAGCCGCAGAGCAGGGTCTTGTCGAGGAAGCAGTGGAAGTTCATGCCCGTTGTGTCGGCGGGGCAGAAATCCGCCTGCATGAGTATGTACGCGTCGAGCACAAAGGCGTCGGTGTCCCTGTCCGCCTTGACGCCGGAGCAGCCGGACTCGACAACATTCAAATCCGTGTCGAAGGTCAGGCAGTCGATAATGGCGGTCAAAATATCATGGCAGGCAGCGCCGCCCCTGCTGTAAGGGACATGGATGGCGAGCTTTATCTTTATAGTTGCGAGGCGGCAGTATTCGTTCTTTATCAGCACGCCCTCGTCGTTTTCGGTGAAGCTGTCCACTATTTCCATCTCCCCTATGCCCACGGCGACGGTGACGCGCTTTAGGGGTATCTCCTTTTTGACGGCGGGATATTCGGTTATGAATCTTATCCCGCCGAGACTTGTCTGCTCGGAAAGCCAGCCCGCTATCTGCGAGGGCAGAACACTTATTGTACTCATAAAAACCTCCCTGAAACCGGACTGCCGGGAAAGCCCGGCAGCCCTTTAAAATTATTTCGTTATCTCAACGACCGTTCGCACAACAGCCCAGACATAGGGCACCTCTTCGCCGAGCTTTATCTTCTCCGCGCGGTCTATCTGATATTTTATATCACCGTCGATTATCAGCGCGTCCTCGTTGAGCGTCAGATCGTGCTCGGGCGGGCCGATATAGAGATAATAGCCCTGCGAATTGTAGCCTATCTCGGTGTTTACGCCGTAGAGGTACATCTTGTTCTTGTATCTCAGCGGCTGAATAAAGCCCTTGAACGGCGCGGTTCTCGTGGAGTCGGTATTCTCGATAACGAGCACCCTGCCCCACTTTTCAAATTCCGCCGAGAGGTTCATATCTCCACCCCGCAGCAGAAGAAACCGTCGTCGCTCAAAAGAGGCGTGAGCTCGGCGAGAGCAGCGTCGCGCACGGACGCCGCGAATTTAAGCGAGCTGTCCGCGCCCTTTTTAACGGTGATGTCGCCGGCCTTAAAGCTCTCGACGCCGTCCGAATTGCCCGCGCGGCGCACGCACAGGGCGTAATAGGCGAGTCCCGCGGCGGCCTGAGCGATTCTCACATCGTTAACGTCCGCATCGGCTCTTAATCTCGATTGTACGCGTTCGAGCGAGCTCAGGGCTATCCCGAGGCAGAGCTTTTCCTCCTCCTCGCCGATGTCCGTAAGCTGTTTTAACAGGGAGAGTACGCTCCACTGAGTTATCATGCTCTCACCCCCGCCGTCAGACGGTAAGGGTGCGGGCGGCGGAGTCGAATATCCTTGCAAAGCCCGCAGTCGAGCTTATAACCGCGCGCTCGAGCTGGCGGTCGATGAGCTTGTCGTACTCGGTGGAGACGGGGCCTGTGGTGACCATTTCGAGGGCGCAGCTGCGGTCGATACCGATTATCTTGCCCGCAGGCACGCAGGAGCCCTTTATAAGATCTGCGCCGAGAGGAGTTATGACCTCGCCCGTCGCATGGAAATTGAGCCCTGCCGCGGCATCCCTGAACTCGGAGATACCGAGCATCTGCGCCACCTGCGCGGGAGCTGCGATAATCGTGTTGAGCTCATAGGGGTCGAAGAGGTTCCAGAAGTTGACAAGGTCGGTATAGGTGAGCTTGCCGGCTGATTCGACGGCGGTGTTTGCGGCGGCGTTATTGTTGCCGTCGCCGTTTATGAGCACATCAACAGCGTCGCTGAGCTGAGTGCGCGCGATATATGCGCCTATCTGACGCAGAGTCACCGTAAACAGGTCGAGACGCTGGAAGCGGACGGCCTCATAGGAAGCGACAAGGGAGCGGCCGCGCTTTTTCAGGTGGACGAGGTTCTCCTTGCTCTTGACGCTGGTTTCGGGGATAAACGCACCCTCGGCAACGACCTTGAGCTCCTTTTCATCATCGCTCGGCTCGCAGGCTATCGAACGGTAGTCGAGCGAGTCTATGACCGTAGTCGACGCGACTATGCGCGGGAGAACATTCGCCTCCTGCATACCCTGCCTGACGGCGCGGGAGACATACTCGGGAAAGAGCACGGCGGAATCGGAGGTCTTGAAGAACTTGTCAACAACGTCGCTGCCCGCTCCGCTGACCTTGATATTAAAGCGCTTGAGCTGGCGCTGATATGCATCAAGTCCCTCGAGCGCGGTACCGCTGTAATTCTCCGAGGGGTCTATCTTTTCGAGTGCGCCGGTGAAATCGCCGGATGCGTAGAGACCTTTTTCAAGTCTGATATTATCAAAAGCAGTCATATTATTCTCCTTTCAGAATCAGAGCATGAAGCTCACTGTTTTGGCGGCGGTGTTGACGTTGAGCACAAGATAGTTGTTGCCCTTTGTGCTGACCTTAACGCCGCCCGCTCCGTCCGCTGCGAGCGCAGCATAGCCGACCGCAGGGGCTTCCGTGCCCGTATAGGGCAGGGTGACCGCACCGCAGAGCTGAACGCCCGCATAGCCGCCGTTTACATTGACACCGACGCCGCAGAACTTTGCGTCCGCGCCCGCGGAAGAGACGGTATCGTTTGCGCTGACCGCGACGGGCACGCCCGCCGTAAGTCCGCTTGCCGCCTTGAGAGTTAAAACATTCTCACAAAAACCTTTAGTTGAAACTGACATAAATATCCTCCTTTAAATTCTGAACTCGCTGTTGCCCGAACGGGACTCGGTATTTTTGGGCGAGAGCTGGCTGTTGAGCTTTCCGCCGCCCGAAAACGCCTTTTTCAGCTCTCTGAGCTGCTCGAGACCGAGCGTGCCGCATATCGCCGAGAGACTCTCGCCGCGCATATCGGGCAGAGCCGCCGCGCCCATGCGTATCACATCGCATATTAACTCCTCGCGGTACTCCCTGCCCTCGCGGGCGAGCTTCTCGAGCTCGTCTATGTAGCCGTAAAGTCCCGCCGCCTCGGCTTTCGTCAGGGTCATTCCCCCGTTGGCGCAGGAGAGGCGCTTGACGGTCTTTACGGTCTGCTCGTCCGCGCGGTAGGACTTCGTAACGCCCGCCGCCGGCTGGGCGGGGACAGCTACAAACGACCATTCGTAGGCGTCCGTCGGGTCGCAGAGTATCCTGTGGCAGAGCTTGCCGCCGTACTCCCTGCCCTTTATGTGGGCGCAGGACTCGGTCCGCCCGTCCTTGCCGCAGACGGAGCAAACGCTTCTGCCGACCGAACAGCCGACACTCGTCTCTTTCTTTATCCCCGCGTCTATCTCCTCTATGAGCGCCGCATTCTTCTCGCTGCGCGGCATATAGGCTCTCGCGCAGAGCTTCGTATATTTTTCGCCCGCCGAGGTGACTTTGTTTTCGTCCGTCTCGACGCAACAGGAAAATATCCTCGCCGTCTGATCTCTGCCGCTCATGCTGTGGTCGAATATCCCCGTCTTGCCGACAAAAAGCTCTGCTAACTTTTCTAGCGCCGGAATATCAAAGCGTTCGAAGTCGCGGTCGATCTCATTGTCGCAAAGCACGATGCCGAAGGTATATACCTCCTCCGCCTTGAGCGGCTTTACGGTATAACTGTTGATAAGCTCCAGCTCCTGCGGAGTCGGAGCGCCCGAAAGAACACTGTTCTGCGTAGTTATCACTCCCCGTTTTCAATCTCTTTCCTGATTTTTTCCGCCTGCGCCGCATAGAGCTCGGCACGCGCAAGCTCGACATTGTCCTGAAGCATAGCGTCATCCCACTCGACCTCCACCTGCGAGGGCGTTCCCTCGAGAAGCAGATAGGTGCGGCATATGCGCTCGACGACGGGAGTTAAAATGCGGCGGTATGCGTCGATTTCGCTGGTGAGCACATCCGCCTGCTGAGCCGACATACGCTCCGTCGATGACCATGACAGACCGAGCATAAAAGGCGGCAGGCCGGTTTTTGCAACTATCTGCTCGAGCATCTGACGCACGGGCACCTCGCTGTCTAAGATCTGATTGTCGGCGCCTATAACCTTTATCTGGACGTCGCCGACTGCGACAAAGTCCTTCACGGCGCCGCCCGTCTGCATAGCCTCGCTCCACTCCTTAGCCACCTGCATGGCGCGTTCCTTGGCATATGCGCGGTCGAGCGTGTCGTTCTGCGGCTTATATGTGACCGCAAAGCGGACGTTTCCCATGCGCTCCCAGTTGAGCCCGATCGTCTTGTAAATCTTCATGAGTATCCCGCTGACGAACGGCAGCCCCTTGAGCATAGAGCAGCCGCAGACCTCGCCGGGCAAGGGATTCATCACGGACAGAAGCACCAGCTCCGGCCGCCTGACGGGCGACGGCATACCCTCGAGCGAGGCGGAGAAAATATCCACCCCGACTCCGTCCGCAGCGCGGCGAAGCTCGATGTTTTCAAGCGGCGAGTTGAAGAGCGCCGCTATATGCCCGTCCGAGTCCGTCACCATCTCGCCCACCGCCGTGCCGCAGGTAAGAAGCTGCTCGAAATAAGTGGAGATAAAGCTTTCGAGCCCAAACTGATTGCCGCCGACGGGGACATTGCGTATAAAATTGTCGAGCCTGTCCTGCAGGCGCTCGTCGGCGCATCTGACCTCAAAGCCGCCCGTCAGGCGGACGGTCTTGAATATTGCGGCGTCGATTATCGGCACGGCTTCGCGCAGAGCGTAGTAGAGCCGCGTCTGATTTCCGCCGAGCGGAGTGTAGCTGTCGAGCAGTCCGAGCCCCGACGCGGGACGCGCCGAGGTCTGCACCGCCGCAGGCTCGGGAGCGGTTTTCTTTCTTTTGAACGGATTTATTGTTATTCCTCCTTTTCATGACGGCCGACCGCCCGACCGTCATCTGCTCATGGCAAGCGCGAAAAAGCCGTCCTCCTCGTGCGCGAGCACTGTGGAGACGAAATAGCGCACATCGTCCATGGCGTGGTCGTATTCCTTTCTCGGAGCATCGCGTGCGGCAGTGTTATCCCATCTGTAGAGGGAAAATTCCCGAAGGCAGTCCGTGCATGACTGCGAGAAAAGGATGCGCCGCTCCTTGAGGGCATCCGAAACGCGGCGGATGCCGTCTATAACGTCGTTTTTTGCGGGCACGGCACGGAACCGCCCGTGGCGGCGGATACATTCGAGGAAGCTCGCAGCGGAGGGGTCTGCAATAACCGCCTCAATGTTGAGCTCGCCCGCAAGCTGCTCGAGCGCGGCGTAATGCTCCTCGTCGGTACGCTGCTCGCCCTCCCTGCGGCTGTCGAAATAGTATTCGTTCAGCCTGTACCAGCGCCCGCCGTACTCGCCCCAGAGCCCGAATGACGACGGGTTGACCGTGCCGTAATCGCAGGAGATGAAATAGCGCGACGGTATGCCCTCGGGCTCCGCAACATGGGCCGAGCGCGAAAAGAACGGATAGACAAGTCCCTGCGCCGCGACCCATTTGCCCAGAACGAAACGGTCATAGAACGCTCCGCTGTAAAGGCTTTCGTATCTGCGCTTTATCGCGGGCGTAAGCGACGGGTTATCGTCCATGGTGAAATGGAGATACAGGCAGTTTTTCTCCGCGCTCTTTTTTATCCATTCCTCATAGAACCAGTGCAGAGGCGTATCGGGGTTGCAGTTGAACCACAGCTTCGAGCCGTCGAGCGAGCAGCGCGCCAACGCCTGTTCGACAAACGAGCGCGGCATCAGAGCCACCTCGTCTAAAAGCACTCCGCCGAGCGTCATGCCCTGAATCAGCGCCGCGGAGCCCTCATCCTTGCCCCCGAAGAGGTAAAAGCGGTTACGCCTGCCCGAATACTCTATCTCCACCAAGTTCTGAGACAGCTTTTCGCGGCAGTCGAAGCCGAGGCGGCGCAGCACGGGGAGAATGGGCGTTATGATATTTCTTCTCAGTGAAGTGACCGTCTTGCCGCACAGCGCGAAGGATGTGTCGTCAAACGCCGAAAATGCCCACGCAACGAACGAGACGGACATACACAGGGTCTTGCCGGAGCGCACGGCGCCGTCGCAGATTATCGCGTCAAAATTCCTGTCCGGGCTCGACGGGCACCACCAAGAGAGCACCCGCAGCTGTTTTTCCGAGAAGCTCTCGAAGGCGTCTTTTTTCTTACTCACGCTCATCATCACCGCCGCGCAGAGCCCGTGCGCTTCGCTCGAGCGCGGTCAAAAAGTCCGAGCTCTCACCTGCCGAGGCGGCGTTACTCAGCTCGCAGAGTCTGTCGAGCGCCTTGAGCCGATCGAAAAATTTGACCTCTATTCCCCCGCTCTTCGGGCATTTGATATCCGATACCATTGTCAAATCCAGCTTTTCGAGCTCCGACTCGCAGGGCAGCTCGTCCGACAGAATGAGCCTCACCGCGTCCGCAACGCTTCCGAACGCGAGACGGCGGTAGCCCTCCGTGACCTCCGCCAGCTTCGCGTCGCGCTCGTTTTCGAGCTTCGCTATTCTTCTTTTTATCTCCGGCTCGGCGAGCAGCTTTATCGCCGTGCGCTCCGGGTGAAGCGAATAGCCCGCCCGCGCCGCCGACGCCCTCGGCTCGCGGGACGCGACGAAAAAGCGGCAGAAGTTCTCCTCCTTCGGCGAAAGCGGTTCTTTCTTTTTCATGCTCTCATCTCCTCATCTATATTCACGGGCGCTTCGGCGGCGGTGCACGAGCGCCCGTCACCCATAGCCAAAACACCCCGATTTTTTGCACAGCGGCGTGCAAAAAACAGAGGTGTTCCGTAAAAGTTCATATTTTGTTAACAATTGAAGAAGTAAAAAGTTTGTTTTTGCCTGTTTTCAGGCATTTTTCTGCTGTTTTTGCCCGTTTTCGCCGATTGCGTCCGATTACTAAAGATTTTTGCTCTATTGCTTGACTTTTAGCGCCGTCGGGTATAAACTATTGTAGGAATGCGAAAGCGCTTCCGTCGGAGCTTTTCCGGCGCAGATTTTTTTGAAAAGTGGTGAATTTTTTTGGGCAGCGACAAACCTAAGCCGCGAAGTTGGCAAACTAAAAATACAGCTGTGGGGTCACGCCCCGAAAAATTTGTCCGATAAAAAAATCGGCTCTTTTTGCGTGCGCCTCACAGAGAAAGAGGTGCAATATGAGCCGTGATATCCTGGAAAATATCAGCACACTGTTGGCAGAGGGCAAGCTCTCCGAGCTGCGCGAACAGCTGTGCGACTTAAACGTCGTTGATATAGCGCAGGCTATGGAATCGCTCCCGGCAGACGAGCTGCTGAGAATATTCCGCATCCTGCCGAAAGACATATCGGCGGACGTTTTTTCTTATCTTGAGCCCGATTCTCAGGCGCAGCTTCTCAATCTGATAACCGATTCCGAGCTTGAAAGCCTGCTCGACGATATGTTTCTTGATGACACCGTCGACTTCCTCGAGGAGGTGCCGGCAAACGTCGTGCGCCGCGTGCTCGCAAAGGCGGACAGAGAGACAAGATGCCTTATAAACAGATTTTTGAAATATCCCGAAAACAGCGCAGGCTCGATAATGACTATCGAGATGGTCGAGCTGCATGACTTCTTCACGGTCGGTCAGGCCATTGATCATATCCGCTCGACAGCCGTCGACAAGGAGACCGTCTACACCTGCTTTTGCATCGACGACAAGCGCCATCTTATCGGCACCGTCGCCCTGCACACGCTGCTGACGGCAAAGGACAACGAGTTTATCCGCGACATAATGGACACCGACTCCCAGCTCATCTGCGTCAACACGCTTGACGACCAGGAGAACGTTGCGGACATCGCAAGAAAATACGACCTGCTCTCCGTTCCCGTTGTTGACAACGAGTCGAGGCTCGTCGGCATAATCACCATAGACGACATCGTTGACGTCATCGAGGACGAGAACACCGAGGACTTCGAGAAGATGGCGATGCTTCATCCCTCGGACGACAACTACCTCAAGACAGGCGTTTTCAAGCTCGCAAAGAACAGAATACTCTGGCTTTTGGTGCTCATGGTTTCGGCTACGTTCACGGGCAAGATAATCGAAAACTACGAAAATATGCTCGCGGCGGTCGCGGGGCTTACGGCCTGCATACCCATGCTCATGGACACGGGCGGAAACGCCGGAAATCAGGTTTCGACGCTGATAATCCGCGGACTTGCGCTCGGCGAGATACGGCCTAAGGACTATCTAAAAATCGTGTTCAAAGAGATAAGAGTCGCACTTATCTGCGGACTGACCCTCGCAGCGGTCAACATCGGCAGAATGTTTCTCTTCTCCTCCGGCGGAATTTCCGTCTATCTCGTCGTTTCGGCGGCGATGGTCTGCGCCGTGATAGTTGCGAAGATAATCGGCTGCACCCTGCCTATTATCGCAAAGCTCGTAAAATTGGACCCCGCACTCATGGCGGGACCGATGATAACGACTATAGTCGATATGGTAACGCTTATAATTTACTTTGCGCTCGCAAAGGCGTTCCTCCTGTAAAAAAATTTCCTCCGTGCTTTTTTGTACGGAGGATTTTTTCATTTGTATTCACATTGGTGCGCAGGTCGATACCGAATCCAAAACATCTATATCTTTTTGCGTTGCCGCGACAACGATGCGTCGGGTCGGTGCAGCCTCTCATAAAAATCTCATAAAAAATGCCCCGCACTTTCGTGCGGGGCACCGAACTTCGCCGATTACTTGCTGAGCTCTGCGAAATACTTAATGGTTCTGACCATCTGGCTGGTGTAGGAGTTCTCGTTGTCATACCACGAAACAACCTGAACCTCATACAGATCGTCGGCAATCTTAGCAACCATAGTCTGAGTTGCATCGAAGAGAGAACCGAATCTCATGCCGATAACATCGGAGGAGACGATGGGATCCTCGTTGTAGCCGAAGGACTCGGAAGCGGCAGCCTTCATGGCGGCGTTGATGCCTTCCTTGGTCACGTCGCTGCCCTTAACAACAGCGGTGAGGAGAGTGGTGGAGCCAGTCGGTACGGGAACTCTCTGAGCGGAGCCGATAAGCTTGCCGTTGAGCTCGGGGATAACAAGGCCGATAGCCTTAGCAGCGCCGGTCGAGTTGGGAACGATGTTGGCAGCGCCTGCGCGGGCACGTCTCTTGTCGCCCTTTCTGTGGGGGCCGTCAAGGATCATCTGGTCGCCGGTGTAGGCGTGGATGGTGGACATGATGCCGCTCTGGATGGGAGCGTAATCGTTAAGAGCCTTAGCCATGGGAGCAAGGCAGTTGGTGGTGCAGGAGGCTGCACTGATTATAGCGTCGTCGGCAGTGAGGGTGTCCTCGTTGACGCTGAAGACGATGGTCTTGAGGTCATTGCCTGCGGGAGCGGAGATAACGACCTTCTTCGCGCCTGCGTCGATGTGAGCCTGGCTCTTCGCCTTGGAGCAGTAGAAGCCAGTGCACTCAAGAACAACATCAACGTCGAGCTCGCCCCAAGGAAGATCCTTGGCGTTGGGCATGGCATAGATGGTGATCTCCTTGCCGTCAACTATGATAGCGCCGGGAACCTTGACAGTCTTGCCGTCCTCTTCATACTCAGCAGCCTTGAAGTCTACGGTGTGAAGATTCTCGCCTATTCTTCCGCAATAGCCGCCCTGAGCGGTATCGTACTTGAGAAGGTTTGCAAGCATCTCGGGGCTGGTAAGATCGTTGATGGCAACAACCTCATAGCCCTCTGCGCCGAACATCTGACGGAATGCAAGACGACCGATACGGCCAAAGCCGTTAATAGCAACTTTAACTGACATTTGAATTCCTCCGTTATTTAGTATAATTGGTTATTGGTTACATACCGCATATATTTTAGCCGTTTTTGTCCCCATATGCAAGCAATTTGATAAAAATTTACAGATAAGAGAAAAGTTTCGTTAATCTGCCCAAAATATTGTTTTTCAAAGCCGCAAAGGACATAATACTGCCGAAAAAACGGCACCGGTATTTTAGCTTTCAGGCATTATAATTTATCTGCAAACGAAAAACCTCCCCGCTTTCAAAGCAGGGAGGCAAAATATCGTTTTTTGCGGATTACTCCTCCGCTGAGTTGCCGGCAAGCATGGAGACAGCCGCCTGTAACTGGGTGTCTCTGTCCTTTTCGAGCGTGCTGAGATTCTCTCTGAGCGAATCGGCAAGAATTATTTCGGTATCGGGGGTCAGCCCGTTGCCGTCGAAGCTGTCGCTGATATAGGGAAGCATCTTCGAGGTGGTCAGCACTATTGCGCCGCCGTCGCTTAATTCAAAGGTCTCCTGCACATCGGCTCTGCCGGCGGTCTTTTCGCCGATAAGGAACGCCTTGCCGAAATCCTTGAGATCGCAGGCGAACAGCTCGCCGCAGCCCGCGGTGTCCGAATTTATAAGCACCGCCATGGGCATGATTATATCCTTTGAGTCGGAGCTGTAGGTCTTGACGGTCTTTCCGGTCTTGTCAACGAGCGTCGCTATTGCCTTGTTGCCCTCGGTAGCCGTCGGAACAAGGAGGTCTATAACGCGGCAGGTGTACTCGACGGTTCCGTCATAGGTCGAGCGCACGTCGAAGATAAGGCTCTTTGCGCCCTCTTTTTTGAGCTGAGTTATAGCCTTTTCAAGCTGGTTTAAGGTGTTCTTGTAGAACGCGGATATCTTTATATATCCGACCGTACCTATAAGCTCGTAGCTTACGGTCTGATTCGTGTAGCCGAGGACGACGTTGACGGATTTGTCCACATCGTCGCGCCTGTAAGTAAGGCTGACGGAGGTCAGCTTTATGCCGCTGAGCTTGCCCGCCATCTCGGCGCTGTTTTCGGCAGTTACCGTGTCGTCACCTATGGCAACTATCCTGTCGCCCTTTTGAAGGCCCTCGGTCTGCGCCGGGGAGTTGGGATAGACCTCCGTTATGAGCAGATATCCGCTCACGGGGTCGGTCTCGACCTCAACGCCGATACCCGCGCTGCGACCCTCGAGCTTCGAGGAATAGAGCTTGTAGGCGTCCGCGTTCATATAGCGGCTGTACTTGTCGCCGAGGCCGTTGATATAGCCGTTTTCAAGGTTTGAGTCAAGCATGGCCTCGTCTATGTCGCCGTAATACTTCGAGCGCACGATCTTGTCGACCTCTTCAACCGCGTCATACATCTGCGCGCGCTTGGGAAGGTCGGTTATCAGCTTGTTGTACATACGCTGAGAGACAGACATGGTTATTGCAAAGCTCGCGGTTACACTCAGAACAATGAGCGCAATTGCAAGTCCGAGTGAAATTTTCTTGTTCATTTGCTTTCACGTTCCTTCCTGCCTGGAATCAATTCGGAGGCGTGACGAAATTCAAGGGATTGAGCCTGTTGACTACGCCGTTTTTGACCTGCATGACCTGGAAATGGACATGGGGGCCGGTGACATAACCGGTGTTTCCGATATAGGCGATGACCTCGCCTTTTTCAACATACTGCCCCGCCGAGGCGATTATCTTCGAGCAGTGGCCGTAGTATGTTCTGTATCCGTCTCCGTGGTCTATCGTGATATAGTTGCCGCCGACGTCGGAATAGCCTCTGACGAGCACCTTGCCGCTCTGCGCCGCAATTATATTTTTTCCGTAGGAGACGTTGACGCCGTTTTCGCGCACGACTATATCGATAGCCGGGTGCATGGTGTAGGTTCCGTCACCCTCGGGGTCGTAGTATCCGTAGCCCGCGGATATGTAGGAATTCTTATACGGAACGGGCCAAAGCATCTCGCCGTTGTCATAGTAATCGTTGTCGCCGCCCTGGGAGCCGCCGCTTACAAGCTGGTCTATCTGGCGTTCAAACGCCGCGCGCTTGCGGTACTGCCTCTGCAGCTCCTGCTGATATTCGGCGCTGCTCTTGTCGAGCGAGGTCATAAGGGCGGATATCTGGCGGTAGTTTGCGTTATATGCGCTCTGCTTTGAGGACAGTGTCTTGTTCTTGCTGTCGAGCTCGGACTTTTTCTCGACCAATAACGAGCGCTTCTCCTCGAGAGCCTTCTTGTCCTTGTCGAGCTCCGCCTTGGCGGCGTTGAGCTCCTCTATCTGCTTTTCGAGCTTTGAAATGAGCTTGTTGTCGTTTTCGGTGACGCTCGCCAAAAGCTGAATACGCAGCAGCAGAGACGATATACTGTCCGATTCGAGGAGTATCTCTATCCACGAGGACGAGCCCGCCATATATGTGGCGCGCAGTCGCTCGGATATTTTCTCCTGCGTCGCGGCAATATCCGCGTCTATCTTGTCTATCTTCGACTGGGCGTCGGCTATCTTCTTGTCGAGCGCCGATATCTCCCTGTCATAATCGGCTATATCCGCATTGAGCACAGAGAGCTGAGAGTTCAGAACGTCGAGCTGGCTGCTTATCGCCTCTGCCTGAGAAGAGAGCAATTTCATCTTCTCCGCATTCGACGCCTGCTGATTCTGGATATTTTCGAGCTTTTTCTGATTTGCTTCAATCTCTTTTTCGAGCTCGTTGTAGTCCTTTTTTAGATCATCGAGACTCTTTGCCTGAACCCTCGTCGGAAAGACTCCGGTCACAAGCACGAGCGCCGCGCAAAGAACAAACGCCGCCGCTCTTTTGAGCCATGTGTTACGCTTATTCTTCATCTACTATCGCGAACTCCTTTTCCTTGAGATATTTTGTTATCGACACCGCGCTGCCTATCGCGCCGGCGAGAACGCCGAGCACAATGAACGCGGCGAGCAATATCAGAGCGTATTTGCCGAACGGGGCGACTCCCGCCATGCCTATGCCTGCGAGACTCTTGACGAGCGTTCTGCCCGCCAATTCATATATGCCCCAGACGGCTAACAGTGCGAGTATGCCGGATATAACGCCGAGCATCATGCCCTCTATCATAAACGGCCAGCGGATGAACCACCTCGTCGCGCCGACGCTCTTCATGATATTTATTTCGAGTCTGCGGCTGTCCATCGTTATTCTTATAGTATTGGCAACGATGAAAAGCGAGACTATCAGAAGCAGCGCTATCATGCCCACGCTTATATAGCTGACCGTGTTTCTGAGCCCCGCGAGCTGCTTGGCAAGCTGCCTGTTCTCGCGGACATGGAGCACATTCGGAAGCTCCGATATGCGCTTTACCGTATCTTCAAATTTATCGGTATCCTTTAAAGAGACCTCATATGCATCGGGCAGCGGGTTTTTGTCCAGCCCGTCGAAGAGCACGGAGCTGTCCCCCATCTCGTCCTTGAGCTGAGCGAAGCCGCTCTCCTTGCCGACGAATTTGCAATCGCGGACATTTGAGAGCCCTCTCAGATTCGAGCCGAGCTCGTCGGTCTCAGCCTGAGTGGCGTTGTCGTCGACGAATACCATTATAACATTCTGATCCTCGACGTTTCCGATGAACATATTGATGTTGACCGTTATCATAAACGCGACGCCTATCATCACCATGCAGCTGAACAGCACGGAAATCGACGCTATGCTCATAAGACGGTTGACGTAGAGGTTTCTCATTCCCTCGCGGGTGAGGTAACCGAGGCTTCCGTTATTTTTCATCGCTCTCGTCCCCCTCTCCGTCCTCGAGGTATATCGAATAATCGGCAGCGACGGAGGAATATGAGGTGTCATATTCGCTCCCGTATTCCGCCTTCTCTTTTCCGAAGCTCTCGAGAGCCTGCCTGTAAGCATCGTCGGCGGCGGTCTCGTCGGCTATCTCTGCGGCCTTTTCGGAGAGCTTCCCGGGCTTGCCCGCCTCCCCGTCCTCGTCGTCGAGGTACTTTGTCGCAAAGCCGTCCGCCGGGCGGCCGAGGGAGCCTTTTATCTTTATCTCGCGGTGAGCCGAGTTCTTCATCTTGCCGTCCGCCGCAACGGTTCCGTTTTCGAGCAGAATAACTCGCTTGTCATACATACGCACAAGATTGTGCTCATGGGTGACCATAATGACCGTCGTGCCCTCGCTGTTTAAGCGCATGAGCAGGTCGACTATCTCAAGGCTCATCCGCGGGTCGACATTGCCCGTGGGCTCGTCCGCTATTATGAGGTCGGCGTTATTCGCCAGGGCGCGGGCAAGAGCCACGCGCTGCTGCTCGCCGCCCGAGAGCTCGGTGGGATAGCAGTTCATCTTGTCCGTCAGTCCCACTATGTCGAGCACGAACGGAACGCGCTTTTTTATCGTATTCTCCTTCGCGCCGATGACGCGCATGGCAAAGGCCACGTTGTCGAACACGGTCATCTTGGGTATCAGGCGGAAATCCTGAAAAACTATGCCCAACCCGCGGCGAAAATACGGTATTTCGCTGCGGGTAAGGCTGCTCAAATCTTGGTTTTTAATTATGATTTTTCCGTGCGAGGGCACTTCCTCACGCATCATAAGCTTGAGGAAGGTGCTTTTTCCGGCGCCGGATGCGCCGACAACAAAGACGAATTCGCCCTTGTTTATCTTGATGTTGACATGGTTTAGAGCATGTGTTCCGTTCTCATAGACCTTGGAAACATCTCTGAATTCAATCACACTTTTCACTCCTATATAAAGCGGTATCCCCTCGCGTCTTTATACCGACCGTAAACGCCGCAGATCAGTACTTAACGGGCTTTGCATCGAGATACTTCTTGACCATAAGAGCCACCTTGAAGACGATAGCGTCGTCAAACTCGCGAAGGTCGAGGCCGGTGAGCTTCTTTATCTTCTCGAGTCTGTAAACCAGCGTGTTGCGGTGGACAAAGAGCTTGCGGGAAGTCTCGGAAACGTTGAGGTTGTTCTCGAAGAAGCGCTGAATGGTGAACAGCGTCTCCTGATCGAGGCTGTCTATCGAGCCGCGCTTGAACACCTCGCTCATGAACATATCGCACAGCGTAGTGGGAAGCTGATAGATAAGTCTTGCTATGCCGAGATTGTCGTAGCTGACTATGGTCTTTTCCGTGTCGAACACCTTGCCGACCTCGAGGGCTATCTGAGCCTCCTTGAACGAGCGGGCAAGCTCCTTGACGCCCGTGACGGTCGTGCCTATGCCGACATATGCGTGGATATAAAGGTCAGTTGTCAGAGAATCGGAAATGGAGCGCGCGAGCTTCTCGAGATCCTTTGTCTCGATATTGCTGCGGACTTCCTTGACGAGAGCTATCTCGTTCTCGTTTATGTTGATGACGAAATCCTTGGTCTTGTCCGGGAACAGATTCTGGATAACGTCGAACGCCGCGGAATCGTTATGCTCGGTGATTCTTATGAGAAGAACGGTGCGCACGGCATCGCTGTTGAAGCGAAGCTCACGCGCCTTGATAGCGATGTCGCCAGGAAGTATGTTGTCAAGAATAACGTTCTTGACGAAGTTGCCCCTGTCGAATTTCTCGTCGTAGCACTGCTTGATATTGCTCAGCGCCACGCAGCAGATATCCGCATATTTGCCTGCAAGCTCATCTTCGCCGTCGATGAAAACAGCATACTCTGCCTGCATATGAGAGCCGAACGAACGGTAGGTGCAGCCGTTTAATATACGGTCGCCGTCCTCTGAAAAAATCTGCGAAGCGTTCGAGATAACCTCGCCTATTTTGCCCAGCTCGCTGCAGGAGATTATAGTGCCTGTCTCGTCGATAACGCCGATCGTTCTGTCAACAGCGTCGCGCATCTGATGAATGACACCCTGGAAAAGCCTGTTTGACATAGTATCTACCCCTATTCTGAATAATTTCAACTTCTGCCGTTTTAGACATTTTGACAACTGCGCTATAGACATTTTACACAATTATACGCTTAATTGCAATACATACGGGGCTAAAAAATATGTAAAATAAAGGATTTTTTTCAAAAACAGGCGAAAACGCACCTGTTTTTATCTATTTCCAACAAATTTTATGATTTGCTTTTAGTGGATTTGATCTTTGGTCATTTTGTCCATAGAATTCCACATAGGGGGTTCGGGGCGCTTTTCTCCGCGCGATTTTTATGGTATAATGAGCCGAGAAAGCGAAAAAGGGGCGCAAAAATGGAAGGCAGCATACTGAGAGCATACATATCGGAGAACATCGAAAAGGCTCAAAGAGAAAATATTCCGTCGGCGGTATCGAAATTTCTCGATTCCGCGTCTCTCTCCGCGGCGGCCGCTCTCGCCCGCTCGACTGCGGGCAGATTCATCTTCTGGGGCGGCTTCGAGGGAGCGGAGCGCGTTGTCATGCTCAGCGTCCCCGATTATATAGACAGCGACGACCCGAACGAGATTTTCACAGTCTATGCGGACGGCTACCCGCTGAGCGCCGTGAGAGTAGAGAAGGACAGGTTTTCCGACATAGGCCACAGGGATTATCTCGGCGCGGTTATGGGGCTGGGGCTTACGCGCGAGAGCGTGGGCGACATCTGCGTTCACAGTGACGGCTGCGACATCATAGCCCTGCCGAACGCCGCGAAATATATTGAAGAAAATCTGACGGGCGCGGGACGTGCTACGCTCAAGGCTAAACAAATCCCGCTCGGCGAGGTCCGTGCGCCGCAGGTAAATATAAAGGAAACGAGCATCACCGTAGCATCGCCGCGACTCGACGCAGTAGCGGGCGAGATATTCTCGCTCTCGCGTTCGGCGGCGGCGCAGGCGATAGCCTCGGGCGCGGTGACGGTAAACGACGAGCAAGTATTGAAAGCCGACCGTCGCCTCTCCCCAAAAGACAAAATCGTTCTGCGCGGCAAGGGCAGAGCAATTCTCGGCGAAGAGTTCACGCAGACAAAGAAGGGCAGAGTCAGGATAGAGGTCAAAAAATCCGTGTAATAATACGGAAAGACATTCAAGTTGCGTATTTGATTATTGAGAGGTATTTGCATGATTGAAATCAAACACTACACAAAAGATCAAATCCCCGATGTTTTACAGTTCGAGCGAGACTTGCGCTCTGAGGAAAACTTTTGGGGTTTGGAGATCGACAAAAAGTACATAGTCGATGTTACCGCAAGCTTCGAGAATCCGGCTTTCGCAAATTGTTTGTCCTTGCTTGCCTATATGGATGACAAAGTGGCGGACAGAATTGACTCCACTAAGATCTGCAGCCACTTTGACGGCTCCGCCAAGGCATACTTGGACTGGATCTGCGTTATCAAAAGCTGCCGGCATAAAGGAGTTGCACAGGCGCCGATGCAAACTTTACGCAAAGAACTGAAGAACCAGGGAGTCGATACGCTGATTGGCCTTATCGCTTCCAATGAAGATGCCCAGCGGTTCTATCGAAATCTGCCAACTCTGAAATCAAGGACGAAGGCATTTGAATAAATCTGTAACGGAGAAAAAGACTATGAACATCATTCACAAAGAACTGAACAAGCTGAGTATCGCCTGTGATAATTTCTCCATCTTGCAGGACAAGGATGGTATCACTGTTGCCCGAATCGTAAGCGGCGAGAAATCCTATGTGGTCAAGTGCTTCCAAAAGGACGAACACAAGCGGGAGATGGGAAACTATCGGCTCTTAGAGTCCATTGGAGTTCCCACAATCCGGGTAATTGCATCCACGGATTCTGCACTTCTTCTGGAGGACATTGATTGTAGCCCAGTCTACCGTCTGGGTATCGAAGAAGATATGTCCGATCCCGCAGTTGTCCGCCGCATTGCAGAATGGTACAAACAGCTTCACAGCCAAGGATACGGTTATGTTTGTCAGAATGGAGAATCTATGTATGACGAGGCAGATTTCTTCACCCTCGAAAACATTGCCTCTATAAAGGACAAGACCGAAACCCAAGACGCGCCAGCATGGGGGCTTCTGGAACAGAATTATGCCGCTATCAGCGATCTGCTTCGCAAGGCCAGACGGACGATAACCTACAACGATTTCTACTATACGAATATGGTCGTTGCTAAAGACAACTCCTCTGCGCTGATGTTTGACTACAATCTGCTTGGCAAGGGTTATGCCTATACGGATGTCCGAAATGTATTATCATCTCTGTCGGAGGAAGCCGGGAAAGCCTTTCTCAAAGAATACGGTAAGTTTGACCCAGCGGAGAAAGCCTTAGATGATGTAGTGAGTGTGGTTGTGACGCTGCACCTGGCTTGTCTGCGTGAGAATTTCCCTTGGTGGGCACAAACCTTGCTCGACGAGCTTAATACTACCTTTATCGAAAAGATAGAGTTGCTGCGGAGGTTTCAATGAAAAAAACTGCTGTTTTGATTTATAAGTTTTTGTCCTTTGAAATATCACTGCCGTTAAATTCGATTTTTCCCGCGCTCAGCGGATAAAGTCCCGTTATGCAGCGCATAAGCGTTGTTTTGCCCTCGCCCGCTCGACTGCGGGCAGATTCATCTTCTGGGGCGGCTTCGAGGGAGCGGAGCGCGTTGTCATGCTCAGCGTCCCCGATTATATAGACAGCGACGACCCGAACGAGATTTTCACAGTCTATGCGGACGGCTACCCGCTGAGCGCCGTGAGAGTAGAGAAGGACAGGTTTTCCGACATAGGCCACAGGGATTATCTCGGCGCGGTTATGGGGCTGGGACTTAAGCGTGAAAGCGTGGGCGATATCTGCGTTCGCAGTGACGGCTGCGACATCATAGCCCTGCCGAACGCCGCGAAATATATCGAAGATAATCTGACGGGTGCGGGACGCGCTACGCTCAAGGCTAAACAAATCCCGCTCGGCGAGGTCCGTGCGCCGCAGGTAAATATAAAGGAAACGAGCATCACCGTAGCATCGCCGCGACTCGACGCAGTAGCGGGCGAGATATTCTCGCTCTCGCGTTCGGCGGCGGCGCAGGCGATAGCCTCGGGCGCGGTGACGGTAAACGACGAGCAAGTATTGAAAGCCGACCGTCGCCTCTCCCCAAAAGACAAAATCGTTCTGCGCGGCAAGGGCAGAGCAATTCTCGGCGAAGAGTTCACGCAGACAAAGAAGGGCAGAGTCAGGATAGGGGTCAAAAAATCGGTGTAAAAAACAATAAATCAATTCTTCCATGCATATTTTAATTGACATTATTGCAATAACATGCCATAATAATTACAGGATGTGATTCCAATGAATCAATTAGTTTATTCGGTCAATTAAATCAATCGGCCTGCAAGGTCATATGTGTTTTGGCATTGAGTTTGCAGCGCGGCAGACAACGGACATAAGCGGAGGTACGAATTATGAAGAAGCGAGGCAAAATCGCTGCCGCTGCGGTGATGATTCTGCTTGCGGCGGCACTCGTATACAGCGTCTGCGCGGGAACGGTAACGGTTGCCGGGCTTCTCGGCGCGGCGGATATCGACCCTGTCAAGGTTGAGAGAATCGAATTTATCAAAAACCGCGAGACACAGCAAGTTTGGCGCAGCGAAGATTACGGCGTGCGAAAAAGCGTATGCGATTTTCTCAATAACGCGCATTGCATAAAATCGCTTTCACCGACCGCATACGGCGGCGAAATGACCGTAAACATCTATTACCGCGAACCGATAAACGGGGCAGAATATGTCTCGGTATCCCTGCAAAGCAAAAATGTGATAAATGGTTCGAGATTTGCGGGCGCAGATTCGCCGATGCGAAACTACAGAATAATCTTCGGAGGCTACTCCTTGGAGGATTGGGACGCGATACTGCAAAAATGCGAGAGAGTAAATTGAAAAGTCATACCGACTTACCGTATATTTTTACATCCAACCCTCAACGCAAAAGGAAAATCCTGCCTGAAGCGCAAGCTTCGGGTAGGATTTTCGGCTTATTCATCCGTTCAAAGGACGGTTTGTGGTTTGTTTTTACTTTTGGAGCTCATACACTCTCGTCTCGTTATACACATACTCGCTGAGACAATAAAGCTTTGCGTCGCTGAGTTTTCCGTTTTCGAACCACAGCTCAGCGACAACCGGATAATATATCTCGTCCGGCTCTCCTCTGCCCGCATGACTCACGCGGCAGTATTCGCTCTCCTCCCCGTTTTTAAGCGTCAGGAATCTCGCGAATATATCGCCGTCCTCTCCGGCGAGCTTTTTCATCACCTCATCCCGACTGTCGCCAGCACGGACTGTTTTGAAATTATGATAGCAGTCTCTTCCGCCGCTTCCACCGGAATGGTGATCCGGGACATAGCCGTATTTGTCCTTGACGGCGGCTCCGCTTCCGACTCCCTTGGATTCCACGCAGCCGTCGGAGTCGGCTCTGAGATAAACAAAGCCGTTGCTGCCGTTTCGCCCGTAAATGTCGTTGTCGTCATAGAATATGTTCGGATTGATAAACACGGTATAGCCCTCGTCTGTAACCGTAAGCTCAAGCTCGCCGAGCGAATATTTAAGACGCTTGCTCATTTCCCTGCTCTGCGTTTTGCGGTATTCGTCAAACGGCATATAGCCCTGAACGCGAAGTCTCCGCACCGCCTCATTATAATCCATGCCGAGGTCTATAGATTCGAACGCCGCTTCGCTCTGCTTGCATATCCCGTCCGAGGTCTCGAACTTTTTTCCGTTCATTACATACTTATAGCTCCTGTAAAACTTCTCCGTGCCCGTGTACATAAAAATCAAGCCTATCGCCGCCGCGCACAGGACGGATGCCGTTATTATAATACCTTTTTTGCTCTTTTTCTCCGGCGTGCCTTTTTTCCTGAGCTTTATAAACAGGATAAGCGCCGCTAACGCAAATCCGATATCAAGCACGATACCCGCTATAAAAGAAATATATTCATTGACAAGCTCTTGCTCGCTCGCAAATTTATATGTAATCAGCGGGGTCAGCTTTTCGAGCATAAAGCAGATATCGCAGACGAGCGCATATATCGCAGGCTGAGTGTAGCCGCTGGAAATCAGAGTTGCGCCGAACAGCAGATTCGGTATGCCTATTGCGAGCAGTGTTTTCTTAAATCCCTTTCTGTAGGCAACTGCCAAAGCAAAGGAGAACGCGAGTATTATCGCAAAGCTTGCAAAAATCTCCGCCGTCTCCGGGCTGCCCTTAGAGTCCGCGCTCAATATCCACACACCGCAAGACATCGCTGCCATTATTACAGCTGCCGTCAGCACAAACGCCAATATCGGCATCCATATTTTTTCGCCGTAGACTTTCTCGAAATCCTTTTTTATCATCTCGGTCACACCTCCGTCGTCGCCCATGTCGGCCAGCGCTTTTTCGACGCTCTCGTCCTCGCCGTAGCCTATCTCGGTATAAAATTCGATGTGGTCTGAAATGTGGTTTTGCATTTCCTCGCGGATAAGCATTTTTCGCCTTTTTGAAAGCCTTTCGGGGACTACCGAATCGAGATAATCTTCTATTCTTTTGTCCATTTTGTCACCGCCTCAGACTGCCGAGGGCGCTAACCCGCTCCTTATCACCTTTTCGACTGCTCTCGAATACGAATGCCAGTCCTCGGTCGATTTGTTGAGCATTTTCAGCCCTCTGTCGGTGATGTGATAATATTTGCGCCGTTTGCCGCGCTCGCCGTCCTGCCAATAGGACTTCACGAGTCCCTCCTGCTCGAAGGCGTGGAGTATCGGATAGAGCGTGCCCTCCTTGAAAGAGAACACAAATTCGCTGCGCTGTTCGATCTCCTTGATGATCTGGTAGCCGTACATGTCCCCTGTTCCGAGGACAGACAGCACGAGCAGCGAGCTGCTGCCCTTTGACAGCTCTTTTCGAATGTTCATATCGAAGCCTCCTTTTAACATAGAGTTTCTATACATCGGTGTTCTATGTATAGAGCATAACATTATATTTCTGTTCTGTCAAGCGGATTTTGCAAAAAATGCCGCCCGTTTTCATGCAGGCGGCATTTTAAACATCAAATTTTATTCTATAACAACTACGGTGTTCGGCTTCACTGTCAGAATAAAGCTGCCGCCGTCCGAGGCTGTTGTCTCACAGGGCTCCATGTCGTGCTCCTCATCAAGTATATAAATGGTATATAGCCTGTCTTCGCCCGTTTCGACCTTGAACGTGCGCGGCAGAGGCGCGGCGTCGTCTGTATAATATGTGACGAGCAGCATTGACCTCTCCCCGTCCGTCGCGGCGGCGGAATAGATATCCGGCACATCGCAGCTCAGGGCGCATTCATCTTGAAGCGAGAGCAGCTCGCCCCATGCCTTAACGGAGTAATAGCCCTTTAATCTGTCCAGCGTGCCGCGCTTGAACAGCCCGTTCATGCTCGAATTTACCCGCGCGTCATAGTACATGAGCATATCGGTTTTTTCACGCTGGCAGGCGCTCATAACGGCGGCGATAAACGCGGCGCCCTTCAGCGAAGCCTCGGTTTCAAGGCTGCGCTTCCAGCCGTCGCCGCTCCAGCCGCAGACATAGTTCCACTCGTTCAATATGCTCTCGGTGTCCGTGTAGCCGTGGCGATCGAGCATGGCGCGGTGTCGGCGCGCATCGGACGTGAAATCGCTTACCTTCGACCCGTAGCAGTGCCACGAATAGAAGTCCATCGGCACATTTTCTTCTCTCATCTTTTCAAAGAATGCGTCGAGCCATTTTTCATTGTAGCCGCAGACCGCGGGTCCGCCGATTTTGAGCGACGGGAACCGCGCTTTCAGATACTTCGCCGCCGTTGCAAAAAAGTCATAGAACTCCTCGGGCGTTCCCGTCCAGCACTTGTCGTTGAAGTCCGGCTCGTTCCATATCTCCCAATATTCAATACCCATGTGAAAGCCGTTCGCCCAGCCCTCGTTCATGTGCATTATGATATGCTCGCAGACGACCGCCCATTTTTGATAGTCCTTCGGCGGCATAATGCCGTAGTGCTTCGGCCAATGCTCGATTTTACTGCCGAGGCGGTAAAACACCTTTGCGCCCGCGCGCATAATCGTGCCGAGATAAATATCCGTCAGCGTGAAGTCATAGGACTCGGGCGAATACGGGTCGGCATCGAAATCGGTGAATATATTATGTATATCGACCGTGTGCTCTCCGCCGTAGTCATAGCATATGGACGAATCGTGCGTTCTGGCAAACGGGATGTTCGCCTCCCTGAAGTCCGGCAGATTCGTGAGATTCTGGTCGTCGTTGTCCGTATACACGGGGCCGTTGTTGACGGCGTTCATCGGCTTTATTTTACCGACTGTTTTTTTGAAATTCACTTCAAGCTTCATAAGTTCCTCCGTCAAATCTAGAACGAGAGCTGCATATCCCCGCCGTAAATTACCTTTACTTTAACGGGTCTGTCGCTCTCGACAGTTATTTCGGGCTTCTCGTCTTGGGATTTTCTCGCCTTGCACATGAGGGTGACGAACGAATCCCTGCCGACGGGCAGCTTCTTTATTCCGTGCTCCTCGAGCCTGTTCACGCGCCAGACTATCTCCGACTTTTCGGCGGAGACTCTGATTCCGAGGATGTACTCTATCAAAACGGTTATAGGGAATATGCCCGTCCAGCCGACAAAATCCTCGCGCGCGGGGTCGCCGCGGCCGGCAGTCTCGGGGGCATAGTTCTCCCAGAAAGTGCCCGTCTTTTTATAGACCTCGATGCAGTTTTTATAGCAGCACTCGGCTATCTCTTTTGCAAGCTTCTCTTTTCCGTTTGCAGAGAGCCCGCAGAGTATCATATAATCGGTCGGCGCCCAGACTCCGCCGTTCCAGTAGCCGCCCGCGGCCTTGTAATCCGGGTGATCCGCGGAGAGCGCGGGGACGCGGTTCGGGCGGTTGAATTCATTTTTATCCTCGAGGTGACGGCAGAGCGCGTCCACCCTGTCGGGCGGAGCAATTTTTGCTATAAGCGCCCAGAACGCAGCGACGGTCTTGACGGCAAGAAAGCTTCCGTCCGCCTTGAGGTCATAATAGAACCCGTCTTTTTCGCTCCACATCTTCTCGTTGACGAACCTGACGAGATTATCGTATTCGTCCCTGAGTGCGTCAACGTCGTCGGTGATACCGAGCTCCTCCGCCATCATAATAAGATATTCGCAGCTCATCGCCGCCTGAAGTGTCGCGTCTATCCATGACATATAGCTGTGGTGGAAGGTCTCGAGCATCCAGTCCTCCGAGTCGGGAATGAGGCTGAGATCGCAGCGCGGCAGATTGTCCATGCCGCAGCCCCAGCCGCTCGACCAATAGCTTCCGTCCTTCCAGCGATGATAATTCTTGAGCCAATGGTGGAACGAGAGCAGCGGATAATAGACTTTTTTGAGCCTCTCCTTATCGCCGTAGTTCTTATAATACTGCCACTCGCACCACGCCATTATCTCGGGTCCCGTGCTCGTCGGGTCGTGGCGATAGAATCGGTCAACGCCGTCTAATTCGTTTATCTCGCGGCAGATGAAGCCGTCCTTGTGCTGCTTGCAGTAGAAATTGTCGAGCGTTTTCTGGAAGCAGTGGACGCTGTCGCCGTATTTTCCGAACATGAGCATAAAGCAGGAATCCCACATAAAAATGTGACCGTTAAAAGCGGCGTCGATATAGGGCGAGACAAAGCCGCTCTCTTTCGTCGGCTTGCCGAGGTTGCGGAAAGCTATCTCCCACGCCTTATAGTAGGCGTCTATTTCATCGCCGTGACCCGCCCACACGGGCTCGGGCAGTCTGTCCCTCTCGTTCTCAAAATCCGGCAGCGCCGACATATCGGGCTGCATGGAAACAAACTCGTTGAGCTTCGCATACCTGTCCTCGACATATTGGGTGATGGGTTCTTTCGCATTTTCCATAATTTCGCTCCTTTCAAGCGATTTTTCCGATGCAATTATATCACACTTTATGTTTTTAGGGAACAGTTTTTGCGGCTTCTGTTTTTACCCCGTTCCACGAGGTCGGGCCGAATAGCCTCGCGGCGAACCACACCGTGTTCATCATCGGAAGCATGGCAAGCTCCGCAGTTATTATAGGCGGAACAGCGTAAAAAAAGTAAAGCTCAAATCGCATAAAATATCAAAAGCCGCCTGTTTCTCCGCAGACGGCTTTGCTCATTCAACGTTTTCTATATACCTACACTTCGGGAAATTTTCGCATCCTAAAAAACTTTTCCCGCTGCGCTCTCCTCTTTTTGCTGTTCTCAATACCAGCTTGCCACCGCACTGTGGACAAACAGTGTTTCGCCGCGCCGTTTCCGAAGATTCGGTATAAGTCGCGCAGACATCTCCGGCAGGCGCATTTTCTGCGGCAGGTGCGGGAATCCCGACGTCGTTTTTCATCTCTTCTATCTGTGCTATGTGCACAGCTTTCTGCTCGCCGGAAACTTGAGTCAGCGGATAAAGCCTGTTGAAGATATCGTCTATCTGCTCCGCCGTGAGCACGACTTCCGCTTTTTTAACTCTCGCCGCAACATCGGCAGCAGCATCCTTTCTGTGCATAACAAACCGGTCGCGCGAAGTCAGTTTTATATCCATAAAGCGACACCTGTCGCTGAATACTATGTAGGACAAAAACGGCTTTTCGTCGTAATCCGCAAGAAATGTTTTCAGCCACTTTATATGGCTGCTGTTTTGAAACACGGGGTTATAGAACTTGTGCTTCTCGGCTCTGCCGCCCGCATTCAGGCTCTGAGTCCAATATTTTCCATCCGCGCTGCCGAATATCCAACCGCTGTAATTCTTAGATTCAAAAACATATATCCCCGTCTCGTGCAGCATAATGACATCGATTTCGGTCGTCTTTTCATCTGTTTTTGGAACATAGCAGTTGAACAGAAACTTTTTATATCCGCCAAGGTTGCACAAATGCATAAAAGTATAGTACTCGCCGAGCCTGCCCTTGTCGTGCACGAGAGCTTTGTACGGCAGAGCGGTTTGGGCATAGTAAACGGTCTTTTCATATTTTTTGCGTCTGAATGCTTCGGCTGCCTTCCTGATAACAACAGGCAGCGCAAAAAGGAACAGCAGTATCAGAATATCGGAAATTCGCACTCCGGCGATAAACTCTGCCATTTCATCCCCTCCATTATATCCACAGTGCCATTTTATCACATTGCAAATATATGTCAAGGATAAGATAAAAAAACGCCTCAATGACAATTCATCAAGGCATTTTCTGGTGGACGCTAACGGACTCGAACCGCTGACCCTTCGCACGTCAAGCGAATGCTCTACCAGCTGAGCTAAGCGTCCGTTTGAGCTGAATTTTTCGGGTTTTTCCCGTTCAGCAGAGCCTATTATATATGAACGCCGCGCGAATGTCAAGCATAATTTTAAAAAAATTGATTTTTTGCAGACCGCCCGCAGAAGTGCTCTTTGCCGCCTGCGGGCAGCTTTATTTGAACACCGTGTCGAGTATCAGCATCGATATCACTCCGGGCACTCCGAGCAGCGCCCCCGTGCCCAGCGACCAGCGGTTGACGGAGAGCTGTATGCCCGTCGCAAGTCCCGTTATGTTGACGGCGAACAGCGCCGCCAGGCCGCCCAAGGCATTGAGAAAAAGCGCCGAAAAACCGCGCCTTTCGGTCACGGCGAACACCGTTATCGCAAGCGCTGCCGCCGCGGCAGCAATCACTAAAACCGTTTTCATTCCCGTTGACATGGCTATCCCCTCATTCCTGTTTGTAGCAGACGGCTATATCGCTGCTTTCAAGTCCCTCCTGCTTGGCGAGCTTCAAAAGCCTGTGGTATCGGCGCTTGAGCGATTCTATCTCATATATCGCGGCTTCTACCGAGTCGTCATCCTCGCCGTATTCAAACCGCAGATATGCCGCGTCCATCTCCTTTTTGAGCGCCCTTATGTCCACAAGCAGCTGTTCCTCCCTGTTGGAGGCTTCGTCCGCCTTTTTGAGCTTTCCTCCGAGCAGATATTTGAAAGCAGTAACCATTTTTTCGTCCTCCCGGTATTATTTGTATAGCAATTATGGGACAAATATGATAAAATAATTCAGCAGGGCGATATTTTTTTCACCCGGACGCAAAAAATATAATGACGCATATATAAAGGAGAATCGCTTTGAAGCTTTATCCCATGGTATTGACACCCTTTGTCTCGGAGACGGTCTGGGGCGGGCGCAGACTCATTGATGAATATTCCGTCGTCACCGACAAGAGAAACGCCGCCGAGGCGTGGGTAATGTCCGCGCACAAAAACGGCAGCTCGACTGTAGCAAACGGCGGATTTGCGGGAGAGACGCTGCGCGAGGTATATCTCGCCCATCCGGAAATAGGCGGCAAAAACTGCGCGGGCTTCTCGGATTTTCCCGTGCTGATAAAATTTATCGACGCAGCAGCCGACCTGTCGGTGCAGGTGCATCCCGACGATGCCTACTGCCTGAAAAAGGGCGCGGGCGCGGGAAAGACCGAGTCATGGTATATTCTCGACTGCGAGCCGGGCGCGCATCTTCTGCTCGGCTTCGAAAAAGACCTGACCCGCGAGGAGTTCAGACAGTCTGTAACCGACGGCACGCTGACCGATTTTGTGAAGAAGGTCCCGGTCAAAAAGGGCGACTTCTTCTTTATAGAATCCGGCACGCTCCACGCGATATGCAAAGGCATATTGCTCGCCGAGGTTCAGCAGAACTCGGACACTACATACAGGATATACGACTACGGACGTTTGGGGCTTGACGGCAAGCCGCGCGAGCTTCACGTTGAGGACGCAGTGAACGTCACGCACACGGGCGTATACAAAAACCCCTGCGTCCCCGAAAAGGACGGCAACGTTACAAAGCTCGTATCCTGCCCGTTTTTTACCGAGCGGGTCATTGATATTGACGGCTCTTTTGAGGGAGACGCGGACGAAAAATCCTTCGTATCGCTGCTGATCCTCGACGGCTCCGGCACTCTCGAATGTGCGGGCGAGACACTCGAATTTTCAAAGGGCGGCAGTATTTTCATTCCCGCAGGCTGCGGAAGCTATAAAATAAACGGAGAAGCAAGGGCTCTGGAGACGAGGGTCTGATATTACACATGGCAGTTTTAAGCGTACAGAATCTTGACATGGAGTTCGGCGAGCGCACGCTGTTTTCGGGCGTGAGCTTTGAAGTCGGCGAACGCGATAAAATAGGCTTTATCGGCTCGAACGCGACGGGCAAGACGACCCTGTTTAAGCTCATCACGGGCGAGCTTGAGCCGAGCTCCGGCGGGATATATCCCGGAAAAAGCATAAAAATAGGCTACCTCGAGCAGCACGCCTGCGCGGGGAGTCAAAAGACGGTCTATGACGAGATGGAGAGCGTGTTCGAGCCTCTTATGAAAAAAGAGAAGCGGCTCAATGAGCTCGCCGACCTCATTGAGGCGGGGCGCGGGGATATCGACGCGCTTATCGCCGAGCAGAACAGGCTGCACACCGAATTTGAGGACGGGGGCGGGCTGACCTACAAAAGCCGCACCCGCTCCGCGCTGACGGGCTTAGGCTTTTCGGAGAGCGATTTCTCTCTCCCCTGCTCCCTGCTCTCGGGCGGCCAGCGGTCAAAGCTCGCTTTGGGCAAGCTGCTTTTGAGCGCGCCCGACCTGCTCCTGCTCGACGAGCCGACCAATCACATAGATCTGACGAGCCTCGAATGGCTCGAAAGCTTCATCAACGACTACCGCGGCAGCGCGGTCATAATAAGCCACGACCGCTATTTTCTCGACAAGGTGACAACTAAGACCATGCTGCTCGAAAACGGTAAAATCGAGATGTTCAACGGCGGCTATTCCCGCTTTCTCGAGCAGAAAACCGAGCGCGATGAGATAGAGCGCCGCCACTACGAGCGGCAGTTGGACGAGGTTCACCGCCTCGAGGGTATCATCGAGCAGCAGCGCCGCTGGCGGCACTTCATAACGGCGGACAGCAAGCAGAAGATGCTCGACAAAAAGCTTGCGGAGCTTGACGCGCCCGACCGCTCGGCAAAAACTCTCGGCTTCTCCTTCGGCGAGGTCGAGCCGACCGGCAACGAGGTTCTCAACGTCAGAGGGCTTTCAAAGTCGTTTGGCAACAAAGACCTTTTCAGCGGAGTCGAGTTTCAGCTTCGCCGCTTCGACCGCGCATTTCTTCTCGGCCCGAACGGCTGCGGAAAGACAACTCTTTTAAAAATACTTATCGGCAAGGAGAGAGCCGACTCCGGCTCATATCTCTTCGGTGCGGGCGTTCAGTTGGGGTATTTCGATCAGACGCTCTCGTCTTTAGACGGCTGCAACACTGTCTTAGACGAGATATGGAATCTCCACCGCGACTTCACCGAGGCACGAGTGCGCACTCTGCTCGGTCAGTTTTTGTTCTGCGCCGACGATGTTTTCAAGAAGGTCGAGACTTTGAGCGGCGGCGAAAAGGCGCGGCTGTCGCTGCTGAAGCTCATGCTTTCGGGCGCAAACGTCCTGCTGCTCGACGAGCCGACCAACCACCTCGATATCCCGTCGAGAGAGGCGCTTGAGGCGGCTCTGCTCGATTTCGGCGGCACTATGCTCGTCGTGTCCCACGACAGATATTTTATAAACAAGCTGTCCACCCGTGTGCTGTCTATAGGCATGGGCGGCGCGGAGAGCTTTGACGGCGGCTACGACGACTACGCGGCGAGGATTGCCGAGCAGAGCGCGGAGAAACCGAAAACCGCAAAGACCGTCGGCAAGGGCGGCGAGGACTATAAGCGCCGCAAGGAGCGCGAGAGTGAGCTGCGCCGAACGGCGACCGCCATTAAACGGTGCGAGGAGCGGATAAACGAGCTCGATGAGCTGATAGCAAATACAAATGCGGAGATGTCAACTCCCGAAACGGCGGCGGACTACGCGCGCGTCATGGAGCTGACGGAGACGCTCGGCAAGCTCAACGGCGAGCAGACCGAGCTTATGCTTCAGTGGGAGGAGCTCGAAAACAGAAAAGCGCAACTTGAAGGAGAGGAATGATATGAACTTCGGCGAACTTTTCGGCAGCGCAGAGTGGGTGACCTGCGAAAGCGGCTGCACCTCGCCCGTAATAAAGGGCAGCTTCTTTATCGAAAAGCCCGAAAGAGCCGAGATTACCGTCTGCGGACTCGGTTTTTTCCGCCTGTGGATAAACGGGCGCGAGGTGTCCGAGAACAAATTTGTCCCCGTCAACAGCCAATACTGCAAGCGCGATCTGACGGCATTCGAGTACCCCATAACAGACGAGTTGTCCTACCGCACATATGCCGTGAGATACGACATATCAAAATTTCTTGTCGGCGGCGAAAATGATATCCGAGCTGTTCTCGGCTGCGGCTGGTTCGCGCAGAAAAAGCGCAACGCCGAGGGGTACACAAAATACGGCGACATAAAGCTCTGCTACAAAATCGATGCCGAGGACAGAGACGGGAAATTATACACTTTCGTCTCCGACGAAAAGCTCCTGTGGCGGCAGAGCCGCATAACAGAGAACAACATATATTTCGGCGAAGCTCACGACATGGATTTGTCGGACGAGCTGACGGCTCGGGACGGCTTCAAAAAAGTCATTAAAGCGCCCGCGCACGAGACGGAATTTTTCATTCAGGACTGCCCCGCAGACAGGGTGACGCGCACAATAGAGCCGAAAAAGCTCGCTGACCTCGGCGCGGTTTCCGTCTACGACATGGGCGAGAATATTTCGGGCTATCCCGTTGTCGCGGCGACGGAGGACGGCGCTTATATAACCGTCCGCTGCAGCGAGGAAATAAACGCGGACGGGACGCTGAATTTTGATTCCTGCGACCCCGGGCAGATTCAGTGCGACGAATACCGCAACGCCAAAAAGGGCGAGGAATGTATGCCGTGGTTTACCTGGCACGGCTTCAGATATTTCGAGCTGACGAACAACGCTAAGCCCGTGCGCTGCGAGGTCGTCCACTCGGACTGCGCCGTTACCTCGGCGTTCGAGTCGGACAGCGAGATGCTCAACTGGCTCTATGACGCATATATCAGAACGCAGCTCTGCAATATGCACTCGGGCGTGCCCTCCGACTGCCCGCACATAGAGCGGCTCGGCTACACGGGCGACGGTCAGCTCTGCTGCGAGGCGGCGATGATGCTGCTCGATTCGCAAAAATTCTATCAAAAGTGGCTCGAGGATATCTCCGACTGCCAGAGCACGGATAACGGCCATGTTCAGCACACCGCGCCCTTTATGGGCGGCGGAGGAGGCCCCGCGGGCTGGGGCGGCGCGATAGCGGTCGTGCCGTATGAGATGTATAAGATATACGGCGACAGGGAGACTTTCCGCCGATATCTGCCGAAGATTTTGCGATATTTTGATTATCTCGACTCGCGCAGCTCCGGCGGGCTCGTCTGCCGCGAGGAGCAGGGCGGCTGGTGCTTAGGCGACTGGTGCACGCCCGAGCCCATAGCGATTTGCGAGCCGTTCGTCAACACCGCGCTCTGCGTAAAGCAAATGCTGATGACAAAAGAGGCCGCTGAGGCTATCGGCGAAAATGAGACGGCTCAGATGCTCGGCCGGCGCATAGAGGAAAAGCGGCAGGCTATTCTCAACGCGTATTACAGTCCGCAGACAGGCTCTTTCATCGGCGACGTGCAGGGTGCGAACAGCTTCGCAACAAACATCGGGCTCGGCGGCGAGCGCACCTATGAGAACACGCGAAAAAAATATTCCGCCGCGGACTCTTTCGATACGGGCATTTTCGGCACGGATATTCTGACCCGCGTGCTGTTTGAGCGCGGGGACGCAAACACGGCTTTCCGTCTGCTGACCTCCGAGGGCAAGGGCTCGTTTTATAACATGAAAAAGCAGGGCGCTACCACTATATGGGAGAACTGGGACGGCGAGCGTTCTCACAGCCACCCGATGTTCGGCGCGGCAACACGCTATCTGTTCTCGTTCATCCTCGGCATCACGCAGGAAAAAACCTCGGCGGGCTACGAGCATATTTTAATAGCTCCGCAGATACCAGACGGGCTTAACTATGCGAGCGGACACATAACCACGGTACGCGGCAAAATCTCCGTCACGTTCAAAAGAACGGAGAGCGAAGCGGACTTTTATGTAACTGTTCCGCAAAGGGCGCGGTTCACTTACGGCAGCGACTGCGAATTTGAGCTTCGGGACGGAGAAAACCATATACATATAGATTTTGAGGAGTAAGACATGGCCATAACAATCAAACAGTACAGCGAAAAATACCGTGACGACGTACGCAACGTCTGCCTTGACACGGCGGGCAGCACCGCGCGAGAGGAGAAGTCGATGCGCTTTTTGCTCGCCACGTTCTGCGACTACTATATCGAGCATGAGGCGGAGCACTGCTTTATCGCCGTTGACGAAGATACCGACACCGCGATAGGCTATATTCTCTGCGCGCCGGACTATAAGAGATATAAGCGGATATTCAAAGCCGAATATCTCCCCCGCGTCAAGGGCTGCAAGAAAACGGACGTCTTGGAATCGTGGGCTTCCGTTTACGGGCCCGCCATATTCGCAAAGAGCTATCCCGCGCATATGCACATAAATTTAGAGCCGGGCTATCAGCGTTGCGGGCTGGGCACTAAACTCTTCGAGACGCTTATCGCGCATTTGAAGGAGCTCGGCAGCAAGGGCATTATGCTCGTCGTCGACTCATACAACACCAATGCAATAAATTTCTACAAGAAGAACAAGTTTGATATCATATTCCCCCTGCGCACCTGCACGGTCATGGGGCGCAGAGTATAAGAAAGCGGTGAAGCTATGAAATTGGCCGTTATCGGTACGGGCTGGATAGTCGGGAGCTTTATCGACGGGCTGAAATTCGCGCCCGGCTTTGAGCTCTTTGCCGTATACTCGCGCTCGCGCGAACGCGGCGAAAAATTTGCCGAGGAAAACGGAATAAGCGAGGTATATACTTCGCTCGACGAGCTCGCCGCCTCACCCGCCGAGTGCGTCTATATCGCAAGCCCCAACGCCCTGCACTATGCGCAGAGCAAGCGGCTGCTCGAGAGCGGGAAGCACGTTATCTGCGAAAAGCCGGTAACCGTGACGCCCGCCGAGTTTTCGGAGCTCTGTGAGCTTGCTGACAGGAATAAGCTCGTCTACATCGAGGCTATAATGTATATGCACTCGCCCGTTCGCGCTAAGCTGCGCGAGGCTCTCGACAATATCGGCAAGGCTTGGACCGCGCACTTCGACTTCTCGCAGTATTCGTCGAAATATCCCGCCTATCTTCGCGGCGAGCTGCCGAATATTTTTAACCCCGCAATGGCGACGGGCAGCCTTATGGATCTCGGGATCTACTGCGTGTATCCTGCGGTCGATTTATTCGGCGAGCCGAAAACCGTCTCGGCGGTATCGTCTTTTCTCGAGAGCGGAGCGGACGCGGCAACCGCCGTCTCCATGCTCTGCAAAAACACCGCGGTGACAATGACGAGCTGCAAGACGGGTCAGGACTACGCGGGCTCGCAGATAATCGGCGAGCGCGGGAGCATAAAGATAGGCTCGATTTCAAAGCTCACGCAGGCGGAGCTCATCATGAACAGCGGCGAACGGCGCATAATCTGCGACGACACGCCGAAGGACGAGCTGATGGGCAACGAGGCGCGCGCGTTTTACGAGCTTATCACAAAGCCCGAAAAGAACAGCGAAAAATACAGAGAGCTGCGTGAAACGGCGCTCTCTGTCAGCCGCACGATGCAGCGAATACGCGAATCGGCGGGAATAAAATTTTAACGGAGGTATTTACCATGAAGTATGTTAAAACAGGCGACGTTCTCGCAGTGAGACTCGACCCGGGCGAGGAGATAATCGCCTCGGTGCTGAAAATAGCGAAGGACGAAAACATCCGCTTTGCGGAGATTTCCGCCATAGGCGCGGTCGGACGCGCGGTGTTCGGGCTCTATGACCTCAACGAGCAGAAATACCACAGCCTGACCTTCAACCAACCGCTCGAGTTAGTCTCGTTAAACGGCAACCTCAGCCTCAAGGACGGCGAGCCATATCTCCATCTTCACGCCGCTTTCGCGGACGAGGAGGGCGCCGTGATAGGCGGCCATCTCAACGAGGCCGTCATCAGTGCGACCTGCGAGATGTTCATTCGAACCTTTGATATGGACATGGGCAGACGCATAAGCGAGCAGACGGGACTCAATATTTTCGACATTTGAAAAAGCACTCGGGGAGTCGGTTTTGAGCCGCGCTCCCCTGTTTTTTTACCGCAAGACGTAAAAATGCCGCAAAAAATTAATAAAAGTCCAAAAAATATCACTATAATTCTCATAAGTCATTGTAAAGTGAGTAAACATCACATATAATTGTTCTCAGTCAATATGTTCTGAGGGTGAACAAATGCGGCAGGTAAGGTTTGACATCGTCGGCGGCGCGAGCTGCCCGACAGACTGCGAAGAAGAGGGTGTCGGATATGCGTCAATATCCGACGCCGAGTGCGCCTGCGGAGAGCAGGGCTGCCCGATTTCTTCGGGCTCGCGCGTTTCATACGGCATAGTTATGACCGTCACGGAAAACGGCGGCAGCGAAACGGTAAAATTCCCGGACATATCGTTCAGCGAGAAAAAGCTCAGGGATTTTGTCGCCATGCTCGAGCGCAACGGCGTCTCCCCCGTCCACGTGGAGGAAATGATAGACGATTTCTTCTATTCGGGATAGGCGCGGCAGGCGAAAAGCCGTGTTTTGCGATTTGCAAGACACGGCTTGTTTGCGGTTTAACGGAAGTTCGCAACATTATTTTTTCATAACGGTATTTTCAGATACCGGTCAAAGGCGGCATATTCCTCTGCTGTAAGCGAACGGTCAAGAATTTTCAATTTTTAGTTTGTCTCTGAAGCAAATTACTGTTGACTGATTATTGTAAATATGGTACAGTATTATTTGACTGAAAACGGATTTTCAATATGAAATCCACAAAAAACGGAGGGGTTACAAAAAATGTCGAATCTTATCAAAAAAATCACATCCACCCCGAAGGGCTGGTCTACAAAACCGAAGGAGAGACTGAGCTACTATCTCTACTTCTGCGGACAGAATGCGATATATAACCTTGTCGCCTCTTTCCTGACGACCTACCTCATGCTCTCTATCGGCGGACTTGTCAAAACTGCGGGAATCATGCTCGCGGTCAAGGTATGGGACGCGGTCAACGACGCTATTTTCGGCGTGCTGTTTGACAAGGTAAAGTTCAAGAGCGGCAAGAAGTTCATTCCGTGGCTCAGGATATCGCTCGTATTTATCCCGCTGACCACCGTCATGCTCTTCGCCATTCCCAACGACTTCAGCGAAAACGCGAAGCTCGCTTGGCTCACCGTCGCATACATACTTTGGGATACCGCCTACACCCTCTGCGACGTGCCGATATTCGGTATCATCACCTCGATGAGCGAAAACATTGACGAGAGAAACAGCATTATATCCTATAAGCAGATTTGGTCGGGCGTGGGCTCGGGCGTTGCGCTCATTCTCGGCACCGTCCTCGTCGGCGAGCAGGTCAAGCTCAACTACACGGTAGTCGCAATAATCTGCGCCGTGTTCGCAATTATCACGATGATCCCCGCCTGCTTCAAGCTTGAGGAGCGCTTCGGCGGAGACAGAGATGAGGATTTCACGCTCAAGAAGATGTTCAGCTACCTTGTTCAGAACAAGTATCTGCTCATCTATTACATAGGCTATTTCTTCTATTCGAGCGCCAACGTCTCCGGCTCGCTCAACCTTTTCGTCTCGTTCTATCTCTTTAACAACTCGCAGTTTTCGCTCGTCGTTCAGGCTCTGAGCCTTGTTCCCGCGGCGATATTCTCGTTCCTCGTGCCCCACATGGTCAGAAAATTTGACAAGATGAAGCTGTTCAGAGTCTGCACTTTGGCTACCGTTATTTTAAGCGTCGTCATGTGGCTCATCGGCTACAACTCGATGATAGGCTTCATCATCATCTCGATACTGCGCGCGGTACCCATGGCTATTCTCGGCGTCATGCTCTTCATGTTCACGCCCGACTGCGCGGAGTTCGGTAAATTCACCTCCGGCATCGAGGCCAAGGGAATCACCTTCGCGATTCAGACCTTTATGGCCAAGCTCACAGCCGCCGTCTCCGGTGCGCTCGGTATGTTCATACTCGGTCTCAAGTCCACCGGCTGGGTCAGCGTCGAGGGAGCGCAGAACTTCGCAGACCTCCAGGGTGTCACCCAGACAGACCATGCGAAGGCTGTCCTGTGGTTCATCTATGTTATGTCCACGGCGATAGGCTACGCCATAGCCTATGTCATCTGGACCCGCTACAAGCTCACCGACAAGGACGTTCAGACCATGGCGGACTGCAACAGCGGCAAGATAACCCGCGCCGAAGCCGAAGAAAGACTCGGTGGAAGATACGACAAGAAGTCGAAGAAAGCGAAGAAATAACAAACGAAAAGAGCGGAGGGGCGTGTGCCTCTCCGCTTTAAATTACAGCACCCTGTGCGCTGAGCCGCAGGGTGCTTTTTCGTTAAGTTTATTTATCAGAGCACTACTTCTCTGCCCGTCCTTGCGGATTCGTAAACTGCGCAGAGAATCTTTATCATATCAATTCCCTGCTGCGGCTTGAAGCACGGCTCGGCGCCCTCGATGACCACATCGTAGAAGTGCCTGAGGTTTCTCGCGTGCTCTCTGTCGGTAGCGTAGTTAGTCGGGATAACATCGAGGCACTTGCCGTATTCCTCGGTGTAGAACTCGACCTCGCCGTCCTGCCAATTGAGTCCCGCCTTCGTGCCGCGAAGCTCGACAAAGCGTGTCTCTTTCTTGACGTTCGACGCCCAGCTGAACTCTATCTGGAGCTGTGCCCCGTTATCGAAGCGGATAGTGCCCATCGCAAGATCCTCAACGTCAAACGTGCCGTCCTCGACCTTGTCGCCGAAGTCGGAGTTCACGGAGTCGCTGACGTCGTTGTCGGCAAACTTGCAGTATGTGCTGCCGGTCACGGCGACGGGAGTCGGGCTGCCCATGAGCCATATCGCAAGGTCTATCATGTGAACGCCGAGGTCAATGAGCGGGCCGCCGCCGGACTGCGCCTTGGTGGTGAACCAGCCGCCCTTTCCGGGGATTCCGCGTCTCCTCTGCCAGCCGCAGCGTCCGCAGTATATCTCGCCCATTTTGCCGTCGTCAATGAACTTCTTCGCAAGCTTAGACGCGTCGGTAAAGCGGTTGTTTCTCATGACCATGAGCGTCTTGCCCGCAGCCTTAGCGGCGTCATTCATCTTCATGACCTCTTCGACATTGACAGCGTCCGGCTTCTCGCAGAAAACGTGCTTGCCCGCCTTGAAAGCGGCAACCGCGATTATCGAGTGGAGATAGTTCGGGGTGCAGATATCGACAGAGTCTATCGTCTCGTCCTTGAGCAGCTCGTTGAAATCGGTATATACCTTCGCGTCGGGGAAGAATCCGTCGCGGCACTCGACCGCCCTCTCCTCGATTATGTCGCAGAGCGCGACAACCTCAAGGCGATCGTCTTTAAGATAGTGCTCGCGGTGAGCGCCGTTGAATATTCCGCCGACACCGATAATACCTACTCGCCATTTTTTCATAGAAAGACCTCCAAAAATGTATTTCATACGAATTGATTTTAACATAACAAGAAATAAAAAACAAGAGCAGCGGCCTGTACGAAATGCCGAAAAAACAGCTTTATTTTTAGTTGATTTAACAATTTGATTTGTGATTGACAACGGAACGGCGGAACGCCTTATGACGCTCCGCCGCTCCTTGCTTTTATGAAATTATGTTTTGCAAATTAAAGCTTATTTATCAAACGCGCCGAAGCGGGCTGCTATCTTCACGCCGGTCTTTGCAAGCGGAAGAAGAGCAACTATGGTTCTGAGCGCTCCGTCAGCAGAGGACGAGAGCACGGAGGAAACGAGGAAATTGACAACAATTTTCTGCGAGGCGTTCATGTCGAGAGCTGCAACAGCGGTCTTTATAGCCACAGCGTTGTTCTCCTCGGTAAGCTCGGAATGGAGATATCTGAACAGAACGACAAACGCATCCGCCGAGTCGCCTCCTATGCCGACAAACCAGTTCCTGGTCTTGGCTGCGCTCTCTTTTGCGGTGAAGACTCCGCAGGCGGCGATATCCTTTATTGCAGCCGCAAACTTCTCCTTGTCAAGGTTTATTGTAAGCGTGACCGCGGGGGCGGTCTCCTCGCCGTTTTCGTCAACCTTGGCGGCCTGGAGCTCGATGTCCTTGAGCTTGGGGGCGATCATATCGTATACGCCGCCGGTGGTGAGGTCAACCTTAACGCTGTTACCTATACCCAGGCTGATTTTGCCCAGCATACTGTGTATCTGAGTATCGATAAGTCCCGTGTCAATAGCGGAGGCAAGATTCGGGAGAAGCTTCAGAACCTCGTCGACCGGGGATTCCGCAGAGGCAACTGCGTCAACAAGGGTGAATATGGGAGTGATGATGCCGCGGATACGGCGATCCATCTTCTCGTTTGTGTTGGCGCCCTTCTTAACATATGCGGTGTACTCGTCGGAGGTCATAAAGTCCTTTATGCCGAGAGCCTCAAATATGGGGATGAGATCCTCGTATATGCCCAGCTGCGGACCGTAAAATAAGCTGGTTGTGTTCTCAAAGGAAACAACGGTAGTGAGCAGCGAAAGGGGTCTGAACAGCGACGCAACAGCATCGAGGAAGCCCTCCTTGTCGCCGTTAGCGAAACCGAAGTCGCCGTCAACAACAGTGAGATACTGCCATGCTTCAAGCTTGTCTACGGGCTTGCCGTCCGCGCCGAGCGTAGCTGCTGCGGCGTTAAGAGCCGCGATAGCACCCGCGCAGGTCTCCTTGTCAAGCTTTGCGGCAAGGTCCTTGGGTCCCTTTGCAACAAGACTGCTGAGTCCGCCGACAAGCGGGAACAGCTTCTTTGCAACAAGAGCTACGGTTTCATTGGTATATACCTTCTCGTTGAGCACCTGGGGAACTCCGCCCTCGGGAACCTTCAAAACGGTGAAAAGAATATCTTCAACTCTGCCGATAGACCTGTTGACAGCCTTCTTGGAAGCGCCGATGGGATACTTAACCTTGGTGCGCTCCATAGCGTCAACGTCGGGTTTTTCGTCCGTAGGATCGGATACGGCAAGAGCAGCCGCTTCGCTGACAGCGCCGTCAAGCGCTGCGGTCGCTTCCTCCTGCGCAAAGGCATTGAGCCCTGCCGCCATAACGGACATTATCATGCACAGGCAAAGTATAACGCTGAATGTCTTTTTTAATGCTTTCATAACTTGTTCTCCTTTCGTTTTTAAAACGGGGGGCTGTTAACTCATCTCTCTTTTGGGTTTCTCCTCCTCTGCCTTGAAATTAATTTATAAAAAGGTTATAAATTTCCTTAATTGCTTATTTATTTGTAATTAAGCGTTTGTTAATAATTATTAACACAGCGTTATTAATTCGTTTAAAGCACAGAGGGAAGCCGACTCCCCTCTTTAATGCGTTTCTATAAATCAAGCGTCTATACATCTTACAATTTGATTTTAACATAAGGTGAAACAAAAAACAAGAGCGACGGACTGTACGAAATGCCGAAAAAACAGCCCTGTTTTTAGTTGATTTAACAGTTTGATTTATAATTGGCAAAAAGGAACGGCGGAACGCCGTATGACGCTCCGCCGAACCTTGCTTTTATGAAATTGTGTTTTACCTTTTGACGTATCGCCCTTTACAGAACTGCTGATAATGCCGTGAGTCGAGCCGTAACCGCCCGCCATAACGCGGGTATTGTAATCGGCAGCTTTCCAGGCGGCTTTCTTGTCATCGACAGATATCTTTCTGTCCGCAATAGTCTTTGCAAGCTCAACGGCGTTGTCGATATATGCCGGGACATAGCCGAGCGTGGCAACAGCCTGAGCCGCAGCGTTGATATAGTGATCTTTCTTCGAGCTCGAAATCTCGGGGTGGTTCTTGATGGAGATTTGGCGCTCTCTCATCACGACATGGTGATAGAATACGTCGAAAACCATGACATCAACGCTCTCCTTGTCGGAGTTTCCGAGAGCCTTATACTCGGCGACAAGCTTCTCATAAGCCTCGAGATCCTTCGCCGAAGGCTCGGCTTTGCCGACATCGCCGGTGAAAGCCTTGACATTTGCTTCAAACCTTTCAACGGCTTCTGACTTTTCCTGCGCGAAGACGTTAAGACCGACCGCCATTGCAGACATAATCATGCACAGGCAGAGCATAACGCTCAGCGCTTTTCTAAATGTTTTCATTTATTCTGCGCTCCTTTCGTTTTTGTGAAAACATTATTAACATTGTTATTCTTTGCTTTTTCCGCCTCCTCCTTTGCGACAATTTATATTATAACGTTAAGTTATAAATTTAGTTTTAATGTGCAACTCCGATATGGCACAGCATAATTCACAAGATAAACGGAGTTGCTTTGGATATCATACGCTATATTCACAAATAAGTAAAGTAATATCTTAAAGGTGCGTTATTAATTTCCCTAATCATAAGGGGAATCTCAAAAATTCCCCTTATATTTTCATCATTAAAAATCAAGTCTTTCACGGAGACTTCGCTTTATCTCAAGCTCGCACATAATGCTGAGCCCCCTGAAGCAATCCTCAAAGAAATCGCGCCCCAGTTTGAACTCAGGCAAGAGATAAGCCTTCAGCTTCTCTTTGATAAGCGATATGAGCTTGTCCGCGCCCATTCCCTCGTCAAGTTCGTAAATAATGACCCTCTTGGGATTAAGCAGTGCGATTATCGCCTGAAGTCTTTCGCTGCAGAAAGCCACGCGCTCGGATTCGATATCCGGAGTATGCACCGGGATATTTACAACCTCGCCGGCAGCGCCCGCCGCTCCGCAGAGCACATCGCCGTTGACGATTATTCCGGCACCGCTTTTACGTTTTCCGAAAGCAAAAAGAACATTGACATCGTTTTTATAATCGGAAAATATCCGCGCCACATTCGAAGCCGCATGAAGATCGTTATCCACAAGTGCAGTCATGCCGAACTTGCGGTTTATGTGCTTTGAGAGATCCATCCCGCCAAGCGACGGAAATGCCGCAGAATCATTAACAACGCCCTTACAAACAACGCCCGAAACAGCTATCGATACTATTGAAAGCAACGGGTCGGAAGCTGCGCTGCATTCGATAATTTTCTCGAGAGCGGAGAGCACATTTTTATCATTCACCGGCATGTTTCCGCTGCCTATAGTACGGCTTCTGAAATCGTGGATTCTGTATGAAAGAACATCCGAGTCAAGATAGATGAGCAAAAAATGCATATAGTCGGCATGCAGCTTATAAACCTGCGCCTTGCGGCCGCGCTCCGCGCCAATAACTCCGTCCGGTTCGATAATGCCCTCTGCGACACCGTAATCGACGGCGCGGGTAACCGTCGGCAGGCTGAGGCCTATGTCCTTTGATATCTGCGGAATAGTCGCCTGCTTATTCTTCTGTATATAGCCCCAAACCGAACGGTAATTAGTCAGCTTGACTATTGATGAATCAACTGTCTTGTTCAATGAATTGCGCCCCTCATTCGCTAATTAAAAAACCCTCGTTATTAATTAGATTATATCACCCGTACCTGCCTTTCGCAATATACACATTTGACAAAATCAGGCTTTTTAAATTATGCATAGTGACTAACGGTTTTTGCGAAAATGTAACAAGAATATTGACACTGTGTCCGAACGAGTATATAATTTCAATATCAAACATCGGAGGAATCGTTATGGCAAAAGGACTGCCGGATTCAAAGAAATACATAAGAGAAAGGCAGGCTCCCCTGCGCTTCGGCACGGACGGAAAATTCCGTATTCTGCACCTTACGGACATCCACGAGGTAGACCCCGAGATGGACGACGACGAGGACAGGCGGATTCCCGAAAAAAAGAGCGAAAATACACTGAAATTAATCCGCCGATGCATTGAACTCGCCCGTCCCGACCTCGTGGTTTTCGGCGGCGACAACATCAGCGGCTACTGGCAGGAGTTCACATATGAATATATGTATAAGACCATCAAAAAGATAGTCGCGCCGATAGCGGAGAAAAACATCCCGCTCGCCATAGTTTTCGGCAACCACGACGCCGAGGCTCAGCCGCAGCTGCCTTTCCTCGCAAAGGAAAATCAGATTTGCATATATGCCGAATATGAAAATTTCAGAAGCACTATGAACGACGAGGATGTTTCCGGCTGCGCGAATTGCAGCCTGCCCGTTCTCTCCTCCGACGGCAGCCGCACGGCATGGAACATCTGGTGCATCGACTCGGGCGACTATGTCAGAGACGGCGGTTTCAATATTATAAAGGACGCGGGATACGGATATGTGAAAAGAGACCAGATAGAGTGGTACGAGAGACGCGCCGCCGAGCTGAAGGCTCAAAACGGCGGAAAGACCGTGCCCGCTCTGCTGTTTCAGCATATTCCCGTCATTCAGGAATACGACGCCTTGAAAAAAGACCCGAACGGCGAGTTTTCTCTCGGCGCTCGGCGCTACTCCGTCCCGGACGGCGCTCTGCTCGACGGCGTGCTCCGCGAGTCCCCCTGCCCGCCGCTCGAAAACGGCGAAGAATTTGAAAGCTGGAAGAAAACGGGCGACATCGTCGCTGCCTTCTTCGGACATGACCATATAAACACCTTCACCGCAAAGGTCGACGGGATAAGGCTCGTTCAATCCCCGAGCGCGGGCTATCATTCCTACGGAGACAGGCACGGCGGCAGACTGATAGTCATCGACGAGAATATCCCGGATTCGTATGAGTCGGAGTGTTTTTTCTTTGACCGCACAGCACAAGACGAGCTTAATTAATTTTACATAAAAGGACGGAAAAGCTATGGACAAGTATGCGAGATTCAGATATCAGCCCTGCCTACCGCTGGGCGTTGACGGCCGAAAGGTCACGGGCTCGCCCGAGCACGCCGAGCTCTCGAGGAGAGCCGCCGGCGAGGGCATGGTGCTGCTCAAAAACGAGGGCGGAACTCTGCCGCTAAAGCGCGGGACAAGAGTTGCGCTCTTCGGCAAGGCGACCGTAGAATACATAAAGGGCGGCGGCGGAAGCGGCGACGTTTTCTGCGCCTATACCCGCAACATCTACGACGGCTTCAAGTTGAAAGAGGACGAGGGCAAGGTCAGCGTCTTTAAGCCGACCGCCGAGTTCTACAAGGAATACGTCAAGGAGGCAGGCAAACGCATCCCGACCCGCGCCCAGGTAGAGAAGATATGGGACAGGGTCAACGCCATGTCCTTCTGCAAGGAAAAAGACGACATAATCTACGACACCTTCGCGAGTATGCACGTTGCCGAGGCGCATATGCCCGACGAGCTGATAGCCGAGGCCGCCAAAAATGCGGATATTGCAATAATAACTCTCAGCCGCTTCTCCGCGGAGGGCGTTGACAGAAAGGCTATACCCGGCGACTACTATCTTTCGGACACGGAAAAGAGCCTCATCGACCGCGTCACCGCCGCTTTTCCGAACACGGTTATAGTCCTGAACTCCGGCGCAGTAGTAGACTGCGAGTATTTTGCGGAGAACGAAAAAGTCGGCGCGATAATTTTCGGCTGGCAGGGCGGTCTCGAGGGCGGCACGGCGACTGCGGACATCATCTGCGGCGACGTCAACCCCTCCGGCAGACTTGCCGACACTATCCCCGTCTCCTACGACGCATATCAGAACGCGCAGGAATTTTTGACCGGCTTTGAGCATCTCGACTACTTTGACGATATATATGTCGGCTACCGCTATTTTGAGACCGTGCCCGGCGCCGCCGAAAAGGTGCGCTACCCGTTCGGCTTCGGCCTATCCTATACCGACTTCGAGTTCAGCGGCGCATTCTGCGGCGAGAGCGACGGAAAAATAGTCGCCGCGGTGACGGTGAGAAACGTCGGCAAGGTGCCCGGCAAAGAAGTGGTCGAGCTATATTACAGCGCGCCGCAGGGCAAGCTCGGCAAGCCCGCAAGAGAGCTCGCCGCGTTCAAAAAGACGAAGCTCCTCTCCCCCGGCGAATCGGAGTCCCTCGCGCTGAGCTTCGATATAAGCGACATGGCGAGCTTCGACGATTTGGGCAAAATAAAGAAATCCGCGTTCGTGCTCGAAAAGGGCGCATATTCGTTCCACCTCGGAGCCTCCGTCAGGGCGACGGAAAAGCTAAAATACGAGTTCGTTTTAAACGATGACATAATTATAAAAGAATCAAAGTCCCTTTGCAGACCAACAAAGCTCGAAAAGCGTCTGCTCTCGGACGGAAGCTTTGAAAGCCTCCCGACGGGCGAGCCTGTCCGCAGTCGCGGCACTCACGCGGAGATAGAAGCAAAAGCCCCCGCTGAGACGGTGAAATTCGACGAAGTCGGCGAGACGATAACGCTCGACGAATTTATAAAGCAATTCACCGTAGACGAGCTTATCGACTTTGTCGGCGGACACCAGAATCAACCCGGAGTCTGCAACACCGGCGCATTCGGAGGAATGAGACGGCTCAACGTGCCGCCCCTCCCGACTGCCGACGGACCCGCGGGTCTGCGCCTCAACACTTCAACGGGCGTGCCTACCACCGCATGGCCGTGCGCAACGCTCTTGGCCTGCACCTGGAACACCGAGCTTATAGAAGAAATCGGCGCTGCGGGCGGCGCGGAGCTGCGCGAGAACAACTTAGGCGTATGGCTCGCGCCAGCCATGAACATCCACCGCAATCCCCTGTGCGGGCGAAACTTCGAATATTTCTCCGAGGATCCCCTGCTCGCCGGTAAGTGCTGCGCCGCCGACGTGCGCGGCATCCAGTCGCAGAAGATAGCCGCATCGGTCAAGCACTTCGCCTGCAACAACAGGGAATCGAACCGCTTTGAATGCGATTCCCGAGTCTCCGAGCGTGCGCTCAGGGAGATTTATCTGCGCGGCTTCGAGATATGCGTCAGAGAGGCCGATCCGTGGACAATTATGTCCTCCTACAATCTCATCAACGGCTCCCACACCTCGGTAAGCTATGAGCTGCTCACCGAGCTGCTCCGCAACGAATGGGGCTTCAGGGGCGCCGTCACGACCGACTGGGGCGTTCACAGCAGTCACTCCGACGAGGTCCTCGCCGGCAATGACATCAAGATGGGCGACGGCGAGCCCGAGGAGCTGAAAGCGGCGTTTGAAAGCGGCAAGATAACCCGCGCCGACCTTGAAGTAAGCGTCAAGCGCATACTTGAGCTGACACTGAAAGTCGCGGAATAAATCAGATTTAACAAAAGGCTGTCGAAAGGCTGCCTTTTTTGCTATATTGCACAATACGTTCGCTGTGTTTTTGTGTATAATTACAAATTCAGAAAATATTTGATAAAAACTTTGACTTTTTTGTTGAAATGGTATTCTTATGTTGATAGTTACAATTGCCATATGGAGGTGACAAAATTCAACTGAAGCTATTATGAGTACAATACATAAAAAACACAAGTAATAAAGAATTTTATTATAAAAAAGATTTTACTACATCCCATAAAGACTATTATTGTCCTTTGAAATGTGATTACTCTACAGAGTTTTTAAAAAAGAGAGGTATCTCTATGAGGAAATGGCAAAAAATAACCATCGGCATCGTGATTGCCGTGTTGTTGATGTTTCACTTGATTATCAAATATGCACCAGGCACCGACTTCAATGATGCGATGGTCTCTACCACTTATATTTTGGCCGTAGTTACATTTGTCACCGTGCTCATACATTCGTTCAAAAGCAGCGCCCGCAGCGACGATATTCTCGATGAGCTCGAAGAGCTGAAAAATGAGAATAAAGCCCTGCGTGAAAGACTCGACGAAAAAGACGAGTCGCATGAATAAGCTCATATAATCTATCTAAGACATAAAGCAGCCGCCCACGCGGTTGCTTTTGTATATACTGTTAGTAACTGTCAAGCATTTCGCTCTCAACGACCAGGAGACCGCACGAATGGGCATCCATGTCTGGTCAAATGAGCAGGCAATAAGAGAGATCTATTGCAAGCCGTTTGAAATAGCCGTCAAGGAGGGCGGCGCAAAGGGCATAATGAGCGCGTTTAACCGTCTCGGCAAAACATGGTGCGGCGGCACGCCCGAGCTGCTCGTTGACCTGCTCAGAAACGAGTGGGGCTTCGACGGAATGGTTATCACGGACGCGTATACAAACCTCACCGGTTACGGCTATATGGACCCCGTTCTCGCCGTATATGCGCGCAACAACGAGCTGCTCTGTATGCTTTGGAGCGTGCGCAAAATTACGCTCAGCCCCTCAATGAAGCTGGCCTACAAAAACGACCCGATAGGCTTCGGAACAGCCCTGCGCGACTGCACAAAGGGTATTCTCAAGAACAAGATGCTCACAAAAGCATTCCTTGAAACAGTATAAAGCTATTACGAAAATCGGCGGTATCGGATGCCCGACACCGCCGATTTTCTTTTGTTTTCTGCCGTTCGGAGGACAGTTATGTTTAAATTAAAGAAATGAAGGCCGCATTCTTCTGTTTTGTGAAATTTATGCGCCGCAGCGGTTATAACCGGCTGATACAATCCCGACAGAGCAAGGTCGGCTTAAAGCTTGACAATAATATTTTTCTTGTCAAGAACATAAGTCAGAGACGTCAACGCCACAATTACCGCCGCGATTATCAGCACCGACACCGGCACGGAAGCTGTCTTAAAGAAATCCTCCAGTGCGACAGTCAATCCGCCTATTACCGCGAACTCTATGCAGTACATGAGAATCGGGTTTTTGCCCCACCAGCGCAGCGGATCGAACTTCGGCATAAAGCCGTTGAAGAGATCGAAAATCGAGAACGTCAGGAGAGAAAGGAATGCGGAGATAATGACATACGACGGGCTGACACTGCCTTTGTTTATCGGCAGGAACGAGCTCAGGGCTCCCGCCCATGTGTCTGTGCCCGCGGGCAGAGTCGCAAATACGCCTGCGGTTATTCCCGCCGTTATCAGCGCAAAAACTCCGAGCGCGATCCCAAACTGCTTTTTGCCCTTATAGTACAAATCGGAAAATGCAAGATACAGTATAAGCATAGCTCCCCACGCGAAGCCGCCGAGTATTCCGCCGTCGGCAACCTTATCGACAAGCTCCATATTGTTCGGGAACTGAGTCCATGAGAAGCTCGCCTCATGGAACAGCGTGAAAAGCGCAAGGATCACCGCCGCGCTTATAAAACGGATGAGCGTCGCCCTCTTCCCGTCTATCAGAGCAAACGGCAGCGCCACAAGTCCGGCAAAGCCGATATGGTGCAGCACCATCCAATGATGGTACGAATCTCCGGTCTTTCCGCTAACGAGCATAACGCCGTTGACGGCCGCGAGAACTATTCCGAAAACGCCGTATAAAACTACAACCGCTCCGAGCGCAACTCCGATATAATGGGCGATTTTCTTCGCCTTAAACAGACGCAGAACCCCGTAAAGGAGCAGAAGCACCACGACTGTCAGAGAGACAATCTTGCAGACCTTTTCAATGGGGTTATCTTTTCCGCCGAGCAGGTCGTTCACCCCGTCCATCGTCATTCCGATACCGATAAGGGTCAGATAACGTCCGACAAAGTGGATGCTTGCCTTTTTCTTTCCGTCGCGCTCAATGCGCCTTTTCAGCGACGGAATGTAGGTAAGTCCGATTGCAAGAATAAACATCGGCGCGATAATATCCGCGATCGCAAAATTCGGCAGAATATAGAACGCGTCCTCCTTGGGCGCATGGAGAGCAATATTCGCCGCTGCTCCGAGGTTCTTAAAATACTCAATGAACTGGAAAATTATCATCGAGAAGATAACAGTACCTCGGAAACGGTCTATTGACGGAATTCTTTTCAGTGCTTTTGCGTTACTCATAGCTGAGGGCTCCCTTCTTTTTAATTTTATGTTTTGTAGCTGTTCTTTTTGCGCCTCATTTCCGTAAGCTCACGGTAGCTGATAAGATACACTCCGTGCTCGTTCAGATATTTTTCGGTTTCGGGGTCGTCCATAAGACGGTATTCCCACGCCCTGTCCCGCCAATCCTCGGTGATTTCTTTTATTTCATCGCTCTCCTTGGTCGGATGAACGAACGTCTCTGTCACTCCCGGCGGAACGTGAGTCCAAAGATACAGCATCCGCTCGCGGTATTTCTCGTAGCTGTCCTTGATTCCGGGTTCGCTCCAGTCGGGAAAGAGCAAATAATCGGGCAGGACAACGTGATTCATTTTCGCAAGAAAAGACGTGATAACGGGCGCGACTCTGTATATCGCCCACGGTATCTCCCTCGGGCAGAGCTCCCTGTCGGCTTTCTTAAAAAGACGAAACGGATAGCCGTATTTCCCGCAGATGCGAAGCGTCATCATGAGCAGCGAAAGCCGCCCAGTCTGATTTCCGTAGAGCGAGCCCATATGATTATCAAGGTGCGACGGTTTGAGTCCGAGCGACAGCGCCCTGTCAACCTGAGCGCAAATTTCGGTCCGCAGCTCTTTAAGCTTTGCGTTTTTTTCAACCTGCTTTGCCGTTTTCCACATAAATCCGCTCTCATCGACAAGACTCTTGCCGTCAGTGAGCGGTCTCCACTTATATGTGTCCCACTCGCTTGTCATCGTGAGATGCACCCCGATTGAAAATTCGGGATGTGCAAGAGCAAAGCCGACCGCCGCGGTTGACGCCTCGCAGGGCATCATAATCGTGGCGGAACGAAGCCTGCCATTGAGAAACAGCGACTCAACAGCTTCATTTGCGCTCATGCACATCCCGAAATCATCTGCGTTGATAATCAGATATTTCTTCATACTGTCACCTTTTTTTCACAGCACCTCGTTCAAATCAAATAAACAAACCCCTGAAAAACATATGCAACCGACGTCCGCACAGTGTTGCGTTGTTTTTCATAGTTTTATTATGTATTATTTAAAAAAATATGTCAATAGCTGACAAATATTTTTTTCATTTTTTACACAAAAATCCGCACAAAAGCACTCTTTTCGCAATTTATGCCGTAACAAGCGCAGTGCCGCAGGCAAACGACGCGTGTTTTAAAGCGATTGCGGCATTTATCGCCTTGATGTTTTCTGCCGTTCGGAGTATAATTATGTCATAAATCAAAGTTTAAGGCGGCGAGCGCGTGCGGGACAAGTACGGCGTGTTAAAAGAATATTTCGGTCACGATTCCTTTCGCGAGGGACAGGACAGGATAACCGACAGCCTGCTCGGCGGGCGCGATGTTCTGGGCATAATGCCGACGGGCGCGGGAAAATCGATATGCTATCAGGTACCGGCGCTGATGTTCGAGGGCGTTACCGTAGTCGTCTCCCCGCTCATCTCGCTGATGAAGGATCAGGTCAGCGCACTCGTCCAGTCGGGTGTCGCTGCGGCATATATCAACAGCTCGCTTACTCACGCGCAGTATCTGAAAGTGCTGCAAAACACGAAAAACGGCAAGTATAAGATAATTTATGTTGCTCCCGAGCGGCTTTGTGCGCCCGCCTTTCTCGAAATATGCCGCAGCCTCAGCATATCCATGGTCGCTGTGGATGAGGCGCACTGCGTCTCGCAATGGGGTCAGGATTTTCGCCCGAGCTATCTTAAAATTCCGGATTTTATCGAGTCTCTCCCCTCGCGCCCCGTTGTCGGCGCGTTCACCGCAACAGCCACAGGCACTGTCAGGGAGGATATAAAAAATCTGCTGAAGCTTCGCTCCCCTCTCGTTGTCGCAACGGGCTTCGATCGCCCAAATTTATTCTTCTCGGTCATGCATCCGAATAAGAAATCGATAGCGCTTATGAAGCTGATAAAAGAGCGTAAGGGCGAGTCCGGCATAGTCTACTGCTCGACGCGAAAGGCCGTAGAGGAAGTGTGCGAGCTGCTGAACAAAAACGGCTTCACCGCGACGCGCTACCACGCGGGTCTCGACGAGGACGAGCGCAGGCTCAATCAGGACGATTTTGTCTATGACCGTGCGCCGATAATGGTTGCCACAAATGCGTTCGGCATGGGCATAGACAAGTCGAACGTCTCGTTCGTCATCCACTACAATATGCCGAAAAATATGGAGAGCTACTATCAGGAGGCCGGACGCGCCGGGCGCGACGGAAGAAACGCGGACTGCATTCTTCTTTACAGCTCAAAGGATGTGCGGACAAATCAGTTTTTGATAAACAACTCCGAGCCGAACCCCGATCTCACCGAGGACGAGCAAGAGGAGGTCAGGCGCCGCGACAGGGAGCGGCTCAAACAGATAACTTTTTACTGCACGACGCACAAGTGTCTGCGCAAATTCATACTTGAATATTTCGGAGACAAGAGCCCCGAGCGGTGCTGCAAATGCTCGAACTGCCTTTCAAATCACGAGAACACGGATATCACTGTCGACGCGCAGAAGATAATGTCATGCGTGGCGCGGACGGGTCAGCGCTACGGCAAGAAGGTCATTTGCGACGTTCTTCGCGGCAGCAAGAACGAGCGGCTGATTTCCGCCGGGCTCAGCCGCCAATCGACCTATGGCATAATGGCGGACTGCACCGAAAAGCGGCTGCGCGATATCATCGAACACCTCTGCGAAAACGGATATATGACAGCCGAGGGCGACGAATACCCCATATTGAGACTCACGCCGAAAAGCCGCGGCGTCTTAACGGGCAGCGAGACTTTGCGCATGATGCTCGAAATCCCGCAGAAAAAGAAGGCTTCGTCGGCAAAAAGTGCGGCTCTGTCCCCTGCGGACGAAAAGCTGCTCGCCGCTCTCAAGGAGCTGCGAAAGAGCCTCGCCATGCGGCAGAGCGTACCGGCGTATGTCGTTTTCAGCGACGCAACGCTTATGGATATGTGCCGCATAAAGCCGAAAACCCGGGACGAATTCATGGAGGTCTCCGGAGTCGGTCAAAGAAAAGCCATTCGCTACGGGGAAGTGTTTCTCGCAACCATAGCGGAGTTTTTATAAGTTGAGTAAACGAACCTTAGACAGGGTGTGATTCTATGACGAACAGCGGATTCTCCCGACTTCTCGACCTCCATGAGCGCGAGGATTATAACACCGCGCTCTCGGAGGAGGCCGTAAGGCACATGATTGCCGAGGAGTTTGAAGAGGCGGACAAAATAATTTCGGTGGGCTTTGACAAGGCTACATTCGAAACTCTCGGCGCGGACGGGCAGATGTTCATCCCGACGAGAAAATCCGAAAAATTTCATATGCGAAAGCACACCGCCTGCCAGCGTCCGTATTATCACGGGCATTCGTTCTACGAGTTCATATATATTCTGTCGGGCGAGTGCGTTCAGCATTTCAAAAACCCCGAGAGAAGCTTGACGCTCAAAAAAGGCCAGGCGTGCCTCTTTCCGCCCGGCACGGTGCATTCGCTCGAAAAGAGCCGCAAGGGGGATATTATAATAAAAACGGTTATCCCGAAAGAGCTGTTTAAAAAATGCGCCGAGGGCTTGGATTTGGGCGATGAGCTGACAGTGTTTGACAGAACGTCGGAGCGGGTGAATTTTCTTGTCATGCGTCTGCTCGGCGAATACTACGGCGGCGCGGAATATTCGGAGCGCGCGATCGAGAGCTGTCTCTCGCTTTTGTTCATTGAGCTTCTGCGCTCCGCGGAGAACTTCGACAAGCAGCTTGCAGACGAGCTTGACCGCTATTTTGACGAGAATATCGGCTCCGCGTCTTTGAAAGGCTTTGCCGCAGCGCTCGGTTACAGCACAAAATATGCGGGGCGAATGATAAAAGACCGCCTCGGCTCGGGATTTTCGGAGCTGCTCCTGTCATACAAGCTGCAAAAAGCGGTTCGGCTGATGAACGTGACAGAGCTCTCAATAGACGACATAGCCCGCGAGGCGGGGTATACAAATCCGTCGGGGCTATATAAGCAGTTCTTTGCCTTCTACGGCATGACACCGAGCGCATACAGAAAAATGACCGAATAAAGTTTCCCGGGGATAGAAAAAAGCGTCCCCGGGATATTTTATATCTGCTTGAAATTTGATAGAATCTGTATTGAATAAATACGAAACGGAGCGGTGTTATGAATGTCGAAAGAGTAACCCCGAAAACCCTTGAGCGCGAAAAGGCGGCGGAATATGCGCTCTCCGTCTGCAAAGAGGGACTCGGCAAAAGCGGCGTAAAAACAAAAAATCTCGGCGGCGGCTCGTTCGGGACGGCTGTCGGCGTGACTCTCCGCGACGGCGGCGAGGCGGTCGTAAAGTTCCTGCGCGCCGACGGGATGCTCGACAAAGAGACGCACGATTTGCGGCTTCTGTCCGAAAATTGCGGCGTGCGTATGCCTAAAGTTCTCTGTTCCCGCTGCGCCGACGGTGACATACCGTTCGACTGCTATATTATGGATAAAATCGAGGGCAAAACGCTCTTTATGTCATTCGGCAAGCTCCTGTATGCAAAGAGCGCGCGGCTTGACTTTGCCGACAGAGTGACCGACGCGCTCCATGACATACACGAGTGCCGCAGCGACAAATTCGGCGACACGGTGAAGCCCTGCTTTTCGTCGTGGCGCGAGTGCTATGAGCCGTTCATGGAGGAGGTCTACTCCGCCGCAAAAAAGCTCTCTGAAAACGGGCAGCTGTCCGCCGAGATCGTCTCGGCCATGACCCGCGCGAGGGACAGGTTTTCAAGTATATTCTCTCAGCCCGTCTCCGACGCCTGTCTCATACACGGCGACCTGAATGTCGGCAACATAATGGTCGGCAAGGGACTTGAGATAACGGGCTTTATCGATCCGCTCAATTCCATGTATGCCGACCGCGAATATGATTTATTTCAGTTCAACAATCTCAGCGGAAAGCGATTCTTTCTCTGCGACACTTATCTCAAAAAGTACGGTGCGAGCGAAAAGGCGGAGCAAAAGCTTGCGTTTTACGGGCTGTGGAACGAGGTCTACTGCTTCATAAAGGCGGGCACGCTCATCCCGTTTATCATGAATCCGCTCGTCAAAAACATGAACGCCGTGCTCGAAAAGGAAGTGTGACCGTGGCTTCCGTTACCGCAAAAATAATGAGCGCCGTTTTGAGCGCAGTGTTCCATTCGCGCTTCATAAAAAACGAAAACATGAGCGCAAACGCTGGTGCTGCGACCGAGAACAGCCGTAGCAGATTTAGGCCGCCACGGGGCTGCACCCTGACCCGCACGCCATGCGGCGAATGCTTTGTGGAAAGTCTCGTTCCCGAAAATACAGGAACGGATACCGTGATTTTTCATATTCACGGCGGGAGCTTCAAAATAAAGCTTATCGACCTCTACCGCCGCCTTGCGCTGAAATACAGCCGCACCGCGGGCGGAGCCGCCGTATACAGCATCGACTACAGAATTATGCCCGAATATATTTTCCCGTCGCAGCTCGATGACGTAATGTCAGCGTGGAATATGCTGATGTCGCAGGGCGTAAAGCCCGAAAATGTCATAGCCGTCGGAGACAGCAGCGGCGCAAATTTAGTGCTCGCCCTCGCGCAAAAGCTTCGGGATTCGGGCAGACCGATGCCGAAAAAGCTCGTCTGCTTTTCGCTCTGGGGCGATATGACGGCCTGCGGCGAATCCTATGAGCGCAACTGCCACAGCGACCCGTTTTACGGCATAGCGAAGAAAGAGAGCTTTCACGAACACGAAGCATATTTCAGGCGCCGCCCGAAGTATGCCGGAGAGCATGACCTTTCGGACCCGTATCTCTCCGTCTCGTTTGCCGACTTTTCGGGCTTTCCGCCGACTGTGTTTTTCTGCGGAACGGCAGAGGTCGGAGAGAGCGACACCGACACGGCTTTTGCAAACGCCCTTTCAGCCGGCATAGACGCAAAGCTCTTTAAATACGACGGGCTGTTCCATGATTTTCAGCTTGTCCCGTTCCTGCCGGAGACGAAAGACGTGTTTTGCAAGCTCGGGTCTATATTAAAATAAAAACTGCCGAAGCCTTTTTACGGGCTCGGCAGTTCTTTCTATTCTGCTGTTATGCGAGCTTCTTTGCAATTTCGTCGAGCTGAGCTTTGTTCTCGTCGGTCATTGCGGAACGAATAGTCGCCGTGCCGACCTGCTCGATATCCTTGCTGTTTTCAAGCATCTTCGCCATGTTTCTCGCGGCTGTCGGAGCCCATGAGCCGTTCTCTATGAACGCCACGGTGCGCTTCTGATATCCGCGCTCGGTCAGATGGTCGATAAACTCGCGCATGAACGGGAATATACCGCCGTTGTAGGTGGTCGTCGCCAGCACGAGCTTTCCGTAGCGGAACGCGTCCTCGACAGCCTCGGCCATGTCGCAGCGGGCCAGGTCGTTTATCGCCACCTTCGGGCAGCCGTTCGCCCTGAGCTGCTCGGCAAGATATTCTACGGCCTTTTTCGTGTTGCCGTAGACGGACGTATAGGCTATGCAGACGCCCTCGCTCTCGACGCCGTAGGATGACCAGATGTCATAGAGATTCAGATAATAGCCGATGTTCTCGGTGAGCGCAGGGCCGTGGAGCGGGCATATCACGGCGATATCGAGAGCGGCAACCTTCTTGAGCAGCGTCTGAACCGGTCCGCCGTATTTTCCGACGATGCCGAAATAGTATCTTCTCGCCTCGCAAGCCCAATCCTCGTCCGCGTCGAGCGCTCCGAACTTACCGAACGCGTCGGCGGAGAAAAACACCTTGTCCTCAGCGTCATAGGTCATCATGACCTCGGGCCAGTGGACCATAGGCGCAAGGATAAAGCTCAGCTCATGCCTGCCCAGGGAGAGCGTGTCGCCGTTCTTGACTGAGAGGGAATTTTTGATAAAATTCCCGCCGTAGAAGTTGTTTATCATAGTGAATGTCTTGTCGTTGCCGACTATGACCGCCTCGGGATAGGCCTCGGCAAACGCAGCGATGCCCGAGGAATGGTCGGGCTCAACGTGTTGGATTATGAGATAATCGGGCTTCCTGCCGTCGAGAGCGGCTTTGAGATTACCGAGCCATTCGTCGGTGAAACGGCTGTCCGTAGTATCGAAAACGGCAATTTTTTCATCGAGAATAACATATGAGTTGTACGCCATGCCGTTGGGCACCGCGTATTGGCTCTCAAACAGGTCGATAACGTGATCGTTGACTCCGATATATTTTATATCTTCGGTTATATTTTTCATACCGATCCTCCTCGCTTCGTTTTCAGTTTTATATTATAGCATATAAGCATACACTTTTCTATTGTAAAAACAACAAAAACGCAATTATTTTTATGCTCATATTTTATATCTGTGTACTTGAAAAACAGATATATGTAGAGTAAAATAGTAGAGTATTATTTGTATAAAAGACTGCGAATATACGGAAAGGAAGGGACAAAATGAACGAAGAGCTTTTGCAGATACCCAAAAGAATAAAGGAGCTTCGCGAAATCCTTGAAATATCGACTGCCGAGATGGCGGAGAAGCTGAATATTTCCTACGACGAGTATGAGAAATACGAGTCGGGCGAAAAGGATATCCCGATAAGCGCGCTCTATGCCATAGCGGCTGTGCTCGGCACGGACTGCACCGTATTAATGACCGGCGAGTCCCCGAGAATGGACAGTTACACTATCGTCAGGCGCGGCGACGGAGTCCGCGTTGACAGATATGCCGGCTATTATATCGAGAGTCTCGCATTTAATTTCAAGAACCGCCAAATGGAGCCCATGCTCGTCACGCTCGAGGAGCAGGAGCCCGAGCCCGCGCTCGTCATGCATTCCGGGCAGGAGTTCAACCTTGTCCTCGAGGGCAAGGTAAAGATAACCGTCGGCAAGAACTCGTTTATACTCAGCGAGGGCGACGCTATCTATTTTGACCCGAATCTCCCGCACGGTCAGGCGGCGGTTGACGGCAGGACGAGATTCCTGACCGTTATCAACGAATAATCTGCGATACTCCCGAAAGGAAAACAACAATGGATGATATAATCAAACGCTTTTGTCCCCGATACGATTTTGACAGCTACGAGGACATGAAGCAGAACTTCAAAATAAACGTGCCCGACGATTTCAACTTCGGCTTCGACGTTGTTGACGCATGGGCGGATATCGAGCCCGAAAAGCTCGCCCTCGTCTGGACCAACGACGCGGGCGACATGGCGCGATACACTTTTAAAGACATAAAAGACAACAGCAACAGGGCTGCAAACTTCCTGCTCGACCAGGGAATAAAGAAAGGCGACATAGTTATGCTCGTCCTGAAGCAGCGCCCCGAGGTCTGGTTTATTATAACCGCGCTGCATAAAATCGGCGCAACGGTCATCCCCGCATCGTTCCAGCTGATGAAGAAGGACTATGTCTACCGCATAAATGCGGCGGGCGTTAAAATGCTCATAACCGTCGGCGACGACGATGTTGTTCAGCACGTCCGCGACTCCCTGCCCGAGTGCCCGAATCTCGAATATTATGTCACCGTCGGCGACAAGCCCGTTGACGGCGCGATAGATTACCGCTCCGTTATCGGCGGCTATTCCACGGAGTTCGAGCGCCCGACCGACCCCGAGAAGAGAACCGTCGTCACAGATACGGCTCTGCTCTACTTCTCCTCCGGCACAAGCGGAATGCCCAAGATGGTGCGTCACGATTACTCCTCCGCATTAGGTCAGATAACGACCGCGAGATATTGGCAGTGCGTCAAGGAGAACAAGATACATATGACCCAGACTGACTCCGGCTGGGCAAAGTTCGCATGGGGCAAGATATACGGCCAGTGGATATGCGGCGCGGCTGTCGGCGCATATGACACGGAGAAGTTCCACCCGATAGATATGATCGAAGCCATGGAGCGCATCCGCCCGAGCACCTTCTGCGCTCCCGCGACGATATACCGCTTTTTGATAAAAGAGGATCTTTCAAAATACGATTTCAGCTATATCGAGCACGCCTGCCTCGCGGGCGAACCGCTCAATCCCGAGGTTTTTCACCAGATAGAGAGGCTGACGGGCATGAGAATCTACGAGGGCTTCGGCCAGAGCGAATCCTCCGTTCTGCTCGCAAACTATCCGTGGGTCGAGATAAAGCCCGGCTCAATGGGCAAGCCCGCGCCCGGCTATGATATCGCCCTGCTCGACGAAAACGGCGTGCAGTGCGAGGACGGTATGGTCGGCTCTATCTGCATAAGGGTAGATAAAGGTCATCCGACGGGGCTCTTCCGCGACTACTGGAAGGACGACGGCGCGATGGAGAAGAGCTTCAAGTTCGGCTATTACAACACCGGCGATACCGCTTGGCGCGACGGCGACGGCTACTATTGGTTCGTCGGCAGAAACGACGATGTTATCAAGTGCTCCGGCTACCGCATAGGCCCGTTTGAGGTCGAGAGTGCGCTGATGGAGCATCCGTCGGTGCTCGAGTGCGCCGTCACCGCTCTGCCGCACCCCGACAGAGGTCAGGTCGTCAAGGCGACCATCGTGCTTGCAAAGGGCTATGAACCGAGCGAAGAGCTTGTCAAGGAGATACAAAACCACGTCAAGCACGCTACAGCGCCGTATAAATATCCCCGCGTTGTCGAGTTCGTCAAGGAACTGCCCAAGACCAACAGCGGCAAGATAATGAGAACCGCTATCCGCGCCGCGGATATGCAGAAGCTCCAAAACGAGGGCAAATAAAAAGCGTATAAAAAGAAAAAGGTCATAATTCACGGCTGATACCGCGGATTATGACCTTTATTTTTATTCGTTTTGCCTGTTCCGTCTGTAAGACTATACGGATTTATTTCGATTTTTGATTCTCGCTTCTGGAGCTGCTCTTTGTGTTTTTGGCGCTTTTTGCGTTCTCCGCTCCGTGGACATAGGCGTAAGTATAGTTGTACTTATACTTTCCGCGGTAATAATATCCGCTGTGCTCATCGTCAACGCAGTTGAGAACGAATCCGACAACCTTTGCGTCGGCGAACTCAAGCTGGCTTACAACGTTGACAAGCTCCTCTTTCTTCGTCGTTCCCGGGCGGACGACGACAACGGCGCCGTTTGTGTGCTTAGAGATGACCGCCGCATCGATAACGGCCGCAACGGGCGGAGTATCGATGAATATATAGTCATATCTTGCCTTGAGCGTCTCCATAAGCTCCGCAAAAGCTTCGCTGCTCAGCAGCTCGCTGGGGTTGGGCGGAAGATAGCCCGAGAATATGACATCGAGGCTGTAATCGTCGATTCTGACAATGGCATCGTCAAGCGAACAGGCATTGACAAGGACGTTTGTAAGTCCGGGCGACGACTTGCGCGCAAGAAGTCTGTTTATATTCGGGCGGCGCAGGTCGCAGTCTATGAGCAGAACCTTGACGTTTGTCTCGGCGAAGGTTATCGCGGTGTTCAGGGCGTTAATACTCTTGCCGTCGCTCATTCCGCAGCTTGTGAACTCAACGACCTTGCAGCCCTTGCCTGGCATGGAGAAAACAATATTGCTTCGCAGGGTGTTGTATGCCTCGTCAACTATGAAGCTTGTATTGTCGCCGAGGATGTATTTGCGCTGGGACGGAGAATGATGGCTGCTTACTTTATTCTTTCTTCTGATAAGCTTCATTTAGACGCGCCCCCCTTCTTTGAAAAAATAGCTTTCTTTCTTTCGCCTTTATCGTCATAGAGGGTAAAGTCAGGTATCTTTCCGATAACTGGCGCATCGAAAAGCTTTGTTATATCCTCTTCTCCCTCGATATAGGAGTTGAAGAGAACAAGAAGAACTATTATCGCAAGGGTTAATCCCGCGCCTATAACGCAGCCGATAACAGCCACCTTTTTATAAGAGGGATAGGATATTCCCGTGGGCACCCGCGAGAGATCGACGACCTTGACCGAGCTTCCTTCAACGAGGTTCATGATAGCGTCCGGGGCAACCTTGGCTATCTCGTTGACTATCTTTGCGGCCTCCTCGGGGTCATGATCGCTGACGGATATTTTAAGTATGGGTGTACCCTCAACCGCTTCGGCGGTAAACGACGCGCGTATGGCATCGGCGCTGTAATTTTCACCGAGCTTTTCCTTGACTCTGTTGAGAACGTTGTCGCTCGTGAGCAGTCCCTGATATGTAGTGACAAGGTTCTGGGACGCGCTGAGGTCGGACGAGTATATTTTTTCGTCGTTCTCGCCCGTGTAGTTCTGGATATAGATGGTCGCAGTCGCCTTATACTGCGGAGTGATAAAGAATTTGGCATAAGCGAACACACCCGCTCCGCAGATAATGCCGACGAGCAGTATCAGCCAAAGTCTTTTGAGCACTTCAAAGAACAAGCGCTTGAGATCAACATCAAAGGTCTTAAGTTTTTCCATTACAATCCCCTCTCAAGGTCGTAGGTATCTAACATTATAATTATACATATCACAGCGCCGTTTATCAAGTTATTTTATTTTTTTCTTAATTTACTCCAAAACGACGCATCATTTCCTTATATTTTTTGACAGCTTCGCTGTCTGCGGCCTTCACTCCGCGCATCCATGCACGAAATTCGCGGAACCGGGTGAACACTATTTTCACCGCGCGCACAAGATACGCGAACGGCAGAAGCAGCGGACATCTGTCAACCGCTCTGCTGCGGCGGCGCATCTCCGAGGGAGAGATAAAGAGCTTTCTTTTGACTGCTGCGGAAAATGAATTTTTCCCGTCCTCATTGGCAAGGTACATAACCATATGGGCGGTCTTACCGTAGCTCCCGGACTCAAAGACATATTCGCCCATCTCGTCGAGCAGGTCGCTCTCCGGCTCGTCGCCGAACCAGTGGAGGGCGAGAGCCTTCAGGTTATGCATTACTTCACTCAGCCCGAAGCGTTCAAAGACGGAGTCTATCTTAACCCAATCAAGCTCGTCCCCATATTTTTTCATATAGAGCGCCATATCCGCGAAAAATCTGACTCCGACGCCGCCCTGATGAAAATGTCCGAAGAGGTGTCCCATGAGAAAGATGTAGTTGTCGCTCGGGTCGAAGCGGTATTCGAAGCCGCTGCCTTGAGCGAGCTCCCACGGCGACGCAAAATACGCGTCAAGTCCCGTCTCACGCTGCTTGTCGAGCACGGATTCATGCACCTCAACCGAGATAAACGGGTCGCGGTGAAAAACATCGTGGTGCCCCTTATGCCCCTCGAAGCTGTAGCCCGCCCGTAAAAGAACTTCTTTTACATTCTCGTGGCTGTCGAGATCGGCATAGACATCTATGTCCGCCATCTCGCGCATATCCTCGGACGGATAGAGCTGCGCGACATCGGCGCCTTTTAAAAACATATGTTTTATTCCTGCGGACGACAGCAGTCCTTCAAGCTCGCCGCGCGTCATCTTCTGATTGGCGCACTTGAACAGCAGCATATTGTGGCTGCTCTGCAGTTCCGTTACGATATGCGTGGGAACACTTCTGTTTTTACGCAGGGCATACCACAAAATATTCGTCATATTGTGTTCGCGTGCAATGCCCAAAAGCGCTTCAAAATCGCCGCCGAAATCATCGGCCCGCGAGCCTTCAAGCGCGGTACGGACAAGAAAAATATAATCTTCGTAAAGCTTTTTCACTTATATCCTCCGTTTTCAGCCGTTAAGAACGGTCGAGGTTATCTTTTTGACAATTTTATCATCCTGAGAAATGCTGAATTTTCTGGCGAAGAGACAGCCGGAGTTCATCAGCTCGTCGTAGTCCCCCGATGTGAACACAAACGGGTGACCGCGCGTCCAGTCGATACATCGCATACACGCCATGTGGTCGTTGTCGAACTTCTTGCTGTGCAGATTCTTTGCGAAATCCGAATTTATCATAACCGTCTGAACAAAGAATTCATCCGGGATAAATGTGTGCTTAAACTGTTTAAAGACAAAAGCCTTTTGAGAAATAAGATATTTTGCAAACTCGCCCGTCACGCTGAACCACTGCGAGCCGCGCTGTATCTTCTTGCCCTTTATCCTGTTGATTCCGAGCATACGCCCGATAACCGTCTCCGCCTTTGTGATAAAGCGGTTGAAGAGGTTTCTTCTGCCGGAGGCGAAATGATAATATCTGACGCGCTGGAGCTCTTTTTCCGTGGGCTCGGGAGCGCCGAAATGGACAAACTCCTCGCCCTTATGGGCATCGAAATAGCGGTGTATCTCATCCTGGTTTTTAAGCGGCAGATCCGCTCCGGAGATGAGATGAACATATTCGTATTCTCGCCCGCTCTCGAACGCCGCCTCCAAAAGCATATATTCGCATCTGACCATATCGAAGCCGCCCCATCTTATATGTATGCGCGGGACAAACTCGACGCGGGAATTCCGCAAAACCTTTTCAATCCTCCCTATATCAAGCTCGGAGCGGGAGTCGATGTGTATGTAGATGTCGTTGCGCGCATCGTCGATACATTTGAGAAGGCTCTCGAGCAAGTCGAACTGTTCGTGCGCTATTATCAGATATGCGTGCATATTGCACCTCCAATCAGCAGTTTAATGCTGTTTTTTTACTCGTTAAATCCTCACATGAGTTTTTTGAGGAATTTTATTTTGCCCTTGGTCACCGAATTTACTGTTGCGGCAGTGGACTTGAATTCGCCGCTCCTGAAGAAAATTCCGAGGAAGTTGACGTTTGATATGACCGTGCATATGACGAGCCTGAGTGCCAAGGTCAGGATAAGCGAATCGAAAGAGACAAAACGGCTTATGCCGATGCATATCGCGCATGAAACTGCGGACACTGTGCCGTATGCCGAAATTTTCAGGAACAGCTCCCTGCGTCCGCTGCGGAAAACCGTAGTAAACAGGTTGTGAAAGAGCCACGGCAGGCTGACCGTCAGCACGCTGAGCACCGTCGAAAGTATGATTCCGTACAATCCCCAGAACTGAACCATTATGACATTCATTATGACGTTTACGGCGGAGGTCACTAAGGGTCTGAACCTGTCCTCGTGCCAGATGCCGGCGGCGTCTTTATAAAGGTTGAGCAGAGAATTCATCTGCTTTATGAAGAAGTAGACGCAGAACAATATCACCATGCCGTACGGCAAAAGGTTTTCCTTCTTCACCCAAAGCTCGATAAACGGCTGATACATACACGCGAGGCAGCAGACGCTGAAGCACGACATCCACGAAAGTATGAACGCAAACTTCTTCAGGTCGTTGAAATTCTTTTCGCCGCTCTCGGTAACAAGGCTGTTGCCGATTCCCGCGAGAGCCGAGCTTGTGATAAGGGACACGAAGCCGAATACCGAAGAAAATATAAAGAAATAGTTCTGATACCGTGCAAGTGCGGTAAGACCTAAGAATGTCGAGATAACAATGGTGTCGGACGACTCTATAACTATCGAGCCTATCTTCAGGGTGAACAAATCGCGCACGCGGCGGTTGATTATCTGCACCTGCTCTTTCGGGAGCTTTCCCTTTGCCTTGTACTGCGGGTACAGCCTGTCGCAGACTGCGGCAGTCACCACATTGGAGACGACTCCGAGCATGAGCGCCACGATTATATACGCATAGTAATTTTTAAACGCTATGAGCACTACTGCCTGAAGTCCGTATTTAACGGTATTGACGGCAAGCCCTATCTTGTCGCCGATATCGTTGCGCTGGTTAGCATATAAAATGCAGTTTTTATATGCAAACAGCCAATATGACAAAACGGTTATCAGAAGATTTATCGCATAGAGAATATAGATATTTATATCCGCGGGCACGTCTCTTTTGATAAAGAACGGCATAGCGGGAGTTATCGCCGCGCCGACGACGAGAATAACCAGCCCTATGACGCGGTAATATATCTTGTAAAGCTGCATGAGTGCGCAGACGGTCTCGGTGTCGTCCTCGGCTATCGGCTTATACATACTGAATGTCATCGCCGAGCCGACTCCGAGCTCCGCAAGGCTCAGCACCGACAGTATGGAGGTAAACAGGCTGTTGAGCCCCGTGTAAGCCATGCCGAGCGTATATATGAGCAGCGTGCGCATGACGAACGGCAAGAGCAGATTATATATCTTCGCCACAACGCCGAACGCCATGTTGCGCGCAGTATTTTTTGATCTGTCAAGCTTCATCTTATGCTCGTTCACCTTTCAGACAGCCGTATTTTCTCCTGTATCCGGTTATCGTAATGCGCGCTGAACGCTTTTGTCAGTATCCGACGCTCACTTGATTATTTTTCTCACCGTTCGCTTTATCAAGCCCATCGCCCTTTGAACGAGGCTTTTATGAAACGCATATTTCCCCGCAAGCTTTGAAAAGTCCGTGTTTTCGGTTGAGAGTATTTCATCCATGCACCTCTGCCTTGTCGGCGGCACGGATGCGCTGGTTACGGCATTTGGATTATTTGAGATTGCTTTGCTGTAATCCGCATCACATAAATCGAGATCCGCTTTCAAACTTTCTATATATTCAGAACCCTTATCGGTATGTACGAAGATCAAGGAAAGTCCTTTATCGTCAAAGCTCCATGTTGTCTCATTATCCATGCCCCATGCGTCGGCTATTGTTATGTCGGTGAATCGGTTATTGCCCTTTGCGGGACAGTTGTAGCAGGACGGACGCAGGATATTATCCGAAAGGAACAGCTTCATATACGGGTCCTTTGAAAACAGGCACCTGTACTCCCCTGCCCCCGAGTCTATTTTGACAGAATAGTTCTTCCACCCGTCATTTTTATCCCTGAAGGATACAGAAGAAACGCGGGTTCCTTCGGCTACGCCCTTCAAATATTTGAGCCATACTTTTTCCGAGGGCACGCCGTGACAAATAAAATCTACAAGCAGCAGATTTTCGTACTCTTTTCCGAGAAACAGCCGCATGGCATTGACCTGGCACGGCGTTCCCGAAAAAAGAACCCTTCTGCCGCTTTTCAGCTCGCGGCGGACGGCGGAATATATGCCTCCCGTGTTGCTTTGAACGTATTTGCTGGTTCTGAGCTTTTCGAGCTCTTCCGAATTTTCCGCAAGAATATGATGCACGCTGAAGTCGCCGTCAAAAGCCGCGCCGCAGACCGTGCCGCCCGCCTTTGTCACCTTATCGGCAAGAGCGGAAAACACTCCGCCGGACGAGCTCGAGCCGACAACGGCTTCGTCACGGTTCACCGCAAGAAAAGTCTGCGGTATTTTCTCCGAAAATTCCGGAACATTCAGCGCCGGACACACCCTGTCGCAAGCGCCGCAACTGACGCATTTTGCGCTGTCCGTTTTCGGATAAGCAAAGCCCTCCGGGTCTCCGAGCATGGAAATACAGCCTACGCTGCAGATATCGGCGCACGCACCGCAACCGACGCACTGATTTTTTCTTATATTTATCATTGCGCACCTCACATGAATTTTCCGAGGAGTTTTATTTTGCCTTTTGTCAGCGAATCTACAATACTTACCGTCGACTTGAATTCGCCGCTTCTAAAGAAAATCGCAAAGAAGATAATATTCGACACGACCGTGCATATCACAAGACGAAGCGCGAGAGTCAGAATAAGCGAATTGAAGCTGACGAAACAGCATATCCCGATACATATTCCGCACGAGACTGCGGTCACTGCGCCGTACGCCAAAAGCTTTATCAGCAGCTCCTTGCACCCGCTGCGGAAAACGGTGGTAAACAGATTGTGGAGAAGCCACGGCATTCCGACCGCCAGCATACTGAGCACCGTTGAAAGCAGAATGCCGTAGAGCCCCCAGAACTGAACCATTATAAGGTTCATTATAAGATTTGAGGCAGCGGTCACAAGCGGTCTGAATCTGTCCTCGTGCCAGATACCCGAGGCATCCTTGTACAGATTGAGCAGAGAATTCACCTGTTTTACAAAGAAATAAACGCAGAACATTATGACCATGCCGAAGGATAAAAGATTTTCTTTCTTTACCCAAAGCTCGATAAACGGCTGATACATACACGCAAGACAGCACACGCAGAAGCACGACATCCACGAGATTATAAAGGCGAACTTCTTCAAATCGTTGAAGTTCTTTTCGCTACTCTCTGTCACAAGGCTGTTGCCTATTCCCGCAAGGGCGGAGCTTGTTACAAGAGACACAAAGCCGAACACCGAGGAGAGAATGAAGAAATAATTCTGATACTGTGCGAGGGCGGTCAAGCCGAGAAACGCCGAGATAACAATGGTATCCGCCGAATCGACAACTATCAAGCCTATCTTCGATGTAAACAAATCGCACACGCGGCGGTTGATTATCTGAACCTGTTCTTTCGGGAGCTTTCCCTTTGCCTTATACTGCGGATACAGACGGTCCGCAACTATGGCGGTCACTAAATTGGAGACGACGCCGAGCAAAAGAGCTACAATAATATACGCGTAGTAATTTTTAAACGCCACAAGCACTACAGCCTGAAGTCCGTATTTGACGGTATTGATAACAAGTCCGATTTTGTCACCGATATCGTTGCGCTGATGGGCATAGAGAATACAGTTTTTATACGCAAACAACCAATATGACAAAACGGTTGTCAAAAGGTTTATCGCATAAAGAATATATATATTTATATCCGCCGGAACATCTTTTTTGATAAAAAACGGCAGTGCGGGAGTTATTGCCGTGCCGGCGACGAGGATAACCAAGCCGATAACGCGGTAATATATCTTGTAAAGCCGCATGAGCGCGCAGACGGTCGCGGTGTCGTCCTCGGCTATCGGCTTATACATACTGAACGTCATCGCCGCGCCGACTCCGAGCTCGGCGAGATTCAACACGGACAGTATGGACGTAAACAGGCTGTTAAGTCCCGTATACGCCATGCCGAGCGTATATATGAGCAGCGTGCGCATAACAAACGGTATCGCAAGATTATATATTTTCGATACGGTACCGAACACCATATTGCGCACTGTGTTTTTTGATCTGTCAAGCTTCATTTTATGTTCAATGCACCTTTCAGATAGTCGTATGCAAAAGTTTTTTCTGCTTCTATTATATCATTGACGCCCGTATAGTCCTTATAGAACACATGATCTAAGTTTTCGTTTATATCACCGATGCACCAATCGGAGATATTGAGTTTGCCGAAAAGAGTGTTCATGCGGCTGCTCATATCCGCAACATTTCCGCCTCTTTTGAAGTAGCGGAACGGGACTTCGTTTATTATCGAGAACACACAGCCGTGGAACGAGTCCGTCATCATAAGCTCGCAATGCTCTATAAGCCACGCAAACTCGCCCGGATCGGCTGCAAACCATTTTTTGTTTTCTATCTCCGATTTATCAAGAAACTCATTATAAAGGTCAATAACCTTCAGCTCATTTGCCCGGGCAATGCCTTCTATATAATCGCGCACCTCTTCGGAGCATCCGCCGAGAAAATAAGTGAGCAGGTATCTGTCATTCTCCCCGACAAAAGAGGGCTTTTTCTCAATTTCTCTCCACTCGCCGCGGCTGAGAAGAAGAGTGGGGTCAACGGTAACTGGGACATCGCGGCCGGTCAGCTCTTTTATTATTTCGCGCCCGCGCTCCTCGCGCACCGATATCGCTTTCATCCCGTTTATGCCGTCAATGAAATCCTGCCTGCTATCATCTCGAATGTCATTCGTACCGATGCTTGCGGAAAAAGCTATTCTTTTTTCTGGTTCAACAAATTTTGCAAAAAACGGCACAGTATGCTCCCTCACATACGGGAAATCGAAATTCCATATCTGATCCGAGCCGCAAACAACATAGTCCAGCTTGTCATGCAGGTCATATATCCGCGATTCTTCCACGCGGATAATATTAAAATATTTATTATTGAAACGACGAAAGGCAGCGTTGCGTTTTTTCCTGATAAAAGGAAGTGCTTTGCGTCGACCTATGAGAACTTTCACAAAATTCTTAAGTGATCTTATAAATGGAGTCTTATAAAAAAGTGTCGCTGACTTGATACCGAGTTTTTTCAAAACAGATTGAACTGCATAATTCTGAAGTCGGTTGCCGTAATTTGAATCTACAGTTATAGTTGTTATTCCTGTCATGCTTTCACCCCCAAATAATCATGCATGCTTTTTCTTTATATATCGAACATAAAGCGGATGTGCAAAAACATACATCAAGACTTTAATTTTAACTATCCGTGACATATCCGAACGCAAAATAAACATCAACTTGCCGCTCAATTCTTTTTTTACCTTTTTCTTGTACCATTTTTCCTTATAAACATTTTCTCTTATGCACTCATCAGCACCGTAGAAAAAAGCCGGAACATATTCGCCGGCGAGCTGCGGCAAACGCTTTTCCCTGTTATATTCGCTGTTCCATATATACTCAAGAACCGAAATGCGGTCGCTGATTTTTTTCTCATTTATTCCGTGCATTGCGCTCCCAATATTATCTTCATAATGATAAAGCGGAGTTTCGACTATAACTTCAGACGATGTTTTCAGGCAGACCTGATAATTAAAAAGCCAATCCTCTGCCACTTTCAAAGACTCATTAAAGCGGACATTCCCCACTACGCTGCCGGAATATATCGCACACCAAACGGCATTGTTCCTGCTTCCGACTATACGCAGGCGCATTTCATCTGAATTTTGCAGTACCGTACAACTCTCCGACGGAACGCAGACGGTCTGCTGACCGTAATACACATAACCGCAGGATGATTTATCAGCACTAAACTTTTCTGCGTTATTTATCAGAACCTCGTACATATTCGGTTCGATCCAATCGTCCGCATCGACAAAGCCAATATAATCGCCTTGTGCCAAGTCGATTCCGGCGTTTCTCGCAGAAGACACGCCGCCGTTCTTTTTATGTATAACTCTGATCCGGCTATCTATTTGTGCCCACGCGTCACATATTATCGGGCTGTTATCCGACGAGCCGTCGTCAACAAGTATGATTTCAAGATTTTTATATGTTTGACCGATTATACTTTCAAGGCATTTATTTAAATATTTTTCCGCATTATAAATAGGGACTATAACGCTTACTTTTTTTTCAATCATGGGCATACTCCTTTCCAAAAAGAACACTACCGTCTTATTTTTCTTATGATATCCCTGCCGTGGCATTTTACATTCACCATGAGCTTATAAAGCGTGAACACATAAGCTATAAGGAACATGTTGAAATTGAGGTTCTACCATATCACTTCAAAAATTCATTAACATATACAAATAGCAGATCATCTTCTCAACAATTTATTAAAAGACACAAATAAACTTGGACTGATAGCAACGATGATCACTGAAACTTTATATTTAATCGAAAGATATCTGTTTTTCAAGATATATTTTCCGTACTTGCGAATTTCTTCAAATATTTTTTCAGAGTAAGTACCGCTGATTTCTTTTCCACCACTAACACTCTCATCGCTGCTGAGCAGCCTTGAAAGCGTTGCAAAAAGTATGCGCGCATGGCGGCAAATACTTTTTTCGTAGATATCGCTGTTATATCTGCTCTCTTCCACAAATCTCGCCGTTATTTTATATAGGTTCGCGCGTCCGACTGTCATGTCGGTAGAAGTAATTGAACCTGCACGCCTGACATAGTGATAGAAGCCCTCATCTGTAGATATAAACTTTGATGCTTTTTTCATAAGCCGATAATTCATATCAAGGTCTTCTGCGTACCTTATGCTTTCGTCAAAGCGCTCTCCCGAAAACAAACTCGAACGGTAAAGCTTCGCGCACACCTCGGGACGGATGTTGTCGAGAACAAATTCGCCAAGTATGTCGGAGCCTTTGATCTCTTTTTTGCCTGAGTTCTCATAAGAGACCTCACCGCTTTCATTCTCTATGCTAAATCCGCACATTATAATATCCACATCATCGCCGAGCGAAATAAGGCTCTGCACGGCGTCACGCTCTATCCAATCATCCGAATCGACAAACATCACAAATTCGCCGCCAAAAATACCGAGCCCGGCATTCCGTGCGGAGGAAAGGCCACCGTTTGCCTTGTGTATAACTTTTATGCGGCTGTCTCGCGCCGCCCAGTCGTCGCACATTGAGGGGCAATTATCCGGAGAACCGTCGTCAACAAGAATTATTTCGAGATTTTTATAGGTCTGTTCTACTATACTTTCTACGCACTTATCAAGATATTTTTCAACCTTGTAGACGGGCACTATCACGCTGACAAGAGTCCTCTGCACATTCATCTCTCCTTTCGCACTGTCGCGTCAATCCGCTTTATTATCCTTGGCTTTTCTTATCCCGCGGATCATAAAATTATAAAATCCGGGACAAAGCCAGAGCGCAAAAACTTTTATCTTGTATTTGAAAGGATATTTGCTCTGCAAAAGTATCCTTTTCTTGAAATTCAATATTGCAGACCTTACTTCGTCATATCTGTGGAAATATTTTTCGTTAGTCAGCACTCCGCTGAGTAACGTGAATGCGGCTGCGGCATAGCCTCGCAGACAACAGTCATAGATGTCCTCCGGGATTTCTTTATAGCTCAGCATAATTTCAAATGCTTTCATCGAATCAAAGGAGTGATCGTCCATAACCCAAGCCTGCTTTTTGACTCGTTTCTGAAAATAATTGTATTCGGCGCTGTCCAAAACTACCGCGCCGCCGGACTTCTGCGCCGCCTTAAAATTGAACAGCAGGTCCTCGGAATACCAAATATCCTCGTCGAATCTGACTTCTTTGAGGATATCGGCGTCGTAAAGTCTGTTCCAGATATATCCGCCGTACCCACCGAGCACAATAAAACGAAAATAATCGTCCTTGTCCAGCACCTCTTTGTCGGCGACACACCTGCACTCATACCTCTCCCCGGAAATCTCGACTGCATAGTAAGAGCACAGGGCTATGTTCTTTCCGCTTTCGCTTATTTTCTGTATGAGAGATGAATACATTTCCGGCTCAATCCAGTCATCGGAATCGACAAAGCCTATGTAATCTCCCGTCGCAATATCAAGCGCCGCGTTTCTTGCCGACGAAACTCCTCCGTTTTCTTTATGTATGACCCTTATGCGGCTGTCCTTCTCAGCCCACCCGTCACACATGGCAGGGCAATTGTCCGGCGAGCCGTCATCGACTAAGATTATTTCGAGATTTTTATATGTCTGCCCGATTATGCTTTCAACGCATTTGTCAAGCGTTTTTTCAACTTTATAAACCGGAACTATAACGCTGATGAGGAAATTTGACATCCTTTTGTACCTCTCCTTTTGCATACTGCGAAATTTTTATTGCCTTTCCTTACGCTTATAGTATCTGCGAATGGCAAACACATATATCGGATGGAAAAATACATAAACTATATATCTGATAAGCTGTTTTTTATTAAGCTTCGCCTTCAGCAAAAATTTCTTTTTTGTAAGGCAAGTTCTGATTTTTTCTTTATACCAGTCCGTATTTTGATGCCCATGTTGTATGCAATAGTTTATTGTGATAATCATATTATCAATATATCCATTACACACCTGATTATATATTTCTTTGTTTTGATATTCGTTTTCCCAGAAATAGTTTGCTACATACACATAATTCAGCAACTTTTCTTTTGTCATCCCAGAGTGCATAACAGACTCCGGATTAATATAATAGTGGTAATATGCCTTATTTTCCATTACCTCGCAGCCTGTTATATTTTTCCTTACATGATAATTAAACAGCCAATCTTCACCCATTTTTAAATTCTCATCAAATCTGCAGCTTTTTATAACACTTCTCTTATATATTGAGGGAAATAATGACGCATACAAATTTGTTGATATAACATGTAATACCGCATCATTTATGTTTTTATAAAATGACAAATAGTAATCACCTATAACAATTTGAGTTCCGTCATCATAATTATAAAACGTACCGCAAAATGAAATATCGGCACTGTATTTTCGGGAATTTTCATAAAGGAATTCATACATTTCCGTCTCAATCCAGTCATCGGAATCGACAAAGCCTATGTAATCTCCCGTCGCAATATCAAGCGCCGCGTTTCTTGCCGACGAAACTCCTCCGTTTTCTTTATGTATGACCCTTATGCGGCTGTCCTTCTCAGCCCACCCGTCACACATGGCAGGGCAATTGTCCGGCGAGCCGTCATCGACTAAGATTATTTCGAGATTTTTATATGTCTGCCCGATTATGCTTTCAACGCATTTGTCAAGCGTTTTTTCAACTTTATAAACCGGAACTATAACGCTGATTTTCGGTTGGCTGTTCATTGCTTCACCCCTAAATAGATCCTCAGAAATTCTACATATTTTTCCGTCATAAACACGGAGCCGCGCCCGAGCGCCGACGCTAGCAGCTTTGTGTGCGTCGGGAGCCTTTCGGCATCGACCCTTGCCGCCGCCGAGCGTATATCTTCATCTGCGCAAATATTTTCGATAACCGCTCTGCGTTCTTTTCTTGACTTGGTGTTGGCCTTTTTCGCCTCATTGCGAAGCAGGAAGTTGACCATATACAGAAGATAATAATCGAGCTGAGAGGATATATCGAAATCCGACTCCGCGTTCTTCTCCTTGAGACGCTTGTACGGCAGAAAGATTATGTCTTTAAGCCTTTCGTCATAGGCGGTCGACATCGAGCGACCCGTTATGCGGTAATGATAAGTCGGCGTTTTTATGCAGGCTGCGCTTTGCGCGTCGAGCAGACACGGATATATGAACGCCGCATCCTCACCCATGCGTATACACTCGTCCACAGGCGTGAGATTTTTTTCGATAAGCTCTCTTTTAACAAGCTTGCTCCAACAGTTCGGATTGACTCCGAAGCTGTAAAAGCTGCCGTCAAAGAGCATTTTCGGAAATATCTCGCTTTCAAGGCGCGCTCTGTCATAAAAGCCCTCTTCAAAGCACTGTTCGCTCGGCTCTCTGCAGTCGCCGTAATCGCAGAGGAAATCGCTGAGTATTACATCGGGCGAATACTTTATGATTGCATTGTGCATATTCATAAATGTTTCGGGCTCTACCCAATCGTCGCCGTCGACAAAGCCGATATAGTCACCGCTTGAGACCGCAAATCCCGCCTTTCTTGCGCTGAGCAGACCGCCGTTTTGCTTATGCACGACCTTCATGCGCGCGTCCTTCGCAGCATATTCGTCGCAAATCTCGGGGCAGCCGTCGGGCGAGCCGTCGTCTACAATAATTATTTCCATATCCTCGAGCGTCTGCGCCGAAAGGCTCTCGAGACATTGGCGGAGATACTCTTCAATTTTATATACCGGCACTATAACGCTTATCATAATTCGGCACCTTAACCTCTGAGTTTTTTGTAAAGCAGATACGCGAGTCTCCCGAATAAGTTCAACAGGCTTCTGTTGGCGCTGTAAACATCGATAACTTCATAATTTTCGGACGAATTATATGTATGAACACGCAAGGGATTTTTGATTCCGATAATATTCAAATCCTTTACATCTACTGTCTTAACCGTCTTTTCGCGGTAATACGAACTAAAGTCGCTGTCAACCTCAAGGAAGTTGAGCCGCTTGCCGTATTCCTCCGAACAGTCCTGCGACACGCGCATAAGCTTGCCGCCGTATTCAAACATTTCGCCTGCCGCACGGGCGGTGACGGGATCATTTACAACGCATCCGAGCTCCGTCGGGCATAATTTCATATCTTCCCCGACTTTATAAAGAACAAGCTCACTGTTTTTTGTCCTCCCCATATCGCAGGCGAGCGCATAGATATTGCCGCCTCGCTTAAAAAGCGTTGTATCGGCAAGCTCAACGTCCTTTGCCATGTTCGCGGACTTCTCCCATCTGTCGGGGAAATCGACCGCCCTGTACATATCCAAAGTATGTCCCGAACCGGTCTCCGGCACGATATATATTTCGCCGTCATGTTCGAAAATCTGCGGATATGACATATGATATGGCTCGACTATTATCTCTTTCCAGCTTGAAAAGCTGCCGTTTGCTTTTAGCTTTGAATAGCCGATAACACCTCGTCTGCGCAGATAGTCAAACAGCTCGGCAAAAATATACGTCTCGCCGTCGCGCTCGAACACAAACGGGTCGGCCACCCAATATCTCAGGCTGTTTTTTATGGCTCTGAACGGCGCAGCCTCGTCGTCAAGAAGCGTGTGTCCGCCCTTTTTCCTAAATGCTGCGCGATAATAATCAAGTTCCATCAAAATCCCCCATTTTGCAATATTATTTAAACTTCAGCCATATGAGGCTTGTTCCGTTGCAGGCATACCACATGTGAACAACCGTATATGCAACAAAGCAGAAGTTGATTATTATCTCATTTGAGGATACGGTCATTCCCGATTTTATTATAGATTTTCTGCCCCCGCCTCCGGCGAGTATTTCGTCCTTTTCGCTTGAATTGGCCTGCATACCGACCATAAATACCGGAGCAATAACCGCAGGTATGACCCAACGGGCAAAGCGAATAAAAGTCAGACCGAATGTGACGGAGCCGAGCATAAAGAAAATTATCAACTGAACAAAGTTCATATATTCCGAAAAGCTTCCATATTTTTCTTTCTGCTTGTTGACAGCATAGCTCATATAGAAGAAAACAATTGCAGCTACGACAAACACAGAGATGTTTACTATATACTGAGTGTTGGAATACGTTCCGGCTGTTGACACCGCTCTCTCTGCCTTTTCTGAAATCAGCGTTAAATATTCTATATTAGTAATTTCCCCAAGACGGGGCATAAAAGCTCCTCCGACAACCATCACAAAGAAAATAAGTACCGAAACAAGTTTTCCGCCCCTCTTGCCGGAAATAAGCAACGCAATGCGTATAATCATCATAAGTATGCCGCTCGAATGCATCATACACATGGCTATATATCCGAGCCAGCACAGCGGTTTAAATTTCTTTTCCGCCAGTTCGATATATGCGAAAAAGCAAAACAAAGTGAATGCCAAACCGTTTCTGACTCCGCTGCATATATCATAGAACCAATATGTAGACAGAATAAAGAACGACGAAAGAAACAGATACCACTTGTTGACCTCATATCGCTGTGCAGCTTTCCAAAGCACCCAGAACATACTTCCGTAAGCTAAAAATATCGTAGTAGCCGCCAGCATTCCGTTATTAGGGAAGAGACTTACGAAATAGAAGTAAAATCCGCAAACCGGAAGCAAGTTCCAGTGCTCTTCTCCGTTTTCAATCATTCGTCTGAGGCACTTAAAGCCTCCGCGTCTGAGTTTCGCCAACGTTCTGAAATAATTATAGAGATCGTCGGTATCTTTTGGCACCGCAAAAAACGCCATAATCGACAACGCAAGTACCAAGGCAATGAACAACCACTTTATATGTTTTCTCGGAACCAGAGGATAGATAGCGCAAAACAAAAGAACTATAATTAAATATATCAGCATTTTATCACCCCTGCCCCTTCGTATATTTTTTCGAGCTGCTTGGCAGTCTCGTTTATATCATAATTTTTGATAAGCTTTTCGACCGACACGCTCTCTCTGTCGATTGATGCGAGCCTCTGCGCGTACTTTGCCCACTCCGAGGCGGGAAGCGAAAGCGAAGCATATTCCACATTATCGTTCTGCTTAGCGTATCTCGACACCGTATCCGATATCAGACACGGAAGCTTCGTCGCCTGAGCCTCTATAAGCGTAACCGGGAGTCCCTCTTTAAGCGACGGAAACACGAACACGTCCATAGCCTGCAGCAGGTCGTAAACATCGTCTCTGACGCCCGTAAGAATGACGCTGTTCTCTATACCCAAGCGGCGGGCTTTTTCTTCTATCGCTTCTTTTTCTTCGCCCTCGCCGACTATAAGCAGCACCGCATCGGCGTTGATTTTTTTTAGCTCGGCGAATACATCGAGAAGAAATTTATGATTTTTAATATAATTGAGCCTGCCGACATGACCTACGACGAGCTTGTTTTCAACGCCCAACTCACGCCGCTTCCGCTCGCGCATCTCCGAGTCAAACTTATATTTGCTCAGGTCTATTCCGTTATTAAGAATTATTCCGCGCCTTTTGAAGGTGCGTTTTCCGTAAAGATAAGCCCCCGACTCGGGTCCGCAGGCCACAAGCGCAGTCCCGCAGGAATCAAGCAGCAGAGTCATAAAGAAACGGTAGACGTCAAACATCCTGCGCTGAAGGAAGCTCCTGTCCTCAATGCACGGGTCTGTCATATGCCCGTGCGGCACACGGACAGGCACACCCTCGCTGCGAGCGGCGAGCATCACAAGCCCGCTGAAAAACATAAGGTGCGAATGAACGGCGTCGTATTTGCCCTCGCGGATAACTTTTTTCAGATATTTATAGTCAGCAAGATAACCCCTCACGTTCGAAGGGCGGTGTATGACCTTTGCGCCGCTCGCGATAACCTTCGGCTCAAGAGGGCCTACCTCATCGCCGACTATGTAATATGTACACTCAAAGCGTTCGCGGTCGAGGTGCATCTGCAAGCTTGTTGCAACCACATCGAAGCCTCCGACCCTGAGAGGACTTGTAACTATCAAAACCTTTTTCTTCATCAACTGTTCTCCGAACTTTTATATTTTATCGGCAAAGCTCCGTCTGCTGCGAATATATCTCTTCAATTCGCGCGGCGGTAAGCTTGCAGTTATAGCCGAGCTCGGCTACCGCGGCCGAAGCCGAGGCGCGATTCGGATTCGGCGCTGCCGAAAGGATTCTGTCTGCCCATGCCTCCGCGCCGATATCGAGCGGGATAAACTCAAAGTTATCGAGCAGCTTTGCCTCTTCCGGCACTCCGGTCGATGCGAAGCAGTTAAGCCCGCTGCTCTGCGCCTCTATAAGCACAATTCCCAGGCCTTCAAATAATGACGGGAGAGCGAATGCATCCGCCGCGCTCATTATCTTTTCAACATCCGTGCGCCGCCCTGCGAAAATAACATTTTCGTCGAGCCCTAGGGCCGAGACCTTTTCGCGTATCTTTTCCTGCCCGGAACCGGTCCCGACAAGGAAAAGCACGCTGTCGGGACGCTTTTTGACGAGCGACGCAAAGACTTCCGTCAAAAACTCGTGATTCTTTACCGGCGCAAACATTCCGACATGGCAGAGCATGAACCGCTCCCCTATATCAAACTCGCGTCTTATTTCATCGCGGTACTCGGGGGAAAAAGAAAACCTATCGGTATCAATACCGTTTTTTATAATTTCAAAATCTCTGTTTCCGAAAATAAAACGTCCCGCCTGATTGGAGCACGCCAGTCTGACATCGGTAAGCTTGTTTATTCTGGTTTTATTTAGAGTATGGAGCGCTTTTGTAAGTTTGTTGAAATTCGAGTTCGAGCTGTGGCTGTGTGCAATACAGCGAATCCCGACTTTTTTTGCCGCTTCGAGCGCTTCTATGCTGCTGCACGAGTTAAGATGAACATGAGCCGTCTTTATCTCCGGATGCTCGCGCAGCAACCGCTCTATATTCGGTCTGTATTCCATCGGTGCCGAGCGCCTGTTCGGTATTCTGAATATTCTGCACCCTTTTGCGGCAAACTCATCCTCAAATGGGATTTTATCCTCTGTCGTCACCGCAAGATCTATCGGGATTGACGTGTTCATAATAATATTTCTGATAAAAACTTCGACCCCGCCGAGATTGGATGAATATCCGAATTCAATAACTCTGTTCTCCATTGTTACCTCCCTGCTATTCGTGCCAATTTTCAAGGTAGAACCTTTCGAGTTCCTGCGTCGTTGACACTATATCGTAACCTGCCGCGGCTATCTCCGGCTTCGTATTCCTGCGTTCATAGCCCTCGGCGTATTTCAGCACCGTTTGCGCCCATTTTTCGGGCGAATCACCAAGCGAGCAAAACTCAACCAAATTCGTAAGCTTTATCTCTTTCGATATCGTATCTGTTGCGACTATATGCAGTCCCGAAGCCTGAGCTTCAACAAGAGACACCGGAAGCCCCTCGTTAAACGAGGTCATCAAAAAGACATCCATCGCACTGAGTATGCAGTCGATATCGGTGCGCACGCCCGCAAATATCACGCTGTCTGCAAGACCGAGAGCTTTCGCTTTTTCCTCTATTTCCGCGCGCAGGCCGCCGTCGCCGACAAGAAGCAGGGCAGCGCTGTCATCGACTTTCTTAATCTCGGCAAAAACATCGATAAGAAGCGAGTGATTTTTCTGGATATGGAAACGCGAGACATTGCCCACAACAAATTTTCCGTCTAAGCCGAGTTCTTTTCTGATTTTGTCGCGCTTTTCCGCGGAAAATGCGAATTTGTCCGTATCGACACCGTTTCTGATGACGTAGTAGTTGTCCCCCTTTGTCGCCTTCTCTCCGAACATCCATACGCCGGCATCGTTTGAGCAGGCAAAGAGATAATCCGCCTGATTTTTAAGCGGCAGACGGTAAAGGTCGATGATCTTTTGCCTGATACCCTTCTGAGACAGAGCTATGTGGCTGTGCGCTATTGTTACAAGACCATACTTTTTGGCGATAGGCAGAAACACGCTCGCCGAGCCGGTCATGTGTGCGTGGATTATCCTGTATTCCGGATGCTCCGCAAAGAAATTATTCCAGCAGCGCTTATATTCAAAATGATTGAACACATTATACTGCGGAAATCTGTATATCTTTCCGCCGAGCGACTCAATTTCGTCGTCAAAATCGTAGCGTTCCGGAGTATGTACGATGAAATCGAACTGTATAGATGACCGGTCTATTGTGCGGTAGATGTTCATAACCAAAGTTTCTGCTCCGCCGCGTTTCAGTTTTCCGAGAACTATCAATACTCTTTTTGCCGCCATATTAGCTCACCCCTCATAAAATTCAACAAGCGTATTTGCGCAGTCGGCTATATCCCAGCCGCATTCCCTGACTTTTTCAAATGCGGCGGCGCGCAGCCCGTCGGGAACTTTTTCGATTTCTTTCGCCCACTCCGAGGGGTCGGCTTCAATCGACAGGCGCTTTATATTATCCGTTATGCAGACCTCGTCCGTCACGGTATCGGACATAAGCACCGGCAGCCCGGCCGCCTGCGCCTCGACCACGGAGACGGGCAATCCTTCTTTAAATGACGGGAAAACAAACACGTCCATACCGCTTAGCAGCTGAGGTATATCAGAGCGTCTGCCGAGGAAACGCGCGCTGTCCGATATTCCGAGCCCGGCCGCAAGCTCTCTGAGCTCGTCCGTCTCCTCTGCGCCGGCCATAAGCAGCACCGCATCGGGATACAGCTTTTTTATCTCTGAAAAAACGCGCAAGAGATACGGGTGATTCTTCTGCGGAGGGGTCACTCTGCCGACATGACCGATAACAAGCTGATTCGGAGTTAATCCGAATTCAGCGCGCACGGCAGCCTTTTTTTCTTCGGTAAACGCATACGCGGAACAGTTCACGGCATTCGGAAGAACCGTAAAGTTCCTGTCGTCTCCGTACCAAAAGCGCCCCGCATCGCGTCCGCAGGCAAAAAGCCTATCCGCCAAGAAGCGGGTCGGTACATTAAAAATCCTGTTACGCAACTCATTTTTCGGCTTTAGCGAATACCATGTGGAGTGACAATGCGCCGCCGCTTTTTTTATGCCGTGCTTTTTGGCTTTCGGCGCAATGAGGCAGGTCATGTACGGCGCATGGATATGCACCGCCGCATACTCATCCCTATGCTCTTCAAAAAAGCCGTCAAGCTCCGACGAGACAAAGCTCTTCATTCCGGGCGTATTCATCTTGAACACGCGCCCTCCGAGTGCCTCTATGTCGGCGCGCCTGTCGCGCTCGCATTCCTTGAAATACATCACATCAAACTTTATATCTTCCGGCATCGCGCGAAAATAGTTGAGCACAACGCTCATCACGCCGTTTGCAACGCCTATGTCCGGCACAAAGTGCAGTATTCTCATATTGCCGCCCCTATTCTCAAACGAGTCCGAGATTGCCGTAGATAGTCAGCATCTCGCGGTTGACATTTTCTGTAGAAAAGTCCTTGACCATATCGAGTCCGTTCTCGCCGAATGTTCGAAGCTTTTCGCGGTTGTTCATAAGCTCGAGTATTTTTTCGGCCATCAGGTCGCTGTCTCCTACAGGGACGAGATAGCCGTTGACCCCGTCCTCGACTGCGTCATTGTTGCCGCGCACATTTGTGGCGACTATCGCATTGCCCATGGCCATGGCCTCGATAATATTTATCGGCAGGCCCTCACGAACGCTTGATGTTACGGAAAGGTCGCTCAAGCCGACTAAATTGTTTATGTCTCTGCGGTAGCCGAGGAAATCCACCTTATCGGCAATTCCGCGCTCCGAAACCATCATCTTATATTTTTCAAGCATTATCGGCTGACCGGGCAGCAGAAGCTTTACCTTTTCATTTTTCTTTGCTATCTTTTGAATCACATCAAAAAGCATCTGCTGATTCTTTCCGACGGCGAGGTCGGCGGGGTATATCATAATAAATGTGTCGCCGTCGTAGCCGTATTCGGCTCTGAGACGCGCCTTTTCGTCGGCATCCACTGCCTTGAATTTGTCAAGCTCAACGCCTACACCGTGAACCTTATATATTTTTCCGGCTCTGAATTTTTTCTTGTGCGCCAGCTCACAATCCTCGCTGTTTATAGTTATGAGGCAGTCGGTATACTTCGACAGATACTTTTCCACGGGGTAGAAAAGCATCCAGTTTTTAATCGAGGCGCCCTTGAAAAAATGAAAGCCGTGAGCTGTGTATATGACCTTCGTCCCCTTTTTGCGCGCGCTTTTGGCCGCAAGGCGTGTAATGACCGCGCCCATAGGGGTGTGGCAATGCACGGCGTCATAGCCGTTGCCGTCAATAATCTTTTTGAGCTCTCTGTACGCCTTTATGTTATTCGGACGCAGAGGCCGACGCTCAAACGGAACTTCAAAAGTCTTGTCTATTGCGGACAGATCGAGTCCCGGCTTGTCTGCGGAATTATCCTTGAACGCGGCGTGAACCTCGACTCCGCGAGCCTTCAGTTCACGGATAAACGGCATATGAAACTGCCCTATATGACTGCGCACCGTGGCGACGAACAAAATTTTCATCGGTTATTCTCCATTCGTTTTACTGCTGCATATTGCTTACTATCTCTTCAACCCGTTCTTTGAGAGCCGCCGAATTTTCCGCAAGCTCACGCTCGCTCATGGCGGCGCACTTCTTTTCATAATCGCGTATCGCGCCGACGCCGTTATCAAATATGCGGCGTATTTCTTCGATATTCCCGACCTTTGACGCGTCGCAGAACGCGCGGGAGAGGATAACGCAGGTCGAACCGAGCCTGTAGTGCTCGGGAAGTATCATTTCCGCCGGCAGCAGACCGCCGCCGAGCGAGGCGATTCCGCCGAAGCCGTAGCTTTCGATTCCGTGCGCCTTAAAGCGTTCAATGAGCCTGTCCACGGTGCCGTCCGCCAGCTCCTCGAAAAGAAACTTCTTGCCGTAGGAGTGGGAAAGGTCGTTGAGCCCTATATGTATTTCGTCTATACCGCCGACCGAGATTATGTCGTCTATCAGCTCGGCGGCCTCTCTTGTCTCTAAAAGAATCGAGGTTCTCGCCCTGCCGTCAACCGCTTTTATAAAAGTCTCAACCTCGCGCACGGTTTTGAAATAGGGCAGCATAACAACATCGGGCCTGCAGGCGAGGACGCTCTCAAGCTCATCGGCAAAGCCGTCAAACACGGGGTCGGTGCGCACGAATATCTGCGCGTTTTTGACCGCCGCCTTAACTTTCGGAATGTCCGAAATGCTGTGCTTCGACTTCACGGAGTCCCAATTTTTCTGGCGCTTTTCCTTGCCGTACCGCTCGAGGTCGATAAATATTCTGTCAACCCCCGCCCTGTCGGCTATCGAGGCTATCTCGGGTACATTCGTTATGTACATCAGCTTAAGCATCTTTATTCTCCTTCGACTCCGAGGTTTTTCCGACATTGTCGTTATCCTTCATCGTCAAAACGTTCCAAACTGTTTGGAACAGTATTTTGCAGTCAAGACCCAAAGAGAGCTTGTCGACATATTCGACGTCGTACTTTATTCTGTCATTCCAGTCTATCGCCTTTCTGCCGTGAACCTGAGCGAGTCCGGTTATTCCCGGGCGCACCTCAAAGCGTCTGCGCTGAGCGTCACTGTACTCCTCAAGCCTCCACGGGTGATATGTCAGTGGCGGGCGCGGACCGATAAAGCTCATGTCGCCTTTGAGAATATTTATGAATTGCGGCAGCTCGTCGAGACTCGTCGCCCTTATTACCTTGCCGACGCGGGTCACGCGGCTGTCGCCCTTATATGAATACTGGCCCGTTCCCATATGCTCGGCGCCCACGCACATCGAGCGGAACTTGTACATCTCGAAAACCTTTCCGTCTTTTCCGAGGCGCTCCTGCTTGAATATAACGGGGCCTTTCGAATCAAGCTTCACGGCCGCGGCAACGGCGAGAAGTATAGGCGAAGTCACTGCCGTGCCCACAATCGAAAATGTTATATCAAGAGCTCTTTTTACGCCTTTATACAAGAACTATCCCTCCAAAACCGCGCCTATAAAAAGGCGCATTTACCTGTTTATAATTATACCAATATATATGCAGTTTTTCAACACTCTTTTGTGTTGAAAACAGATTTATATCAGTCATATAAAAAATAGCCGAAAGCGAGCACGATTTTTGAATGTTCGGGCAACTTTTTTGCATAAAAATCGGCAGCGGAGCCGAAACTCGCTGCCGAGATATTTTATTTTACGGACGGGATGACGCGCTCGTTTTCAAGCTCCGTCTCCTCCTCTTTCTTGAGGAAGGTCACAGCCGGAGTGCTTCTTCCGGGCTCCTTATATGTCTTGACTATCTTTTTGATGACCCTGCGAACGTCAGCGTTGTCGTCGTACATTATTTCGCTGAGCTCTTCGAGGTCGGCGAAGAATTCGTCCTCGTTTATATCTATGGGCTTGCCGATATGTATGAGATTGTTTTCCGTCGCCTCAAGCCCCTCCTCATCCATGAGCAGCTCCTCATAGAGCTTTTCGCCCGGACGAAGTCCCGTGAACTTTATGTCAATATCCTTATACGGCGTATAGCCCGAAAGCCTGATGATGTTCTCCGCGAGGTCGACTATCTTAACTGGCTCGCCCATATCGAGCACGAAGATTTCTCCGCCCCTTGCGGATGCGCCCGCCTGAAGAACGAGCGAGACGGCCTCGGGGATGGTCATAAAGTAGCGGATAATATCTTTATGAGTGACGGTAACGGGGCCTCCGTTTGCTATCTGATCTTTAAACAGCGGGATAACCGAGCCGTTCGAGCCGAGGACATTGCCGAATCTGACGGCGACGAACTCGGTTTCCGAATGCTTGTTGTAGGTCTGAACTATCATCTCGCATATGCGCTTTGTAGCGCCCATGACATTCGTGGGGTTGACCGCCTTATCCGTAGAGATGAGCACGAAACGATCAACGCCGAACTTGTCCGCCGTGCGAACGGTCTTGAGCGTGCCGAAGACGTTATTTTTGACGGCCTCGTTGGGGTTGTCCTCCATAAGGGGCACGTGCTTATGCGCCGCGGCATGGTAGACAATATTCGGATGATACCGCGAAAACACGGCGTCGAGACGCTTGCTGTCCCTGACCGAGCCTATGAGCACCTTGACGTCGACCTCGGGATGTGTCCGCTGGAGCTCGTTTTGGATAGCATAGGCGTTGTTTTCGTAGATATCGAAAATGATGAGCTTATGCGGCGAATGCTCCGCTATCTGGCGGCACAGCTCGCTGCCGATAGAACCGCCGCCGCCCGTGACGAGGACGGTCTTTCCGCTGACATAATCCATGATGGAATCGAGCTTTATCTTAATCGGTGGGCGGCCGAGAAGATCCTCTATATTAATCGAACGAATGTTGGAAAGTCCGAATTTTTTGTCTATCATCTGCCCGATGCTCGGGAGCGTTTTAACGACGCAGCCCGTTTTTGAGCAGCGGCGCAGTATCTCGCCCTTGCGTTCGGGAGTCGCGGACGGGATAGCGAAAATTATTGTTTTGATATCGTATTTTTCGGCGATTTCCTCTAATTTGTCGCAGTTGCCGACGACCTTGACTCCGTAGACGGTGCTGCGTCTTTTCTCCGGCGAATCGTCGAGAATGCAGACCGGATAATATTCCAAGGCGGGGCTTGTCTTGATCTCATGAAGCAGTATGTTTGCCGCAGCACCTGCGCCGATTATCATGGTGTTATTTCTGTTTGATTTTGGCGTTATTCCCCTCCACGGCTTGCGCTTCAATGTTCTGAGCGCCATTCTTATTGCCACAACTCCGGCGCCCGAAAGCAGGATAGCCATAATATATATGCTCGGTGCGAAATAAGGAAATTTGAGCACCGTGCGCATGAGCGCAAAGACTATCGATGAACCCATAGCGCACACCGAAACTATGCAAACATCGCGCAAGGATGCATACTCCCAAAGCACCTGGTAAGTTCTCGACAGGGTGAATGCGCAGGCATATACCACAGCGAGCAGAACCATGCTCGTCCAAAAGCTTCCGCGAGTCAGCTCCTTTGTGAGTGCCGACAGCTTAAACTCGTTTCGCATCCATACCGAGAACATTACCGAAACCATCAGCACGACAGTGTCGAGAAAATATAAAAGCGTCACTAAAAGATCGCGTTTTTTCAAAATCGCCCCTCCAGTTCCCATAATTACAATCAATATCATAATCACTTTAATTATATGTTGAAATATTTATACTGTCAATACGGAAATTGAATTATAATCCGCGCACAAATTCGGTGTTTTTGTGCACTTTTTCATTTTATCCCGTTCGCGGATAAATATATGCAAAAAACAAGCGAAACAAAAGACACAAACCGGCAGAACAGTCGGTTTGCGCCTTTAAAATTTCCGCTTTATTCTCAGAAATTAGAGCCGTTCCAGCCCCAGTGCTCCGCCTCTTCATACTTGATATAGATATTGGCGGGAGCTATCCCGGTCTCCTCGGACACCGCGTCGCAGACGGCCGCCGTAAGCTTGTCATAGACGGCGTCGGACGTTCCTCCGAAAAGGCTCAGCTCGATATAGGCCATGGGCTCGTCGCCTCTGCCGCCGAAATACATCTCGGCTCCGCCGTCAAACGAGAGCATGAGCCAACGCTCCGTCTTTCCGGGGACGATAGATATTATCTCGCCGTACTTCGCCGCGAGCGCATCCCGCTTGTCTTTTGCGAGTTCGATATTTGTTTTTGTGCTGATATAGGGCATTGCCGTTACTCCTTCCTTACTGTCAGTTTATTCTGAGGAAGTCCCCTGCCGGGACGGTTATACCGCTTATATTTACATCGGATTCGGTATAGTTGACGTAAATCTTTGCGCCGGTATCGTACTCCGTGCAGAAAACGCCGTTTCTTATCTCGCTGTGCGAGGTCATACGCGCCGTCTGAAGATCCTTCAGCGCCGCATCGGCACGCTCATACTGCGCGGAAGCGGAGGCTATCCAATTTTCGTAATAGACGCCGATCGTCTCCGCACTGTTTTCATCGGACTTAGTCTTTCTGTCCGCATGAGTCCCAGAATACGTCCACTCGTAGGCGGGGCTCGCGCCGTATTCGACGCAGCGCAGGAACGAGGTCTTTGCGTCCTCGCTGAAATTGAGCGGTTCACTCGAATAGCCGACTATTCCGTGGAGCACAAGCTGGAGGAACGGCACACTGACATACGCCGAGCCGCTCTGAGACGCGCGGGTCGGCAGATGAGAGATGAAGCTGACGTTCTTTATGACGCAGAAATTGCCCGTGTCCGTCATAAGCTTCATGTTGGCGGTCAGCGACGGGAGTTGCTCGGATATCATTTCCGCGCTCTCCTGGCGGTTGAAGTCGTTTTTGTAGTCCGAATAGAGCAGGCTTCCCACATCATTGACGCACAGGCCGTTAAACTGCGAAAACCTTGTGTTGCCGAGTATCGAGATTATCGACTTTTCGACATATTTCATGCCGAGCAGGCGCTTTGCATATCTCTCTTTTCCGAGAGACGGGGACGCCTCGTTTTTCCTGCTATATTCCGCCTTTTTGCCGAAAATGCTGCCCGCCGTTTTGCCGGACGAGAAGGCGTCGCTCTTTGCCGCGGAGATTAAATCGATGTCGAGATACATCTCCATATTCTGCGCGTTGATATACTCGGCCAGATCCTTCAAATCGGAGCGGCTGCCGAGGCGCGAGAGCAGGGACGCACTCATTATGCTCGACTGATCCGTCCCGCCGGTCAGCGCGCCCTTATAGCGAAGCTTTATTGAGTTTATACCCTTCGACTTCATTCGTATAAGCATATCAAGAGTCTGCTCGAAATCGGTGAAGGTCTTATTTTTTCTGAGATTCAAACGCTTGAATGAGAGCAGGGTGTCGTCCGAAACGCCGATAACCGTGAGGTCAAGGGGCAGATACTCCTGCTCCTCAGCCGTTCTTGTGGAGAGCACTCTCTCCCTTATCAGCTGCTCGCGGGCTGCCGCCGCCATGCCGGTATAGTCGGCATTCGAGCCGCCGAGGAAGCGTATGCAGAGCCCGATATCGCCGTCATAGGATTCGGAGCTCATGTAGAATTTGCCTTTCGACTCGGCGCAGGGCGTGATATCAAAAGACACGCCGGCCTCATAGAACGTGTTGCCCGCTCTGACCCTGTCCGCACTGACAGAGGCTATTGCGTCGCCGCTGTCGATAATAGTGACAAAGGCATTGTTCCCCTGCTTCATGCCGTATGCGGGGACAAGCGCGTTTGCGGTGCCGCCGTTCGCGTTGCCCGATGCCGCATCGCCGCCGTAGACGGGGAAAACCAGCTCGCTGTCAAAGGAATCGTCTTTCGTATCGGTCTTTATGAGCGCGCCGCTCCCGTCCGGGACGAAGATGTAGTCGCCCTTCTGCGGTTCGGAATAAGCGCCGAAGAAATTGAGAAGGCTGAGCTTCGTGAGCTTCGCCTCGGAGCCCTCAACAAGATTTTTATACTTTGCGTTAACATAGACGCTGCCGTCTTTTATCTGATAGTCGACGACCAATTTAAACGCGATGTCGTCCTTTTCGTATTTCTCGCTGTGCGCCGTCGAGGTGTCCGGCGTCAAAATATAAGTTACGCTGAGGCCGTCGTCGGAAAAAGTGCACTGGGCGTTCTGGAACGATACGCTGTTATCCTGAGTGTTGAGCTTATAGAGCGTATTCCCCTCGACAATCTCCGCGGTCGCCGTTGCGGCGCAGGAATTTTCCGCCGTCGGGAGCGCCGACCAGAGCTTTTCGCCGCCGCTCTGAGAGAGGTCCGCAACGCAGACCGAATAGGTGCTCTCATCGAAAAGCAGCTCGATAAGACCGGATTTGCCGACCTGCTGAAGCTGAGCCTTGTCGCCTACGGAGTGAAGCAGTGTCGACTCCGGCGCATTCGCCTGAGCGGGCGAGCCCTTTGTTTTCGTCACGGCAACAGGGTCGGAGCACGCGCTCAGGGAGCAGAGCATCGCCGCCGAAAGCAGCAGAGCCGATATCCTCGCCGTTATTTTTTTGTTCCTGCCTTTTGAAGTCATAAAAAGCTCTCCCATATCTATAAAATCGCCGCTTTGCGTTGAACTCTTCTTTTAATTATATCATCTTTGCGTCATTTATTCAACAGCACTCACTTATCCACATCAAACCAAAAACGCACGCCGCCGTATTCGTTGACAACGCCGCACTCTCTGCCGAGACGCTTTTGAATCGCCTTGACTATCGGCAGCCCGAGGCCGAAATGGAAGTCCTCGTTCTTGCGCTTTTTGGAGGATTTATAGAAGCTGTACCAAATTTTGTCAAGCTCGTCCTCGGCTATCGGTTCGCCGGAATTATAGACGCTGACCCTGTATGTGTCCAAGTCGTCCTCGACAGTCAGCTGGACTATCTTCTTGCCGCCGATATTCGACACGGCATTGGACAGGAAGTTCTGGAGCACAAGCAGAATCGTGCGCTCGTCGCTGTGGACGGTAAGCCCGTCCGGGATGCGGTCGATGAGCGTTATTCCGTTATCGTTGAACATCATGGAGAACGCCGCCAGCTGCCCTTTTATCATCGCGCTCAAATCGAGCGTTTCGCGGGTCGGAACATATGAGCCGCTTTCGAGCTTTTCAAGATTCAGAAGCTCCATGACTATGCGGTTCATCTTCCCCGTCTCCTCAAGGATTATGTCGCAGTATTCCTCGCTGCCCTCGGGGTCGCTGTTTATGCCGAGCTTGAGTCCCTCGGCGTAGCCCTGAATAATGGCTATCGGGGTCTTCAGCTCGTGGGATACGTTTGCGATGAAGCTCTTGCGCGACTCGTCGACAAGCGCGCTGTGCTCAAGCTCTTCCGTCAGTTTTTCGTTTTTGTCCTGTAATTCGTCGAGCGTTTCGCTCAGGGACTCCGAGAGTATGTTTATATTTTCTCCGAGATTCTGAACATCCGTCTGCGGATAGCTGACGCACTTCTGAGAGAAATCGAGCTTTGCCATTGACTCCGTTATCTCAGCCATAGCCGCAACGGGGCGCGAGAAGCGCATATTTGAATAGAGTATAATAGCGCAGGCAAGAGCCGCGGAAAACAGCGAGAAAGCGGTCAGGAGAACGGAAGCCGTGCCGGCGTTTCGCTCAACCTGATAGTAGGGCAGCCACAGGCGCAGAGTGTCGCCGTTTTTTAGCTCGACGCGGTATCTGTAATATCCGCCGGTCTTGCCGGACGAATACTCGTATTCGTCGAAGCTGACGCTCTCGTCAAAGAGGTCGAACACGCGCACGCTGCGACCGTCTGCGTACATATTTTCCGCTGTCTGATAATATATGCTGTCTCCGTCGCCGGAGTTGAGAAACCTCTCGTGGTTGGAATAGACCGTGTTGCCGTCGGGGTCAAAGACCTCTATCATATAGTAGTTGTTTTCGGAGACGGAGGCGAGCTTCTGATAGTACTCGTAGGACGCGGGGTCCTCGCTGTCGAGCGACTCGCGGATGCTCTGCATATTCAATATCTCCGCAAAAACATAGACCGATTTAAGCAGGACGCCCGGACGGAATATAATCAGCGTGACGGCAAGCGCTATCAGAACGGCGCCTATCTGAAGAGCCATACGCCGTCCTGATTTTCTGATTCTGCCTTCTTTTCTTGCCGGTCTGCGCCTCAAGCTCAGTTCACCTCTATCTTATATCCCGCGCCGTAAACCGTGCGCAGATGACGGCTTCCCCAATCGCCGAGCTTCGTGCGAAGACGCGCGACATGGGAATCGACCGTTCTCGAGTCGCCTAAAAAGTCAAAGCCCCATATATCGTCGAGCAGCTGCTCGCGCGAAAATACGCGCTCGCGGTTTGAGGCGAGCTTATGGAGAATCCCGTATTCCTTGTGGGTCAGCTCTATCTCCTGCCCGTCGCAGACGACGGAATGAGCCACGACGTCAATGACGAGCCCGTCTATAATTATCTTGTCCGTCGGATTGTCTGCGGTGCGCTTGAGACGCGCTTCAATGCGCTTGACGAGCACGGTAGGGCTGAACGGCTTTGTTATAAAATCGTCCGCGCCGCACTCAAAGCATTCGAGCTCGTCAAATTCTTCGCCGCGTGCCGTGAGGAAAATGACCGGAACATCGGAGGTCTCGCGTATTTTGCGGCAGACCTCCCAGCCGTTCATCTCCGGCATCATTATATCGAGCACCGCCAGAGCTATATCGCCGTTTTCCGAGAAAACGCGCAGAGCCTGCGCACCGTCCTCCGCCTCGACCGTCTCGAAGCCCTTGGCGGCAAGGAAATCCCTGATAATACGGCGTATCTTCGCCTCATCGTCCGCGATAAGTATCTTCTGCAAAAGTTACCCTCCCTACGGCGCGGGCTTACACCGCACCCCAAAATCATTTATAACTGATTTTATCACAAATCTACAAAATTAACAAGACATCAGTGCAATGCGGATTGCTGTTTTCCGAAATTATACCGTCACTATTGCATTCCTCAGTTAAAATAAGTATAATAGATAGCATAATCATCAAAATCGGGGAGTTTGCGACTTGCGCTTTTCTCGCCGATTGCAGGGAGGGAAAGACCGTTGTTAGGAAAATTCGTAAGAGTCAGAATAACAAACCCGGTCGGCTCCCTGAACCGTCAGTACGGATACAGATATTCTCTCAATTTCGGTTCTCTTGAGGGCAGGCGGCAGTTTGACAACCGTTTCGCAGGCGCTTATATCATGGGCGTTCACCATCCAGTCAGGCACTTCGACGGGCGCGCAATTGCCGTATTATACAGAGAGGGAGAACGCAAGGGCATTCTTGTCGTTGCGCCGAAAAATATGCGTTTTATCGGCTACCAGATAGCCGACGCACTCGCTTTTGCGGAGCCCGAGGGCACCTACCGACTGGAGTGTCTCTACGAGCGCTCCTGCGGAGCCGTTGTATGCCGCAAAATAAACGGAGAAACAAGACTTCTTCTCATAAAGAACAGCCGCAGCGCCCACTGGGGATTCCCCAAGGGACATATGGAGCGCGGCGAGACGCCCGAGCAGACCGCACGGCGCGAGGTTCTTGAGGAGACCGGGATGCACATAGATATAATCCCGGATTTCACCGCAAAATCCGACTACACGATTCAGGGAAAAGTCGAAAAGAGCGTAACTATCTTTTTGGCCAAGACCGAAGACACAAAAACGGTAATTCAGCGCGAGGAGATCGACGACTATATTTGGCTGAGCTTCGACAAAGCCCTCGAAACGCTGAAATTCGAAAACGACAAGGCGATTTTAAAGAGCGCGCGTCGTTTTATGGACAGGCACGGAATTTTTGAAACCGATAGCTGACGGCATCTTTTGCCGCACGGAAAGGAAAGAACATGACCGAAGAATTTGCAAAGGGGTTCGTTGACTTTTTTCAGAACAAGATTCCCAATGAACTTATAATTTTTCTCGTCTCGCTGCTGCCGGTTCTCGAGCTGCGCGGCGGCATGATAGCGGCGAAGCTGCTGCACGTCGATTTTTTGCGTGCCTTTATTATATGCTATATCGGCAACATCCTGCCGATACCGTTCATCCTGCTTTTCATACGCAAGATATTCCAATTCCTGCGTGACAAGCCGGTATTCTCGAAAATCATCAAAAAGCTCGAAATCCGTTCGATGAGAAACAGCGAAAAGATCAAGCGCTGGCGCGATTGGGGTCTGCTTTTGTTCGTCGCGATTCCCCTTCCCGGCACCGGCGGCTGGACCGGAGCACTGATAGCGGCTCTGACCGACATGAGAATAAAAAAGTCGTTCCCGATAATAGCCTTGGGTATACTTATAGCGGGAATAATTATGTCGGTCATCACCTACCTTGTGCCCTCTTTCTTTGGATTTTAAAGCAGTAAAACCATATAAGGAGGAACAAACATGAAGAAAGCCATAGCATTCATTCTTGCGGCCGTCATGCTCGTTATGCTTCCCGCCGGCGCATTCGCCGACAGCGCGGAATGCCGCTGCGACACGCCGCCCGTGGTCATGGTCAACGGCTTTGCCACCGACCTCACTCACGACAATGGGGACGGCACGACGAAGTCCGTTTTCCCGATGGGCGCCATAGAGATAGTGAGCGCGATACCGAGCCTTGCGGGCGCATTTGCGGCTCTCGCCGCGGGCGAACACGAGCTGTTCCGCTCCCTGCTTTCGAAAGCGCTGTTCAGGCTCATGGGGAACATGATGTGCAACCCGGACGGCACGGCGAAGATATCGGCAAGATCCTATCAGACGCCGACCGACACGGATATTCACAAGAGGGATATCCACGGTCAGTATCAGGGCGAAAATGACGGCGGGCGCTACATCTTCGGCTACGACTGGAGACTCGACCCCGTCGAAAGTGCACGCGAGCTCGAAAAGTACATCGAGCAGGTCAAGAAAATCACCCGCCACGACAAGGTAGTGCTCTGCGCGCACAGCGAGGGCACCTGCGTTGCGGCGTCGTACATTTCGCTCTACGGCTCAAAGAACATAGAGAAAGTCGTTTTCCTGAGCGGCGCGTTCCAGGGAATAACGCTCGTAGGCAATCTTTTCACGAAGAATCTCGACGTCAAAGGCAAGGCGGACGCATTTGAGCTGTTCATAGAAACCTTCCTCGGCGGAGACACGACGGGCGATTTTGTCAGCAGCCTCTTCTCCGTGCTCAAGGACGCGTTCATAGTCGATATGCTGCTGTGCCTTGTCAACAACATCCTTGAAGAGGATCTTGACGCGCTCTACGACGAGTGCCTGACAGAGATAATAACCACCATGCCCGGAGTGTGGAGCTTCGTGCCCGACGACTACTACGAGGACGCGAAAAAGGCTCTCTATTCCGACACAGGAAGCAAATATTCCGCTCTGACCAAGCTCACCGACGGCTACCACTACGGCGTTCAGGTCGGGCTCGGCGACAGACTCAAGGCGGCGCAGAAGAACGGTCTTGCCGTCTGCGTGAGCATGGGCTATGCGATAGCGCCTATCCCGGTATACGACAACTGCGTTGACCAGACGGATATGCTCATCGACACGAAATACGGCTCGCTCGGTGCTAATTGTGCTCCCATAGGCACGACGCTCAAGGCGAACGGCGCGAACAAATATCTTTCGAGCGACCTGCTCGTTGACGCCTCCACCTGTGTCTTCCCCGATTCGACATGGTTCGTCAGATATCAGGACCACAACGATTTCTGCGACGCATACAACGAATTTGTATATTATCTTCTGACTGCGGACGGCCAGCCCACTGTCACCTCGAACGCGGCGTTCCCGCAGTTCATGGCGTGCGACGGACACAAGACGCTTGTCCCCGCGGGCGCGCTTCCCAAGGCCGACACAAGGCCGAGCATAATCAGACTCGGCGAGAACACCTATAAGCTCATAAAGGAGCTTATAGATTCGCGCAAAAACTAAGCTATAAAAAATCAACCGTCCCGCAGGCGCTGCCCGCGGGACGGTTTTGCTGTATTTTTTAATATGCCTCGAACTTCGAAATCGTCGCAAAGCAGCGGGTCTCTTCGATAACAAGCTTTATATACTGCACTCTCATTTCTTCGAAGCGGCAGATGCGCTTTGAGCCGATGACTGTGCCGGCAAATATCTTCTTCCACTTGCCGTTTATCTGGGCATAGAGCGAGAACTTCTCTATCTGCTGACCGGTCGCAATATGCTCGGAGAGCACTATCTTGTCGATATCGTAATCGTCGCCGAGGTCGAGAGTCAGGGTAGCGTGGTCGGGATCAAAGCCCGAGTGCCAATACTCATCGGCGTTGTGGGTCAGAGCCATCTGACCGCAGTGCTCGTCATCGAGACGGCAGGAATCGGTCATCACCGAATCGTCCGCCAAATTTTCGTTGAAGTCTATCTGAAGCTGAGCACCCATGGCGAGCAGCGTTTCGACATCGCGCTGAGCGAACAGGCCGTCCTTGTTCGGCGGGATATTGAGGAGCAGACTCGCGTTCGCGCCGACGGAGTTATAATAGATATCCATAAGCTTCGACAGCGGCTTCACCTCATAGTCCTCGTTGAGATGATAGAACCAGCCTTTTCTTATCGAGACATCGACCTCTGCGGGATACCAAATAAGCTTCGAGACGTTCTTTATCGCCTTTCGGCTGCCGAGGTCGAGCGTGGTAGCGCTTATCTTCTTCGGCGGCTTCTCCGCGTTCTGCTGAGATGCGGCGGCTATCAGCTCCTGATTGCTGTAATAATACGGCACGACATTCCACTCGCTCTTGCGGCAGACTCCCGCCTCGTTTCCGCACCAGCGGACATCCGGACCCGTGACGGAAATGACCGCCTCGGGCTGACACTCGCGGATAAGCTCGTAGTAGCCCTGCCAGTCATACTCCTGCTTGCGGCCGTTCTTGCCCTCGCCGCACGCGCCGTCAAACCAGACGCAGAATATGTCGCCATAATTAGTCAGCAGCTCGCGCAGCTGCTTTTTGAAATAGTTGTTATACTCCTCGCCCGTGCCGTAGCTCGGCTCGTGCCTGTCCCACGGGGAGAGATATATGCCGAACTTGAGGCCGAACTTTTTGCACGCCTCGGCGCATTCGCGCACGACATCGCCCTGTCCGTCTCTCCATTTGCTGCTCTTGACGCTGTAGTCCGTATATGCGCTCGGCCACAGGCAGAAGCCGTCGTGGTGCTTGCAGGTCAGGATAATGGCCTTCATGCCTGCCGCACGCACTGCCGCCGCCCACTGATCGGCGTTGAGCTTTTCGGGGTTGAAAAGCACCGGGTCATCGTTGCCGTTGCCCCACTCGGAGTTAGTAAAAGTGTTCATGCCGAAGTGGATGAAGGCGTAGAACTCAAGCTCGTGCCACTTGAGCTGGCGTTCGCTCGGCACGACCGCCGCCGCGCGCTTTATGTAATCGTCGTTCTTCTTCATATCTGCTTTCCTTTCGGATATGTAGTGTCTATAAAGATAACACAAACCTCGCGGGAAGTAAACTTAATAAAGCAAAAAATCCGCAGTAATTTTTTTCACTGCGGATTTTTCCGTTTATTTTATTCGACCGTTACGCTCTTTGCGAGATTTCTCGGCTTATCTACATCGCAACCGCGCTCAACGGCCGTGAAATAGGCTATGAGCTGGAGCGGGATGACATTGAGCGACGGCATATATTCAGGCAGTGTGTTCGGCACCTTTATCGCAACATCCGAAAACTCCTCGGGGTTGCCGCAGTCCTCGCCGACGAGTGCGGCGACATATGCGCCCCGGCTCTTGACCTCGCGGATATTGCCGAGGGTCTTTTCAAAGAGGTCGGGCTGGGTTGCGACGGCAAACACGGGAGTGCCCGGCTCTATGAGCGATATCGTGCCGTGCTTCAATTCGCCGGCGGCGTAGGCCTCGGACTTGATATAAGATATCTCCTTGAGCTTGAGCGAGCCCTCGAGGGAAATAGAGTAGTCGAGTCCGCGTCCGATGAAGAATATGCTCGACGCCTTTGAGAACCGCTCTGCGACGGGCTTAAACAGCTCCTCGTTTTCGAGCACCTGCTCAATCTGCTCGGGCAGGCGGAGGAGTGCGTCGCAATGGCGCTTTTCTTCTTTTTCGTCAATTCTGCCAACTGCGCTCGAAAGACGCAGAGCGAGCAGATATACGGCGGCAAGCTGCGCCGAAAACGCCTTTGTCGTGGCAACGGCTATCTCGGGGCCTGCAACAGTATATATAACATCGTCGCTCTCTCTCGCTATCGTGCTCTCGACGACGTTGACTATAGACACGGTATGCGCGCCGCGGCTCTTTGCCTCGCGCAGGGCGGCGAGGGTATCCGCCGTCTCGCCCGACTGGCTTATAACCACGCACAGGTCGTTCTCCCTGACTACGGGATGCCTGTAGCGGAATTCGCTCGCAAGGTCGCACTCGCAGAGTATACCCGCGGAGCGCTCTATAAGATATTTTGCGGTCATGCCGACGTGCCATGCGCTGCCGCAGGCGACGATATGGACAACGCCGATATTCTTAATCTGCTCATCGCCGAGAGAGAGCTCCGGCAGATGAACTCTTCCGTCAACTATTCTGCCGCTCAGAGTGTCGCGCACGGCCCTGGGCTGCTCGGCAATCTCTTTTTTCATGAAATGCTTGTAGCCGCCCTTTTCGGCGCTGTCCGCATCCCAGGTTATGTGCATGAGCTTTTTGTCTATGGGCTTTCCCTCGGAGTCGAAAAATTCGACCGAGCTCTTGCTGACTATCGCTATCTCGCCGTCCTGCATAACGGCGCAGTCGCGGGTATATTTGAGCAGAGCCGGGATATCGGATGCGAGATAATTCGCCCCGCTGCCTATGCCGACTATCAGCGGACTGTCCTTTTTGGCGGCGAGTATCTCATCAGGATGGTCGCTCATCAGCACCGCGACTGCATAGGAGCCGCGCACGCGCTCTATGACCTTCAGCATCGTCTCAAGCGGGTTTCCGTCATAGAGGCTGTCAAAAAGCTGAGCGAGAACCTCGGTATCGGTCTGCGATTTGAACTGCCTGCCCTGCTTTTCAAGCTCGGCTTTCAGCTCAAGATAATTCTCAATAATGCCGTTGTGGACGAGGGTGACACGCCCGCTCGAGCCCGAGTGGGGATGGGCGTTTGCATCGGTCGGCGCGCCGTGGGTCGCCCAGCGGGTATGACCTATACCGACGCTTCCCTGCGGGCTGCCGACTTCGTCGAGCTTCTTCTGAAGGTCGCTTATTCTGCCCTTCGTCTTGACAGTGGTTATCTTTCCGTTTCGGCATACGGCAATGCCCGCCGAATCGTAACCTCTGTACTCCAGCTTCTTCAAACCGTCAATCAATATCGGAGACGCACTGTTATCTCCAACGTAACCAACAATTCCACACATATTCTTTTTTCCTTTTCAAAGATATTTGTGCTTTGCTCTCCCCTCTGTCTGCGCGTCGCCGCGCTGCTTTAAAAGAGAGCCCGTGTCCCCCGCACTTATGGGGCAAGAAGCATCCGCCGAAAATTTCGATGACTTCTTCCTCGTCATCTGCAAAGGCTCAAAGCCTTCAGTGCTTGCAGACCCGGCGCTATTTTTAACCGAAAAATTTAAAAACGGTTTGACATTTTCCTTTCTTCAGATTGCATTAAACGGCACTGAGCGCAAATGCGCTAATATTATATGCAAAACATCGCCAAATGTCAATCCGAAACGGCAAAAAGTAAAAAAGACCGGGCCGCAAAATATGCGTTCGGTCTTAGTATGTGATTTTTCGGCAGTTTTACTGCTTCGTCTCCTGCTTTTCGTCTCTCTCACGCTCGCGGCGTCTCTCCGTCGGCGCGGGGTCACAGAGCTTCATAAAGTCGACCTTGCCCATCTGCGTGCGCGGCATGGCGTCTAAAATGACAATCTTCGTCGGGCGCGAAAAGCGCGGCAGATTATCGTTGCAGTAGGTGCTTATCTCATCGACTTTTTTCCTTTTGTTCTCCGGCTCGCTGTCGAGCACAACATAGAGCTTGACTATCGGCTTTTCCTCGATATAGCCCTGAACGGCGCAGGCCTCCGTTATCCCGGCGACGCCCATGACCTTTTCCTCGATATCGGACGGATAGACGTTGTAGCCCGAGATGATTATGAGCCTCTTTTTGCGCCCCGTAAAGAACAGGAAGCCGTCCTCGTCGATATAGCCGAGGTCGCCCGTGAGCACCCAGCGCACGCCGCTGTCGTCGGTATATATCCCGCTCGTCGGCTCGTTGAGGTAGCCCTCCATAAGGGTCGAGCCCGATACGGCTATCTCGCCGACGGTATTGGCGGGCAGGCGGTTGTTGTCCTTATCCCATATCTCTATGCGCATACCGTAAAACGGCTTTCCGACGGAATTACGCTTGAACTCGGCATATGTATTGGCGCAGCAGACCGAGCTTACCTCGGTAAGTCCGTAGCCTCTGAAAAGTCTGCCCGTGCCGCCCCACTTGGCGACGGTCGAGTTGAACCTGTCGAGGAACTGCTCCGTGACGATATCGCCGCCGCTGAAGAGAAGCTCCAGATTCCTCAGATGCTTGCCCTCGAAGTTCTTCTGCTCCAGCATCTTTTTATACATATTCGGCACGCCGACTATGAACGAAACCTTATATTCGCGCATAAGCTCGTTTGCCCTGCGCGGCTTGAAGCGGGGAACCGGGATGCAGCAGAAGCCCTCGCACATACTGAAGTGCATGGACACGCCCAGGCCGAACGCGTGAAAGAGCGGCAGGACTATCATGGAGCACTCGACGCCGGGGGTATTGTGATGCTCTATCTGCCCCGTCTTATAGGCGAGCTCGTTGAGCGCCTTTGACGAGAGCTTTATGGTCTTGCTCTTTCCCGTTGTTCCGCCTCCGTGGAGATAGACGGCAACATCCGCGCCGTTATTTTTCACCCCGTCTGAGGGCGGGTATCGGCGCAGAACCGTGCGGTAGCCCAGCGCGTTCTTTATGCCCGTCGATGCGTGCGCCGCGAACAGCTCATAGGCGCGAAAAGCAGGCTGAGTTGCGGGCGAGACATAGTCCGAATTCGAGCAGATAACGCACGGGATATTGTGGAAATTGAGCATATCGACGTAGGGCTTTGCGAGCAGATCCATGAGCATAACGCCCTTTGAGCCGACCTCGTCCATAGTTTCCTTGAGAAGCTCGGGCGGAGTCAGCGGATGCACAATGTTCGCTATAACGCCGATTTTGTTGAGCGCATAGAAGGCGACAAAGCTCTGCACGCAAGTCGGCAGAAACACGGTGTACACATCACCGCGCCGAAGTCCCGCGCTTTTGAAATACGCCGCGAGACGGTCGATATCGGAAAGAAGCGTAGAGCGCTTTATCCTGTGACCGAAATGGATTGCGGCATCGTAGTCGCCGAACGCTGCGGTATTGTTTTTGAAATACTCGTAGCAATTGTAGCTTTCGGTTTTTATCATATTTATTTCTCACTCCCAATGTACATTTTATATGGGTGAAAACTAAATGTCAACCCTTATCTCTAAGATAAAGGTCTTTACGTATTTTGCAAAAGCAAAAACCGCTCCGAACAACCGGAACGGTTTGCATTTTGTTTGTTAATACTGAATAATAAGCTCGTCCATGCGAACAAGATCGTCGTAGCTCAAGGAATATTTATCATTATCCGATATCACCTGGAGCGATATATCAACGGGGTCGAGATAGCCTATGCTGTCAAGATTCTTTTCAACCTCGGAGATTATTCCGTCCGCCCAGAGCTCCTCGCGCTCCGCGTCCGAAAGGCTGTCGAATTCTCCCCTGCTCGCGCGTTCGCTGAAGGACTTCTGAAAAGCGGCTATGCCGCCCTCCTCCGCCCTGTATATGACGTCTATCGGGTAGACCGTCACGCTGACAAGGAATCTGTCCGAGCTTTTCGTCACCTCGCCGACCTCATACTTGCTGTTGGAGTAGAGCGTCTCGAATATCTTCACCATACGCTGATAAGTCCCGTCCGAGACCTCGTCGATATCCATGCAGGACTTGAAATACTCGACCTCGTTTGCAATATAATGTTTATACTCGGCTTCGCATTCCTCTGCGGTACCGCCGATCATTTTGAGATACTCGGCGCTGTTCTTGTTGAGATAGACAGAGTCGAGCGTGCCGCGGACATAAGCGCTTATCTGCGAGCGCGACACCGAGCACGAGCACAGTATAAACGCGCAGCACAAAACAGCCGCAAATGCGGAAATCCTCTTTACCATTGTCAATACTCCTATAATCTAATCCGATCAAGCTATCGGAAGCTAACGAGTAGTCTAACACAGCAGAGCCGCTCAGTCAACAGCATTTTGTGCAAATATACATTTTAGGCGCGTAAAAAACGGCTGATTTTAGCAAAAATATAAATATTTTCTAAAAATCACCTGCATTCAAACCAATCGGGGCCCGGGCGGTAACCGTTATCGATGCCGTGCTCGGCGCAGAACGGCTGCGAGCGCAGGACGAAGCGCAGGGTGTTCATGGCGCTGCGCAATATCTCGGCGCGGGTGATTCCGTCGGGCTTGCCGAGGCTTTCGAGCAGAGAGGGATCGTATTTCGCCTTGCGCGAACCCGCTCCCGCTCCGGGCATGAGCACATCTATCTGACCGCGCACGCGGTAGGCGTTGTTGCGAAGCGCAGGAAAATCCGGATCCTTGCAGCCGCGCATCCACCAGTCGGTCATAACACAGCCGTCGTAGTCCCATTCGCCGCGCAGAATCTGCGTGCAGGTGCCATAATGATAGTGCCCCCAGACGCCGTTTATCTTGTTATAAGAGGTCATGATATTAAACGGGCGCGCGGTTTTGACGCATATCTCAAAGCCCTTTAAATATATCTCGCGCAGCGCTCTCTCCGAGACGCGGGAATCGTTATATATTCGCAGAGTCTCCTGATTGTTGCAGGCGAAATGCTTCGGGCAGGCGGAGACACCCTGCGACTGCACGCCGCGCACGACCGCCGCGCCCATGGTTCCGCTGAGCAGCGGATCCTCCGAAAAATATTCAAAGTTTCTGCCGCAGAGCGGGTCTCTGTGGATATTCATGCCCGGAGCGAGCAGAACATCGGAGCCTTTTCGTACCATCTCCGCACCCTCAACGGAATAGAGCTCACGAACCAACTGCTGATTCCATGTGCTCGCAAGCAGCGTGCCTATAGGCAGGAGCGACGCATAGGAATGAAGTCTTATGCCGGACGGACCGTCCGTTGCGGTGACGGGTGGCACGCCTTTTTCGCGCAGGGATTCAAGTATTCCGCCGTAGACCGCGGCATTGCCGGGCGTGCCGAGCTTGCTGTTCATGACATAGTCGCCGCGGCAGAGCGCCTCAAGCTCGATATCCTCAAGCTGCGCCGCAAAGCCCGCCAAGGTCGCCCTGTTGTTTGCGACATCCTCGAGCTTTATTCCCTTGTCGCCCGTGAAATCGGGAGCTTCGGGCAGATTCTTCTCTATCTCCTCGCGGCGCAGCACGGCGCTCAGCGGTACGGATTCGTATCCTTTTTCTATCTTTCCGTTCTCGTCTGCCAGCGCAACAAGGCGGTCAAAGGCCTCCTTGGGTGCGCAGTCTGCGCGGCTCTCAAGGCGCTGCGTTACACGCAGCTTAGGCTCGGTATGTACGCCTATTTCTTCACAGGAGCGCACATCGGTGCCGACATAAATCGGATATTTCCCCGCCTCCAGCACATAGCAGAACGCTTCGCCCGTCTTTCCGGAGTCGTCAAAAGACGCCATGTTGGCGCACGGGAACGACATAACCAGCCGCTGCTCCTCGCCGGGCAGCAGGGTGCGCGTCTTTTCGTATGCGGCGAGACTCTTCAGCGCCTTGCCCAGCTCTCCCTGCGGAGCGCCGTAATAGACCTCCACGACCTCTTTGCCCGCCGCCTTGCCGATATTCTTGACCTTGACGGAGACAATTATTCTGTCGTCCGCCTCCATAACGGTCTTGTCGGACAGCTCGAACGAGGTGTAGCTCAGACCGAAACCGAACGGGAACATTACCTTTTCGGGCGCGAAGGTCTCAAAATATCTGTAACCGACAAAAATATCCTCTGCGTAGTTATTGTACAGCTTCTTTCCGAAGTTTTCAGCCGCCGGGTAGCTCTCGTAGCAGTCGGCTATCGTGTCGGGCAGCTTGCCGCTCGGCGACACCTTGCCGGAGAGCACCTCGCCTATGGCGTTTCCGCTCTCCATGCCGCCCTGCCAGACATAAAGTACGGCGCTTAATTTGTCGCCGTATTTATTCATCCAAGACATATCTATAATATTGCCGCTGTTTATCAGAATAACGGTATTTTTGAAATTCGCCGTCACCTTGTCGAGCAGCGCGGTTTCGTCGTCGGTCAGATAATAGCTGCCCTTTTTAAGAGTATTCTCCCTGTCCTCGCCCGCGGAGCGGCCTATTGCAACAACGGCGCAGCTGCTGCGCTTTGAAGCCGCGGCAACGGTCTTTTCGTCTATCTTCATCTCCTCGCGGCAGCGCGGCCACAAGCCCCAAACGCCGTCATCGGCGGGGTTCTTCTTTATCCAATCGGAATATATTTTTTCTGTCTGCTCGTCGATTTTTATCCCTGCGTTTTTCATGCCGTCCAGAAGATTAACCTTGTAGGGCTCGTTGACATCGCCGCCCGAGCCGTAGCCGACGAAGAACCAATCCTTTTGAAGTCTGCTGAAAACACAGACGTTCTCATCCTTCGCTATGGGCAATACGCCGTTGTTTTTGAGCATGACAATGCCCTCCTCGGCGGCTGTCCGCGCTATCGACTTCATCTCCTCGGTCGTATCGGGAGAGCCCAATTCGCCCTTGCTCGCGCCCTGCGCCGTGGCCGCAACCACCAGATTTATAACCTTTGAAAATGCTCTGCTTACCTTGTTGCTCATAATATATCTCCTGCTCCTATTATATTATTTTCGTTTCATCGCGCGTATTTCCGCCTTGTCCTGCGGCGTGACGCGGTATGATTCGGTTATCTTTTGAAGCGACTTGTTAAACGTAAAATCATCGAGCCTGTTGTTTTCAAGATACCGCCGGGTCTCTTCCCTCGCATTGACAAAAAACACCGAAACCGCCCAGGCGACCGCCATTTTTACGTAGTAATCGTCGTTTTCTATCCTATCGAACTTCTCAAAGACGCGCGGGGCATACTCGCCGTCCTTGAAATAAGCGAGCGACATAACCGCGGCAAAACGGATATCATAGGTTCTGTCGGACTCAAAATACGGCTGAATAAATTCCCAGACCCGCTCCCTGTCTTTTTTGACAAACTTGAGGCTCGTTACAAAGCTGTCGCAGACAGACCAGCAGTCTATCTCCGGCACAAACCCGGCAACCGCCTTCAAGTGCTCCTCAAGCGGCATATCCGCTCCCGCGACGACAAAGCCGCGCACCAGCGTCTCCTCGAGCGTATCGCCCTGCGGGAGCTCGGGCAAAGAGCCCTTCGGGCTTGCTCTTTTTATCCGCGCCGCAATCGCACGAAGCTGCGGCAGGCGCACGCCGATTATCCTGTTTCTGTCTACCGTCGGCAAAAGCGCCGAATGAAACTCTTTATATTCTTTATCCGCGAGCCGTTCGAGCTCTTCTCTTATGTCCATACGGGCCTCCGTTTTAAGTCCTATATAAATTGTATCATATAAGCCGTTCTATTTCTATATCCCGGACATAATTTTAGGTGAATCTTCATAATTTTTTTGACTTTTTTCGGTAAATACTGTATAATGATTTCAGAATAAATTTCATGTACGCAATAAGAAAAGGAGAATACCATGAAAAAAAACAACTTCAAGCGTTTGCTCTCGTTCCTCCTCGCCGCAGCACTGTGCCTCGGGATGCTTCCCGCGGTTTTTGCGCAGGACGCGGACGAGAAGAATATCGACTACGCCATCGCGAATCCCTATGCCGACGTTGACTGGGAGACCTACGGTCAGTACAAGGCGAGCCTGCACAATCACAGCATAGTGTCCGACGGCAACAACGACATGAACTATGTTATCGAGACCTACTACTCGATGGGCTATGATATTCTCGCCATAACCGACCACGGCACCGTTGACAGAAGCTGGCTTAATCCCAACTGCGTCCCCGGTCTCCAGCTCGCGCTCGGCTTCAGGCGCGACAACGGCTTTGAAAAGCCGACGGGCTTGACCCTCGGGCGTTACAATCAGATAGCCTCCGGCAGCGACAGAGGCGGCCGCGGAATGCTCAGAGTCCCCTACGGCATCGAGCACAATCCCACCTCATTCAACAACTCCCATGTCAACTCCTGGTTTGCCGATTACGGCCACGGCGTTTTGGGCGGCACGAGCGACTATGAGACTCCGATAAAGAACATCGACGCTCTCGGCGGTCTTTCGGTCATCAACCACCCCGGCGAATACACGGGCGCGCGCAACGAGGACGACTACGACAAGGCCTACAACGAGGACTATGACTACTATATCAACAAGTTCGCCCGCCTGCTCAAGCTCTATCCCTCCTGCATCGGAATAGACATAAACTCCAAGGGCGATCACCGCACCCGCCACGACCGCAAGCTCTGGGATATCCTGCTTCAAAAGGTCGTCCCCTCCGGGCGCAACGTCTTTGCCATCGCAAGCTCCGACGCCCACCGCCTCTCCGCCATGGACAACGGCTGGACAATAATGCTCATGCCCTCCAACACTGTCGATAATCTCAAGGCCTGCATGAAGCAGGGCGCATTCTTCGCGGGCAGCAGATATATAAAGAACACCCGCGAGCTCGAGCAGTTCAGCAGAGAAGTCGGCTACAATGTCGCCGACGAGGACGGCCGCTGGTACGCATCCCCCGACCTCGTTCAGCCGACGATAACAAACATCGCCGTTGACGACAGAGCGGACACGATATCTATAACCGCAGAAAATTATCTGACAATTCACTGGATAGCAGACGGCAAGGTCATTCACGTCGGCTCCGAAATCGACCTCAATGACTACTCCGACGAGATAGGCAGCTATGTCCGCGCCGAGGTTTTCGGCGAGGGCGGAATCCTCTACACGCAGGCGTTCACCCTCGACTATGACGGCGCACCCAAAACGGAGGATAAGTTCTTTTTCGACTGGGGCAATGTTGTCAAGCTTTTCGCCGACTCCGTTCTCTATGTCTGCGGCAAGAGCACGCTGTTCTGCAAGATCTGGTTCGCGCTGACACGCAACGATGCGTTCGCAAAATAATACAGCAACAAAAGTCACGCTCCGTACATAGCTGCGGGGCGTGCAATTATATCTCAAACTGAATTTTTTATTGTAATTTTTATCATTATGCCTATAATAGCCTGCACAGTCCGTTTTTTGACACACATAATATTTTATAATATATCCGTAAAATAAAACCGGAGGATATTAAAAATGGCAAAGAAATCAAACCAGAAAATAAAGCTGCTCTATCTGATGAAGATTTTGCTCGAAAATACGGACGACGAACACGGGCTGACGCTCGTCGAAATATCTGACGCACTGGGCGAATACGGCGTTGACGCGGAGCGCAAAACGATCTATGACGATATCGATGTGCTCACTCTGTTCGGGCTCGACATTGAAAAGAGAAAGGGCAGGACAGTGACCTATCATATCGTCAGCCGCGATTTCGAATTGCCGGAGCTCAAGCTCCTCGTCGACGCGGTTCAGTCCTCGCGCTTTATCACGCGCAAAAAGAGCAACGAGCTGATAAAGAAAATCGAGAGCTTTGCAAGCCGCTATGAGGCGCAGGAGCTGCAGAGGCAGGTCTTTGTCTCGAACCGCATCAAGGCGATGAACGAGAGTATATACTACGCCGTAGACTACATACACGACGCGATAAACCGCGACGCAAAGATAGCCTTTCAGTATTTCACCTGGGACGAGCACAAGGAAAAGAAGCTGCGCCACGACGGCAAAGAATATCTCATCAGCCCCTGGGCGCTGACTTGGGACGAAGAGAACTACTATATGATAGGCTACGACTCGGACGAGGATAAGATAAAACACTACAGAGTCGACAAGATGACAAATCTTCAGCCGACAGAAGAAAAGCGCGACGGCGCTGAGCTGTTTGACAACTTCGACATGGCGCTCTACTCGAAGCAGACCTTCGGGATGTACGGCGGACGCGAGGAGACGGTGACGCTCCGCTGCAAAAATGAGCTTGCCAACGTCATGATAGACAAGTTCGGCTTCGACACCGCGTTTTCAAACATCACCGACACTCACTTTGATATGCGCGTCAAGGTGTTCGTAAGCCCGATGTTTCTGACATGGCTGATGAACTTCGGCGCGGACGTCACGGTGCTCTCCCCCGAGAGCGTGAAGGACGAGCTGATAGAATTAGCGTCCGATGTGCTCGAGCAGTATAAGTGAATCACAGCCAAAGCCCTTGCATTTGCAGGGGCTTTTTGCTGTCCGTTTGCGGGACACGGTATCAGTCGTTTATAAAATCATATATATCCCTTGCCGCAATCACTTTGTATTTCCCGGTAAACACATGGGGCTGACCGCCGTAGATTATCATGCGGCAATGATTTTTGTTGACGCTGTTGTAGTATTCGCAGAGCTCGTCCGAGTATTTTTTGCCACTATCTTGTCATTGTCGCCCTGCAAGAGCAAAACGGGGTTTTCAAATCTGTTCACATCGTATTCGGCGCCGACCTCGTAAGCCTGTTCGTTTAAGAATATCGCGGGATACTGAAATATAATTCCCCTTATATCTTCGCTGTGCGTTGTGGCGCAGGTTGCGACCGTAACGCCGCCCATGGAGCTGCCGAGCAGAAAATATTGTCCGTGTCAACAAAATCGAATGTTTTCACCTTTTCGATAACCGCATTCAGATCCTCGCTCTGCAGCAAAACCTTATTCACATAGGCGTCGTTGTCCCTCATGTCGTTGCCCCTGACGACATCCGGCGCATACATATACGGCCTTTCCGCCGTAAAGAGCGCGTCCTGTCTCGCGCTGTAATTTATACCCTTGCTGCTCCAGCTGCTCAGGTCATCGACAGGCGCCGAAAAAAACTCATAGTCAAGCTCGCAGAAGGTACTTCCGCCCTCCCTGTCGTGGCTGCCGAAAAGATACACCCTGCCGTCAAACACATGGGGCTCGCCGTCCGGAATGTATACGTCGAGCGGCAGAAACGGGTTAAATGCGCAGTCTTTCATACTATCCCTCCGATTGCACTGTTCTAAGTATATTATACAAACACAGTGTTGCATTAACAATCATCAGTTTGTGTAACAATTGCTATAAGACCGACACACATATCGCAAGGTGACGTAATAATAGCTTTCGCCTGAGCGGATATAGCTTCACCCTCCTGCGGAGCTTTCATTTGTGACCGCGGGAGGGCTTACTGTCCGTTTTTTTACACACCTCACGTGGTAGAATAAAAGCAGAAAAGTTAACGACGTGATATATAAATCAAAACAGCTTTTACCGAGGAAGAAGAACCGGAAGTCAAAATTCCCGAAAAATTCACTGAACGGAGGACGCAAAAGCCTTGAAACTCCACGAAGCAATCATCCTATCAAAGTCAGACGCTATCGACATCTGCCTCGGTATCGGAGAAAAATTTATCCGCCGCTACACCGGCTGTATTGCTTCGGGCAGCGGAGCTTCGGAGCGGGCGGCGGATGAAATGCAAGCGTGGTGGGATAAGGCGAGAAGAATAAAGCTTCTTGAGACCGAAAGGCCTCTCACGGACATAAACCTCATCGATTGGTTTTTCACTGCCGGCGGTGCGGTCGAGGACTATATGTCCGGGGATAATGTTGAGCGCTATAACCGCTTTGTCCGCAGGATCCTGTCGAATCGCGAGACGCCGCTGAAAAATATAATTTCCGTCAGATGATATGCATCGCTTGCTGCAATATAACTGCGCTTTTTCGGCTATTAATTATATAAGGCCGTTTTTTCATCGAGAATCAATACAACATAAGAAAAGACAAAAGGTCATACTCGCATTAAGCCGCGAAACACGACCTTTTTTCCGCTCGCGCTCCTCATATCGCCCTTTATTCAATGTGTTTTGCAAAACGCTTGACTTCATTTTTTTGCTATGCTATATTTTACTCGGAAAGGGCGAACGCATGGGGCGTCGGGGACGTAAGCTGCGGGCTAAGGCATGTTCAGCACTTGCGAGACCCTTTCTTTTTTTGCGCGCATAAGGGAAAATTAATGCAAAACGCCGCATCGGCAGCGGGCGCTGCATCGGTTTTCACGCTTTAAATGTGTATTGAGAAAAGTCAATATCGGACCGAAGAACATCCGTAAAATAAAAAGAGGGTCGTAATGTCATGAGCAGAATCGATAAATTCAAAGGAATCATCCCGGCATTCTACGCCTGCTATGATTCGAACGGAGAAGTAAGCATTGAGCAAAACAAAAAACTCGCCCGCTATTTGGCGGACAAGGGCGTTCAGGGGCTGTATGTAGGCGGCTCCTCGGGCGAATGCATCTATCACAGTGTCGAGGAGCGCAAGAAAGCTTTGAAGGCCGTCATGGAGGAAGTCGGCGGACAGCTGACGGTCATAGCCCATGTCGCTTGCAACAATACGAGGGACAGCGCCGAATTGGCGGCATATGCGGAGCATTTGGGCGTGGATGCCATCGCCTCCATTCCGCCTATTTATTTTCATCTGCCCGAATATGCCATTGCCGATTACTGGAACACAATTTCAGGCGCCACCTGTAATACGCCGTTTATAATCTACAACATTCCGCAGCTTGCGGGGGTCGCGCTCAGCCATTCCCTTCTCAGGGAGATGCTTAAAAATCCCAATGTCATCGGCGTAAAAAATTCCTCGGTCAGCGTGCAGGATATACGGGATTTCAAGGACATCGGCGGAGAGGATTTCATTGTATTCAACGGCCCCGACGAGCAGCTCGCCGCAGGGCTGATGATGGGCGCGGAGGCAGGAATCGGCGGAACCTATGCCGTAATGCCCGAGCTGTTCCTCGCAGTTCGCCGTTTTCTGCAAGCAAATCAGGTCGAAAAAGCGCAGCAGCTTCAGGGCGATATTGTCCGTATCATTGAAGCTATGCTGGGCGGACACGCGAACCTATACGCCGTAATGAAGGAGTATTTGAAACGGTATAAGGGTCTGGATTTGGGCGGCGTTCGCGCACCTCTGACAGGGCTTTGTCCGCAGGACGACCGCATTGTAGCTCAGGCGGCAAGCATGATCGAAGCAGCCGTAAAAAAGTACGGCGCACTGTAATTAAAATTAAATAAAGCGGCGAAACTGCCGCAAAATAACCATCGGCTCAGCCGGTGGTTTTTTTATCGGCATAAAAATACCGCCGGGGATTGCTCCGCAGCGGTTGGATGAAAATGATTTACTTGCAAAACGACAAATCATGATATACTTTACCTTATACTACCGGATTTACCGGCAACGGTCTGTGCTTTGCAGTGTAATAATCACACTCAATTCGAATGACACTGACAATTGAAACAAGTTGCTCGTTAAACTCAAAATCCTTACCGGTTTGTGTTTTCATCAATGCACTCATTGCCTTCATTTTTTCTTGGGACACTTCCACAATCTTTGCAGTTCCAAATCCGTCAAGAGAATAATAGCTGCAACCGTATTGGCAAGCCACTTTTCCCTTAAACAGTTGAACATCACACTCGATTTGAACACAACAATCAGGATTGTTTCTGATGATGTCAAGTTTGCGACCTTTCAATGCACTGTGCACATAAAAAACAAGTTTGCCGTCTTCAAAAGCATAGCCGTAGTTCATAGGAACGATGTAAGGTTTTCCTTGATCCACTAAGCCGAGGTGCAAAACCTTGCCCGAATCAAGTATATGTATGATTTCATTAAGTTCCGTTACTTCTCTGTCTCTTCTGCGCATGAGTATCCTCCGAATTATACATCTGATATAATTTTTCATTGATTTTAATAATAAAATCAATCCTATGCTGTTCTCCGCGAGCTTCAAATTATCATTTTAAATCTCAAATATTATACCATATACTTTGTGAATTTTTCTACCTAAAAACTCGTGAGAAACAGTTGCAGCACAAGATGTTTCCCTCACCGCAGTTATAAAAGTGTCCGATTTTCAGCCTTTTTCCACGATTGTCTCGACAGACTGCGAGCTGCCTGCTGTTGTGCCGGATTGGTCGGGCGAAAAGGAAAAGATTGTTGCAAGAATTAAAATCAGGACATATACGGCAATAACGCCGCCGACGATGAAGGCTATCGCTTTCCGGATTCTTCTCGCCCGCCTGTTTTTGATTGCAAGCTGCTCGTTGATTCGGGAAAGCTGTTCCGCCAAATCGTCCGGCTGTTCTTCCTCTTCGATTTTAGAGCCGAGCAGCCGGCTTACCGGCACCTCTAAAATCTCCGCCAGCTTTATCAGCAGTTCGGAGTCGGGAACTGAAAGACCTTTTTCCCATTTTGAAACGGTCTGTCTTACGACATTCAGCCTTGCCGCCAGCTCTTCCTGTGTGATACCTTTTTTCTTTCGAAGCGCTTTTAAGTTATCTTGAAACATTGTGAATTCCTCCTTTGCACTCTTATTATAGTGCAGGAAGCGGCGTTGCTTCAAGCAACGCAAATTAACATTGCCCGCTTTTGCGTTCTTACAAGAATATTTTACCATGTCTTTTTGAAATTTTCTATCTCCTGTGTATATCAGCGCCTTTGCAAGCATCGCCGTCTCGGAATAATCTCTATGCAAATTAACTTTTCCCGCAGAAGCAATGCGGAGGTCAGGAATTCAAGCAGGTGTTGCACCTCACAGCGACATTGACGTAAAAAAATAACCGAGCGGTAAGATTCGGGTCTTGCCGCTCGGTTCGTTAATTGCCGAAATATCATGTCACTGTAACGTCAATGACTTCTCTTTGCCTTTATGACGCCTTTGAGTGTCTCAAATGCGTGGATGGAGCCGAAGATGCAAAAGCGGGCAGAGCCGCGCAGATAATAACCGCGAGCATCAAAACGGCTGCGGCAGCCATAGGTATCTTTCTGTTCATATTTCTCCTCCGTTTCAATTAGCCTATGCTAACCGCAGTGCAAAAAGCAAATGCCGTTTCGGCGTCACAGTGCTCCCCGCTAATTAGCGTCGGCTAACTGCAAATTTTAAAGTCAACCGGTTAGCCATTGCTATCCGGTTCGACATTATTGTACCAATCATTCAGCTTTATGTCAATATCCTCGGCAAAATTCCGTATATCTGCCCTTTTTCGCGCTGAGTTAAGCGCAAAAATTATGGAAAACAGATACCGTTTTAATGAACGTCCGAGTCAGTACAAAGCTAATTGCATACATCGTACAGACTGTTTTTTCGGCGCAGAAATCGAAATAATTGTATCTGTTAAATTTTATTCCTTGACCTCGCGTCTTATCCCGAGCTTCTCGGAAAGCTTCATAAGGTTCTCGATATCGCCGCCGACGAGTCTGCCGTCCTTATTCGGCGGAAGATTGATAACCGCAAGGTTCTGCGCGTCAAAAAGCGTTTTGCAGTTCTCGGCAACCTTGTCAACGTCCATGAGAGGCTTTCTCTCATAGGTGTCGGAATAGAACCAGTTGCCCGAGCTTCTTGAGCAAATGGTATATTCAAAGGGCATATAGTATTCTTTCCCGTTGAATGTATAGACCTTCGGGTCATCCGCGCGGCACATATGCGGATCCCAAAGCCTGAAATCGGACGGAAACATACTTATCGGATCACCGTAACGGTATTTTTCGGGGAGATATGTCTTATCGGCTGCGGCTTTCGTTTCCTTATATTTGCCGATAGTGATATTTACGCCTATCTGACACTGCGGCTGATTTGTCTTGACAAGATTGTATATTCTGTCAAGCCCCCATTGGCGGCAAGCCTTTTCCCAGCCGCCGTCCAGCCACAGCTCAACCACCTCGCCGTATCTGCCGTCGGTGAGCTCCGATAGCTGCTTCAACATATATTCAACATATTTTTCGTCGTCGCCGTAGCATTTTTCGTGCCTGTCCCAAAGCGAATAATAAAGTCCGAGCTTTACTCCGTACTTTTTGCACGCCTCGGAAACCGCCTTGACGACGTCGGTTTTTACGGGCGAATAATTTACGGAATACTCCGTAGTGTCGGTGTCCCAAAGGCAAAAGCCGTCGTGATGCTTTGTGATGAGCACAACATAGTTCATGCCCGCTTCGTACGCGGTTCTGACCCATTGCTCGGCATCGATTGCGCTCGGTCTGTAGCTGTCAACGGGCAGCTTTCCGTTTGACCATTCTGTATTGTTGAAGGTGTTTATGCCGAAGTGGATAAACATTCCGAATTTGCGCTCGATCTGAGCCGACTGATACTCATTCGGCACGGTCGAGGGAATTTGCTCGATAGGATAACTGCGCTCGGGATACGGTTTTTTTTCAAAAAACATATCGCACCTCATTTGATATATTTGATTGCACGGTTTTCGTCCTGCTTCGAGGGAATTATAACATACCTCTATGCTTATTTCCACTGCTTTCCGAAGAAACGTTTTTATTTTGACGCGTATTCAATTTATTCAATCCGAGCCAAAACAAAAAGTGAAATCGTTCGCTTCGCTCACGGTGAAATAATTTGCTCTGCAAATTGTGATATTTGATGCTTCGCATCAAGTGAAATGAAATAAATCCTCACCGCCGCAGCGATTTCACACGCCGCAGGTGTATTTCACGCCCGCAGGGCATTTCACAAATCCCGAAAGGGATTTATTTCGTTGAAAAAAAGCACTTGCATTTGCTTTTGGTACGGGGAGATCAGGACTTGGTCTCGCCTGCCGGCTCGGTCGGTGCTTCTGCACTTCGTGCAGAGGTCTCCACCGGAGACCCGCACCCCTCGACACGCTCCGCGTGCAATATTCAAAGCGTTTTATCCAAACAAAAAGTGAAATCGTTCGCTTCGCTCACGGTGAAATAATTTGCTCTGCAAATTGTGATATTTGATGCTTCGCATCAAGTGAAATGAAATAAATCCCTCACCGCCGCAGCGATTTCACACGCCGCAGGCGTATTTCACGCCCGCAGGGCATTTCACAAATCCCGCAGGGATTTATTTCGTTGAAAAAAGCAGCGAAGAGTGTACAAAATACTGTGGCGCAAACTGCTAAAGTAAAGACGCGGAAGCTTTTCTTAACTTTGAAACTTGTAAAAAAGTGAAATATCTCGCTGCACTTCGATGTGAAATAATTCACTTCGTGAATTGTGATATTTGACGCTTCGCGTCAAGTGAAATGAAATAAATCCCTCACCGCCGCAGCGATTTCACACGCCGTAGGCGTATTTCACGCCCGCAGGGCATTTCACAAATCCCGAAAGGGATTTATTTCGTTGAAAAAAGCACTTGCATTTGCAAGTGCTTTTTTCATGGCAGGGGCAGAAGGACTTGAACCCTCGGCACGCGGTTTTGGAGACCGCTGCTCTACCAACTGAGCTATACCCCTATATTTGTGAAGCGCCGAAAAACGGCGCTTCTTGGTGGGCCACCAGGGACTCGAACCCCGGACCATTCGGTTATGAGCCGAGTGCTCTAACCAACTGAGCTAGTGGCCCTTGTGCGTCGCACTCCCGTGCGACAACAGCTATGATATCAAAAAACGAGCCGGTTGTCAACAATTTTTTTAAATTTTTCGTTATTTGCCGAGTATCTTTTCGCCGTCGAAGAAGAACACGCCGTAGCCGTAGCCGGTGGGCTTGCCCTGCTGAAGTCTCTGCTTGAATGCGCGCCTTATCGAAGTATCCTCGGGCAGGTCGTCAACGGGTCCGTTGCTGTATTTTCCGAACACGCGCCAGCCGTCGCCGAACTTCTCTTTGTCGGCGCTTCTGATTATATCGAAATCGTCCATGAAGCGAAGTATGTTGCTGTTTTCGGGCAGGAACTCCCTGTGTCCCTCATAGAGCAGCCACGAGCCGCATACGAACGCCATGGGCTCGCCGTCCTTGCCGCCGAAGAATTTATATGCCTGCTTATACGAATCTATTCTCTTTTCATCCGTCAGCGGTCCCGCCGAGGGAATGTGGAAATTATAGACCTTGTCTCCGCGCTTCAGGACAACGCCGCACTTCTCATAATAATCGGCGTCAAAGCCCGTCTCTTCGAACTGGAATCTGCCGAGCCCGAAGCGGGTCATATCGAAGAAGCCTCTGTACCAACCGGGGACGAACGTGCCCCAAACACCCTCGCACTCCTTGCACTCGAGGAGCTTCCAGTGCATATCCTCAATGCTCTTCCAGAAAATCTCCTCGTCTATACCCTTTTCGGCATAGCGTTCGCGCAGCGCGGGGCACGCGCCGACGAGCAGGCACATATTCATTGTATACTCATTTTCGCCAAGCTGTTCGCTGAGCGCCTTGAGCCTTTCGAGCACGCTGTCGAGGTTCTCGGGATGGGCGATGAACTCATCGAGAAGGGCGTTGAAATCCGCATTTTCGGACACTCTTTCGGTGCAGTCGCAGATAGTGTCTGCTGCCTCCTGCGGGAAGCCGATATGTTCCATTATGTTTCTGCTCTTGTTTGCGCTGATTGACATTTTATTCACTCCGATAAATCATATTTTCCTCACAGCAAGGATATCACAATCGCGCCCGACGGTCAAGAGATTATGTAAAAGACCGCCCCTGCGGACGGCCTTTTTATTAGGAATACATATTGTTTGCTGCCATATAGTCGTATATTTTCTTGCCGTGCTCCTGCTCCTCGCGCTGAATGGAGTTGAGCACCGTTCGGAGCTGTTCGTTCTTGAACTCGAAGATGCAGGTGTCATAGAGCGCGGAGGCATGTTTTTCGGTGGCGAGCAAGTCGGAGCAGATATAGCAGTCATTTTTCTTCTCCGGAGTCTCGCTGACCGAATAGGTCTGCTTGAAATCGTTTTTCGGCGCCGTCTCCCCCGCCGCGGGCTTGGGAATCTCTCCGTTGTCTATCTTCGTCACGGTGTCGAGGTGTCCCTGCTCAATGCCGCCGAGATAGGTCAGAAGTTGGCTTAACTGTTTGTCCTTTGCCGCCGCCGCGTGCTGTGAATACTTCTCGACGCAGAGCTTCTCCTGTCCTTTGAGATCCTTTAGCAATTCTTTTTCTTTCTGTGTAAGCTGCATATATGCTTCTCCTTTCAATTTTGGCTTCGGAGATTAGTTTTCGGCGGCAGGGCAAATTTTATACACTCTCCGCCGATATTTTTCCGCGGCGTATCGGGCATAATAATAAAAAAACGAAAGGGCTGACAAAATGAGTAATGACAAAAAAATAGTTATAACCACGCGCGACAGAGTTCTTCGGGCTTGGCAAAATTCAACGGAGCTTGTGCGCGACTTCGAAAGCTACGCGAAAGAGAGCTCGGACGACGGAACCGCCGCCGAACTGTTTCAAAAGTTTGCGGTTGACGAGGGACTGCACGCGGCTGAGCTTTTAAAGCTTCTGCACATCTATCAGGACGGCGGCGCGGTTTAAATCAACACTTTCCTCCCGGATGGTTTCGGTGTTCACAATTTATTTAAACGAGCTTTAAAATACGCTTAAAAATTGATGATAGGATTAAAGAAAAGATAAGGCTATATCAATAAAGCTTTATCAAAAACATCCGGGAGGGTAAAAATTATGTATAACAGATTCGTTCTCAATGAAACTTCATATCACGGCGCGGGCTCTGTCAAGGCAGTTGCCGAGGAAATCACCGCAAGAGGCTTCAAAAAGGCCTTCGTCGCATCCGACCCCGACCTCATCAAGTTCGGCGTATCCAAGAAAGTCACCGATGTTCTCGACGAAGCGGGCATCGCATATGAGATGTTCAGCGAAATAAAGCCCAACCCGACTATTCAGAATGTTCAGTCCGGCGTAGCGGCATTTAAGGCAAGCGGCGCGGACTGCATCGTCGCTATCGGCGGCGGCTCCTCGATGGACACCGCAAAGGCTATCGGCATCATCATCAAGAACCCCGAGTTTGCCGACGTCAGAAGCCTTGAGGGCGTCGCCCCGACAAAGAACAAGTGCGTACCGATAATCGCAGTTCCCACCACCGCGGGCACGGCTGCCGAGGTCACGATAAACTATGTTATCACCGACGCCGAAAAGAACCGCAAGATGGTCTGCGTTGACGTTCACGACATCCCCGTCGTAGCCGTTGTCGATCCCGATATGATGTCCTCTATGCCCAAGGGTCTGACCGCCGCTACGGGCATGGACGCTCTGACCCACGCTATCGAGGGCTACATCACCAAGGGCGCATGGGAGATGAGCGATATGTTCCATCTCAAGGCAATCGAAATCATCTCGAAGTCGCTTCGCGGCGCAGTTGACAACACCCCCGAGGGACGCGAGGGCATGGCTCTCGGTCAGTATATCGCCGGCATGGGCTTCTCGAACGTCGGTCTGGGCATAGTCCACTCCATGGCTCACCCGCTCGGCGCTCTCTATGACACCCCGCACGGTGTAGCCAATGCCATCATTCTGCCGACCGTTATGGAATACAACGCCCCCGCAACCGGCGAGAAATACCGCGACATAGCCAAGGCTATGGGCGTTGAGGGCACGGAGAACATGAGCGTTGACGAGTACCGCAAGGCTGCCGTTGACGCTGTAAGACAGCTTGCAAAGGATGTCGGAATCCCCGCAGACCTCAAGGCGATCGTCAAGCCCGAGGATGTTGACTTCCTTGCTCAGTCCGCATATGACGATGCCTGCCGTCCCGGCAATCCGCGCGACACGAGCGTTGCGGAGCTTGCAGAGCTTTACAGGTCGCTGATGTAAAATAAATTAAATTAACGCGCCGCCCTGCCCGGGGTAAAAGCCGGACGGGGCGGCGCTCGTTTTCGCTCAAGATGACAAGTAAAAGTTAAGAACTAAGAAGTGAATTTTATGCAATTACAGCGCTGCCGACAAACTTAAATCTGCGAAAAAGCAAGGGCTGTTGTTATAAACAGCCCCTGAAGTTAATGTTTCGGCAAACATACACTACTTGCTCTTTTGCTTGTTCTTTTCGTCCGCGAAAAACGCGTGACCAATCACCATTCCTATAAATGAAGCAAGTGTTCCAACAAAGATAAAGCTGACCGTTTGCAAATCAATCTGATCAAAAATTGAATTTTCTCTCATGCCATAGCTCGCATAGACAGAAAGCATGAACATAAGACCAAATCCAATCGGTATAAACCACTTACGCTTTCCCCAATAATTGTTTTTCCCAATCAAAATAGATATTACAATCGTTGCTATCGGAAGCACAAGCCACTGAAATGCTCCTGCTTGTGCTTCTGTAATGCTATCCGCAGAAAAGCGCCACGACACCGCGATATTGAGCGCCCATATCACCAGATAGGATAAAATCAATATCAGCTTTGATAACCTGACTTTGCTTTTTACTACATTTGTGCTTTCTTCGACATAATCCAAATAGTCTTTCATAGACACTTCTCCTTTCAAGAGATAGTCAAGACTGACGCCATATAAATCACTCATTCTAAGCACGCTTACTATATCGGGATAGGATTTTCCGTTTTCCCAATTTGATACAGTCTGTCTGCTGATGTCAAGAGCTTCCGCTGCTTGCTCCTGTGTGATTTTCGCATCTGTTCTTGACTTTTTGATTTTGCTGCCAATATCCATGCGCCGACCTCCTAACATTAACTTCATCCGGATTATGTCATATATAAAAAGCATTGTCTATCAAAACGCTTTTACAAATCTGAATTTCCCTGTCAAAATGCTTTTACTTCACCTGTTTTGCCAATATATTTGCCTCCACAAGTTCTGTTTATCGGTGACTGACTTTTTTTAATTTTAGCATAGCTTTATAAATTTTTCTACAGCTTTTACACCTTATATGCGAATTATCGTTCATTCATTTTGACTATCAAACCGTCAAAAGAATACCGCTTTAATTCCGACTTTGCGACACTTCACACCCTGCATAGTGTCATAACATAGGAACTGTTTTATGATAAAATAAAAAGCCGCAATTCACACCTATCTGCTGTGAATTGCGGCTTCATTAAATTTATCGATTTTAACCCTTATAGTTCATGCCCAGCTCGATAGCCTCGACGTTCTTGGGAACGAGGTGCTGCTTTCTTGCGGGGACGACCTTGGCTATTGCCTTCGACATGGTGTCGAGATTGCAGAAGCCGGTCTGCTCCATGAGCTTGCCAATAAGAATGATGTTTGCAAGGCCCTTGAGTCCGTGCTCCTCGGCGAGCTTAGTGGCGGGGACGAGGCAGACGGTGATATCGTCTCTCTTGACCTCGCGCTCGACGAGCGTGCTGTCGAGGATAACTATTCCGCCGGGGACGACGCTGTCTATGAACTTGTCATACGACGGGCCGTTCATTGCGACGAACACATTCGGAGTGACAACGAGGGGCGAGCAGATGGGGTCGGACGAGATGCAGACGCTGCAGTTTGCCGTGCCGCCTCTCATCTCGGGGCCGTAGGACGGAAGCCATGAAACTTCCTTGCCGTCGGTGAGTCCCGCATAGGCGATGACCTTGCCCATGAAAAGTATACCCTGACCGCCGAATCCGGCGAGAAGTGCGTTCATATCCTTCATTTTGCTTCCTCCTCTGCTGTCTTGTCCTTATAAACGCCGAGCGGATAATAGGGAAGCATATTCTCTCTGAGCCAGCCGAGCGCGTCAACGGGCGAAAGTCCCCAGTTGGTGGGGCAAGCCGAAATGACCTCGACTATAGAGAAGCCCTTGCCGGCAAGCTGAGTCTCGAAAGCCTTTTTGATAGCCTTCTTCGCTCTGTTTATGTTCTTGACGCAGTCAACCGAAACGCGCTCCGCATAGGCGGTGCCGTCGAGAGTCGAGAGCATCTCGCAGACTCTTACGGGATAGCCCGCAGTCTTTATGTCTCTGCCGTAGGGCGTGGTCTGAGTGACCTGACCGGGCAGCGAGGTGGGAGCCATCTGGCCGCCTGTCATGCCGTAGATAGCGTTGTTGACGAAGATAACCGTGATGTTCTCTCCGCGGGTCGCGGAGTGAACGGTTTCGGCGGTGCCGATAGCGGCGAGGTCGCCGTCGCCCTGATAGGTGAACACAACGTCCTCGGGCTTTGCGCGCTTAACGCCCGTTGCTACAGCCGGGGCGCGTCCGTGGGGCGCCTCGATCATATCGCAGCCGAAATAATTATATGCCATAACGGCGCAGCCGACGGGCGCGATGCCGACGGTCTTGCCCTCTATACCGAGCTCGTCAATGCACTCCGCAACAAGGCGGTGGATTATACCGTGAGTGCAGCCGGGGCAATAATGGGTAGGCACATCAAGAAGCGCCTTGGGTCTCTGAAATACGATTGCCATTATTTTTCGCCTCCTGCAAGTTTTTTGATATTTTCAAGGACTTCGGCGGGGGTCGGAATTATTCCGCCTGTGCGTCCGAAGAATTCAACGGGTCTGCTGCAATCGATAGCGAGCTTAACGTCGTCGATCATCTGACCCATGCTCATCTCGACGCAGAGGAAAGCCTTTGCGTGCTCCGCAGCGTCGCGCATTGCCTGCTTCGGGAACGGCCAGAGGGTTATCGGGCGGATAAGTCCCGCATTTATGCCCTGCTCTCGCGCCTCGCGGACGGCTGCCTTTGCAACACGCGCCGACGCGCCGTAAGCAACAACGACATACTCGGCATCGTCAACCATATAGCTCTCGCTCATGGGCTCCTTCTCTTCGATAACGGCATATCTTGCAAAGCGCTCTCTGACGAGGCGCTCGAGATCCGCCGCCTGGAGATAGAGGGAATTTACTATATTGTGCTTGCGTCCGCCGTTGTGGCCGCAGGCCGCCCAGGGCTTCTCGACGCTCGAACCGCCGCTGCCCTCGCCTATTTCGACAGGCTCCATCATCTGACCGAGCATACCGTCGGCAAGGATCATCGCGGGCATACGATACTCGTCCGCCTTATCGAAGGCTCTGCCGACGAGATCGACCATCTCCTGAACGGAGCTGGGCGCAAAAACGAGAATATGCAGATCGCCGTGGCCGGGCGCTCTTGTCGCCTGCCAATAATCCGACTGCGAGGGCTGGATTCCGCCGAGTCCGGGGCCGCCGCGCTGGACATTGATAATGACAGCCGGAAGATCCGAGCCCGCCATGTATGAGATGCCCTCGGTCTTGAGACTGATTCCGGGCGAGGACGACGAGGTCATCGCGCGGACGCCCGCCGAAGCTGCGCCGAGCACCATGTTGACGGCGGCGATTTCGCTCTCCGCCTGAAGATATGTACCGCCTATTTTAGGCATGACCTTTGACATATATGCCGCAAGCTCTGTCTGCGGGGTAATGGGATAGCCGAAGAAGTGACGGCAGCCGGCACGGATAGCGGCTTCTGCCAGAGCTTCGTTGCCTTTCATAAGAACTCTTTCTGACACTTTCAACACCTCTTCTTTCTTATCTCTCAACAGTTATTGCACAATCAGGACACATAATAGCGCACGCCGCACATCCGATGCACTCGTCGGGGTTTGTGACGCACGCAGGATGATAACCCTTTAGGTTTAGCTTATCCTTAGCAAGGCTGATAATATGCTTCGGACACGCTGTTGTGCAAAGCTCACAGCCCTTGCAGGTGTTTTCGTTGATAGTGACTTTTGCCATTTCTGTTCCTCCTAATCAAGAATACCGAATATATATACACCGCTCTTGACTTGCCGAGCGGGATCGGTCAAATTAAATTACCACGGCAGCTTCACGAGCACATCGACGGGGCAGAGATTCTCTATCTTCCCCTCGAGCTCCGAGGCAACGCTCTTGGGCGCGGTAGTGCACACGAGCGGCATGGAAGCGAGCTCCGCGGTTTTCTCGGCATAAGGGACGGACGCGAGAATATCCTGCGCGGTCGTCTGTGCTCCGAGATGGGAGTTGTTGACGATTCCCGTCGCCTTCAGGCGGCACGCCGCCTCTATCTCCGCGAGCATTTCAACCGCTTCCTCGGGGTCGGAGATAAACTTACGATATTTGTTGATAACGCAGAGCATATCGTAGCCCGACTCGTTGAGCTGACGCGAAAAGCGTCCGAGCGCGGTAGCGCCCGCATCGTCGCCGCCGACATCGATTATGACCCGTCCAATGCTCTCCTCAAAGACGGAGAACATCCTCGCCGACAGCGCGGGTGCGTCGAGGGTCGTGCCCTCAAGGTTCTGGGCTATAACATTGACTCCCGCCGCTTCGAGCTCGTCCTTATAGTCCGCGGTACGGAAATAGGGGTTGACTATATCGAGATCGACAAGCGTTATCCTCTCGCCGCGCTTCGCCGCATTTAAAGCGAGATTGAGCGAGAAATTCGTTTTTCCGCTGCCGTAATGGCCGCAGACGAGCGTTATGCGTTTCATCATGCACCTCCCGAAGCTGCGCTGATAGGGATAACCGCCCGAAAGGCGGCTGATTTTGCGCTCATAAGATGAGCGGTCAATTGCTCGAAAGCCGATATGAACCTATCGCCCCGCAACTCGATTATAAGAATAATTATACCACTGTTTATTCATCGGCACAATATTTTTTCCGTCCGCCGTGATAGAAAAGATAATATCGCGCGCGCCGCGTTTTGTGCAAAATTTACGCAAAACGCCGAATAAACCCGCAGAGACAAAAAAATATCCGGCTCCTGCCAAACGGCAAGAACCGGATAAGAGAATCGAATTAAATTATTCGGCCTCGGTCTCCTCAGCCTCGGCGTCCTCCGCCTCGTCTGCGGCGGGCTCGAGCAGAGCTCTGATTGAAAGGCTTACGCGCTTCTTGTCGAAGTCGATGCCGATAATCTTAGCCTGAACCTTGTCGCCGACCTTGAGAACGTCGGAGGGCTTCTCGATGCGGCGATCCGCTATCTGAGAAATGTGGATAAGGCCGTCAATGCCGGGGATAACTCTTGCGAAAGCACCGAAATCGGTAAGGCTGACTATCTCGGCGTCGATAACGGTTCCCTCGGGATAGTTCTTGCGAAGAATCTCCCACGGGTTGTCCTCGTCTTTTCTGTAGCCCAGAGAAATCTTTTTCTTCTCGGAATCAAGAGCCTTTATGTAGACGTCGATAACGTCGCCGACCTTGAGGACATCCGACGGATGCTTAATGCGCTTCCACGAGAGCTCGGAGATGTGAACCATTCCGTCCACGCCGCCGATATCGACGAATGCGCCGTAATTTGTAAGAGACTTGACGGTGCCGGTATACTTCTGACCGACCTCTGCCTGTGCCCAGAAAGCGTCCTCAGCGGCCTTTCTCTCCTCCTTGAGGACGGCACGGATAGAACCGACGGCTCTTCTCTTGTAGTTGTTGACCTCGATGATGCGGAACTTGACGTTCTTTCTCAGAAGGCTGTCAAGCGACTCGCTGCGGGAAGCGGTTGCAAGGGAGCCGGGGATGAAAACGCGCACGCCCTCGGTAACGGCAATAACGCCGCCCTTGACAACATCGGTAACAACGCCGTCAAAGACCTTGTCGGTCTCTGCTGCATCGGCGATGTCGCGCCATGCCTGCATAGCGTCATAGCGGCGCTTGGAAAGCATAACGGTGCCCTCTGCATCGTTGGTCTTCATGATGATAAGACCGATCTCGTCACCTATCTTGAGATCCTTCTTCGGGTCTGCGGCGGGGTCTGCGCTGTACTCGTCCAGCGGCACGTAACCGGCGTGCTTTCTGCCGATGTCAACCTGGATCTCCGTGGGCGAGAAGCCCATGACGATACCGACGACCTTCTGGTCGTTGTTCATGCTGTTCAGGGACTCCTCAAGAGCCTTGGAGAAGTCCTGCTCGTCTGTTTCTTCGGAAGGCACCTCCTCCGCCGGCTGTGCGGAAGCTGCGCTCTCCTCGAGCTCACCGGCAGCCGCCTCAGCGACATCGGTCTTACGCTCGACTGCGCCTTCCTCAAGCTCTTTGGATTGTTCGTTAAGAATTTCGGACATGTTACAAAGTACCTCCTTTATTATGCACGCGGGGGTTGATGCCCCTGCAGTGACGCCGACAACATCGCTGGCGGAAAAATCGATATTTTTAACATCCGCAGCGCGCTCCACAAGATAAGTCGGGCAGTTTTTTTCGCAAACTCCCTTGAGCTTCGCCGTGTTCGAGCTCTGCGAGCCGCCGATAATAATCATTGTATCGACGCGCTTTGACAGCTCGGAAGCCTCTTTTTGCCTATCCTGCGTAGCATTACATATTGTATCAAAAACATTTGCGTTTGTACATAGTATTTTTATTATTTTTATAGATTCCTGCCATTCTTTTACGCTGAAAGTGGTCTGAGAGACGACAATTATCTTCTTTTCGGAATATTCCGGATGATTTTCGATAATTTTTTTGAGCTCCTCGGCGCTTCGGAATGTGAAGCATTCGCCCCGGCAGTGACCCATAATGCCGATGACCTCGGGGTGTCCGCTGTCTCCGGCTATGAGCACGGGGATATCCGGCGAGGAATTTTCGCCGACTATCCTGTGTATTTTCTTGACAAACGGGCAGGTGGCGTCGCAGATGTCTGCGCCCGTCGCCTCGAGGCTGCGGTATACGCTCGCCCCCACTCCGTGAGTGCGGACAACTACGGTAGTCCCCGGCAGCGCTTCCATGGGCGAGTCTATCACCCGAACGCCCTTTTTTTCAAGATCCTCTATAACGACAGGGTTATGTATCAGAGGGCCGAAGGTCGAAACATTTTTCCCGCTCTCGACGAGCTTATAGGTCATTTCGACCGCGCGGTTGACTCCGAAGCAAAAGCCTGCGGTTTTTGCAACCTCAATCCTTTTCATGACCCTTTTCAAGCAACTCTCCTATCTTGCCCATAATAAATCTGGAAGCTTCCTTTATCTCGCTCATATTTGATTCATCCGTAAGGCCGAGATCCTCATAGGGTATAACCTCGCCGAAGCGAATAGTTATCTTCTTGCGGAACTTGCTCTTGCCCTCGAAATAGATGCAGGCGGGCAGGATATCGGAATGGGTGGCCTTGGCTATGAGCCCGATGCCGGCCTTGGGCGGCAGCATCTTGCCGTTGGGATCCTTGGAGCGCGTGCCCTCTGGGAATATGCCGAGAACCTTGCCCTCCTCGACAAGGCGGATAGCATAGTTGAGCGAACGCTGGTCGCCCGTTCCGCGGCTTATCGGGAAAGCATTCAGGTGGCGGAGCAGCCACGAGGTGAGCCTGGTGATGTTGAACAGCTCAAGCTTCGCCATGTAGTGAATCTTGCGGACTCTCGCCGCGGCGATGAGACCGGGATCGTATGAGTTGCGATGGTTCGAGGCAATTATAAGGCTGCCCGTTTTCGGCACGTTTTCGCGGCCGATGAACTGCGTCTTAAAGATAATTTTTGCAAGCGGATGAAACATCCAAACAAAAGCATCGTAAAATTTTCTGTCTCTGGTATCGTCGTAATCAAACGCTTTACCCTTGATTTTCGGTTCCATCAAAGATTCTCCTTAATTACATTTTTTATTTTCTCTATCGACTCTTCGAGCGTCAGCTCAGTCGTATCGACCGTTATTGCGTCGGGCGCGGCTTTAAGCGGAGCGATGGCCCGATTGGAATCATTATAATCCCTTTCCTTCATTTCTGCAAGTACCTTTTCGTATTCGACCTTTTCGCCCTTCTCCATGAGTTCTTTATAGCGGCGGCGCGCACGCTCCTCGGCGGAGGCGGTGAGAAAGATTTTCACCTGTGCATGGGGCAAAACGACGGTGCCGATATCGCGCCCGTCCATGACGCAGTCGTTCTTGGCGGCTATGTCCTGCTGGAGCCCGAAAAGGAACTCGCGGACTGCGGGCACGGCGGAGACTCTCGACGCCGCCATGGACGCCTCGGGCGTTCTGATAAACGCCGAGACATTCTCTCCGTTTAAAAACACGGACTGCTCGCCGTTTTCATATCCGAGGTCAACGGATATTCCCTTGACGCTCTCGGCTATCTCCTCGGGGCTGTCGAGGTTGACTCCGGTTCGTATCGCATTGAGCCCGACCGTGCGGTAAAGCGCGCCGGTATCGACATAGATAAAGCCCAGCTCCTTCGCCGCGCGGCGCGAAATGGTACTCTTGCCCGCTCCGGCGGGGCCGTCTATCGCAACATTGATTGACATAATATTTTTCCTTTCGTGTGTCTTTATTGAGCCGCACTCTCCCCGGCCAAATGCCCGGTCGAGAACGCTATTTGCAGATTAAAGCCGCCCGTGTAGGCGTCGGCGTCTATGACCTCGCCCGCAAAATACAGCCCGTCTATGAGCTTCGACTGCATAGTTTTCGGATCAAGCTCCGAGGTCTTTACGCCGCCCGAGGTGACTACCGCCTCCTCTATCGGGCGAAAATCGGTGACGGTCACGGTGAAGTGCTTGAGCAGATATACGAGCTTCGCCCTCTGCTCGCGGGTGACGGAATTCACTTTTGTGTCCATGGGTATGCCCGAGAGCGAAACTATAACGGGCACGAGCTTCTTCGGTAGCAGAAAATTCAGCGCATTTATAAAATTGCGGTTGTTGTTTTCATTGAAATCTCGGAGAACGCGCGCATCGAGCTGCTGCTCCGAGAGAGCGGGCTTTAAGTCGATAACTATCCTGTATCTCCCCCGCTCCATCTGCCGCATATGCGAGCTTGCGGAGAGTATCATGGGGCCCGACACGCCGAAATGGGTAAAGAGCATCTCGCCGAAGTCGGAATATATATTTTTCCCCGTCTTTGTGTCCTCAACGGTTATCGAGACGTTTCTAAGCGACAGCCCCTGAAGCCGCGAGCAAAAGCCCTCGTGCGCTTCGAGCGGGACGAGCGACGGCTTTATCGGAGTCACGGTATGCCCCGCCTGCCGCGCAAGCTCGTATCCGTCGCCGGTGGAGCCCGTGCGTGGATAGGACTTGCCGCCGGTAGCGACTATCACCCTGTCGGAATATATCCGCTCGCCGGAATAAAGTATCGCGCCGCGAACCTTTCCGTCCTCGATTATGAGCTCCTTCGCTCTGCCGTTTACAATATCCACCCCCGCGTGCTTCGCCGCGAAGAACAGCACGTCGACTATATCGGACGCTCTGTCCGACTCCGGGAACACTCGGTTGCCGCGCTCGGTCTTGAGCGGGACGTGCCGCGACTCGAAGAAGCTCATTGTATCCGCGGGCATGAAGCGCGAAAACGCGCTGTAAAGAAATCTGCCGTTTACGGGCACAGACGAGATAAGGGCGTTGAGGTCGGCGCAGTCGTTTGTGACATTGCACCTGCCCTTTCCGGTTATCATTATCTTGCGGCCTACTTTTTCGTTTCGTTCGAGCAAAACGACTCTGCCGCCGTTTTCCGCTGCGGCCACGGCGGCCATAAGCCCCGCCGCTCCGCCGCCTATCACAAGCACTTCGGGCATAATTTACCTCTTTATAAAAAATTACTCATCCTCGTGAGTCTGATATATCTGATAATCGTTCCAAATATTTTCAAGCGAGCTCAGATTGTTGTAAACCTCTCCGCTCTTCTCTCTCGCCGCCGCCGCTATCAGCGCATTGATAAGGCTCAGCGGAGCAACAAGGGAATCGACAAACGACACCATGCTGCTGCGCGCCAAAAGAAGATGGGTCGCGAACTGCGCTATGGGCGAATTCTCGCTGTCGGTGACGGAAATTACCGTAGCGCCCCTGTCGGAGATAAAGCGCAGCATATTTATCGTCTGCTTCGAATATCGCGGAAAGCTTATCGCTATGCAGACATCGTCGCTGTTTATTCTGAACGCCTGGTCGAATCCCTCGCCCGTTCCCGCGGGCTCGATAAGGGTCACGCTGTCATAGACAAAATTGAGATAAAACGCCGCAAAGCTTGCAAGCGACGCCGCACTGCGCACTCCGAGGACATAGATGTGCCTTGCGCGGTTTATCGCCTCGACGCTCGCGTTGAATGCCTCGCGGGAGATGCTTTCGCGGGTTATCTTTATCGTCTCGATATCGGAGGAAAACGCGTGCTCGAGCATATCCTCGCCGCCCGCCGCCTCCATGCGCTGAACACTCGTCAGCCTGCTTTTGACTACCTCCTGCAGAGCCTTCTGAAGCCTCGGATAGCCCGAAAAGCCCAGCTCGGACGCAAATCTCACGACCGTAGACTCGCTCACGCCGACCGTGTCGCCGAGCTTCGCCGCAGTCATAAAAGCCGCCTTGTCGTAATTCTCGGTTATGTAATCGGCTATCCGCCTGTGTCCCTTGGACATTGACGGGTAACAGCTCTCGATTCTTGAATGCAGCTGTTTTGTCATTTTGGATATCCACCTTATTCCATACATTACATATAACATGATTTTATCATATTGCCGCCCGAAAATGCAAGACGGCGGGGCGAAAATTGCAGAATTTCCTGCATTTTCTTAAAAGCATTGACTTAAAGCCCGATTTTTTCTATAATTTATTGGTTATTACTTCTTTATATAGGAGCTGACAAAAAATGAAAGATTCGACTTTTCTTCTATATGATAAGCCTGCGTGTGCATGGACTCAGGCTCTGCCTATAGGCAACGGCACCTTGGGCGGCATGATATACGGCAAGGTAAAAGAGGAGACCGTCTCCCTGAACCATGATGAGCTTTGGACGGGACACCCGAAGGACACCGTGCCCGACGGGGCTCTCGAGGCTTTTCGAAAAGCCCGCGCCCTTGCGCTCGACGGGAAGCTGCGCGAATCGCAGGATATTATAGAATCGGACTTCATGAGCACTTGGAGTCAGGCGTATCTGCCCTTGGGCGACCTTATTCTGACCTTCGACGGCTCTGAGCGAAAATCCGGCTATGTCCGCTCGCTCGACCTTGAGACCGCAATAGCCTCGGTCAGCTACAGGCAGGGTAAGCGCATAATGCGGCGCGAAATGTTTGCATCGTATCCCGAAAAGATAATCGTGATTCGCCTGACCTGCGAAAACGGCTGCTTTGACGTCACGGCCAAGCTCGACTGCAAGCTCCGCCATAAAATGAAATCGCTGAAGGGTCTGCTCGTCCTGAGCGGCGAAGCGCCGAGCGAGCACAACACAAACGGTCTGTCCGATAAACAGAGCTATTCAAAAATCGACAGCGAGCGCGGTATGCTCTTCACCTGCGCCGTGAAAGCTGATACCGACGGCAAAAAGCACGTGAGCGGCAAGGGCATAGAGATAACCGGCGCAACGGCCGTCACGCTCTGTCTCACCGCCGAAACGAGCTTCAACGGCTGGCAGAACAACGCGTTCACAAACGGCAAGCCGCACCTTGAGCCCTGCCTTGAGAGACTCAAAAAAGACTTCGACTACGAAGCTGTCAAGGCGGCGCATATCGCCGACTACCGCGCGCTCTATTCGAGAGTCGAGCTTGACATAGGCTCAAACGGCAAGGAAGATGTGCCTACGGGAAAGCGTCTGCGCGATTTCAAGACGGACAAAAACGATATTGCGCTCTATACCCTTCTCTTCAACTACGGGCGCTACCTCGCTATAGCCTCGTCGCGCCCCGGCTCCCAACCGTCAACGCTTCAGGGCATCTGGAACGAAAAGCTGTGCCCGCCGTGGCATTCCAACTATACGGTGAACATAAACACCGAGATGAACTACTGGCCCGTTCTCCCCTGCGATATGCCCGAGGTCAACGAGCCGCTGATAGAGATGGTGCGCGATCTGTCCGTTGCGGGCGAACGCACGGCGAAAGAGATGTACGGCATGAGCGGCTTTGTCGCGCATCACAACGTTGACATATGGAGGCTGACAACGCCCGTTGCCGGCAATGCGGTTTGGGCGTTCTGGCCGATGTCGCCCGGCTGGTTCTGCGAGCATATTTTTGCCCACTACGAATACACCCTCGACGAAAAATATCTGCGCGAAACGGCCTATCCGATAATGAAAAAGGCCGCGGAGTTCTACTGCGACTATCTCGTTGAGGACAGGGACGGCTATCTTATCGCCGCGCCCTCGACCTCGCCCGAGAATAATTTTTTGATAAACGGCCGTCAATGCGCCGTCTCGCAGACTACAACCATGACGATGAGCATAATCCGCGAGCTTTTCGAAAACTGCGTCAAGGCGTCGGAAATTCTCGGCGAGGACGGAGAATTTGCAAAGGCTCTCAAAGATAAGCTCGGCCGCTTACTCCCGTTTAAAATCGGCAAAAAGGGTCAGCTTCTCGAATGGTACAACGAGGAGAGAGAGGCGGAGATACACCACCGCCACTGCTCCATGCTCTACGGTCTGCACCCCGCGCATCTGATAACCGCGCAGGGCACGCCCGAGCTTGCGGACGCCTGCAGGCGCTCGCTCGAAATACGCGGCGACGACGGCACGGGCTGGAGCCTCGGCTGGAAGATAAACTTCTGGGCACGGCTTCGAGACGGCAATCACGCCCTGAGGCTCTTTGACCGTCAGCTCAGATTCAAGTCCTCAACCGGCATGAACTACTCGCACGGCGGCGGCACCTATGAGAACTTATTCGACGCGCATCCGCCCTTCCAGATAGACGGAAACTTCGGCGCGGTCAGCGGAGTTTGCGAGATGCTTCTCGACTGCTTTGACGGCAGGATATTTCTTCTGCCCGCCCTCCCCGACAAATGGAGCGAGGGCAGCGTGCGCGGTCTGCTCGCAAAGGGAAACATAAAGGTCGATATGACCTGGAGCAAAGGCAAGCTCACCTCGTATTCCCTCACCGGCAAGGGCGAGGCGCATATTGTGTACGGCGGCCAAGAGACAGTTCACAGGCTCGACGGCGGCACGCTGACAGTCAAGCTTTAAGGAGTTACAAAATGAAATTTGACCTCTATGATTTTGACAAAACCGTTTTCCCCGTTGATTCGGAGAGCGTATTCTATCTTTTCTGCCTTGTCAGGCGCCCGTGGCTGATAGTCATTCTTCCCTATCAGCTTGTCTGCCTCGCCTGCTTCTTTTTAAAGATAGGCGGCGACAGGATGAAGGGCAGGTTCTTCTGCTTCCTGCGCTTTGTGAACACGGAGAAGATGGTTAAAAAATTCTGGGAGAAAAACGAAAAGCGGATATATCCGTTTTTCCGCCCGGAGAACCGCGACCTCCCCGCAGTCGTATGCTCGGCGTCGCCCGAGTTCCTGCTGCGCCCGATATGCGAAAAGTACAAGGTGCATACGCTCATAGCCACGCGCCTTGACCCGCACACGGGCAAAATGGACGGTCTCAACTGCAAGGACGGCGAAAAGGTAGTGAGGATAAACGAAGCCATGCCCGGCGCAAAGTTCGAAAAAGTATTTTCGGACTCCTTGAAGAGCGACGCGCCGATATTCGCGCTCGGCGAGATAAACTACCACGCGGTCAGAGGCAAGCTGACGCGCATAAAATAAGACAAACACATCGGAGATGTAAAAAAAATGATAATAGACAGCCATGCACATATATACCCGGATAAAATAGCGCACAAGGCGGCGCGCAGCATAGGCGACTTCTATGACATAGACATGGACCTCGACGGCACCGTAGATATGCTCCTGAAGGTCGGCGACGAGGCGGGAGTTGACAAATTCCTCGTCCACTCTGTCGCAACGACCCCGCATCAGGTGCGCTCGATAAACTCATTTATCGCAAAGAGCGTATCGGAGCACCCCGACCGCTTCATAGGCTTTGCAACGCTCCACCCCGACTGCGGGGACGAGATACCGGAGATAGTCGACGAGGCGATAAGTCTCGGACTCGACGGCATAAAGCTGCACCCCGATTTTCAGAAATTCGACATAGATTCGCCCGAGGCCATGCGGATGTATGAGGTGCTCGAGGGCAGGCTGCCGATACTCTTTCACACGGGCGACTACCGCACGCAGTATTCGAAGCCGACTAAAATAATAAAGGTGCTCGAAAGATTTCCTAAGCTCGACATAATCGCGGCGCATTTCGGCGCGTGGTCCGAGTGGGGCTTCGGCTCAAAGGAGCTCTCGGAGGCGGGAGTATATGTCGACTCGTCGAGCAGCTTCTACGCGATGAGCCCGGAGCGGATAATGGAAATGATTCACATCTTCGGCACGGACAAAATTTTCTTCGGCTCGGACTACCCGATGTGGAACGTCAAAAAGGAGCTTGAAACATTTATGTCTCTGCCGCTGAGCGATGAGGACAGAGAGAAGATTCTGCACAAAAACCTCGAAGGATTGCTTGCAAAATACAAAAGATAAAAAGAAAATCAGCCGCAAGTTTTTAAAAGCTTACGACTGATTTTTTTGATTTTGATTATTCCACGTAGTCCCTGAGCTTCTTGCTCCTCGTCGGATGACGGAGCTTGCGCAAAGCCTTCGCCTCTATCTGGCGGATACGCTCACGGGTGACGTTGAACTCCTTGCCGACCTCTTCAAGGGTGTGGGGATGGCCGTCGGTGAGTCCGAAGCGCATGGAGAGCACGCGCTCCTCACGGGGAGTGAGGGTCTTGAGCACGTGGGCAAGCTCCTCCTTGAGCAGAGTCGCGGAGGCTGCGTCCGCCGGGGCGGGAGCGTCGTCGTCGGGAATGAAGTCGCCGAGGTGGCTGTCCTCCTCCTCGCCAATGGGAGTCTCGAGGGAGACGGGCTCCTGAGCCACGCGCATTATCTCGCGCACCTTGTCAACGGGCATATCGAGCACCTCGGCTATCTCCTCCGCCGTGGGGTCTCTGCCGTTCTTATGCAGCAGCTGGCTGTTGGTCTTTTTAACCTTGTTTATGGTCTCGACCATGTGAACGGGGATTCTTATCGTCCTCGCCTGATCCGCTATGGCGCGGGTTATCGCCTGCCTTATCCACCAAGTGGCGTAGGTCGAAAACTTGAAGCCCTTTGTGTAATCGAACTTGTCAACGGCCTTGATAAGTCCGAGGTTGCCCTCCTGAATAAGGTCGAGGAACTGCATACCTCTGCCGACGTAGCGCTTTGCTATGCTGACAACGAGCCTGAGGTTGGCCTCGGTCAGCCTGCGCTTTGCAGCGGGGTCGTTGTCGCCGATTCTGATAGCGAGCTCTATCTCCTCCTCGGGAGTGAGCAGCGGAACCTTGCCTATCTCCTTGAGATAGACCTTGACGGGGTCGTCAATGGTGATGTTCTTGTCGTCGGTGACTCCCGCGGTGTCTGCGGTCGACTTGGGTGTTTCGCCCAGATCGAAATTTACGTCATCCACATCCAGAGTTGACAGGTCGTCGATTATCTCGATATTCTGCGCCTCGATAGTCTCATAGAGCTTGTCAAGATCCTCGATATCGAGATCCATGTCGACTATTACCGTGTCGATCTCCTGGGTGGTCAGCTTGCCCGCAGCCTTGCCCTTTTCGATAAGAGCCTTCACCGCCGGTCTTTTTTCGATACCATCCATTACTTTTCTGTCTCCTTCTCTTTATGTTGCATAGTGAGTCGGTCTTTTATGTCATGACCCGGGGCGGGATATCACTCCCGCTTATCGGATCTGAACAGCTTTGCAAAATCCTCATCGCTCAGCTCGGAGGCCTTTACGGTCTCCGGCTTATTTTTTTCCTCTTTGAGGATTTTTATACAGTCGGCGCACTCGTCAACGGTGTTGCTCAGCTGCGCCGCCGAACGGAATATGCGCTCGACCTCGTCCATCTCGTCGGGTGTGAACTCGGATGAGAGGAAGTACGGCTCCGTATTTCCGCCCTCTTCAAGGCGCGAGAGAACGACCGAGAAGATACGCCTGTTGAACGCGGTGACGAAATAATCGGCCGAGAGCCCGTCCTTTAATTTATTATAAAAATCGGGGTTGCGCATGAGAGAGGCTATCAGAGTCTCCTCCGCCTTTGCGGCGCGCAGATGCTGAGCGCGCTCCGGATTTTTCGTGTTTTGTCCGTTTATGAGCAGGCGCGTCTGCTCCTGCTCGCGCTTAACCGCGCGGCGCTTTTTGAGCCCCTCGCGCTTATATTTTACCTGCGACTGGATAGCAAGCTTGTCCACGCCGAGCTCATGCGCAAGACGCGAGGCATAGACGTCCACTTCAACAGGGCTCCCTATCTCTGCGAGTATCTCCGCCGCCACGGACAGGTATTTCACCTTTCCGTCGTCGGTAGCGAGGTCGATTCCCTGCCGCGCCTTGAGCAGCCTGTACTCCGTGTCGTTCGCCGCGCCGTCTATAATAGCCTGAAAGCGCTGTGCGCCGTAATTTTTGATTATCTCGTCGGGGTCCTTGCCGCCCTCCAAATGCAGAACCTTTATCTCCATGCCCGTGGTGCCGAATATTCCGAGCGCGCGGGCCGTCGCCTTTTGACCCGCCTCATCCGCGTCATAAGACAGGATTATCGTGTCCGCATAGCGCGAGAGCAGATTCGCCTGTTCTTTTGTCAGCGCGGTGCCGAGGCAGGCTACGGCATTTGTGAAGCCCGCCTGATGCAGGGCTATGACATCCATGTAGCCCTCTGCGATAATCAGCTTGCCGTCGTTGCCGTTCTTTGCGAAGTTGAGCGCAAAGACGCCGTTGCTCTTTTTATAGACGAGCGTGTCCGAAGTGTTTATGTATTTCGGCTTCGAGTCGTCGAGCACTCTGCCGCCGAAGGCTATGACATTCCCGCGCGGGTCGATTATCGGAAACATGACGCGGTTTCGGAAGTTGTCGTAATATGAAACTTTTCCGTTTTTATCGCTGCGGCGCAGAAGATTTGCGCTCTCGAGCAAAACATCGTCAAAGCCCTGCTCATTGAGATGCCTTTTCAGCGCGCGCCAATCGTTCGGGGCAAAGCCCAAGCCGAAATGTCGGATAGTTTCGGGAGCAAGACCGCGGTCGAGAAAATAATCCAGTGCCTGCCTGCCCTGCTCGGTAAAGAGCTGCGAGTGGAAGAATTTTGCCGCCGCTCGGTTCGCCGCAAGAACGGCGGTGCGTTTTTTTGCCAGAGTATCATCGTATCCGTCCTCGGGCAGCGCCATTCCCGCCCTGTCCGCAAGCTGCTTGACGGCCTCCATATAGTCGAGATTCTCCATGCGGCGCACAAAGGTTATCACGTCGCCGCCGACTCCGCAGCCGAAGCAATAGAAGCTTCCGTTTTCGGGATAGACCGTAAACGACGGGGTCTTTTCGTTGTGGAACGGACAGAGTCCGACAAGATTCTTGCCCCTGCGGCGCAGATTGACATAGGGCGAAATAACGCTCTCTATATCTGTATTTGCGCGAAGCTGTTCGAGAAAAGCGTCGCTTAACCTCATCCGTTCTCACTCCTTTCAATAATATATACGCAAAAAATCCCGTTTTCCCTACAAAGTTATAAAAATTTTAAAAAAATTTTGCATTTATAAAGCGACGGCGAAAAGCGTGTCCGCACTCTCCGCCGCCGCTGCAGTTTTCAATTCCTTTTTAAAAATTACTTCGTTTTGCCTTCGTCCGTCTCGAGAAGCGTGTTCTCCCTGAAGAACAGCGAGATGCACCATATGCCTGCAAGCGCCACGAGCGTATATATTATCCTCGCAACTATCGAACCCTGACCGCCGCATATCCATGCGACGATATCGAACTTAAACAGGCCTATGCTGCCCCAGTTGAGAGCGCCGATTATTACTAAAGCAAGCGATATTCTGTCTATCATTTTTCTCACTCCTTTTGCGATTAGTATCGCCGAGGCTGCGCCTGTTATTCGCCGAAAGGTCCGTTTTTATTGTTCGGGATTTTTTTCTTTTTATAAATCTTGTCATTTTCGTCACATAAGTTTGACATTTTTGTAACAATGCTAAAAAATGTATAAAACCGTCTTTTTAAAAAATTGAAAATCGACGGTATTTTTATAATACGTAATTTTACCTTTTGATTGATACGATAAGCTTTTATATGTAATAATATAGGAGGGATTTTGATGAAACTGAGAATCATTAAACGCACACTGAGTCTGATAACCGTTCTGGCGCTCATATTCACTCTCGCCGTGCAGGGAGCCGGCGCGATTCAGTCAGCCGATGTCAACAAATACCCCTATGTATATGTCCACGGTCTTTTCGGCTGGGGTGCAGACGAGGGAATAGACGGCACACTCCCCTATTGGGGCGCCTCCTCCTGCTCGCTGATGGACGAGCTGAACAAGCTTCACTATGAGAGCTATGCCGCATCCGTCGGCCCGATGTCGAGCAACTGGGACAGAGTCTGCGAGCTCTATGCGCAGATAACCGGCACTCGCGTTGACTACGGCAAGGCGCACTCCGAAAAATTCAACCACAGCCGCTACGGCAGAACCTACACAAAGCCCATGATTGAGGGCTGGGGCGAGCCAGACGCGGACGGCAATATAAAGAAGATAAATCTCGTCGGTCACTCGTTCGGCGGCGCGACGGTCAGAACGCTCACGGCTCTGCTCGCATACGGCAGTGAAGAGGAGCAGGCGGCAACCTCGCCCGACGACATCTCCCCGCTGTTCACCGGCGGCAAGGGCAACTACATAAACTCCGTCACAACGCTCTGCGCCCCGCACAACGGCACGACGCTCGCATATATCATCGACGGCATGAACATGGCCGAGCTGGGCAAAGCGGCATGCTACGCCTACGCCGGCTTAATGGGTCGCTCGAAGCTCAACGGCTATGTTGACTTTCACCTCGAGCAGTTCGGTCTGACCCCCATACCGGGCGACGGCTCGACCCCCGAAGAGGCGTTCATAAAGGCTTTCATGACTATTATGACCCACACCGACACCGCGGCGGACGATATGTATCCCGAGAGAGCCGAGGAGATAAACAAGTTCTCAAAGCCGGTAGACGGAGTCTACTATTTCTCCTATTCGTATCAGACCACGCGCAAGACGCTTGCGGGAACCCAGGTTCCGAAGATAAAGACGCTCGTTGTTCTGCGACCGTCAGCCACTCTTCTCGGCGCATACTCGAAGAACCTGTTCTCCGACTACAGGATAGACGCATCGTGGCTTCCGAATGACGGACTTGTAAACGTCGTATCGGCGCGCTACCCGTTCACCGACGAGCATGAGGACTACACCCCCGGCATGGAGCTCGAGACCGCCAAATGGTACGTCATGCCCACGCGCGAGGGCGACCACGGCACGGTCATCGGAATGCAGAGCACAAAGAGACAGACTCTCAGCTTCTACTATGAGCTGACAAAGCTCATCGAGAGCCTGCCCGTAACGGACTGATAAATCACGGATAATAAGCTATTATATATACCCCCTGCCGCAGTCGCTGCGGTTGGGGGTTGTTTTGTAACAGAGATAAAATTGGATTTGCGAGCAGTTTCAATCATGGCTCCCCCGCAGGGGAGCCGACTCGGCAAAACCGAGACTGAGGGGTTATTGCACAGATTTGCCCGCTTTGTCTTGACTTTTTGTCTCTCAATGTTCTTTGTAGGGTGCGGCGACTCGACGCACCGCTGCCGCCGCAGGCGGCACAGGTGACAAGCCGCAAGCAGAGGGCGTATTACAAGACACGGGCGAAATAACAGATTTACAATGACGCTGACGCGTCAAAGGGTCGTCGAGTCGCCGACCCCTACAGAGCGGATAGTCACAAATTACCACATAAACCGCGGGCGGATGATATCCGCCCTACACAATCGTGTCAATTTACAATATTAAAATTGTTTGCCTGACGGCGGCTTCACCCTCGCAAATCCAAAGTCCTGCGGCAAGCGGCAAAAAATCCTGCCCAAGCAGAATCGTGCGGGCAGGATATTTATTATTGTGTATAGTATTTATTGTTCGTTATCTCTCAGAAAATCCCTGACCTCGAGCAGGCTGCCGAGCTTTTTCCAAAGTATCTTCTCGGTCTCCTCGTCCGCCTTCCACAGGTCGGGCACCATTATCACACGGCATCCGGCGTTGTGCGCCGACCACAGGCCGTTGCGCGAATCCTCAAGGGCTATGCAGTCTTCGTGGCTCTCTCCGAGCAGCTCGCACGCCTTGAGATAGATATCCGGCGCGGGCTTTGAGCGTGCCGCCATTTCGCCGCAGACCGTGACGTTGAATTTGTCCGTTATCCCCGCGCTTTTGAGGTTTCTGTCAACCGCCCTCCTTGTTGAGGACGAGGCGACGGCGGTCTTTATCCCCGCCGATTTCAGCCAGTCGAGCAGCTCATAAAGTCCGGGCTTCACGGGAACTTTGTTATGCTCATAGAAATCACCGGTGAATTCCCTGCCGTAGCGGCGCATGGCCTCGGTGTCGATATCTGCGCCGAATTCCTCTCGCCATATCTCATCGGCGCGTTCGGCAGTCACCCCGAGAGTTTTCATAACCATATAGCCCGCCTTGCCTACGCCCAGCTTTTCGCCCGCGTAGTCCCATGCCGCCATCGCGAGGCGTTCGGTATCAAACATCAGTCCGTCCATATCGAAAACAACCGCTCTCATGAAAACTCCTCCGTTTTGTTAAAAAAGCACTTCCGAAGAAGTGCTTTCGATGGAGCAGGTGAGGGGAATCGAACCCCCGTGTTCAGCTTGGGAAGCTGACATTCTGCCATTGAACTACACCTGCACTGCCATGATATAATAGCACAGCGCGGTTGAAAAATCAATATCTGCATAAAATAATTTCCGGGATATCCCGCCCCCGCATCCGCAGCCCGGAGCTTAAATAAAAAACTTTAGCCGCAGGCAAATTTTTTTGAAAAAAGGTTGACAGAGCGGAGAAGAGTGTGTATAATATTGACTCGCAGGTGAGATAAAATCTGCTTCGGAGTTTGATATTGGGGAATTGTGTAACGGTAGCACGACAGACTCTGACTCTGTTTGTTGGGGTTCGAATCCCTATTCCCCAGCCAAAAAGCGGCAAGTTTCAACAGAAACTTGCCGCTTTTACTTTTCACTCTTCACTATTCACTTTTCACTGTTCTTTCCCCTCCCCGCTTAAACTTCACAGCAAAAGTCCCGCCCGTAAATAGGGCGGGACTGTTTTTATATCAGAAGCATACGGTCGTTGTCGAGCTCCTTGCCCGCGTTCTCCTTGAACTTGTCGAGCAGATCCTGAACGGTGAGCTTCGCTCTCCCCTCTCCCTCGGCGTCGAAAATTATGTTTCCGCCGTTCATCATTATCGTGCGGTTTCCGAGTTCGAGAGCCGACTGCATATTGTGCGTTATCATAAGGCAGGTGAGATTATTTTCGCTGACAATGCTCTTTGTCAGCTCGAGGACTTTCTCTGCCGTTGCGGGGTCAAGCGCCGCTGTATGCTCGTCGAGAAGCAGGAGCTTGGGCGGATTAAAGGTCGCCATCATGAGCGTCAGAGCCTGTCTCTGACCGCCCGAGAGCAAACCGACCGGCTGGCTCATTCTGTCCTCAAGTCCCATTTCGAGCAGGGCGAGCTTATCTCTGAAGAGCTTTTTGTCGTTCTTCGAAACGCGGCTCAGCCAGCCGCCGTGACCTGCGGCGAGGGCGAGATTTTCTTCAATCGTCATGCCGGGAGCGGTGCCGCGCATCGGGTCCTGAAAAAGTCTGCCGATACTCTTGGCGCGCTTGTGCTCGGGCATGAGGGTAATATCCTTTCCGTCGAGCGATATGCTGCCGGAGTCGGTTATAAAGCTTCCCGCTATGGCGTTGAAAAGCGTGGACTTGCCCGCGCCGTTTGCGCCGATAAGGGTTATGAAATCACCCTCGGCGACGCTCAGCGAGAGATCGTCTATCGCCTTTTTGGCGTTCACCGTGCCGGGATTGAAGGTCTTTGAGATATGTGATATTTCAAGCATCTGCTTTCCTCCTTCCCGAGCGGGTCTGCATTCTGCGCTTTAAAAGCGGGAGCTGCTTTTTAAAATACGGTGTGGCTATCGCCGCGACGACTATGACGGACGAGACGAGCTTGAGCATGAACGCCGGCATATCGAAGCGCAGAGCCACCGTATAGACGAGCCTGAATATGAACGCGCCGAGCACCATGCCGAATATTCTGAGCGGCAGCTTCTTTCTGCCGAGGAACACGCCGCCGATAAGCAGAGACGCGAGGGCTATAGTCACCATGCCCGTGCCGATATCGATGTTGACCGACCTCTGCGACTGGGCGAGCAGGCAGCCCGAAAGCGCGGTAAACGAGTTTGCGACGCAGAGCCCGATTATTGTAGTAAACGCCGGGTTGACGGACGAGGAGCGAACCATATCGGGGTTGTCGCCCGTAGCTCTTATCGCAAGTCCGAGGCGCGTTTTCAGGAAAAGTCCGAGCAGCACCGCGACTGCCGCGACGGCTATCAGAGCCACAAAGAGCTTGGACTGCCTTGCCACGGGAGTTCCCTTGACGAGCGCCGCCATTTTGGTGAACACAGTGTCCGTCTTATTCATATTGAGTATCGACGAGCCGCTCATGACCGCGATATTTATCGAGTACAGCCCAGTGTTGACGATTATTCCGGCCAACAGGCTGTTAATGCCCATTTTAGTCTGGAGTATAGCCGTCACAAAGCCCGAGGCTATTCCCGCCGCCATAGCCGCGAATATCGACAGATACGGATGACCCGCTATTGCGACTACCGCACCGACCGTTGCGCCGAGCGTAAAGCAGCCGTCCGTCGAGAGGTCGCAGACGTTTAGCATCGAGTAGCTCAAAAACAGGGCGAGCACGGTGAGCGAGGTTATCAGTCCCAGCTCGAGCGCCGACTGGCCGAGTGAAAGTATCGAATCAAAAGACATTGTGTTTCCTCTTTCTTATGTTATTGAGCCGCCCGGGGAAAGACTCCCCGGGGGCTTTCTGGCTTTATTTTGCTTCGTCGAAGCTCTCTGCGGTAACGATGTTCTTAACCTCGGTGCACTTGGGAGCGAAGAGCGTTTTGACCTCGTCGAAGTTATAGCCGAGCTTTGCGCAGATCTCTGTATTTATTGTTGCGGTGCCGTTATCGAACATGAGTACGGGGGTCGTTGCGGGATCCTTGCCGTTTAACAGGATATCAATGACCATGTTCGCAGTCTCAACGCCGAGCTTTATATAGTCAACGCCGTAGCCGAGGAACGCGCCGTTGAGGGCGAAGGAATCGGCGCCCGCATACTGCGGAATCTTTGCGTCCGCGAATATCTCATATATGGAGAGCTCGGACTTCATTATCGTGTTGTCGGTGGGAGTGAACACTGCCTGAACGCCGTCGGCGACGAGTGCCTTTGCCGCGAGGGTAACTTCGTCAACAGTCGTGCCCGTGCGCTCTATCACTTCAATGCCCTTGGACTCGAGATACGCCTTCGCGTCGGCTATCGGCTTAGTCGAAGAATCCTGACCGACATCGTAGAGCAGACCGACCTTCTTTATATCGGGGTCCTTGAGAAGTATAAGATCCATTATGGCGTTGGTGTTGAGATAGTCGGAGGTTCCGGTAATCTGGCCGCCGGGTGCGTCGAGGGACTCGACAAGCTTCGAGCCGAGGGGATCGCTGACTGCGGAGAACACTACCGGGATATCGCTGTTCTCTGTCTCGACCGCAGCCTGCATGGCTATTGCGACGGGGGTCGCCACGCCTATCATAAGGTCGACCTTGTCAACGATAAAGTTCGAGATTATTTGGTTCATAACAACGGAATCGCCGTTGCAGTTGTCGTATTTTACTTCGATCTCCACGCCCTTTTCGGCGGCGACGGAGGCGAGCTGCTTTTTGATGTTGTCTACTATCTGATTGAGCGAGGCGTCATCGACATAGTTGCAGATGCCGACGGTGTATTTCTTCTTTGTATCTCCGTCCTTTTTGCCGCAGGCGGCAAAGCAGGTAACTGCGAGCATAAGAGCGAGTATGAGAGCGATTATCTTTTTCATTGTATTTCTTCCTTTCGGTAAATAATATTTTTAATTTATTAAGCTTACGGGATTTAAATTTTACAGGCGCGGCCGCGCCAAAGCTTGCTCAACAAAATCATAAAATCATCCTCCGAAATAAAAAAACTCCTGTCCCTGCAATAATGCTGGGACAGGAGATATTATCATCCTGCGGTGCCACCCGGCTTGACGCTTTCGCGTCCGCTTAGCGCGTACTGACATACGCTGACTTTTCTTCACGGAGAGTCCTGCTCCGGCGCACATACTTAAAGGATAGCCCTTTGTTCCGATTGCCCTTAGAAGTCCATTCGGATTCCTTTCATTCTACCGCAATCCCACCGCCTGCGGCTCTCTTTGAGATGAGGGAGAAATCTTACTTACCCTTCTTCAACGGTTTACTGAATTGTAGCACGCCACGCTTTTCTTGTCAACATCTTTTTTTACTTTTGTTTTAATGACTTGTTTTTCGGTAGGCAATGGGCGAATAAACCGACAAAATTCACAAAATCTTTCTTCGTCTCGCTAAAAGATATGCGTGAGAGCTCGGACGTGTGACCAAAAGGGCGCGGCGGCAATATATTGGATATGGGATGTCTTTGCGCGCCCGCAAAACGGACGCCCTGCAAATTTTACCCAACGGAGGCATATTATGAACAACGAAGATATAGTCTCGCTCATGGAGCGATATAAGAGAGAACTGCTCGAATTCGAAAAGCGCAACACGGCGCCCGAACCCGCGAAAAAGGAAGCGGAGACGGCGCCCGTATCGGCGCAGAAAGAGGAAAAAGCCGAGCAGGCGGCTGTCGAAACGGCGCAGACGGCAAAAGCGGAGGAAGTCGAGGCAGTGAGCGCCGCAAGTATAAAGAAACCAAGCGACACAGCAAAAGAAATAAAAAAGCAGCCCGAAAACAAAGACGCGGACAAAGCGCCCGAGCGAACGCACGCGGCAGGACATATAGACATTCCGCAGCCGCGCACAGTGTTTGTTGAGTCTCAGACGCTCGAAAACAAAAATCTCGCCTCGGCAAACAGCACCTCCGCCACACAGAAATTCGACAAATTCAAGGGCGAGTGCAACAAGCGCGGCACGCTGCGCGTCAAGACCTACAGCTCAAACGGACTCTATCCCGTCGGCAACAGCCGCGTGGTAGTATACAAAGAGATAGACGGCGAAAAATATTATATATATGATTCGCACACCGACTCGAGCGGCATACTCGACAATCTCCTCCTGCCCGCTCCCGACAAGTCGCTCTCCCAAACCGAGCAGGGCACCGGCGGGCCTGCACCTTGTGCGACATATAGTATATTCGTAAGCCGCCCGGGATTTGTCGACACGCATCTTGAAAACGTCCCCATATTCGACTCCACCGTTTCAATACAGTCGGTCGAAATGCTGCCGGCGGTCAGCGGCGAGCCGGGGACGACAACAATAAACGAATCGGTCTGAGGAGGGATAGCATGGCATCGGATACTCCCGTTATCCCCCGTTCGATAACGGTTCATTTGGGCAGACCGACCGCGGCGGCAAGGAATGTCACCGTGCCGTTCACGGATTATCTCAAGAATGTCGCATCGAGCGAGATATATCCGACATGGCCGGAAAACGCGATACGCGCCAACATATATGCGCAGGCATCGTTCGCCCTTAACCGCATATACACCGAGCACTACCGCAGCCGCGGCTACGACTTCGATATAACGAACTCGACCGCATACGACCAGGCCTATGTCGACGGGCGCAGCGTATTTTCAAACGTCGCAAAGCTTGTTGACGAGCTTTTCAATAACTATGTCACAAAGGGCGACCAGGTTCAGCCGTATTTCACGCAGTACTGCTCGGGGCGCGAGGTCACCTGCCCGGGGCTCTCGCAGTGGGGCACGGTCACGCTCGCAAATCAGGGCTACACCCCCTACCGCATACTCAGATATTACTACGGAAACGATATCAATATAAAGACCGCGCCCATAAAAGATATCCGCGAATCCTATCCCGGCAGAGCCGTGCGCCTCGGAGACGTGTCCGAGGATGTCAGGATAATCCAGCGACAGCTAAACAGAATAGCGCGAAACTACCCCGCCATTCCGCTAATCCCCTCCCCCAACGGCATATTCGACACGGCGACGCGCGAATCGGTCAAAAAGTTTCAAAGCATATTCAGCCTCACCGTCGACGGCATTGTCGGCAAGGCGACCTGGTACAAGATAAAACAGCTCTACATCGGAATACTGAAGCTCGGCGAGCTTTACAGCGAGGGCTTGAGGCTGACGGACGTCGAGCGGCAGTTCAAGACTGTCATAAAACGCGGCGACAGAGGGCAGGATGTGAGCACGATACAGTATTTCTTGAACTTTATCGGCAGCTTTACAAACAACATCCAGCCCCCGGCCGTGGACGGCATCTTCGGTCGGGACACCTACAACAGCGTCGTGCAGTTTCAGCAGCAGTACGGCCTTGCGCCGGATGGCATTGTCGGGCGCGACACATGGAACAAGCTGCAAGCGGTATATAATGATATTCTGCGAACCTTCACGGGCGAATTTTCGATATACGACCAATATGCGCGCTTCGCCTACCCCGGCTACAACCTGCTCAGGGGCAGCACGGGCAGCGCGGTACGAAATCTCCAGGAATATCTTCAGGTACTCGCGCGTGGAGTCGCGGGCATACCGTATGTCGCGGCGGACGGCATCTTCGGCCCTCAGACGGAGGCGGCTGTCAAGGCGGCTCAGCGGCACTTCGGACTAACTCCGAACGGTGTTGTCGGCCCGCTGCTCTGGTACGCGATAGCGGAATACTATTATTATAACGTATAATCTCACAAAAAACGGAGATGATATACGGCGGAAAACAATTGCCGTATATCATCTTTTTGGGTGGGATATTCATATGGAAAAGCAGACTTTTTCGGGAAACTATGAGGCGGACATAGCGGCGCTCAATCTGCGCCTGCGCGTGAGCGAAAGCTTCGACCTTGTGAGCCGTCAGATAATGATAGGCGGCCGCCGCGCCATGCTGTGGTTCATCGACGGCTTCATAAAGGACGGGCTCATGGAGAAGATAATGAGCTTCATGATGAACGCGGACGAGAAAAAGCTCAAGAATATAAACTCGACGCGCGAATTTGCGGACACGTTCGTGCCCTATGTCGAGACGGAGGTCGTAAACGACTTCGACAGGCTCGAGACCTTTATCTTCTCGGGCGCTCTGGGCATGATAGTCGAGGGCTTCAGCGAGGCCGTTATAATAGACGTTCGGACATATCCCGCAAGGAGCGTGGACGAGCCGGAGAATGACAAGGTGCTCAGGGGCTCGCACGACGGCTTTGTCGAGACGCTGATATTCAACACCGCGCTCATACGCCGCAGGGTCAGGGACACGAAGCTCACGATGTATTTGACGCAGGTGGGAACGAGGTCGAAAACAGATATCGTGCTCTGTTATCTTGAGGGCACGGCCGACCTCAAGGAAGTCGAAAAGATAAAGAAAAAGCTGAATTCCGTAGACATAAACGCTCTGACCATGGGGCACGAGAGCCTTGCGGAATGTCTTATACCGAAGCAGAGGTTCAATCCCTTTCCGAAGGTGCGCTACACCGAGCGCCCGGACAGCGCGGCGGCGAGCATATATGAGGGCAGCCTGCTGATAATCACGGATACCTCGCCCTCGGTTATGATAATCCCGACGGGCGTATTCGATTTTTTGCAGGACACGAACGATTTCTATTTCCCGAGCCTTATCGGAAGCTATCTTCGAATAGTCAGAATGATAGTTTTCCTGCTCGCCCTGCTTTTAACGCCCGTGTGGTTTCTGCTGATTCAAAATCCAGAATACATCCCGCCGTGGCTCGACTTCATAAAGATAGAGCACCCGACGAGCGTGCCCGTCATAATGCAGCTGCTGATAATCGAGATAGTCATAGACGCTTTAAAGCTGGCGTCGCTCAACACGCCCAACGCACTGAGCAACTCCTTTAGCGTCATAGGTGCGCTCGTGCTCGGAGAATTTGCCATAGCCGCAAAATGGTTCACGGCGGAGGTCGTGCTCTATATGGCATTTGTCGCTATAACCAACTTCGCTCAGCCGAGCTACGAGCTCGGATACGCGTTTAAATTATGCCGCATGATGATACTGATACTGACAGCCGTATTCAATCTCTGGGGGTTCATCGCGGGACTTATAATAACCACTCTGTTGATTTCTTTCAATAAGACCGTAAGCGGGCGCTGCTACCTCTATCCCCTCATCCCGTTTGACGGCAAGGCGCTCTCGTCTCTGCTTTTCAGAAAGCCGATATACAAAAGTAAAAACTGCCGCGACTGAAAAAAAACGGTGTGCCGTATCTTGAAACGGGCTCGCTCTTTTGATATAATTATATTGAATCGGAGGTTTTTTACTTCGGTCAATATATCAAAGGAGGAGTCCGTTTTGCCGGAATACACTATGCTCATACTGTGGATAGCACTGCTGATAGCGTTCGTCGTTGTGGAAGCGGTGACTGTTCAGCTTGTCACTATCTGGTTTGCCGCAGGTGCGGCGGCGGCTCTGATTTCGGAGCTTTGCTCTGCACCCGTCTGGCTTCAGTGGGTGATTTTCGCGGCAGTGTCGCTCGTTGCGCTTGCGGTGACCCGCCCGCTCGTCAGAAAGTTTTCAAAAAAGCGCGTTCAGCCGACCAACGCGGACAGATACATAGGGCTCGAGGGAATAGTCGAGGAGACTGTCGACAACACCGACGGCACCGGTATAGTGAAGGTCGCAGGCTCTACTTGGACGGCGAGGTCGTCCGACGGAAGCCGAATAGAGAAAGGCTCTAACATCACCGTTGACAAGATCGACGGCGTTAAACTAATGGTTTCAAAACACTAAGGAGGAAAATTATGGGACCCGTAGCAGTCGGAGTAATCATCGGCATAATCGTGCTCGTGCTCGTTATTGTCGTGCTCAACATCAAGATAGTGCCGCAGTCAAAGGCCTATGTCATCGAGCGCCTCGGCGCATATTCGACCACATGGCAGACCGGCATCCACTTTAAGATTCCCTTTGTCGAAAAGGTAGCAAAGACCGTCTCCCTCAAGGAGCAGGTCGTGGATTTCCCGCCCCAGCCCGTTATTACAAAGGATAACGTCACCATGCAGATAGACACGGTCGTTTTCTTCCAGATAACAGACCCTAAGCTCTATGCCTACGGCGTTGAGCGCCCGCTATCCGCCATTGAAAACCTCTCGGCAACGACGCTGAGAAATATTATCGGCGAAATGGAGCTTGACCACACGCTGACCTCTCGCGACGTCATAAACGCGAAAATCAGAGTTATCCTCGACGAAGCCACCGACGCATGGGGCATCAAGGTAAACCGCGTTGAGCTCAAAAACATCCTTCCCCCGCCCGAGATTCAGGATGCAATGGAGAAGCAGATGAAAGCGGAGCGTCAGCGCCGCGAGGCCATACTCCGTGCAGAGGGCGAAAAAGCGAGCAAGATACTTGTCGCCGAAGGCCAGAAGGAGAGCCAGATACTCGCCGCAGAGGGCGACAAGCAGGCCGCCATTCTTCACGCAGAGGCCGTCAAGGAGGCTAAAATCCGCGAGGCCGAGGGTGAGGCGCAGGCTATAGTCGCCGTTCAGGAGGCGCAGGCGAAGGCTATCGCGCTGATAAACGAGGCAGCCCCGCAGAACGGATATCTGACGATAAAGAGCCTTGAGGCATTCGAAAAGGCCGCGGACGGCAAGGCAACGAAGCTTATCGTTCCGAGCGAGCTCCAGTCCCTCGCGGGACTTGCGGCGAGCGCAAAGGAGATTTTCTCCCCCGACGCGGCAGAGCAGAAATAAGATATAAACTCAGAAGCAGAGAGTCGCAAACGGCTCTCTGCGTTTTGTTTTTGCGAGCAGAAAAGCCTTTGCGGATAATTTGCGTCCCCAAGCCGGCCGACGGTGAAAAAATATACAATCTATTGATAAAAAAGTATTGATAAAGCGCGTTTTTTTGTTGCGTAATAAGCCGAAATGTGATAATATATTATCGTTGAAATATATATTTTTATTGGAGGCTTTTATATGGATCAAAGATTACAGCCCTTATTCACTCCGTGGAAGATCGGCAACTGCGAAATCAAGAACCGCATCGTGCTCACGAGCATGGGCGGCACCGACCTCTTCGGATGGATGGAGAAGAACCACTTCGATAAAGACGGCGCACGCTTTATCATGGAAGTAGCAAAAAACAACGTGGGTCTTGTTCTCCCCGGCTGTCAGCCGGTCTACAATCCCATGTTCGGCCAGTGGCTCCACAAGAACAAGAAGATGTACGCCGACCTCAAAAAGTGGACTCCCGAGCTCCACAAGACCGGCGCAAAGCTCTTTGTTCAGCTGACCGCGGGCTTCGGCCGCTCCTTCACCATCAGCGAAATGATGGAGAAGCTCTACACCAACCCCGCGCTGAGAGTTCTCAGCAAGCCCTTCATGGATCTTGACAGAATCACCGCCTCCGCGAGCCCCTCTCCCAACCGCTGGTCCGACAAGGTACCCTCGAGGGAGATGACAAAGGCCGAGATAACGGAGATGATCAACGCATTTGCGGAGAGCTCGAGAATGCTCAAAGAAGCGGGCGTTGACGGCGTTGAGGTTCACGCAGTCCACGAGGGCTATCTGCTCGATCAGTTCACCCTCAAGTATGTAAACAAACGCTCCGACGAATACGGCGGCTCGTTCGAGAACCGCTACCGCTTCGCGGTCGAGGTCGTTCAGGCTATCAAGAAGGCGTGCGGCGACGATTTCCCCGTCTCCCTGCGCTACAGCATAATTTCCAAGACAAAGGGCTTCCGTCAGGGCGCGCTCCCGGGCGAGGCCTATACCGAAGTAGGACGCGACATGGCTGAGTCCGAGAGAGCCGTCAAGTATCTTCAGGATGCGGGCTACGACTGCCTCAACTGCGACAACGGCACCTACGATGCATGGTACTGGGCTCACCCGCCCATCTATATGCCCGAGAACTGCAACCTCGAGGATGTCGAATACATCAAGCAGTTCTGTGATATCCCCGTTATCTGCGCCGGACGCCTCGACCCGAGAGTCGCCGCGGACGCGATAAAGGAGGGCAAGCTCGACGGCGCAGGCTTTGCGCGTCAGTTCCTCGCCGACCAGGAGTGGGTCACGAAGATGATGGAGGACAGAGAGGACGATATCCGCCCCTGCATTCTCTGCCATAACGGCTGCTTCAATATGTGCCACTACAAGGGCGTTCCCAACGATCAGGAGCTCTCCGACAGCCTGCATCTTTCCCGCTGCGCCATCAACGCAGAGACAATGCAGTGGAACAAGCACTACATAAAGAAAACAAATTCGCCCAAGACCGTCCACATTGTCGGCGGCGGCATAGGCGGCATGGAGGCGGCTCGCGTGCTCAAGCTCCGCGGGCATAATCCGATAATCCACGAGAAGAGCGGCGTGCTCGGCGGAACATTCATTCCCGCAAGCGCAGAGTCCTACAAGGGCAAGCTCCGCGACCTGCTCGAGTGGTACAGACGCCAGATGACGAAGCTCGGCATAGAGGTTAAGCTCAACGACGAGATAAAGGATATCTCCGCCTTCGGCAGCGACCCCGTTATTATCGCCACCGGCGCCACTCCCAGACTTCTCAGGAAGGTTCCCGGCTACGAGAAGATGATCGAGGGCTGCGACTATCTCAACGGCACAGAGGTCGGCGACACCGTGGCGGTTATCGGCGGCGGTCTGACCGGATGCGAAATAGCCTACGAGCTCGCGCTCCAGGGCAAGAATCCGATAATCGTCGAGATGAAGGACGATCTTGTGAGCCAGACCGGCGTCTGCCTTGCAAACTCCTCCTATCTCAGAGAGTGGTTCGCCCTGCATAAGACTCCCGTCTATCTTGAGACTGTTCTCAAGGAGGTCAGGGACGGCTCCATCGTCTGCACCGGCAAGGACGGCAAGGATATCAATATAGACTGCGATTCCGTCATAAGCTGCGCGGGCTATATCCCCGCCCCGCTCGCCGAGAAGTCCGGCAAGGTTCATCTCGTCGGCGACTGCCTCGCCGTGGGCAACCTGCGCTCCGTCGTATGGCGCGCATACGATGTTGCGATGAAGATTTAACCGAATAAAAAAATCGACCGACTCCGGGAACTCCGGGGTCGGTCTTTTTGCTGATGTTCGGTAATTATTTTGCTACGCAGTTCATGAGGTCCTTGACGGTCTTGGAGGTGAGAATGGCTCTCTCGGTAATCTTCACTCCGAAGGTGCTCTCCAAATCCGATGCGACGCTCATAAGGTCAAGCGAGCTTAAACCGATATCGGTTCTGAGATTGGCCTGCTCGGTAATTTCGGCAGGGTCGATATAGACATATTCGCAGATTATTGCGGCTATCTTTTCAAGCATGACTGTCTCTCCTTTTTAAAGTATATCGAGTATCTCGCCGAGCGTTCTGTCGGGGTTTTCCGCTCCGAGAAGCAGCGCGCGGACGGTCTTTTCGTGCAGGGCCTTTATGTGCTCGGAGGTTATCATATTCGTGCGATGCAGATATGAGAACTTGAAGCAGCCTGTGTGCGAGTCATACATTGCGAAGCTGTAGAGCGGCATGATGTATCTGCCGAGGCTGTAGCCCGAGAACTCGTAATCCCAACCGTTCATCGTGTCCTTGCCTATCGGGAACCACGAGAACATCATCGAGGACGAGGCTGCTATCGGGCTGTAGTTAAACAGTCTTCTTACAAGCTCGCGGCACTCGAGATAGGGGTAGTCCATATGCTTGAACAGGGTCATCTGAAGCTCTGCCATCTTGTCGAGCGCCTCTGTAAAGGTCAGCTCCTCGGGCAGGACTATTCTCCACGGCAGCGGCTCTGCGAGAGTTCCGCCGGAGCGCTTCTCGTCGAGAGTTCTGCGGCGTGTGCAGAGGGTGACGAAATAGGAGTCATTCGTCCTGTAGTTTATCTTGGAAATATGCAGGCGCATTGCGAGCTGAACAAGGCACTCGGGGCTGACTCCGCTCGACTGCATGAAGGCGAGTATCTTGTCGCTGTCCTCTTTGGAAACATCGAATTTTGCAAGCTCGGCCTTGTCGTGTATCGGGTCGAAGCAGGACGGAGCTCTGAGAGACGGGTCATGCTTTCTCTTGCGCTCTTTTTCAAGCAGCTCGGGTCCGTGAACGCCGGCATAGAGCGGGTCGCCGTCCTTGAGGAAGAACTGGGTGTAGAACTCCTCCTCCTCTTTCATTTTCTTCTCGTCGGCGACTATGGCGAGTTCTTTTCTTATCGTCTTTTTGTATTCGCCGAGCGGGCGCGGCATGGGCTTGCCGTTCTTGAGATGGTCATAGACCGCGAGCAGATCGGAGAAGAACACAAATACCGCGGCGGCATCCATGCACAGATGGGTGACGTTGATATATATTCCGTATCTGCCGTCGAAGGAATTGAAGAAGATGATGCGGAAGTCCTCGCCCTTTAAATGGCGGATGGGCTTGCGTGCGTCGGCGGTGAGGAATGCCTCCTGCTCCTCCTCGGTCGAAAAGGTCATAACGGGCACGTCTTCAACGACGAACTTGTCGAGAAAATACTGATAGAACTCACCGTGCTCCTTGTAGAAGCGAAGTCTCATGCAGTCGTTGCGCTCTATCTCTATGTTAAGCGCCTTTTTGAGCACATCGAAATCTATCGGGGTGCTCGTGACTATCGACATGGGTATCTGGATAACCTGCTTATGAAAGAAACTGTATTTGAGCATGAAGTTTATCATCTTCTGCGAGGGAATCAGCTCAAATACCTCTGTTCCTGCCTTGGGTTTCATGTTTTTCCTCCTTAACCGACAACGGTTTCTTTTCTCTTTATCTTTCCGCTCGAGGTCTTTTCAAAGGGCTCGTCGCGGAATCTGAGCTCGGAGACAAAGTGGGATGATTTCGAACCCGCATTTATCTTGTCCATGTTTCTCTCTATCTCGGCGGGAATATCCTTCACGCCCTCCTGCTCCGCGTGCTCGAAGTCGGGATATATCTCGGCGACAAGGTGATCCTTTTCACCGTAAACCACAACCTCGGAAACAAGGCTGAGCTTCTTGAACTTCTTCTCTATCGCCTCGGGGGAGACGTTTTCGCCGCTCGAGAGGATTATCAGGTTCTTGACTCTGCCGGTGATGAAGAGCTGTCTGTCCTCGGTGACATAGCCGATATCGCCTGTCTTGAACCAGCCGTCCTCGGTGAACATCTTCGCGGTCTCCTCGGGCATCTTGTAGTAACCGAGCATGATAGTCGGGGTCTTGACCTGAATCTCGCCGTTTTCAATGCGGACGTCGCAGATGTCTATAACTCTGCCGACGGACTCGATTGAAACGCCTCTGTCGGGCACGGAGATACGGCAGCCGACCTCGGTCATGCCGTAGCCCTGACGGAGCATTATGCCGAGCTTGTCAAACTCCTCGGCAAGAATGGGATCAAGATAAGCGCCGCCGGAGGTCATCCAGTTGAGGTTCCTTCCGAGAACGGTCTTTGCCGCCTCGGCGGGGGTCATATCGGGATTCTTCGACGCGGCTATCTTTATGCGCTGAAGCAGGTGCTGCGCTATCATCGGGACAACGCGCATGGCGTTGGGCTCAAAGCGCTGAAGGTTCGTGACGATTTCGCTGAGATTGCTGTTGAGGCAGACCTGAACGCCGTCGCACAGGTTCTTCAGATAGTCGCCCGAGAAGCAGTATATATGATGCATCGGGAGCACGGAGAGAGTCGAGGTCCTCTCGGCGAAGATATTGATATATTCCTTATAAAGAGCGTTGCCTACGAGGGCATTCATCGAGAGCATAACGCCCTTTTTGATTCCCGTTGTACCGGAGGTGAAGATTATGACCGCGCACTTTTCGGGATCGGCCTCATAGTCGGAGAGAGAAGCGAATTCACTGCGCTCCGAATATTTTTCATAGATATCCGCGAAGAAATACTCATCGGCAAGGTCAACCGCGTGCTTTATCTTCGGGCAGTTGGCGCGAACCTCGTCGATGTTCTGCTCAAAAGCGCTGTCATAGAGCACCATGTCGATATCTGCGCGGTCGAAAAGCTCGGCGGCCTCTTTTGCGGAGATGTCGGGCGCAAACGGGACAACAACGTTGCCGCTGAGCAGCACTCCGGTAATGCAGGTTATGTATTCATAGTTGGTCTTGCCGACAACGGCGACGTGCATACGGTCTTTCGATATGCTTCTCAACCAGCGGCAGACCGCCTCGCTGTCTGTCTTAACGCGGACATAGCTGCGCTCTTCGACTGCATCGTTGCGCACGAATTTTATAAACGTCTCTTCTCCGTACTTCTCTGCCGAAGCGCAAAGCAGCTGCTTCACGGTCGGGGTTACATTTTTCTTTTCCATGTTTCCTCCGTTGATAATCTTTATTTGATTCCGCCCTGATTCGAAACAAATATTTCGCCGCACAAAAGGGCATAAATCGTGACAAACCTAATTTATATCACTGCGCGGTTTATGTCAATACGGGGCGCGGTTAAGTTTGATTAAATAATATTAACTTTATGTTTAATTTATAAAAGAATGATTAATTCTAAAATTGCAAATGCCGCAAAGTACTTATATATCAAGGCTTTCGGCCGCAAAAACGACCGTCCCGACGAGGGACGGCCGAAAACCGCGATGTTATAATCTGTTTATTTTTTAATTCTCTTTGAGCGGATTGCAAGTAAAATTATATGGAATATCAGCTCCGCCGCGGGTATTGCAAAGAGGATGAAAAAGTAGAGCGTGTTGAGCGACTTGAACGGCGCGGCAATGCCGAAGCTCGGCGGGAGAAATGCCATCATGAAAAGATATGAGAAGCTCATCCAATCGCTGTAAGCGAAATACATCAGCAGCGCGAATATCGAGCACGCGAGCGAAATCGACCAGAACACAATGCCGACGACAAGCGGGCGCTTGTTCTTGCGATTAAACAGAATATAGACAAATGCCGCGAGCAGGAAAAGTCCCGCCGTTGCAAAGCCCGGCTTTCTGCTGCCGGTGCTGTCCGACATATGCGAGAAATTGAACACTACAGACAAAGCATAAGTTATTATGAGAATTATCGTCAGTATAATACTTTTCGGATCCGCCTTTTTCTTCATAGCTGTGCTCCTTTTTATTGATATCTACAAAATAACTTTACAATATCTGGAGCATTTTGTCAATGCAAATCACGCTATTTTCAGAATATTTTCTATTGTTATCCTCCCCGCGTCACGCAGATTTTCAAGCTGCATCAGCGCCTCGGTGCAGGCCTGCCGCAAAGATTCCCTGTCGCCAGCGCCGAGATATTCGCCCAAGCTGTTTATGTTTATCTCTATCTCGTCCATCGAGCGGTGGACGAGCAGGATATGCAGTATTTTTTTCGAGCCGAGCCACGCTTTCTCGACGTTTTCCAGCGCCCGCTCCTCACCCTCCCCCGCGTCGACCGCGCAGAGCAGAGTTTCAAGACCCGTTATCAGCTCGTCGGTTTTCTTCGAGAATATAAGCTGGGCTCCGATGCTCAGAGTAAGCGTCAGAAGGAGCAGAACCAAGGCTGTTGCAAAGCGTTTCATATCTTCTTCTCCTTTTCGACTATAACTGCGTTCCTGTCGCGGTCAACGGTCATTATCAGCACATCCTCAACTTCCATCCCCTTGGCTCTCAGCAGGCGTTTTAATTCTCTGTCGTTCATATTGCAGTCGTCGTAATGCTCGCGAATGACCTTTCCGTCGCTGATAACGAGGCACGGCATACCGGGGTCCGGCAGAGAGAGCCTCAGCGTCTTTGCCGTCAGCGCGTTTTCGTCGGGCTTCAGCATGACCGAGAGCTTGCCGTTCGTCTCGAGCACGGCATAGCCGACAGTGGAGATATCAAAGACATCCTTTTGCCGCAGAGCGGTCAGCAAATCGTCAACGGTATAGCGCAGGCGTTTTATCTCCTTCTGGTCTATCCTGCCGTCGCGTATGACGGTCACGGCGTTGCCCTCGAGCAGTCTGCGCGCGCCGCGGCTCTTCATGGAGATAACCGAGCTGATTATCTCGAACGCCACGAGCAGAAGCACCGCGACTACGGAATTGAGCAGGGGTATATCCGTATCCTGCATGGGTATAGCCGCGATTTCGGAGAGCAGAATGGTTATAACAAGCTCCGACGGCTGAAGCTCCCCTATTTGCCTTTTTCCCATTATTCTGACCGCCGCAGTCGCAAGAACGTAAAGTATTAATATTCTCAATATCGTCAGAACCATTTTTCTTCCTCCGTCAACGCTATATACATTAGTTTTTCTTATATTTGCCTGTTTATCCGATTGACTGAAAAAAGATTTATGTATATAATATGTGTGCAGTAAAAGCGGAAGTGATAATTAATGAAAAAATATATAATAGGTATAGACATCGGCGGAACAAAATGCGCCGTCCTGCTCGGCAGGACTCATGGCGGCGTCGAGGACATAATAACAGACAAACTTCGCTTCGAGACAAGAGTCTCGCGCGGCTGGCGTGCCGTGACCGCAGAGCTGCTCGACAATGTTGAAGAGCTGCTCAAAAGAAACGCGCTTTCTCCCGAGGATATCCTCTGCGCGGGCATAAGCTGCGGCGGTCCGCTTGACAGCAGGCGCGGCGTTATCCTCTCTCCGCCCAATCTCCCGGGGTGGGACTGCGTGCCTATAGTCGACATGATAGAGGAGCGGTTCAGGTTTGACGCTTATCTGCAAAACGACGCCAACGCCTGCGCGCTCGCCGAATGGAGGTTCGGCGCGGGAAAAGGACTGCGCAACATGGTTTTCCTGACCTTCGGCACGGGCATGGGCGCGGGGCTTATACTCGACGGCAGGCTATACAGCGGCTCGAACGACATGGCGGGCGAAGTCGGGCATATGAGAATCGCCGAGGACGGCCCCGTGGGCTACGGCAAGCGCGGCTCGTTTGAGGGCTTTTGCAGCGGCGGCGGAATAGGCCGTCTCGCGCAGGCTATGGCGAGAAAAACCATTGAAAACGGCGGGAGCACGCTCATGTGCGAGGACGCCGAGGGAATAGGACGCATAACGGCAAAAATCGCCGCCGAGGCAGCCGAAAACGGCGACGAAACGGCTATTGAAGTATATAAAATTTGCGGAGAAAAGCTCGGCGAAGGACTCGCAATAATCGCCGATATACTTGACCCGCAGGCTATAATAATCGGCAGCATCTTCGCCCGCTCGGGGCAGCTTCTCAGAGACAGCATGGAAAAAGCATTGCACCGCGAGGCTCTTAAGCAGACGGCGGAATGCAAAATAATTCCCGCAGGGCTCGGCGAAAAGATAGGCGACTTGGCGTCGCTTGTAATCGCGCTCGACGCCGCGGCAAACGGAGGAGAAACATGAACAGAGAAAAAGAAATTTTCGAAGAGCTCTTTGTCCGCTACCCCGCCCTCGCGAGTATAAGAGAGGATATAAAGCGCGCATATGACGTTATGTGCACCTGCTATGACCGCGGCGGCAAGCTGCTTATCTGCGGCAACGGCGGAAGCGCGGCGGACGCGCAGCACATAGTCGGCGAGCTGATGAAGGGCTTTCTGCTCACAAGAGAGCTTGACGGCAAGCAGAGAGAGGCTTTCTCGGAAATAAAGGACGGCGAGTATCTCGCAAATCATCTTCAGGGCGCACTGCCCGCGGTTGCGCTCAGCGCACACGAGGGACTGAACACCGCCTTTGCAAATGATATAGCGGCCGACATGATATTTGCTCAGCAGGTCTGGGCATATGCTTCCTCGAGCCCCGACGCGCTGATTGCGCTGAGCACCTCCGGCAACTCCGCAAATGTTGTAAACGCCGTCAAGGTCGCAAACGCCATGGGCATAGAGAGCATTGGCATAACGGGCGAGAAGCCGAGCCTTATGAGCGAGCTGTGCACCGTCTGTCTGCGCCTGCCCGAGAGCGAGACGTTTAAGGTTCAGGAGCTGACTCTCCCCGTCTATCACGTGCTTTGCGCGATGGTTGAGGCGACATATTTCAGTAAGTAATATATCTTGAAAGGAAATAAATGAATGGCAAATTTTATTCCGCGAGCGGAGCATCCGAATCCGCAATTTGAAAGAGAAAACTGGCTCAACCTCAACGGCGAATGGGAATTCGAAATCGATAACAGCGTCAGCGGCAGGGAGCGCGGGCTTCAGCACACAGAGCACCTCAAATCAAAAATCATCGTCCCGTTCTGTCCCGAAAGCCGTCTCTCCGGCGTCGAAAACACCGATTTTTTAAACTGCGTGTGGTACAGGCGCGACATAGAAATAAGCGAAAGCAATCTTAACGGCAGAGTTATTCTGCACTTCGGCGCCGTTGACTACGACGCTGCGGTTTATATAAACGGCGAAGAGGCCATGCACCACAAGGGCGGCTACGTCTCGTTTTCCGGAGACATTACGAGTTTTCTGAGAGTCGGCAAAAACTCGATAGCCGTTGAAGCCCGAGACGATGTGAGAAATCCGCTCGTCCCGCGCGGAAAGCAGAGCGAGCGGCTTCATTCGCACGACTGCGACTACACCCGCACAACTGGCATATGGCAGACCGTATGGGTCGAGTTCGTGCCCGAAAGCTACATAAAAAGCATAAAGCTTTTCCCGAACCCGACCGACTCCTCCGTCGCCTTTTCCTGCGAGCTCTGCGGCAGCGGTGAGCTCGGAATAGACGTTCTCTACGACGGCAAGATAGTCGGCATCTGCGACTGCCAAAGCTCGGCGGGCTGCGTCTCGGGCGAAATAAAGCTGCTCGAAAAGCACCTGTGGGAGGTCGGCTGCGGCAGGCTTTATGACCTTGTTATCACCTTCGGCGGCGACACGGTGAAGAGCTACTTCGGTCTGCGCGACATCCGCCTCGACGGATTCAAATATCTCATCAACGGCAAATCGGTTTTTCAGCGTCTTGTGCTCGACCAGGGCTTCTACCGCGACGGCATATACACCGCGCCCGACGAGAGCGATCTGATAAAAGATATCGAGATATCTTTAGCCGCCGGCTTCAACGGGGCGCGACTGCATCAAAAGGTGTTTGAGCAGAGATTCCTCTATCACTGCGACCGCATGGGCTATTTGGTATGGGGCGAATACCCGAACTGGGGACTTGACTATTCTGCGCCCGACGCGATTTACGGAATTCTGCCCGAATGGTGCGAAGAAGTGGAGCGGGACTTCAATCACCCGTCGATAATCGGCTGGTGCCCGTTCAATGAAACCTGGGACTACGACGGAAGACAGCAGAGAGACGAGCTGCTCGAAACGGTTTACAAAATCACAAAACAGCTCGACAGCACCCGCCCGTGCATCGACACAAGCGGAAATTTCCATGTTATGAGCGATATCTTCGACGTTCACGACTATGAGCAGGACCCGAAGATATTCAAAGAAAATTACGATAAGCTCGTCTCGGACGGCACTCTGTTTGACAGGCACGACAGCCGCCAGAAATACGCGGGCGAGCCCACCTTCGTCAGCGAATACGGCGGCATAAAATGGGTCGTCGGCGAGCAGGACGAAAATGCCTGGGGCTACGGCAACGCGCCAAGGACAGAGAATGAGTTTATCGAGAGATACAGAGGGCTCACTGAAGCCCTGCTCGGCAACGAGCTGATGTTCGGCTTCTGCTACACGCAGCTCTACGACATAGAGCAGGAGCAAAACGGACTTTACACTTACGACCGCGAGCCGAAATTCGATATGACCGTGTTTCACGGAATAAACAGCGCAAAGGCCGCGATCGAAGAATAAGAAATAGGAGATAATAACAGTCAAATGTCAAATTCGACCCGCTCGGGTTTCTACAAAAAAATGTTTTCTTTGGCGATACCCATCGCCCTCCAGCAGCTGCTGACCTCATGCGCTCAGCTCGTCGATACCGCAATGACCGTGGGACTCGGCAACGTCAGCACGGCGGCGATAGGTGTCGCGGGACGCTGGGGCTTCCTTTTGAACCTCGCCCTGTTCGGAATAAGCTCCGGCACGGCGACAATGACGGCGCAGTTCTGGGGCATAAACGACAGACGGAGCATCCGCCGCAGCTACGGCATAGGGCTCATACTCTCGCTTGCCGTTGGTGCACTATACACTGTATCGGTGCTCGCAATCCCGGAGCAGATGATGCGCGTTTTCACCTCCGAGGAGGAGGTCATAGCCGCCGGAGTGCAGTATTTGCAGGCCGTTGCGCCCTACGGAATTTTTGTCGCCATCTCGCTTGTCACGAGCACCGTCATGCGCTCGACCGAGGACGTTCACACGCCGCTCGCCTGCTCGATAGCGTCCGTTGCGACAAACACCGTGCTCAACTACATTCTCATATACGGCAAGCTGGGCTTCCCCGCACTGAAGCTTCGCGGTGCGGCGATAGCGACGGCCATAGCCATGGTCGTTCAGGCGGTGCTGCTCTTTGTGATAGGCAACGCGAAAAAGAATATCATCCATGCGCCGATCGGCGAATTTTTTAAGAAGGATATCGAATTTTTCAAGAAGTTCCTGCGTGTCTGTGCCCCGATAATGCTCAACGAGCTGCTCTGGGGAGTGGGCACCAATGTCTATGCCATGGTTTATGCGCGTCAGGGCAGCGAAAACTACGCCGCATATACGATATTCAGCTCGATAGAACAGATAGCCTTCGTCTTCTTCGTCGGCATTTGCCACGCCTGCTCGATAATGACAGGCAAGGCGGTCGGCGCCGGCAAGGCGGATGAGGCCTACTCCATGGGCAAGCGGTTCATAAAGCTCGTTCCCCTGCTCGGAGTGCTGACGGGAGTCGCCATGATATTCCTGCGCAATCCGCTGCTGCGGATACTGCCCATTGAGACGGAGGGCGCCCGGCAGATGACGTCGACGCTCCTGCTCATCTACTCGCTGTGGATAGGAGTCAGAAACATCTCGTATGTCTGCGTGGTTGGCATATTCAGAGCCGGCGGAGACACGAAAATAGGAATGTTCCTCGACATAGGCGCGCTGTTTTTATTGAGTATACCGATAGTGACCACGCTCGGATTTTTGACAGACGTTCCGTTCTATGTGCTGATAATTGCGATGTATATCGCGGAGGACACGCCGAAAGCCGTACTCTGCCTGATAAGATTCAAGAGCCGAAAATGGATAAAGCAGCTAACCGCCACGGACTCCGCGCCGCCGGTTCTCGGAGAGGATCCGGAGATAGAGATAGAGGAAGCGGAAGAGCTGAAAAATTATCGGCAGTAAAATATAATCACAAAAGTAAGCGACCCCGCCGGGTAAAGTCAACCGGCGGGGTCATCTATTTGGGGGAAAATAGAGGTGGAGGTATCGTATTATATTTCGGTCTGCACGCCGATAAAGAGCGGCAGGTTCGTTTCGGTGTCCACTATCATATAGACAAACGGACGGTTGAGGCACACGCTATACGGCTCCATAAGGCTCATTGTATCGGCGCCGACGAGCGTTGACGCGGCGGCGCGCGTGCCGTTCTCGTCCACCTCGATAAAGGTCTTGTGAACTACCGTTGCAATATAGGCGTCTCTGTTCTCTACGAGCGAGGAGAAGTCCGCAGTCTTGTTGTCAAATGCGTCCTTCACGCCCATCTTTTTGAGCGTATCGATAAGCTGCGTGCTGTACTCCGCCTTGAACTTCGGCATTTTGACGTTGACTTCATTGCCGCGCTTAGCCGACGAGAAAATTTTCATCAGCTTATCTCCGCTCAGGGACGCAACATAATCATCAATGCCCGTATTTTCATCCGGCAGCAGCGCCGCGAAAGCAAAGCGGCCGTTCTTATAGGGCTTCATGAAGCCGACCGCGCCGCCGTCCTTGAGATATATGTTCTCGGTCGAGCACATAAAGTCGGTTTTCTTTTTGCTGCCGGAATACGAGGTGAATTCAAGCTTCTCTATATCGCTTCTCTTATACGGAGTTTCCCACTTCGCGTCGAACGCTATGGCGTTTACAAGCATCATAACGGCATAACGGTCCGCCTTTTCGATTATCTTGGGAATCATTCCGTCGGTGTTCTTTTTGACCCACGAGTTTATGCTCTCTACGGTTTTCGGGTCGCTCAGGGGCGCTGAGAAAAGCTGCGCCGAGTAGCTGTCCACCGCCTTTTGCAGGAAAGCCCGCTTTGCCTCTGCACTGCTGTCCGTCCAGACGGAATTTGCGATTTTCAGCTCGTCGCTCTCGGTCAGGAAGTCGCAGTAGGCGCGCATATAGGCGTTGAGCGTGTCGCGGTCAAGTCCGCCGAGAGCCTGCTCAAGCTGGGCGAGCGTATCGCCCTGAGCGCCGTTTTGCACCAGCGCGAGCGCGGTAAGCACGGACAGCGGCGACACAAGCGTCGTCTTGCCCTTTGAATAGTTATCTTTGAAAAGCTCTGCCGCAAACGATGAGGCGGCGGCTTTAAATTCGTCGTCGGGGGCTTTTGAGGCGGATTCGTTCTTTGAAATCCCCTCTGTCAGGTCGCGTACAGCGCCGCTTTTCACGCCCTTGTTATGAACTTTTCCCACGGTCTTTCCGCAGCCGGAAAACGGTAAAATACAGGCGGCAAGCGACAGAACGCTCATGAAAACAGCCAGCATTTTCTTGACTTTCACGGGCGCACCTCCTTAAATATCCGTCTGCGCGCCGATAAAGAGCGGCAGATTGGTCCGGGTATCTATTATCGCATAAACAAACGGTCTTGTGAGCCTTACTTCCTTCGGCTGTTCGACAGGCATTGCTGCGCTCTTTTCTGAGATAACGGCAGTCACCGCTCCTGCGCGTGTGCCCTTTTCGGCAACCTCGATAAAGGTCTTGTGAATAACATCGCTTATGTAAATATTTTCGTTCTTTAAGGTAGCCATGGACGAGAAGTTTGCCCTGTCCCAGTCAAACGCCGTGCTCATGCCCATTTTCTTGAGAGTGTCAACGAGCGAGTTGCTGTATTCGCACTTGAACTTCGGCATCTGCGTGTTGACCTGGGTATTCTTCCTCGAATTCAGCGCGCTTAGGAATCCCTTGCCGGTAAGCGAGGCGATATAGCTGTCGATGCTCGTGCCTTCGTTCGGCAAAAGCGCGACAAAGGCAAACTTGCCGCCCTTATAATATTTGACAAAGCCCGTGGCATTCTCGGTCTCGATATATTCCGTCTCCTGCGAATACATATATTCCGCCTTGACGAGATTGCCCTTGGCATTTTTGAACGTGCCATCGCTCACGCAGTTGTCTGTATACGGATCGCTCCACTCCGCCTCAAGGCAGAGCGCATTCATGAGCACCATAACCGTGAGGGGATCGAACTCGTCGACCAGCTTTTTTATCATGCCGTTCGTGTTTTTGTTCACCCACGAATTTATCTCGTTTACGGTATTTTTTCTTGTGAAATCCGCTTTGTATGCCTGCGCCGAATAGAAATCCGCGTTCTTCTGGAGGAAAGAGGTCTTGACATCGAGCTTGCTGTCGACCCATATGGAATTGGCGCATTTGAGTGCGCTGTCCTTGCCCGCGACTGCGGCGAGATATGCGTTCATATATGCGTTTAAAGTATCGCGGTCGAGCCCGCCGAGAACTTTCTGCATCTCGGAGAGGGTCTTGCCCTCTGCGCCGTTTTGCGTCATGGCGAGCGCGGTGAGCACGGAGAGAGGCGAAACGAGCGTGTTCTTGCCGGACTTGTATTCATCCTTGAAAAGATCAAGCGCAAACGATGCGGCGACATTCGCAAAGCGGCTGTCCGGCTTTTTGGATGCGCCCTTGCCCTTGGTTATGCCCTGCATGAGATCCTGCGCGGCGGCGCCTTTATTGCCCTTGTCAGTCGCGGTGATAGAAGTATCGCCGTCCTTTGTCGGCGTGACGGTGGTGTCATCTGTAGTCTGCGATGTCCGCGATGTTCCGGAATCCGGCTTTTTTACGCACGCCGCAAGAGGCAGCATAACTGCGGCACAGAGCAAAAGAGCCACCAATTTTTTGAGCTTCATTTATTTCCTCCCCTTTCGTTTTAAGTGTCCGTGAGGACAATGTCGTTAAACTGTCTGTTATATACGGTCAGCAGCATATGGCAGCCGACTCCTTGTACGTTTTCTTTCTTTTTGACAGAGACCGTGAGAGTACCGTCGGAGTTGGCGCGGCAGTTTACTAATTCATATTCGCTGTCCGCCGCTATGACGGCGACGGTGTTTCTGCCGAAAAACCCGTCATCCTTGCTCAAAAGCTCTGCCTTCAGCTCTTCGCTCAGCGCTCCGTATTTCTCCTGAGCCGCGAGATATTCTTCAAGCTCCTTTTTGCTCTTTATCACTATAACGTCGGGATTGTCGTGCGTGCCGTTTTTATTCGACTCCGCCTTATCCGAAAAAGCCTTAAAGTCATAGCCTAAGGCGGCGGCTTCGCCCGTCTTGTCGTTATTTTTCGTCGGTGCAGCCGGTTCGTCGTTCTTTGCAGCCGATGCACCCTCCGCAACCGTCTCATAGGCAAAATCGCCTGTGCCGCCCGGCTTCTGCACCTCGGTCGGAGTCTGCTCCGTATCGTCGAGGCTGTCGACATTTTTCTCCGAAGTATTATATCCGGCAACAGAGATGGGCGCCGCCTCCTTCGTAGGAAGCAAATTCGAACAATAAACCGCTGTCGCTGCGGCGGCGATTGCGATAACAAAGCACGGCACGGCGGTCATTATAACACGGTTGCGTCTTTTTATTCTCGCCCGCTCCTTTGAAGCGCGGGCATAAACTTCATCTCTGAATTCTTTACCTGTCTTCATAGCAAAAGCCCTCCTTTTCGAGCTCGGTTTTAAGCGCCTGCTTCGCCCTGTAGAGGAGATTCGCAAGCTGCTTTTTGCTTTTGCCCATAATTTTTGCCGCACCGTCGCCGTCCACTTCCTCAAAATAAACCAGATACAGCACGGTTCTGTAATCGCCGTTCAGTCTGTCCATGCATTCGCGCACGGTTCTCGCGTCCTCGCGCCTGTAGAATGAATCAATGGCGCTCTCATCCCAAATCTCTTTTCCGCTGTCCGGCACGGTGCGTTTTTTGCGCAGAAAATCGACCGCTTTATGCCTTGCGACGGAATATATGTAGGTCTTGAACGAGCTTTTGAAACGAAAACGCCCCGGATGCACGAGAATTTCGACAAAGGTATCCATGGCTATGTCCTGCGCCTCCTCCGCGGAGCCGACATAACCCTTGATAAAAAATATCAGTCTGTCGCGATAGGCGTCCATGAGCTCGTCAAACGCGCTTTGGTCGCCCTCGACAAAACGGCGGTAGCTACTCTCACCGTTGTGCATTGGATCAATCCTTTCGAGGCGGCGTCCCGCCTTTCACTTATATTGTCGCAGAAGTCTGCGGATTTTCTCACCTGTTTTGGAAAAAATTTTAAAAAAGCGCGGAGGTTCACAAAAAGCCTCCGCGCTTTGTTATTCAGTTGACTCCGGGCGCAATGAAGCCCTCGCCGAGAATTTCACCGGCTTCGGTTATGATTATAAACGTCTCGGTATCCACCTGTCTGATTATCTTCGTCAGGTGGGGCACCTCGTTTTTCTTCACGGCGCAGACGACCATGCTCTTCTCCTTGCCCGTGTAACCGCCCTTGACCGGCAGAATTGTGATTCCTCTGCCCATCTTCGAGGTTATCGCGTCGGATATCTCCTGCGCGTGCTCAGTCACGGCGAGCAGCAGCTTTCCGCTGCCCGTGCCGTAGAGGATATAGTCGAGCAGACGGGAGTTGACGAAAATAACTATGACCGCATACATCGCCGACTCGACCGAGCGGAACACAACGGCGCCGAGAACAACTATCAAAGCGTCCGCCGCCATGATGACCTTGCCTATCTGGATATGCGGGAACGCCTTGTGGACGAGCCTGCCTATGATATCCGTGCCGCCCGTGGTCGCGCCGCGCATAAAGACCACCGCAAGCCCCGCACCCGTGCACACGCCGCAGAATATTGCCGCCAAAATCTTGTCTCCCGTATAGGTCGGCATAAAGCTGCCGAAAAGATCGAGCAGGGCGGAGAGTATTGCCGTCACCCACAGTGTCTTTGCGACAAAGCGCCAGCCGATAAAAACAAGGGCTAAAATCATCAGCGGAAGGTTTAGCAGAAAGTTCGCAGTACCCAGCGGAATAAACTCAAAAAGGTGGTTGACTATTATCGCAAGTCCCGTAGTGCCGCTCTGCGCGATGCTGTTGGGCAGCGCGAACGACACGACACCTATCGAATAGAGCGAGCAGCCGACTATCCAGCATATATTGTCTATGACCGCGCCGGCTATCTTTTGCCCCGTTGTTTTCGGCGCGTTGGAAAACCTTTTTTCAAGGCGTCTCTTGCGGCGCTCGTAGGGGCTCAGGGTCTCTTTCCTTCTGCTTTTCCCTTTCATCGCTTCACCTCATCGTATTTTTCCATATTGATGATATGTTCGAACAGTTCCTCTATCCTGTCATCCCGACCGCTGAGATACAGCCAGCCGAAAAGCGCCTCGAGACCTGTTGCGCTGTGATATTCGGCGGAGCTTGCGCTCTTGGGGATCCTTCCGGTGTGCGCGTTTCTGCCGCGCCGATAGATATCCGCCTCACGCTCGGTCAGCAGCGGCGCGATATCGCGCGCGTCTCGCGCCTGAGCGGCGGCACAGACCTTCGTTGCCGCAAGCGGGTGCAGCTTGCCGACGGGGCGGTTCGCCTGCATGACGAGATTACCCCTGACGAGCAGATCAAACACCGTATCGCCCACAAACGCAAGAGTCAGCGGGCTGAGCAAATCCGGGTCTGTATTTTTCAGTTCTTCGCTTATTCCTATCAAGTGAAAAGCCTCCGTTACGGCATATAGTCAAATTCGAAATCGTATATTTCAACGGTGTCGCCCTGCTGAATCCCCATGCTCTCGAGCTTTGCGAGTATTCCGCTCGAATGGAGCACGCGCTGGAAATACTGGAGCGACTCATAGTCGTCCATGTCGGTGCACTGAAGTATCTTGAGCAGCCACGGCGCTTCGACAATATAAACGCCGTCCTCCTCGCGGACGGTAAAGCCCGTTTCCTTTTGACGTTCGAACATCTCGACGGGTATTTCCTGCGTCTCGTAGCGCTTTATCGGCGGCAGAGTCTTGAGACGCTTGGCAACCGCGTTTATGACCTCGGCCGTGCCCTCCTGAATCGGCGCGCACATGGTATAAAACTCGTAGCCGCGGGAGGTAAAATATTCGCGCAGGCGCTCTATCTGAGCCTCGTCGGCCATGTCTATCTTATTCGCCGCAACTATCTGCGGAAGCTTCGAGAGCTCGGGGTCGAACTTTTCAAGCTCGGCGTTTATTTTCTCGAAGTCCTCTATCGGATCCCTGCCCTCGCTGCCCGCAGCGTCTATTATATGCAGGAGCATTCGGCAGCGCTCAACATGGCGCAAGAACTCATGGCCGAGGCCCACCCCGTCGCTCGCGCCCTCGATAAGTCCGGGGATATCCGCGACGACAAACGACTCGCCCTCGCCCATGGTGACAACGCCGAGGACGGGAGTTATGGTTGTGAAATGATAGTCGGCGATTATGGGCTTTGCCTCGCTGACTACGGAAATGAACGTAGACTTTCCGACGTTCGGGAAGCCGAGCAGACCGACATCGGCAAGCAGCTTGAGCTCGAGTATGACCTCCCACTCCTCGCCGGGAGTGCCGCTTTTCGCGAAACGGGGAGTCTGGCGGGTCGGGGTCTTGAAATGGGTGTTGCCCCAGCCGCCGCGGCCGCCCTTTGCGGCAACAAACGAGGTCTTTTCGGACATATCCGCCATAACCGCGTTCGACTCCGCCTCGCGGATTATCGTTCCGCGCGGGATTTTGATAACAAGATCCTCGCCGTTTTTACCGCGCCTGCGTCCGCCGTCGCCGCGCTTTCCGTCGGGCGCGCTGTACTTTCTCTTATAGCGGAAGTCCGCAAGAGTGGCAAGATTGTCGTCGACCTCGAATATGATGTCTCCGCCCTTGCCGCCGTCGCCGCCGTCGGGTCCGCCGGATGCGACATATTTCTCGCGGTGGAAGGTCACCGCGCCGTCGCCGCCGTTTCCGGCTTTTATTTTAATTTTCGCAACATCTACAAACATATAGGTTCCTTTACTTTCGGTTTCTTTTCGGGATTATTTTCCCTCGCGCGCCGCCTTTATATTCTCAATAAACTTGCGTGCGGTGTCGGTGATTTTTTTGTAGTCGCCGGTCTTTGCGCCCGCCGTCAGCGAGCTGCCCGCGCCTACCGCCACTGCGCCCGCCTTTATCCAATCGGCGGCGTTATCGACATCGACTCCGCCCGTGGGCATCATCTTCGCGTAGGGTATAGGCCCTCTTATGGCTTTTATTATCTTCGGCCCGTAGACGTCGCCGGGGAACACCTTGAGGATATCCGCTCCGGCCTCCATGGCGGCGACAGCCTCCTTGACGGTCATTATTCCGGGCATGACGGCAACCCTGTAGCGGTTGCACATTTTTACTGTTTCGGGGTCAAAATAAGGGCTGACAACAAAGTTTGCGCCCGAGAGCATGGCTATTCTCGCTGTAGGCGCATCCATAACCGTGCCCGCGCCGAGAATCATCTGATCGGGAGTGTAGCGCTTTGCAAGCTCCTCTATGACCTTATCCGCATGGGGCACTGTGAAAGTGAGCTCGATAGCCGCAACGCCGCCCTCTATGCAGGCGTCGGCGATTCTGCTCGCCCGGTCTGCGCTCTCCGCTCTGACGACCGCGACAATGCCGCAGTCCTGTATTTTAGTAAGTATTTGTTCTTTATCCATTTTTTACTCTCCTCTCTTATCTCTGCACTCTTGCGCCCGCGCCGTTCATAACGGCCTCGACCTCGCGCTTGCTCGCCATTGAGGTGTCGCCCGGCGTGGTCATAGCCAAAGCGCCGTGCGCTATGCCGCAGTTGACGGCATACTGAGGCTCTCCCTCGGTCATAAGCCCGTAGATAAGTCCCGAAGCGAACGAATCGCCTCCGCCCACGCGGTCGAATATCTCGAGCGCATCGAGCTTCATGCCCTCATAGAGCTTACCGTCCGCCCAGCAGATGGCGCTCCAATCGTTGACGGTAGCTGTCTTGACGGTTCTGAGCGTAGTCGCAACCACCTTGAAATTCGGATAAATCTTGACGGCGTTCTCTATCATTTTGCAATAGCCCTCGACATTGAGCTTCTTGAGCCCCGCGTCGTTACCCTCGACCTCAAGACCGAGACAGGCGGTGAAGTCCTCCTCGTTGCCTATCATGACGTCGATATATTTTGCGATTTCGCGGTTGACCTGCCGAGCCTTTTCAAGTCCGCCTATGCCCTTCCAGAGCGAGGGACGGTAGTTGAGGTCATAGGAGACGACGGTGCCGTATTCCTTGGCCTTTTTGACTGCGGCTATAACGGTCTCTGCGCTCGTCTCGGAGAGAGCGGCAAAGATTCCGCCCGTGTGCAGCCAGCGGACTCCCAATTTGCCGAAAATATAATCCCAGTCAACGTCCTCGGCCCTGAGCTGAGAGGCTGCGGTGTTGCCCCTGTCGGACACGCCGACGGCTCCGCGTATACCGTAGCCGCGCTCGGTAAAATTGAGCCCGTTTCGGACATTTCTGCCGATGCCGTCATAGCTCATCCATTTTATAAACGAGGTATCGACTCCGCCCTGAAGAATAAAGTCCTCTATGAGCCTGCCGACCTCGTTATCGGCAAGGGCGGTTATGACTGCGGTACGCAGCCCGAAGCAGCGGCGCAGGCCGCGGGCGACATTGTATTCTCCGCCGCCCTCCCAAGCGGAAAAGGAACGGGAATTCTTTATTCTGCCCGCTCCCGGGTCGAGACGGAGCATTATCTCTCCAAGAGATATTTCATCGAACATACAGTCCTCTGGTCTTTTAAGTTCAAGCTGCATAATTTTTACTTCCTTTCCCTGCCGGCCGTGTTTGACGCGGGAAACCCGCCTATTGCCATACAGGATTAGTATACGACGAAAACTTGATTTTTACAATAACAAACGCTAAAAAGAACAGAAAAAATCCCCCGGTTCGAAAAAATAAGCCGAGGGATTTTAAAAGTATGAAATTATATGCCGCAAAGACTTACAGCTTTTTATAAGTGAGAACACTGAACTGCGCACTGACGGTGAGCGAGTTCAATTTTTCGAGCTTCTCCCTGTCCTGCCGAGAGGTCTTGTAGCAGTACGGCGTCATATTGAAAAGGTCTGCGATATCTTCGGCGCTTTCGAGCGTGAAGCTGTAGCACAGCTTCTCTTCGCCGACGAGCCGAAAGCCCTCCGTCTCATGCGGCGGAACTTCGTTTTCGTACGGTGCGTCATACACAGCGCTCTTGAGCTCCCACAGGTGCTTTTCGAGCGGTATCGCCTTTATAAACAGTCCGTCTTTTTTGAGCACGCGCGAAAACTCCTGCGGGCAGGCGGGCGCGAATATATTGACGAGCGCGTCGCATTCTCCGTCGCCCACGGGCAGCTTATATATGCTCGCAACCGCGCGTTCGACTCCGCAGCTTTTCGGCGCTTTTTCGAGCGCATATTTGGAGATATCCACGCCGAGCACATTCGGCTCAAGCCCCGCTTCATCGAGTCTGCGCTTAAAATACGAAGTGTACCAGCATTCGCCGCAGCCCGCATCGAGCAAGGTGCCTCCGCGCGGAAATTCCGCCGAAAGCGCCTCATACAGAGCCTCGCGCAGAGGCTCATAAAAGCCCTTTGAGAGAAAATCGCGCCGCGCGTTTATCATCAGGCGGTCGTCGCCGTGGCGCTTTGCGCCGGAGGAGTTGCTCATCAGCAGATTCACATAGCCCTTTGCGGCTATGTCGAATGTATGCCCCTGCGGGCACGCCCATATCTTCTGTTCTTTTTTAAGCTCCTGCGAGCATACGGGACAGCGAAAGCTCATTTTGCCTTTACAAGTTCCTTTTCCGCGCCTTTGGGGGCGAACATATCGTTGACGTTGTTCTTGCCTCTATGATGATAAGGCACTATTTTAAGTATGATATAAAACGGCACTGCGCCGAGAGTATTGAAGACTATATCGGTCATGGTGTCTATGAGTGCGAAACGGGCGGGATCTCTGGGGTCAAAGAAGGTTCTCGTGTTGTTCGCAGCCTGTGCAAGCTCATACGACCAATGCTGGGAATCGCCGCCCGCGAACTGATCGAAGCTGAACTCGAAGAGCTCCCAGCAGGTGGAGATAAAGAACGAGAAGCCGAGAGCGCAGAGCAGGACTATCGGCAGGTCGCACTGCTTCTTGTCGCGTTTTTGCATGGCAGTTGCAAGCTCATAGCCCATAAACACCGCCTCGGCGCCGCCGAGCAGGTGGAGAATCTTATCCCACATAAAAATTGTATAGTAAAAATTCAGGAACGCGCCGCCGAACGAGGCGAGCAGCAGACCGACGGAGGCGACGGTCTGGCAATAAGCCGGGAGCTGGCGCAGGCAGTTCTTTTCGGGCAGAGCCTGAATTATCTCCCACGCAAACATTCCGATAAGATTAGCGGTCAGCTGAAGCGCCATCTGCGTCTTCGGCAAGTCAGAAGGCGGGTTGGTAAACAGAAGGCTCACCATCGCGCCTATCATAATCAGACGGAATATCCACCATACGATGAACTCCCATTTCTTCGCGCTCGACATGAGCCGGCTGAAATAATTTTTCACAAACTTTTCCTCTTTTCTTTTGTTTTTTCCCTAAAACGCACGAGCTAATTATAACAACTGCGAATTACTTTTTTATTACAAATATGAATTACCGTTCTTTTTTTGTATTATTCGACAAAAAGCGGGGGCTCAATTTGTCTATTTATACAGTTTTCAGGCGAGAGCTTTCAGCAGACGTAAGAAAATATCTTTAAAGGTCAGCGCGCGCACGGCCTCCGGGGCTATAATATTGTACTCCCCTATTTTTTCGTCTCCGAGGCGAATCACCGCTTTACCGAGCACCTGCCCTTTCTCTACGGGCGCCTTAACATCTATACACAGCTCGACGTCGGTCTTGATTTTTCCCTCGTCGCCCTTTTTGACGAGCACGGACGCGGCTTTCGGCAGAGCTGGGTGAACATAGTCGGCAACGCCGCCTATAACAGCGACATCGGTTATCAGCGACGGGTCTATCCGAGGCGTTACAGTCGAATAATTCGCAAAGCCCCAATTGAGCATGGCCTTTGCGCCGTTGAAGCGGTCGTCGCTCGTCTGACTGCCCATAACTACGGCGATAAGATGCGTGTTGCCGCGCTTTGCGCTCGCCGAGACACAGCACCCGGCCTTTGCGGTCGTGCCCGTCTTTAGCCCTGTCGTGCCCTTATAGAATCTGACGAGCTTATTCGTGTTGACAAGCTCCGTGGCGCCGCCGCGCAGGGAGTCCATCCATATGGTCGTATATTTTGTTATTCTCTCGTGCTTTAGCAGCTCGCGCGACATTATCGCAACATCCATGGCGGTCGTCAGATGCGTTGTAGTCGTATCGTCGAGCCCCGTACAGTTATCGAAATGGGTATTTTTCATGCCGAGCTGACGGGCGCGCTCGTTTATCATCGCGGTAAAAGCCTCGTCGCTGCCCGCCAGCAGCTCACCCAGAGCGGTGCAGGCGTCGTTGGCGCTGTAGACGGCAGTCGCCTTGAGCAGCTCCTCGACAGTCATCTGCTCGCCCTCCTTGAGCCATATCTGCGAGCCGCCCTTGGACGCGGCGGAGGATGAGGCGGTGACGGTGTCGCCGAGGGTTATCTTGCCGCTGTCGAGCGCTTCGGTCACGAGCAGCAGCGTCATTATTTTTGTGACCGACGCGGGATAGAGCTTCTCGTCGGCGTTCATGCTCATGAGGACTTTACCCGTGCCGACATCCATGAGCACCGCCGCCTTCGCCTTGACGGTGACGGGCATGGGCTCATCGGCAAAGCCGACGCAGCAGCAGGAGAGCGTCAGCAGCAGGACGAGCGCGGCGCACAGAGCGGTTTTAAGCTTACGGTTCATAACATCATCTCCCGAAAATCAAAAGCAAATATAATCAGCATTAAAGATATATGCCGCCCGACCGCTTCTTAGCCCGTCGGACTTGCACAAGAGCGCGAAATGCTGTATAATTTCACTGCAAAACTCAAGGAAGGGCGGCTTTTGCCGCGGTGATGATATGAAGGTCGCATTCTGCACCCTCGGGTGCAAGGTCAATCAATATGAATCGCAGTCCATGGAGCAGGCGCTGATAAAGCGCGGCTTCGAATGCGTCGGGGCTAACGAGGACGCGGATGTCTACATAGTAAACTCCTGCACCGTAACCGCCGAGAGCGACCGCAAAACGAGACAGAATGTGCGCCATCTCAAAAAGCTGCACCCTGACGCCGTGATAGTGCTCACGGGCTGTATGCCGCAGGCGTTCCCCGAGGACGCGCGGCTGCTGACTCAGGCGGATATTGTCACGGGCAACCGCTCGAACAGGCAGATTCACGACATGATAGACGAATTTTTCCGCACGCGCGAGAGAATAGTGCGTATCTCACAGCACGAAAACGGCGAAAAATTCTCCGGCGAGCTGATAGAGGACTTCCGCGAGCGCACGAGGGCGACGGTCAAAATTGAGGACGGCTGCAACCGCTTCTGCTCCTACTGCATAATCCCCTACGCGCGCGGACGGGTACGCTCAAAGCCGCTTGAGGACATAAGAAAAGAGATATCCTCGCTCGAAAAGAAGGGCTTCTCGGAGATAGTCCTCGTCGGCATAAATCTTTCGGCCTACGGCACGGACTGCGGTTTGAATCTCTGCGACGCCGTGGAGCTCGCCGCCTCTTTTGACGGGATAAAGCGCGTGCGTCTCGGCTCTCTCGAGCCCGACCACATGACCCCGGAAGTTACAAAAAGGCTCGCCGAATGCAAAAAGCTCTGCCCGCAGTTTCACATATCGCTCCAGAGCGGCTGCGACAAGACTCTGAAGCGCATGAACCGCCACTACACCTCGGCCGAATACGAGGAGCTTTGCAGGAGGCTCAGAGACGAGTTTGAGGACGCGACGCTGACCACCGACGTTATGGTCGGCTTCTCGGGCGAGACGCGGGAGGACTTCGAGACCTCACTCGAATTTGTCAAAAAGACAGGCTTCGAAAAAGTCCATGTGTTCCCCTATTCGCGCAGAGCGGGCACGCGCGCGGCGGAGTTCCCCGAGGTTATAGAAAACGCCGAAAAAGAGCGCAGAAGCCGCGAGATGATAGCGGCGGCGAATGAAGTGCGCCGGGAATTTTTGCGCTCGCAAATAGGCAGGACGGTCGAGGTGCTGTTTGAGGAGAAGCTGCGCGACGGCAGTGTTCGGGGCTACACGGCGAACTACACGCCGGTCAGGGTAAAGAGCGGCTGCTCGCACGGGCTGCACAAAGTAAAAATCACCGCCTGCGGCGATGACCTGTGCGAGGGAGAATTGATATAACAAAAACGGCACCGCAAATCCCAATTGCCCGAACCGATAAAAGGCGCCTTGCAATAACATAAAAAACCGACCTATGATCCCACAGGTCGGTTTATGTTTTACGAACACCGCGCTAACGGTGCGTTTTTATTTGAGTATCTTTCTGAGCCTTTTGCTCAGGCGCAGACAGTAGAACGTAATGAGCTTTGAGAGCGCGTAATCGTAGAGCAGGAAGGTAACAATTCCGAGAATCGCTATCGCGGGTATCGCCCACTTGCCGAGGAAATCCGGCAGGTCGGGGTCAATGCCCATAAATTTTACCATCAGAAAATACGAGAGCGACATAACGACCGAAAAGGTCAGAATCTTTATAATATATTCGACTGCGCGCGGCGTTTTGCTCTCCAGCACGGCCTTGAGCACGGGATAATAGCCGAAAAAGACCGTGTAGATTATCGCAGACTCTTTATTCGGAACGACTGTCAGCGACAGCAGGGACACCGCCGCCCACACGCCGAGCGCCCATTTTTTGTCAACTTCAATGACTATGACCGCGACGAACAGACCCGATATCGCGGGGAGCGCCAGCTCGAGATTCGGGATAATCGAGACTAACGCCATCAGAGCGACAGACAGCGCCGCAAAGACGGCGCTGAGAGCTATTTTGGATGTTTTTTTCATTTCCTGTTTCATATCAATCCTCAGCAGCAAGGGATAAGGTCGCCGCCCATGCACTCGCAGCAGCAGTCGGCACAGAGCAGACCGGAGCAAACATCGCAGGCACTGCATCCGCTCGACGATTTGCGGGCGCTGCGGAAGCCGCCGTTCTTCGACGCGTCGAGGTTCTCCTTTGCCGCCGCATATTCGCGGTTGTTCGGGTCCATACTGCACGCGCGGTCAAAGTTCTCCGACGCATAGTCGAGCCAGCCGCGCCTCTGCTGAGCCGCTCCCTTGAGATAGTACCACTCCGCCGTGCGATACTGCTCGGGTATACCGTCGAGCAATACGAGGGCGTCCTCTATTCTTCCACCGCGTATCTTTTCACGTATATCGGACAAATCGGACATATTGCCCGCATAAGACGAGGAGCGCGAAGACGATGAGGACGATGAGCCGCCGAGTCCGCCTCTGAGCATGACTATCTGATCGTATGCGTCGTTTATCTCCTGCATTTTGCCGTCGTCCGACAAGTCACTGTATTTGCGGGCAAGCTCTCTGTAAGCATTTCTTATTTCTTCGTCACTCGCCGTGTCCGGCACTCCGAGCACCGAGAACGGATTCTTCTTCATTCTTCGCACCTCCCTGCTTCTTTTTTAATATCTCAGTCTGCGAAGACAGCATTCCGTCGCAGACAATATTTTCGATTATATCCCCGAATCGGTTGAGCTTCAGTTCGTCCAACGCATTTGCCGTCTCGCCCGCCGTGAGGTCAAGGCGCTCTGCGGCAAAATTTTTAAAATCCTCGCCCGAGACGCTCTCGGCGTCCGGGAATCTTGATTTGAGCGGATTGTACGACCCGCTCTTTATATCCTTTTCTATATCATCTACGGCATCGAGCAGATATATCCATCTGCCCAGAAGATAGCCGAAGCGCCAAAGCTGCATTTTGTCCTCGCCGTAATAGCCCTGAGAGAATATCGCGGCGAGCATCTTGCCCGACGGGTCGGCGGCCTCGTCGAGCGAAGCGGTGCCGGATTTTTCGATTTTCTCCTGCTCTTTCATTGCGGATGCAACGGCGCGGTCAAGCATCTCCTGCCGTTTCGCCGCTTTTCTGTGCATGAGCGAGAGCGCGGGCTTTATCAGCCTGCAGGCAAGGCGTTTGAAAAATCCGCCGTCCGCGATATCGTCGAGCAGCTTGTAATAGGATACGATTATAACCACATCCGCGCTGCGCTCAAGCTCCGCATCCTCGGTGCACTTGAGGCACTTCTTCGCGGGATTCACGCAGCAGCGTCCGTTTTCAAACTTCGAGCACTTCTCCCGAAGCGCCAAACGGACTATCGAGAGAAAGGTGAAATCATAGCTCAAAAGCATCCGCGCTATCGGGGTATAAAGTTTGCCGAGTACTCTGCACTCGGAGCAGTATACGCCTTTGTAGAGCTCATAGTCCTTTATCTTGAGCTCCGGCTTGAACGCCTTGATATAGCCTGTCATCTTCTTCCCCCGATAAGTCTTCTGTCTCTTGAGTTTATTTTATATCAAAGAGACCGGAAATCGGTTAACGCTTTGTAAACTTTTTTCTTCAATCCTCGGAATAGTGCTTTTTCAAATGCTTCACGGCTTTTTCGTAGCCCTCGAAGCCGAAGCCTATATATGTTTTAACACAGGCAGGGGTTATATATGAGTTTTCCCGGAAGTCCTCGCGCGCGGAAATGTTTGACAGGTGCACTTCTACAGCCGGCAGACCGACCGCCTTCAGAGCGTCGTGTATGGCTATACTCGTATGCGTATAGGCGGCGGGGTTGATTATTATCGCGTCAGCCTTCTCGTAATACGCCTGCTGAATAATATCGACGAGCGTGCCCTCGTGGTTCGACTGGAAGAATTCGGGCTCAATGCCGTTTTCTTCGCAGCGCGCGCGGATATATTCGACAAGGTCGTCATAGGTCTGCCTGCCGTAGATATCCGGCTCTCTTATTCCGAGCATATTCATGTTGGGACCGTGGATAACATAAACCTTCATTTTAAAGCCGCTTCCTTTCGGATTTGAATTGATTTATTTTGCGTTCGGTGATAAAATAGTTCACAGAAGATAAATATCAGTGGCCCGAGGGTCACTGCGGGAGGGAAACATATGATATATACTATTGAAAATGAGTTCCTTCGCGTCAGCGCGGAGGACAGCGGAGCGGAGCTTCGCTCTATCACGCTCAGGAAAAACGGAAAGGAGTTTCTCTGGCAGGGCGACCCGTCCGTCTGGTACGGCAGAGCCCCGGTGCTGTTTCCTGTAGTCGGTCAGCTCCTGGACGGAAAATACAGCTATAACGGGCGCGAATACGAGCTGGCAAAGCACGGCTTTGCGCGCCGCTCGGTGTTCACATTCAAAGAGCAGAGCGGCGACTCCATGACCTTCTCTCTTGCGTCAAGCGACGCAACAAGAAAGAGCTATCCGTTTGAGTTCGAGCTGCTGATAACCTATTCGGTAAGCGGCCGGACTCTCACCTGCACGAGCACCGTCATAAACAAAACCGACGGCGAGATGTACTTCTCCGTCGGCGCTCATCCGGCCTTCAACTGCAAAATCGGCGACGCATTGGAGTTCGAAAAGCCCGAGACTGCCCGCGTGATGAAGATAGACTCAAGCTCGCTCATCATGGACGGGACTTTCCCCGCGGAGCTTGAAAACGGACGCACTTTGAGGCTCACCGAGCATCTTTTCGACGAGGACGTACTCATCTTCGAGGGACTTAATTCGGAGAGCGTGCGCCTCATATGCGGCGACAGGACGCTGAAATTTACCTTCGGCAAAGCCCCGTATCTCGGTCTGTGGGCGAAGCCCAACGCGCCTTACGTCTGCATAGAGCCGTGGTACGGCATAAATGACAGCCACGAGAAAAAGGGCTCAATAGCCGAAAAGCGCGGCATCGAGAGGCTCGAAAAGGGCGAGACCTTTTCGTTCGACTGGACTGCCGAGCTTGAGGGCTGAAAAGCAAAAAGTATACGGGACTGCCGTTTTCGGCGGCAGTCTCTTTTTTATGCCTTGAAGCGGTAGCCCGCTCCCCAGACTGTCTCTATATACTGCGGATTTGAGCTGTCCGCCTCGATTTTATCGCGGATTCGGTTGATGTGGACGGTGACAGTGGAGGTCTCGCCTATCGCGTCGAGTCCCCATATCTTATCGAAGATATCATCCTTGCTGTAAACCACATTCGGGTTCGAGGCGAGGAAAGCGAGCAGGTCGAATTCCTTGTTTGTGAGTGTGACCTCTTTCTCGTTGACAAAGACACGGCGGGCGTGGGTATCTATCGAGAGCTTGCCGACGTTGATAACATAGTTGACCGGCTCCTCTCCCTTTGAGGTCAGGCGCTCGTAGCGGGCGATGTGCGCCGTGACGCGCGCAACAAGCTCCGAGGGGCTGAAGGGCTTTGTGATATAGTCATCCGCGCCGAGGCCGAGACCTCTTATCTTGTCTATCTCGTCCTTTTTTGCGGAGACCATGAGCACGGGGCACTCCTTGTGCTTGCGTATCTGGCGGCAGACCTCGAAGCCGTCAATACCCGGGAGCATGACATCGAGGATAACGAGGTCATAGTCCGAGCCGATGGCCTTGTCGAGTCCGTTTTTTCCGTCGAATTCTATCTCGACGGTGTAGCCGTTCGCTTCGAGATAGTCTCTCTCGAGCTCGGCTATGTTTTTTTCGTCCTCGACTACAAGAATTTTTTTGCTCATTTTTATCCTTCTCTCCTTTTTTATTTCGCCTTGGGCATATCTATTATCACCTTGAGTCCGCCGAGCTCGCTCTCATCCGCGCGGATGGAAGCGCCGTGGCGGCCTATTATCTGCTTTGTTATCGAAAGTCCGAGACCGCTTCCCTTTTTCGGGCCCGTTCTCGCTTTATCGCCTCTGTAAAAAGTCTCGAAAATCTTCTCGCGCTCGTCCTCGGGGACTCCGCGGCCGTTGTCCTCGATGCATATTTCAACGCGCCCCTTTTTGCCGTCTGCGACCGAGAGCATTATCTTTGCCGTCCCGTCCTCCGCGCCGTATTTGCGGCTGTTATCGATAAGATTGTTGAGCACGCGCCTGAACTGCGCGGGGTCTATGTTTATATTGGTATCCCCATCGCACTCGAAGTTATAAATAAACTCTATGCCCGCCTCGCCGAGGGTGTCCGAAGCATAGCACGCAAACTCGTCGAAGAAGTCCTTCGCGCCTATCCTCTCGAAATAGAACGGAATCTTGTCGAGGCTGAGCTTAGAGAGCATGGAGAGCTCGGAGACAAGGGTGTCCATGCCCTGCGCGGTGTCGTAAATAACGCTGACATAGCGCATTTTTTTCTCATCCGTATCGGCTATGCCGTCGAGTATGCCGGAGGCGTAGCCCTTTATGGTAGTAAGCGGAGTGCCGAGGTCATGCGAGATTCCGGCGACGAGCTGCATCCTGTTATCCTCGTATTTCTGCTGCTGCTCGACCGACTCCTTGAGCCGCTGGCGCATCTCCTCGAAGTCCGCGCAGACCTGCCCTATCTCGTTTTTCGAGCGGTATGGCACTTTATAGTCAAGGTTTCCGTCGCGCAGCTCGTGGGTCGCCGTCTGGAGTATCGACAGCGGCTCCATAATACTCTTGAGCATTAAAAGAACAAGCAGCCCGTTTGTTATGATTATCGCAACGACCGCAACGACCGCCGCTATTGTAAAAATATTGTTTCCTCTTATCGGCTTTCCCGTGCTGCCGTTGTACATTCCGGAGCTGACTATCGCGCTTAATTTTTTGTTGACCACGATTATCTTCACAACGCCCTCGCCCTCTATGGAAAAGACGTCGGTGACGACCGTTCCGCTGTCGTCTGAGGTTACAAACGGGCTGTTTATGTCGCTCAGACTCTTGCCGCAGATATCTATAACCGCACCGACCATCTCGTAGACGTCCGCTTCAACGGTCTTGTATATTATTTCGTCGCCGGCAAGGATCATGATCTCTGAGCCGTCCTTCTGTATCTTAGCGCAGGCATCGAGAACGGCGTCGCTTATTCTGCTTTCCATGCCGCCCTCGGACTTTGTTATTCCGGCTCTGAGCGGCGCGATATGCTTTTTGTCCATTGCGCCGAGCTTGTTGCCGTCGCTCTCGTCCGGACTTTTCATTTTGTCCTCGAGCAACGAGACGTTGAACTGCGTTTTGTACAGCAAATAAGAGCCGAACGACGGGTCAAATGACATTTTCGAGGTCGAAAAATATGTTATCGACGACGTAGTGATCATAATAACCGCAACGATGATGATCATCGGAATAATAATCATCAGCATATTCGACACAACAAGTTTATTTCTTATCGACGTATTTTTGAACACGGATATTCTCCTTTTTTGAAAAGGTTTTCCACCGCCGCAAACGCGGAATATCGGTGCGTCTGCGGTCAAAAATAAGCTCGGTGATGATATTGAAAAACGGGTTTCGTTATATCTTTGTCTTTCTCCTCGGTGCGGTGATATATAACCTCATCGAGGTGATTTTTCGCGGCTACACGCACTGGTCGATGTCCCTGGCGGGCGGCTCGGTGCTGCTGATTTTCTATATTCTGAGCGACTGGCTCGCGGCACTGCACCCTGTTATCGGCGGCCTGACGGGTGCGCTCGTTATAACCTGCGTTGAGCTTACCGTCGGAGTGATATTCAATATCCTGCTCGAAAAAAACGTCTGGGATTATTCGCATATACCGCTGAATTTTCTCGGACAAATCTGCCTGCCGTTTTCGGGGGCGTGGTTTATGCTCTATTTTCCTGCGGAATATCTCTGCCTCGCGCTCAAAAGAAAACTGGAGCCGAAATCAGTTTGAGGCTATGTAATCGGCTATTCCGTCCACCGTCGCCTGGGCGAGCTTCTCCTGGACGGAATCCGACCAGAGGAGCTTGCACTCGCTGATGTTGCTGACAAAGCCGTATTCTATGAGTACTGCGGGGCACTCCTCTATCCTCGTCACGCGGAAGGGATACATATTCGTGCCGCGGTCTATCTTTTTGAGCGTGGCGGAGCTTGCCGATGAATATATGCTGTTCTTATATGCCGAGACTATACGCTTATGCACTGCGGACGCCAGCGGGAACGAATATGCCTGATAGTAATATGCGCTCGTTCCCATCGGGCTCGCGCTCTCGCTCGAGTCGCAGTGGACGGCGATAAACATATCGGGATTCTTCTTTCTGCCCATGGCTGCGCGGTTGTCGAGGGAGACATATGTATCGTCCGACCTTGTCATAATGACCGTTGCGCCGCGCGCTTCAAGCTTCGCCTTTATCTTTTTGGCGAGGAGCAGGTTTATCTGCTTCTCGTATTTTTTCGAGCTGCTGGGGTTATAGGCGCATATTGCGCCGGAGTCGTTGCCGCCGTGACCCGCGTCTATCATAATGACGCTTCCTTTGAGCGAAGCGGAGGGCTTCGCCTTGACCTTGAGGGTGAGACAGCCGTCGGAGGTATAGCCTATAGAATAGCCGTAGAATTTGCCGGGATTTCTGAGCGTCAGACGCAGAGTCAGAGTCTTTGCCTTAGTGTCCGGTATCCACGAGGCGGCGGAGACTATCTTGCTGCCCGAAACGCTGACCTTTCCCTCGACATTTCCGGAATGGCTGAAGGTGAGGTCGAGATATTTTCCGTTGAACGCGGTCACGGCATAGAGCGAGCCGCCGGACGCCTGAGACGACGGGAGATACGATTGATTCTTTACGGCGACATTAAACGGCACCTTCCAGGTGAGCCCGAACTTAATCGTTGTCGCGTCGGAATTTGAAGAGCTTGCGACAACGGAAACCTTGTTCTGCGGAAGATTATAGCCCTTTGATATAAGCTTAGTCTTGCTCACGAGCACGTTCTTGCCGCTTGCAAGGCGGTAATATCTGCTTCCGCCGTAGGTATATTCGCTAGAAATATAGTCAAACGTGCCCGCCGGGAGCGGAGAGCTGAACGGCACGCAGTCATCGACAACATTCGCGGGCATAGTCTCGCACAGCGAAATTATCTCGCACATCTTCGACCTGCCCGAAACGCCCGCGTAGGCGTAGGGGGTGAGCATCTTCGACGGGTCAAAATCGACGCTGCCGCCCGTGCTCGGAGACTCCGTTGTGTCGGAGGGCTTGGACGGATCCGACGGAAAGTCGGGATTCGAGGGAGATGTAGTATCCGAAGGCTTTTCGGTCGACGGATGCTCTGTCGAGTCCGGCTGAGCAGGCTCCGGCTCGGGAGTCGGGATAACCGCGCTGACGCTGACGCTCGCGCCGCTCGCAGTGGCGGAGAGTCCGTTGAAGCTTGCGTATACTTTGATGCGTCCGAGGGACTGAACCTTTGAGGTGCTCTTGGGAATTGATATCTTTCCGCTGTAGACGGCGAAATCCGAGGTTTCGTCAAGCTTCGTGCCGTTTTCGTCCTGAACAAAATTCGACTGCTGCTTGAGCTTCACCTTTGTGCCGCCGAGGCTCGCCGTAACATCGGCGCCCTTGAGCGCGGTTGCGGTGACGGTGATGCTGCTCCCGCCCGGAACCTCCATGGATTGGGTCGGGGTTATCGAATCAAGTATTTTTATTTCATATGTGACGGTATATTTATATGTTTTGTCCTTGTGCTCAAAGCTGAACTCGTTCTTTCCGACCTTGAGCTCCGTCTCAAAGGAGAAGTCGCCGTTGGTCTCGCGCTTGACATCCTTTCCGTTGAGCTTCAAGGGGCTGAGCGGGCTGCTCGAGCCCGTAAAGGTTATTTTGGACTCGTTGGTAGTTCTTGTGCTGCCGCTGAAGTTTCTCAGCTCAAAATCCTTTTCAAGCTCCTCGCGGGTCTGCTCCGCCATATATTTGAGAATCGCCGAGGCAAACGAGCTGTCCGACGAAAAGAGCTCATAGTCATACATAACGGCGCCCATGCAGGAGTCGAGCGACTCGCAGGAGTCGAGCTGTTCGGTTATCATCATCGCCCCGTCCGTACCGCCGGACGCTAAGAGGTCGGCGCGCAGAGACGCAGCGAAATTAAGCCCGCGTGCGCGCGCAATGTCGTTGACCCGCTCGAGCGCCGAAGCATATTTTTCTCCCGCCGAGGCCTTGTTCGCGGGGAAGCTTATAAGAAAATCCGCAAATCTTGAGTCGAGCACCGAGGCGCAGTCCGCCGCATCGGTGTCATCGGCAAAGAGCGCCGCGCTGACCTTTTTGTTTCCCGAATGGAGGGCGCCTACGGCATTCTTTCTCTGCTCGGCGGTCATATCGCCCGAAAACGCCACGCAGTCAAAACCGCTTCCGAGGGAGGCGAGCTCATCCTTGCCGAACTCCGTGCCGCCGTAGACAAAGCAGATATAGAACCCCTGCTCCTTCGCCTTTTCGGCGAACACGGAAAGCACGTCAAGCTTGCCGTCCGTGCAGGCAAAGCCGCGCTCCTCGGGCACTTCAACAAACACCGCGTCGAAGCCCTTGCTTTTTATATTCTCCGCCGCTTTGGCTATTAAATCGGAATTTGACTTTTTGTCGGCCGAGGCAGAGAGCCCGAGCTTGTCCGTTTTGACAAAGACCGCCGACACCTTTGCGGGGCGGGACGAGACAAACTGAACGTTGCCGTCTGTAGTGCCTGTCGTCTCGGTTGTATCGGGTTTTCTGCCGCCTATAAGCGCCAGCATTTTATCCGTTCCGACTATGCCGGCGGCAACCGCCATGCTGACAAGCAGCAGGACAGCCACAGACATAATTATTATGGCATTTTTCTTTCCCTTCGTCATTTTTCTTCGCCCTCCGTCAGAAAAGTTTTTTGCCTAAAATGGTCACAATATCCCCAATTTATAACAATACTCTGTATATTATAACATATTTTCGAGATTTTTCATTTCTTTTTTTGCGTTTTCGTTGATTTTTCCGAACATATATGAATAAGAAAAGAGCGCGAACCCGCAATAGGCGTTGAGCGAACGGACAAACGAGAGCTGACGGGCTATGATATCCGTGTTTTCCGTCCACTCACAACTCCCCTTTTTGGCGTTTTTGTCCCGTGTTCCGCACTTGTAGGCGGCGAGTCCCCAGATTATCCCTACGCGCCCGTCGGAAATTTCGGCCCAGCGCTCGACGGTGCTTTTAAACGGCAGGATTTGATTCTCGAAGCCGAAATATATCTGCGGGATAATATAATCCGCATAGCCGGGAGCCGAGAGCCACAGCTCGACATCGGCAAAGAGCGCATTTTCGTTGCCGTCGATATTCCCCGCGGGGCTTATCGAAAAAATCTTATTGCTTCCGTAGCTCTTGACGAGCGCACAGAGTCCCGCCGCAAACGCGCTGACGCTGTCGCGCCGCCACTCGCTAAGTCCCTTTTCCCCGCCGTCGGAGACATATTTTTCGTATTCCGCGCGGTCTATGCTCCCGTCGCGCGTGGGATAGAAATAGTCGTCGATATGTATGCCGTCAACGTCGTAGCCGTCGAGTATCTCGCGCACTCCGTCATATATCAGGGCATGGACATCGGTGGACGCGGGGTCGAAATATATTCCGTTTTTAAGCCCAATAACAGCAGTCGTGCCGAGAAGCTTTCGGGCGGGACTGCCCTGCGGCAGGGAGTCGGTATCCTCGGAGGACGAGACGCGAAACGGGTTTATCCATGCGTGGAATTTCAGCCCCGCTCCGTGGGCGCACTCGACAAGTATTTTCAGCGGATCAAAACCCGGGTCGCTCCCCCTGCAGGAATATTTTGACCACGGGAAAAGCTTCGACGGGTATATCGCGTCGGCAAAGGCGCGGACATGGACAAAGACGGTGTTCAGCTTCATATCGGCGATATTGCGAAACATCTCGTTCGCCGCCTTGCGGAATTTTTCCTCCCCTTGAGCAGCGTCCGGCAGCTCGTAGCAGCTTATCCAAACGGCGCGCAGCTCGTCGGGTCTCGGCGTGTATTCCGCAGTTTCCGTCAGGCTTTTATCCGTCGTGTCCGACGGCTTTTGCGGCGGGACGGTGCATGAGCAGAGCAGGCAGAGCAGAAGCAGGCAGGCAGAAATTCGTTTCATTTTCATTCTCCTTTGTTTGGCGTCTGCTACATATCTATGCGTGTCCCCCGCAAAAAAATCGGGAGCCGGCACATTTGGCGCGTCGGCTCCCGAAAAAACATATTTTATTTTACGTTCCCGTCAAGGACATCGCGCAGGCTCACGCCGTCGAGATACTCGTTGATAACGCGTTCGAGCCCCTGCCAGACCGGGAGGGTCAGGCAATCCGTGCAGCGCGGGCATTCGTTGGGGCTGCTGTCAAGGCACGCCACGGGCGAAATACTGCCCTCGGTGAGCCTGAGCACCTCGCCTACCGGGATATCCTCCGGCTCGCGGGCAAGGCGGTAGCCGCCCTGAAAGCCGCGCGAGGCCTTTAAAACACCCTCGGCCGTGAGCGCGGGCACTATCTGCTCGAGATATTTTTTCGAGATGCTCTGCCGCTGTGCTATATCCTTGAGAGCGACGAAGCCGTCGCCCTGATTTTCGTTAAGGTCGATAAGCAGACGCATTGCATAGCGTCCCTTTGTGGAGATCTTCATTCAATCACCTCTTTGGGCGAGTATACCATAAATTCCGCTTTTTTTCAAGAAATCAGTCAATAACGACCTCTCTGTGCAGCTCGGACGAGTCATATATGGCCTGCATTATCTTGGAGGTGGCTATGGCCAAATCTATATCGGCGCGGTTATGCTCGCGGGTTATGACGCAGTCGACAAAGGAGTTTATCTCCTCCTCGTAGAAATTCTTCGACCTGAACTTCGGCTCGCTGCGCAGGAGCATACCGTTCTTGACGGAATAGAGGACAAATCCGCCGCAATACTGGTGTCTTATGCCGGCCTTGTCGCCGATGAAGTCTATATAAGTCTCGCTCTCGCCGATATTCTCCGCCCATGCGCCGTTGAAGCTTATTGTAGGGCCGTCTGTTCTGATAATGCCGGTGACGGAATCGTCAACGTCATAAACTCCGTCCATGTCTGCGGTGTTCTCCGCCCACATTCCCGTGTAGACATAGTCCTTTATGTTCTTGCCGAGCTTGCAGAATGCCTCGCCCGACGCGGTCAGGGGCTTGGGCTCGCCGCAGCAGTAGAGTATGAGGTCAAGATAGTGAACTCCCCAGTCTATGAGTGTGCCGCCGCCGGATGCCGACTTGCGCGTAAAGTCTCCGCCGATACCGGGTATAGAGCGGTTTGCGCGGAAGCTCGCATAGACGTGGTAAACCTCGCCGAGCTCGCCCGCGTCTATCAAATCCTTTATATGATTGACCGCGGTGCCGAAGCGGTTGCACACGCCGATGCTTAAAATCCTGCCCGTCTCATGTGCGACCTTCTGCATCTCGAGCGCCTCGGAGAGCACGCGCGCGGCGGGCTTCTCGCTGAGGACATCCTTACCGGCGCGCATGAAGTCTATCGCTATGACCGAATGAAGGTCGTTGTGGGTGCAGACCGAAACAGAATCGAGCTCGGGGTCGTCGAGTATCTCATGATAGTCATAGACGGCCTTTCCACAGCCGTATTTCTCCACGGCGGCATCCGCCCTCTCGGGGATGATATCGCAGAAATACTTTATCTCCGCCTTTTCGTTCTTCATATAGGCGGGGATATGCGCGGAATTGGCTATCGCTCCGCAGCCGATTATTGCTACCTTGATTTTTTTTGACATTTCATTTCCTCCGTTTCCGGGTTAGTATTATCCGTGTATATAATAACAAGATAGGATTAAAAAGTAAACTCCAACATAAAAAATATATGTTTTTTTATTTTTTAGGCTAAATCGGACATTTTTTATACATTTGTTTCTTGTTTTTTACAAAGGCAGGTTATATAATAAAATCGCGTAATTGTTTTAACTAATGTTTTTGGAGATGGTGAAGTGAGTAAAATATCCGATTTTCTCAACTCAAAAATCGTTAAAAGCGATGTCGGCGAAGAAACCGTACTGACCTGGAAAGAAACGCTCTCCTATGCCCTCGGGCGCGGTGCTCAGGGCATGAACACGAGCATGACAAGCTCGAAGTACATAAACTTCTTCCTGACCGACGTGCTGTTCAAGAAGCTCGAAAATCCCATGGGAGTCGCGTCAAAAATCAGGCTTTTCTGCGGCATCTTCGACGCGATAAACGACCCGATGATGGGCGTTATCGTTGACAAGACGAGGACGAAAGACGGTCAGATGCGCCCGTATATCAGATGGGCTCCGCTGTTCGTTTCGCTCGTCATGGTGCTGTTCTTCATCGGCAGCGCGGACGCTAACCCGATTTTCAACATCGTTTATACGACCTTCCTTTTCGTCATGCTCGACGTCACCTACACGGCGTTTGACATCCCGATGGGTGCTTTGGCGTTTTCGATAACCCCGAGCGGAATCGAGCGAACTAAGCTGTTCGGAGTCAGCTCCATAGTCCGCTCCGTAGTCGGCGCTCTGCCGCAGGTCTTTGTTGCGGGCGCGGCTCTGCTCCCCTATTTCAAGGATCACACCCCGCAGGCTTATCTGACCTCCGCGATAATCTCCGCGGTGTTCATAGTCATTCTCACGCGCCTGACATACCGCAACACCCGCGAGCGTGCGCAGCATCAGTCGGACACGCCGAGCGTCAAGGAATGCTTTGCGCTCCTGTTCAAGAACCGTCCCCTGCTTATGCTCTTCTTTGCGAATATCTTCTTCCTTATCTGCAAAATTCCCGAGCAGATCTCGTTCTACTTCGTAGCCGACCTCATCTTCAACAGAAAATACAACGTCTTTATCGACGTTATCAAGTTCCCCGGCTTCCTGCTTGCGGGCATTTTGGTGCCCAAGATAGTCGAAAAGCTCGGCAAGCGCGCGGACTCGCGCAGGTTCTTCCAAATCTGCTGCTTATCCGCTATAGTTCTTCATCTGCTCTTTGCTCTGACCACCTACGGCGGACTGATAAACAAGCCCGAGGGTCAGTCCGCGTCGATATTCACTGCCATACTCGTCATCCTCTTTACGGGTCTTACGACTATTCCGCTTGAGTTCAAGAACCTCATGCAAAAGGAGATGGAGGCCGAGACCGTCGACTACATCGAGTGGAAAACAGGCCGCCGCGTCGAGGGAATCATGCTCTCGATAATGAGCTTCACGGGAAAAATAGAGAACACCTTCGCCTCGTCTATAGGCATTGCGATTCTCGGCATAGTCGGCTATGTCAGCCACACCGAGGGCTCGCTTATTCAGAACCACAACACGAATCTTGCACTGTTTGCGATGACGACGATCGTCCCCGCAATAGGCTATCTGCTCATGCTCATCCCGATACATTTCTATAATATCACCGGCGACGGACACAGAAAGATGATGGCCGACATCGCCGAGCGCCGCGCCTCGATAGCCGCAGAGACGGCCGCCGAGCTTCAGAGCGCAGGAGAGACAAAATGAATCCACGCTTCGTTTTCATAGCCGACACTCACCACTTCTCGCGCACTCTTTCCGACGGCGGCGAGGCCTATGCCTACCGCAGCGGCTCGGATCAGAAGTGCCTTGAGGAGACGGGCGAGATAATCGACGCGGCATTTGAAAAGATACTCGAAAATCCGCCCGACGCCGTAATGATAGCGGGCGACCTTTCAGACGACGGCGAGCGAGTCTGCCACGAGGAATTCCGCGAAAAGCTCCGCGAGCTTCAAAAGCACGTTCCCGTATATGTCATAACCGCGACGCACGACTGGTGCTGCGACGAAAACCCGCGCAGGTTTACGAACGGCGAGGTCACAAACGACGTGGAGACCGTTTTGCACGAGGAGCTCAGCGACTTCTACCGCGAGTTCGGGCTCGATCGCGCGATAAGCTCATTCAAGACTCACCTCGGCATATATTCATATGTCGCGCAGCTTGCGCCCGGCGTTCGACTGCTCGCCCTCAACGATGACCAAAACGGCAAGGGGCGCGCGGGCTACACTCCCGACCACATGGCGTGGATAGAGGAGCAGATAAGCAAAGCGAAAGAGGACGGTCAGCTGATAATAGGCATGGAGCACCACCTGCTCATAGCGCACATCCACCCGTTCATAACGAGCGGCCACTGCGTCGGCGACCGCGAGGAAGTCGCCTCAAGGCTTGCGGATGCGGGGCTTCGGTATATGTTCGTCGGTCACTCGCACATTCAGCGGATAGATACCTTCGTCTCCCCCGCGGGCAATCCGATAACCGAGGTCAACGTAGGCTCGCTGTGCGGCTATCCCGCGCCGATAGTCAACGTAACAGTGACGGATGACAGCCGCCTGCATATAGTCACGGAGCACCTCGAGAGCTTCGAGGGCGCGGAGGACGCGCAGGAATTTTTGAGAGCGCACGCCACGCAGCTCATTGACCTGCCGCTCAAGGGCGCACTCGAAAGCCGAAAGGAGTTCGGCAAAAGGCTCGACGCGCTCGGCGTAAACGGCAAAAAGATATCGGCTCTGCGTCCTGTTGTAAAGCCCGTTGCAAAGCTGCTGCTGAAATCCGATGTGATGAGCTTTTATAAAAAAGTGAACCGCCTGACCTTCGGCAAGGTGCTCAGAAAAGAGGACGCCGAGGAGCTTGCGGATATGATGGTCATAGACATAGTTCACGGCGTCCTGCTCTCGTTCCTCGACGGCGGCATGAACCGCGTTGACAGAGACAGCGCATATTACCGCTTAGTTGCGGGAACTATCTCGATTCCATCTCGGATAATGAAAAAGAACTCGCTGTTCAGAAAGCTCAACGAGTGCGCCGATGCGATACTCACGGGCAGTGAGCCGAGTCCCGAGGACGCAATAATATAGAATAAAATATAAAAGCACAGGGCTTCCGTCTGATTCGGAAGCCCTGTTGAATTTATATTGTCGGTATCAGTGGAAATCCCACGAGTCTATGTCCGCATAGATATCATTGATATGATTTTTGTTGCCGTATTTGAGCGTTCTTGTGTATATCGCTATTCCCGAGCGATAGCACAGGGGCACGAACGGCATATCGGCATTAAACGCTTCGATAAAGGTATTCAGATCGGATGAGCCCGAAAGGAACGCCGAGTATGCGGTGCTCGCAGCGCCCGAGGTGTTGATGCCGTAGGCGACGCTGCCGCCGCTCTTGAGAAGCGGCGAAAGGCTCATATTATCGGTGAGCTTGACTTCGCCTATATACATATCGAATTTGCCAGAGGCTACCGCCGCGCGGTAATCCTTTTCGCCGAGCTCGCTGACCGTGACGGAGATTTTGAGCTTTTCGAGCATCTCCTTTATGCTCTGCGCCGCTGCCGCCTTGAAGCCGTTATCCTTGTTGACAACTATCCTGAGCGCGAGCTGTTTTTTGTTGGCGTCCGCGCGCGTTGCGTCGTTTTTCGAGGTGTAGCCCGCCTCGTCGAGCAGCTTTCCCGCCGCTTCGAGGTCGGTTTTTACAGTATAATCCTTGTCGGCGACCGCGCTCCAATCGGAATTAAAGGGCGTATACGCCGCTTTCGCGTGGCCCTGGAACGATTCGTCGGCGAGCTTCGCCCTGTCTACGGCTAAGGCTATCGCCTGCCGCACCTTCTCGGAAGAGAGCGCGGAGCTGCTCTTATTGAACGTGAGATAGACAAGGTTATTCATCTGTATATCCGCCACCGATGCGGAATATCGGGTATATGCGCCGCTGCGCAGGTCGTCGAAAGCGAAGCTGATGTTGCCGATGGCGAGAGTATATTTGAGCATACTCAGGTCCTTGACGTCGTAGAGCGTGATGCTCGTCTTTTTCGGCGAGAAGTCGCCGCGGGCGTTGCTCGCCTTGAGATAGCCTACGCCGTTTTCGGATTTATATGTGTATCTGCCTCTGCCCGCCGCGCCGTCGTCAGTCGAACCGCGCTTTGTGACGGCAAAGGTCAAGCAGTTCACGGCATACGGGTCATCGTCGCCGAGCAAGAAAACAACGCTGTTTCCGCTGACCTTGGCGCTGCTGAAATTCGCAAGCCGCGTTTTATATGCGGGCGACTTTTTTGCGCTCTCAAACGAGGCCACAACATCCGATGGCGAAACACTCGAGCCGTCCGAGAATTTCGCGGAGGCGAGGGATACGGTGAGGGTGCGCCCGCTCCGGCTGTAATTCGACGCGAGAAGCGGCTTTGGATTATAATTTTTATCGAGTGCGAACAGCCCGTCGTATATGAGCGTCATAAGCTGCTGATTGAGCATACTCGTAGCTGTAAAGGGATTCAACTTGTCAGCCTTTGAATAGGGCAGCTTGAGAGTCTGTATCGCTTCAACGGCATCGGACGGCATTTCCGTAGTCCCGTCCTCGCCCTCCTTTTTGCCTGAACATCCGCTGAATACAAAGGAAAGTGCAAGTATCAGCACAAGTATTGCCGCCGCTGAACGGATAAATTTTTTCTTCATACCTGTCTCCTCTCGGGGAATCTGTAAAGCCATATAACTTTACACTATTTTATCAAATCTTTGATTATCTCGCCCGCCATTATCATGCCCGCTACGGGCGGGACGAACGATATACTCCCGGGCAGAGCCCTGCGTGAGCTCTCCTCGGCGGTCTCCCCGGGCTTTATCGGCTGCTCGGGCGACCAAACGACCTTCAGACGATTTATCCCCCGCGCTTTGAGCTCGCGGCGCATCACGCGGCACAGCGGACAAACCGAGGTTTTTGAGATATCGGAGACCCTGAAGAGAGTCGGGTCGAGCTTGTTGCCTGTGCCCATGCACGATATCAGCGGTATTCCACGCCTCTGCGACTCTGCCGCCAGGGACAGCTTCGCCTGAACGGTGTCTACGGCGTCGGCGATATAGTCATAGCTGCCCTCGAAGAAGTCCGCCGAATTTTCTTCGAGATAGAACCCGTCAATGATATTCACCTTGCATTCGGGGTTTATATCCTTTATTCTTTCGGCTGCGACTTGAGTTTTTTTCATGCCGACGGTCGAGGTCAGCGCGTAAAGCTGGCGGTTGATATTTGTAATTGATATCTCGTCGTTGTCAACAACGGTCAGCTCCCCTACGCCCGCGCGGGCAAGCGCCTCCGCAGTATACGAGCCGACACCGCCGAGCCCGAACACCGCAACGTGACAGCGGGCGAGCTTCTCCGCCGCCTCCTTGCCTATCAGCATTTCACCTCTTGAAAAGCGAGAAAGTTCCAAAGCATCTGCCTCCGGTAGTTTCTTATGGGATTATTGTACACCATGGGCGGAGATTTTGCAATTTTTTATTGATAAAAGCGCGGTTGCGGTTGTTTTTTTGACCGCTAAAGGTTATAATTAAATGAATATAAGTTTAAAGGATGTCATTTGAAATGAAATTAGGAATAGTAGGTCTGCCGAATGTCGGCAAGAGCACGCTTTTCAACGCCATTACCAATGCGGGCGCGCAGTCCGCAAACTATGCGTTCTGCACCATCGAGCCGAATGTCGGCGTAGTTGCCGTGCCGGACGAGCGCCTTGACAAGCTCGCAGAAATGTACAATCCGGATAAGATAACCCCCGCGACAATCGAGTTCGTTGACATAGCCGGACTTGTGCGCGGCGCGTCCAAGGGTGAGGGTCTCGGCAACAAGTTCCTCTCGCATATAAGAGAAGTCGATGCGATAGTACATGTGGTTCGCTGCTTTGAGGATGACGATATAGTTCATGTCGACGCGACTATCGACCCGAAGAGAGATATCGAGACTATCAATCTCGAGCTCATCCTCTCCGACCTTGAGATGGTTGAGCGCAGGATAGACAGAGTCGCAAAGCAGGCGAGAAACGACAAATCCGCTGCGGCGGAGCTTGAGTTTCTCAAGAGGCTCAAGAGCGAGCTTGAGAGCGAGGTGCCCGCAAGAAACGTCGAGTGCGACGAGAACGAGCGCGAATTCTTGGCGCAGATAGCTCTGCTCACCGCAAAGCCCGTCATCTACGCCTGCAACATGAGTGAAAACGATTTTGCCAATAACATTGATACAAACCGCCACTATCTCGCGGTCAAGGAGATAGCCGCCGCAGAGGGCTCGGAGGTCCTGCCCATCTGTGCGGAGCTTGAGGCGGAGATAGCTTCGCTCGAAAAAGAGGAACGCGAGATGTTCCTGACCGATCTCGGAATCGAGAAGGGCGGACTCGACCTGCTCGTTCAGCGCAGCTATCACCTGCTCGGCCTTATATCCTACCTGACCGCCGGCAAGCCCGAGGTCAGAGCCTGGACGATAACCCGCGGCACTAAGGCTCCCCAGGCGGCCGGAAAAATTCACTCCGACTTTGAGCGCGGCTTCATCCGCGCCGAGGTTATAAGCTTTGAGGATCTCATTGCCTGCGGCTCGCTGACCGCCGCAAAAGAAAAAGGCCTTGTCCGCAGCGAGGGCAAGGAGTATGTCATGAACGACGGCGATGTCGTGCTGTTCAGATTCAATGTGTAAAGGAGTAAGCTATGGCTGAGGACAACAACATTCTTGATTTTTATCCCGAGGGAGAGGAAGAAGCCTGCGCCGAGGACAGCTACGTCACTCTCGTTGACGAGGACGGCAACGAGGTCGATATGTCGGTTGTCGATATCGTTGAGCACAAGGGCGAGAACTATGTTATTCTCCTGCCTGTCGAAAATATCGAATCGGGCGATATGCAGTTCGCCGTGATGAAGATAGAATACGACGAGGACGCCGACGAATACACCTATGTGACCGGCAACGAGCCCGAATACGACGAGGTTTTCGTCGAGTTCCGCGAGAGGCTCGAGCAGGAGCTGAGCATCTTCGACGGTATCGGCGATGAGCTTGAAAGCGAAAACGAGCTCGACCATTTCGACGAGGACAACTGAAAACAGATGAGGGGCCGCGTTGAGCGCAGCCCCTCTTGCTTTTACCATTCAAATGTCACGGTGATTCCGTTCTTTTGATAGCTTATATCATGGAAGTTTCTGTTTTCTATTCCCTCGCAGAATACGCGCGTCATCTCCGCATCTTTAAACGTGATGCTTCCGGTCAGGGTCAGGCTCTGCGGCAGATACACCGTCTTGCTGACGGTGAAGCCCGTCAGCCACCAGTGATACATCGGGTCGCGATGGACGAGCAGGTCGTCTCCGTGGAAGAGGTCGAGCGACATGAGCAGCATATCCTCATCGCCCACGCAGTTATAAAATGTTCCCTTTGACCCGGGCTCGCGCTTGTATATGCCTATTTCCGCGCCGTTTGTTATGACATATCTGCCCTTCCAGAGCTGAATCATCCACTCGCTGCCGGCGTAGTTAAACTTAATGCGCGCGGTCTGATAGTTGAACAGCGGAGTGATATAGCAGAAGATATCATATGCCACGGTAAAGCCGAAGTTTCGCATCCAGACATGAACAGGCGTTATGACCATGGCCTTTCCGACGTCGAAATCATAGCCTATGCCGACCATTCCGTTGTCGTCCTTGCCGTAGAGCATCTGGGTCTTTATGTTATAATACGTGCCCGAGGGCAGCTCCTCCGTCCTGCCGTCGCGGTAGGTCACGCGGCAATATATCTCATATGTGTCCTCCAAATCCTTTACGGGTACGCAGTAGAGATATGCCTCATCGATTATTCCGAAATAGACCGCCGCAGCACGGAAAATGAGCGAGAGAGCGGAATTGCCCTCCTTTGCGTATTTTTCGGAAAGCTCGTTGAGCTTCTTTTGAAGCTCGGGCACATTGATATGATATTTTTCGCTGACCTTGACGGCGAGGCCGTTAAATTCCGGCATACTCTTCATTATCAGCGCGGCATCAAGTCCCGAGGCTCTGGCGACGCTCGAGCACAGGGCGTCAAGCTTATCGTCGAGCACCACGTTGAACTTATCCTGCGACACAAAGTGGAAGCCCGTGAGCAGGTAAACGGCGTTGTCGATACTGTTGACATACTTGAAGAAATCCTCGGTTGACATCGTAGGATAGCCGTTCTTCATAATATAGCCGTAGATACCCGTCGGCTCCGCCTTCTTGGCGATCGCATTTGCGGGGACGCAGGCAGCGCACAAAAGAATCACAAGGGACAAGATAAAGCTCAGTGTTCTTTTAACTTTTTGCATTGTTTTTCCTCCTCATACTTTGCTTCGCCAATAAAATATTATCATAGAAATCGAAAATAAGCAACATACAAAATGCGCAGAAACGGGAGTAAATAACCGCTTCTGCGCTGTTTTTATATAAGTCCGAGCTTTTTAAAAGCGTTATAAAGCCCGTCGGAATTTATGTCGTCCGTCACTGTGTCCGCCGCCGCTATGAGGGCGGGCGTCGCGTTGCCCATAGCAACTCCGTACTCCGCGAAGTCCATCATCTCGAGGTCGTTGTCACCGTCGCCGAAGGCTATCGTCGCGCTCCTCGGCGCGTCGAAGCGGCGCAGTATCTCCGCCATACCGGTGGCCTTTGTGTATCTGCTGTCCGTAACCTCGCCGCAGCGGTCGCCCATGTTGCCGAAGCTGTAGCGCACGACGCCGAAGCGCTCCCCTAGGTCGGCGGCAACCTCTCCGAGTCCCTTGGGCGCTCCGTAATATATGAGCTTTTCGGCGGAAGTCAGCTCGGACGCACTCTCTACTACCGTAGTCATGCCGAAGAGCGAGTTTATTTTGCCGCGGTCGATGCCGTCGGCGAGATAGTGCGCAACTATCGCGTCCGCGCACCATTTTTCGAGCATGAGCGTATGCTCGGTCTGCACGCAGTAGGGCGCGTGCAGGGAGGTGAAATATCGGGCGAGAAAGGCCATGTACTCCTTTGAGAAGCAGTGTCGTGCTATGCACTCGCCGTCCGCCATAACATATGCTCCCGACGAGCAGACCGCTCCGTCAAAGGTTATCTTTTCGAGCAGCCACGGATAAATCTGCGAGCGCTGTCTGCCCGTGCAGACAAAGAGCTTGTGCCCGTTAGCCGTGGCGGCCTTCAGCGCCTCGAGCGCCGAATCCGCGAGCTTGCCCTGAAAGTCGACAAGTGTCCCGTCTATATCAAGAAAAATATACTTTGTCTCCATGCGTTCCCTCCGAAAGCGTTTTTACTATAATAACACAGCCCTAACTTTTTGTCCATTGCCGATTGAAAAAGCGGACGCTGTTATAGTATAATATTTAAAACAGGGAAATAATGGGCGGTGAAAACATGACCGATATTGAAAGAGCGAAGCAGATTTTGATAAGCGAGGGCTGCACCTGCGTAGTCTGCAAGGGCAACAGCATACATATAAGCCAAAAGCGCGGAGTTGCGCCGCTCATGGAGCTTCTTGACGGCGGCGCGGATATTCGCGGATATTCGGCGGCGGACAAGGCCGTCGGCAAGGCGGCGGCGATGCTGTTCGTTCTGCTCGGAATAAGCGAAATATATGCCGCGGTTATGAGCCGAGGAGCAAAAGCGGTCTTTGACGAGCATGGGATAAAATATTCCTGCGGCGAAGAGGTCGAATATATAGTCAACCGCCAAAAAGACGGTATGTGCCCGATGGAAAGAGCGGTTAGGGATATTGAGGACCCCGCCGAGGCGCCGAAAAAAATAAAAGAAACCATTGAAAAATTGCGAAAGGGTGACTGACATGAAGCTTCACTACATGGGAAAATTCAATCTCGACCCGAACACTCTGCCGCAGGCGGAGCACAAGCCCGGCGCAACGGAGTTCAAAGAGGCGGACAGCATGAAAAAGCTGGCTGTTATCGCAAACGCCGTCTCTTTCGTGATTTTTGCCGTTCTCGCCGTCGCGGCGTATTTAAGGCTGCCGGATATCACGCGCGGAAAATCATCTGTAATAGCCTGGGGCACAGCCCTGCTCGGCTCTCTGCTCATCCTGTTTCCGCACGAGCTGCTCCACGCCGTCTGCTTCAAAAATGATGTGTATCTCTACACTAATTTCAAGCAGGGTATGCTGTTCGTTGTCGGCACGGAGCCGATGAGCAAGGGCAGGTTCATATTTATGTCCATGCTCCCGAACATAGTTTTCGGCATTATCCCCTACGCCCTCGGCATGATATTCCCGCAGCTCAAAGCGCTGACCCTGTTCGGTATACTCTGCACGAGCATGGGCGCGGGCGACTACTATAATGTGTTCAACGCCATACGCCAGGTGCCGAAGAACGGAAGAGTATATATGTCCGGTATGCGGTCGTATTGGTATGTGGAGGAATAAGCCTTTAAAAACAAAAAATGCCCCGGCACGGATTATATTTTCCCGTGTCGGGGCATTTTCAAGAGAAGAAGTTAGCCGTTGTAGGACGCCACGTTCGTGATAACGACCTTATGACCCGTGTACTGCTTTTTCACCAGGTCCATCGCGATTCCCGATGTCACAGCAGAAACAATCTGCTCGCTGCGCATGTTATCAACAAGAAATGATATTTTCCACCGCTGCATGAATTCACCTCCCTTTCGCTTGTTGAAATGAGTATACTAAAAGCGATGGGACAAAATCGGGGCGAACTATCATAAAAAGACAGCTCACAATTGCAGCAATGGGACAAATATGGTACACTAATGCTGTTATAATACAGTCGAGGTGAAAGGATATGTACAATCTTGAATCAAAGAAACTCGCGTTGACACGCATTAAACAGATATTTGAAGATTACAGCGACTATGACCATCCGCTGACACACAACGATATAGTTAGTCACCTTGACCACGACTACGGAATAGACGTCGAACGAAAAACAGTCGGCAGAAACATCTCGCTTCTGAAGGAAATCGGCGTTGATATAGAATCCGACCGCCGCGGAAGCTATCTCAACAGCAGACTGTTTGAGGATTCCGAGCTTCGTATGCTCATAGACAGCGTCTTATGCAGCAAATATATCACCGCCAAGCACTCTGAAGATCTGATAAAGCGCATTTGCGGGCTTTCGAATATATATTTTCGCTCACACATAAAAAATATTTTTTCCGTTACCGACCGCTGCAAGACGGAAAATCCGTCTCTCTTCTATAATATTGAAGTGATCGACGATGCCATCGAAAAGAATCGACAGATAACTTTTGACTACAACAAGTACGGAGCCGACAAGCAGCTGCACAAATCCGCCGAGCACACCGCCTCGCCCTATCAGCTGATAGTTCACAATCAGCGCTATTATCTCATGGCACTGAATGAGCAGTGGCAGAACATAATCTATTACCGCCTGGACCGCATAACAAACATTCGGGTAACATCCGACGCCATGACCCCGCTCAGGAGCATAAAGGGATACGAGAACGGCATTGACTACGGCGAGATTTCTTCCGCGCTCCCGTATATGTTCGCAGACAAGCCGCAGACCGTCGAGATGATTGTAAGCGTCTGCATAATCGACCAAGTTATCGACTGGTTCGGGAAGGACATCCGCATATGCGATATCGGTGACGGCAAGTTCAAGGTCACCCTGCGGGCAAGTCTCAACGCCATGGAATATTGGGCAATGCAATATCTCAACTTCGCCGAAATAGTCTCCCCCGCCGGTCTGCGCGAGAAGATAAAGCAAAATATCGACAACGCAAAAGAAAAATATAAATAAAAATCGGGCTGAGCGCTTCAACATTGCTCAGCCCGGTTGCTTTGTCTGTTCAAAATTGTGCGTTTTTAAGCTCGTCTTCAAGCTTTTTCAAACGGTCGGTATCTGTTTTATATCTGGCGCTCGGATGATAAACTTCAAGCACAGGCAGCGACTTACAGGAGTCAACCCCCGAAAGGCAGTCCCTCACGCCCATCCCGCAACACACTATAATATCCGGCGAAATTATTTTGATTTCCCTGTCTATCAAGTCTTTGTATTTCTCAACATAGGCGTCAAGCTTGGTTTTACATTCCGTAAACCCGCCGCGTTTGTTTATATTCATGAAAGCCACATACCGCAGAGCGGAGATATCTTTTTCAGGCGTTTCAAAGTTTTCGTTCAGTATTGCATTGGCAAGAAGTGCGAGCCCCGAAGAAAAACCGGTTCCTCTCTTCTCTTCCCCGAGCACCACCCTGCGGCACCAAAAACCGTCGTTTTGAGCTGTTTCGAAATTTTCCTCGGCTGTCTTCTCTGTCTTATCGAGGCACGCTGCCTCTTTGGCAATAAAAAGAATCTTCTTGGGGCTTTGCATATACGAAGCCTCATCTATTATCCCGTCGGGGATGAAGTTATTCTTTGATATTTTGTCGTTGCTGTAATCTTCGGATATGTGACGTTTTCGCCACTCATCAAACAGTTTTTCCAACTCTGCGCTGCGGTTATCACTCATAGCCCTGCCTCCCCGTTTTTTATTTTATTATATCATCCCGAGCCAACTTTGTCAACGAAAGTTATGTCTGCTTTTTGGGTCATGTGTTTTGCTAAAATAAGAATCAAGAGGGGTGAAAATATGGCTGAAAAAGCAATTTTAGAAATTCCGGACGGATATAAAATCGAAGAGAAATCATATATTGTTGACCGCGAAACCGCATGCCGCATTTTAACATCGGACAAACAAAGGAAATTCACATATGCCAAAAAACGTGGCGAAAATGTTGAGCTCACGCAGCATATAATTATCTGCCCCGTCTGCGGACACCGGATGCCCGCCTATCCGCGATATACAAACGGTTGGCTGACGCAGAGCTCTTCAAAAATAGCAAAGACTCCGAAAAATGTCATCAGGCAATGGTGCGAAGATAAAATAAGCGATTCAAAAGATACTATTTACTTGAATTTCATATCACAGCCGGTGCTTGAAAATGTAATATACACCTGCCCCGAATGTCGCTGTGAATCTAATTTGTTCAGCAAAACAGTTCATTGCGAATTGAATCACAGGCGTCATAAGCTCTCGATATTCAGACGTATCGACGACACAAAAACGCTTTTATCCGTCTCATGGCTCAAGAGAACGGTGAGAGTGAATTTTCCGCTGTATGAAGAAATCACATTCAACTTTAAAAACGGTCACATCTTCGTGCGGCTTCGAGACAGAGACGCAACGGCACTCGAAACATACGACGTCACCGGGAAAAAGGAGCTTTTGGACGGCGGTTTTTTTGCAAAATTATTGGGATGCAACAAAAGAGTCGTTCGCCTTGTCAAAAAAATTTTTGTCCGCGAATGGCAGTCTAATCTGCCTTTTAAAACATCGGAGCTCAATCTGACAAAGTTCATGCTTTTAACCGAGTTTATAGGATACCCGAAGATTTTCTATCATTCGATACCGTACTCAATCGGGACACACAATGTATACGCATTATTTAAGAGCAGGCGCAAGGCTCTGCACAGCGCTCGGCGGATAGTAAAACGGTATGAATCCGTATCATGGATGAGAACAAAAAGCATACGAAAGCTGATTTTTTTAAATCCTGCTTTTTTATTCTACGAACATGAATGCGAGGCTCTCTCCGAAATCTTTGTCAACATAAATCTGTTCCGCTCGGTTTTGTGTATGCCCGATATTTTTACGGTTCTCGGCAGACTCAACGAGAATCGCGGCATACTTGACTTTTTGCGTGATTACGCCGCCGTTAAAGGTGAAATGTCGTTGAAACGCGAGATGATGACCTCACCATTTTATTTAAATGAGTACGCCTTCCGTTACGGCGGTTTGAGCGACCGAGCGAAAGTGCGCGAGAGAAAACGATGGAAAAACGGCATTTCAATAAAGGATATATGTAAATTTGACACCGCAAGAGTATCACTTCCCGTCTTCTCTTGTGATATCGGGATACCCGATTGCGTCGTATACGGATTTCATTTTTTCCGTCTCGGCTCAGAGAGCGACTATTTTGAAGCTTCAAACAAGCTGAATAATTGTCTGCGATTTTTCCCGGATCGCTCCGACAAGGCCGATGATAACCCTGTCATATGTGTGTCTAAAGGCGAAAAGTTAGTCGCCGCGATAGAGGTGCACGGCAAATCAATTGTGCAAGCTTCCGGATATTCAAACAGACCGCTTGAGTATGACCCCTATCTGTACAAGGCGTATACCCGCTGGTGCAAAAAATACGGCCTGCGCGAGGGCGAAATATGAAAGAAGCCCGACACGCAAGCCCGATTCACACAAGGAATAATAAAACGGTTCGGTGATCAACATACCGAACCGTTTATTCATAGCAACTCGCCTATCGGAAGCATATCTATGTCTCTGTTTTTCCCGTCCTTGAAAAAATCTTTTTTTCCGACGCTTTCATAGTCCCACACCACGGTAACTGTGCCGATGCGCTCCGAATTTTCGTGGACAAACCTCTTTATTATCGGCATCCAGTCAAAACCGGCCGCAGAAACGCGAAAAAACATATCGCGGCTGCCATCAATCGTATCATACATACCGCCCAATCTGGCGCGCAAAAATTCTTCATTAAGGGCTTTGATAACAGCTTCGTTCAAATCCTGTATAGCCCCGTTAGCCTGCGTAGGCAGCAGCTCGGCGACGCCCAAAACAAAATCGGCAGTCAAAAAATTATAGTCCTTATCCTCCGTATCGAGCAAGATCTTGCGAACGGTATCGCCCGGATAATCCAAGCTCTCGCCGTATAGCGATATAAGATTTAATATCAGCCGCTTTGTCGCATTTTGCGTCGTATGCTTATACAGCCACTCGGCTGCATAGAGCGTCTGCTCTACATCATCCCCGTCCCCGTAATAGTGGCATGAGCACGGAAACGCGCTGCCGTCCCGCCTTATCATCCACGCTGTGCTGCTGTCCATAACATTCCTCCTTTGTGAAATATTATAGCAAACCCGATGAGATAAAGTTGGTACAGGAGAGTCATGTGGCGCGGGCGACTACTATAATGTGTTCAACGCCCTGCGCCAAGTGCCGAAAAACGGAAAAATCTATATGTCCGGTATGCGGTCGTATTGGTATGTGGAGGAATGAGTAAAAACTTGATAAACAGTTAACCGAGCAGTAGATTTTCACTGCTCGGTTTTTTACTATGCATATGCGGATATTTAATCAAGGGATTCCAAAATTTTTTCAATGGCCTCCGCATTGATTTTCTTTCTGTCTCCTTTTACGGCAACAGTCATATTGCATCTTCTGAAAATATACTTTGCGGCGTCGATTATCTGCTCCTTAGTTACTCTGAACCTGCCGTAAAATGCATCCGAATAATCTATCGGCTCTGTTTTCAATATGTGATTATAATAAGCCATATTCCAATTTAAGTTGCTCGGCTTGTCCAAATCCAGTTCCCAATTAAACATCTCATAATTAAGATTCGCTTCAAAGTTAAACCGACCGTCTTTTGCCGCATTTAACAACTCGACAACCGTTTTGAAAACGTCCTCAATCTTATTTCTGTCAACTTCAAAGCTGAAGTTAATATTGCCTACATTGTCATATTGCTCAAAAGTGCTGTCGTATGAATAAATAATAGGATTGTCCTCGGACAGATAATTATACACCAACGCTTTATCGCCATTGAACAGCAATGCATAAAGTAAATCATAGACTCCGCCCGGATATTTTGAACAATCAACATCAAATCCTATCTGAATATAGTGCCAATAATTATTTTTGATCCAAATATTCTTTTCCCTATGAAAGAACTCGTTTTCGTTTCGCTACGCTCCACTCCAAAGGCGGTCAAAAACATCATTTATCTGACTTCTTAAAAAACTTACACACTTTTATTGACAAAGCCGCTTAATCGGTCTTTCAATCATTAAGCCAAGTGTATGTTTGATTTCAAATCAAACTGCTATATGCCTAGCAGAGCCTTCACTGTGTAGTGAAGAGAAAAATATTCCCTCCTCGATTTCAGAAATTACAAATCCACATATTGCACCATTTAAGTTGATGGTCTTACTTTAGTCTACAACAGCTACCGTAGTAGGATCGCTAAAATAATGGGCAGCTTGGGTGGTAAACATTTTTTTATAAATTCCTGATTCTTTTGCCATAAGGCTCTGATGTGTTCCGTCTTCAAAAACGGTGCCATTATTTATTACGATAATTCTATCACAAAAATGTGTTGAAGAGAGCCTATGAGATATAATAATTGCAGTTTTATTTTCAACCAATTTTTCGAATCCTGCGTAAATTTCATATTCCGCAACAGCATCCAGCGAGGCGGTTGGTTCATCTAAAATAATAATAGGGGCATCTTTATAGCAGGCGCGTGCAATAGCTAGCTTTTGGCTTTCGCCTCCCGATAATTCAACGCCATTTTTATCAAACTCTTTGCTATACAAAGTATCAAGGCCATTATCTAAAGTTTTTAGTCTTTGAGAGAATCCACTTTTTTTCAAGGCTATATTTATGTCTTCAGGATTTTCAGTTTTGCCAAGTAAAATATTATCTTTCAAAGAGAATGAAAATAATTTGTAATCTTGAAACACGGCCGAAATAAATGAATTATATTCTTCCTCATTATATTCATATATATTTCTGCCGTTGAGAAGAATTTGTCCCTCATCTGGAATATAAAAACGACAAAGTAATTTTACAAGAGTGGTTTTTCCGGATCCATTCAACCCAACAATAGCCATTTTTTCCCCCGCATGAATCTTTAAACTGAAGTCTTGCAAGATATATTGTTCCTTGCCAGGGTATCGAAACGAAACATGGTCAAATACAATTTCCATGCGTGATTTATTTTCTGACAAGAAAGGTTTGTTTTGATTTTCAGCTTCTTTTTTTAGAGAAAGATTCACGCAAGTTCTGAAATCGGTAACAAACGTTCCACTCTTCATTAAATCAGAAAAGGCGTTCGAAAATTGTTCGGATATACTTGATAACGATACGGCTGCGGTGATAACAAGCACGGCTTCGTCAATCTGAATAATGTCTTTATAAATTACATATACAACAAACGAAGTCAAAAAAGAAAATAGAAGAAAATTAATTAGAATTGAGAATATGCTGAATTTTCTGCAACTTAGATCATATTTCTTTTTTGTTTTTAGATACTCCGTACAATTTTCTTCTGCTCTGTCATAGAGCCATTCCTGAATTGCATTAATGCGGACTTCTTTTCCGTATATGGGGTTTTTAAGTAGCCCCAAAACATAATTTGTTCGTCTGAGTGGTGGGATAACAAGGTTCTTCCATTTAGTCCAGTTTAAAGCCTTTACTTTTTCGGATAAAAGGATCAATACGATTGCGACAAGCAGAGGAACAATCAATATCTTGTCTACAGCAAGAATGGTTGCAGCAAGACCAATAATTGTAACAAATGTAGAAATGGAAACAATTACATTTTCAAGCACACCAACGAACTTTCCCGGATCTTGTGCCAGTTGAAGCAAATCTTTTGCAAACGGTTTCTCCATTTCAAAATAATCCATTTTTATGGCGGTCATGCCTACTTGCGTGAGAATCTGTTTTTCAAGCAAATCCATATCTTTTCTTAGAATAGGTTCTATCACGGACGAAAGAATTTGCGTGATTCCAAGAGAGACCACAAGCGCTCCAACAAATATAGCTGTCAGAGTCCAGTTCTTGTCTATAATAATGTACTGTACGATATATCGCAAAAAAATTACAGTAGTTAGACTTTGTGCGATATCCAACACCACTTTAAAGATATTCAACGCATAAATCCTCTTATTTATTTTCCATATAAACTTTAGCAAAAAAAACAAATTGGATAAGATGGGAGTTTTTTTCTTGCTCATAAAACTATGATTCCTTTCTCCTGAAAATTAAAAGGCAGCGACAATCACGTTTTATAGTACAGGGATTGCTTCATGAACATATCTTCATAAATTCCTTGTTTTTGTAGTAGCTTATCATGTCCACCAACAGAGTCAATCTTTCCTCCATCAAACACATAAATAGAATCACAGAATTTTGTTGAAGACATTCGGTGCGAGATAAAGATGGTGGTTTTATTTTTTGTGAGTTGACTGATTTGTTCATACATACGCTGTTCTGCAATTGCATCTACTGCTGCAGTTGGTTCATCCAAAATAACAATAGGTGAATTTTTATAAAGAACTCTGGCTAGTGCTAGTTTCTGACCCTCGCCACCTGAAAGCTCAATTCCATCTTCACTAAAATCTTTATTAATATAAGTCTCATATCTGTCAGGGAGTAAAGATATCTTATCTTCAAGACCGCTGTCTCGTGTTGCCTCATCTAGCTTTGCTATATCATCTTCACCAGAAAGTATAATGTTGTCCTTAAACGTGAAGGAAAAAATTTTATAATCCTGAAGAACGACAGATATGATTTTTGCATATTCAGAGGAAGAAATTTCATTTATGTCTGTTCCGTTTAGTAGTATTTTTCCAGTTGTCGGCTGATAAATTTTACATAAAAGCTTTACGAAGGTGGTTTTCCCCGATCCATTAAGGCCAATGAGCGCTACCTTTTCTCCAGTGCAAATTTTTAAGCTAATATTTTGCAATGCGAAGGTATTTGAATTTGGATACTTAAAACTTACATCTACAAACTCGATATCATAACTACCTTCTTTTTGGGATGAAGTTTGTGCAAGAAGCGATTTATTAGAAGAGGTTACGTTTTCTAGATATGTCTCGTAATCTTTTACATATACTGAAAACATGTTCAGACGATTTACACTTGCTAACAGCCCTCCAACAGCCTGAGCAAAAGCAAGCATTGTCCCAATATACATTGTCATTTGCCCAATTGAAATAGAGCCATTATATGCAAGATATACAACATATCCATACGAAACGGCATTAATTATCGCTAATAAAACTGTTTCAAAAAAGTTAAGCTGGCAGAGTTTTTTTGTATGTGCACTTAACTTTTGATTATATTCTTTTACCTCTTTATCAATTTTATCGCTTGCCCATTTAGATGCTTGATTGATACGCATTTCTTTTGCATATTGAAAATCAATGAGAATCTCAAAAAGATAGGTAAGCTTTCTCTGAGTCTTGGAGATATTTTGGTCATATTCGTATTTGTATCGTTCTCTTTTTTTCTCAAATTCATAATTGCATATTGCAATCACAAAGAAGACGAGATAGATTAGAACATGCAGCCTTACCATGATGAAAGAAAAGCCAATGACTAAAAACAGATTAATAAAAAATCCAGACAAATCATCTGCTACGAATCCATTTGCAGTTACATTGCGGCGCAGTTTTTCTTGTGTATTGCGAATTTCATCATTTTCCTGGTCTTTATACTCCATTTTCACATAATGAAATGCGTAATCCAAAGCTGTATTTGCATCACCTTGGTTATACGCCTTTAAAATATAAGGGGTAATAGCGGCTCTGAAAATCTGAATGCCAAAAATTGCAATTATTAATATGGCTAGATGAAACATAGTCTGTCTAATTGATGACCTGTTTGTAATATCATCAATAAAATATTGAGGGAGAAGGATTGAAGAAAAGGTTTTCGCGATTTCAAGAATAACAAGAAAAAATGTAGGCACAAATACTGCGGGATTTAATTTCTTGGTGTATTGTAGCATAAAACGAATTCCATGCCAAAAATTTTTAAATCGTTTTTTCATTATAAAATATATGTTGCATAGCAGCATAAGACTAATCGAGACGTTTGGTCTTGTGCAGACTATGCAATCACTCCTTTCTGTTGTTAAGAAGTGGTTTTGTGTAAATATTACGGTGTTTCTGTTATCTATGATTCTTGTGAAAAATATGAAATAATCTCATTTGTTAAGTCCATCATCTGGGCTTCTTCTCCCAAAAGAAATGTAGGTAAATTAAAATGATCATATAGATCTTTTTTACATTCTGGAATGATTCTTTTGAAATAATATTGCTTGGACCCACGGGTCCCGCCCAGTCAAAGGTCTGTACCACGGGAAAAAGGCAAAGTGCAATTACTTCACATTCAACGGTTGATTCAAGAAATGAGATCGTTTTTTCAATATATTCATAAGTATCATTCATGGAAATACTTAAAATAATAGCATCGGGGCGCGTGCCCATTAAAAAATTTGTTTGAAAAATATTATAATAGTAGAGATGGTTCGGATAGATATTCACACTAGCGGATTGGGATCCAACCAAGATAATATCACACCGGGTATCCTCCAGTTTATGTATAGTTTCGTTTAGATATCTTATAACATCGTAATCGTGTATGCGCAAAGAATAAACACTATTATATCCGATAGGGAAAACATACTCCATTCCAAAAAGTAGTGCACTTGGTTCTGTGCCGATTTGACCTACCTTAAAGCCTTTATTCCGCAGACAGTTTCTCAAAGTGACTTGTAAAGTGAATTTGCCTTGGCGTCCTCCTGTGCCGAAAACTCCAACTACGGGGACAATATTTTCGTGTAGCTTTTCATATCGAAAAGGAGGGAGATGTTCTGGCAGTATTGTTGGACTTTACACTCTCTTATTGTTTTTCACGATTTGACCTAAGTCGTCAAAAGAATATATCTGCTTATTATGCCGTAGCGCTTCTGAAATCAGGTTATTTTTGAAGTCATACGATTTCATTTGCAATATAAGCATGTCGATATGACCAAGAATCAATGTGTCAAAGCTGTCCCAATCGATTTTTTCAATGTTCTTGATAATATGCCCTGAGGAGTCACTCTTGACTTCTTTGTTAGTGTTCTTTCCAACTCGCAACGAACATTTTGTATCATATACATCAGTGATTTCAAAGTCCAGTTTATCTTCGAATCGCAAGATACTATGCATTTCTTTGTTAAAAGGAAACAGGGCAGCTTTTTTTATTTTAAATATGTTATTGGGCATAACTGGAACACAAGTATTCGTATGTATTTTTTTTGCACTTACAAATTAACATCAATATCAAAAGTATTAAAGTTTCAGAAAATCAACTTTTATTCGACAAATTGATTATACCACAATCAATGGTAATGTCAATACACAAAAATAACGCAAAATATTCACATTGAAACATTAAAAAGTGTTAGACAAAATGTTAGACACATGGGAATTTCGAGCTATTTTAGAAAAGGGAAAAGCCCTGAACCCGTTGAGGCTCAAGGCTTCTGAGATGGCTCCCCCTGTTGGACTCGAACCAACGACCCTTTCGGTCAGAAACATAGTCGCCTTGCTCGCTTGGAGCGCTTCGCAATGCTCGTTGTTTCTTCCTGCTCAGAGCACCGCTTCATCTGCCGCAGGCAGCGCGGTGCTCCGAACCTTGACACGCTCCGTGCCCAATATTCAAAGCGTTTTGTCCAAACAAAAAGTGAAATCGTTCGCTTTGCTCACGGTGAAATAATTTGCTCTGCAAATTGTGATATTTGCCGCTTCGCATCAAGTGAAATGAAATAAATCCCTCACCGCCGCAGCGATTTCACGCGCCGCAGGCGTATTTCACGCCCGCAGGGCATTTCACAAATCCCGTAGGGATTTATTTCGTTGAAAAAAGCACTTGCATTTGCAAGTGCTTTTTTCCTGGCTCCCCCTGTTGGACTCGAACCAACGACCCTGCGGTTAACAGCCGCATGCTCTACCGACTGAGCTAAGGAGGAATGTTTCTACCGCCCAGTATTAGTGGGCGGTAACTTGTGTCGGCGTCGACTTATCTTCCCGGGAGGCTGCCCTCCGAGTATTGTCAGCACGAATGAGCTTAACTACCGTGTTCGGAATGGGAACGGGTGGACCCTCATCGTCATAGACACCGACTCTATCTTTAACGCTTTTCACGTTAAATCCATATATCATACATCGCTTGCGCGCTGTTTTTTTTGGTGACCCGTACGGGATTCGAACCCATGTTGCCGGCGTGAGAGGCCGGAGTCTTAAACCGCTTGACCAACGGGCCGTATGGTACACCTTCAGGGACTCGAACCCTGGACACCCTGATTAAGAGTCAGGTGCTCTACCAGCTGAGCTAAAGGTGCATACACAACACACACCCTGAAAACTGAACAAAGGAAGAAAAGTAATGAACGAAAGGAAACAAAGTCAAGCCCTCGACCTATTAGTACTGCCAAGCTAAACGTGTCACCACGCTTACACATGCAGCCTATCAACCTCTTAGTCCATGAGGGGTCTTACTAGCTTATGCTATGGGATATCTTATCTTGGAGGCGGCTTCACGCTTAGATGCTTTCAGCGTTTATCCGTTCCGCACATAGCTGCCCAGCTGTGCCACTGGCGTGACAACTGGTGCACCAGAGGTGCGTCCATCCCGGTCCTCTCGTACTAAGGACAGCACTCCTCAAATATCCTGCGCCCACGACAGATAGGGACCGAACTGTCTCACGACGTT
>ERZ827150.36-NODE-36-length-203665-cov-5.420721_pt1 | contig 203665 bp, 227 predicted proteins | sample MGYA00519779_ERZ827150 | MGnify/ENA primary metagenome ERZ827150 (study PRJEB31778, sample SAMEA3449267) | human gut metagenome | biome: human gut; feature: human-associated habitat; material: faeces | place: United Kingdom | collected 2010/2012 ...
GCATTAAAGCCAAAAATGGTGACATTATCCGCATAATTCCAATATCGACAATGCTGATGTAAAAAAAGGCCGGGTAGTTCAGTAACTGCCCGGTCTTTTTCTATACCTCGCATTACCAAGTACTGCAACGAGTACTGCAACGCCAAAAGTTTTTTATTTTCTCTCATTTTTTACACAAGCGGAAATTTGGCTTAACTAAGCCAAAAATGGAAACAGGAAGAAATAAAGGACGGCTAAAAAAGCCGTCCTTTTTGGTCGAGGTGACAAGATTTGAACTTGCGACCCCCACGTCCCGAACGTGGTGCTCTACCAAACTGAGCCACACCTCGATTTATTGCTACAATAGGATAACACAAAATGCGCGCGGTTGCAAGTGTTTTTTACAGAAATTTGTTTTGCGACGGGTCATAGGTCATGCCGATGGCAGCCAACTGGGTCTCCAGCGCCGCCCGGTCCACCTGCAAGTCTGCACACAGAGCGTCCAGGCTGGGATAAAAATCCCGCAATTTGGTATTGATTACGCTAAACAAAATAAACGGGTCTTTGGGTAATGCAGCCACTTTTTTTGCCTCCCGGTGCAGATTTGATTTTAATTTACCATAAAAAGCGGGAGAATTCAAGAAAAATCCCGCCTTTTATATTGATTATTTTCTATTTATATGTCATAATAGGCTGTAATTTTATATCCGGCGCAAAACGGCACTATCGCCCGTTGGCCGGAACAGTAGGTGAAATCATGACGGAAAATGAAAAAATCGCAGTGCTGCTCTTTCCCCATATTACCATGACCCCGGCGGATTACGAAGCCAAATACCCGCCCCGGCAGCTGAAAGAGGGCGCCAGAGTCAGCCGCTTTTCGCCCAGCCCAACAGGCTTTTTGCACTTTGGCAATCTGTTTTCCTGCGCGGCGGCATACCGCACTGCCCGCTGCACCGACGGCGTGTTCTATGTGCGGGTGGAAGATACGGATCAAAAGCGCAAGGTAGAGGGCGCGGTGGAGACCATGCTCTCTGCGCTGCAAATCTACGGCATTACACCGGACGAAGGCGTGATGGGTGACGGAAGCGAAAGCGGTGCCTACGGCCCTTACACCCAAAGTCTGCGCAAAGACATTTACCAGTGCTACGGCAAATTTCTGGTGGAGGAAGGGCTGGCTTACCCCTGCTTTTGCACCCCGGAGGAGTTGGAAGACCTGCACGCCCGGCAGGAGAACGAGGACATTAAAGGCTACTGGGGTCCCTACGCCCACTGTCGGGATCTGACCTACGACCAAATCAAGGCCAATATAGACGCCGGCAAGCCCTGGACCCTGCGCCTGCGCTCCCCCGGCAAGCCGGAGGGCAAGGTGCGCTTTGACGATCTGATCAAAGGCAAAATCGAAATGCAGGAGAATGTGATTGATGTGGTGCTGCTGAAAACCGACGGCATTCCCACCTATCACTTTGCCCATGCGGTGGACGACCACCTGATGCGAACCACCCATGTCGTGCGGGGTGACGAATGGATCGCCTCTGTGCCCCTGCACCTGCAGCTGTTCAAGCTCTTAGGCTTCCGCCCGGTGAAATACGCCCATATTGCCCCCATTCTTAAGGAAGAAAACGGCGGCAAGCGCAAGCTCTCTAAGCGCAAGGACCCGGAAGCGGCAGTTACCTACTACGACCAAATGGGTATTCCGGCGGCAGCGGTCAACGAATATATGATGACCATTGCCAACTCCAACTTTGAGGACTGGCGGCGTGCCAACCCCACAGCAGACCTGGCAGATTTCCCCTTTAACTTAAAGAAAATGAGCGTGTCCGGCGCCCTGTTTGATATGGCTAAGCTGACGGATGTGTCCAAGACCGTCATCAGCAAAATGACTGCACAGGAAGTGTTTGACCTGGCCCACGCCTGGGCCCATCGGCACCAGCCGGAACTGGCCGCGCTGTTTGACAGTGATCCGGCCTACGCGGTGGCAGTGCTCAGCATTGACCGGGGCGGCAAAAAGCCCCGCAAGGACATTGCCAAATGGAGCGATCTGGCGGACTACATCAGCTATTTCTACAACCAAATCTTTACCCCCTGCTACGACCTGACCGGCAATGCGAATCCGGCACTGGCAGTACAGGTGCTGGAGCAGTACAAAGACCTGGTGGACACCGCAGACGACAAAGACACCTGGTTTGCCAAGATCAAGGCGTTGTGCCCGCAGGTGGGCTGCACCCCCAATGTGAAAGAATACAAGCAGGACCCCACAGCGTTCAAGGGCCATGTAGGCGATGTGTCTACCGTGATCCGGGTGGCGCTCACCGGGCGCACCAACACCCCGGACCTGCACGCTATACTGGCTTTACTGGGGCAAGAGACCGCACAAGCCAGACTAAACGCCGCACTGGCGTACTACAAGGAGGAGTACCATGGCTGAGGAGATCAGAGAAAACTCTAATTTTATTCACGATTTTATTGATAAAGACCTGGAGGACGGGGTGTATAGCAGCATACAGACCCGCTTTCCCCCGGAGCCAAACGGCTACCTGCACATTGGCCACGCCAAGGCCATTTGCATCAATTTTGGGGTAAAGGAAAAGTACAAAGGCGTGTGCAATCTGCGCTTGGATGACACCAACCCCACCAAAGAGGACACCGAGTATGTAGACGCCATCAAAGAGGACATTCAATGGCTGGGCTTTCAGTGGGACAACCTGTACTACGCCTCCGACTACTTTGACTTTCTCTTTGACTGCGCCATCAAGCTGATCAAGAAAGGCAAGGCCTTTGTTTGCGAGCTGACGCCGGAGGAAATGCGCGCCTACCGGGGCACCCTCACCGAGCCGGGCAAGGAGAGCCCCTACCGCAACCGCTCCGTGGAGGAAAACCTGGACCTGTTTATGCGCATGAGCAAGGGCGAGTTCCCGGAGGGCAGCAAGGTGCTGCGTGCCAAAATCGATATGAGTTCCCCCAACCTGAATATGCGGGACCCGATCATTTATCGCATTATGTACGCCCACCATCACCGCACCGGCGACAAATGGTGCGTGTATCCCATGTATGACTTTGCCCATCCCCTGTCGGACGCCAGAGAGGGCGTGACCCACTCTCTGTGTTCTCTGGAATTTGAAAACCACCGCCCGCTGTACAACTGGTTTGTGGACGAGCTGATTGAGGGGCAAAAGCCCCGCCAGATCGAGTTTGCCCGGCTGAACCTGAACTACACCCTCACCAGCAAGCGCAAGTGCTTAAAGCTGGTGCAAGACGGCATTGTCAGCGGCTGGGATGATCCCCGTATGGCCACCCTCAGCGGTATGCGCCGCCGGGGCTATCCGCCGGAGGCAGTACGGGACTTCTGCGAGCGCATCGGCGTGTCCAAGGCGTACAGCGTGGTGGACTTTGCCCTGCTGGAGGCCTGCGTACGGGAGCACCTGAACACCTCCGCTCCCCGAGCTATGGCGGTGCTGGACCCCATTAAGCTGGTGATCGACAACTACCCGGAGGACAAGACCGAGGCCCTGGAAGTGGAGTACCACCCGGACCACCCGGAATACGGCAAGCGCACCGTGCCCTTTGGCCGGGAGCTGTACATTGAGCGGGACGACTTTATGGCCGAGCCCATCAAGAAATACCGCCGTCTGTACCCGGGCAACGAGGTACGGCTGTACAAGGCCTACCTGGTGACCTGCACCGGTTATGATACAGACGAAAATGGCAATGTGACCTGCGTGCACGCCACCTACGACCCGGCCACCTTTGGCGGCGACGCCCCGGATGGGCGCAAGGTACGAGGCACCATTCACTGGGTCAGCGCCAAAGAGAACACCCCCCTGACCGCCCGGATCTATGACCGGCTGTTTAACGTGGAGAACCCCAGCGACGACAGCGGCGTCAACTCCTTTGAGGAGAACCTAAACCCGGACAGTCTGACCGAGAAGCAAGGCTACGGCGAGGTGGCACTGGCCACGGCCAAGGCCGGCGATCGGTTCCAGTTTATGCGGGACGGCTACTTTTGTATGGACAAGGACTCTGCCCCCGGCGCACCGGTGTTTAACCGCACCGTTGCTCTGCGAGACAGCTTTAATATCAAGAAAAATAAATAAGAATTCGGGTGAGCACTTTGAGTACAAGAAAAGATATAAAAAACATTGCAATTATTGCCCATGTTGACCATGGCAAAACCACTCTGGTGGACGAAATGCTGCGCCAAAGCGGCACCTTCCGCCAAAATGAAGTGGTGGAAGAGCGGGTCATGGACAGCAACGACCTGGAGCGTGAGCGGGGCATTACCATTATGTCCAAGAACACCTCCATTCACTATAACAACACCAAGATCAACATTGTAGACACGCCCGGCCATGCGGACTTTGGCGGCGAGGTAGAGCGTATTCTTACCATGGTAGACGGCGTTCTGCTGCTGGTAGACGCTTTTGAGGGCTGTATGCCCCAGACCCGCTTTGTGCTGAAAAAGGCGCTGGGTCTGCACAAGACGCCGCTGGTAGTAGTCAACAAGATTGACCGGGACGGCGCCCGCCCTGCCGAGGTGGTAGACGAGGTACTGGACCTGTTTATTGAGTTGGGCGCAGACGATGACCAAATCGACTTCCCTGTGATCTACGCCTCCGCCAAGGACGGCTACGCCGGCACAGAGCCGGAGGTGCGCAGCGGCGATATGCGCCCGCTGCTGGACGCCATCTTAAAGTACATTCCATCTCCCCAGGGCGACCCGGAGGGCCCCACCCAGGTACTGTTCTCCTCTTTGGAGTATGACGACTATGTGGGCCGTATCGGCGTGGGCCGTGTGGAGCGAGGCAGCGTAAAAGTCAACGCACCCTATGTGCTGTGCCGCCGGGATGATACCCGGGAAAACATCCGGGTCACCAAACTGTACCAATTTGAGGGGCTGAAGCGGGTGCCGGTAGAGGAAGCGGTCATGGGCGACCTGATCTGCGTGGCCGGTATTGCGGACCTGAACATCGGCGAGACCTTGTGCGCCCCGGAGTGCGTGGAGCCGCTGCCCTTTGTAAAGATTGATGAGCCCACCATCAGCATGAACTTTATGGTCAACGATTCTCCCTTTGCCGGGCGTGAGGGCAAGTATGTCACCTCCCGCAACCTGCGGGACCGCCTGTTTAAGGAAGTGGAGACCAACGTGTCCATGCGGGTGGAAGAAACGGACAGTATGGACACCTTTAAGGTATCCGGCCGAGGTGAGCTGCACCTGTCCATTCTCATTGAGACCATGCGGCGAGAGAACTATGAATTCGCCGTCAGCCGTCCCCAGGTCATTCTGAAAAAGGATCCCCAGACCGGCAAGACCCTGGAGCCTATGGAACTGGCCATCATTGAAGTGCCGGAGGCCTATGTAGGCGCCGTGATGGAGAAGCTGTGCTCCCGCAAAGGCGAGATTGAGAACATGGACACCCGCTCCACCGGCATGACCCACCTGGAGATCAAGATCCCCGCCCGCGGGCTGATCGGCTACCGCAGCGAGTTCTTGACGGACACCAACGGCAACGGCATTATGAACCAGCTGTTTGGCGGGTATGAGCCCTACAAGGGTGAGATCGCTACCCGCACCCACGGCTCCATCGTGGTGCACGAGACCGGCACCACCAGCGGCTACGGTCTGTGGAACACCCAGGACCGAGGGCGGCTGTTCGTTGGTCCCGGTGTAGAGGTGTACGAGGGTATGATCGTGGGCGAATGTGCCAAGGACGAGGACATTGTGTGCAATGTGTGCAAGAAGAAGCATGTAACCAACACCCGAGCCAGCGGCTCCGACGAGGCGCTGAAGCTGGTGCCCCCTACCACCCTGTCTCTGGAACAGAGCATGGAATTCCTGGCAGACGATGAGCTGCTGGAAGTGACCCCCAAGAGCATTCGTCTGCGCAAGATGATCTTGGACAAATCCCTGCGACTGAAAGCGGAAAGCCGCAGAAAATAAATCAAAAATGAACGCAAAAAGGAGTGTGAAGTATGGCCGCAGGTCTTTATATTCATATTCCTTTTTGTTTTTCCAAGTGCCCATACTGCGATTTTTACAGCACCAAGTACACCCCGACAGCCGCCGACGCTTTTGCCGAGAAGCTGGGAGGGCAAATGCAAGACTATACCGGCAGTTTTGACACTGTGTACTTTGGCGGCGGCACCCCCTCCATCCTGGAGCCACAGGTGCTCACCGGCATTTTGCAGGCGGTGCGGGATCACTTTGCCATTGACCCGGCGGCGGAGATCACCGTAGAGTGCAACCCCTCCAAGGACCTGACCGGGGATATGGAGCAGTACGCAGCGGCGGGGATCAACCGGGTGAGCATCGGTATGCAAAGCGCCGTGGATCGGGAACGGTTCGCCCTGGGGCGCCGTGCCGGCAGCGGTGAAGTGGCCCGCACCGTAGCGGCAGCCAAGGCGGCAGGCATTACCAATATTAGCCTGGATGTGATGCTGGGCACCCCCAAACAGACCCCGGACAGCTTGGAGGAAACCTTTGCCTTTATTGAGCGTATGCAGGTGACCCACATCAGTGCCTATCTGCTGAAGATTGAACCGGGCACCCCCTTTGACCGCCTGCAAACCAAGCTGGCACTGCCGGAGGAGGACACCGTGTGCCAAATGTACCTGCAAACGGTGGAGCAGCTGGGACAACTGGGCTTTGCCCAGTACGAGATCAGCAACTTTGCCCGCCCGGGGTACGAGAGCCGCCACAACTTGAAATACTGGCTGCTGGAGCCGTACTTGGGGCTGGGGCCCAGCGCCCACTCCCTGTGGAACGGTAGGCGCTTTTACTTTGACCGGGACTGGATCTGGCAGGACGAAGGCCCCGGCGGCGACCGAGAGGAGCAAATTCTCTTAGGCTTGCGACTGAACCGGGGCATACCGGAGGACTGGCTCGCCCGCGATCCGGCACCGTACATTGCCGGGGGATTTATGCGCCGTGCCAATGGTCGCATTTCCCTAACCCCCCGGGGTATGCTGGTATCCAACACCATTTTGGCAGAATTACTGGACTAAGGAGGAGCCTATGTTAACCGGACTGGCAGGCGGCGCCCTTTGGGCGCTGGACACGGTCATACTGGGCATGGCTCTGGCGCTGCCGGTGTTTACCGGCGACCCCAGAGCAGCGATACTGGCGCCCTTTGCCAGCACCTTTTTGCACGACCTGTGCTCTTCCCTGTGGATGCTGGGCTATACCGGGCTGCGCCGCCAATACAAGGCAGTATGGCAAGCGCTACGCACCCGGGGTGGCCGCTTTGTGGCGCTGGGCGCACTACTGGGCGGCCCGGTGGGTATGACCGGCTATGTGCTGGCCATCAACGCCATCGGCCCGGCGTACACCGCCATTATCTCCGCACTGTACCCGGCCCTGGGCACGGTGCTGGCACACTTTTTCTTAAAGGAAAAATTGCGCCCTACCGGCCTGATCGGTCTGGCGCTGAGTATTGGCGGAGTGATCGCTTTGGGCTATACCCCCGGCGTGGCGCTGCCAAAGGGACATCTACTGGGCTTTGGCTGCGCACTGCTGTGCTGTATCGGCTGGGCAGCAGAGGGGGTCATCTGCACCTACGGACTGCAAAGCAGCACCGTCACCAACGCCCAGGCGCTGCAAATCCGCCAGCCGGTGTCGGCGCTGACCTATGCCATTGTTTTGCTGCCGGCCTGCAAGGGCTGGGGCTTTACCGCCGGGCTGTTTGGCACGCGGGCACTGTGGATCATCGCCCTGTCCGCCCTGTGCGGCACCGCCTCTTATCTGTGCTACTACAAGGCGCTGGGCAAGCTGGGTACCGGCAAGGCCATGCCCCTGAACATTACTTACGCCGCCTGGTCGCTGCCGTTCTCTTACCTGCTTTTGCACCAGGTACCCGGCACCAAGGACATACTCTGCGCCCTGGTGGTCCTGCTGGGTGCGCTGCTGGCCGCTTACGAAAAGCCGCAAAAATTGGAAAAATCAAATAACCGATGAGCGGAAAAAACGGGCATACTAAAACCGAAGGAGGTTTTCAGTATGCCCGATTTATTTCATTTAACGCCGGAAATGAACCAATACTTTAACGCCCTGCCGGAGAGCGTAAAAGAGAATATCATTCAATCCGGCGCCAAGATCAATTCCCTGGAGGACCTAAAGGCTGTGGCGGCACAGCTGTGCAACCATGCAGAATAACCGCCACTTTCCCCAAACGGAAAACAGCCTGAATAACTGGGACGCGCCGGTGCGCCACGCACCCGGCCGTTACCGGGATTATCGCGAGAAGTACGCCCTGACCGCCGGCGAGGTCACCGCCCGCTACTGCGAAAATATTACCAACCCCACCGTCCAGCCGGACGGCAAAACAGAAATGCACACCCCCATTCCGGATGTGGCCCATGTGGAGCAAAGCAAAGCCTATCAAGAAGAAAATCAGTTGTAACCAAATCAGCGGACGGCAGTTTTCTGCCGTCTATTTTTATACCTTTTCATCGAATTTTGTAGATTTATAGGATATTTTTGGCGTATTTTCCCATTTTGCCACACTATATTATAGAAGAAACTTTTCAATTTGCATGGAAAGGACGGATCCCATGAAAAAATGCTTGCGCTGTCAAATGCGGCTGCTGGTGCGGTCGCCGGGCTTTTGGGTCGCTATGGCCTTTGGGGTGTTGTATGCCGTGGGCTACTTTGTGGCCATGTGCCTACGCAACATGCACTTGGACGCCATTGCCCAGCCCACGCCGTACAGTGCGTATTCTACTCACGGATTCAGTTTTACCGCACCGTACTTTATGTATCTGTTTCCGATTTTGGCCTGCATTTCTTTTTCAGACAGTTCTCTGTATGAGCGCAACAATCACCTACTGGCGCCGCTGCTGGGCAAAATGGGCATTGGCCGTTACTATCGCTCCAAACTGGTTGCCGTCTTTTGCGGCGGCTTTTTACCTATATTTGCCACCCAGGCGCTGAATATGGGGCTGTGCCTGATCGCCTTTCCCTTAAACGGCACCCAGCGCTACGGCTGGGATCTGTTTCAAGACTATACATACTGGTATCATGTCAGTGACCCGCACTTCTTTTTCCAGCATCTGTATCTGTACTCGCCTTATCTGTACTATCTGCTTTATATGCTGCTGTCCGCCCTGGTCGCCGGGTTGTTTGCGGTGGCAGCCTGGCAATTTTCCTTTTTCGTTCGCAACCGCATTTTTACCTATACCATCATGTTTTTGGTGGTACAGGGCATTGAATATCTGCTGATCTTAACGCCGGATTGGCCGCTGAATATTCTCAGCTATCTATACGGGATGAACCCCACCGTCCCGACCCCTGCCGGTTTTGCCATCTGTATGGCCTTTTACCTGGCGCTGGCATTCCTACCGGCGTTGATCGTACCAAAGAAATTGAGGAACTGCTTATGAAGCGCACCCTTGCCTACAACCGATACCCGCTGGTCATCTGCACACTGGGGCTGCTGCTGGGCGGACTGCACAGTCTGTTCCAGCTGCACCAGACCCCTGCGGGTACCTGGACTGCGGCCTATCTGACCGCCCGGGAGGGAACGGAGCTGATGCTGACGGAGAACAGCACCGATCCCCAAGTGCTGCGCAGTCTGCTGCACCTGCTCATCGGCGTGCCCCTGCTGGGCGGGCTGTTCAGCCGGGGCTACGCAGTTAAAGGGATCTTTGCCGCCACCCGTCGCGGGCGTTATCTGCACTTTTACCGGGCAGAAATGGGGCGACTGCTGACAGTGACTCTGCTGTACAACCTGCTGTATTGCGGTGCCCAGGCGCTGTGTGCCACGGTGGCCGTCCACGCCCTGCCTGCCGGTGCCGCAGTTCGACTAATAGGGATCAGCCTGTTTAGCGACACGCTGGTGCTCTTTGGCTTTGCGGTGCTGTGCGCCGGTCTGTGCGTGACCCGGGGCGAAAAAGCAGGCGTACTGTTGGGTGCCGCCGCCTTTTTGCTGGCGGTGATGGCGCTGTTTTTGCTGCCGGTACCGCTGCGCCAATACAATCCGGTGCTTTGGTGCCTGTGCAGTGCATTTCCCACGGACGAAACGCTCTTTGCCTATCCCCTGTGGGTTTACTACACCGCAGGCAGCGCACTGCTGGCGGTGTGGGCGCTGCTTTTGGGGCGGGTGCTAAAGACAAAAGATATTTTGTGAGGTGGACTATGCCAAAAATCATATTGCAAGACTATACCAAGACTCTGCGAGGCAAGACCGTGCTGGACCACATAGACCTGACGCTGGAAAGCGGCGGCATTTACGGCCTGGCCGGGCAAAACGGCTGCGGCAAGACCATGCTGCTGCGGGCCATTGCCGGGCTGATGACCCCCACCACCGGCACAGCCACCGTAGGCGGCACCCGGGTGGGCAACGGGGTCTATGCGCCCCATGTGGGGCTGGTGATTGAGAATGTATTTCTCTACGAATACCTAAGCGGCCGCCAAAATCTGCAAATGCTCAACGACCTGTCCGATCACAAGATCAGTGACGGCGAACTGGACGGCTGGCTCACCCGCTTTGGGCTGGACCCGGCGGATCGGCGCCCTATGAAAAAATACTCCCTGGGTATGTGCCAAAAGGTCAGCCTGATCCAGGCGCTGATGAATCGGCCGGAGCTGGTGCTGCTGGACGAACCCACAAACGCGCTGGACGATGACAGCGTACAGGTGCTGGAAGAAGAAATTCTTCGTATGAACCGGGAGGCAGGTACCACCTTTCTCATCGCCAGCCACGACCGGGCCACCTTAGAGCACCTGTGCACCAAAATACTGCGAATGGAGGCGGGGCACCTTGCGTAAAAAACAACTGACCATGCAGCAGGGACTGGCGCTGGGCTGCCTGATTCTGGTGGTGTGCGCCGTACTGTTCGGCATTGTGCTGCGGGCCACCCGCTCCCACGATTTGGAGGACCCGGAAAAAGTGGCAGCGGCTGTTTGCGACTTGCCCACAGACAACCGGGCTGATTATGATGCGGCGGCCGAAATGTTAGACATAAGCACAGCGGTGGAGCAGCTGCAAGACCGGATCCCCCTGCAAGTGGAAATCACCGGTATGCAGCCCACCTACAACAACCTGCGGTACACCGCCAAGGTGCTAAAGACCACTGATCGGGAGCAGGCAGGCAACACGGTGGTGCTGTATCTGCTCATGTCCATGGAAAAAATGAGCGACGGCAAGCTGCACTGCGACGCCGGCATCGCTCTGCCGTTGGCTGTAGGGCACAAATACCTGCTGTTTGTCCGTCCTATGGAATACATGGAACTGTACCAACGCACCCTACCCTGCCGAGAATACCAGGCCACCACCAACGCCACGGACGCCACGCTGTACAGCTTTTGCCTGGATCGCACACAAACCCGCCCACTGCCAACCACGCCGCTGACCTTTCAGCAGGTTACAGAATACGATTACCTGGTCTATTCCCAAGAGGCGCTGGACCACGCCAAAAAATTCACCGCCGACATACGGAAGCACTACGGCGTAACTGCAAAATAACATAAAAAGCCCCATTGCCAAGGAGTGGCAATGGGGTTTATTCATTCCCTTTACAGGTGGAAGATCAGCTTGTCGCTACACTTATTAAAGACGAACAGCCCGACAGCCAGGGTGACCAGCGACACCACCGAAGCATACAGCAGCAAATTCCAGGTCATCATTTGGCCATACAGAATACACTGGCGGAACAACTCGATCATCGAATATAGTGGGTTGATCTTAATAAGCACCACGATCCAGTCGGATGTAATGCGGTGCAGAGGATAAATGATGGGCACCATATAAAACAGCAGGTGACACAGCACATCCCAAATATACTCCACATCCCGGAAGTAAACGGACAGCACGGACAGGATCATACCCACGCCGGTGCAGAACACCAACAGAATAAACATGGGCACAAAGAACAGCACCGCGTAGCCGTTTAGGTGCAGGGCGTGGCCGTTGCTGATTCCGGTAAGCTTAAAGAAGATCCACACGCTCACCAGGCAAAGCAGCGAGATAGCGAAGGTTACATAGCAAGAGAGAATGGAGCTAAGCGGGTACATATACTTGGGCACATAGACCTTCTTGATGATCCCCGCATTACGGCGGAAGGAGGTCATCGCCTGTTTGGTGGAAGATGTAAAGAAATCAAACATCAACCGGCCGGTAAACAGGAATACCGGGTAGCAGATCACGCCCTTGTTGCTGCGGCCAAAGATTCCGCTAAACACCACGGAAAGCACGATCATGTTCAGCAGCGGCTGCAAAAAGCTCCACAAAATACCAATCCAGGAGTCCCGGTACTTTAACTTAATATTCTTACGGGTCAGCTCCATTAACAGGTTCCGATACTTTTGGAACACCCGTGTATCGTGCGCAAGCGCGCGCTTTAATTTTTTTACCTTCGGCATAGATACACCTCGATCCGCGCAGGGCGGCAATAATTTTGCGCTGCCTAACGCAGCCAAACACCGGATATAACTAAGGCATTATAACACACGCCGCCGCATTTTTCAACTTAAAGTGCGAATTTGGTACAAAATGTACCCTTTAGCGAAACAGATCGGCAATGGTCAGCGCTGTTTTGCGGGCAGAGGCGTCGCCGTCCACCACATAATCTGCCGCTGCACGATACTTGGCCTGGCGGGCGTCATACAGCGCCTTGGCCTGCACCGGATCCCGAAATAAAGGGCGGTTGGCGCCGTTGCCCACCCGCTGACAGATCACATCAAAAGACGCGTCCAGCAGCACAATCTTGCCGGTGGTGCGCAGGGTCCGTACATTCTCGTCAAAAGTCAGTGCCCCGCCGCCGGTGGAGATCACGCAGTTGGGAATCTCTGCCGCCTCTGCGCAGGCTGCACGCTCCAGCTCTCGAAAATAGTCTTCCCCGTGCACCTGAAAAATAGCCGGAATAGACACGCCGCTGCGCGCCTCCACCAGCTGATCCGTATCCACAAACCGGCGACCCATAATTTTGGCCAACTCTTTGCCCACCACAGTCTTGCCGCTGCCCATAAAGCCGCAAAGCACGATATTCATTACAGCAGTTCCTCCATTTGCTCGATCACCCGCTGCACCTGGGCAGGAGTGTAGGTCACATCATTCCAAATCTCCTGGGCTACCGCTGCCTGCCACACCAGCATGGGCAGACCGTTTACCACCTTGGCGCCGTTTTGCCGAGCCAGACGCAGCAGCCGAGTTTCCATTGGATTATAAATGGCGTCAAATACCGCAGCCGTGTGGGCCAGCACACCCGGCTCCAGCGGGCAAGCGTCCACCTTGGGGAACATACCCACCGGGGTGCCGTTGACGATCAGATCCCAGTCACCGGTCACGCTATTGAAATCCGTCACCGTCACCGTGCGGCCGCATTTTTCGGCAATTTCCGCCGCCAAGGCACAACCTTTCGACGGTGTGCGGGCAGCCAGGGTCACCGCCGCACCTGCCAGCACCGCCTCAAAGGCAAACATACGAGCCACGCCGCCGGTGCCCAGTACCAGCACGCGTCCGGCCAGCGGAATGCCCGCTGCGGACAAGGAGCGCAAAAAGCCGTAGCAGTCCGTATTGTAGCCGTAGAGCCTGCCGTCCCGCACTGCCACCGTATTCACCGCCCCAAAAAGCGCCGCCTTTTCGTCCAGTTCTGCCATAGCCGACAGCACCGCTTGCTTGTGGGGAATGGTAACATTAAATCCACGCAGCGTTTGCAGTTCCGGCAGCCGGTTCGCCAGATCCTCCGGTGCAATATCCAACAACCGATAGTCCCCCTCCAGATGCGCAGCAGCCAGCAGCGCCCGGTGAATTTGGGGAGAGAGAGAATGACCCAGCGGGTGACCGATCAGTGCATAGTGCGTCATGATTTTGCCCTTTCCGCTCCCGGCCCAAAAAAATATTGCCGAAAGCATTGACTTTTTTATAGGAATTATATAATATGATAGCATATAAGACTTGTATTAACAACAGTTTTTTGGAGATGAGCAGTTATGGTACTGGATAAAATGAAGGACATTTTGGTGGAGCAGCTGGAGTGCAACCCGGAGGACATCACCATGGAGAGCCTGCTGGTAGACGACCTGGGGGCCGACAGTCTGGACGCCATTGACATCGTGATGAGTGTGGAAGATACGTTCAAGGTTGAAGTACCGGACGAGATCATCGAGAAGATCGAGACTGTGGGCGACATTGTCAACTACATTGAGGATCACATCTGATTTGCATTTTTCACCATTTGTCAATTCCTGTCAAAAATTGCGGCAAAAAGTGTGGATTTTTTATCAAAGTTGCCCTGTTTGAATTGACAATTCACTTAAATTCAAGTAAAATAGAAAGGCAGATGATCGTGCATCTGCCTTTCCGCTTTTTTAGGGGAAAAAGCGCCGGCGATGCATGGTCTTACCGACATGGAGAGGGGAATCTTTATGGCAAAGAAGTATATCTTGGCCCTGGACCAAGGAACCACAAGTTCCAGAGCCATCATTTTCAACAAAAAGGGTGAGATCGTCGCCAAGGCGCAAAACGAATTCACCCAGCACTATCCGGAGAACGGCTGGGTAGAGCACGACCCGATGGAAATTCTGTTTAGCCAGATCAGCGCCATACTGACCGTGCTGCGCAAGGAAGCGGTGGATCCCAAGGAGATCGCCGCCATCGGCATTACCAATCAGAGAGAGACCACCGTGGTGTGGGAGAAGGAGACCGGTCGTCCCATTTATAACGCCATCGTGTGGCAGTGCCGCCGCACGGCGGACCTGTGCGAGGAATTGAAGGCGCAGGGGCTGAACGATTATGTAAAGAGCACCACCGGTCTGCTGATCGACGCCTACTTCAGTGGCACCAAGATCAAATGGATTCTGGACCATGTGGAGGGCGCCCGGGAGCAGGCGGAGCGGGGCGAGCTGCTGTTCGGCACCATTGACAGCTGGCTGATCTGGAACCTGACCAACGGCAAAGTGCATGTGACCGATTACTCCAATGCCTGCCGCACCATGCTCTTTGACATTGACAAGCTGTGTTGGGATCCGTTTTTATGTGAAAAGCTGGGCATTCCCATGTCCATGCTGCCGGAGGTAAAGCCATCTAGCTGCATTTACGGCGAAGTGGCTAAGATCACCGGCATTGAGGACATTGCCGGTGTGCCCATTGCAGGCGCCATCGGCGACCAGCCGGGTGCACTCTTCGGCCAGGGCTGCTTTGAGTCCGGCCAGGCCAAGAATACATACGGCACCGGCTGCTTTTTGCTGATGAACACCGGCGAAAAGCGGGTAGACTCTCGCTCCAACCTGCTCTCCGGCATTGCCTGGGGACTGGACGGCAAGATCACCTATGCGCTGGAAGGCTCCGCCTTTAACGCCGGCAGTGTGATCAAGTGGCTGCGCGATGAGCTGGGGCTGATTGAGAACGCGCCCCAGTGCGACAAATTCGCCGCCATGGTGCCGGATTCCGGCGGACTGTACTTTGTGCCGGCCTTCACCGGGCTGGGCGCTCCCTACTGGGATATGTATGCCCGCGGGGTCATGATCGGTCTGTCCCGTGGAATCAACAAATTCCATGTATGCCGCGCGGTACTGGAAAGCATTACCTACCAAATGACTGACCTGCTGGAAGCCATGATGAAGGATTCCGACATTATCCTCAAGGACCTTCGGGTGGACGGTGGCGCTTCCGTCAGCGATATTATGATGCAGATGCAGGCGGATATGACCGGCGTAAATGTGAATCGACCCAAGAATGTGGAGACCACAGCCCTGGGTGCTGCCTACTGTGCCGGGCTGGCTACCGGCGTGTGGAAAGACACGGCGGAGATCGAGGCCAACCGCCAAGTAGACAAGATTTTTGTACCCTCCATGGAAGAGGGGCTACGCAACCGGAAGTACACCGACTGGAAGCGAGCGGTAGAGCGCTCCAGAAACTGGGAACGCTAAACATACCGATTTATACATAAGTTAATCAGGGGGGACAAAGCGCGCGGCAACGGGTGCTTTGTTCCTCTTTTTATTTTGCGGCAAAACCGCACCCAAATTCTATTTCACAACAAGGAGAACCCATTATGTCAAAAGTCATTGTACCCTGGGATCTGATCACCAATTTTGTGACAGACGCTTTCATCGGCTACGGCATTCCCGCAGAGGACGCTAAGATCTGCACGGATGTTTTGCTGGAGTCCGACCGCCGCGGGATTGAAAGCCACGGCTGCAACCGGTTTAAGCCCATTTACCTGGATCGGATCAAAGCCGGGATCCAAAATCCGGTGACCCAGTTTGAGATCTTAAAGGAAACCCCCACCACCGCCGTGGTAGACGGCCACAACGGCATGGGTCAGGTGATCGGCCATCGGGCCATGCAGATGGCCATTGATAAGGCCAAGGAATACGGTATGGGCATGGTGGCCGTGCGCAACAGCTGCCACTACGGCATTGCCGGTTATTACGCCACCATGGCCACCAAGGCCGGCTGCATCGGCATCACCGGCACCAACGCCCGCCCCTCTGTGGCGCCCACCTTTGGTGTGGAGGGTATGTTCGGCACCAATCCGCTGACCGTAGGCATTCCAACCGATGAGGACTTTGACTTTCTCATCGACTGCGCCACCTCCATCACCCAAAACGGCAAGATCGAATATTACGCCCGCATTGGCGAGGACGTGCATCCGGGCACGGTAATCGGTCGGGACGGCCAGCCCATCTCCGGCGACAGCGGCGAGGCGCTGAAAAAGATTCGCAGCGGCGACGCGGCGCTGACCACCCTGGGCGGCATTGGCGAAGCCCTGGGCGGCTACAAAGGCTACGGCTACGCCATGGTGATCGAGCTGCTCTCTGCCGTGCTGCAAGACGGTGCCTACGGCAAAGATCTGGACGGCAAGGACGAGAATGGCAACATTCGCCCCTATCACCTGGGCCACTTCTTCATTGCCATTGACACCGATCACTTCCTGGGTCAGGAGCTGACCCGCAAAAAAGCCGGCGAAATCCTCCGCAGTGTGCGTGCCTCTCAGAAAGCGCCCGGCGCCGACCGCATTTTCACCGCCGGTGAAAAAGAGTGGGAGATCTGGCAGCAGCGCAAGGACAGCGGCGTGCCCATCAACGACTCTGTGCAGAAAGAAATTTTGGAAGTTCGGGACGAACTGGGTCTGACCCAGTACAAGTTCCCCTGGGAATAAGCGAGGTAACTATGGATTACAGAAAAGAATCATTAAGACTCCACGGTGAGTGGAAAGGCAAAGTTGAAGTGGTGGCACGGGCCAAGGTGGACAACAAGGACGCCCTGTCCCTGGCCTACACCCCCGGTGTGGCCGAGCCCTGTCTGGCGATTCAGGCAGATTACAACAAAAGCTGGGAGCTGACCCGCCGCTGGAATATGGTGGCGGTGATCACCGACGGCTCTGCGGTACTGGGTCTGGGCGACATTGGCCCGGAGGCCGGTATGCCCGTTATGGAGGGCAAATGCGTGCTGTTTAAGGAATTCGGCGGCGTAGATGCCTTCCCCCTGTGTGTGCGCACCAAGGACGTGGACGAATTTGTAGAGACGGTGTATAATATCAGCGGTTCTTTTGGCGGGATCAACCTGGAGGATATTGCCGCGCCCCGCTGCTTTGAGATCGAACAGAAGCTGAAAGAGCGCTGCGATATTCCGATTTTCCACGACGACCAGCACGGCACCGCCGTTGTGGTCTCTGCCGCATTGATCAATGCCACAAAAATCACCGGCAAGCCCCTGGATCAGTGCAAGGCCGTGATCAACGGCAGCGGCGCCGCGGGCATTGCCATTGCCAAGCTGCTGCTGACCCTGGGTCTGGGCGATGTGATCCTGTGTGACCGCACCGGCGCCATCTACGAAGGCCGCGATAAGTTAAACGCCAGCAAGGCAGAGATCGCCGCCGTGTCCAATAAAGGCAAGGTACAGGGCACCCTGGCAGAAGCGGTAAAGGGCACGGACATCTTCATCGGCGTGTCTGCACCCGGTGTGCTGACCCAGGAGATGATCCGCACCATGAACCCGGATTCCATTGTGCTGGCCATGGCCAATCCCACGCCGGAGATTCTGCCGGATGAGGCAGCCGCTGCCGGTGCTAAAATTGTAGGCACCGGGCGCTCCGACTTCCCCAACCAGATCAACAACGTGGTCGCATTCCCCGGTATCTTCCGCGGGGCGCTGGATGTGCGCGCCGCTGCCATTACGGAGAATATGAAGATTGCCGCCGCGTATGCCATCGCCTCCCTGGTCAGCGATGCAGAGTTAAAACCGGAGTATATTCTGCCCCACGCCTTTGATCCCCGGATCAAGGACACCGTGGCCGCCGCTGTGGCAGAAGCTGCACGGAAGGACGGCGTAGCCCGCATTTAACGGCCATGCCTATTATAATGTTATAAGTTATATATTATAATAAAGCAAAACAAACGCACAGGCGCTCTCCCCTGCCGCTCCCCGGCGGCAGAACGGAGGGCGCCGGTTTTTTTGTCCTATTTTATGCAACTTAAGAGCAGTATTAGACAAGTGTTGCGATACTAAGGCGGTTTTGTCAAGGGAAAAGGGGCAAGTTTGTGGAAGTTGCTTAATTATTACAGAATGGTTACAAATTCGTTGTATAGATTTACCATAGATTAAAAAGTTACAAATGTGTTACAATCCTCACCGTTGTTGCGGCATAAGCCCAACAAAGGGAGGTTTTTGATGAAAAAGGCAATCATAGCCCTTATTTCTCTGCTTATTTTTTGCATAGTATTCCCGTCTACCGTGTCGGCAGAGTCCGCAAGGAGCCATTACAAGCCCCGGCTGACCGCCCCCACCTCAGACAACGCCTATTATAACAGCAAGCTGAACCGTTACAGCCAGACCGGCTACGGTATGCCCAACTGCGTGGCCTACGCCTACGGCCGGGTATACGAGATGAACGGCAAGGCCCCCAAGATCACCCACGGCAACGCCGGCGAGTGGTGGAGCATTAACAAGCAGGGCGGCTATTACAAGTACGGCAGCAAGCCCAAGGTGGGCGCAGTGGTGGTTTGGAGCAACCATGTGGCCGTGGTGGAGCAGATCCACAAGAACGGCAGCATTACCATTTCCGAGTCCCACTACGGCGGCACCTATTTTGACACCAAGACCGTCACCGACTACACCTACCACTACGGCCAGACTTTTTACGGCTTCATCTACACCTATCAGGGCAGTGCCAAGAAAAAGAGCAAGCCCAAGCAGTACACCGCCGCCAAAACCGCAGTAACCGCACCGGAAGAGCAGGAACAGGTATTCCGTATACTGGAGATCGACGACAGCAAAGCAGCCACGCAGGAGATCGTGCAAAACGATAAGCTGCTGCAAGCTTCCGCCGCCAGCCACTCCACCAAGAAGGCAGATACGGAAAAACGCGCCGCTGCGCAAAAAGCGGCCATGCAAACTGCGGAAAAGTCCGTTGCTGCGTAACACTGAAAGAGAATCCGCGCAAGGAGCACCCCATGGGTGCTCTTTTTTTATATCAATAAGAATAAAAAGACGGCAGGCGGATCTTACCCATAAACAAAAAATGAAAAAGCCGTGAATTTTTTGAGATTTTGCAAAAAAGGTGTTGACAAAACGGCAAAATGGATATAATATAAAGACAGTTAGCACTCAGGCACATAGAGTGCTAACACAGTAAAGGACGGTGAAAGGAATGCTTGGTGAACGCAGAGCCGCCATACTCCGCCTGATTATTGAGTATTACATCAAGACAGGCGAGCCGATCGGCTCCAAAACCCTGTGCAACCTTTTGCCTTACGCTGTGTCCAGCGCCACCATTCGCAACGAAATGGCGCACCTGAGCAACCTGGGCTACCTGGAGCAGCGCCACACCAGCGGCGGCCGTGTGCCGGGCAAGAATGCCTACCGCTTTTATGTGGATCACCTCATGGAGCCTAAGGCGCTGTCCCCTTATGAGACAGCCAAGATCGACGAACGCCTGTCCGTCAACGCAGGGGATGCCCAGCGCCTGTTGGCTGACGCGGCGGATCTGCTGGCAGACGCCACCCACTGCGCCGCCTTTAGCTGCGCACTGGCAGACGCCGGCGATGTGATTCAGGGCGTGCAGTTGATCCCTGCCGGAGGCGGCCGCGCCATGTTGGTCATGCTTACCGCCGGTGGGCGCATCAAATCTTCGATTTGCCGACTCAGTTGCCCGGCGGACGATGGATTTATGGCCGCCTTTTACGATGTGATGCACAGCACATTCATCGGCACCCGGCTCAGCGATGTAAGCATTGCCACGGTGCAAAGCACAGCCGTAACCCTGGGCAGCCGCATTTTTGATATGCTGCCGGTGCTCAGCAGTCTGTGCGCCCTGTGCGCGGAAACGCGGCAGGACAGCCTGCTCTTTGCCGGCGAGACCAATTTGCTCTCTCACGAGGAACTGGGCAACGAGGTGTATAAGCTGCTGACCTTTCTCACCAACCGGCCACGCTTTTTGACCCTGGCGAAGCAATTTGCCGACGCCCCGGCGCGCAGTGCTCTGTTTATCGGTGAGGAGAACCCATACTTTGAGCTGAAAAACACAGCCACCATGCTGTGCAGTCTGCACTACAACAGCCAACAGCGCGCGGTCCTGGGCGTGATCGGCTCCACCCGCATGGACTACGCCACCATTGTGCCCCGGGCACAATATATTATGAATAAAACCACAGATCTTCTTGCTGAAGGAGGTATAACCAATGGCTAAAAAGAAGCAGGCAGAGGAAAAGCCAAACACCCAGGCTGCCGCTGCCGAAACAGAAACCGAAACCACACCGCCACAGGCGGAGGAAAATGACCAGACCCAAACAGACGGCCCTACGGCGGCGCTGGAAAAGGAGCTGGCAGACACAAAAGATCAGCTGCTGCGGCTGACGGCGGAATACGCCAACTTCCGCAAGCGCAGCGATAAAGAAAAGGGCGACACTTACGCCTACGCCACCGGCAAGACCGTGGAGGCATTTCTCCCGGTGTTTGACAATCTGGAGCGGGCGCTGGGCGCCACCCAGCAGGACTTTGAGGGCCTGCAAAAGGGCGTGCAAATGACCTTTGACGGTCTGACTGCCACCCTGGAGAAGCTGGGCGTCACCGCTTACGGCGCCCCGGGCGAAACCTTTGACCCCAACCTGCACCATGCAGTGATGCATGTGGAGGATGAGAACCTGGACGAAAATGTCATTACCGATGTTTTTCAACGGGGATATAAAATGGATGATCGGATCATCCGACCGGCAATGGTCAAAACAGCAAATTAACAATAAGCAGGAGGTATTCCATTATGTCTAAGATTATTGGTATTGATTTAGGTACAACAAACAGCTGCGTCAGCGTGATCGAGGGCGGCGAAGCCGTAGTGATCCCCAACGCAGAGGGTGCCCGCACCACCCCGTCCGTGGTGGCATTCAGCAAGGACGGCGAGCGCATGGTGGGCAATGTGGCAAAGCGCCAGGCCATCACCAATCCGGAGCGTACCATCGCTTCCATCAAGCGCCACATGGGCTCCGACTACAAAGTCAACATTGACGGCAAGGCCTACACCCCCCAGGAGATCAGCGCTATCATTCTGCAAAAGCTGAAGAGCGACGCAGAGAGCTACCTGGGCGACAAGGTAACGGAAGCGGTCATCACCGTGCCCGCTTACTTTACGGACGCACAGCGCCAGGCCACCAAGGACGCCGGTAAGATCGCCGGTATGGAAGTAAAGCGAATCATCAACGAGCCCACCGCTGCGGCGCTGGCCTTTGGTATCGACCAGGAAAACGACCAGAAAGTGATGGTCTACGACCTGGGCGGCGGTACATTCGATGTATCCATCATTGAGATGGGCGACGGCGTACAGGAAGTGCTGGCAACAGCCGGTAACAACCACCTGGGCGGCGATGACTTTGATAAGAAGATAATGGACTGGCTGGTTGCCGAGTTTAAGAAAGAACAGGGCATTGACCTGTCCGGCGACAAAATGGCTATGCAGCGCATTAAGGAAGCTGCAGAGAAAGCCAAGATCGACCTGTCTGGTATGACCACGGCGCAGATCTCTCTGCCCTTCATCACCGCAGACGCTACCGGCCCCAAGCACATGGAGACCACCCTGTCCAGAGCCAAGTTTAACGAAATGACCGCAGACCTGGTAGAGGCTACCATGGGCCCGGTTCGCCAGGCCATGAGTGACTCCGGTCTGACCATGAACGACATTGACAAGATCCTGCTGGTAGGCGGTTCCACCCGTATTCCCGCCGTACAGGAAGCCATTAAGAAGTTCAGCGGCAAAGAGCCGTTTAAGGGCATTAACCCGGATGAGTGCGTAGCTATGGGCGCTGCCCTGCAAGGCGGCGTACTGGGCGGCGATGTAAAGGGTCTGCTGTTGCTGGATGTGACACCCCTGTCCCTGGGTATTGAAACTATGGGCGGCGTGAACACCGTGATCATTGAGCGCAACACCACCATCCCCACCAAGAAGAGCCAGATCTTCTCCACCGCAGCCGACAACCAGACCTCCGTGGAGGTGCACGTACTGCAAGGTGAGCGTGAGTTTGCCAAGGACAACAAGACCCTGGGTATGTTCCACTTGGACGGCATTATGCCCGCCCGCCGCGGTGTGCCCCAGATCGAAGTGACCTTTGATATTGACTCCAACGGCATTGTGCATGTAAGCGCCAAGGACCTGGGCACCGGTAAGGAGCAGCACATCAGCATTACCGCCTCCTCCAACATGAGCAAGGACGACATCGACAAGGCAGTGAAAGAAGCAGAGCAGTTCGCCGCCGAGGATAAGAAGAAGAGAGAGGCCGTAGACCTGCGCAACAATGCAGACCAGATGGTTTACCAAACCGAGAAGCTGCTCAGCGAGAACGGCGACAAGTTCAGTGATGACGACAAGAGCGCGCTAAACACCAAGCTGGACGCACTGAAGGAAGCACTGAAGGGCGACAACACAGACGCCATTAAGAGCGCCGAAGAGGACCTGACCAACAAGTTCTACGAGGTATCTCAAAAGATCTATGAAGCCACCCAGGGCGCGCAGGGTCCTCAACCCGGCGCAGCACCCGGTGCAGATACAGCACAGGGCGGCAATGACGCCGGTTACACCGACGCAGACTACACTGAGGTGGACGATAACTAATCCCCTCTCAGAAACGGCGGCAGGCGGTAATACACCAGTATTGCCGCCTGCCTATACCGTTATCTATACTGAAATCTAAACGACGGAGGCTACTATGCCTGAAGAAAAACGAGATTACTACGAGGTGCTGGGCATAAGCAAAGGCGCCTCGGAGGATGAGATCAAAAAAGCATACCGCAAAACCGCCAAGAAGTACCACCCGGACCTGCACCCGGACGACCCGGTGGCCGAGGCCAAATTCAAGGAATGCAACGAGGCCTACGAGGTGCTGGGCGATCCCCAAAAGAAAGCCCGATACGACCAATTCGGCTTTGCCGGGGTTGACCCCAACTACGGCGCCGGACAGGGCGGCTACGGCGGCGGTGGCTTTGGCTTTGACGGCGGCGACATTGACCTGGGCGATATCTTCTCCTCCATCTTTGGCGGTGGAGGCGGCGGCTTCGGCTTTGGTGGGCGCAACCCCAATGCGCCGGCGCGCGGTCGGGATGTGCGGGCGTCTGTGACCCTGACCTTTGAAGAAGCAGCCAAGGGCTGCAAAAAGACCGTCAGCACCCAGCGGGTCGAGGATTGCTCTGCGTGCGGCGGCACCGGTGCGGCGAAAGGCACCAGTCCCAAGACCTGCCCGGACTGCCAAGGACGCGGCGTAGTCAATGTGCAGCAGCGCACCGCCTTCGGTGTAATGAACAGCCAGCACACCTGCTCCCGCTGCGGCGGCCGAGGCAAAATCGTAGACGACCCCTGCAAAAAGTGCGGCGGCAAGGGCAAGGTGCGTGCCGCGCGGCAAATTGAAATCAACATTCCTGCTGGGATTGATAACGGCCAGGTTGTGACCGTGCGCGGTAACGGCGACGCCGGTATGAACGGCGGCCCTGCCGGTGATCTGCACATTGAAGTGCGGATCAAGAAGCACAAGGACTTTACCCGGGACGGCTATAATGTATGGTACAACAAGCATGTGAGCATTACCGAGGCCACCCTGGGCGCAGAATTACAGGTGCCCACCCTGGACGGCAATGTGAAGTACAATATGCCTGCCGGTACACAGCCGGGCGCCGTGTTTAAGCTGAAGGGTAAAGGTATTCAGCGGCTGAACAGTGTGGGCAAAGGCGACGAATATGTACAGATCATTGTAGATATTCCCACCGGTCTGACTCACGAGCAAAAGGAACTGCTGCGTACCTTTGATAAAAGCTACACACCCCCCAAGAACCCGCCTAAAGAAGGCTTTTTTGACAAGTTCAAGAAGAAATAAGTACAAAGAGAAAAGCGCATTGCAAAGCTTGCAATGCGCTTTTTTGCACTTTACAGATCGTCCGCATCCTGTACCGGCTCTGCGGGAATGTCCTCATAATAAGTTTCCCGAGGCACGCCGGTGTAGCTGCCGTCCACATCTGCCTGCAACATCTCCGGGCTGATATAGGAGGTCAGGTCAATAACTTCCTTGCCCTTTCTCTGCCGTTTTTCCTTTTTGTTCTTCTTCGCCATAAAAAATCACCCCTGTGCAATCGGTGCCGCGGCACCGGTAATAGTTTGCACAGGGGCGCTGTATTTACTCACAGCTTGGCCACATCCACGGCGGCAATTTTTTCCATAAAATCCTTCGGCGAAATCACCATTCCCATATCCAAGAACTCGTCCATATTCATATTAAAATTATTCACATACACCGGCACTTGCTTGTATTCAATATCAATATGCAATCGGGCAGCGTCCGCCTTCACCACAGCCGGGTCATAGCCGTTTGCATCATAATACCGGCTGACGATTACCTCGTTGTTCTTCACATACAGCAGCGCCAGATTGCGCCCGGATTTGGAGATGCTCACATAGCTTTCGTCTGTCTTGGAGAGGGCTTGACCTATTTTCATCTGCGCCACTGCCTTACAGGCGTCGGAATTGAGGAACAGCTCGTTGATAAAAATAGACTCCAGCGCGGTGGTATCGTCCGGCACCAGGATTGCCAAAATGTTTTTGGACAGCTTTTTGCCGTACATACTCTTGATGAATTCCTTAAAATAATGCTGGGTCTCGCTGATCTTGGCGGCATAATGATGATAAAAAGGAATATTGGCCACCACCGGCGTGCCCGGCAGGGAGAAGGTCTTAAAATCGTCCGTGTCCCGATCCTTCACCAAAATGTCCGAATTCGTAATGATCATAGGGATTGTTTTTGCCATAAAAATGTCCCTCCGTGGCTCCTATTTTACTATAATGCCCGAGCCAAATCAATAAAAATCAAAAAATATAGTGAAATCCGACGGCAGTTATGGTAAAATAAGGTGACAACATTGTTGTGAGAGGAGGAGTTTTATGCATGATTCCGATGAGCTGGATGATATTCTGAACGAAATTCGGAACCGCCAAAACCCGCACACAGAGGATGCGCCCCCAGAGCCGGAGCCGCCTCAGACCGTAGATATGCCGCTGTTTGATCACGCAGACGCCCCCACGCCTGCGCCGAAGGATTTGCCGGAGAACCCCACCCTGCCCACAGAGGCAGCAGAGGAAACACCGGCCGCCCCCGCTATGCCGGAGGCCACACCCACCGCAGACGGCAGAGAAGATGTATATACCAATGTATTTTCCGGCACGGAGGAGACCCGGGCAGAGGCAACCTACACGCCCCCGACCCGACCCCTTGGTGACGATGAATATCCGGAGGAAGAAATGAAGAAGAACGATAAGCAAAAGAAAATCATTATTGCCGTTGTGGCCGTTGTGGTTGTGATTGCCGTGGCCCTGGGCATTTACTTTGGCGTGGTGCGCGGCAAAAACGAGGAGCCCACCTCCGGCGTGACCAATACCGCTACCGAAGCCGCCACCCAGGCTCCGGTGGCCGTGGTGAACCCCTTTACCGGTGAGAGCGACTATAATGAGAACGCGGTAGGCAAACGCCCGGTGGCCCTGGTGGTAGAGAACGCCCAGGCTGCCCGTCCCCAGTGGGGGATCAATTCCCCGGACATTATCGTAGAGGGCGAAGTGGAAGGCGGCGAGACCCGTATGCTGTGGCTCTTTGCCGACTACACCTCTGTGCCGGACAAGATCGGCCCTATGCGCAGCGCCCGCCCGCCGTACATTCGCTTTTCCGAGATGTTTGACGCCGTCTTTATCCACTGGGGTCAGAGCAAGAGCAAAGGCAGCTATGTAGGCGCCAACACCGTGTTTGACCAGGACAATGTGGACCACATTAACCAGATGACTTACAGTGGCAAGGTGGATCTGTTTACCAGAGACCAAACCCGCAATGTAGCCAGCGAGCACACCGGTGTGCTGCGCGGCAAAAAAATTGCCTCTGCCCTGAAAGAGCAGAAGATCCGCACCAAGGTCAACGAGGCCAAGTTTACCACCTTCGACTTTAACAAAAAGGCAACTGCCGTGGGTGATGATCCCTGCAACGCATTGGCGCTGACCTTCTCTAATCGCACCCGCACCCGCGACTGGACCTATAAAAGCGATGACAAAATGTACCACAGCACCGATTATGAAACGGATGTAAAAATGAAGAACCTGATCGTGCTGTTTGACAACACCTCTTACACCACCAAGGCCAATTACAAAGGCAGCGGTAAGGGCGAGACCTACTGCAACTACGATCTGGCCGGCGGCAAGGGTGTGTTGGCTTCTCAGGGCACCTACACCGAGATCAAGTGGAGCAAAAAGGACGGCAAGCTGTCCCTGACCACCACCGACGGTCAGCCCTTAAAACTGAACCCCGGTCGCAGCTGGATCGGCTACGCCTCTGCCAACAACGGCGGTAAAGTCGTGGAAAAGTAAAAACCGGAATCAATAAAAGACCGTCTCGGATCATCCGGGGCGGTCTTTTGTATGTTAATGTGCATAAAATACCGGCAGGAGCAACTCCCCACCCTACAGGAATTTTATAACCGATATAATATTATAAAACGCCGCAAGCACATAAAAAAGGACCGATACACCATGTATCGGTCCTTTGATTTACCAAACGATTACAGCAGGCCGGCCACCAAGTCACCCATTTGGGCGGTGGTCACCGGACGGAAGCCCTCCTCGTAAATATCCGGGGTGCGGGCCTGGGTCAGTGCCTGATCCACCGCGTCCTCAATGGCCTGAGCAGCCTCCATCTCGCCAAAGGTGTAGCGCAGCATCATGGCGCCGGACAAAATGGTTGCCAGCGGATTGGCCTTGCCCTGACCGGCAATATCCGGTGCGGAACCGTGGATAGGCTCGTACAAGCCAAAGGTGCCCTCTGCCAGAGAAGCAGACGCCAGCATACCGATGGAGCCGGAGATCATAGACGCCTCGTCAGACAGAATATCGCCAAAGATATTAGAAGTGACAATCACATCAAACTGGTTGGGATTGCGCACCAGCTGCATAGCGCAGTTGTCCACATACATATAGGACACCTCCACCTGGGGGTAATCCGCCTTGGTCTCTTCTACGATCTTACGCCACAGGCGGGAGCTGTCCAGCACATTGGCCTTGTCCACGCAGGTCAGCCGCTTGTCCCGCTTCATCGCGTACTCAAAACCGGCCTTGACAATGCGCTTGATCTCCGGGTAAGTGTAGCGCTCCGTATCATACGCGCCCACCACGCCGTTCTCCTCATAAGTACCGCGGTCGCCGAAGTAAATGCCGCCGGTCAGCTCGCGCACAATGAGAATGTCCAGCCCGTCGCCGATGATCTCCTCCTTAATGGGAGAAGCACTCTTCAGCGGGGCAAAGATCTTGGCCGGGCGCAGGTTGGCAAACAGACCCAGGTCCTCACGAATGGCCAGCAGGCCCTTTTCCGGTCGATTGTTGCCCGGCTGGTCGTCCCACTTAGGGCCGCCCACAGCGCCCAGCAGCACCGCGTCAGATGCTTTGCAGGCTGCCGCCGTTTCTGCCGGATAGGGCACGCCGGTGGCGTCAATGGCACAACCGCCCAATAGCTGGTCATTGTAGTCAAAAGAGAAGCCAAACTTCTCCCCTGCCTTGTCCAGCACCTTGATACATTCGTTCACGATCTCCGGCCCAATGCCGTCGCCGCGCAACACGGTGATTTTGTAATTTTTCATGTTCTTGCCCTTTCTGTCTTAGCAAACCTCAAAAATGCCGGGCATGGTATCGTCCCGCATAGTGTCTGCCTGGTCCCGGTTGATGGCGCAGATAATGCCCTTCATGGACGCATAACCGATATTATGGCTGACGCCGATACCGAAAATGTCCTTCCCCTGTGGATTCTTTAAGTGAATATAGCTGATGGCCTTGGAGTCGGAGCCCACGGAGATGGCGTGCTCGCTGTAATCCACAAACTGGTAGCTGGCCACCTCGGTTTGGTTCATAGCGTCGCAGAACGCAGCCACCGGGCCGTTGCCGTTGCCCTCAATCTGCACCGGCGCATTGTCCTTGTATTTCAGCTCGCCGGAGAAATGCACATGAGTCAGATCGTCCTGCTCGTTCTTCTCCTCGCTGATCTTGTAATTCACCAGGCGGTAGGGGCCGCACACATTGCGATACTCCTGCTGGAACAGGTCAAAGACCTCCTCCGCTTTCAGTTCCTTACCCTTCTCGTCGCAGGCTTTTTGTACCACGGCGCTAAACTCCGGGTGCATGGACTTGGGCATCTTGATGCCATAGTTGTTGGCCAAAATAAAGGCAGTGCCGCCCTTGCCGGACTGAGAATTGATCCGAATGATGGGCTCATACTCCCGGCCCACGTCTGCCGGGTCGATAGGCAGGTACGGGATCTCCCAATAAGGGGTGCCGCTTTCTTCCATATAGATCTTGCCCTTGTTGATGGCATCCTGATGAGAGCCGGAGAATGCGGTAAACACCAACTCGCCGGCATAAGGCTGGCGGGGCGGCACCTGCATCTTGGTGCAGCGCTCATACACTTCCCTGATTGCATTGATGTTGTGGAAATCCAGCTTAGGATCTACCCCCTGGGTCCACATATTCAGCGCCAAGGTCACAACATCCACATTGCCGGTACGCTCGCCGTTGCCGAACAGGGTGCCCTCTACACGATCGGCACCGGCCATCAGCGCCAGCTCCGTAGCAGCCACGCCCTCGCCCCGGTCATTGTGGGGGTGCAGGGAGATAATGGCCGCGTCCCGGTTGGGCAGGTGACGGCAGAAATACTCGATCTGATCTGCATAACCGTTGGGAGAGGAACCCTCCACAGTGGAGGGCAGGTTCAGGATAATGGGGTTCTCCTTGGTAATATGCAGCTCCTCCATCACCCGGCGGCAGATCTCTACCGCATTGTCCATCTCCGTACCGGTAAAGGACTCCGGCGAATACTCAAAGCGAATGTTCATCTCCGGGTGGCGCTTTTTCTCCTCCTCGGTGAGTTCATAGATCAAGCGGGCGCCGTCCACGGCGATCTGAATTACGCCGTCCATATCCGTCTTAAACACCACCTTGCGCTGCAAAGTGGAAGTGGAATTGTAAAAATGCACGATCACATTCTTGGCGCCGTCAATGGCCTCAAAGGTCTTTTTGATCAAGTGAGGGCGCGCCTGCACCAGCACCTGAATGGTCACATCGTCCGGGATATAATGGCCGTCGATCAGCGTGCGCAGGATCTCATACTCCGTCTCGCTGGCAGAGGGAAAGCCCACCTCGATCTCCTTAAACCCAACCGCAATCAGGGTCTTAAAATATTCCAGCTTTTCCTCCAAATTCATCGGGTCCACCAGCGCCTGGTTGCCGTCACGCAGATCCACCGAGCACCAAATGGGCGCGTGGTCGATCACGCGGTTGGGCCACTGGCGGTCCGGCAAATCAATGGGGGTAAAGGGCTTATACTTCTTGTAGCCTTGGTTCATCATCACAGTTTCTCCTTTCTCTGTTGGGGAGGCACAAACAAAAACTGCGCCCCCAATGGATAGGGACGCAGTATCTATGCGTGGTACCACCCTACTTCAGCAGAAAAAATCTGCCCTTTGGCATCAAGCAATGCCTCAACCGATAACGAGGTTAAACGGCTCTTCCTATTGATTTCTATTCAGAAGAGCAACTCCGCAGAGAGCTATGCACCTATGTTCCCTGTGCGGCTTGCACCGTCCGCCGCCTCTCTGTGCAGGAAAACGCAGGTCTTTTTCTGCTTCACAGTCTTTTGTGGGTACTGTATATTCAGTAAGATTATTATAACACGCGCGCCGATTTTGTCAACCCAAATTTTACAGTTTGGAGTAGCCGTAGCCGTTCATAATGGCGTCTACCGGCTGACCGGCCTTGCACATGGGGCAGTCCTTGGCGGCCGTATAAGAATAATTGGGCAGATCCTCCGGGGTAAACAGGGTGTTGACCTCCAGCCCACACAGTTCCTTGGCTGCGCTGAACACGGAAGAAATACCAATCACATTGCCGCCGTAATACCGGGCGCTCTGTACCGCTCGCTCCACCGTGCGGCCGCTGGTGATACAGGAGATGAGCACCACCACATTCTTGCCCTGGATCATCCGGCGCAAATTGTCCCGAAAGATCATATTGCCCTGGGTGTCATACTCCGGGCCCAGCACATAAACCTGTAAGTCCGGGTTGGGCGCCAGCATACTGGGGCTTGCCAGTTCCTGGGCCATGTAAGCACCCAGCGCCTGAGTCTCATACAGGCACAGCACCGTATCCACATCCATATTCCGCACGCTGTAATACTCGGCCAGCAGCTTGGCAGCCTCCACAGACACCACCCGATTATGCTTAATATCCGAGGTGCCCACATAGTAATTCAGGTGGGCGGAAGCGGTTACATAATGGCCGGGAATCGCGTGGATAAACACATCTTCATTTCTGTTACAAGGTATTGTATAAATCTGGCTCATTGGCACACATCCTTTCTATCCTTATTGTATCTGATTTTGCCCCGCCTTGCAATAAAAAAAATTAAAATCCGGGGAAGATTACACCACAAAAGGTCAAATTGGCCGACATTTTATTTTTTCGTCAATTCAGTCAGCGCCGCATAATGCGTCACGGTAAACTGTGGCGGTGCGATCCGCTCCAGCAGCGCCCGGTGCTCTTGCTCCCAGGACTGTAAATCACCCGGAGTCAGGGAAGCCCCTACGCCGCGGCAGGCCCGCATACGGCCGTGCCAGCTCTCCCGAGTAAAAGGCACTTGTAGCCGCCAAGTACGCTGACAGGTACAAGTGAAATCCGTATTGTATGCTGGATTCGGCACAATGGGCTGCTCTTGCTCCCCGGCGCCACTCCAAGAAGGGTTGTACCGCAGCACCAGTTGCTCACTGGCATTGGCGATGGAGTCCTCAAAGGGCAGCCAGTTCATCACCAACAGCAACACCTTGCCCCCCGTAGGAAGAAACTGGGCAAACTGCCGAGCCGTCCGAGGCGGATCCAAATACCAATAACATTGGCAGGCGGTGATCGCGTTAAAGCTGCCGTCCGGCGCGTCCACCGCCTCTGCGGCACACACCCGGTAGTCTATATTCATACCGGTTGACAGTCGCCGTGCTTCTGCAATCTGCTGCGGGGACGGATCCACCCCCAACCAGTGAGCGCCGTGCTTATACAAATGGCGGGGCAGTACCCCGGTGCCGGTGCCAATATCCAGCACCTGCTGCCCGGCCAATCCTACGCCGCGATCCAAGATCGCACGGTAAAATTCTGGGGGATAAATATCTCGATACCGGGCGTAATCCGCTGCCGTGCGCCCCCAGTCAAAGGGATTGCCGCCGTCTATACGGGCGTCCTTGATCTCCATTGTATCACCTCTTGCCTAAAGTATAACATAAACGCGGTGGCGGTGGCAAGGGTGCGGAGATTTTGCAACCGATTTGGCTCCCTTGCAAAGAGCAACTCTAATCTGTAAGCTCCGATACCTACATCAGGCCGACATTTTTACAAATAAAACAAACGGCAAGATCTCTCCTGCCGTTTTGTGTGATATTGATAAATTGGATCTTACCAAACCTGCCGGGCGACGGTGCGCACCAGGTTCAGCTTGGCCCACTGCTCATCATCCGTCAGCTTGTTGCCGATCTCGCAAGAGGCAAAGCCGCACTGGGGGCTTAGGCACAGGTTTTCCAGGGGCACCAGCTTCGCTGCCTGGGCGATCCGCGCTTTTACCGCCTCCGGATCCTCCAGCACCGGGGACTTGGTGGTCACCAGGCCCAGCACCACTTTTTTGCCCGGGGCAACAAACTGCAGCGGTGCAAAATCGCCGGAACGGGCGTCATCAAACTCCAGATAAAAGCCGTCCACATGTTCCTTGGCAAACAGAATGGGCGCAATAGGCGCATAGCCGCCGGAGCTGGCCCAGGTGGAGTGATAATTGCCCCGGCACACATGGGTGGTCACCACCAGGTCCGCCGGCTTGCCCTCCAGGGCAGCATTGTTGAGTTGCAGGTACTTCTCTGCCTCGTCCTCCAGCTTAGCGCCGGTACTTGCCAGGAACTGCTGATACCCGGCGTCGCAGAACATACCCCAGGTGCAGTCGTCCAGCTGCACATTGCGGCAACCGGCGGCATACAGATCGGCGATCACCTGGCGATAAGCGGCAGCAATATCGGAAAGCAGTGCGTCATCGTCCGGATAAATTGCCCGGGTGGCCTTGCCGTTATCCTCCCGGAACAGCTCTGCATACAGCTGAGCCGGTGCAGGAATGGTCTGGCGGGCAACGGTGTTGTCATCTTCAAACTGCTTTACAAATTTAAAATGCTCCACAAAGGGGTGATTCTCGCCGCTGATCTTGCCCACCACCTGCACAGAGCCGGGGGTGGTCTCCTCCCCATGGAAAATATAGCCGTGGTCCAGGGCGATCTCCTGCAGTCCTTGCAATCCCCACATAAAGTCCAGGTGCCAATAGCTGCGACGGAACTCGCCGTCGGTAATGGTGTGATACCCGGCGGCTTTTTGGCTAGAGATCAGCTTGCGGATTTCCAGATCCTCCACTTCTTTCAGCCCGGCAGCGTCCAGCTCACCGGCGGCGAAAGCGGCGCGGGCGGCCTTAATGGGCGCCGGGCGCAAAAAGCTGCCTACAAAATCATATCGAAAAGGTGCGTTCTTGCTGTACATATTTTTGTCCTCCGTTTGGTTGTTGTTGCTTATAGTATAACGGAGGTTTTCGCTATTGTAAAATACGGATATTCAGTTGTTTGCCATAGCTTCAGTCTATAGGCACATACTGCTTCAAATTTTCAATATACGCCCGGCACAGGCTGCCCGGCTGCACGCCGGCAGGCAAAATATAGCCGATCTCCATGGGCGCCACGCCGGTGAGGGGCACGGCTACAATATTCTCGCCGTTCAGCTTGCTGTCGATCACGCCACTGCACACGGTGTAGCCCTGCAAGCCGATCAGCAAATTAAACAGGGTGGCGCGGTCCCGCACCCGGATATTTTTGCTGCGCACTGCCGGGCTGAAGATCTCTTCCGAAAAATAAAAGGAATTGTGATCCCCCTGCTCAAAGGACAAATAAGGATACGGCGCCAAATCGTCAAAAGACACTGCCCGGGCACCGGAGAGCGGGTGATCGCTGCTGAGAAACACATGCGCGTGGGCGGTAAACAGGGGCGTAAAATCCAAATCGGCTCCCCGCAGCAGCTTTTGCAGCGCCGTGCGATTAAAGTCATTGAGATACAACAGGCCGATCTCGCTTTTGCGCTGTGCCACATCCTCAATGATCTCGTAGGTTTGCGTCTCTCGCAAAGAGAAGTCGTAGCGGTCGCCGCCCCGCTCCCGGATCAGGTCCACAAAGGCGTTTACCGCAAAGGAATAATGCTGGGTAGACACACAAAAGGCCTGCTTGCGCACCGGGTCGCCCTTGTAGCGGCTTTCCAGCAGCGCCGTCTGCTCCAAAATTTGGCGAGCGTAAGACAGGAACACCTCGCCTTCTTTGGTCACGATCACGCCCTTATTGGTGCGGTGGAACAGGGTCAGGTGCATTTCGCTCTCCAACTCCTGAATGGCGGCACTCAGGCTGGGCTGGGCCACAAACAGCGCCTTGGCCGCCCCGCTGACGGTACCGCACTCCGCCACCTTGACCACATATTCCAGTTGTTTTAATGTCATAGCCATCTCCCCTTTGCCATTATTATACGCCATTCGGCACCCGGGTGTAAAGGTTAAATCTATGGCAAAGCGATTCAATGTTCCCGGTTGCAGCAACCCTCCGTGGCTAACCATTTATAAAACGAAAAAGCAGCGGTGCAAGTGCACCGCTGCCAAAGGGACTTAAAATTACTCTATAATAGAGGTACCGGTCATTTCTGCCGGCTGAGGCAGACCCATCACCTTGAGCATGGTGGGAGCAATGTCGCACAGCTTGCCGCCCTCACGCAGGGTGCAGGGGTAGTTCACCACGATAAAGGGCACCGGGTTGGTGGTGTGGGCCGTGAACGGCTCGTCGTTCTCGTCCAGCATCTTGTCTGCATTGCCGTGATCGGCAGTGACAAACAGCACGCCGTCCATATCCTTGACCGCCTGAACCAAACTGCCAACGCAGGCGTCCACCGTCTCCACAGCTTTTACAGCGGCGGGGATAATGCCGGTGTGACCCACCATATCACAGTTGGCGAAGTTGACAATCACCACATCGTATTTGCCGCTGCGCACGGCCTCGTTCAGCTTTTCAGACACCTGGGGCGCGCTCATCTCCGGCATCAGGTCAAAGGTTGAGATCTTGGGAGAGGGCACCAAAATGCGATCCTCGCCCGGATACGGCTCCTCTGCGCCGCCGTTGAAGAAGAAGGTCACATGGGCATACTTCTGGGTCTCGGCGATTCGCAGCTGGGTCTTGCCCTGCTTGGACAGGTACTCGCCAAAGGTGTTCTCCAGGCTCTCCGGACCAAAGGCCACATGCACGCAAGGCATCTCCGCATCATACTGGGTCATGCACACAAAATAGGGGTTCAAGGCGCCACCCTTGCGGTCAAAGCCGGTGAATGCCGGATCCACAAAGGCGCGGGTAATCTCCCGGGCACGGTCCGGCCGGAAGTTAAAGAAGATCACGCTTTCGCCGCTGTGCACACGGCCCTCGTTGCCAACAACGGTGGGCAGCACAAACTCATCGGTCAGGTGCTTTCCGTCCTCGTCCACCGTCTCATAAGACGCACGCACGGCCGCCACCGCGTCCGTAGCCTGCACGCCCTCGCCGTACACCATAGCGGCATAGGCTTTCTCCACACGGTCCCAAATATTATCACGGTCCATGGCGTAGAAACGACCCATCACAGAGGCGATCTTACCAACGCCCAGTTCGTTCATCTTGGCCTGGAGCTGTTCCAAATCTTCCGCTGCAGAAGCTGGGGGCACATCACGGCCGTCCAGAAAAGCGTGCACATACACCTTGGAAACGCCCTGTTCCTTGGCCATCTCCAGCAGATTGTACAGGTGGGTCATATGGCTGTGTACGCCACCGGGAGACACAAGACCCATCAGGTGCAGGGCCTTGTTCTTGGCGTTCTCCATAGCGCCAACCAGCACTTCATTCTTATAGGCCTCGCCGTCGGCAAACGCCTTGGAAATGCGGGTCAAATCCTGGTACACCACGCGGCCGGCGCCCATATTGGTGTGGCCCACCTCGCTGTTGCCCATCTGGCCGTCCGGCAGGCCCACATCCATACCGGAGGCACCGATATAGGTATAAGGGCACTCGGCCATCAGCTTATCCAAATTGGGCTTCTTAGCCATGGCAATGGCATTGCCATGCTGGGACGGGTTCTTGCCGAAGCCGTCCATAATGCAAAGCACATAAGGTTTCTTAGACATAGTAATTACTTCCTTTCACGGATAAAGTGACAAAGCAAGAGGGAGCAGCGACCATCGCCGCAACTCCCCCCCAGCCATTGATTTTTTATTTAGAAGCAGCCTTCACGATCACGGAGAAGTCCTTGGCCTTCAAAGAAGCGCCGCCGATCAGTCCGCCGTCTACATGCTCCTTAGCCAGCAGTTCCTCTGCGTTGCCGGCATTCATAGAACCGCCGTACTGCACCACAAAAGCATCTGCAGCAGCCTGGCCGTACAGCTGAGCGATAACGGAACGGATGTAACCGTTCACCTCATCAGCCTGATCCGCCGTAGCGGTCTTGCCGGTGCCGATGGCCCATACCGGCTCATAAGCGATGATCACATTCTTCAGCTCTTCCTCGCTGACGCCCTGCAAAGCGATCTTGGTCTGCATGCCGACCACCTCAAAGGTGACACCCTGCTCGCGCTCCTCCAGCACCTCACCAACGCAAAGGATCACTTTCAGCCCATTGTCCAGGGCAGCGCGCACACGCTTGTTCACGGTCTCGTTGGTCTCGCCAAAATACTGGCGGCGCTCACTGTGGCCGATGATCACATAGGGCACGCCCATGGCCTTCAGCATGGGAGCGGACACCTCAGCAGTGAAAGCACCTTTCTCTGCCCAGTGGCAGTTCTCGGCGCCCACCTGAATGTTGGAGCCTTTGGTGGCGTCCAGGGCAGCCTGCAGATCCACAAAGGGTGCACAGATGATTACATCGCAATCCGCGTCTGCCACCAGGGGTTTCATCTCCTCCAGCAGAGCAGTGGTCTCTGCGGGGGTGTTGTTCATTTTCCAGTTGCCGGCAATGACGGCCTTACGAAGTGCTTTGTTCATAATTCACTTACCTCTTTTATAGAAAAAATAGATTTAGCAATTAGTCCTTATCCTGCAATGCAGCGATACCGGGCAGCTCCTTGCCCTCCAGGAATTCCAAAGAAGCGCCGCCGCCGGTAGAAATGTGGCTCATCTGATCGGCAAAGCCCAGCTTGGTCACAGCAGCCACAGAATCGCCGCCGCCGATAATGGAGATGGCGCCGCTGTCTGCAATAGCCTTAGCCACAGCGATGGTGCCGCTGGCGAAATTGTCCCACTCGGACACACCCATGGGGCCGTTCCAAATCACAGTGCCTGCGCCGTCAATGGCGTCAGCAAACAGCTTCTCGGTCTTGGGACCGATGTCCAGGCCCATCCAGCCGTCCGGAATATCGTCGGACTTGCAAACCAAAACCTCGGTATCCTCTTTATACTCTTTGCCGCAGCGGTTGTCTATGGGGATCAGGAACTTCACGCCCTTATCCTTGGCAGTCTGCATCATCTCGCCGGCCTTGTCCACCCAGTCAGCCTCCAGCAGAGAGGTGCCGATGTTGTGGCCCAGGTATTTCATAAAGGTATAAGCCATACCGCCGCCGATGATGATGGTATCGCACTTGTCGATCAAATTAGAAATCACACCGATCTTGTCAGACACCTTAGCGCCGCCCAGAATGGCAACCAGCGGGCGCTTGGGATCTGCCAGTGCGCCGCCCATAAACCGGATCTCCTTTTGGATCAAATAACCGCAGGCAGCCGGCAGGTAAGAAGCCACACCGGTGGTGGAGCAATGGGCACGGTGTGCAGTGCCGAATGCGTCGTTCACAAACAGGTCTGCCAAAGAAGCCAGCTCCTTGGAGAAGTTCTCCTCGTTCTTGGTCTCCTCTGCACGATAACGCACATTCTCCAGCAGCATCACCTGGCCGTCCTGCAAGTCGGCAGCCATCTTCTTCGCATTTTCACCGACTACATTCTCGTCCTCAGCCAGCGGCACATCCACGCCCAGGTACTCGCTCAGGCGCTTGGCCACGGGAGCCAGGCTGAACTCAGGCTTATACTCGCCCTTAGGTCTGCCCAGGTGGGAGCACAAAATCACCTTGGCGCCCTGCTCCATCAGGTACTTAATGGTGGGCAGTGCAGCCACAATACGCTTGTCATTGGTGATCTCGCCGTCTTTCAGCGGAACATTAAAGTCGCAGCGTACCAGTACGCGCTTGCCTTTAACATCCAAATCTTCAACGGATTTTTTGTTCAGTGCGTTCATAAAATAACAACTCCTTCAAGTTAATCTGTCTTCTTAGAAAAGTCTGATATTTTTACCGATACAATTATAGCCGATTTGCCCCTATATTGCAAGAAAAAATTGGTCTCTGTCTGCAGATTTGTTATATTATTCACAACTTGCCCGCCGCTATGCAAAATCTTGTGCAAGGTGCAACAGACCGGCGGAGAAAATCCGCCGGTTTTTCTTATTTCTTGGTGGTCACGCTCTTGGCCTTACTCCACCCGGAGTAGAGCTTTACATTTTTGCCGTTCACCTTGACGGTCTTATAAGTGCGTACCCGCACATAATATTTCTTCTTGGCGGACAGCTTACCGACACTCTTAGAAGTCGTCTTATTCTTGCTGATCGTCACCGTCTTGGCTTTCTTTAACTTACTGCTGGTGCTGTACTGCACCTGGTAGCCGGTAGTTTGCGTCGCCTGCTTTTTCCAAGTGACCTTAAAACCTTTCTTGGCAGCTTTCACCTTAGACACGCTGGTACCCTTGGGGTTAATGTTATAGGTCATGGACTTACTGCCGCTGTAATTGCCCTTGAGGGTCACTTTTACGGTATATTTGCCCACATTCTTCATGCCCTTGGGATAGCTGACGGTATAATCCGTACCATTCTTCAGGGCTTTGCCCTTACTGTCTTTCACGGTCACAGACGGTTTTTGCACCTTGCCGTTGTAGGTATAGGTAGTGGCAGACAGCTTCACCCCGGTGACATGAGCAATGGTACGGCTATCCTCCAGCACCCAGTGGCAGCGTATGCAATAGGTCATCACCGAGCCGTCATACTGAAAATCAGCCGGGTACAGCGCCTGCACCGGCTGGTGGCCCAAGGGCTGTATGGTCTCCGTCTTGGTGGCACTGCAAGCGGTGCAGGTATAAGTCTTGCTTCCGGCGTTCTCGCAGGTGGCCGGGTCGGTAGAAGTCAAAGCAAAGCTGTGGGTATGATTATAAAGAATATTATTGGCCGCCGCATAATTAGCAAGCGCGCCGGTAGCAGGACCGTACAGCACAAAGTCCGAGGCCATATAGGCAAACACCCGCTCGCCCAGGGTCTGCACGCTGGCAGGCAGGGTCAGGGACTTTAACTTGCGGCAACCGGCAAAGGCCTCTCGCTGGATCTCCGTCAGCGCCGTACCCTGCACCTTCACCGTTTGCAGGTCTGTGCAACCGGCAAAAGCGTCCTTACCGATGGACTGCAAACCGACAGGCAAGGTAACAGACTGCAACTGCTCGCCGTAGTAAAAAGCATGGTCGCCAATGCGGGTCACGGTAGAGGGCACGGTCATTGACACCGCCCCCGGCGCATACAGCAACGCCGTGCGGTCTGCGTTATAAATCACGCCATTTTCCGCCGGGAATGCGGCGGAGCGGCTGGTGATCCGGGTCAACTTGGGGCACCGGGTAAAGACGTACTCCCCCAGCGTGCTCAGCGTGGCGGGCAAATTCAGCTGCCGCAGCTGGCTGCAACTGTTAAAGGCGCCGTCGCCAATGGAAGTGACTGTCTCTGGCAGCACCACCCGGGTCACACTGTCCGCATTGCGCAAAAAGCCGTCGCCGATCCCCACCACTGTTTTGCCGTCCACCGTGTCCGGCACAATGAGGGTAGTGGGCATGGTCTTGCCGTCATACTGATACACCGTCGCCCCTGCAGCAGAGGAGCGATAGCTAAACAGAGAGGTCCGGGACTTGATCTCATAAGGGCGCGGCGTCGTAGCGTCAAAACCGGCCTCAATTTGGTAATAAGTGCCGTTTGCGCACTGCGCCAATGTGTTCACATGGCCACTGCCTGCGCCGGCGTCTTTGTTGCCGTTGCGAGTCCAGGCGGGCAGCCCCATCAGGCTGCACATACGATTGACCGCCCCGGTACTGGCCCAGCAATCGCCGCCGCCCAGAATCACCATGGACAAATAGCTACTGTAATTGGCGCTGTATTCATACTGAGCAGCAAACTTGGCCGCCGTCTCTGCTTTATTGTAATCGGTGGGATTGGCAGGCAGGTTCTTGGCAATATAGTCCTGCATCACGCTGTCCACATACACCTGGGCATAGCTCTGCACATGCACCGTCACGCGAAAGGTCTTGCCCCCGGCAGTCACCTGCACGGTGCTGTCCCCGGCGGTGTAAGACTCGGTCACCCGGTCCGGCGTCTTGCCCGGGGTAGGTGCGGTGCTGCCCACATTGCCGTACCAGTAGTAACGGGTGCACAGCGGCTCCACCAGTCCGGTACTGCTGACCGTAGCGGACTCCCCTGCCGTTACCCGGTAAGCGGCCTTGTCAGCGCCGGTGACCTTCAGCTGAAAGCTGGCGGGGTACGCTGCCGGTTGGCTGATCTTTTCCCGGAACTCCTGGTTCAAAAAATATACCGTTACCGTCGTGGTATTCACGCTCACCCCGGCGGCCATGGCCGTCGGCGCGCCGGTAAACACCGTTGCCAGCAGCAAAAGCGCCGCCAGCAGTGCACTACTGATCTTTTTCATAATCTCACCTTCCGCCTCCATTGTACCAAATCCTACCGGCTGTGACAAGGCAAAAAAAGAACGGATACCGAAGTACCCGTTCTTTTGATTGATCATCGGAACTTATTTCTCCAGGTTGGCTTTTACGGTAGCCAGCTCGTCGGCCAGTTCCTTAGGCAGATGATCGCCGAACTTTGCGTACAGCTCCTCAACGCCCTTCAGTTCTTCTTCCCAAGCGTCCTTATCCACATCCAGGATCTTGTCCAGCTGCTCCTCGGTCATATCCAGGCCTTCCCGGTTGATATCCTTGGCATAAGGCAGGTAGCCGATTGCAGTCTCCTGCGCATCCACCTTGCCCTCGCAACGGTCAACGATCCAGTCCAGAACACGCATATTGTCGCCGAAGCCGGGCCACAGGAAGTTGCCCTCATCGTCCTTACGGAACCAGTTTACATTGAAGATCTTGGGAGCCTTATCGGGATCCAGGGTCTGGCCGATCTCGATCCAGTGCTTCCAATAATCGCCCATGTTGTAGCCGCAGAAGGGCAGCATAGCCATGGGGTCACGACGAATCACACCAACAGCGCCGGTAGCGGCAGCAGTGGTCTCAGAGCCCATAACGGAGCCAACGAACACGCCGTGGTTCCAGCTCTTGGACTGGTACACCAGAGGAGTCAGCTTTGCACGACGACCGCCGAAGATGAAAGCGGAGATCGGCACGCCCTGCGGGTTCTCAAACTCGGGAGAAATGCAGGGGCAGTTCTTTGCAGGCGCGGTAAAGCGGCTGTTGGGGTGTGCGCCCTTCTCGTCGCTGGTCTGGCCGTTCCAGGGATTGCCCTTCCAGTCAATGGCATTGGTAGGCGGATTCTTATCCAGACCTTCCCACCACACGGTGTTGTTGTCCATATTGTGGCAAACATTGGTGAAGATCGTGCCGCTCATGGTGGACTTCAGTGCGTTGGGGTTAGACTTCATATTGGTGCCGGGAGCCACGCCGAAGAAGCCGTTCTCCGGGTTGATGGCATACAGGCGGCCGTCCGGGCCCTTGCGGATCCAAGCGATATCGTCGCCAACGGTCCAGATCTTGTAGCCCTTCTTCTGATAGCCTTCCGGCGGAATCAGCATAGCCAGATTGGTCTTGCCGCAAGCAGACGGGAAAGCAGCACACAGGTATTTGATCTCGCCTGAGGGCTTTTGCAGACCCAGGATCAGCATATGCTCAGCCTGCCACATCTCGTTCTTACCCAGGTAAGAAGCGATACGCAGAGCAAAGCACTTTTTGCCCAGCAGCACATTGCCGCCGTAAGCAGAGTTCACGGAAATGATGGTGTTGTCCTCCGGGAACTGGCAGATCCAGCGCTTCTCCGGATCCACATTGCACTTGCAGTGCATACCGCGCACCCAGTCGTTAGAGTCGCCCAGTACATCCAGAACAGCCTTGCCCACTCTGGTCATGATGTTCATGTTCAGCACAACGTAGATAGAATCGGTGATCTCAATACCGACCTTGGAGAAGGGAGAACCAACGGGACCCATGGAATAGGGAATGATATACATGGTTCTGCCCTCGTAAGCACCGGCAGCGATGTCATAGAGCATTTTATAAGCCTTAGAGGGCTCCATCCAGTGGTTGGTGGGGCCGGCGTCCTCTTCTTTTTTGGAGCAGATCAGAGTTCTGTCCTCCACACGGGCCACGTCGTTCTCTGCGGTTCTGTGCAGATAGCAGTCGGGCAGCAGCTCCTCATTGAGCTTGATCATCTCGCCGGTTTCCACAGCCTCCGCCTTCAGGGCGTCGATCTGTTCCTTAGAACCGTCGATCCAAACGATCTTAGAGGGCTTGGTCAGTTCCACTTTTTCGTCCAGCCACGCAAGCAGGGACTTGTTGGAAGTCAAAGTTGTTTCCATAACTCTATTCTCCTTTAAGTTATTTGCAAAAAATCCAAAAAATCAGTGCATTTTTTGTTACTATCATTATACCAAAAGCGGCAAAAAATTCAATAGATACGGCTTCTAATTAGAACTTTTTCACAATTTTTTCAAAAAGTCGGCCGATCAATTGGCATAGTTGCATAAGCGTTCAGATCCGGTTGTGCGCGCACGCCGGACACATACTCATAGTAGCCCTGGGCGCCCACCATAGCGCCGTTGTCACCGCAGTATTTCAGCGCCGGCAAATGCAGCTGCCAGCCCTTTTGGCGGCACAGGCGGTCCGTCTCTCGGCGCAGGCGGGAATTGGCGGACACACCGCCTGCCAGGGCAATGGAAGTGTAGCCGTAGTCCGTAGCGGCCTTTTCCAGCTTCTCCACCAGGCAATCGGTAACGCCCTTTTGGAACGAGGCAGCCAGGTCGGTCACCGGCAGGGTCTCCCGCTTCTGTTCCATCCGGTGCACGATGTTGATGACCGCAGTCTTTAGCCCACTGAACGAGAAATCATAGGGCGTGTCCAGCCGCGGGTGGGGAAAGGCAAAGGCATTCTCGTCCCCGGTGGGGGCAATCTTGTCTATGCTGATCCCGCCGGGGTACGGCAGCCCCAAGGTGCGCCCGGCCTTGTCCAGTGCCTCGCCGGCAGCATCGTCTCGGGTCTTGCCCAGCACTTTATAAGTGGTGTAGTCCTCCACCGCTACAATGTGGCTGTGGCCGCCGCTGACCACCAGGCAAAGAAACGGCGGTTGCAGATCGCCGGTAATGTAATTGGCTGCCACATGGCTGCGCAGGTGGTGCACCGGCACCAGGGGCGTATTTGTAGCCATAGACAGCCCCTTGGCAAAGTTCACCCCCACCAGAAGGGCACCAATGAGCCCGGGGGCATAGGTCACCGCAACGGCGTCAATCCCTGACATATCGCAATTGGCGTCCGCCAGCGCCTGGCGCACCACGCCACTGATACTCTCTGCATGGCGGCGGGAGGCAATCTCCGGCACCACGCCGCCGTACAGCTTATGCTCCTCCAGCGAGGTAGCGATCACATTGGACAGCACCTGCCGTCCGTCCTGCACCACGGCTGCCGCCGTCTCATCGCAGGAGCTTTCAATTCCTAAAATTCTCATTTTGTAATATCCTCTTGGGTCTTAACCGTCGGTATGGTTATCCTCTTGGGTCTTAACCGTCGGTATGGTCTGGCCGTTTTTCTCCGCAATAGCCAGCAGCTTTTTCTCCGTCGGGCCGCCGGGCACCAACTCGCCCACATAATAGGAATGATCCTTTCCGTCCGAAATGGCGTAGCCATTCTCCACCGGGACGAATGCGCCATCCTCGTCCGTCTCGCCCTCGACTTTGTAAATCCGCAGGTCCCGGTTCTCCACCTGCACCACTTGGAACAGACTGCCGTCCGGGGAATAACACACATATTCCGCGCCAATGCCAAAATGATTGGAAGCCGCATACACAGACAGCAGTACCATTAAAAGCATACCTACAACAGCCTCTGCTACCTGCTTGCCGGTGCGGGCACTCTCATTCTCCCGGGCATAATAGGCCCGGCTTTTTTCGTCCTTGGGATAAAAGCGCTTCATCAAGGGCGTGCCCAGCAGCACCTTGCCGGTACTAAATATACCGATTGCGCTGACCAATCCTAAAGCCACACACTTGGCCGTGCTCACGCTGATCTCCAGCGTACCGATGGGCAGCGTGTACTCCACCAGCCGGGTGCCCCGGAACAGCAGGGCACGCAGGCCGAACACCAGCACCATGGCCACGATCAGTCCAACAACGGCAATCATCCCATTCACCTTGCGGGCGCAGCGCTTATACTGCCGCTCAAAATCCTGCTTGGCTTGCTCGGTTTGGTCCACCACCGTATTGCCCCGGCGCATATAGTCCAGCAGGCGGCGTTCATAGAGGGTGTCCAGTCGGCCCTTGGCCTCCGCCTTCTCCAAGTGCCGCAGCAACTTGGTACTGTCCGTTGCGCCGGACACGGCGGTAACCATCGGGTGCGTAGGCAATATGCCCAAGATCTCCTGCTCTTCCCCATCCGGGTCATTTGGGTCAAAGTGCTTGCCCCGCACGGCTTTCATATCCGCCAGTCGATTGGCTTTCATCTGCGCCAAAAGCTGCGGTTCTGCCGCCCGGCGCAAGTCGTAATCGTATTTATGTACCGCCTCCAGCAGCTCCCGCACCAGACCCGGCACCTCGCCGGTGGTGGAAAAACCGCTGTGGTAATACTGGTTAAAGTCCTCGATCTCCAGCAAATTGAACACATCATAGAGTGTAAAGCGCCCGGCGTCGCCGTAGTCCAGGTCTATGTCCAAAAAATTGTCGGTCAGCAGCATCACCGAGGGCAAATACCGCAGCCGCAGCCGGTATTCGCCGCAGTCGAACACGGCGGTCAAGCGGTAATCATCCGTCGTGTGACTCTCCTCAAAGCCCATAAACCGACCGTACAGCCCGGTGGCGGCGCAGTCCTCCACGGCGCTGCGCACAGCGGCGATCATCGCCTTGGTCTCCGGCTCTAATTTATAGAGCTTGTCTTTCTTTTTACCCATCCGGTTCCTCTTTCTTAAAGGTTTTTGTCAGCAGCAGCGCGTCCTCCGTCGGGTCCGTATAGAAGTCCCGGCGCCGCCCCACCGGCTGAAAGCCCAGTTCCCAGTACAGTGCCAGCGCCGCCTCATTGGACGGCCGCACCTCCAAAGTCAGAAAATCCAGTTCCCCGGCGGCAAAGCAAGCGCCGAACAGCGCCCGGGCAATACCCCGGCGGCGATAGGTGGGATCCACCGCCACATTGGTGACGCTGCCCTCACCGCAGACCACCTGCACCCCCAGGTAGCCTACCACTTTATCTCCCAGCACCGCCACTAAAAAGCGGGCGCAGGGGTTCGTCAGCTGGGCCTCTAAATCCGCCCGCTGCCAGGGGTGGGCAAAGCACAACTGCTCCAGCCGCTCCACCCCGGCCAGATGCGCCGGGGCAAAGGGCAAAATTTGCAGCTGGTGGTCTTTAATGTGCATCATACCAAGTTTGGCCGATCTTGCCGTCGGCCCGCAGCAGCACCGCCATATTGCAGGCGTGCTCCATCTCCTCCGTTACAATTTGCAGTGCCCGGTCGGCCTCTGCCTCCGGCGCTTCTACGATCAATTCATCGTGCACCTGGAGGATCAGGCGGCTCTCCATTCCCTCGGCATACAGCCGCCGATCCACCCGCACCATGGCAATCTTAATAATATCAGCCGCAGTGCCCTGGATCGGCATATTCCGCGCCACCCGCTCTCCAAAGGCGCGGAGCATGTGGTTGCTGGCAGCCAGCTCCGGCAGATACCGCCGCCGACCGAACAGCGTGGTGGCATAGCCGGTGTCCTTGGCGGCGTCAATCATCCGCTGCATATAGGCCGCCACGCCCTGATAGGTGTGCATATAGGAGTCAATATATTCCTTGGCCTCTTTGTTGCTGACCCCAATATCCTTGGCCAGCGAAAAGGCGCCGATGCCGTAAACAATGCCAAAGTTCACCGCCTTGGCGCGACTGCGCAGTTGGGGGGTGATCATCTCCGGCGGCAGACCAAACACCTGCGCCGCCGTGGCTGTGTGAATATCCGCGCCACTGTTAAAAGCATCAATCATCGTCTGATCTTCCGCCATGGACGCCAGCACCCGCAGTTCAATTTGGGAATAGTCCGCGTCCACCAGTCGGCACCCGGGGGCGGCGATGAAAAACTTGCGCATTTCCCGCCCCAGATCCGTGCGAATGGGAATGTTCTGCAAATTAGGCTCCAAAGAGGAGATCCGCCCGGTGCGGGTCTCCACCTGATTAAAGCGGGTGTGTATCCGCCCGTCCGTATCAATCACTTTCAGCAAGCCATCGCAGTAAGTGCTTTTCAGCTTAGTCAGTGTGCGATATTCCATGATTTTTTCCACCACCGGGTGGGCAGAGCGCAGACCCTCCAGCACCTCGGCATTGGTGGAATAGCCGCTTTTTGTCTTTTTCTTACAAGGCAGACCCAGGTCCTCAAACAGGGCAACGCCCAACTGCTTGGGCGAGTTGATATTAAACTCGTGACCCACCGCCTCAAAGATCTCATCCGTCAAGGTGGAAATGCGGGTGCTCAGCTTCTTGGAGAACGCCTCGATTCCCGCCTTGTCCACATCAAATCCGGCGCACTCCATGCGTGCCAGCACACCGGCCAGGGGCAGTTCGATTTCCGTCAACAATTTGCGCTGCCCGGCATCGTCGATCAAAGCGTCCGTCTTGGCAAACAACTCCGGCAAGATCACCGCCAGCGCCACCGCCGGCTCCTCCTGATCCAAACTGTTGCGGTACGCCGGCACCGGCACATTGTATTCCAGCGCCAGCTGGGCCAAATCGTACTTGGCGTCCGACGGGCGCAGCAGATAGGCAGACAGCTGCAAATCGCCGCAGATATTTCCGCACCGCACCCCTTGCTTTTGTGCCAGGCGGTGCAGTTCCTTGGTGTTGTAGCCAAAAATGCGCACCGTATCCTCTGCCAGCAGCGTGCGCACAAAATAGCCGAATTCCGGTGTGTCTGCCGGCATTACGAACACCGTGTCCCCCAGGGGGAAGAACAGATCCGTTACCGTGCCCTCTGCCATCTGAGGCACCACATACACATCCCCCGCCTTACGCAAACGGGTCAGCAGATCGTCCGCGTCCACACAGGTGAGCCGCTCCGGCTGGTGGGCAGGGGCAGGAGCTTCCGTCTCCCCGCCGGGCACCAGATCCCGATCCAAATTGAATTTATCAATGAGAGAAAACAGTTCCAATTTGCGAAACAGGGCTACCGCTGCCGCCGGGTCGCCGCCGGTAACGGCGTAATGGGCAGGGGCAGCATCAATAGGCGCATTGGTGCGAATGGTGCCCAGATCCAGAGAAAGATATGCCTTATCCTTGTCCCGCCGCAATTTTTCCCGCACGCCGGGTTTAATATCCAGTGTGTCTAAATCCTTGTAAATGGCGTCCAGCGTGCCAAAGCGCTGCACCAGATCCAGCGCCGTCTTGGCGCCCACCCCGGCCACACCGGGAATATTGTCCGAGCTGTCCCCTTGCAGGGCTTTTACCTGGATCAGCGCCTGGGGGGTAATGCCATACTCGGCGGCAATGGCCGCCTCATCGTACACATCGGTCACTGCCTGGCCCATTTTGGTACGCGCCAGCAGCACCTTCACCCCGCCGTGGGCCAGCTGCAAAGCGTCCCGATCCCCGGTGGCAATAAAGCAGGCGTCGCCGCTGTCTCGGCAAGCGGCAGCCAAAGTACCCAAAACATCGTCCGCCTCCCAGCCGGGGCACTCCACGGTGGTGTAGCCCAAAGCGGTAAGCAGTTCCTTGAGGACCGGCATTTGGGCCCGCAGCTCCTGAGGCATGGGCTTACGCCCGGCCTTATAGTCCGCATACTGCTTGTGGCGGAAAGTAGGCTCATGCACATCAAAGGCCACCGCCACACCGTCCGGGTGGCAAGTGTCCTGCAACTTAAGCAGAATATTCAAAAAGCCGTAAATGGCGTTGGTATAATAGCCGCTCTTGGTGGTCAGCAGCTTAATGCCGTAGAAGGCACGGTTGACGATACTGTTCCCGTCCAGCACCAAAAGATTCATGAAAGCCCTCCTAAAAATCGCGCTGTGTCCCCGGTCAAACGCCCGGGCGCACTCTGTTTTTTATTTTATCACAGTTTGATTTGAATTACAATTCCTTATGTGGTATATTAGTAAGACAGAAAAGGCAGGAGATACCATGGACTTTACAAATTTACCGCCCGATAGCAAGGCGTTTTTGGCCCCTATGGCAGGGGTGGCCGACCGGGCATTTCGCGAGATCTGCCGGGATTTTGGCGCCGCCTACACGGTCACGGAGATGGTCAGCGCCAAGGGGCTGGTGATGGGCGACCGGAAAAGCCGGGAGTTGATGACCCTGGGCAGCGACCGCCCCGCCGCCATTCAGCTGTTTGGCACGGAGCCACAGGTGATGGCGCAGGCGGCCAAGCTGTGCCTGGAATTTGAGCCACAAGCCATTGACATCAATATGGGCTGCCCGGCGCCCAAGGTAGCAAACAACGGCGCAGGCTCCGCTTTGATGAAAAACCCGCAGCTGGCAGGTGAGATCATCTACGCGGTGGCAGAGGCCGTTGACCTGCCGGTAACGGTGAAACTGCGCAAGGGCTGGGACAAGGCGCACCCCAATGTGGTGGAGCTGGCCCAAATCGCGGAGCAAAACGGCGCTGCCGCCGTGGCGGTACACGGCCGCACAAGAGAAGAAATGTACAGCGGCCACGCAGACTGGGACTGTATTCGCCGGGTAAAAGCGGCGGTGCACATTCCGGTAATCGGCAACGGCGATGTAACCGATGTGCAAAGCGCCGCCCTGCTGCTGGAGCAGACCGGCTGCGACGCCATTATGATCGGTCGGGGCGCCATGGGCAATCCCTGGCTGTTTCGCCAAATTAACGCCTATTTAACAGACACAAGGGTGCTGCCGGAGCCGGGCATTCACGAGCGCATGGCCGTTATGCTGCGCCATATTGACCGCACCATTCAATATAAGGGCGAGCGCACCGCCATGATGGAGGCGCGCCACCATGCCGCCTACTACACCAAGGGACTGCGGGGTGGCGCCGGGTTCCGCCGCCGCATTTGCCAAATGAGCCACTTTGAGGAGCTGGCAAAGCTGGCTGCGGAAATTGCCAAGGAGAATGCAGAATGATTTTTAAGAATGTGACCTTTTATAACGAAGTGTTCCAAAAAGATGTGGCGGATATTCAGGTGGAAAACGGCCGCATTACCGCCATCGGTGTGCTGGAGCAGGAGGGTCGGGATATGCAGGGTTACACCCTGCTGCCGGGCTTTGTAGACATTCATATACACGGCCGCGGGGGCGGTGATTTTTCCGACGGCACGGTCAGCAGTATGGATCGGATCAGCGCCTCCCTGGCTAAGTGCGGGGTCACCGCCTTTTGCGGTACCACCATGACCCTGCCCAGAGAAAAGCTGACGGATATTCTCACCACCGCCCGTGGCTATATGGGCAAGGAGGCCGGTGCTCGCCTGCTGGGCGTGAACCTGGAGGGGCCGTTTATTACCCCTGCCAAAAAAGGCGCCCAAAACGGCGACTACATTCGCCCGGGCACCGTGGAGGAATGGAACGCCCTGTTTGACGCCTCCGGCCGCAGTGTAAAGCTGATTACCCTGGCGCCGGAAGCCTTTGACAGTGCCGACCTGATCCGCCAGATCAGCGGCTGCTGCCGGGTGTCCCTGGGGCACAGCTGTGCCACCGCAGAGGAAGCAAACGCCGCCTTTGACGCGGGGGCAGGCCATGTGACCCACCTGTTTAACGCCATGCCGCCCATGAGCCACCGGGCGCCGGGGCTGCCGGGGGCTGCACTGGATCGGTCGGAAGTCACCTGCGAGCTGATCTGCGATGGGGGTCACATTGATCCCATTATGCTGCGCAACGCCTTTCGCCTGCTGGGGCAGGACCGAGCCTGCGTCATCAGCGACAGTATGCGCGCCGCCGGGCTGGGGCCGGGCACCTACGAGTTGGGCGGCCAGACTGTGTATGTAAAAGAGAACGGCCGCTATGCGGTGCTGGAGGACGGTACCATTGCCGCCTCCATTACCGACCTGTTTACGGAATTTAAGAATTTGCTGCGCTTTGGCATTGATTTTGAAACCGCCTTGCGCAGCTGCACCATCAACCCGGCGCGTGCCATCGGTATGGACGATCAGATCGGTTCCATTGCCACCGGCAAGTACGCCGATCTGTTGTTTGTTGACGAAAATCTGAATGTAGCGGAGGTATATGTAGATGGAATACAAGCTTAACATTGCGCTCATCGAGCCGGAAATTCCCCAAAACACCGGCAACATTGCCCGCACCTGCGCTGCCACCGGCGCACGGCTGCACCTGGTAGGGCCCATGGGCTTTACCATTACGGACAAGCAGGTCAAGCGCGCCGGGCTGGATTACTGGGACAAGCTGGACATTACCTACTACAACAGCCAAGAGGAATTCTTTGAACAGAACGCCGGGGCAGAATTCTTTTACTTCTCCACCAAAGCAGAGATCGCCCACAGCGATATGCAGTACCCAAACGGCGCCTTTTTGGTGTTCGGCAAAGAGACCAAGGGGCTGCCGGAGGAGCTGCTGAGAGCCAACCACGACCGGTGCGTGCGGCTGCCTATGCGAGGCATGATCCGCAGTCTAAACCTTTCTAACGCCGTGGCGGTGGGCACCTACGAGGTGCTGCGCCAATGGGGCTACCCGGCACTGACCTCCAAAGGCCACCTGACCAAATACCACTGGTAAAAGCAAATCTAAAAACACGCGGGACGGCTCATGAACTATCCCAGATTGTGCAGACAGCACAAAAACAGCCTAATTGGCAGAAGAATTAAATTTTAAGCAACGAACTGATTTCGCTTTTCAAGCGGAGTCAGTTTTGTTTTGGTTTGAATACGGTAATCATTGTAGAAATTGATGTATTCGGCTATGAGGAGGCACGCCTCCTCATAGCCGGAAAGTTTTACTCTGTAGATACACTCGATTTTGAGTGTGGAAAAGAAATTTTCGGCTAAAGCGTTGTCATAAGGATTCCCACGCCTTGACAGGGACAACGTTATGCCGTATGATTGTGTTAAATTGAAGTATGCGTGGGCTGAACAATCCGAGAATTATCATAACAGCGACATTAACCGTGCGAATATGATAAGTGCCGTTACAATTATCCGAGGTATGATAAACTTCCGGATTTGTATAAGTGCCGTCACACAAGCTGAAAGATAGGTGATAATGCATGTCATTTAGTAAAACAATTCAAATGTTCATATTTGACGGGAATCCAAATGGACGTATTATGTGTGAACTTTCAAACTGGAATGGGCGTGTATATAAGATTTCAAGGAACGAGTTATCTGAGTTTTCACAAAGGAATGATTCGGAAAATACTGGAGTATATTTTCTCTTCGGGAAAAATGAGGAAAATAATGATACTGTTTACATTGGCGAAGCCGAAAAGATGTTCACAAGACTTAAGCAGCACTTAAAGGACTCAAAATATTGGAACGATTGCATTGCTGTTATCAGCAAAGATAATTTACTCAACAAGGCACATGCTAAATACCTAGAAAACAAGTTTTATTTGTTGGCAAAAGATGCCGGTAGATCTACTGTTATAAATAGTACCGTTCCAACCTGTTCTTCCATATCCGAGTACGATGAAGCAATGCTACAAGAATTTATTAGCAATGCTAAATTGCTTGTAAATACACTTGGTTATAAAGTTTTTGATACAGTTGAAGATGCCGTAGTAAGACATAATGACATGCAGTCATACTTTTTCATAAAAGCCACCAGAGGAGCTGATGCAAAAGGTTTGCTAGTATCAGATGGCTTCGCTGTGATGAAAGGATCAGCTATTGCGTCTTCTACTGTACCAAGCATATCGGATAGCCTCATAAAGCTACGCAATTCTTTAATTAAAAAAGGAATAATAGATGATGATTTAAGGTTCACACGAGATTATATATTTACAAGCCCATCACTAGCGGCAGCAGTAGTAATGGGTAGAAATGCGAATGGGCGAACAGAGTGGAAAAATGAAGAACATAAGACAATCAAAGACATAGAAGAATCATAAAACAAAAAGAGCGATCAGACTGAACAAGTCCGTAAAAAATGGACAATAGAAAAAAAGAGCCCTCTTGATGTAGAATATACATCAAGAGGGATTTTTAATGCCAAAAAGTTATCAACGCATAAGCAATTACGAGAAAGAAATATTAGAATCGAAAGCATAAGGACAAGTACAGCTAAAACGCAATGTGCAAATTCTTTGAAGTATCAAGAAGCAGGTAGTATGCGTTCTTAAAACGCATGAATATACCAGACAGAGATTTACCGTTAGCCAAAATGATAAGAGAATGTCAGGAAGAAAACCACAGAACATACGGCTATCGCAGAGTACATATAGGGCTTAAAAGACAAGTAGGGCTTAAAAGACAAGGAATATACCATAATCCAAAGACTGTATTAAGAGTTATGCAAAAAGTACAACTTGTTGTCTGTTGTACGCAGAAAGAAATTTCATTATTGCAGGTCAGCACTTACACAGATAAGAATTTAATGCCGAAAGACCAAGCCAAAAACGGGTAACAGATATATCATACATGAAAACTAAACTGCCCCATTTCTTTTATTTCCTGTCCGAAATAAAAAAGAACCTCAAGTAAAAAACTTGAGGTTCTGCTGTACTGCAATTAGTCAGCGGTATAAGGCATAATGGCGATCTGACGCGCTCTCTTGATAGCGGTGGTCAGCTCACGCTGATGCTTTGCGCAGGTGCCGGTCACACGACGAGGCAGGATCTTGGCGCGCTCAGAGGTGAATTTCTTCAGTCTGGTCACATCCTTGTAGTCGATCTCGTCTACCTTTTCTACGCAGAAAACGCATACCTTTTTGCGCCCTTTGCGAGCGCCGCCTTTATTGTAAGCCATGCTTGGTTTCCTCCTTCGTTAAAATGGTAAATCGTCGTCGTCATCCACGATCTCTTCAAAATCGCTGTTATCTGCGCTGGCGTAGCTGGGCGCCGGTTGCGCAAAAGCGGGATTGGAGTTTGCGCCGGTAGTGCCGCTCTCTGCCTTAGAGCCGCAGAAGGACACATTGCTGGCAACGACCTGTACACTCTTTCTCTTGTTTCCGTCCTTATCGGTGAAGTTATCCGTCTGGATAGAGCCCTCCACAGCGATCATGGAGCCTTTGCGGAAATACTTAGATACGAATTCCGCAGTTTGGCGCCAGGCGGTCACATCAATGAAGTCTGCCTTGCGCTCCTCGCCGGCCCGCTGAAAGTTGCGGTCCACAGCTACCTGAAAACGCACGACAGAAACGCCTGTGGGCGTTGTTCTCAGTTCCGGATCATAGGTCAGGCGACCCATGATAGCCACTACATTGATCATGTGCTCCCCCTTACTCGCCCTTAGCGACGATCAGAGAACGCAGCACGCCGTCAGTAATGTTGATCACACGATCCAGCTCTGCCGGGAAAGACTCCTCACTGCTGAACTGCGCGATCACATAGTAACCCTCGGTCTCGTAGTTGATCGGATAAGCCAGCTTGCGCTTGCCCCATTCCTCAACTTCGCCAAGAGTGCCATGCTTGCTGATGAGATCCGTAAACTTGGTCTTGAGCGCCTGAGCAGCCTCCTCACCCTTGGACAGGGAGAAAACCAATACGATTTCATAGTTCTTCAATGCCATTCTAAAGCACCTCCTTCTGGTCTTTTGGCCGTACATCCTGTGCACGGCAAGGATTACTGTTCCACGGAACAGCCTATGTAGTATAACAGAAAGCGCCGCCCCTGTCAAGCAAAACTTGCACACCGGGCGGCGTTCTTTCGTCTATTTCTACATATAGTGGAGGCAATTGGCGTTACACATATTGCAGCACATCGCTGACCTTCTCGATCACCGGCACATCCGCGCGCAGGTCTTGGTCCTTAAACCAGCCCCAGTTCATCCGCACCGCCTGCATACCCGCAGACAGGGCACCGGCAATGTCGTTTACCGGGTGGTCGCCTACATACATACAGTCCGCCGGAGGCAGCTGCACTTTGTCACAGGCGTAGAGAAACAGCGCCGGATCCGGCTTGTGAACTCCCACATCGCCGCTGACGATCACCAGATCAAGATAAGGCCGCAGGCCGCTTTCGTCCATCTTGTGATTTTGCAAATACGACGGGCCGTTGGTGATAACGCCGGTCACAATGTCTTTCTTCCGCAGCGCCTGCAACATAGGCACCGCGTCCGGGAAGATCACGCAGCAGTCGCCGAAGGTGCGGTCATAATGTTCCGCCAGCGCTTCTGCCGCAGGGGCGTCCGTCCAGTGCCAAAGGGCAATCAGCCCTTTGTACCACTCCACCCGGTCCACATAGCCGCCGTTGCCGCTTTGGCGCATTTGGTGCTTTTTCTCCTTCAGTTCCTCACCGGTCACACCGGGAAAGAACCGGGCAAAAAAGCCGTCCATATACCGCTCAAAGGCCGCCGTACGGTCCTGCAATGTCTCGTCAAAATCAAAGAATACTGCTTTTATCATGATCCAGTTGCTCCCGCAGCGCCCCGATGGAAGAAAACTTCTGTTCCGGGCGCAAATAACGCACCAGCTCTACCTGCACCGTTTGACCGTACAGGTCGCCGTTGTAGTCAAAAATATGAGTCTCCGCCAAGGGGGTCTCTACCTGCCAGGTGGGGCGCACGCCAAGGTTCGTAAAGCCCCGATACCAAGTGTCCCCCACCGAAATGCGGCTCTCATACACACCGAACTTGGGCAGCACCAATCCATCCGGGTACTGCTGGTTGATGGTGGGATAGCCGATGGTGCGACCCCGAGCGTCGCCGTGGAGCACCGGGTTCTCAAAAGTAAAGTTGTAGCCCAGCATGGCCGCCGCCTGCTCCATCTCGCCTGCCTGCACCGCCGCCCGAATACGGGTAGAACTGATAGGTGCGCCCTGGTAGTCCTGGTGCTCCAAGATACGCACCCAAATGCCCCGATCCTCCAGGTACGCCCGCAGACGCATTGCATCCCAGGCAGCGTTCTTGCCAAAGCGGAAATTAAACCCGCACAGCACCATACCGGCGCCAAATCGACCGATAAGTACATCTTCCACAAACTGCCGACCTTCCATATTGCGAATGGCATCAAAATCCGCAAACACCGCCGTCGGGTAGCGACGCTGGAAAATGCTTTTTTGCAGCAGGGAAAAGCGGTTGTGCACGCAGTAGATGATCACCTGCTCCGCTCCGGTGCACACAATATTATGTGCCCGGTGCATACCATCAAAATCCCCGATGGCCACCGCCGTTATTCTCTTTTGATTCTCACACTCTTGCATACAAATTTATCTCATTACCATCACGCGCACCACTTGCAGCTGGCTACCGTCTGCCGACGGACTGCCCAGTCCCAGGAACACACCCGCCGGGTCATATACCCGGTAATAGGGCTCCGTCAGCTGCCGGTGCAATCGCACCGCATCCAGCGCGCCGCCGTTGCCAAAGCGCCGTGCCTGCGGCGCCGTTACCTGCAAGGCCGGATACGCTGCCAGCAGTTTGTCCACCGGGCGCAGGCAGGGGGCAAAATCGCCGCCGCTGTCTCGCAGGGCTTGCAGCTGCTCTAAAGTTACGCAATCCGCCAGCGCCAAACCCATGGCGCAGGTGCGCTGCAAGGCGGTCATCACCGCGCCGCAGCCCAAAGCCTGTCCAAGATCGTGGATCAAGGTTCGAATATAGGTGCCCTTGGTGCAGGTCACATCTATGGTATAGGTATTATTTTCTTCTTCCGCTGCCGTCAGGCGCAGATCCAAAATGGTCACCGGGCGGGCTGCCCGCTCCACGGTCTTACCCTGGCGGGCCAGTTCGTACAATCGCTGACCTTCTACGCTTACCGCCGAGTACATGGGCGGCACCTGCATGATCTCGCCCCGAAAGGCAGAAAGCGCCGCCTCAACAGCCGCCCGATCCGCAGTGACTGGTCGGCGGGTGAGCACCGTGCCGGTACAATCCTGGGTGTCCGTTGTCTCTCCCAGGCGGAAGGTGGCCAGGTAGCGCTTGTTGCTGTCCGGCAAATAATCAAGGAAGCGGGTGGCACCGCCCAACAGCACCGGCAGCACGCCGGTAGCCATGGGATCCAGCGTACCGGTATGACCCGCCTTGCGCTCCCGGGTGATCCCCCGCACCTTAGCCACCACGCCAAAAGAGGTGATCTCCGCCGGCTTGCAAATACACAGAACGCCGGTCATACCAGCAGTTCTCCGCACTTCTCCACCAGCTTAGCGCGAGCGGTCTTTACATCCATATCCAGGTTGCAAGCCGCCGCCTGGGGATGACCGCCGCCGCCAAAGGCCTTGGCGATCTCCGCCGCGTTCACGCTCTCAAAGGTGCGCAGAGAGGCTTTACATGTGCCGTCCGGCTTCTCCCGAATGGTAATGCCCACTTCCACGCCCTCAATCTGGCGGGTCAGGGGAGCCAGGCCCTCTGTCTCCTGCTCGTTGGAGCCGGTTAAGTGGTACATCTCCTGGGTCACGGTGATAATGGCTACCCGCTCGTCCAGGTAAAAACGCATAGACTCCAGTGCCAGCCGTTCCAGCCGGGCATAGGTCTTGGTCTTGGTCTCAAACATAACTCGATTGATCCGGCCGTTATCTGCCCCGGCTTCAATCAAATCCGCTGCAATGCGGTAGCTCTCCGCCGTGGCAGAGGCGTAGCGAAAACAACCGGTGTCCGTAGAAATGCCGGTATACAGGCAGTTGGCCATGCCTTTATCCAGGGGCACGCCCATCTCCCGGATCACCTTGTAGATGATCTCGCTGGCAGCAGCGGCACCGTCGTCCAGCAGCAGCCGATCCGCATAATCCGTGTTGGTGCCGTGGTGGTCAATACACAGATCAATATGGTACTTGCCCTGAATGGCACCCAAGAGCCCCTCGGTAGCCACATCCACCGCCACCACAAACCGGGGGGTGAACTTCATAGGCACAATATCGTCAAAGAGATAATTGTACTTGGGGGGAATGTCTGCCTCGTTCTTCACATAGGCAAACTTGCCCTTTTGCAGCAGCGCCCGGCAAAGGGCAAAGCCACAGCCCAAAGTGTCTCCGTCCGGGTGGGCATGGGTCAGAATTAAAATGTCGTCCTGCTCCAGCAACAGCCGGGCACATTCCTTTACATCAATCCTCATGTTCCAGTTCCTTCAGCTTATCCCAAAGGGCAAAGCCCTTTTCAATGGAGTCGTCGGCAATAAAGCGCAGTTCCGGGCACTTGCGCAGGTGCAGCCGCCGGCCCAGCTCGTGGCGAATATAGCCCTGGGCGGCGGTCAGGCCCTTAACGGACGCCTTGGCCGCCTCCATGCCCTCCATGGCGCTCACATACACCTTGGCATAGCTAAGATCGTTGGTAACGCTCACCTTTACTACCGTAAGCATACCGCTGATCCGCGGGTCTTTTAGTTCCCGCAGGATTGCCACGATCTCCCGCTTAATATCCTCTGTAATTCTGTCAATATGATAACCGGGCATTTTGCACTCCTACTTAGTCTCTGTACTCCTCGACCACATAGCACTCCAGCACATCGCCGGGCTGAATATCGTCCCAGCCCTCCAGGCTGATGCCGCACTCATAGCCGGAAGATACATCCTTTACATCGTCCTTAAACCGCTTTAAGCCCTTCAGCGGCACATCGGTCAGCTGCTTGCCGTCACGCACCAAACGCACTTTGCCCTCCCGGCGGATATTACCGCTGGTGACCAAAGAGCCTGCAATGGTGCCGGCAGACGAGATCTTGTACACCTCGCGCACTTCGGCGGTGCCGGTGTCCACATCTCTGTACTTGGGGGCGCGCATACCGCGCATAGCCGCCTCAATCTCCTCAATGGCGTCATAAATAATATTGTAGCTGCGGATCTCCACGCCGTCCCGGTCTGCGTTCTCCTTGGCCACCGGGTCTACGCCGGTGTTGAACGCTACGATAATGGCATTGGAGGCAGCGGCCAGCATCACATCGCTCTCGCTGACGGAGCCCACGGCGCCGTGGATCACATGAACCCGCACCTCGTCGTTTTCAATCTTCAGCAAGGACTGCTTTACAGCCTCGACAGAGCCTTGAACATCCGCCTTGATAACCACATTAAAGGCCTTCAGCTCGCCGGCCTGCAAGGTGTCAAACAGGGTGTCCAGCGTCACCTTATGGAAGGCGTTGAATTCTTCTTCCTTAGCAGCTTCCTTACGCTGCTCCACCAACTGGCGGGCCAGCCGCTCGTCGGACACGGCGTTAAATCCGTCGCCGCTCATAGGCGCACTGTCCAGGCCCATGATCTCCACCGGCACGCTGGGTCCGGCCGAATTCACCTTACGACCGCGATAATCGGTCATGGCGCGCACCTTACCCACTGCCATACCGGCTACAATCACATCGCCGGCATGGAGCGTACCGTTCTGCACCAGCAGGGTCGCAATGGGACCGCGGCCCTTATCCAGCTTGGCCTCGATCACCGTACCCTTGGCGGAACGGTCCGGGTTGGCCTTCAGCTCCTGCATTTCCGCTACCAGCAAAATGGTCTCCAGCAATTTGTCAATGCCCATCTTCGTCTTGGCAGACACAGGTACGCAAATCACATTGCCGCCCCATTCCTCCGGCACCAGTTCGTGCTCGGTAAGCTGCTGCAGCACCCGATCCGGGTTGGCGCCCTCTTTATCCATCTTGTTAATGGCAACGATAATTTCAACGCCCGCTGCCTTGGCGTGGTTAATGGCCTCAATGGTCTGAGGCATAATGCCGTCGTCCGCAGCCACAACCAGCACGGCAATATCCGTAGCCATGGCACCGCGGGCACGCATGGCGGTAAAGGCCGCGTGGCCGGGGGTGTCCAGGAAGGTGATTTTTTCGCCGTTCGCTTCTACCTGATAAGCGCCGATGTGCTGGGTAATGCCGCCGGCCTCGGTAGAGGTCACATCCGTATGACGAATGGCGTCCAAAATGGAGGTCTTACCATGGTCAACATGGCCCATCACGCAAACCACCGGCGGGCGCTTCACGGCATTCTCGTCGTTCTCGTCGTCCTCTTCAATGATCTGCTCCTCAATGGAGACCACAACCTGCTTCTCCACCTTGGCACCCAGTTCGGTAGCCACGATCGCTGCAGTATCGTAGTCGATCACTTCGTTCACGCTGGCCATCACGCCCAGACTCATCAATTTTTTAATCACTTCGGTAGCCGTCATACGCAACAGGCTTGCCAGATCACCCACGGTGATCTCCTCCGGCACCTTAATGGTGATCTGCTGCTTTTTACGCTGCTCCGCAATGCGGGCCAGGCGCTGGGCCTCCGTCTCTCTCTTGGAGCGGGCGCGCATACCCTGGGGCCGCTTTTTACGGTACTGCTTGCTCTTTTGGTTGAGCTTCTGCTTCTTCTGGTAATCGCCCATGTTGGAAGCGGGGGCAATATCCTCGTACTTCTGATTGTACTTTTCCAGATCCACATTGTTCACTCGGGTGTCCACATGGCGAGTCTCGCCTTTGGTGCGCGCCTGGGGCGTTTGATTGGCCTTCTTCTTGGCCTTTTCCTCAGCCCGCTTAGCCGCCTGCTCCGCCATCTGCAAAATAGCAGCCTGGCTCTGGCGCTTCTTGTCCTTCTCCGTATTACCGGCGGACTGGGGCTTCTTCTCCCTTTTCTGCTGCGGCGCCTGGTTCTTAGGCTTATTGGACCGTAGCGCATAGAACTTGTCAAAATTCTCTACGCTATGAGTCTTGGTAATGCGGTCAAAGAGGGCATTCAGTTCCCCCTCCTCCAGTACAGTGGACGGCGACTTCTTGGCCGCACCGCACTGGGCCAGCAGATCCAAAACTTCTTTATTCTGTACGCCGAAACCGGCAGCGACATCGGATACTTTTACTTTTATGACCATTCCTTTTCCTCCTGTTGCAATAATTCTTCAATGCGTGCTGCAAAGCCTGCGTCCTCCACCGTAAGTACCCCTGCCCGATAACCCAGGGCAAAGTGTATCTCATCTATGGTGCAGGGCAGGGCACGCATGCGGGGGGCTTTGGCACGCTTTTGACCGGCGGTCTCAAACTCGCGGACCAGCCGGGGCGACGCATTCCGCGCCGTCAGCACCAGCTGCGCCTTGCCGTCGCGTACGCTCTGCAAAGCCAGGTCGTGCCCCATAGCCAGCTTGCCTGCACGGCGGGCAAGCCCCAACATAGAAAGCCACTTGGCGTTATTCATCTTTCAGCTCCGCCTCCATACGGTCATAGACCGCGTCAGAGATGGTCACCTCCAGCGCCCGCTCAAAGGCCCGCTTCTTCCGCGCCTTCTGCAAGCAGGCAGGATCGTGACACACATAGGCGCCCCGCCCGGCCATCTTGCCGGTGAGATCCAGCTGCACATCCCCCTGAGGGGTGCGCACCACCCGCACCAGGTCGCGCTTGTCAAACCGTCCGCCGCAACCGGCGCACATACGCACAGGCACTTTCTTTGCTTTCATCTTTCCGCCTCCCTGTTTGCAGGCAGCCGCTTACTGCTGCGTGCCGTCGTAAAAGCCGGACTCCGGCTTAATATCAATCTTCCAGCCGGTGAGTTTGGCAGCCAGGCGCACATTCTGCCCCTTGTTGCCGATGGCCAGGCTCAGCTGATCATCCGGCACGGTGGCACGGCAGCTTCTGGCTTCCTCATCCAAGATCTCTACCCCAACCACATCAGCCGGCGCCAAAGCGGCAGCAATGTAAGTGGGCACATCGTCGTTATACTTTACAATGTCGATCTTCTCGCCGCCCAAAGCGTCCACAATATTGGACACACGCTGGCCGCGAGGACCGATGCAGGCACCTACCGGATCCACATCTTCTTCTTTGCTGAATACGGCGATCTTGGTACGAGATCCGGCCTCACGAGAGACAGACTTAATCTCAATGGTACCGTCAAAGATCTCCGGCACCTCCTGCTCAAACAGGCGACGCACCAGACCCGGGTGGGTACGGCTGATCATAATCTTGGGACCCTTGCTGCCATCTTTTACATCCACAACAAAAATCTTGATCAGACTGTTCTCTACCAACTCTTCGCCGGGCACCTGCTCGGCCTTGGGCAGCACAGCCTCATTCTTGCCAATCTCCAAGGTGGCATTGCCGGTGACCGGGTCTACCCGCAGCACCTTGGCAGAGATCAGCTCCTGATTCTTGCTCTGGAACTCCTCCATCAGCTTGCCCCGCTCCGCCTCGCGAATGCCCTGGCGGATCACATGTTTGGCAGTCTGCGCGATAATGCGGCCGAACTCCTTGGTCTTCAGCGGAATGTCAATGGTCTTGCCCACCTTGGCGCTCTTCTTGATGGCCTGGGCCTCTTCCAAAGTCAGATCCGTGTCCGGGTCCTCCACTTCCTCAACCACATTCTTGGTCACATACACCTTAAAGCGCTGCTTCTCCGGGTCAATGTCGCAATGGACAATGTCCTTGCCGTTGTAGTCGTGCTTGGCAGCCACCACGATGGCGGCAGAAATTTTTTCATACAGGTAATCCTCCGGGATCCCCTTCTCCTGCGCCAGCATTTGCACTGCATCAAATAATTCCTTACTCATTTTCCGATCACCTTTCCTTTATCCCTGAAAATCCTGTTCAAAATCTGCTATATTAAAATCGTCCAACTTCACAAAGGCTGTATCCTTCTTTTGTACACACAGCGCTTTGCCGGAAGTTAGGCGAACGGTTATCTCACCGTTATTATACTGCTCCAGCGTGCCGGAGAAATCCCGCGCCCCGTCAACCGGGCGAATGGTGCGCACCAGTACCGGCGCGCCGATATACTGCAAAAAGTGGCTCTCCTGCACCAGCTCCCGCTCAATACCGGAAGAGCTGACCTCCAAGGTGTAGGCCTCCTTAATGGGATCTTCCTGATCCAGCGGCTCCTGGAGCGCCCGGCTCATAGCCACGCAGTCGTCCATACTCACACCGCCGTCCTTGTCAATAAACACCCGCAGATAGTGCTGCGTGCCCTCCTTTACGAACCGCACATCCCAGAGCGAAAGCCCCAGATCGGCCGCAATGGGGGCGCACAACGCCTGCACACGGGATACCACATTTCCCTTGCCTGCCAATGAAAAACCTCCCTACAAAAACAGGAGAGCGGTCCCCGGGGACCACTCTCACTGAATAACTTACAACTTACCGATAACTATAATAGCATATTATAATCAAATGTCAAGCCTTTTTTCCGTCTGTGGAGAGCGAATGCACAAACAAACCGCTAAGCAGCTTAGGCTCAAACCAGGTGGACTTAGGGGGCATCATGCGCCCGGCGTCTGCCACCGCCATCAGTTCCGCAATGGTGGTGGGATAGAGCGAGAACGCCAGCTTCATATCCGTTTTGGCCCGCTTCTCCAGCGCCCGCACACCGTAAATCCCGCCTACAAAATCAATACGCGGATCTGTCTTTGGGTCTTGAATACCCAAAATGGGCGACAGCAAATTGTCTTGCAGCAGCGACACATCCAAAGCGCCTACCGGATCATCCGGCACCAGCGCCGGCTTGATTTGCAAGGTGTACCACTCCCGATCCACCACCATACCGAAGGTGCCCTTTTGTTCCGGTTCTACCGGCTCATCACTGTGCTTTACGATAAACCGCTGCTCAATTTGGGAAATCAGTGCGTCCGGTGACAGACCGTTCAAGTCACGCACCACCCGGTTGTAAGGCAAAATTTCCAGCTCGCTGTCCGGGAACGCCACCGCCAAGAAAAAATTAAATTCTTCCTGCCCGGTATAATCCGGTTTTTCTTCCCGCCGCTTGAGCCCCACTTTTACTGCGGAGGCGCAGCGATGGTGGCCGTCGGCAATATACAGCGCCGGGATGGCGGCAAACAGCCCTTGCAGTTTTTCGCACAGGGGCGCGCTATCCACCACCCACACCGTTTGCTGCACATCATCCTGCACAAAATCATACACCGGGGTGTGTTCGCTCATCCAAGTAGAAAGCGCCAACTCCACCGCCGGGGAGCGGCGATAGGTCAGAAAAATGGGACCGGTATTGGCGTCGCAGGTGTCCACATGGCGGATTCGGTCCGCCTCCTTGGCGGCCAGAGTGTGCTCGTGCTGTTTGATCACGCCGTTTAAGTAATCGTCCACCCCGGCGCAACCTGCCAGCCCCACCTGGGCGCGGCCGTTCATCACCTGCTTGTAAATATAAAAGCAAGGCGCCGGATCCTGCACCAGCGCGCCGGTATGCTCCAGCGCCAGCAGGTTTTCCCGGGCTTTCTCATACACCGCCGGACTGTACGGGTCCGTCTCCGGCGGCAGGTCAATCTCTGCCTTATCTACATGTAAAAAGGACAGCGAATTGCCCGCTGCCCGCTCCCGCGCCCCGGCGGCAGTGAGCACATCATAGGGCGGCGCCGGGATCAGTGCCTGATAATCCGGCAGCGGACGAAATGCCCGAAACGGACGAAATACAGCCATAATGCCCCTCCTTTAGGTTCTTTTTTTCCAATATATTGTATGCAGTTTCATGTAAAAAGCGCACAGGTCGCCCTGTGCGCCGTTTTTATTTCTGATTTTTTTGGTACACGATACGCAGACCGTCCAGTAACAGATCCCGATCCACCACAGCGTCCACGGTACAGTATTTGGCAATGGCCGCACCCAGCCCGCCGGTGATCACCACCTTAGCCGGTTGACCCAGCTCTTGCTGAAAGCGCGCCACCATGCCGTCAATCATGGCAGCAGTGCCGTACACGGTGCCGGAGCGCATACAATCCACCGTGTTGGTAGAAATGGCGCTGGCCGGCGCTGCAATATCAATCTGCGGCAGTTGGGCCGTACCGGTGGCAAGGGCGCTCAGGGCGGTCTTGACTCCGCACAGAATCGCCCCGCCGATAAAGCTGCCGTTCTTGTCAATGACAGAGGCAGTGGTGGCCGTGCCCAGATCAAAAAGGATAATGGGTGCCGGGTATTTGGCAATGGCAGCCACAGCGCCCACGACCATATCCGCACCCAGCTCACCCGGGTTATCGGTCTTGATATTCAGTCCGGTTTTGACCCCGGGACCCACTAAAATCGGTGCTTTACCGGTAACCAACACCACAGCCTTAGAGATGGTGCGAGCCAGGGGCGGCACCACCGTAGCCAATACGGCGCCCTCCAGCGCAGACGGCTCCAGGTGCATCAGATCCAGCACACTGTGCAGCTTGATGGCATACTCCTCCGCTGTCTCGTTACTGCTCGTAGACAGGCGATATTTGTCCACAATGGTATCGCCCTCGATAAAGCCCATGACTATATTGGTATTGCCCACATCAATGGCCAGAATCATAGCCGCACCTTCTTTCTCTTAACTTAACTGCTTTTTGCTGATATTCACCAGCCGCACAATCACAGGACTGAGTACCACATTCACAGCCAATTCTACTACGAAATTCAGCCCTACAAAGCCGGTGATCATAAAAATGAACGCATTGGCGCCGCCTGCATTCTGCAAGATCCAGTCAAAGAAAAACAACCGACAACCCAGCAGGAAGATCCCGGTATTCACCACCGGGCACACCACAGCGGCACAGACCACGCCGGCGTACTTATGCTTCTTGCTTAGCACCCGATACACCAGCCCGGACAATGCCCCGGCCAAAATGCCCTTAAGCATCACCGTTAAAACGGTGCCAAAAATGCTCATGTTGAGGAACAGCGCCGTATCCGGCTGGCACAGCACCACCACGGCGAACACACCGCCCAGCCAAGCACCGGCACCTACACCGTAAAGGGCAGCGCCCACCACAATGGGAATGAGCACCAGGGAGATAGACACGGTGCCGAACTTAATAAATGAGCCCAGCAGCTGCAATACCACCACCAGGGCCGTGAGCAGACCTACGCCTGCAATCTTTTTTGCGTTCACTTTCATATTCAATTTTCCTTTCTGCTACTGTTCCAAGCCGCGCACCACGCAAACCGTGCGCCGCCTCGAGAAAGTTCGTTTTTTCTCTACGGATACAATGCGCCCTCATTATAGCCTATTCCCCGGCAAATGTAAAGAGACTTTTTGCACAGGAAATTGCCGAAGAAATGCGGCACCAACCTGCCGCTTGCCAATTCCAAAGGTAAGACGATTGCGGCGAACCTCCCCTGCGGCTGCGCCGCCGGGCGTTGACAAAGAGATTGTCCTATAGCAACCGCAAACCCACAAAAAGCGCACACGGCAGAAACCGCGTGCGCTTTGCTGTACCGATTTACTTGTTCTTCTCCTGCACCACGCGGGTGATAATTTCCACGCAGCCCTCCGGTGTCAGGCGGCCGGAGTCCAAGGACAGATCGTAATTGTGCACATCGCCCCACGCCCGGCCGGTATAATGCCGGTAATTCAGCGCGCGCTTTTTGTCCTTCTCCGCCAGGCGCTTGGCCGGCGGCTTATCCGTTTCGCCGTAAAGCAGCACAATGCGCTTGGCCCGGTAGTCCTTACCGGCGTGCACAAACACATTGAGCACATCGTCCCGGTCCTCCAGAATATAATCCGCGCAGCGGCCCACGATCACGCAGTTGCCTTTTTCTGCCAAATCCAGAATCACCTTGCGCTGCACCGTCCACAAATAATCAGACGCAGACAGGCCGTTCATCACCTCCGGCGAACCAACGGATGAAAAGGCGTAGGCCAAGCGGCTCTTGCTGGCGGAATACTCGCCGGTCTCCTCAATATAGCGCTCGGCAAAACCGGTTTTCTCCGCCACATGGCGCACCAGCTCCTGGTCATAATAATCCCAGCCCAGCGCCGCAGCAACAGCCTTGCCCACGGAACGCCCGCCGGAGCCGAACTCTCGACCAACGGTAATTACTTTTACAGACATGGTAAAGCCCCCTTGCCCGGCGCTGCAAAATTGGGTACACCGCACCGAGTCTATATTCAGTATAGCACACCTTCACCAAAAAAGAAAGGGGATCTTTACCGAAAAAACAAGACGGCATAGGTGGTGCCGTTCTGATTTAGGCAGGCATACTCCTGGCCGGTCACCGGCGACACGGACTGGTTCACCGTCAAACTGGTGTCATCCAGCGTCATACCGATGGTGCCGCGGGTCTGGCTGGCAAAGGCCACATAGTGGTAGTTGGCGCTGCTGGAGAATTTGCACACAGAGGGCGCCATACCGTCTGCAAACACAATGGCAAAGCGAGGGCGGAAGGGGCTGGGGATCTCCACCGTGCGTGTGGCCTTGCCGTTACCGAAATAGTTGTAATAGTAGAACGGCAGCCCCCACAGGTCCCGCTCCGCCTGGGTGATATGCACCGTGGTGTTGCCGGTGTGGTCGCCAATGGCCTTATCAATCCGCTGATTATCCGCGTTAAAATCCTCTCGCTGAGGCACATCGGTACCCACCCAGTCATTCAGTTTTAAGTTGGTGGTTTTGTTGGTACTGCTCATGTTAATCCTCCGTATCTAAAATATCAAAGGGCAGCGCTGCCCGGTCAAAGACGGCATAAGGCACCGCGTCTGCGTCCAACGCATTCCAGGTGCGCCCGCTGCCCGACAAATGGGCATAGAGAAAAGGCGGCACCCAGTCCCGCAGCAGGCGACCCAAATGGGCCCGCCCGGCGGCAGAGATCACCAGTTTCAGATCGCCGTCCGTGCAATGATAAGTTGCGTCCGCGCCGCACAGATCGCCGAGTGCCTGTTGAAAGCCCGCTAAAGAAAAATCGCCCCAGGGCATTTGCCGCCGCGCCAGCAGCTTTTGGCGGGTCTCTTGCAGGGTATCCCCCGGCAGCAAACCGCGAACCGTCAGCCAGCGCCAAAGATTTTCTTCGGCAGCAGTAGTGGCAAAGGCGCCCTCCCGGGTGTCCGTCAGTTGATCATAGACCAGCGCGATCCCCGCCGCGTAGGCTCGCAGCTCGCCGTTGATCACCGTGCCCGGTTGCGGGTCAAAGCCCTCTGCCTGCGCCAGTGCCTGCAAACGGCCCAGCACCGTCTCAAACATAGCAGGTCACCTCCACCGCCGTCACCTCCAGGTACGCGCCGGTGCTGCAAGGGATCACGCCGCCTTTTTCGCCTGCCGCGTGCACCTCCGGGGTGCCGCACAGGCCGTCTGTTTGCAGCGCTGCCGCCAAGGCGGCGGGATGCAAGCTGCCGCCGATCACCCGAGCGGAACACAGTTCTTTCAGCTGATTTTCCAGTGCAGAGCGCACCGTTGCCGGGTCCGCTCCTGCTAAAATTTGCGCCGAGCACACCAAATGTACCGGTTGCTTTTTTGCCTCCTGCACATCAATAAAGCACCCGGCCAGCGTGAGAATATCCAACTTTTCCGTCACCGCCAGGCGCAGTTCGTCGTCCACCTGACCCTGACGGCTGCGCACATATACCGTGACGATATAGTCAGAACCGCCGGGGCACACTTTGCACGACAGCACCTGATCCAGCTGCTCCACCGCTGCGGCCAAGCAGGCGGTGTTCACCCCATTGGGCGGCACCTGCTGCACCTGACAAATTCTTTGGCGCAGGGCGGTATCCGTTTCTACCGCCGCGCCGCCCGAAAACCGATTGGCGTTGGTCACCCCGCGGATGCCCGCCGGGGGATTGACCATCACGGTAATGCACCCCGGCTCCACGTTATGGGCAGTGGTCTTGCCCAGAGAAACGGCCGGCACATCCACCGTCCATTCTCCGGCAGGAATGGTAGCTGCCTTGGTGGTGGCAAACTGCAAATAGGGCTGCCCGGCCACAGAACACACCGTGTCTGCCGGTACGGTCACCGCCGCCTCTGCTGCTTGCGCCAACGAAAATGTCAGCACCCCGGCGGCGGCAGAAGCACCCTTGCGCTGCAAGCCCACGTCCGCCGCGTGCCGATCCAGGTCCGCACCCCGTGCCGTATCGGCAAACACCTGGCTTTGCACATGGTCGCCAAACACCGACAGGGCATACAGCTCCGTTGCCACACTGCGAAAGCGGGCGTCCAACTCCGGCAGATTCTCCGGCTTTTCGCCGCAAGCGTCGAAAAATGCCGCCCGCATTTTGTCCGTTATTTCTTGATAGGTCGCTCTCATAGGGCAACCGTCACCTCCCGTTCTTCCTCACGCACCCACAGACGAAAGACTGCGCTGCCGTCTGCGGTGCGCACCCCCAGCACCAGCACGCCGGGCACATCACAGACAGCCCGGCGACCCAGCGCCAGCAGTTCGTCCGGCAACAGATCCGCCCCACAGCCGCCCACCCCGCCTACCGGCCGAGGATAATAGCCCTGCCGGGGCAGCGTCAGCAGCAGGCGCAAAGACTGCACCAGATTCTCCGGTGCGTCCAGGCGCCGAGGGGCATGATCCGTAACCGCATAATCGCCGTTTTCCACTGCATAGATCAAGGTTCGATCTCTCCTTTTTCATTGATGACCAGACCGTTTATCCGCACCGTACCGTCCCGGCACAGGCGCACCACCGCGCCGCCGGGACCGCGCAGCTCCACCTCGCCGGGCGCCAGATCGGTGCTGCCCATACGAGCGCCGGCAACCACTGCGCCGTCCTCTCCGCCGGAGAGCAGCAGCACCTGGGCACCGGCAGGCACATTGGCCGCATAGCCGTAAGGGGCATACACCGGGGTCTCCCGCAAATGGGCAGAGGCCACCGTCTCCACCTGACTGCCGCCCAGGGTCACCCCGGCGCACTCATATCCGGCGCCGCCGGTTTGGCGGGCACGCTCATTCAGCCACATAGTACATCGCCTCCAATTTCGGTTGGCAGCACAGCACCAGCCGGGTCTGTACCTGCCGAGCGGTGCCGGTGATCTCCCGCTGAAAAATGCGGAACCCGGCGCTGTCCGGCACACCGTCCTTTGGCACCACCGGGGCATACAGCGGCAGCCGATGGGCACCGGTGAGCACCACCTCCAGCCGCCGATACCGGGCAGCCGCCTGCTCCAGTTTGCGCAGCAGCACCTGCTGGCGCTGCTCCGGCGGATAGGCCGCCACATTGACATAGCGGCGACGACTGATCTTTTTGTCCGCAAAATACCCGGCCTCCAATCGGCGGCAGTACGGTTCCGCGCTGGCAATTTTATAGGCATAAACCCCCGGCGCTTCTCCCCGCTCGGTCACCGCTGTAATCGAGGTGATTTGATCCCCGGGCAAAGTCACCGGTACCTCACTGCCGTAAACACACAGCCGATTCTCCGGATCGACAAAAACGCCCTTGGCGCCCAGCACCTGCATAAAGCCCTGCAAGGCGCCAAAGCAGCTGGTGCCCTTCTCCACCGTATATTGCCCCGGGGCGGTGCCGGCAGGCAAAGCCGCCGTAAAGCCAAAGGGTGCCGCGTAATGGTGAACCATTTGGTCCACATTGGGTGCGTTTAGGCTAATGGGCAGCGCCTCATTGTCCAGCAGCAGACAGGCTGAGGAGCGGGCATACACAAAGCCCCGCCGTTGCCCGGGGGTTACCGTCAGCTTTTGCTGGTCCGCATAGCCAAAGAAGCAGCACGCACCGTCCGGCGCAAAGCCCCGCACCCGGTACACCTCCGGCAGATCGCCGTCCCACAAAAAGTGCAGTCGCAGTCCGTCGCAGCCGGCAGTCACATCACCGCTCCAGCGGTAAGACAGCAGCTGCCGGGGCACCGCCCGCTTGCCATCCAAAAATTCCAGTTCAAAGGTCACGCCAACACCACCTTTTCCCCGGGGGGCAGATCAAAGGGCGAGGCCAAGCGGTTTAGTGCCACAATGGTGTCTACCGACACACCGGTGCGTGCCGCAATGTCAAAGGCGTTTTCCCCCTGCCGCACCCGGGTGCTGCCGTAAGGAGCATACCGGGGCGCTGGGTCACAGTCCTCCGTAAAAGTAAAGCTGTACTGCACCCCGTCCCGGGCGGTGGTGCAGGTGTAATCAAACCGGGTCAAATACGCCCGCATAGGCTCCGCCCCGGGGGCGAACAGCCAGTGGGCCTGTCCGGGCAAAAGCAGCCGCCGCAGCACCTGAGCCATCTCCAGTGCACGGCCGCCGTACCACCAGCCCTTGCCGGTGATCACCGTGGCCCGGCGCCCGGCCGGGGTCACGCAGACCCCGCCGGACAGCAGCCGTTCCTCCTGTTGCAGCGCCCGATTCTCCACTTGAAGCTGAGCGGGATTTTGCAAAAAGGTGTACGGCCCAAAGCGCATACGCATCAGTGCCTGCATATCTACACCTCCCCGCCGTCATACCGGCGGGCATCCAGGCGCAGATACTCGCTAAGCGCCTCAATATAGGCATTATCCTGTTCGTTCATACTCTCCGTCTCCATCTTCTAAATCCTCCCGATAGGTCAAGGTGGCTCGCAGGTGCAGGCAGCCGGTGTACGTGTCCGCCTGGGGCGCGCCGGCCGACACCGCACACACCCGCCGATCCAGCAAAGTGCGGCAAATGCCGGAGAGCACCTGTTGCAGTGCCCCAGTACCGGCAGCCGGGGGCGCATACAGATCAAAGCACAGAGCGATCTGACCGGCCCGGCTCTCCTCACCCACTGCGTCGCTGGTGCCATCCATCTCCGCCAGGCGCACCGCCACCACCGGGCGCAACAGGCGGCTGGGCTTCATTTGATCCGGATACGCCCGGCAAAAGTCCACCCCTTGCAGGGTAGCGCTATCCCGCAGCTTCGCCAGTACCTGCGTCACCGGATCCGTTGTCCACTTCATAACTCCCCTCCTGCAAGCGCTTCATCACGCCGGTATAATACAGCAGCTGGCCGCCCATACAGACCGCCTCCCGCTTGATAAAATAATAAGATCGGTCACCGGTCTCCAGCACCGCGTCCTCCGGCAGTTCCAGGATATTCCGATCAAAGGGGCCGATGTACAGGTAAAAATCCTTGTCCACCCGCCCGATGGGCGTTTGCCGATCCGTAAAATTGGACTTGTTCTTCCGCCAGGTCTGTTGCAGAGTACAGAAAAACGGAAGGGATCGACCCGCCCCGGTGACCAGGCAGGCGCTGTTGCCTGCCCGGGTCAACTGATTTTTAATGATATGTGCAGCCGGTGTCATACGCTGAGAAAGGCAAAGGCGTCGTCCCGCAGCAGGCCTCTGCACGCCTGCTCCGCGTCCTCCAGCATCAGGGCAGATGCCTTGTGCTGGCCGCTTTGCTGCACCGTTACATCGCCGGCGGTAAAGGCGGTCACATCGTCGCCGCTTTGAAACCACCGGGACTGCTCCAGCATACGCAGCGCTTTCACCGCTGCCAGGTGGATCAGTCGCTCGTCCGCCGGATCCGTCGCGTCAAACATACGCAGCTCCACCATGCGCACCGCCGAGGCGATCACCGGCGCCCACTGAGCCAGCTGCTCCGCCGTCTCTCCGGAGAGCAGCTGCAACCGCTCTGTGACCGCCTGTATATCCATACAGTTTGGCTTAGGCATGGGTCAGCACCTGAACGGCGCCGGAGAAGATGGGCGAGAACCCGGCAATGGCGGTGATGGACGCCCGCTCCAGCTGGCGATCGATCAGCTTGTCAAAGTCGGTGACCACATCACCGGCCTGCACCTTTTCCAGTGCGCAGGTACGATCCAGTGCCAAAATGGTATTGTCGGAGAACATCTTGTGCTTGATCAGCTCCGCGCCCAGCGGAGTCACCACTCGACCGGTGGCGTGAAAGTCGTTGCCGGCGATTGCATCCTGCATTTCGGTCATTTTCAAAATGGAGGCGGTATCCCGGGCACTCACCAGCAAAGTGGTCATATTGAAGCCCTCAAAAGCGTTCCACAGATCCACCAGCCCGGCATAAGTCAGACCGCCCTCCAAAGTAATGCCGCTCTCATGCACGCCGGCCAGCGCCGCATAAGCGTCCAGCAGCTGCCCTTCTGCAATGCAGTTGCCGATTTGGCGCAGGGTCACGGTAAACAGATCCAGCTTTTGGAACTTCACCGCCTCATAAGAGGCCACCAGCATACGACCCCGCTTGTGCATCTCCGTGAGCGTATCCTTCACCTGCACCGTGGTGGTAGGCAGGGACGCGCCCTCCGCCACCTCGGCGGCAGTCAACCGCTCGCCGTTCTCCACGCTCTCAATGGCACGGTAGTCCATACCGTCAATCACCGTGGTGGTGGCCACGATCTTTTGCAGCACATCCGCCTGCTCCATACCCTGGCGCACCGCTCGGCTCACATACTCCGGGAACAGCGCCGCAGAGTCCGAGGTCTGGAAGAATTTGGACACCGTGTCGGAGCCGATGCCACTGACTTTAATGTCAAAGCGCTTAAGCTGGCGCTGATAGGCGTCCAGCCCCTCCAGCGGGGTGCCTGCGTAATTTTCCGAAGGGTCGATCTGTTCCAGCGCCTGGGTAAAGCTTTTGCCGGTGGTGTACAGTCCCTTTTCCAGTTTCAGATTATCATAAGCCATCTTACATTACCTCCTGTATTAAAGAATAAAACCGACCATGCCGGTGGTGGCGTCTGCCCAAAGGACCAGGCGCTTGATTGCCGCCTGTTCCTCGTCCACTTTTACGCCGCCGAAGCCGTCGGCAATCAGGCCGCAGTAGCCGGGCGTGGGCGCGATGCCGGTAAACTTGCACTCCACATAGCCGCCCAGCTGCACGCCCACCAGGTTGCCCTGTACATTGCGTACAAAGCCCATAAAGTTGGGGTTTTTGCTGTTGCACTCTTTTACATGTTTATCGGCCACCGGGTATGCCAGCATACCCACCCGGCCGGACTCGCTGTAAAAGCTAAGCATCTTGTCGTCAAATCCGTCAAAATAAATTGCCATGGTTTCTTCCTCCTTAAATTACAAAAGCCTGGTTGTTGCTCTTTTTTTCGCCGCCGGACGCCAGCTGGGGCGACGGCATATTGGCACGGCGATCGGCAGCCTCAAAGGCGGCCTTAAAGGCCTGCAACTCCTTGGCAGTCATCACCCGGGCCACGCCCTCAAACACGCCCAGCTCCATCTGAGGCAGCACCCCGGCGCACAGACGTACCACCTGGGAAGCCAGCTCCTGCTTGTAGCTTTTGCCCAACTGGGCCTCCTGCTCCAGGGTGTCCAGCTGTCGCGCCAACGCTCGCGCTTGATCGCAGGTGAGGGTTACAGCGCCTTTGCTGTTTTGCAGGGTCTTGCGTACATCGTTCTCTGTCACAGTCTTGTCTCCTTTGCTGCTGTCATAGTGCTTGACCACACCGGCCTCTCGCTGGGCAGGCACGGCCACAAAACTCCATTCGTAAGCGTCCGTGGCGTCGGACAGCACGGTAAAGGCCACCTTGCCGTCGTAGCTTCTGCCGGGCACATGGCTGCACCCGCCGCTGCGCCGATCCGCACCGCACAGAGAGCACACAGCGCTGCCCATGGCACAGGACACGCTCACTTCCTTTTTGATTCCGCCGTCAATCTGGGTGATCAACTCCGCATTGCCGGGGGTGCGCACCATATAGGCCTTAGCCTGTAAGGTCACCAAATCCTCGCCGTCCGCAGTCTTGCGCCCGGGCACCGGCACCACCGCCGTGGCATAAATGCGCGCCGCCTGGTCGCCGCTTTTCATAGAGTGGTCAAAGATCCCGGTCTTGCCCACAAACAGGGCGCCCAATTCCTCCAGCGCCCGACGGGTAAACTTTTCATGATCCCGATCCACATCGTTGTTGCATAGCACCACGGAGAACACATACAGCTCCTCCGGCGCAAACGCGCGGCGGGTAAAGGCGCCGATGGCCTCTAAATCCGCCGGCGCCGGTGCAAAGCTCTTTTCTACATAACCGCCGGTCATAATTTCTCCGTCTCCTTTTTGATTTTCTCCGCCTGGGCCTCATACAAATGGGCCTGGGCCGTATCCGTCTGGTCTTGCAGGGTAATATCCTGCCACACCACCTGGAAGGGGGCACCGCTGCCGCAGCACTGCAAATAGGTGCGCCCAATCTTCTCGATCACCGGGGTTAAAATACGCCGATAATTCTTCAGCTCCGTGGTGAGCAGGTCCGCCTGTTGGCGGCTCATCCGCTCGGTGGTAGACCAGGACAGACCGAACATAAAGGGCGGCAGCCCGGTTTTGGCCACGATCTGCTCCAGCATTTGGCGCACGGGAATCTCGCTCTCCAGCACCTGATTGTCGGCGCCGATCACCTTTACATCCACATCGCCCACCGCCACAAAGTCCTTCACGGACGAAGCGTCCATAGCCTCCTGCCAGGAGCGGGCCATGGTCTGTGCCCGCTGCCCTGCATAGGCACGGTCCGCCGCGTCGTTGCCCGGTCGGTACACCACCGCATAGCGCAGATTACCGGCATGACTCCAGTTTTGGCCAATGGTGTTGTAAATTTGCAACAAGATCCGGCTCACAAAGGGCAGTCCCCGCAGCAGACTGGTGCCTGCCACCGCCCCCGGCTCCGGGTTCAGCACGGAGTAGAGCAGCAGCTCCGGCCGGAGCAGCGGCTCTCCGCCGCTGAAAAAGCACAGATCCAGCCCGTTTTTGGCGCGGCGCACTTCCAAATTGCGGGTGTCGCCGTTATACAGAGCATACAGTTCCCGCCCGTCGGTGATCATCTCGCCCACGGCGCTGCCGTAGGTGAGCAGCTGATCCAGATAGGTGGCGATAAAAGCCTCAATCCCCTGCTGGTTGCCGCCCACATTGATCCCGGACAGATCCCGGTTTAACTGCGCATTAAGCCCATCACTGCCGGTGTCCAGGCTGAACCCGCCGGTCAGGCGCACCAGCTTGCCGATCGCCGCGTCCAAAATGGGAATGTTCTCTCGCAGATTGCGATAGAGCGCAGCGTCCGCCGTCACCGCTCCGTAGGACTGCCAGCTGCAAAAGGGCTGACCCGCCGGGTGCCCGGTCTGCACCGCACAGCAGTCCCCTGCTCCTTTTTTGGCGCCCGCTTTGGAACGAAAGCGTCCCAAAACATCACTTCCTTTCTACCGCAAGGGCGCATACGCCGCCGGGCTCCTCACCGTTCAATACGGTAGAAACAAAGTAGCGAATGTCGTCCATTGCATGGTCGTTTTCTTTTTTCGGTGCGTCCCGGCGCAGACTGTTGTCCCACTGGTACAGGGAGAATTCCCGCAATGCATCCTTGCACCCGGGGGCAATCTTGATCTGCGCTTGTTGCAGTGCCCGGCTCACCCGATGAATGCCCGCCACCACATCGTTATCCGCCTTCAGTACCGGATAGCGGCCGTGGCGCAGCACCGTCTCTGCAAAGCTGGCGGCGGAGGGGTCAATGATCAGTGCCGCAATGGGCCGATCTCCCGCCAATTCGCACAAGTGGGCATAGTATTCCTCATCAGTAAGCTGCACCCCGGTGGCTCGACCGGAGTGGTAATACTCCGCCACCCGGCACCAGGCATCTCCGTCTCGGCACCACAGCCCCAGGGAAAAGGGATTGACCGTGCCGTAGTCGCAAGAGAGATACCAAGGCCCGGCAGGCGATGCCGGCGCCCCCACATGCCGCTTGGGGTCAAACATGGGGTACACCAGTCCGTCTGCCGCCACCCAGCGCCCCTCTACGAACCGGCGGTAAAAGGTGCCGCTGTACAGTCGCTTGTACCGCCGCAGCACCCCCGGGGACAGAGAGGGATTGTCCGTCATCTGAAAGTGTAGGTACAGCACCTGCTTTTCCGCCGCTTTTTGGATCCACTCTTTATAGAACCAATGATAGGGGTGCTCCGGATTGCAGTTAAACCAATAGGTGGCCCCCTCCAGAGAGCACCTGGCCAGCGCCTGCTCCACAAAGGAGCGGGGCATTAAGGCCACCTCGTCCAGCAGCACGCCGCCCAGGGTCATACCCTGGATCAAAGCGGCAGAGCTTTCGTCTCGCCCGCCAAACAAATAAAAGCGGTTCTCCCGTCCGTCCCGGCACACCGTCAGCTCGCTGCGGCTGATCTTAAAAGTGCAGGTAAAGCCCAGCGCCGTCAGCTGCTCCGTCAGCGGGGTGAGCACATTCCGTCTTAGAGAAGCGACCGTCTTGCCGCACAGGGCAAAGGCTGTGTCGCGGAAGCGATAGAACGCCCAGCTGACAAAGGAAAGGCTCATGCACAGGGTCTTGCCGCTGCGCACGGCGCCGTCGCAGATAATGCCGCTTTTGCCGCTGTGAGGCGACCCCGGGCACCACCAGGTCAGTGCCTGCATCTGCTTGGGCGAAAAGGGCTTAAACGCTGTCACGATCCCCGGCGCCCCCTTCCTGCCAAACGCACTTGGCACCGGCCTCCAGTGCCTGGTAAAAGGCAGCCGCCGTGTTGCCCTCTGCTGCCTCCAGGGCTTGCAGCTTCTCCAGCGCCTTGAGCCGATCAAAGAATTTGATCTCCATACCGCCGCCCTTAGGGCGCTTGATCTCGCTGATGTTAAAAAGATCCATCTCCCCCAGCGCCGGCAAGATCTGCTCCTCCGGGGCATACAGCAGCCGTACCGCATCCTGTATTTCGCCAAAGGCAAGGTGCCTTAAACCCTCGGTGTATTCCTGCCGTATGCTCTTTTTCTTTCGTCTGCCCATCGGCTCACCTCCTGCAAAAGGGCGCCGCACCGAAAAAGCGCCCTTCACCTATACCCATGAAAACCGCCGGGTTATAGACGAAAGGCTCTATAAAAAGAAAAAAGCCGGTAAAAAATACCGACTTTTTCTGCTTCCTTATTCCGTTTTATCAGTCCTTGGTCTTGCTCATCACCTTCAGCGGATCCACCGTCTCCTTGTTCATGGTGGTAATCAAGTGCAGGTGGGGCGCCTCTTCCGCCTCAAAAGGTACGGTGCCCAGGGTGCCCAAATCCTGACCCAGAGTCACATAATTTCCGGCAGACACATGCACCACATCCATACCACAGTATTGGGCCACCAGGTTGCCTCCGTGGTCAATGGTGATGACCTTGCCCAGCAGGGCGTCCGTCTTAACGGACAGCACCAGGCCGTCGTTGATGGCGGTCACCTTGGCACCCTTGTTGGCCTTAAAGTCCACTGCCGCATGGGCACGGTAGTCCCCCATGGTGCGGTTAAAAGTCAGCTCCTCATTGTAGCTTTGCTGCACGCTCTCGGACACCGGATATTTGTAAAAACTCTTGTAAGGCATATTGGTGTCCGACTGCTGCATGGACGCCGGCTCCGTCGTGGTGGTGCCCCGGGTGGTAGCCGCCGTGGTGCCTGCCGTAGTGGCGGGGGCGGTCTCCGTTACACCCTCTACCCGGTGCTGCACCGCAGCCGCCGAAGTGGTCTCCGTCACGGAAGTAGGCTCGCCCACCGGGGTCTTGCCGCTGCCTTGGGAGGAGAAATACACAATCAGCCCCAGAGCGATGATGGACAGGCAGATCACCGAGAACAGGGTCCGCAGATTTTTGCTTTCATTTTTATCTTTTTTTGATGTAGCCATAAAAATAACACCTCGGCAGTAGTATGCGCCAAGGTGTTTTGTTTTATACAAAGGGGTTATTCTGTTTTTGCCGCTTTGGCCCCCCGGCTCTCCGCCTCCATGATTTCCATGGCGGTGCGTAGGGTGTCTACCACCGATTCCTGGGGCAGCGGTTTTAAGGCGATATAGGGCTTTTTGCCCGCAGACAGCAGCACCCGGCCGTACATACCCTTGTTCAGCGCCGGGATCCATGCCGGTTCCAGATTACTGAAATACAACAGCACCGCGCCGTTTTTTTGGCTGATTTCCGTTAAGCCTAACGCCAGAGCCCGATTGCGCAGCAGGGCAATTTCCACCAACCCGTACACACTTTGGGGCGGCTTGCCGTAACGGTCGGTCAACTCGTCGTACACATCGTTGGCGTCTGCGTCGCCGGCAATGTCCGCAATGCGCTTATACATGGCGATCCGCTGATTGGTGGCAGGGATATACGTCTCGGGAATATTGGCATCCACCGGCAAGTCGATCAGGCACTCCTGCTCCTCGTTTTGGGCAGGCGCCTCGCCTTTCTCCAGCGCCACGGCCTCCTCCAACAGCTTTAAGTACATATCGTACCCGACCGCCTCCATGTGGCCGTGCTGGCGGTTGCCCAAAAGAGAACCGGCACCGCGAATTTCCAAGTCCCGCATGGCGATCTTAAACCCGGAGCCGAACTCCGTGTATTCCCGGATGGCCTCCAGCCGCTTGGTAGCAATATCCGTCAGCTCCCGCCCACGGGTGTAAGTAAAGTAGGCAAACGCCCGGCGAGAAGAACGCCCTACCCGGCCGCGAATTTGGTGCAGCTGGGCCAGTCCCATGCGGTCTGCGTGCTCAATAATCAGGGTGTTTACATTGGGAATATCCACCCCGGTCTCTATAATGGTGGTGCACACCAAAACATCCAACTGGGCGTCTAAAAGCTGCTGCCAAACGGAACTGAGCTGCTCTTCGGTCATACGACCGTGGGCAATGCCCACCCGCGCGCCGGGCAGTGCCTTTTGGATTTGCACTGCCGTGTGCTCAATGGTATCAATATTATTATGCAAGTAGTAGCACTGACCGCCCCGGGCCAGTTCCTTTTCCATAGCCTCCGTCAGCACCCCAAAGTCGTACTCCATCACATAGGTCTGCACCGGGTGCCGGTCGCCGGGAGCCTCCTCCAGCACACTCATATCCCGTATGCCGCTCATGGCCATATTCAGAGTGCGGGGAATGGGGGTGGCAGACAGGGTCAGTACATCTACCGCCGGGAATTTCTCTTTGATCTTCTCTTTTTGTGCCACGCCGAAGCGCTGCTCCTCATCCACAATCAGCAGCCCCAAATTCTTAAAGCGAATGTCCTTGCTGATAATCCGGTGCGTACCTACCAGCAGATCCACCCCGCCGTGCGCCAAATCCTCCAAGATCTGCTTTTGCTTGGTGGGGGACACAAAGCGGGAGAGCATCTCCACCCGCACCGGGAACGGCTCCATCCGGCGCATAGCCGTTTGGTAATGCTGCATAGCCAACACCGTGGTGGGCACCAAAATGGCGCACTGCTTACCGTCTGCAATGCACTTAAAGGCGCTGCGCAGAGCCACCTCCGTTTTGCCAAAGCCCACATCGCCGCACAGCAGCCGGTCCATAGGCGACGGCCGCTCCATATCCGCCTTGATCTCCGCCGCGCTTTGCAGCTGATCGTCGGTCTCATCATAGGCAAAGCGCAACTCAAAGTCCCGCTGCATATCCCCGTCCGGGCTAAAGGCATAGCCGGGGGTACTCATCCGCTTGGCGTAAAGGGCAATTAACTCCTTGGCCATATCCCGCACAGAGGCGCGCACCTTGGCCTTGGTCTTTTGCCAGTCGCCGGAGCCAAGGCGGTTGATCTTCACCTTCGTATCTTCCTTAGGCCCAATGTACTTGGACACCAAATCCAACTGGGTCACCGGCACATACAGGGTGTCGCCCTTGGCGTAGCTGATTTTAATATAATCCTTTTTCACCCCGCTGAGCTCCAGGGAGTGAATGCCCTCAAACACGCCGATGCCATGCACATTGTGCACAATATAGTCGCCTTTTTGCAGTTCGTCCAGGGAGTGAATGGCGTTTTTGCCCCGAGCACGCTTGTGCTTCTTTTTACTTTGCCCGGTGCGGGCGTGGGTAAACAGGGCAAAGCGAATATCCGAAATTTGCACCCCGCCGCTGAGGCTGCCCGGGCATACATGCACCGTGCCGGTCTGGAACTGCTCCGGCAAGCGCGGGTAGAATTCTGCGGAAAAACCCTCACTTTGCAGGTCCGTGGCCAAGGCGCGCCCGGCCCGCTCCGTACCTGCCAGCAGGCAGACGGTGTACTTTTTCTCCGCCAAGGGGCGCAGCTCCTCCGTCAGCTGGGCCATGGTGCCGCTCCATACCCCCAGGGTTTGCAGCCGGAAGTCGGACAAATGCCCCACCGGGGTGTCAAAGCTGCCCCGAGGCATGGAGTCCAGATACAGCGCTTTCTTTTCTGTATAAATTTCCGTCAGCGTGTCAAAATCAACCGTATACCGGTCCAGCCCCTTGCACAGGCTGCCCTGCTCCACCAGCCACTTCATATCCTCTTGCAGCAGCCGATTGGCGTTATTGCACTTCTCTTTCACTTTTGCCGAGTCGCACACCGCCAGCAGACCGTTGCAATAATCAAACAATCCGTTGGACTGATACACGAGGGGTAAATATTTATCTTTACAAGGCAGGGTGCCGGTTTTGCGTAGGGTGTCTGCGTCTGTAAGCAGCTTTTCCCGGGCTTTGGTAGCCTTGCCCCGCAGCCCGGCAGCCAGCGCTTCTATTGCCTTGGCGGTCTTTTCCGCATCGGCAAAGAGCACCTCTGCCGATGGGGTGATCCGCAGGCTGTTCAGTGCCTCCGTCCGCCGTTGGGTAGCCAGGTCAAAGGCGGTCATACTCTCAATGGTATCGCCCCAGAATTCCAGCCGCACCGGTTCTGTGCGCCCAGGTGGAAAAATATCTAAAATCCCGCCACGCAGGGCAAACTGGCTGGTGCCGTCCACCTGGTCGTACCGGACATAACCCGCTGCCACCAACGCCTGTACCAGCTGGCCGGGGGGCACATCATCCCCCACCTTTACCGTGCGGGTGCGCCCCAGCAGCTCCGCCGGGGGCATGGTCAGCTGGCAGGCAGCTGCCACCGGCGCCACCACGGCAGTGTACGCCCCCGCAGCCATGCGGGACAGCACATCCAGCCGCAGCAGCTCGTACTCATGGCTGGCACCCGCCACCTGCACAAAGTTCATCTCCCGCGCCGGGTACAACAACACATCCCCTTGCAGGGTGCGCAGATCCTCCGTCAGTTTAACGGCAGAGGCCTCGTCCGGCGTGAGCACCAGTAGGGGCTTTTTTTGTTGTTCATACAGTGCGTGGAGCACCAGCGCTTTACCGGTCTCCGAAAGACCAACGGCCCCAACTGGTCGGGACCCGGTGGTCCACGCCCGATTGAGGCTGGCAAACGCATCACTTTGATTCAGTACACCTGAAAAGCAAGACATTCTTTCATTCCTATTCTGCCCCGCAGGGCTTTTGCTATCAGCGGTTATACAAGTTCATGGCCTCATCCGTTTTGCCCTCCACCAGCAGCCGCACCGCCGCCGTGGCGTGCTCCAGCGCCATCTTCAGCGCCGGCTCCTGCTCTTTGGGAAAACGGCCCAGCACCCAGTCCGCCAGGTCATACGCCGGGGTGGGTTTTTGCCCCACGCCGATCTTCACCCGGGGGAAGTCCTGGCTGCCCAACCGGGCAATAATACTCTTTATGCCGTTGTGTCCCCCGGCGCTGCCCTTACGGCGCACCCGGGTACGACCCACATCCAGACTGATGTCGTCAAACAGCACCAGCACTCGCTCCGGCGGGATTTTATAAAAATTCGCCGCCTCGGCCACTGCATCACCGCTAAGGTTCATCATGGTTTGTGGCTTCATCAGCAAGCACCGCTCTCCGCCCAGGCGCACATCGCCCACCAGGGCGTGGAACTTTAATTTCTTAATATCCACATGCTCCTGGAGCGCCAGCAGATCCACCGCCAAAAAGCCCGCGTTGTGGCGGGTCATCTCGTACTTAGGTCCGGGATTGCCCAGCCCTACAATCAAATACGAATAGGTGCCGCCAAACTCTTTTTTTCTTGAAAAAAGCATACTCTTCCTATCTTCTTATGGCAAAAATCGGGCACGCCGCCACCGTACCTCTACAGTACAGCGTGCGTCGCGCCCGTTCTGATTATGCCTCGGTTTTTTCAAACTCCTGGAATTCCCGCTCGTCGTCGGATTTTTCGAAGTTGTACATATTCTCGTCCTTCACATGCTTGGCAATGAACTTGTCACGGTCAAACAGCTCGTCTGCCTTCACCTTCCAGGCCTTGGCAGCGCCGATGGTCTTGTCGTACAGCTCGTTGGCCGACTCCGGGTGCTGCATCTCGGTGGAATAAGCACCGGTCTCTGCCACCATTTTGCTGATGGCGCCGGGGTTATCCAGCACCGGGCAGGGGCGCAGCATATTGTTGGAGAAAGGCTGGTTGCGCTTGTACGCCATAAACAGCGGACTTTGCAGCGCGTCCAACACGGAGCATTCTTTAATATTCACATTGGAGTAATGCACAAAGGCGCAAGGCTCGCAGTCACCGTTGGAGTTAATGTGGAAATAGTGGCGGCCGCCGGCAATACAGCCCTGCACATACTCACCGTCGTTCCAGAAGTCCAGCGCAAAAATGGGCTTGGTGTGGCGCCACTCGTGCATCTTCTTATACATCAGCGCACGCTGCTCCGGGCTAACCATCAGATCGGTTACCGCACCGTTGCCGGTGGGCATATAGGTAAAGAACCAGGCAAACTTAACGCCCTGGTCGATGAGCCAGTCCATATACTCGTCAGAGGCCAGCACATCGGTGTTTTTGCTGGTGTAGCACAGGGAGGCGCCAAAGGGCACGCCCCGATCCTTCAGCCGCTTCATGGCAGCCGTGCACTTTTGGAAAGTGCCGGCGCCGCGACGGAAGTCGTTCTCCTCCTCGTAGCCCTCAATAGAGAAGGCCGGGTAGAAGTTGCCTACTTCGCGGATCTCATCAGCAAAGCTGTCGTCGATCAGCGTACCGTTGGTAAAGCTCAGGAATGCGCAGTCCGGGTTCTCTCTGCAAATACGCATCAGATCCTTGCGGCGCATGGTCGGCTCACCGCCGGTGTACAGATACATATATGTACCCAGCTCCTTGCCCTGGGTGATAATACGGGTCAGGTCGTCGTAAGACAGCGAGCTGGTATGGCCGTACTCGGCAGCCCAGCAGCCGGTGCACTTCAGGTTGCAGGCAGCGGTGGGATCCATCAGGATCGCCCACGGCACATTGCAGCCGTACTTCTCAATGGCAGCCATACGCTTGGTGTAGCTGTTAATGGCTACATTCATCAGCGGCTGAACCAACTGATTGAGCACATGCTCATCTGTATTGCAAACCAAATCTCTGGCAAAGCGCATCCAGTTGTTATCCGGGTCATCCAGCACCTTGTGCAGACCGGCATAGGTGGAACGATTAACCTTCTTTACATCCGCCATCTCCATCAGGCTGAGAATGCGGGGTGCGTTCTTATCAAAATCCTTACGCGCATACTTGATCGCGTTTTTTACGACAACAGCCGTCACTGTTTCTTTGAAAGCCATAATACTTAACCTCTCTATACGCAGTATGCCGCCGAAAGGCAGCAGTTCCTGCAATTTCAGTCAAATTCTGTGTATCAAATATAATACTAAGGAATCAAAAAGTCAAGCCTAAGTTAAATAAAGGGCGTAATGTCCTGTAAAACTTTATCTTTTCTTAAGAATCGGCCGATTACTGGTGATTAAAACCGGATCTGGAACTTTAAGCGATAGGTCTTATCCGTCTTGTTCTTGTATTTCTCATTGCAGTGGGCGCCCCAGCTGTCATAACCGCCTACGCCCTGCTGCCGGGCAATGCAGCGCACCACGGTCTTGGTCACCGGGGGCAGATCCTTGCCGTGCCAGGTATTCTCAATCTCCTTGGGCAGCCAGTGGCTTACATTCAGCTCCATCACCGGCTCCGCCACCAGGCTAAACACCTTCTTCTGCCCCACCAGGGTGGCGTAGCGCACACCGGTGCGATTGCCGCACTCCTGGGGTTTCAAATAATCGGTATAAAGGTCGGTAACCGTGGTGTTGTACAGCCCGATCTGCGTCGCGTTGCACCGATCAATATAGTTCTCCTCCGGCCCGGCACCCAGGTAAGTCAGATTTTCGAAATCCGGCGGCAGCTCAAACAGCAGCCCCACCTCCGGGATCTCCGGCAAAGCGTCGTTGGGGAAGAATTGCATATCCACTTCCATACCCTTGGAGGTAATGGTGTAGACCACCTGGCCCTTGCACTCCGGCTGGGTGCACACAGTAGCGCCGCTGACCACAACCACCTTTTTGCCGCCGTCCAAAATTTTGTAATTCTCAATAGACCACTTGGTGTTGTTGTAAATCCCGGGGGTGTCGCCGGCGTCTCGCCAGCAGCCCAGCCGAGAACCGGCCCGGGTGCCTCGGTCATTATCCGTCAGCGCCCGCCAGAAGTTAAAGCGCATAGGTCCTTGCAGCAGCTCCTCGCCGCCCACCTTAATACTCACCAGCTGGTTGCGCTCCCGGCGCTCAAAGCGAATGTTTACATCATCGCTCATCACCCGCAGAGAGCCGTAGGTATCGTCCACCAGCAGCGGTGCGTCTGCCACCAATTCATCGTATGTGTTGGCAAAGGCGTCAATGACAAACTGCTCTTTGGCCACCGCAAAGCCCGCCGGGCACCACAGGGTCTTTTCCTTGGTGCGCAACTCCAAATTCAAATAGAATTCCGTGTTGCAGGGGCGACCCAGTTCCAGGTCCAGCACCTTCTTCTCACCGGGCGCAAGCTGCACTTCCACAACCCCGTCCCGGAACACGCCTTTATCACTGCACTGACACCAGTACAGTTCAAAATCAGCCAAATCCGTAAACAGGTATTTATTTTTGATCTCCACTTGGCCCCGCACCGGGTCCACGGCACAGAAGTCCACATATTGATACAGCTTTTGAATTTCATAATACTTGGGGGTGATCCGCCGATCACCAAACAGCAGCCCGTTGCCGCAGAAATGGCCGTCGTTGGGCTCGTCCCCAAAATCGCCGCCGTAGGCCAGGTATTCCCGTCCCTGGTCGTCCTTGGTGAGAATGCTCTGATCCACCCAGTCCCACACAAAGCCGCCTTGCAGGCAGGGATATTTATCCCACAGGGTGGTATATTCGTCCGTAGAACCACAAGAATTGCCCATGGCGTGGGTGTACTCGCAAAGCAGGTACGGCCGACCGTCCCGCCGGGTCAAAGCATATTCTTCACATTCCTGGGGTTTGGCATACATTTTGCTCTGCACATCGGACAGGCTCTGCTCCTCCGGGTCGCCGTGGCACTCAAAGTGCACAAAGCGGGTGTCATCCACATTTTTCAAATAGCGGTACATTTTTTTAGGTGTCTCGCCGCCCAGGCTCTCATTGCCCATGGACCAGCACACCACGCAGGTGCAGTTCTTGTCCCGCTCATACAGCGCCTGAATCCGATCCATACACGCCTTTTCCCACTCCGGTCGGGAGTCCGGAATCTGGGGGCAGCCAATGATGGTGGAGCGGTTGGTGCCGTGGCTTTCCATATTGTTCTCATCGATCACATAAATACCGTACTCGTCGCACAGCTCCATCCACCGGGGACAGTTGGGATAATGAGAAGTGCGCACCGCGTTCATATTGGCCCGCTTCATCTTCTCCAGATCGTCCCGCATCACTTCCTCGGTGATATACCGACCGGTGCGGCAGTCAAACTCATGGCGGTTGGTGCCCTTAAACACCACCCGCCGGTCGTTAATACGGATCACGCCGTCCAGGATCTCCACCTTGCGAAAGCCGAATTTGGTAGAAATATATTCAATAGGCGCGCCGTTGTTCTTTAAGGTCAGCACCAGGGTGTAAAGCGCCGGGTGCTCGCTGCTCCACAAGTCTGCCCCGGCCACAATGGCCCGCAGCATCGTGCGGTGATCCTCATTGGCGTACTGGCAATCCAGCGCCACGGTGTTGCCCGCTGCGTCCAGCACGCTCATATCCAGCGACAGCCCCTCGTAGGCGCCGTTGGTCTTCACCAGCACCTCCACAAAGCCGTCTTTCATCTCGCCGTCCGGCTGGGCTTTCAGCACAAAGTCCCGAATGTACTCCCGCTCGGTGGTATAAAGGTACACATCCCGAAAGATACCGCCCAGGCGCCACATATCCTGGCACTCCAGCCAGGAGCCGGTGCACCAACGGTACACCTCCACGCCGATCACATTGGATCCCTCTTGCAGATAGCGGGTCACATCAAACTCAGCCCGATTAAAACTGGACTCACTGTAGCCCACCCGCTGGCCGTTAACATAGAGATAAAAAGCGCTCTCCACACCCTCAAAGCACAGCACTACCCGCTTTTGCAGCAGATCGGCGCCTACATGGATACGCTTAACATAGCAGCCCACCGGGTTGTGCTTGGTGGGGGCTGCCGGAGGGCAAATATCCTCGTGCCCCTCCCAGGGATAACGCACATTGCAATACTGGCTTTGGTCGTAGCCCTGCATTTGCCAAGAGCCGGGCACCTGCACTGTGTCCCAGTTGTGGGTGTCGTAATGCACCTGGGCAAAATCCGACGGCCGGTACGCATAGTTTTTATAGAGCTTAAACTTCCACTTGCCGTTTAGCACCTTGCACCGAGAGGAGGCATAGCGTTCTGCCTTTTGTGCCTCCTCAAAGCTGGCGTAGGGCATAAAGGTAGCGTGCTGGGGCAGCCGGTTCACCCCGGTGATCTCCGGGTTGGCCTGCCATTCTACATAACCGTCAACAAAATTTCTTTCCATATCCGTATCTCCGCTCCTGGAATGTTAATACTTTCTTTGCCTTATCGGCGATGATAGGTGCCCTCGTGGAACCCCTCTTGCTTAACCACTGCGCCCACGGAGCGAAGCAAAATGATCAGGTCCAGTTTCAGACTCCAGTTGTCGCAGTATTCCTTGTCCAGTTTCATCTTGCGCAACAGGGAAATGCTGTCACGCCCGTTGATCTGGGCCCAACCGGTGAGCCCGGGCCGAAAACGATACACCCCGTATTCCAACCGCAGCCGGTGGGCGCGCATTTCGCTGGAGATCAGCGGCCGCGGCCCCACAAAACTCATATCCCCTTTGAGGATATTCCACAACTGGGGCAGCTCGTCCAAGCTGGTCTTGCGCAGGAATTTGCCGAATTTTGTAATGTACTGTTCCGGGTTCTCCAACTCGCCGGTGGCGCAGTTGGGGGTGTTGTTCTTCATGGTCTGGAACTTGTAAATGGTAAAGGGCTTGCCCCGCCGTCCCCGCCGCTCATGACTAAAGAACACAGAGCACTCCGGGGTAAACAGGTTTACAATACAGATCACCAAAAACAGCGGCGACAGCACCACCAGCGCCAAAAAAGAGGCGCAAATATCAAACAGCCGCTTGATCTTGGTGGGACCAAACCACTTTTTTTTGCTTTTTCTATCCATCAGATCGCTCTCACTTTGATTATCAAAATCCGCGCTGCCACCGGAGAAAAGACGCCCCGGTGCGCAACATGGAGTATATTTATTTGTAGATTATACCATATATGCTTTCAATATGCAATATTTGCGTTAAAGTTCCCATTCTCGACTTTCGCCGGTGTTTGAACGGGGTGTAAACACTGCGCTCCGGCTCTTGCAAAAGGCGGCGGTATTCTGTATAATATTATAAGCAATTTGAAAGGAACATCGCCATGAAAAAATTACTTTCCCTGGTGCTGGCGCTGCTGCTGGCCCTCTCCTTTGCCGGTTGCTCCGGCTCCACCGCCATGACGGAAAAGAATGTAACCGCCACCGTAGACCAAGCGTTTTCAGCGTTAAAAGATTTTAATACCAAAAAGCTGAGAAAATATGTAAAATCCCGCACTTTGTCGATTATCTGCAATTATGCCGACAGTCACGACCAGTTTGCAGATTTAGGCAAGGCAATGTTCCAAAATCTGGAACACTCCATTGAACAAATCGATTTAGAGGCAAAGACGGTCACCGTCAGCGTGCGCAACAAGGACTTGACCGACACGGCTGCCTCCTTTGCAAAAACACTGGCAGGCAAATACTCCGCCCTGCAAATGCTCAGTCTGTTAAGCAACGAGGAATGGCTCAACACCTCGCTGAACAGCCTGACCGGCGGCATTGCCCAAGCCAAAATGCAATCCACGCCCGTCACCGTGACCCTATCTATCAACGTGGGCAAAAAGAACTTGGTCATCGGCTTTGACAACACGGCGGAAAACGCTGTTTCCGGCGGCGCTTTGCTAGCGGTTCAGTCCTTATTCTCCAATACATCCGCAAATAAAAGCAGCACGGAATCCACAAGCAACTAAGGCACCTGCGGCTATTTAATATAAAAATAATATTTTTAGTGACAATCTTGCCAAATTGTGGTACAATGATTGTTAACGCCTGCAAAAATCAGGCACCGTTTCAAAATCATTTTTGGAAAATACACAATAAGGTGGAAAAATAAATGGCAAACAAATTCATTACTGCCCTGTTTGGCGATTACTCCAAAAAGGAAGTCAAGCGCCTGGGCAAAACCAAGCAGAAAGTGCTGGACCTGGAGGAGAAGTACCAGGCCATGGACGACAAAGAGCTGACCGCACAGACCGCCGTCTTAAAAACCCGGTTGGCGGACGGCGAGACTTTGGACGACATTTTGCCGGACGCATTTGCCGTCTGCCGTGAGGCTGCCTGGCGTGTGCTGGGTATGAAGCACTTCCCCGTCCAGATCGTCGGCGGCATTGTACTGCATCAGGGCCGTATTGCGGAAATGAAAACCGGTGAAGGTAAAACCCTTGTGGCGACCCTGCCCGCTTATCTGAACGCGTTGACCGGCCGCGGCGTACACATTGTCACCGTCAACGACTACCTGGCCAAGCGTGACTCCGAGTGGATGGGCAAGCTGTACCGGTTCTTGGGGCTGAGCGTAGGTCTGATTATTCACGAAAAGACCAATGAGGAGCGCCAGGAGGCCTACAACTGCGACATCACCTACGGCACCAACAACGAGATGGGCTTTGACTACCTGCGAGACAATATGGTCCAGTACAAGGAGCAAAAAGTGCAGCGCGGCCATGTGTTTGCCATCGTAGATGAGGTAGACTCCATCTTGATCGATGAGGCCCGTACCCCCCTGATCATCAGCGGTAAGGGCGAGCAATCCACCGATCTGTATCGCCAGGCCAACGCCTTTGCCCGCACCTTGAAGATGGTAAAGGTTGCTAAAATGGACGAGAAGCAGGACACGGAGGCCACCTATGACGGCGACTTTATCGTAGACGAGAAGGCCCGTACCGCCACCCTGACCCAGGACGGCGTGAAGAAAGCAGAGGCCTACTTCCATGTAGACAACCTGATGGATATTGAGAACACCACCCTGCTGCACCATATTGACCAGGCCATCAAGGCCATCGGCGTCATGCGCCGGGATATTGACTATGTGGTCAAAGACGGTCAGGTGCTGATCGTAGACGAATTCACCGGCCGTATTATGCTGGGCCGTCGCTATAACGAGGGTCTGCACCAGGCGATTGAGGCCAAAGAGGGTGTTAAGGTGGAGCACGAGAGCAAGACTCTTGCCACCATTACCTTCCAAAATTACTTCCGTCTGTATGAGAAGCTGTCCGGTATGACCGGTACGGCCTCCACCGAGTCTGCCGAGTTCAGCGAGATCTACAAGCTGGATGTGGTGGAGATCCCCACCAACAAGCCGCTGATCCGTGTGGACCATCCGGATGTGATCTTCCAGACCGAGGCGGGCAAGTTCCGTGCCGTGATCAAGCAGATCAAGGCCTGCCACGAAAAGGGCCAGCCGGTGCTGGTGGGTACCATCAGCATTGAGAAGAGTGAGCAGCTGTCCAAGCTGCTGAAGAAAGAGCATATCCAGCACAATGTGCTTAACGCCAAGAACCACGAGCGTGAGGCAGAGATCATTGCCCAGGCCGGTAAATTCGGCGCAGTGACCATCTCCACCAATATGGCCGGTCGTGGTACGGATATTATGCTGGGCGGTAACGCCGAGTTCCTGGCCAAGGCAGAGATGAAGCGGATGCAGTTCAGCGATGAGCTGATTGCAGAGGCTACCGGCTTTGCCGAGACGGACAATCAGGAGATCCTGAACGCCCGCCAGACTTTCCAGGATCTGGAAAAGAAGTATAAAGAAGAAATTCAGGAAGAAGCGGACAAAGTGCGCCAGGCCGGCGGCCTGTACATTCTGGGCACCGAGCGCCACGACTCCCGCCGTATCGACAACCAGCTGCGCGGCCGTTCCGGTCGTCAGGGCGATCCCGGTGAGAGCCAGTTCTACCTGTCCTTGGAGGACGATTTGATGCGTCTCTTTGGCGGCGAGCGTATGCAGGCCATGATGAGCCGGCTCACCGACGATGAGGATATGCCCATTGAGTCCAAGATGATCTCCCGCACCGTAGAGTCTTCCCAGAAGAAGGTAGAGGGCCGCAACTTCGGTATTCGTAAGAACACCTTGCAGTACGACGATGTAATGAACCGCCAGCGTGAGCTGATCTACAAGCAGCGTGATCAGGTGCTGGATGGCATTGACCTGACGGAGAAGATCCGCGGTATGCTGGAAACCAACATTGCCGAGAATGTGGGCAACTACTGCTCCGGCGAGACCCAGGCAGACTGGAATATCGCCGGACTGAAAGAGAAGTACAAGGGCTGGCTCACCACCGACGAGGATTTCCAGAATGTGGATGAGCTGACCGTAGACGATGTGGTGAATACCTTGACCCAGCGGGGTCTGAAGCGACTGGAAGAAAAGCGGGAGCTGATCGGCGACGAGATGTTCACCGAGTTCCAGCGCATGGTGCTGCTGCGCAATGTAGATGTGCTGTGGATGGACCACATTGACGCCATGGACGACCTGAAGCAGGGCATTCACCTGCGGGCTTACGCTCAGCGTGACCCGGTGGTGGAATTCCGTATGCAGAGCTATGATATGTTCGACGAAATGACCGCTGCCATTCGGGAGAACACCGTGCGCATGCTGCTGACCCTGGTGCCCCGTCGCCGGGAAGATGTAGAGCGCAAGGCCGTGGCTAAGGTCACTGCCACCTCTGCCGGTGGGGACGATACCGCCACCCACACCACCGTGCGTAAGGGCAAGAAGGTAGGCCCCAACGATCCCTGCCCCTGCGGCAGCGGCAAAAAGTACAAAAAGTGCTGCGGCGCCCCGGGTAAAGAAAAGCCCACCCAGGAATAATACCTAAATCACAAACCGGCCGAGACCATCAGGTCCCGACCGGTTTTTTGTTTGTATTCGCTTACTTTTTTTCACCGGCACAGATGGCACGGGTCATAGAGGACGCATGCCGCCGCCCCCACAGTACATATACCGCCACAGACAGCACATTGGCCACGGCGATTAAGCCAAACATAGAGCCATAGCCCACCCGGTCAATCAGCAAGCCGGCCAAACCGCCGCCGAGGCCGATTCCGATATCATAGGCACACAAAAAGGTAGAATTGGCAGCGCCTCGCCGTTGCGGCGGTGCCGTATGTACCGCCATAGATTGAAGCGCCGGTTCAATGCCGCCAAAGGCAAAGCCGGACAGCGCCGCCGCTATTAAAAAGGTAGCATTCCCCGGCACCAGTGCCAACAGCAGCAACGCCGCCAGCATCAGCCCGTTGCAGCTATACACAAACAGCGCCTCGCCCCGTTTGTCCGCCAATTTGCCGATTGTCACACGAGAGAGAAACAGCAGTACCGCCATAACTGTAAAGAACAGTCCGCCGGACACGGTAATTCCAGGCTGTGCGGCAGCAAACTTCAAAATATAATTTTCCAGCGCACCATAAGTCAACAAAAAAATCAACACAACCACAGACGCCGGCAAAGCCGACGGTTCTACTAAATCGCCCGGGCGCAGCGGTTTTTTTACCCGCGGCAGCGGCTTGGTACGCAAACAGAACAGCAACACCAAAGACAGCACCATACAGCCGGCAGCCACGCCGAACAGCGCGCCAAATCCCCGCTTCATCAGCGCTTCACCGATAGCCGGTGCGCAGGCAGTGGCCAACGCCGTAGCCATGCCAAACATGCCCATACCCTCCGAAAAGCGGGAGCGAGGCAAAATATCCGTGGCCATCGTAGAGGTAGAGGTATTCGCACACGCCAGCGACAGCCCATGTACCATACGCAGCAGAATTGCCAAAGCAAGGGAAGCCAATGCCGTATAAATCACCAGATACCCCATAGGCATCAGTGCCATACCAATCAGCCCCACACCCAGCAGCACCCGGCGGCGGCCAGTGTCCAGCAGCCACCCCACAAACGGCCGTGCCAACACGGCAACCAGCGAAAATGCCGTAGCGCAGGCGCCGGATACCGTGTCCGAATATCCCAAACGCTCAATAAAAAACGGAAAGGTTGACAGGATCATCAAATGATTCAAAAACACCAAAAAATTGATAATAATAACCAAAACAAAATTTTTGGTCCACAGCTTCTCTTTATCTTCCATTACTCTGCCTCCCCATGCTTATGAAAAATTTGCCGCAACAGCGCACGGCTCACCGGTCCGGCTGCAAACAGATTCCAGAGCAGCGCCATGGGAAAGTTTTTCAGCACGGTACCTACCCACATAGCAGGCAACTGCAACACCGGTTGATGGCCCAAAATGACTTGAAATAACACAGCCGCCACAAGGCTCATTGTAGGGCACATAACCAGTACCGTACAGCAAGAACGCGCCAGTATTTGCAAAAACGGGCTGTCTTGGGGGCTGACCAGTTTGTCAGCCAGCTTGGCACCCAGCCGATTCCCCCACAGGTTAGAAAATAAAAACACAAAGAGCCACATAAAGGCCGCTTCCTTCAGCGCACCTAAAAACACGGTATTGCGCATATCGCTGAAGCCGCCCACATGCTGCAAAACGCCGCTTTTCAGCGCTACATTGTACACTTCCATTCCGTAGGCCATGGTTACGGACATCAAAATTCCAAACACCAAACCCTGTCCCTTTGTTTTTGGCATAAATCATTACCTCCTTTGCCAAAATCGGCAAACAAAAAAAGCGCAAGTCCGATCCGGACTTACGCTTTTTTGCTACTCGATGGTGCTTATTTTAGCAAATTCAATTGCCCTTGTCAAGAATGAACTTTGGCAAAGAAAAAAGGAAACGCCTGCACCAAACGGAACAGGCGTTCTCTCTTATATGATATGTATAGACTTACTGCTTGGCACCGTTATCAAACATCTCCAGCGCCTTTACGCTGACGGCAAAGCAGCCGGCCAGACCCTCTTTGTTCATATTGTCGTAGGTGTCCCGGCGGGTGTGGTAATAGTCCTCCAGCTTGTGGTTCAAACCGGTAACGCCGGTGGCACGGAACCCGGCCTGGGCAAAGGCCGCAGAGTCGGTAGCGCCGCCCAGCGGGGGCACCCAGCCCTTCTTACAGGGCACATGAATGGCGGCGGCCGCCTCCATAAACAGGTCGGACACATCTTTATCTGCCTTCACGGTGCCGTTCAGATCCCGATAATTGGTCATCAGGAACTTGGGATCGTGAATGGTGTCGTAAGAGAAAATGAATGTGGGCACATCGTCAAACTCGCCCTTGTGCTGCTCGCACCATGCCTTAGCGCCCCGCAGACCGGCCTCCTCGGAGCCGGACAGGATCACGCCCACTTCCGTGTTCTCCAGGGTAATGCCGGCGTCCTGCAACGCCTTCATCACAGCAATGCCCATATAGCAGCCGGACAGGTTATCGTTGGCGCCGTCTACAATGCGGTTCTTGTTCCACATCCAGTACAGTCCCACTAAGAACGGCACAAACAGCAACCCCCACATGGCCGCCTTAAACAGGCTGGAATGGGGATCAATGGCGGAGAAGGTCAGGCCGTTCTGTGCCATATACATAATGGACAGCACCAAATAGTACACAGCACCTACGCCGCAGATGATGGCGTGACCCTCAAAGCCAACGCCGCCCAGCTTGTAGTTCACCGGCCACTCCCAGGCCGCGTCCGGGTGACCGTTAAAGAAAATGCGGCGCTTCACTTCGCCGGTGCACTGCTTCACAGCCGTTACATTATGGCCGGTCTTTTCCGGGAAGCAGCGGTCAACCAGCTTTTTGTACAGACCAAACTGCATAAATACAATGAACAGACCCACAACAATCAGCACCGCAGACAACAGTGGGCAGAAGAAAAAGCAAACAATGGCCGCCAACACAAAGGTGATGGTAAAGTAAATCCAACCAAAGAACGAGCCGGGGTTCTCCTTAAAGGACTCCACATCTGCCCGCTGGCAGCCGCAGTCTTTCTTCAGCACCTGGGCCATGTATTCACAGGCCTGCTGCTCACCCTTAGAGCCAGGCTCGCGCTTTTCAAAATCCCGGCAAATGTGGGTGATCTCATCCACCATGTAGTCCGCATAGTGGTCTTTTTGATCAATAATGTGTTTCAGATCCATAAAAATACCCCTTTCCTATAGCGCATCGGTCCACAGCGGCACGCCGCTACCCTCTCCCAAAGGCAGCCTATCCTGCACAGCAAAATTTATGCAGCAACAGGCATGCAAAGACCAATTTGCCCTCGCATAATACGATACTTTAACTTTACCATAGGAACGATGTCTATTTTTGTCTAATTCGTTAACAATCTATGAATAAAATGTAAACACGCGATTCAAGGTTCCCTTTGTTCCGCCACGCCCTTGCGAATGGCCCGATGAAGGGAGGTGAAATACAGCACCACCGCCAGCAGACAGGTGAGCACGTCTGCCACCGGCTGGGTAACAATCACTCCATCATAGCCCCAAATGCTGCTCAGTGCCCAAATGACAAGACCGTAGATCACGCCCTGACCGCTGATGGACAGCACGAAGGCGCCCACCGCCTTGCCGGTGGCCTGGAAAACACAGGTGGTCACCAGGGTAAAGGCATAAAATGCGGTGCCCAGCAACAACCGCCGCAGCATGGCAACCCCCAGTTCGTACACGCTGCCGTCCTGCATAAACAGGCGGATCAGCAGCGGCGCGGCAGCAAAGACAATCACAGTGAGCACCAAACCCAGCCCAATCGTAAACTGGTAAGAAAAGCGCAGCACCTGGCGCAGCCGCCGGTAATTCTGGGCGCCGTAATTGTAGCCGACCAGCGGCTGCACCCCAAAAGCAAAGCCGATGAGCACCAGCACGGCGATCATACTCACCTTCAGCGCAATGCCCATGGCCGCCACCTTATCCGTACCGTAAGGCACCAAAAACCGGTTGGTGATCAGCACACAAAAGCTCTGGGCAATATTGGTAATGGAAGCCGGAATACCGATGGCAAACACCTGACCCACCTCCTGGCGGCTCACTCGCAGCAGCCGAATATTCACAGACAAATGGCGGCTGCGCCGTATCAGGAACCACACATAGTACAGATCCGTAAACACATAGCCGATCACCGTGGCAATGGCCGCGCCGGCGGCCCCCAGTTTGCAGCCAAAGATCAACACCGGATCCAGCACAATATTCACCACAGCGCCCAAAACAGAGCCGATCATGGACGCGTTGGCAAATCCCTCGGTACGCAGCTGGTTACACGGGGTGAAGGACAAAATGATAAACGGCGCGCCGACGGCAATCCAGGTATAATAATCCCGGGCGTACTGCACCGTGTCTGCCTGGGCGCCCAGCGCCGTCAGCAGCGGCGTGCGCAAAAGCAACAGTAGCGCCGTAATGCCCACGCCGGTAAACAACGCACCGTAAAAGCAAAACACGCTTAGTCGCTTGCCGTCCTGGTCCCGCTTTTGGCCAAACAAGCGGGAGATAAACGAACTGCCACCCAGGCCGAAAATATCGCCCACGGCGATCATCAGGGTAAACACCGGCGAACCCAGCGCCACACCGGCCACCAGGTGGGCATTGCCGGTTTTGGCGATAAAATAGGTGTCCACCATATTGTACACCAGCGACACCACCATACTCAGCACCACCGGCAGCGCCAGCTTAAAGAAAGCCTTACGCACCGGCATTTGCTCAAACAGGGCGTTCTTTTGCTCCATATCCGCGTCTCCTTTATTTATTACTATATTATACACAACATCCCTTTGTCCGGGTATGGTAGCACACCGGGCGGCCAATGTCAACCCTGCGCCAACTGTACACGGAATTTTTCTGTAATTTGTATATTGAAAAGAGGACACCTCGGTCGTAAAATAGACACATCTTAAAAGAAAAGGAGACTTTGTATGCAACAGTCTAAAAAAGTCAATGTCCGTTACATCACCTTTACCGCCGTGATGGCCGCACTGGTGTTTGTATTCACATTCACTTTCAAGATCCCCCTGGGCACCGGCTACACCCACCTGGGCGATATGATGATCTTCCTGGCCGCCTGGCTGCTGGGCGGCAAAAAGGCAGCCCCAGCTGCCGGACTGGGCGCCTGCCTGGCTGATCTGGCCCTGGGCTATGCCGCCTGGATGGCTCCCACCTTTATCATCAAGTTCCTGGCCGTAGCCATCTGCTGCCTGATCGCAGAAAAAGCCATGCACCGCAGCCTGCTGGGCTACGGCGTAGGTGCCGTTGCGGGCGGTGCGTTCCAGATCGGCGCATACACCCTGGCAAAGGTGCTGATGTATGACAAAACCTACGCACTGACCACCCTGCCGGAACTGGCGATCCAGACCGCCGTAGGCATTGCGGTTGCCGGTGTACTGGTCGTGATTTTAACCAAGAGCGGCGCAGGTGCCAAATTGCAGCGTATGGCCGGCGGCGCAGGTAAGGAGGCCAAAGCGGCATGAAGAAGATAGACGCACATTCTCATATCGGTTCCTTTGGCGGCTGGGCCGGCGTGGCCTTTACCGCAGAGAAGCTGCTGGAACAAATGGACGAGTACGAAATTGAAAAAACCTTTCTCACCGGCGCGTCCTTCCGGGACAACGACACGGTGGCCAAGGCGTTCCACAAATACCCGGACAAGATCGTGCCCTTTGTATGGGTCAATCCCCTGCTGGACAATGTACCGGAAAAGCTGCACCACTATGTGTGCGACGAGGGCTTTATGGGCATTAAAATGCAGCCCCTGTTTGACAGCTTTGTGGCTGACGACCCGGTGGTGTACCCGGTAATGGACTTTGCCCGGGAGCACAAGATCCCGGTGTTTATCCACTGCGGCCACCCGCCTTATTCCCTGCCTTGGAGCATTGCCCTGCTGGCCGAGCAATACCCGGATGTGCCGGTAACCATGATCCACATGGGCCACGGACACGGGGTGTATATCGACGCCTCCATTAAGATGGCCAAACGCTATCCCAACCTGTATCTGGAAATGAGCGGTATGCCCATGGGCTGCAAGATTGCCGAGGCCTACAAAACCGTAGGCACCGATCGCATTATGTTCGGCATTGACTCCCCCTTCCACCACCCCTCGGTGGAGATCCAAAAGGTGCTGACCAGCGGCCTGACGGAGAAGGAGCAGGAGGATGTATTTTACAACAACGCCAAAAAACTGCTGAAGCTGTAAAATCATAGAAAACGGCGGTGCTCATGGGAGCGCCGCTTTTCTTTTTCACCGCCTTTCCCTTGCATAAAACGGACTTTATGCTATAATATAAATGAGGTGTAATTTTATGGCAATGAAAGAAATTGATATTCGCGAAGTAAAAGAGAATCTGGTTCATCTGCTGGCTGACGAATGGGCGCTGGTCACCGCCGGGCGCGGCGATGCGCTGGGCACCATGACCGTCAGCTGGGGCGGTATCGGCGAGCTGTGGGGCAAGGATATGGCCACCATTTATATTCGACCCCAGCGCTATACAAAGAAGTTTTTGGACGAGAACAACTACTTTACCCTGAGCTTTTACCCGGAGCAGTACAAGGACGCCCTGCGCCTGTGCGGCAGCAAAAGCGGGCGGGAGATCAACAAGGTAGAGGCCACCGGCCTGACCCCCTGCTACTACGAAAAAGCCCCTTACTTTGAGGAGGCCAAGCTGGTGTTGGTGTGCCGCAAGGTGGCTGTCAGTGCGTTTGAGCCGTCCCAGTTTCTGGACTCCGGCATTATGCAGAACTATGCGCAAAACGATTTTCACGCCATTTATTACGGCGCGATCGAAAAGGTATTGATTTCAGAGTAGATCTGTGCTATACTGTAATGCACAAAAGGCAGAGCACTGCCCATAGTTTATAATGTAGCGTATGGGCCCTGTGCGACGGGATGCTACGAACCTTGTCAGGCGGGGAACCGAGCAGCAATAAGTGGATGTTTCTGTGCGCCGCAGACCAGTCTGTACGTTACATTATACCCTATGGCGGCTCTGCCTTTTTCATTATTCAGGAGGTCCCTATGTACCAGGTTTTATATCGTAAATACCGCCCGCGGGTCTTTGCCGATGTGTACGGCCAGGACCATGTGACCTCCACGCTGAAAAACGAGATCAAAGAGGGTCGCATTTCCCACGCCTATCTGTTTACCGGCTCCCGCGGCACCGGCAAGACCACCTGCGCCAAAATCTTGGCCAAGGCGGTGAACTGCCCCAACGCTGTGGACGGCGAGCCTTGCAACGCATGCGAGATCTGTAAAGGGCTGGACAGCGGCACCATCTACGATGTGGTAGAGATCGACGCCGCATCCAACAACGGCGTAGACAATATCCGCGACCTACGGGAGGAGGTCAACTACACCCCCACCCGCGGCAAGTACCGGGTCTACATTATCGACGAGGTGCACATGCTCTCCACCGGGGCATTCAATGCCCTGCTCAAGACGCTGGAGGAGCCGCCTGCGCATGTGATCTTTATTTTAGCCACCACAGAGGTGCACAAGCTGCCTGCCACCATTCTCAGCCGGTGCCAGCGCTTTGACTTTAAGCGTATTCAACCGGAGACTATGGCGGTGCGCTTGCAGCAGGTGGCCGGACTGGAGGGCATGGAACTGGCGCCGGATGCTGCCACCCTGATCGCCCGCATTGCAGACGGTGCCCTGCGAGACGGCCTGTCCATTTTGGATCAATGCGCCGGGCGCAGCAAGCAGATCACTGCCCAACTGGTCAGCGAAGTGGCCGGTTTGGCCGGGCGCGAGGCGCTCCATCGCCTGTCTGACGCCGTACTGGCCCGGGACAGCAGCGCCGCTGTGGAGGAGCTGGCTCAGCTCCATGAGAACAGCTATGATATGGAACGGCTGTGCGTGGAGATGATCAATCACTTCCGCAACTTTATGATGGTCAAAACGGTGAAGAAAAGCCGCGAGCTGATCATCTGCACCGATGACGAATACAAGCATATTGAGGAGAGTGCCGGGCAGTTTACCCTGGCCCAAATTCTCCGTGGGCTGGACCTGTTCCAGTCTACTTTGGTAAAGATCAAGGGCGGCGCCACCCCGCGGATTGAGATGGAAATGGCCTTTATTCGCCTGTGCGAGCCCAAGTTGGAGACAGACCCGGACGCCATCAACCAGCGCCTGTCCGCTCTGGAGCGAGCGGTGCAAAACGGCGTACCTGCCGCACCGGTCAAGACCGTGCAGTCCCCCGCCCCGGCGGCGCGCCCTGCACCGGCACAACCGACTGTGCCACCCACCTCGCAGCCCACGCCCGCAGCGGCAGCACCCGCGCCGGAGCCGGAGCCAGTGGCACCTGCCGAGCCTACGCCTACACAAACACCGATGGCAGAGCCTGCGCCTGTACAGCCTGAACCGCCAGTCCCTCCGGAACCTGCAGCCGCGGCACCTTCCCCCGCCCCCGCAGCGGACAGCGAGCAGAAACTGTTTATGCAGTGGGCGGATTTGATGGAAATTCTACACCGCACAGACATTGCCCTGTTTGGCGTGCTCAGTGGCTCCCAGGGTTACACGCGGGGCGAGTTTTTCCTGATTGACAGTCCCAACCCCACCATCAAGGAGTTCATCAAGATCTCCACCCACGCCAAGGCCATTCGCGCGGCTCTCCACGAGCTCACCGGCCACAACTACAAGCTGGGCTTGTTTAAGAAAAAATCCACCGAGCAAGCGCCCCGGCGGGATCCGTTAGAGGACCTGCTGAGCAAAGCACGGGAAAATCATATTCAAATCGAAGAACATTAAAGGAGCATACTATGAAAGCAAGACTTCCCCAGGGTATGGGCGGCGGACCGCAGAACATGCAGTCCATGCTGCGCCAGGCCCAGAAGATGCAAGAGAACATTGAGGCCAAAAAGGCCGAACTGGAGGAGAAAGAATATGTGGTCTCTTCCGGCGGCGGCATGGTGGAAGTAACCGCCAACGGCAAGCACGAGATCAAAGCCATCGGCATCAACCCGGAAGTGGTAGACCCGGAGGATGTGGAAATGCTGGAGGATATGCTGCTGGCAGCCATTAACGAGGCCATGCGCAAGATCGACGAGGACTCGGAAAAAGAGCTGTCTGCCGTTACCGGCGGGCTGAACATTCCCGGTCTTTAATCGGTAAGCGGTATGCGATATAATTTAGCCGCACTGCAAAATCTGGTAGACCAGTTTGAGCGTATGCAGGGCATTGGTCACAAGACTGCCCAACGCATGGCGTTCTATGTGCTGGGTTTGTCAGACGAAGAAACCCGGGCTTTTACCGACGCCATTACCGAAGCCCACACCAAGATCCACCAGTGCAAGATCTGCTGCAATCTGGCGGAGGAGGAGCTTTGCCCCATCTGCAAAAACCCGGCCCGGGACAAAAGCGTGGTCTGCGTGGTGGAGGATCCGCGGGATGTGGCCGCCATTGAGCGCACCCACGAGTATAACGGCACCTACCATGTACTCCACGGCGCCATCTCGCCTATGGACAATATCGGTCCGGACCAGATCCGCATTAAGGAGCTGCTGGCGCGACTGAACGACGGCACGGTGGAGGAGGTTATTATGGCCACCAATCCTACCGTAGAGGGCGAGGCCACCGCTATGTATATCAGCCGGCTGCTGAAACCCATGGGCATTACTGTCAGCCGACTGGCCTACGGCGTTCCGGTGGGCGCAGATTTGGAGTATGCCGACGAGGTCACCCTGTCCAGAGCCCTGGAGGGGCGCAGCCTGATTTAACAAAGACAGAAAGGAGTGGGCGCTTTGGGAGAAGCAAAGCAAGTGATTGCCCGCAACAAAAAAGCGTTCCACGACTATTTTGTGCTGGACACCTACGAGGCGGGACTGGAGCTTTTCGGCACGGAGATTAAGTCCATTCGCCAGGGCAAAGTGAATTTGAAAGACAGCTGGTGCAGCATTGACGAGGGCCAAATGTACGCCGTGGGGGTGCATATTTCCCCTTACGACCACGGCAATATTTTCAACCGGGACCCTATGCGCCGTAAGCGGCTGCTGCTGCATAAGAAAGAGATCCTCCGCCTGGCTGCAGACAGCCAGCAGCAGGGGCTGTCTGTCATTCCCTTGCAGCTGTATATTATCAAGGGCCGCGCCAAATTGGAGATCGGCCTGTGCAAGGGTAAAAAGCTCTATGATAAGCGGGCAGTGGCTGCCAAAAAGGCCTCTCAGCGAGACATTGACCGTGCACTGAAGGATCGGCAGCGGGACTAACCGCACCAAAATATAGATAAAAATGGGGATGAAAGGATTTCGACGGGTATAAAGAAGCACCGTAAGCGCATAGCGGAGTTGCACCGCTTAAAAAGTAACACCTTAAATTGAACTGACAATCATAAAACAGTAGCTCTGGCTGCTTAATTGCAGCCAGCGTTCTCGCTCTGAGGGCCACGGCAGGGATGAGAGCGTCGTTTAGTGGCGAACTTGCACGGAGGAGCGTTCCGGCCCCCGTCAGGAATTAGGAACTACCGTAGCGCCCAGTCTGTTTGCCGGCGAAGCGTGATGGGAATCCCCAGCGACAAACTATATGCGTAGAAAGCGTTGCAGGCGTATATTCGGACGCGGTTTCGATTACCGCCATCTCCACCACCAAAGAATAATCCGAAACTTGTTATTATAGGTAACAGTTTCGGATTTTCTGTTTATATAGACACAAGGCAGGGCTAAATTTCCTGCCTTGTGTCTATACAATATATTTGTTTTTTATATATTCAGATACTGAATCAATCTCCGGAAATAGCGTCGATTTATTAATTGATAACAGATCTAATTCGTTAAGAATTTTTTGTTTATTTTTTATAAGAAATACAACCATTTTGTAATTGCAATTAAGTCTAAGTTCTTCGTTTATCTTTTCTTCTGGATGAGGATTTATGCCACACAAAATAAATGCCCCATCTTGTTTCATAATTCTATTATTATCTTTCTTTGGCAAGACCACAAGACAACTGTCTATATCTTGTTTCTTTATTCTGTTAATAAATCCTGGCTTTTCAGTTTGCAATTCGTGAATAAATCGATTTATTGCGTTTTCGTTGACTTTAATACCATTTAGACAATCCATAATTTCGATGTGATCTTCATATGAAAACAGTGGTAACGAAGAAAGCATTGCCACAGTATCGCTATTTTCATATTTGATTTTTTCTTTTGGGGGAGAAAAAATCAATACTTCACCAATGTTTTTTTGATTACTGCAACAAGAAAAGTACAAAGCTACAAGAGGATTACGAGTTATATCAAGTAAACGTGTTGGAAGCCCATAATGTTGCATTTTTACTAAATAATCAATATGGTGTGTTGCATTTTTAAAATCATTAGGGCAATTAATTAACAATTCTTGATATATGTGGTTTTCGTTTTTGGATAATTTTTCAGACCTTAAAATAGAGGGCTTTAATTTATACGAAACCATAGAATGACCACGATAAAATAATTCCTTTTGCTGTGGTAAAGTATTTAAAACACTTAAAAAATCAGATATGCAAGTAATAATGTTAGTTTCTACTTTATCACTATATATAATTGTGTCTGTTCTCTTATAATTCGATTCAACAAATGAGCTTTTAAGATATGATAGTAAATTATCCATAATCTCATCTGTATGATCTTCAAATTTCATGTTTTTCTTAAAAATCTTGAAAGACCAAAACAATATTGCAAATGCCTCGTTTGGATCAATTATATTTTCCATCTGGTCAATATAAATTTTGCTTAAAATATGTAAATCATCTTTGGATTTGGGATAATTTTTCTTGTATAAATTATGCAATTCTTTATAATTGATACCAAATGACTTTATTAAACTAACTTTATTAATTTTATCGGAAAACAATTCTGAAACATCATAGTATTCATTTGTTTCCATCTTATTATAAAAGTATATATCTAGACATTTTTTTATAATTTGAGATTCATCGTAATTGAAAAAGAAAAAGAACATAATATAATCACTCCGAACGAATTATATCATTTAAATGAATATTATGTCAAATAAGGCAGGGCTAATCCCTGCCTTATTTTTATGCCTTACTATTCGGATTTTTGTCATTACTCTCGTTCTCATTTTGCTCGGTAATTAGTTCGAGAAAATAATGAGCAAGTCTTTCTAATTCATAATTCGGAATGTTCCATTCACCTTTTGCTGCCATAAGGCAACACTCTTATTTATTTTATATCTGCCTCCTTCAATTTATTTTGCCTTTTGTTTTTGTGCTTGTTTTCATATTGTATGCCTCCTTTTCAAGCACACAATACGCTAATGTGTTTCAGAAGTCAAGTACTATATTTTGCACAATTTTTTTCGCTCACAGGCTCGCACAAATTGCCCACAAGCCGTTTTTAGTTTAAGTCCGACGAGTTACTTTATTTTAGATTGAACTCGTCAATTTTTGCTCACAGCGTTGTTAAAATATCTTGATTTTCAATCATCATACCGCAACACTCAAGTGAATACACAAAAGCCTTGATTTTCTGCGAAAAAAGCCCATTACTGCATACGAATTTCATATCATACGCAAAAGTATTACGAATTGAGAAGCCGACAGGCCTTGCCGGACGGCGTTTTTGGGCATTTCAATGCCCGAAAATCATACCCCTTTATCCTGCTTTAAAATCGACGACTTGAGATCCCCTCCAAAACCCACTCAAAATTCATCGATTTTCGTTTAAAAAAATCATTATTTTTTTCATTCCGGACTTTTATATTGTTTATCCATCAAGAATGCAAAGGTAGATATAGAAAATCGTACTTGCAATGTTGCTCTATTGAAGGTAACATAACACGACATTTTAGGGTGACAATTTTGTTTTCATACTTTTCGGGTACAATATGATTAACACTTACCCGGAGGTAATTACAATGGAAGGACGAATTTTAACGGCAGAAATTATTGATGATTTTAGAAAGAATTTAGAGCTGCAAGAGAAAAGTATGGCAACAATTGAAAAATATATTCGTGATGTGGAAGCGTTTTCGATTTATGCAAAGTCCAAAGTAATAACTAAAGAGACCGTAATCGCTTACAAAAATTATTTGCAGGAAAAATATGCTGTGGTTTTTACTATAAATTGTTTTTTGCTTAATTTAGGTTCAAAATAAATTTATTGTAATTATCCATACTATATGATAAAATAAATATGTAAAGGAGTGATACAATGTCCCCGATTGAAACAAAAAGAACGACTGCAATCAAAGTTGCAGATGCGTTGAATAGCATTGAAGGCGTGCCTGTATCAGCCTTTGCAAAGGAGCTTTCTGCAAAATGGGCAAAAGGCGAAATTACAGGTGCAGATATGAAAGCTGCTCTCATAGCAAAACATAAGAAAATATCATAGGTGAGTTTATGAACGATTTGTACTTGATTCCTAACAGTACAGTCCTCAATAACCTACTTGGCATAACAAATGAAAAAGAGCTTGATTTGGCAGAGGCTGAATTATCTCGTGCAAACATGATGCTGCTGTATGAAAATGGCTTTAGCGATTTTTCATCCGGCGGCTTTTGTTTTATTCACAAGTTTTTATTTGGCGATGTTTATGAGTGGGCAGGACAGTATAGAAAAATAAATATACAAAAGCGTGAAGAGTTGCTGGCAGGTCGAAGCATTTGGTATTCGAATGTTACTGAAATAGGTGCTGACCTTGATAAAGTTTTTGCCGAAATCAAAAAGATTGATTGGGCAAGTCTTACACGAGAAGATTTTGCAAAACAAATTGCAAGGCTGTTTCCAAAGCTTTGGCAAGTTCATCCGTTTAGAGAGGGCAACACAAGAACTACTGTAATGATGATGACATTCTTTGTGGAACGCTATGGTTATTATTTTGATCAAAATCTTATGGCTGAAAGTGCCGGCTATGTGCGTGATTCTTTTGTTCTTGCAAGCCTTGGCGAGCATTCGGAATATGAACATTTAGAAAAAATATTGCTTGACGCAATTTGCATTGAGCCGGTTGAATATGGGAATGGCGATATAGAATCCAAAGATAAGACAGATAAGTATGAAAAATACAAGTCAAAAAATTACACTCCGATTAAACATGAGTATATGGAGTGATGATTATATGAACTTTAATGGTGATAAGACAACATTCATTATATAGATTGAATCAGAAGGGCAGGCGATAATATGATCAAGATTGATGCAGGTGATTTTTTCTTGGTTGAGCCTAATGAAGTATACGCAGAACAAATTCGTGAATATCGACAGGATTTTTTGGATACTGACAGCTCAATGGATGGCTGCGGTCCTCTTCGCAGATACGAGGACCCTATTACATACATTTCAGAATGTAAAAAATATTTGAATCCCGAAACTCTTCCTGACGGAACAGTTATAGCAACGCAGTTTTTATATGTGCGCAAGGCTGATATGCGTTTAGTCGGAATGATACAGGTAAGGCATTATTTTAATGACTATCTCTCAAAATATGGCGGACATATTGGATATTCCGTAAAACCAAGCGAACGAAGAAAAGGATATGCCACATCAATGTTGAATGCGGTTTTGCCTTATTGCAAAGAAATCGGTCTTGAAAAAATACTCATATCCTGTATTGATGGTAATATAGGAAGTGAAAAAGCCATTTTGAATAATGGCGGCGTTTACGAATCTACCGTATATGAGCCACGCAGAAAATTCAGAATGAAAAGACACAAACTAAAAAGATTTTGGATTTGTGGAAGGTAAATAAATGGTTAACATTTTACTTGAAGGATATGAAATAAATTTCGATTATCTTTATGATGACTTGAAAAAATACATATTGACCGACTATTCAGTTGCAGTAATTGCTTTTTCATTTCGTGACAGTGAGTGTAAAAATTCAACAGAATGGAATTTACTGTACAGCAAAGAAAACGGTATTTATTATAATGGCATAGTCAACGGTTTTAATGCTTACGGAATATCGGAAAATAATATTACATTTGTAAACTATTTTGAGGATACAAAGGAGTCTGCTAAACAAAAAATAGAAAATGCGGATATTATTTATTTCACCGGCGGTCGACCTGACAGAATGATGGACAGAATCAAAGAGCTTGATTTGGTGAATATGTTAAGAAAGCATAACGGAATTGTTATGGGTTATAGTGCAGGTGCGGTTATTCAGCTTTCTGAATATCATATATCACCTGACAAAGATTATAAAGAATTTCAATACTATGACGGCTTGGAATATTTAGATGATTTCTATTTGGAGGTTCATTACGAAAATACAAAAGTACAAAACGAAGCCATTCGGCGTGTGTTATCCGAAAGAGGTAAAACAGTTTATGCAACTGCTTTTATGTCAGGCGGTATTATCGTAGATAACGGTAATATTAAACTGCTTGGAGATGTAAAGACTTTTAGCAAATAGCGTGGTGTAATTGTGTCAAAGGATAATTGGCATAAAACAGATTATGGCAAACAAAGAGAGTTTGGTGAATTAAAGCGGATCAAAGAACAAGTACCTAATGCTGAAGATATAATTATTGATGACAATGAGTTAGACAAAATAACAATACTGAATACTGTATATTTTGGAAAAGATGCTTATTTGTTAAATATGGAGATTTATTATGAAAAAACATCAAATTATGGTTTTTATAGGGAATGGCTTTGATATTGCAGTATTGAATAAATACGGTAAAGGAATTACAACATCTTATGATTCCTTTTATTCTTTTTTCAAAAGCGAATATCCAAATAGTAATAAAAATTTACTAATCGAACAAATGGAAAAAGCTAAATCTGAAAATAAAGAAAACTGGAGTGATTTTGAAGCAATATTAGATGAAACTTTATATTATATACCTAATAGTGATTCGGAACACACTAGTAAATTAGATAAAGATTTAAGAGAAATTCAACAAGCTTTTTCAAGGTTTTTAAACGAAATCATAGATAATGATATTATTGAGAATATATCGACGGCAAATGATGTTATTATAGATTCTTATAATAATTGCGCAAAATTGACATTTAAAGGCTCATTTTTTAGAGATTTATCAAAGAATCAATATGAATCTATGCATTTCCATAATGAACTAGATAATAATGAAGACTTAAAATATATGTTCATTAACTTTAACTATACTTCATTATTAGACAACTATTTATATCTTAATAAAGAGATGTTTGATCCAGCACCTTATAGTACCTCTAACAATAATATTATATTGGATGTTAATCCTTATAGATATCAACATTCCGGATTCAACGATCCATATATGAAATTGTTGCCAATAGATATTATTCATCCACATGGAGTTCAGGATGTACCGAAATCACTATTGTTTGGAATAGAAAATAAAGATTATTGCAATGTTAGAGATCAAAGAAGGATTTTTGTTAAGTCTTTTTGGGCTCAATGTCAACAAAAGTATAATGACAAGTTTGATTCGACACAGTTGTTTGTTTTATATGGGTGTTCACTTGGTAAAACTGATAGCTGGTGGTGGAGCAGAATATATAAACGTTTAGTTGATGAAAACCCAGCTGAGTTAATTATCTATTATTATGGTAATGAAGATGAAGATGTAATAAAAGAGCGTTTTATTAAAAACTGCAATCTAAAGGACGATGATTTAAAAGATAAAAACAAAGCAAAAGAAAAAATTTATGTTATAAACTTTGGAGCGAATACGGATAAAGATATAGAGTTTATGAAATTACCAAAAATAGAATAAGATGTATATTGCTATTTAAATTTGTTTTAAGGAGATTGAAATGTATATTGCATATTTACCAAAAATTAAAGGTGAAAAGCTCGAAGATAGAAATATAAACAACTTTTTGAAGTTTTACATAGAAAAATCCAACAAAAAATATTCAGTTATTGCTGCACCTGGTTATATGAGTACAAGACCTAAAACCATAGATAAATATTTAACCAATCTAAGCAGAATTTTAAATTATAAGAACAAAACTAAAATCGGAATTTTAAATGGCATGAATGGACACCATGATAATGGTAGTGGCACACCTATTCTTAAAAATCATAATGATTTATTAAGTAAACATGGTTTTGAACAAATAAAGCTTAATGCCAATACAGAATTTGATCATAGAAAAATGATGTGCTTTGTAACTGCAAATAATATTCCTAATGAAATAACCTTAAATAACCTAGAAGATTTTTTGGATGATGCATATGTTGGCGGTATACTAATTGGATCTAGTAACCAAAGCAACACCTCATATTTTAGCCAAAATGCTTCTAAGGGGGAAGCAGATATATTTATGTTTGATGATTCTGAAGATTTAGAAATAAAGAGAATTATTAGAGTTTTAAAATACAATGAGCAAACAGATGATTACCCTAAAGAGCTGACAGATGTTGTTCTTACAGAAAGTTTTTTTGGTAAAGGGCATAATGACACGCAAGATTTCTTCAAGGAAATTCTAAGAAATGTGTTAGAGAACGGATTAGAAGAGTAAACACAGTAAATTCTATCAGAATAGTAAAAAGAAAAATAGCTATTGACAATATAGGTGATAATATGAATAAGAATTTTAGAGATTTATTAAATGAAAGATTAAAAGATGAAGATTTCAAAAAAGAGTATAATGAATTAACTCCGGAATATGAAGTAGTAAAAGCGTTTTTGAATGCAAGAAAGCAAAGCAATATGACACAAAAGGAATTATCCGAAAAATCAGGTGTCGCTCAATCTGATATAAGCAAATTAGAAAATGGAAATAGTAATCCAAGCATCAAAATGCTTCAAAGATTAGCAAACAGTATGAACATGCATATTAAAGTTGAATTTGTTCCAAATAATTATTGATTAATAGAACAACGCATAGAAAAATTTTTGCGTTGTTCTACTGTTTTAGGGACTTTTTATCATGTACAGTCTAATGCTCTTTGTGTATTACATTAAATGCTCTCTGCAATAATATTTAATTGCAAAATGCATTCTCCTTATGTTGTAGTTATAAATAGTCATTAAAATTACAAATTTCAATGCAAGTCTTTATTTATGAAAAATTAGTGCTATAATGTGGATAGATATGTTACGAGGTTAATTTATATGAATAATTTAACACACTGTGGCACAATTGAAATAGCCACAGAAAGATTATATTTAAAGAGAATAGAGAAATACGATGCTACTAGTATGTATTCAAATTTTGCCGGCGATGACAGAGTATCACAATATATGTCATGGGATAGTTTTAAAACAGTAGAAGATGTTGAAAAGTGTATTGACGAGTGGCAAGAAGAATATAAAAAAGACGATACATACTATTGGGGCATATATTTAAAATCATCAAATGAGATCATCGGTACAGTGTATCTTTTGACAGAGGATAGTATTGCAAAAGTAGCAAGTCTGTCATATTGTATTGGCTATAGCTATTGGGACAATGGATATACTTGTGAAGCTGTAAAAGCTATTATTGATTTTGCCTTTATCAATGTGGGGTATAACCGTGTTGAAGCTTATCATGCCAAAAGCAATACACAATCTGCAAGAGTAATGCAAAAAGCTGGTATGAAATTAGATGGCACATTAAGGCAAAGGTGTAAAACATTTAACGGATTTGAAGATTGTATTTATTATTCTATACTAAAGGAAGAATATAAAAATGACTAAACGAGAAATGATGAAAATAGTTTGCAGTCAACTTGCTATTGATTATAACTGCAAGCCTGAAGATTTTAATAAAGATGGAGTTATATTCACAATAGCCGAAAAACAAGAAGGTAGACGAGAAATGCCTTTTATTACTCGTCGTCTTGAAATCATCACAATTGGCAAAAGTGCTATTGTAAATGTATCAAAAAATATGATGTCCTTTGCAAAAAGAAAATTTGAAGGCAAATCAAATTATGATATTTTAACTAGTAAATTTGTATATGGTGTTAATCCGTATTACTTACCTGATGTTGAAAAAATAAAAACAATCGAAAACAATTCATTTAGATTCAAATTAATTTATGATAATATTCAGTTATTATACAGCAATAAAGATTTTCATAATGCTTTACAGTATGATGCCGATAGTAAAAGACCAGAGGTTCTTGCTGCTGTTGCCTATGATGAGGAAAAAATAGTCGGAATTGCTTGCGCAAGTGCCGATAGCAAAACGATGTCGCAAATAGGTGTAGATGTTTTGCCTGAGTATCGTGGTAATGGTATTGCTGTTAAGCTCGTAAATATGCTTACAAGTGAAACGCTTGATCGTAGCAGTGTTCCGTATTATACAACTGATTGTGCAAACATAAATTCACAAAAGGTTGCTTTTAAAAGTGGATATATTCCTGCTTAGTCACACTGTTTCAAGACGAGATTACCAAAGATTTATAGGAGACTAAATGATTAAAGAACAATATAAAAATTATACTCCAACTAAATGTGCATTGTGCAAAGAAGAAAAAGAATTGATGAAAAGTCACATTATTCCAAGCTTGGTTTATAAGCGTATTCGAAGCAACAAGCACTCAAGATTTCGTAGTCTTGATAACATAGAAAAAGTGCTTCAAGATGGTGAAAAACGCCCAATGCTCTGTCATGAATGCGAAGAATTGTTTAGTTCGTTTGAAAGGTTGTTTGCAAATAAATATTTAGATGTTTTTATTAACACCAACAAAATTCCCAAAATTACTGGGGGATGGTTAGATAATTATATTTTAACGGTAGCTTGGAGAATACTGTATGATGATTTATATAGAATGAATTCTCATGAGGGAAGCGTTGCAAAGCACATTTTTGATGACTTTTGCTTTGAACTCGGAGACTATTTGTTGAGTTTAAACCATATTAGCAATGAATATCCACCAAAAAAATTTAAAAATACAGTGTATAGATTAAAAACGCTTGTAAAAAACAAAAAGATTAATAATCTTGCGCAAGGCTCTATGTTTGGATATACTTATTGGGATGCAAAAGCAAATAGAGCCATAGTTATTGTGTATTATGCCAACCTTGTTTTTGTTACAGAATATTTATACGACAGAAGAAAATATATAATCATTGGCGGTCGATTGCCGTTCTTTAAGAGAATTTGCAATAGAAAGGCCATTCGTTCAGAATTAAATTATCAGTTTAAGCAAATGGCAAAACAGTACAAAATGGGAATGAATCCTGAGCTACAAAGAAAGATACAAGATTTTTATGATACGCACAATTAATGTGGTACAAATATCATCCCTTATCATAAAATATCATTTACTATTAATTACTATTCTGCTACAATAGTGTGGAAAGGAGCAATTGTTTATGGATGAGCATAATCAGGTACAATTTGAAGAAGATTATATTAAGCGAAATAATCATTCTATAACTACACGTCCGGATGTTTCACTTACTGAAAGTGTTGCAAATGCTTGGGATGCGGGAGCTCATAATGTTGAAATTACAATTCCAACAGAATATGACGAATATTTAAGCGTTGAAGATGATGGAACCGGAATGACTTATGATGAGTTCATAAAAAGATGGATGACTTTAAACTATAATCGCTTAAAGCATCAAGGAAAAGATGTTCAGTTTCCTTCAAGTGGTCATACCAAAAGAGTTGCCTTTGGCAGAAATGGAATAGGAAGACATGGAATGATTTGTTTTTCTGATATTTATGATGTTGAAACATGGAAAAATGGCGAGTGCAATCGATTTACAATTTCACTTGATAAAGGCGTTAGCCCATTTTCAATAATTAAACATGAGCATTATAAGAAAGATGGGCACGGAACAAAAATTTCAGCAAGAATTGTTAGAAATTTGCCAGACGTTGACGAAATGTCTTCAATTTTATCAGGTAGGTTTTTATATGATCCGAGTTTTGTTTTAAAAATAAATGGTAATATCATAGATTTAGCCAACCACAAAGATATATATTTAAAAGAGAATATTGTTACTGAAAACAAATATTCTCTAGATATAACGGTTATAGATTCTACAAAAACCGCAATGAAATCTCAACAACATGGAATTGCCTTTTGGGTTTCTGGTAGATTAGTCGGAAAGCCTTCTTGGACATATGGCGATCGTCAATTCCTTGATGGTAGATCAAGGGTTGCAAAAAGATTTACAGTGATTGTGAAATCTGATGACTTGGCTAATGAGATTTTACCTGATTGGACTGGGTTTATTGATGGGCCTAATATGACCTATGTTTACGATGCCGTTGAAAACTTCGTTCAAAGATTCATTAAAGATGTTATGTCTGAAAAAAGAGAAGAATTACAAAAAGACATCATAAAAGAGTCATATGATGCTTTGGATAAATTGCCAATTCCAGCTCAACGTGAAGTATCTGCATTTATTGAAACAGTTACAGAAGCTAATCCATTGGTTAATTCTGATTTCATGAAACTGGCAATTGGTGCAATTGCTAGTATTCAACAATCAACTAAAGGAGAGCAATTGTTGAGACAACTCAATTTTATGAATCCAGAAGAGATTGATAAATTGACAGATCTATTAGATAATTGGAATGTTGATGATATCATGACTGTTATGGATGAAATTGATAAAAGAATTGTTGTTGTTGAAGCAATTGAGCGTTTGTATGAATCAAAAAACACTGATGAATTGCATACTTTACATCCGCTCGTCTTAAATGCACGCTGGTTATTCGGCCCACAATATGATTCTCCTATGTTCACTTCAAATAAAGCTTTGTCTACAGTAATAAAAACACTGTTTAAAGAAGATGAGTATGATGAAAGTCAACTCGACAATCCTCAAAAGAGACCAGATATTATATGCTTAAAACGTTTTTCATTTAAAGCTGTATGTACAGAGCGTAATGACGGAGATATTATGAAACCGGACCAAGTTTTGATAATTGAATTGAAGAGAGGCGGATTCAAAATTGAAGATGATGAAGTTTCACAAGCTCAGAGGTATGTTAGACAATTAAAAAAGTCATCTGTTTTGCATAAATCAGCAGAAATAACAGCCTATGTTGTTGGCGCTGAAATTGGAGATGTTAATCAAACCAATAATAGTGAATTTGGGTCAACATATGTTGTTACTTACGGTCAATTGGTACAAACAGCTAAGACAAAATTGTTCAATCTTAAGGAAAAACTAAAAGAACACTATGATTCATTAGGAGAACAAAGCATTGTTGAAATAGCATTATCCGAGAGCAAGCAATTAATGTTATAAAAAGCCGGTCCTGATTTCAGGACTGCTTTTTTATAACTTGACTCCTCCGTTGTTTTGAGTTATAACACACAGCACAGGAGGTTGATAAAATGACAGGAATTATATATGCTCGATATTCAAGTGACAATCAGCGTGAAGAAAGTATTGATGGGCAAATTCGTGAATGCAAGGAGTTTGCCGAGAAGAATGATATTCGTATAATTGATACATATATTGACAGAGCGTTATCTGCAAAAACGGACAATCGTCCGTCGTTTCAACAGATGATTAAGGATAGTTCCAAAGGTCTGTTTGATGTTATCATCGTTTGGAAGCTTGACCGCTTTGCCCGTAACCGTTATGACTCGGCTCATTATAAAAACATTTTGAAAAAGAACGGCGTTAAGGTTGTTTCTGCAACCGAAGCGATTTCAAGCGGTGCAGAAGGTATTTTGCTTGAGTCTATGCTTGAAGGCTATGCCGAGTATTATTCTGCCGAGCTTGCAGAAAAAATCAACCGCGGCTTAACCGAAAATGCTTTGAAGTGCAAATATAACGGTGGCTCTGTCGCTTTTGGTTATATGATTGATGATGAGCAACATTTTCGAATCAATCCGACTCTTGCTCCTGTTGTTTTGAATATTTTTAATGATTATATTTCCGGTAAAACGCAGAAAGAAATCCGAGATGAACTGAACAACAAGGGCTTGAAAAATGCTAACGGTCGAGAATTTACAATAAATAATATTTCTAAAATATTGACCAACCGTCGGTATGTTGGCAATTATATTTATAAGGATGTTGTAATTGAAAACGGAATTCCTGCCATTGTTCCAAATGATGTTTTTGATAAGGTGCAGGAAATGATAGCCGTTAACAAGCGTGCGCCATCAAGGCATAAGGCCGTTGATGACTACTTGTTGACAACTAAATTATACTGCGGCAAATGCAAATCGTTTATGGTTGGCGAAAGCGGAAATGCCCGTGGTAGAAGATACAGTTATTATAAATGTGTTAACACCAAGCGTAATAAAACATGCGATAAAAAGGCAGTTAAAAAAGATTGGATAGAAGATATTGTTATTTATCAAGTTATGAAATTCATCAATGATGATTCGCTCATTGAAATGTTAGTAAACAAGATTTTGTCTATTCAAGGTAAAGAAAGCCCAATGTTGAAATCGCTTAAAAAGCAACTTGCACATACCGACACAGCCATTGAAAATATGCTTAATGCTATTGAGCAAGGCATAATAACAAAATCAACAAAAAAGCGACTTGATGAACTTGAAAGCACAAAAGAAAATTTAGAAACGGAAATTGCAAAAGAAAACATATCACATCCGTTATTGACAAAAGAGTTTTTATATTCGTGGTTTGACGGGTTCAAAAATTTTGATGTGAATAAACTTGAAAATCGAAAAATGCTTATAGACACATTTGTTAATTCCGTTGTGCTTTATGATGATAGAATAGACTTTTATTTCAATTTCAAAGATAACGCTAAAAGCCTGACATTATCAGAGCTTAATACCGTTTCGGATTTATCATCTTCATCTCCACCATAAAAGCAGCCCTCCGGGCTGCTTTTTATATTTTTTGTGTACCAATCCACATCACCACAAAAGGCCAAATATGGACAATCCCAGGTGCTTATGGTATAGTAAAGCCAAGTACAGACAAAAGGGGTACAAAAAGATGATCGTAAAAGTAACGAAAGCAGAGCAACTGCCGATTTGTTTAGATATCATTCACAAGAGCTTTCAGACTGTGGCGGAGGATCTGCATTTGACCCGGGAGAACTGCCCGGGGCACACGGCATTTATGCCGCCGGAAAAGCTGCGCGCCGCCTTTGATGGCGGGTGTTCCCTGTTTTTGTGCCGATACCAAAACACGTTTGCAGGCTGTTTTTCTTTGCACCCCACAGCGGACGGCGCAACGTTGGATCATTTGGCGGTTTTACCGTCTTACAGACACCTGGGACTCGGCAAAGAACTGGTGGCTTATGCCGCCGATTATGCAAAGGACCACTTGGGAGCACAAAAAATTCAAATCGGCATTGTAGAAGAAAACACGGTGCTGAAAGCCTGGTATCAGTCCCAGGGGTTCATCCACACAGGCACAAAAACATTTGACCATCTCCCCTTTACCGTTGGATTTATGGAGCTTAAATTTTAACTTTTTCGAAAATCCGATATTGAAAATCAACAGTAAATCAGGCGCACCCGGCGGGTGCGCCTGTTTGTATTTATTCTTTCTTAGCGCGTACATCCATTCCTCCGGCAGTGGCAGCCTTTACAACAGACAACAGCAAGCGGTGTTACCAGCTGCCGCCGCCTCCGCCGCCAACACCGCCGCCGGTAAAGCCACCGCCTCCGCTCACAAAGGAACCGGCTTTGCCGCCGGGCTGAGAAACCATACTGTCGTTGGCTGCCCGCAGGGTGTCCCGCAACATACGATCAAAAAGCACATAGCTCCACACATCGGTCCCGTTATACCACCGAGGCGGCCGCATGGCGATGGACTCGAACTTCTTGATCCACTTGTCGCTGACGCCAAGGGCGTAAGTATAGGGCAGAATATGATAGAAATACTCCGGGTCCTGCTCCACCAGCGCCTCTAACTTCTCTTTCTCCGCCGTTACCAAAAAGCTGCGAAAGCCCTGGATCTGTGCCAGGGTTTTGGCGCCCTCATCCGTGCGCCGCAGCATACAGCAAGCGGGGATCAGCCCCAGCGCCAAACACAGGGTGCCCGCCAGCATAGCATAGAGAATACTCGGTGCCAAAGTCAGAGAATCGTCCAGCGCCCGGTGGCTGAAATAGGCGCCGCCGGCTGCGCTCAGCGCCAGCAGTACAAAGGACAACCGCTTCAAATAAATACTGGTTTTGTCAAAAAAGCGACTGCGGCTCTCCGTACTGTTCAGGTCGGCCCGTATGGTACCCACCGTTTCATAAAAATGGTTTTTCAGCTGTTTATTGTCTGTGCGGGTGCGACCGTCGGGGAACAGACCGTCCATAAATACGGCTAAGTTGGTATCCTGTCCCACATAGCCGTGGCATTTGGTGAGCACAAAGTCTCGCTTGCGCTTGCCGGGGTGAATCGCAATATGATTGCGCTGCGCCAGGTACACCAGCAGGGACAGCACCATCTCATTGGTGGCCTTGCCCTTGTACCACAGACCCACCTCTGCGCTGTTCAGTCCTTCCGGCGGATAAAACTCCACCGTGGGCGCATAGCGCTTATCCCGGCCGAATTTCAAAAACAGTACCAGCACGATCAGCGCTGCCAGCGCCGGCAAAACGGCGATCATAGCAATGGTCAGGTTACGCTTGGTATTATCAAACTTAAAATACCCATCCGGCAGGATCAGGCGCAAGGTCAGCCCCTCACCCGGTGCCAGCGCCTGCGTAACCGTGCCGCTGATGGTACGGTCCTGCACGGTGTAGGTTACAGTTTGGGTTCCGGCGGTGCCGTAGCTGCCGGTGCTCAGGCCCAGCTTGGCCGGGTCAAAATCCTTCGGCATAGTCACAGAGAACTGCACCCGGCGGATATAGGTGTCCCACCCGGTGCCCACCAGATTATAATACAGCTCGTCCGCGTTCTTTACCGTGTCCAGCCCCAAGTCGTAGTTGTAGCGAATGGTATAGGTGTGGGGGCCGGTGATGGTCTCATCCTCGCTGCCCAGGCGCAGCACATACTTGTCGTTGCTGACCTCATGGCTGCATTCGTCCGCACCGGTGTCCACATGACTGACCCGGGCAGTGACCACGGCGGTAGAGCCGTCCGTACGGGTCAACTGGTTGCGCAAGGGCAGGTAGCGATAAATGCCGTGGCGTGCTTCATTAAAATACACCTGATAGGTCTCCGTTACCGCCAGCACATTGTATTCACTGACCACCACTTGCATTTGGCAGTCGGTGACCACATAGGGCTCCTGGGCGTACCGAGACAAAAAATCGGACTCGTCCGGCGTGGCTGCCAGGGCGTAAATCGGGGCGCACAGGGACAGCACCAGTGCCAGCAGCAAAGTGATGATCTTCTTCATCAGAATTCTACCTTCACATTCTCCCGCTGGGCGGCGTCGTCCACCAGATACATACTGCGCTTTTCAAAACGGAACAGACCGGCCACAATATTGGACGGGAACATTTCAATCTTGTTGTTCAGCTGCTTGACCGTAGCGTTATAATACTTGCGGGCGTTGGCGATATCTGCCTCCACCTGGCGCAGCTGGTTTTGCAGATCCAAAAAATTTTGGTTGGCCTTTAATTCCGGGTACTGCTCCACCACGGCAGAGAACCCGGCAATGGCGCCGGAAAGCTCTGCATTGGCTTTCAACTTCTCCTCCGTGGACAGGGCAGCATAGCTGCCTGCACGCGCGGCCACCACATTTTGCAGAGTCTGGGCCTCATGAGCGGCGTAGCCCTTTACAGTATTCACCAAATTCGGGATCAGATCCCACCGCTTTTTCAGGTACACATCCATGGTGGAGAACGCCTCCTCCACAGCGTTTTTCTTCTTCACTAAGCTGTTGTAAGTGCCTGCCAGCCACAGCACCAGCAGTACCACCACAACAAGAATCACGATGGCAAGTTTCATAAAAATTCCTCCTTATATGCCAAACTGCAATAACAGTATATGCCTGCAAGCTCATAGTAGCATAGAACCGCCCGTTTTGCAACAAAAAACCGCCTGCGGCTCGGGGTCGCAAGCGGTATTTTTGGATTCGATTTTATTTGACAAAGTCGGCAGCCACCTGGGCAATATGGTCGGCACACAAGCCAAACTGCACCAGCAGATCTGCACCGGGGCCGCTGTGGCCAAACTCGTCGTTAACGCCGATACGGCGCACAGGCGTGGGCAGCTGCTCGCTAAGCACGGAGCAAACGGCCTCGCCCAAACCGCCGATAATGCTGTGCTCCTCTACGGTGATGACCTTGCCGGTCTTCTTGGCAGTTGCCAAAACGGCAGCCTCGTCCAAGGGCTTAATGGTAGCCATATTGATCACCTCGGCAGAAATGCCCTTGGCGCCCAGCTGCTCTGCGGCAGCCATAGCCTCCGGCACCATCAGACCGCAGGCAATGATGGACACATCGCTGCCCGCACGGATCACCTCGGCCTTGCCGATCTCAAACTGATAATCCTCGTTGTGGAACACCTCAGTAGCCAGGCGGGCAAAGCGCATATACACCGGGCCCTCCATCTCATAGGCGGCCTTGACCACCTGCCGAGCCTCCACATCGTCTGCCGGGCAAATCACGGTCATGCCGGGGATCACCCGCATCAGGGCAAAGTCCTCACAGCACTGGTGGGACGCGCCGTCCTCGCCAACGCTGATCCCGGCGTGGGTAGCACCAATCTTTACATTCAAATGAGGATAGCCAATGCTGTTGCGCACCTGCTCAAAGGCACGACCGGCAGCGAACATGGCAAAGCTGGACGCAAAGGGTACCAGCCCCATGGTAGACAAGCCGGCGGCCACGCTCATCATATCCGCCTCAGCAATGCCGCAGTTAAAGTGGCGATCTGGATAGGCTTTCTTAAAAATGCCGGTCTTGGTTGCGCCGGCCAGGTCTGCGTCCAACACCACCAGGTTATCGGCGCCGCCTGCAGCCAGTTCCTTTAAGGCGTTGCCGTAGCTCTCGCGAGTTGCGATCTTCTTTACTTCTGCCATGGTTACGCCTCCAATTCCTGCAGCTTGGCAGTCAGCTCTGCCATTGCCGTTTTGTATTCCTCCGGGTTGGTGGCCTTGCCGTGCCAACCGCACTCGTTCTCCATAAAGGACACGCCCTTGCCCTTCACCGTCTTCATCAAAATGCAGAAAGGCTTGGTGCTCTTATGGAAGGCATCAAAAGCGCTCTCCAGCTGGTCAAAATCATTGCCGTCAACGGTGACCACATCAAAGCCAAAGGCCTTTACTTTCTCATCAATCGGCTCGGCGCACATCACATCTTTGCACAGACCGTCGATCTGCAGGCCGTTCCAGTCAATGATCACGCACAGGTTATCCAGGTGGTACTGGTTGGCAAACATCATGGCCTCCCAAACCTGGCCCTCCTCGATCTCACCGTCGCCCAAAAGGGTGTACACCCGAATATCATCCTTGCCCAGGAACTTGGCGCCCTTGGCCATACCGCAGGCGGCGCTGATGCCCTGACCCAGAGAGCCGGTGCTCATATCAACGCCGGGCACCGTGTTCATATTGGGGTGACCCTGTAAATAAGAGCCAATATGGCGCAGGGTGGTCAGGTCCTCCGGCGGGAAAAAGCCCTTGTATGCCAGAGCGCTGTACAGACCGGGAGCGCAATGACCCTTAGACAAAACAAAGCGGTCACGATCCGCCCACTTGGGGTTCTTGGGATCCACACGCATTTCTTTGCCATACAAATATGCGAACACATCCGCGGAGGACAAACTGCCGCCGGGGTGCCCGGATTTGGCGCTGTTGGTGCTGTCTACAATGCCCAGACGGATCTTGGCGGCGTAGATCTGGAGCGCCTTTTTGGTTGCTTGGTCCATAATGATAACTCCTTCAAAAAGATTTCATCTGTATTTTAACACTTAAACGGCGGCTGTTCAATAGTTTTTCTAAATTTATAAGTGGCAAAAAGGGACCCTGTTCCACAGAGCCCCCACTTTTTCGACCTTATCGGATCCGGGTGTAAAACACATCCAGCACCGTCTGCATTAAACTGTCTTTATCCGGGTAAAAACCGGCGTACACATAATCCTTGAATTCCTTATTGTCCACCGCTTTCATCTTCCCCTCCAAGGTATAGGACTGGAAGTCGGTAACGCCCTTTTGCAGCAGCAAAGAGCCAAGGTAAGTCACATTGGACACAGTCAGATCCGTGGTGCAATAATCGGAAGCGGTATTGTACAAATTGGTAATGACGCTAAAATCTGAGGTGACGCTGCCTCGCACTTTGTCCGCAAAGGCATTCAGGTACTGCACCTGGCGCTGGGTACGATTTAAGGAAGCGTTCAGGTTATCCATATCACGGGTACGCACATAGGCCTCGGTGAGATCACCGGTCAGGTGCACGGTGTCGCCCTTCTTGACCCCATAGTCCGGTAGGTCGTAGAGGGACTGCACCTTCACCCCGCCAATAGAGTCGTTAATGGGCTGGATCCCGTTCAGATCCAAGGCAAAATACTTATCGATGGGCACATTGTAGAGAATACGGCTGATAGACTTGGTCACATTCTTGCAGGAGGTGCCGAAACCGTCGCCGTAAGCATAGGCAATACAAAGCTCCATTTCCTTGGTCTTTTTGAAATTGCCGTCCTTGTCAAACACATCCACATCCACCATGGTGTCGCGGGGCACGGCGATCATAGAGGTTTTGCCGCTGACCTTGTCAATGGCAACCACAATATCCGTATCCGCCATACCATTTGTGGAAGTATGGTTCTCCGCCTTGCCCAGCTCTCGCTTGTCTACACCCAGGAACGCCATGGTCACCACATTCTCGTTATACACATAGGTGTGACCCTTATACTCAATGGTCTCCTGGTAGTCGGTGGCGGCAGTGGTATCGGTCATCTTCTTCTCGCCGTCGTAGTTCAGGATCAGGAACGCACCCACCACAAGGGCAACGATAATCAACAGTGCCACCAAAATGCCGATCACCACCCGGGCGCCCTTGGGCAGCCGATGGTGCCGGTGATGATGGTGATGGTGATGGTGATGGTGGTGCCGGTGCCGACGGTGATCGCCGTGACGGCTGTGGCTATGGCTGTCGCTATGGTGGTGATGGTGATGATGGTGGTGTTCCTCACCGCCGGGCGCCGGTTCCACCGGCGCGCCTGTGGCCTCCGCCCGCTGGCGGTGGTTCTCCGAGGCGTGGTACTCGCCGGGGGTTGCGGTAGCCGAAGTCTCTTTCATTTCAAATTGAGGCGCGCGGTAACTTACGCCGGAGGTATCATCGCCGCCGGTTAGGGAGAACACGCTGTCTTCAAAGCGCTCCAAATTGGGATCAATCGGTTTCTTCATTCTTCAGTAACACTCCGCTTACAAGGTATCTGCTGCTCCGCTGGCTGGTGCCGGTAAAGCAGGTGGACAGGATCACCACATGGCTGTCCTTATCCACAGTGGTCTTTAGGTCCGTGCGCACATTCTTCAAGGCAGAATCCGGATTTTGCAGCATGGCAAAGAAGTCACTGCGCACCGTCACATCTTGGAAAGAAAAGCTGTTCATAATATGCCGATCATCGTACTTAAAGGCAGAGATGATCTGGTAGGTCAGCTTGTGGCCGGGCATATAAATGTAAAAATACGGGTGGCTGTCAAAGAAAGACTTGTCCTCAAACTTATGCAGTGAGGTAAACATACTCTCGCTAAAGCCGTTATGACCATACACCAAGGTCACCGAGTCGTTAAAGGTGGTTGTGTTCTGCGACTGGGTAAACACAGCACCGCTGGCCAGCCAGCTTTTATCATAGGCACTATGGGTCAGGTAAAACTCATCGTCCACCGTGCTTTGCACAATGGGATAGTTCACCTCGGTACCGTCCACCTGGATCCAAGCGTAAATTTCGTCATTTTGGCTTTGTAGCTTTTTGAAATTTACCGGATTGGTGGGCTTTTTGCTCTTGCCGGTGGTACTGGGCGCTTCCGTTACCATACTCTGGCTGCGCCGATCCTCCTGGCGGGCGGTGTACTGCTGGTACAGATCCACACCGATATACGCCAGCCCGGCAATCAGGCACACCAAGGCAATGATCAGCAGTATGACCCGCTCGGTGCTGCGCTTCTCCTCTTTTTTCGGTTCTTTTTGATTATCCATTGCTTGGGTGTCGCTCCTTGGCATTGTTGCCGTATTTCATTAAAAAAAGCCTGTTTACCGTATGGCAAACAGGCTTTTGCAGTTCGTCTTATTCAGCGTCCTGTTTTTTCTTCATGGCAGCCAGAACTGCTGCACCTGCGCCGGCAAGTGCAAGGCCGGTAGCCATGGTTGCGCCGGTTTTGGGAGAACGGCTCTTCTTGTCCTTCCTGGGCGCCTTCTTGGTGGTGGTCTCACCCTGGAACTTTACGATGGCGTTACCAATTACATCGCCCTCATAGCCGTTGATCAGTTGAATGGTGATGGTGTTGCCGTCTACGGAGATCACCTTGTAGTCCTTGCCCTCGGTCATGCCCGGGAACTGCCAATTCTGGAAGTCGCCGTTGCCGGTGTAGGTAAAGCTGATCTTGGTGGGATCGGTGGGATCTACCTCATAGTCCACATCGTCGCTGACCTTACCGTTTACCTGGCCGATCTTGTCATTGTCTCTGGTGGTGTGCTCCGGGCTGGCCACGGTGTTAGACGCAGCGAAAGCCATCATGGAAGTGGCACCCAGTGCAGAGAACGCCAGCATAGCAGCCAGCAGAATGGAAAGAATCTTTTTCATTTTCATACACCTCTTTGAGAATATAGTTCTGCCATAGATATTCTAACTTCATTTCTGATTATATCATTTTGGTAACCGCTTGTAAAGTCTTTTTTCAAAATTCTTTGACCCACGAAACCGTGCCACGCGCCATAGGTGCTATCCCTTGGGGCTGTAGGCACACCGGGCTGCCACCGAGCACAAAATGTGGCCGCATTTGTGAACAAAAAATTCTTACGCCTCCATAGGCGCTGCCTCCAGCGCCTGGGCAATACTGCCCTCAAACAGCCGGCACAGCGCCTGCACATGGGCCACAATATCATAGGCCATATTTTGATTGAGCCAGTTGGTCACCTGGCCGAACAGCTCGCACTGGCAAAAATCCACAAGAAGCGCCAGTTCCTCCTCCGGCAGGGTGTGCAGCAGGTCCACCGAGCGGCAGGCAATGTAGCGGCTGACCACATAATTGCACACCCGCATTAAATTCTGCTCGTAAAACGCCCGATCCGGCGACGCCCAAATGTTGCGAATGGCCCGCTTGTTCTCCACCAGGCGCTCCAGCACTGTCGTCAGTCCCTCTTCCAGAGAAAAGCTCTCCGGTATGCGAGAGATGATCTCGTCCGCGCTTTCTATGATCACCGTTTCCAGCAGTTGGGGCAGGTCCTGAAAATGGTAGTAGAACGAATTGCGGTTGATACCGCAGTCCTCCACAATATCCTTAACCGTAATCTTGGTAATGGGCCTTTGGCTCAGAAGCCGCAGAAAGGACTGCTGAATGGCTATCTTGGTAAAATTCGGCATAACAAACCCCCTGTTCGCTCACTATACCATAATCGGTGGCAAAAAGCAAAGCACACAGGGGGTTGTTTATTGTTATTTTACAAAGAGCGCCAACAAATCTTTGACGCTTAACAGCTGCAAGGACCAGTAAGCCGGCGCTTTCTTAAACACATTGATGCTCACCATCATAATGAGCCAGTCCACCAGAATCAGCGTCCCCAGTACATAGTCCAGCTGCACCGTGGTGCGGTAGGGAATACGCTGAATTTTCTTCATCAGTCCCTCAAAGAAGTTGCCCATAATGACAGCCACGCCCAGGCTCATGGCGGTGCAGGTAGGAATGCTGGTGTACTTGGTCACATGCAGGGGGATCCCGCTGTAATCCCACAGGGAGATGCCGGACACCTGCTCAAAAATGCTGCCCACCACGATCTCGCCGAAAAAGACAAACAGGAACACCACAGTAAAATAGTAGATCCGTGCCAGTATTTTATCCCGGCGGGTGTTGCCCTCCAGTACCCGGTGGCTGAAGAAGCGCGGGTGATTGGTGGTGCCCAGGGCCAGGTACATGGCCCACATGGCGATGGTGTAGCAAAACAGGAAGGGCAGCAGCTGATTGCGGGAGTCCAAAACGCCCTTAGACACCAGGCGAAACAGGTTCTCCACCCAATAGCCGATATGGGCATAAACCAGCCCCGCCAGCCACAAATGGGTCACATCGTAATCATACAGCCGCACGGTGCCGTTGTCCGCTTTGGTAAAGAATTTGTCCAGCACTTTGTTCATAGTGCCACTTCCTTTCTGCCCTCATTGTAGCACCGACACACGATTTTCCAATAGCCGAACTCCACCCTTTGCCCAAATTTTTAACGAAATACGACAAATGTAAAAAAACAAGAGTGAATCCCACGGCCTTTACAAACAAAAAGGCTCCCCTTATTTTCATTAAGGGGAGCTGTCACGAAGTGGCTGAGGGGATAAATATATAATCCCTCCGTCTGCTCGCAAACTCGCATCCACCTCCCTTTACAAGGGAGGCAGAAAGGTTAAATATTTGTAGGGCGCGATGAGTGAATTGCACGCAGTGCAAGAGACACGAGGCTCCAAATGCGTTAGTATTTGGAAGAAACAGTCCGGGGGACTGTTTCGTAGCGAGTGCAGTATCGCACCGCACCCTACCGAATGAAATCGTATTTAACTGAGCTTGGCCTTGCCGGTACACAGCTGGTAATACCGACCCTGCTGGGCCATCAAGGCGTTGTGGTCGCCCCGCTCGATAATGCGGCCGTCCTCCAGCACCATAATCGCGTTAGACTCCCGCACCGTAGAAAGCCGGTGGGCGATCACAAAGGTGGTCTTGCCGGCCATCAGCCGATCCATGCCGTGCTCAATGTGCTTCTCTGTGCGCGTATCAATGGAGGAGGTGGCCTCGTCCAGTACCATCACCGGCGGGTCTGCCACTGCCGCCCGGGCAATCGCCAGCAGCTGGCGCTGACCCTGGCTCAGGTTGCCGCCGTCGCCGGTGAGCATGGTCTGGTAGCCCTCCGGCAACCGCCGGATAAAGGAATGGGCAGAGGCCAGCTTGGCTGCGGCAATGCATTCCTCGTCGGTGGCATCCAGCCGACCGTAACGGATATTCTCCATCACCGTACCGGTAAACAGGTGGGTGTCTTGCAGCACCATCGCCAAGCTACGGCGCAAATCGTCCTTTTTGATCCGGCAAATGTCAATACCATCATAGGTGATGGTGCCCTCCTGAATATCGTAAAACCGATTGATCAGATTGGTAATGGTGGTCTTGCCTGCGCCGGTGGAGCCTACAAATGCGATCTTCTGCCCCTCTTTGGCGTACAGGCTAATATCATGGAGCACCACCTTCTCCGGCACATAGGCAAAGGTCACATGGTGGAACTCCACAGCCCCATGCACCGGCACCCGGCGGTCGCCGTCCTGCCAGTACCACCGTTTCTCCTCCCCGGCACCGGTTACCGTCAAAGTCACGGTGCCCTGGTCCTCTTCGGAGGCAGTGTCCATCATTTCAAACACTCGCTCCGCACCGGCCAGAGCGGAAAAGATCGTGTTCATCTGATTGGCGATCTGGTTAATGGGTTGCGTAAATTGCTTGGCATAGCTGAGGAAAGTAAAGAATGTGCCGATGTCCAGCCGCCCGGTCAGGGCCAGCAGCCCGCCGAACAAAGCGATCAGGGCGTAACCGGCGTTGTTGATTCCGTTGGACACCGGGCCCATCAGCCCCGCATAAAAGTTGGCGTTGGTGGCCGCAGAGCGAAACGCCTCGTTGTACTGCTCAAAGCCCGCAATGGCCTGGTCCTCATGGTTAAATACCTTGATGACCCGCATGCCCTCAATGGACTCCTCAATATTGCCGTTCATTTGGCCCAAATTGGCCTGCTGTGCCTGAAAGTAATGCTTGCTCTTTTTGCCGATCTTAGATACCGTCACCAGCATAATAATCATAAACACCAGCGAAATACAAAACAGCGGCGGACTCAGGGCAATCATCATCACCACAATACCCACAAAGGTAAAGGCGGAGGACACCAGCTGCACCATAGACTGCTCCAGCATCATCTGAATATTATCCACATCATTGGTGTAGCGGCTCATGATCTCGCCGTGGGTCTGGGTGTCAAAGAACCGCAGGGGCAGGGTCTGCATGTGGTCAAACAGCTCCTTGCGGATCAGGTTGGTGGTCTTGTAGGCGATCTTGACCATCACCTTGCTTTGAATGTACGTACAAAGGGACGCGCCAATGTACAGCGCCGACACAATGGCCAGGTTACGCATTAGGCTTTGCACACCCACGGTGGCAAAATTACCTGCCCGGATGGAGGCATCAATGTCGTTCAAAATAGGCTTCAGCCAGTAGGAAGCGCCTACGGAGCATACCGTGCTGGCAATGAGCATCACGAATACCGCCAGCAACATAAATTTGCTCTTGCCCGCATACTGCAAAATGCGGCCAAAGGTCTTTTTGGCATTCTTGGGTTTCTTAAAATCCGTTCTTCTGGGACCCGGCATTATTCGCTCACTCCTTTCGCCTGTGTGGTTACGATCTCTTTGTAGATCTCGTTGTCGGCCAGCAGCTGCTCATGGGTACCGATCCCCTTGATTTGGCCGTCGTCCAATACCAAGATCTGGTCCGCAGCCTGCACGGAGCTGACCCGCTGGGCAATAATGAACACGGTGGTGTCCTTAAAATCTTTATAGAAGCTCTCCCGAATTTTGGCCTCCGTTGCCGTATCTACGGCGGAGGTGGAGTCATCCAGGATCAAAATTTTCGGGTGTTTGATCATGGCGCGGGCAATGCAAAGCCGCTGCTTTTGACCGCCGCTCAGATTCAGCCCACCCTGGCTCAAATCTGTATCATACCCCTTGGGCTGGGCCAGCACAAAGTCATGGGCCTGCGCCGCCTGACAAGCCGCCACAATCTCCTCGTCCGTGGCGTCTTTCTTACCCCAGCGGATATTCTCCTTAATGGTGCCACTAAAAAGCACGTTCTTTTGCAGCACCACGCCAATCATCTCCCGCAAAGCGGTCAGGTCGTACTTACGCACATCCACCCCGTCAATGAGCACCTGCCCTTGGGTGGCGTCATACAGCCGGGGAATCAGGTTCACCAAACTGCTCTTGCCGCAGCCGGTGCCGCCTACAATACCGATGATCTGACCGGGTTTGGCGGTAAAGCTGATATGCTCCAAAATATCGTCCCCGTGGCCCTCCGTATTATACTTAAAGCTCACATCCCGGAACTCTACGCCCCCCTTGGGGTTCTCCGGCAAATAGGGGTTCTCCGGATTGGTAATGTCAATTTCTGTATCCAGCACCTCCACCACACGGTCGCCGCAGGCTTTACCACGAGCCAGCTGCAGCAGCATCATGGAGATCATCATCAAATTCATCAGAATTTGAATCACGTAAGAGGCAAAGACGGAGATTTGGCCCACTTCCATCACGCCGGCGTTGGCCTCTAAAGCGCCTTTATAATACACAAAGACCACTACGGCATTGAGCATCAGCATCATCACCGGCATCACAGTCACAATCAGGCCCGCTGCCTTGGCGCCCTGGGCAGCCAAATCATCGGAGGCGTCATGGAATTTGTCTTTCTCCCGGTCCTCCCGCACATAGGCCTTGACCACACGCATACCGATTAGGTTTTCCTGCACCACCCGGTTTACGTTGTCGATCTTCTTCTGCATTTTTTGAAACATAGGGAAGCCAAACTTCAAAATGCAGGCCACCACCACAATCAAAATCGGCAGCAAGATCAGCAGCATAGCGCTCATTCTGGGATTGATGGACACCGCAAAGCAGGCGGCCACCACCGCCAGCGCCGGCACACGCACTAAAATCCGCAAGCACATCATCACCACATTCTGCAAGGTGGTCACATCGTTGGTCATACGGGTAGTCAGCGACGCGGTAGAGAACTGGTCAATGTTCTTAAAGGAAAAATGGCTGATCTTGCGGTACATATCCCCTCGCAGCCGGTAGGCAAACCGCTGGCTCACATTGGCGGAGGTTTTCATGGTCACCACGCCGCCGAAAAGGCCTAACAGTGCCAGCGCCAGCATGCCCAAGCCGCTGAGGATCACCGCAGTACGCACGCTCTCCGGCGAGGCGGCGGTGTCCACCTTTTGATAAATGCTGTTGGCAAGGGACGGCAGCGCCAGCTCGCAGAAGGCCTCTACAATCATACCGGCGGCGCTGATGGCTGCCAGTCCCCACAGCCCTTTCATATATTTGGATAACTTCTTTAACATTCGGTTCTCCTTTCCGTTTTCTTCTCTATCTTTCACACTTACGGGTTTTCTTTGCCCACATTTTGCAGCGCACGCTCCAACAGGCCGGCCAAAGTCAGTACCTGTTCCTCACTCATACCGGCGGTGAGCACCTGCTCCATGGCGTTCATTTTTTGGTGAATCTTTTTCGGCGCGTCCTCCGCCACCGGAGTGGGATACAGCCGCACAATCCGGGCGTCCTTTTCGTCCACCCGCTTTTCAATAAATCCGGCCTTTTCCATGCGCTTGACGGACACGGAGGCGGTAGCGCTGGCTACCCCCAAGGCACGGCTCAGCTGGCCCAGGGTCATACCCGGTTGCCGAATCAGCAGCAGCAATATATCCTGCTGGCCGGAAAACAGGCCCTGCTCCGCTACGGCGGCATTAAAATTCTTGCGCAAATATTTAGAGAGTTCCATCACCCGAGGACCGATCTCATCCGGTCGCAGCGGACGGCGATGACAGGATTTCAGCTCCATGCAGGCACTTCCTTTTTATTCATTTAGCCGCCTATCGTTAGGCGGCTTATGATGTATTTTAGCACACTTGCACAAAAAGTCAAGCATATTATTGTAAATTCTGCCGAAGTGTGGTAGAATAGGCAACCGTTAGAGGAGCGGTTGTATGGATTTATATGATTATAATACAATAAAGAGAATATTAACCCGTCACGGCTTCACTTTTTCCAAAGCGCTGGGGCAGAACTTTTTGATCGACCCCTCCGTGTGTCCCCGTATGGCAGCGGCACTGGAAGCGGACGACCATACCGGCGTGCTGGAAATCGGGCCGGGCATCGGCGTGCTCACCAAAGAGCTGTCCGCCGTGTGCGGTCGAGTAGCCGCTGTGGAGCTGGACCGCCGCCTGCCGGATGTGCTGGCCGAGACCCTGGCAGACTGCCCCAATGTGCAGGTGGTGCCCGGCGATGTGCTGCAAATGGACTTGCAGGCGCTGTTTGCCGACCGGTTCGCCGGCTGTGACCGCTTGCAGGTGTGCGCCAACCTACCCTACTACATTACCACCCCGGTGCTGATGCGCCTGCTGGAAAGCGAGCTGCCTATTGAACGGCTGGTGGTGATGGTGCAACTGGAGGCGGCCAAGCGCCTGTGCGCTCCCCTGGGCACCCGGGACTGCGGCGCTGTGTCCGCAGCGGTGGAATACTATACGCAGGCGGAGATCTTGTTTGAAGTGGGGCGAGAGAGCTTTTACCCCAGCCCCAATGTAGACTCTGCGGTGATTGCCTTGACCCGGCGGCAGCAGCCCCCGGTGCAGGTGACGGACGAGGGCTACTTTTTCCGTGTGGTCAAGGGCGCCTTTTTGCAGCGGCGCAAGACCCTGGCCAACAGTTTGAACGCCGCCCTGGGCGTGCCCAAGGCAGATCTGACGGCGCTGTTCCAATCTTTAGGACTGAGCGCCACCGCGCGGGCCGAACAACTGACCATGTCTCAAATGGCAGCCCTGGCTAACGCGCTCTATGAGAAGAAGGCATAAAAGATCAATGAAAGACAATACCCAAGTTTTTGAAAGTTACAGCGTGCCCCGGGCCGTGCGCACTTTGGCGCTGCCCAGCATGATGGGCATGCTGGTGAATATCGTTTATAACCTGGCAGACACATTCTTTGTGGGTCAGACCGGCAACGCCAATATGGTGGCCGCCGTATCGGTGACCATGCCGCTGTTTTTGCTGTTTATCGCCTGCGGCAACCTGTTCGGTGTAGGCGGCTGCGCCTTTGTAAGCCGCTCTCTGGGCGAGGGAAAGACAGAGAGGGTCAAGACCATCAGCAGCTTTTGCGTTTACAGTGCTATTGGCGTTGGGTTGGTGATGACCGTACTGTTTTTGGTGTTCCGCAAGCCGGTACTGTACGCAGTGGGTGCGTCGGACGCCACCTTTGCCTACGCCGCCGATTATCTGAAGTATGTGGCCATCGGCTCTCCCTTTATTGTGTCCTCTGTGATGCTGGGCAACCTGGTGCGGGGCGAGGGCGCCGCGAGGGTATCTATGATCGGCAGCATTATCGGTCAGGTGGTCAATATTGTGCTGGACCCGATCTTTATTTTGAACAAGGGCGACAAGCTCTTTGGCCTGGCCATGCCCTTTGGCACCGGTCAGGGCGTAGCCGGCGCTGCCATTGCCACCGTCATCGGCAATGTGGTCAGCGTGGTATTCTTCCTGATTTACTTTTTGCGGGGCAAGTCCATTTTATCCATCAGCCCCGGCCGCTATCGGGTGCGGGGCGGCATTGCCCGCGGGGTCATTACCGTTGGACTGCCTGCCGCCATTAACAGTTTGCTGATGAGCATTTCCAACATGCTGATCAATGTCTTCTTGCAGGCGTACGGCGACAACGCGGTAGCAGCCATGGGCATTACCATGAAGGCCAATATGCTGGTGGTGATGCTGCAGTTGGGACTGGCGCAGGGCATACAGCCGCTGGTGGGCTACTGCTACGGGGCAAACAACCTGGACCGTATGCGCCACAGCATTCGCTTTTCCTGCGTTTGCAACATTGTGCTGGGCACAGTAATCACCGTGATATACTTTATCTTTACCCGCCAGGTGGTCAGCGTGTTTATCGACGACCCGGCTGTAATCGACTATGGGGTCAAAATGCTGCGTGCCTTGATGATCTCCGGCCCGGTGATCGGCTGTATGTTCGTGCTGAACTTCTCATTCCAGGGCATGGGCAAGGGCACCCAAAGTATGATCTTGTCCCTCAGCCGACAGGGATTGATTTATTTCCCGCTGTTGATTATAATGAATAAGACGGTTGGTCTGGATGGCATTATCTGGTCCCAGGCCGTGGCCGACCTGGTGTGCACCGCCATGAGCGTGGTAATGTTCCTGCTGGTGGTGCGCAAACTGCGCCGGCAGCATAGCCAAAAGACGAAAGCATAAGAAAGGGCGAGGAAAAATGGAGCTGTCCCATTGGGATAAAAAAGAACAAGCACCGCTGGTGGAGTTCTTAGGGGCGTCGCTGCTGTCGCACCCGCTGATGATGTATTATTGTCCGGATCGGGACAAGCGGGAAAAATTCATCACCCGCTATATGGAGCACAACCTGCCCCGCTGGATCCAAACCGGCACCGTGCTGGTCAGCGATCCGGCTCACGCGGTAGGCGTGCTGCTGCCCAAGAACGCACCGGAGTACCGCTCTCCGTCCAATGGCGCCCTGTCCATGCTCTCCGGCGACCGTTCCCGGCGGATCCAATCGCACCGGAATGTAACCCGCAATATCGTGGGCGTGATGATCCCCAGAGAAAAGCCGGTGCAGGTGCTCACGCTCTTTGGCAACGCCGCCGCCCAAAAGCAGGAGCTTTTGCAACTGGTGTCCGAGGCCCAGGACCTGGCGGACGAAAAGCAGTTTGTCCTGGTGTACGACACCTTCTCCCGCCGCTTGGTAGACGCGCTGGAGAACCAGGGCTTCTCCACCGGCTACCAGCATAATTTCCTGGATACCCACTTCATCCAAACCCTAATGACCTATAATATATAATGCATGGCAAAAAGCAGCCCACCGGGCTGCTTTTTATTTTTCCATGCGATGTCTAAAGTCGAAGAAAAGCGATTCTTCATAGACAATCTGCGCGGGGTATGGTATAGTGTGAGTAAGCGCAAGCAGAAAAGAAAAGGCAGGCAGGTTTATGAGCAAATACGAAAAAGCGGAACTGACCAACATGTGCATGATCTATGACGGTGCCGGGCGTGTGGTGGTGCAGGACAAGGTCGGCAAAAGCTGGGGCGGGATCACCTTTCCCGGCGGACATGTGGAGAAAGACGAGTCCTTTGTGGATTCCGTTATTCGAGAAGTGAAAGAAGAGACCGGGCTGGATATTCAGTCCCCCAAACTGTGCGGGATCAAATGGTGGGAAGCAGGTCACGGCCGGCGCTACATTATCCTGCTGTTCAAAACCGACCGCTACACCGGCACGCTGCATGATTCTAACGAAGGCAAAGTGTTTTGGACCGAATTAGACGCGCTGCGCTCCATGCGCCTGGCGCCCAGCTTTGACAAAATGCTGGATGTTTTCACCAACGAGGATATACAGGAATACATCCAGCGCAAAGGAACGGATGGATGGACGGATATTTTGAAATGACAAAACAGGAAATGATGGCCACCGTGTATCGCCAACTGGCGCTGGACTATAATTGCCAACCGGAGGATTTTACAAGAAGCGGCATCCTTTTTACAGAAGCAAAAATGCAGCGAGGCCGGCGGGAAATGCCATTTATCACCCCGCGTCTGGAGGTGATCACCATGGGCAAAAGCACCGTGGTCAACGCATCTAAAAGTGTTATGCCCTATGTAAAGCAAAAATTTAGGAACAAAAGCAGCTACGAAATTCTAACCGACAAGCTGGTCTACGGCGCAAATCCCTACTATCTTCCGGATATAGAGCACATAAAGCCTATGGAAAACGCCGCCTGTTCCTTTGTTCTGCTGGATAAAGACCTGCACGGTTTGTATAAAAACAAGGGCTTTTCAAACGCATTACAGTATGACCGCGACAGCGCGCGACCAGAAGTGCTGGCCGCCGTAGCCTATGACCAAGAGCAAATCGTCGGCATTGCTTGTGCCAGCGCAGATAGCCAGACAATGTGGCAGATTGGCGTGGATGTGCGCCCTGCCTATCGCGGCAATGGCATCGGGGTAAAGCTGGTGAATATGCTGACCATAGAGACTTTGGCTCGAGGTGTGGTGCCCTATTACACCACGGACATTGCCAATATAAGCTCTCAAAAAGTGGCCGTCAAAAGTGGCTATTTGCCCGCCTGGACCCATTGCTTTAGGAACCGATTACCAAAATTCCATAAATAAAAAGCAGCCCCCGGGCTGCTTTTTATTTTGCCGTCGGTGGGGCGAAAATCGCAGTATTTCTAATAAACCCGGCGGCTTTTCTGAAGTCCGGCCGGTGTGCGCGTGGTATAGTAAGGCTGTGTGCCGGGCAACGAGAACCGGATATAGACAATCGCCGCCGGGCGTAACCTTGTAAAAAGCGCAAAAAAAGACGGAACCACTCTACATGGTTCCGTCTTTTGTTTTGCTTGATGGACTTACTCCCCCGCCTCGGTAGAGAGCAGCACCCGGTCGTTGTCAAACTCCTCACCGGAGGTAACCTTAAACTTATCCAGCAGATCCTTGGTGGTCAGTTTCTTCTTCTCCTCACCGCTTACATCATAGATGATCTTGCCCTCGTTCATCATAATCAGCCGGTTGCCGATGGCAATGGCATCCTTCATATTGTGGGTGATCATAATGGTAGTCAGGTGATCCCGGGCCACGATCTTCTCCGTCAGATCCAGCACCTTCTTGGCGGTTTTTGGATCCAGCGCTGCCGTGTGCTCATCCAGCAGCAGCACCTTCGGCTTCTTCAAAGTGGCCATCAACAGGGTCACCGCCTGGCGCTGACCACCGCTGAGCAGACCCACCTTGGAGGTCAGGCGGGTATCCAGCCCCAGATCCAGTTCCTTGAGCATCTCTGCATACTGAACCTTTTCTTTTTTACTAACGCCGGAACGCAGGGTTCGCCCCTTGCCACGGCGAGCGGCGATGGCCAAATTCTCGGCGATCTGCATATCCGCAGCAGTGCCGGTCATGGGGTCCTGGAACACACGGCCGATGAACTTGGCGCGCTTGTATTCCGGCAGCTTGGTCACATCCTTGCCGTCGATCACAATGGAACCGCAGTCCACCGGGTACACACCGGCGATCATATTCAGCATCGTGGATTTGCCGGCGCCGTTGCCGCCGATTACCGTTACAAAATCGCCCTCGTTCAAGGTTAGATCAATGCCGCAAAGGGCCTTTTTCTCATTGATGGTGCCGGGGTTAAATGTCTTTTGTACACCTGTGATTTTAAGCATTGTCCTTGCCCCCCTTATTCGTCTTTACATGCTTGGCGCTCAGCTGCCCTTTCCAGTACGGCACGCCCAGGAACAGCGCCACCACCAAAGCGGAGAACAGCTTCAGGTCGTTGGCGTTCAGGCCCATTTGCAGCACCAACTGAATGACAATATAGTAGATCACGCCGCCCAGCACCGCTGCCAGCAGGCGCAGAGCAAAGTTTTTGAACAGCTTGCCAAAGATCACATCGCCGATGATCACTGCCGCCAGGCCGATAACGATAGCGCCGCGGCCCATGTTAATGTCCGCAAAGCCCTGATACTGGGCCAGCAGACCGCCGGACAATGCCACAATGCCGTTGGAGAGCACCAGTCCCAGCACCTTGTTGAACCCGGTGTTGATGCCGTTGGCGCGGGCCATGGCCTCATTGCACCCGGTGGCGCGCACGCCGGCGCCCAACTCCGTGCCGAAGAACCAGTACAGCAACCCAATGATCACCAGCGCAAAAGCACCGCCGACGAGAATGGATTTGGGAATATACCGCAGGGATACCAAGATCCCGTATTCATCAATATTCAGCGCCACATTGGCACGACCGCTCATAATCCGCAGGTTTACGGAATACAGTGCCAGCTGGGTCAAAATACCTGCCAAGATCGCCGGTATGCCAAACTTGGTATGCAAAATACCGGTAACCAGTCCGGCAATACACCCGGCCAAGAACGCCAGCAGCATGGCCAGCCAAATGTTCATCCCTGCAATAGTACACACCACCAGCACGGCGCCGCCGGTGCCAAAGCTGCCGTCCACCGTCAAGTCGGCCAAATCAAGAACCTTAAAGGTCAAATACACGCCCACTGCCATGATACCCCAGATGATACCCTGGGCACAAGCACCGGGCAAAGAAGCTAAAAATCCGCTCATTGCACAATCTCCTTCAATTTAAAGTGCTAAATTCGCAAAGCGTAGTCCTATCTTACCAAATCCGCCGTAAAAAATCAAGTAGAGGACGCCAATCTCTCTACCACCGAACCACACGCCTAATCAACCACACAAAAAACCGGGCAGCATTTCTGCTGCCCGGCATCGTAGCAATGTTTAACCTTCGATTGCCTTGTAGCCGTCTACCACCTTCACGCCCAGTGCCTTGCAGCGGGCGGCGTCATATTCCTTGGTCAACTTGTTTTCCGGCACAAACGCAATGTCCATGGTTGCCGGGTCTTTGCCGTTAACCAGAATGTCATAAGCCATTTCGCCGGCCTTGTAGCCGATGTCGTAATAGCTGATGGACAGAGTGGCTATGCCGCAGCCGGAGCAAATGCCCTCCTCACCGGCAATAATGGGTACGCCGGCAGGCTTTGCAATGTTGTCAATGGTCTTGGCGCTGGAGGCCATGGTGTTGTCTGTGGGAACATACAGCACATCGCTGTTCTGGCAAGCCAGCTTAGTCACAGAAGCGATCTCATTGGAGTCCGCAGCGGTGTATTCCTTCACTTCCAGGCCCATTTCCTTCAGCTTTGCGCCCACAACGGTGGCCTGGTACTTGGAGTTCTTCTCCGCAGAGCAGTACAGAATGCCCACTTTCTTGGCATCCGGCACCCACTCTTTAACCATGGCAGCCTGCTTATCCAGCGGTGCCAGGTCGGCGGTACCGGTCACATTGATCCCGGTCTTGGTGGCAGTCTCGTCCTTCAGACCCAGAGCCACACCGTAGCTGGTGACGGAGGTACCCACAATCGGAATGGTGTTGGTTGCCGTGCGGGCAGCCACCAGTGCGTCCGTAGCGTTGGCCATGATCAGATCCACATTCTGAGACACATACTGGTTAACAATGGTGGAGCACAGGGTGGAATCGCCGGCGGCGTTCTGCTCTTTGAAAGTCACCTTGTCGCCCAGCTTGTCCGTCAGTGCCTTCTTAAAGCCCTCGGTAGCCTTATCCAGTGCCGGATGCTGCATGGACTGGCAGATACCTACAGTATAAGTGTCCTTGGCACTGCCGCCGGAACAACCGGCAAATACAGAAGCCACCAGCAGCCCGGACAGCGCCACGGCAGCGATCTTCTTCACAACCTTATTCATTGTAATAACCCCTTTTCTCGGTAAATTTATGATGATTTTAGTTTAGCACATAAAAGCGTTAAAGTCAACACCTTTTTTCTTGCATAAATGCCTGCCCGGGTGTATAGTGAAGTTATCATAACGAAAAGGGGATATTCCTATGCAACTGAACCCGTACCGGGATCTGCCCTGGGAGCAACTGATGCCCACCGCCCGGCGCAAGCTGCTGTGCAGCGACAAAAACTATATGTTCGTCTTAATGGAGTGCAAGGCCGGCACTGCCCAGCCGCCCCACAGCCATCCCCACACCCAGGTGGATTACCTACTGGAGGGCGAGATTGATATGCAGGTGGGCGACGAAGTGCGCCGTATGCACGCAGGCGACATTGTGCAGGTGCCCGGCAATGTGCCCCACGCCTTTTGCCGGGTCTACCAGGATACCCGCTGGCTGGAATTCTTCACCCCTGCCCGAGAGGACATTTTGCCCCGGGAAGAACAGAAAGAAAAAGAATAATTCAAACCCTTTGGCGCCCCTTGTCGCAAGGGGCGCGCTTTTTTTGTTTTGCTTGTTCCAATAAATGAGTAAGGGCGGCAATCTGCCGCCCTTACCAAAATTACAAACAACATCACACCACCTACAAAGCCCGGCACTTCCTTTTCCCCGCCTGCCGAATATAAAGCGCCCCGCAAAATACGGCGCAAACGGCGGCGGCAATGGGCACGGCCCACCAAACAGCCCCGGTGCCCAGGGGTGCCGCCAGGCACGCACCCACGCACAGGCACAACGGCAGCGCACCGGCAGTAACCAGCGCCGATTTGGCTCGGTTTACCGACTGGAAATAGGCACTCACCGTCAGTACCGGCGGCAAGAACAAAAGAGCCGGTGCCAACCGCCGCAAGCAGTAGACACCAAATTGCACGATCGCCGGATCGCGGGTAAAAATACCCAGCAGCGCTCCGCTCAAAGCATAACACACTGCCACAGCAGCCACCGCATACACCAGTCCCAACTGCACCGTGCGCACCACCGTTTGGCGCACCCGGCTATGCAGACCGGCACCGTAGCTGCTGCCGATGATCGGCGCTGCTGCCAAGCAAAGAGCGGAGAACGGCGCCAAGGCAAATTCCGCCAGCCGACTCACATAGCCAAAGGCCGCCACACCCACCGTACCTGCCCGAGGGGCTAACAAACCGTTCATCACCACCAGCACAACAGACAGACTGCCCATTTGCACCAAGGTGGGCAGCCCCAGAGTCAAGATCCGCCCCACGGTGGCGCGATCCGCCCGCACGCCACGGAATTGCTGGCAGGAAAACCGGGTGAAAAACAATACGCTCATACAAAAGCTCACCGCTTGGGCGATCACCGTGGCCCAAGCCGCACCGGCAATGCCCAGGTGCAGCCGATAGATCAGCAACCAATCCAGCAGCAAGTTCACCCCGGTAGGCAACAGCCAGATCCAAAGGCTGTAATCCATACGCCCCTCCGCCCGTATAATAGACGAAAACCCGGTGGAGAACACGTTGCCCGCTGCCAAAATGGTAAAATAGGTGCGGGCATAAGGCAAAATCTCTGCCGTGGCACCGAACAGCCGCAGCAGCGGCGTGCGAAACAACAAGCAAACGCAGGTAATCCCCAGCGCTGTGGTGTAAAAGAACGCCATGGCGCTTTTTGTAACCCGGCCTGCCGCCCGGTAGTTCTTTTTTCCCAAACAGGGCGACACCAGCGCCCCGGCACCGGCGCCAACCATTTGGGCAATAGCGCCCTGCAAAACCGTCAGGGGAAAGACCACGCTGATTCCCGCAGCCGCCAGGTCGCCTACCCCGTGGCTGACAAACAACGTGTCTGCCACATTATAAAAGGCACTAAAGAGCAGCGCAGCCAGAGTGTACGGCAGGTGCCGCAGCAAACGGCCGGTCACCGGCGCAGTGGTCAGTGCCTGTGCCTTGTCCTGCGCCTTTTGGCGCCCGCCCTTACCCACGGCGCAAAGTGGCAAAGGCCGCCTTGTAAGCCACAGAAGCGCCACCTATATCCACCATCCAGCCCTGGCTCAAGGGCGTAAAACGATAGTATTTTTCCACTTCCTGGATCAACGCCAGCAGCCCCTGGGCAAAGGCGTAGCGCAGTCGGGTCTCTCGGTTGACTTGCACCGGTACCCGGCAAAGGGCGTTGTGGGTTGCCAAGGACAAAATCTTTTTGTCCAGCGGCGCGGTAAAGGACTCCAGCGACAAAAAGTCCAGCACCGGGTCGCCCCACAGGCTGCGCTCCGGGTCGATCCAGGCAAACCGGGTTTCTCCGTCCACCGTATGGCACAGGATATTGCTGCTCCACAGATCAAAATTCACCATCACGCAAGGTGCCGCCGCCAGCACCGCCCGATACTGCCGGGCATACGCCAGCAGGCGCTGCCCGCGGCGGCTGGTCTTGCCCATACGCCGGGCATCTGCCAACAGGTTCTCGATCATGGAAATGTAAGCGTCCGCCCAGTTCTCATACAGTCCATTTTGCACATAACCGTAGCCGGTGCCGGACACATTATGGATCTGCGCCACCATCTCCGCTGTGCGCCGGTGTTTCTCCGCACTGGGCAGCGGGCACTTGTCTCGGTGCACCCCGGGCAGTCGCTCCATCACCACCCAGGGCGCGCCGCACAGGTTGCCCGCCGGGTCACTATACAGAATATCCGGCACAGTAATCTCCGTGTGCTGCCGGATCTGATCGTACCAGTACAGCTCGGTGGCCAGCATATCCCGCTCATAGGTCATCACCGGCACCTGGGGTCGGGGCGCAATCTTCATCACCACCGGCGGGTTTGTCTCCGCTGCAAAAACGGCGTTGAACATACCGTCCCCCAGCAGCCGAAATTGCACCCCCGCGCTGTCCAGTCCGGCTTGTTTCAGCATATCCCGCAGCACCGCGTCGGTAGGCAGGGTCTTGGTCTTACTTTTCATATTTGGGTCACTCCTTTCCAACGCTATCATAGCACACCCCCCCATTTTGTCTACCAAAAAGCCGAGAAAATACAACAAATCCCCATCGACTTGCGCCGCCCCGGTTGACGGACAGCCTCCGGGCAGCTATACTGCACTTAGGGGGAATTCAAATGGATAGTGCATCTTTAATGAGTATTCGGGTGATCCCGAAAAGCGTCAAGGAAGAAACCGGACACCACGCGCTGGAGCGACTGCACCATACCCCATACCGGGACGAGGTGCGCCTGTTCTCCTGCCTGCAACGGGGTGATCTGAAAAAGCTGATCTACGAACTGGGGCAGATCGGCATACAAAATATTACCGTAGGCCAAATGTCGGAGAACGACTTGCAGCAGCAAAAATATATGGCTGTCAGCTTTATCACCCTGGCCACCCGCTACGCCATTCAAGGGGGTCTGGGCGAAAGCAACGCCTATGCGTATTCGGACGATTTTATTCGCCGCATTGACGCGGCCAGCACCAAGCGCACCGTGCACGCTGCCATTGTGGACGGCGCCATTGAACTGACCAATATGGTCAGCCGGGCGCAAAAGGACCTGACCTACTCACCCCATGTGCGCCGCTGCATTGCCTATATCAACAAAAACCCGGACCGCAAGCTGACGGTGGCTGCCGTGGCCGCCCACTGCGGCCTGTCGCCGGACTATCTCTCCCATCTGTTCAAATGCGAATTGGGCGTAAACCTGAGCACCTATATGACCGCCCAAAAGCTGGAGTTAGCCAAAACCCTGCTGTGGGAGGGCTGCGCCGCCGAGCAGGTGTGTTACAGCCTGGGCTTCTCCTCCCAATCCCATTTTATCGCCCTGTTTAAGCGCCGATTCGGTATGACCCCACGGGAATACACCGCTCTGCTGGGCACGGAAAAGTGAATGCATAATAGCAGCGCCCCTTGATTTGCAAGGGGCGTTTTTTGTTTTACTTGCCGTAGGGCGGGGGCTTGCTCCCGCCGTCCAATCCCTCCGTCTGCTCGCAAGCTCGCAGCCACCTCCCTTTGCAAGGGAGGCAAATCGGTTACAACACCTTAGGCTCCCTTGTAAAGGGTGGCTCCCCGCAGTGCGGGGAGATGTCGCGCAGCGACAAAGGGGACGGGCGCCAGTTAGGCGCTGTCAGCGCAGCTGACTGAGGGATTTGCGGGCGGCAGATTGCCGCCCCTACCAAGCATCAAATCAAATACGGTACGATAGACAAAAGACGCAAGCACGCGCTGCAAATCCCCACGCCACCGCACTTCACTCTTGATTCTTCCGCAAAAGGTGGTATAATCGTTGTGCACATTTTTTGTATGCGGAGAGGGAATTATGAAATATAACAAAAGCGCGACTTTGCGCTTTGCGTTCAAGCAATCACTGCCGGTGCTGTTCGGCTACTTGTTTTTAGGCGCAGCGTTCGGTATTATGCTGTTTAAGGCCGGCTACAATTGGGTGTGGGCGGCGCTGATTTCGCTGCTGGTGTATGCCGGGTCCGGCCAGTTTCTGCTGGTGTCGCTGATCTCCTCCGGCGCCGGGCTGGCCACCACCGCACTGATGACGCTGTTTATCAACACCCGCCACATGTTCTATGGCCTGTCTTATATTGAAAAGTTCAAGGCCGGCGGCTGGCGCTATCCTTTTATGATCTTTACTTTAACGGACGAAACCTACTCGGTAAACGCCTCCATCCTGTCTGTGCCGGATGGGGTAGACGAGCCCCGGGCGCGCTTTCTCATCGGCGAGCTTGACCATGTGTACTGGATCATCGGCTCCGTGCTGGGCTCTCTGCTCAGTGCCGCCCTGCCCATGGACTTTACCGGCATTGATTTTTCTATGACCGCCCTGTTTGTGGTGATTTTTATTGACCTGATCCGCAACCAAAAGGGTCGCGCCGGGCTGATCGGCGCTCTGGGGCTGTGCGCCGGCATTCTGTGCCTGCTGATCTTCGGGGCAGACAAATTCCTGCTTCCCTCCCTGGTGCTGACCGTGGCGGTGCTGTCCGCCGGGCGCCCCTTCTTTGATCCGGAACGGAGGGCTGCCAAATGACCAACACCCATTTGCTGATCATGGTGCTGGTGGCCGCCGTCTGTACCTTTGCCACCCGCCTGTTTCCCTTTGCCCTGTTTGGGGGCAAAAAGCAGGTGCCCAAGTTCGTGCAGTACCTGGGCAATGTGCTGCCGGTAGCGATCCTGGGCATTCTCATCGTCTATTGTCTTAAGGATTTTGAGCAGGGCAATGTGAACTACATTGTGCCCCAGCTGATCGCCGTGGCGCTCACCGCCGGGATGCATCTGTGGCGCAAAAATACCCTTTTGAGCATCGCCGTGGGCACCATCGGCTATATGCTCCTGATCCACTTTGTGTTTGTGTGACAAAAACACAAAATACAAAAATGACCGCACCGGGAATGGTGCGGTCATTCTTTTTTCGCTCTCAGTGGTATTCACACCGCAGCGGGAACAAAGCGATAGCCACGACCCCACACTGTATGGATCAGATCCAAATTAGAATCCAGTTCCTTGAATTTGTCTCGGATCCGGTTTACATGAACGGTGACGGTAGAGGTCTCGCCCAAGCTGTTGTACTGCCAAATCCGATCAAACAGCTGTTCCTTGCTAAAGACTTCGTCCGGGTGGCCGGCTAAAAAATACAGCAGCTCAAACTCCTTATTGGTCAACGCCACCTCCTGCTCCCGAAACCAGGCACGGCGGGTGGCAGGATCCAACCGCAGGGCGCCGCTTTCCAGCACTGCGTCCTTGGTCGGCGGGTGCGCAGCGCCGTCGCCGGTGAGCCGCTCATACCGGCTGATATGCGCCAGCACCCGGGCCACCAACTCGCCGGGGGAAAAGGGCTTAACCACATAGTCGTCCGCACCAACGCCCAGGCCCTTGATCTTGTCCAAATCCTCTTTCTTGGCACTGACTAAGATAATCGGTACATTCTGCTCCCGGCGAATGGAGCGGCAAACCTCCAGTCCATCCATTCCCGGCAACATAATATCCAGCAAAATCAGGTCAAACCGACCATCCAACGCCGTGCGCAGTCCGGAGGGGCCGTCCGCTGCCACCGATGCCTGTAAGCCCGCTGCCTCCAGATAATCCCGCTCCAGCCCGGCAATGCGTGGGTCGTCCTCAATAATCAATATCTGCTTCATCTGCAACATGCTCCCTTTTGGGTAACGAAATAAAAATCGACAGCCCCGCGTCCGTATGACTGCGGGCCCAAATAGAGCCGCCGTTCTGCTCTACAATTTGCTTGCACACCGCCAGCCCCAGTCCGCTGCCCTGGCTCACCTGGCTGCGGGCCGGATCCGTGCGGTACATGGCGTCAAAAATCTTGCGCAGCTGATCCTTATCCACGCCGATGCCGTTGTCTGCAAATTCCAGAATCACCACCCGATCATAGGCGGTGGCCGTCAATGTCAACCGACCGGGCACACCCGGGCGAGCGTACTTGACCGCATTGCCCAGAATGTTCAAAAACACCCGGCGAAAAGCGTCCGTATCGATCTCAATCTGCGTATCTGCCGGGCAGTGATTTTCCAGCGCAAAGGTACAGCCGCGGTCCTCCATAAAAGCCGTCAGCTCCGGCGCAGCATCGTCCAGCACCGCTTGCAGCTGCACAATGGAGCGATCGTTGCCTGTGCTGCCCAGCTCCAGCTTGGACAGCGCCAGCAGATCATCGAGAATTTTCTCTGTCTGCACAGCGGAGTCGTAAATGGTCTGCAAATACCGCTGCTGCTTCTCCGGCGTGTTGGCAATGCCGTCCCGTAGCCCCTCGGCGTAGCCCTTAATGCTGGTGAGCGGGGTGCGCAGATCATGGGCAAAGCCGGCGGTCATCTCCCGCCGCAGTTGCTCGCTTTTTTCGCGGCTCTCAATGGTCTCTTTCAGCCGCAGGCGCATGGCGTTAAAGCTCTCCACCGTTTGGCCCAACTCATTGGTAGAGTCATAGTCGATCTGATAATCCAGATTGCCACCGGCAATGGCGTCCGCTCCCCGGGCAATCTTCTGAATGGGGCGCACAATGGTGCGGCTGGTAAAGAAAGAGAACGCCGCCACCGCAGCGGCAAAAATCAGCACAATGGCCAGCACCACCAATCCGGTACGCCCCATCAACAGACGCGACAGCGTGCCCCGCGCCGCCGGCTCCGTTTGATCCGCCACCGTATAGCCGGTGCCGGTGAGCACCAGGCGGCAGCGCTGATCCCCGGCCTGCACATGACCGACGATCACCAGCCCGTCCTGACCGAAGTGGTACACATTTTTTTCCGAATCAAAGGCCACGATCTGCCGGGCACGCCCCAGCACATCCTTGCACCCGGCGCTTCGATAAAATACCTTGTCACCCCGTCGAATTTCCAGCGCCACGCCCCGCTTCTCCAGCGGTGCGGCGTAGGCGGCAATATCCGCCAGCTTTTCTGCGTCCGTATCTTTGGTGCGCAGCAACACATCAGACAGGTTGCTCACCGTCTGATTCCAGCCGATCTGGTTGACCAGGCTGTACCTGTCCGCCGTCTCCGCCGCCAACTGAAAGGTGTGGGAGGTGCTGTGCAGCAGTCCCAGGCACACCAGCGCCACCAGCACCAGCGGTATGGCGATGGCCAGCACGGTGGTGAGCACAATGCGGGTGTTGATCTTTAAGTTCTTGGAAGAACGCTTTGGCTTTTTGCCGGACATATCAATAACTCTCCCGGGGAATCCGTCCGTGCTTTACATCCTTGCTGTGACGAATATTCTCCAAAATAGAGCCCAGATGAATCCGGGCAAAATTGTACGCCTCGGTTTGTATATCCATATCATCATGGGTCACCCAGTAACGAATAACCCCTTTCATACCGGTAATAATATATTCAATGCTCAGGTCACTGATCCCCTCAATGTCCCCTTTGATCAGGTCCAACGCCGTGCGAATGGTTTTCTCGATCTTTTCAGAGAACACCACGGTGCCCGGATCCGTCAACAGCAACCGATACAAATCCCGATCCTCGTCGATCACCCGTTGAATACTGATCAGCAGCGCGGCGGTGCAATCAATGGTAAAGTCCAGATCCTTGATCTTGATCAGATCTTTGCTCACCCGCCAATACACTTTGCGCATCAGCTCATTGCTGATTTTGTTAAGCAGATCAAACTTGTCCTCATAATGCAAATAAAATGTATTCCGGCTGATCAGCGCCCGGTCGGTAATATCCTTGACTGTAACGGAATCAAATCCGTTTTCGTCAATCAATTCAAAAAAGGCATCCCGAATGGACTTTTTGGTGCGCCGAATACGCAGATCTGTTTTTTCCTCCGGATTATTCCCGGAATTCCGCTTGGACATACGATACCCCTTTTCATGTGCCCGCAAAACGAGCGTGTTTGTTATGATACAGTGCTAAATAACTAACACCTGTACTTATAACAGTACACGAAAACGGAATCAATGTCAATAAATCGCCCCTTTTTTCCCGTTTTTGACATTTTTTTGCAGAAAAAACACCTTCCCGGTGGGAAGGTGTCGTGTTAAAAATACAGCGGCGGGGAGCAAGCCCGCACCGCATAATCCCTGCGGGTTTGCCTGCGGCAAACCCACATCCCTTTACGAGGAAGACAAAAAAGATTATCTTAGGCGTGGCAACCTGCCGCCCGCAATTTCTCATTCTGCCAGCAAATCATTCTCCCGCAGCAGCGCGGCAAAATGCGCCACATCCGCGGCAGCACGCTGCCGTTCCACTTCATACTCATGCATCAGCGCCTCAACCACCTGCGCTTCGGTGGTGGGCTGCAAAAAGCAGTTCCAAAGAAAAGCCCCGGTATCGTTCAGGGTAATCATACCGTTAAAATCCGACGAGGCGGCGCCCACAGGCACCACTATGTTGCTGCCGGCAATCTTGCGCATGGCAAAGCCCGGTTTGATCTGCATAAAAAGTCACCTCAAAGTCATTCTTTTACCTATACTATACTGTATTGGGGCAAAACTTTCAACAACTTGCTTAAAACATTCTTACAAATAGCGACATTTTTTTATAGTTTTAGTCTTGAAGCGCAGCAAAAAAATGGTTATAATAACCTTGGTAATTTTGATAAATTATTAAGTATTGTTGGAAGGAGTAAATCATCATGACTTATTCAAATGAAGTTGAGCAGATGTGTACCGTTAAAAAGGGTCCGCATCACGGTCCGGCTCCCATTCCTGAAGAAGGCAAGTGGGTCAAGAGCTACCAGATCAGCGACATCTCCGGTTTCTCTCACGGTATCGGCTGGTGCGCACCCCAGCAGGGCGCCTGCAAGCTGAGCCTGAATGTGAAGAACGGTATCGTAGAGGAGGCCCTGGTGGAGACTGTGGGCTGCTCCGGTATGACCCATTCCGCCGCTATGGCCGCAGAGATCCTGCCCGGCAAGACCTTGCTGGAGTGCCTGAACACCGACCTGGTGTGCGACGCCATCAATGTGGCTATGCGCGAGATCTTCAAGCAGCTGGCTTACGGTCGTTCTCAGTCCGCATTCTCTGAGGACGGTCTGGTTGTCGGCGCTGCTCTGGAGGACCTGGGCAAGGGCCTGCGCAGCCAGGTGGGCACCATGTTCTCCACCAAGCTGAAGGGCGTGCGCTACATGGAGATGGCTGAGGGTTATGTGACCCGCATGGCTCTGGACGAAGAGGGCGAGGTCATCGGCTATGAGTTCGTAAAGCTGGGCAAAATGCTGGAGGATATTCGTCACGGCAAGAGCCCCAACGAGGCTTACGAGGCAAACATTGGCAACTACGGTCGCTTTGCTAACGCTGCAAAGTACATTGACCCCAGAGAAGAATAAGAGAAGGAGGACAATACCATGGCAAATGATGTAAAGTTTGAAGGCAAGGAAAGAAGACTTGCCAAGATCGAAAAGTGCCTTGCCGAGTACGGTCTCTCCAGCCTGGAGGAGGCAAGAGATCTTTGCCTGTCCAAGGGCATTGATGTAGACGGTATCGTAAAGGGCGTGCAGCCCATCGCTTTTGATAACGCCAGCTGGGCATACACCCTGGGTGTGGCCGTTGCACTGAAAAAAGGTGTGGCCACCGCTTCCGAGGCTGCCGCAGCCATCGGTATCGGCCTGCAGGCATTCTGCATTCCCGGTTCCGTTGCCGAGCAGCGTAATGTAGGTCTGGGCCACGGTAACCTGGGCGCCCGCCTGCTGCACGAGGACACCAAGTGCTTCGCTTTCCTGGCCGGCCACGAGAGCTTTGCTGCCGCTGAGGGCGCAATCGGCATTGCCCGTACCGCCAACAAGGTTCGCAAAGAGCCCCTGAAGGTCATCCTGAACGGCCTGGGCAAGGACGCTGCTTATATCATCTCCCGCGTTAACGGCTTCACCTATGTAAAGACCGATTATGATTTTTACACCGGCGAGCTGAAGATTGAGGAAGAAAAGGCATTCTCCGACGGCGAGCGCGCTGCCGTAAAGTGCTACGGCGCCAACGATGTGCTTGAGGGCGTTGCCATTATGAAGCACGAGGGCGTAGATGTTTCTATCACCGGTAACTCTACCAACCCCACCCGCTTCCAGCACCTGGTTGCCGGCACTTACAAGAAATGGTGCCTGGAGAACGGCAAAAAGTACTTCTCCGTGGCTTCCGGCGGCGGCACCGGCCGTACCCTGCATCCCGACAACATGGCCGCCGGCCCCGCCTCTTACGGCATGACCGACACCATGGGCCGTATGCACTCTGACGCTCAGTTCGCCGGTTCTTCCTCCGTTCCCGCTCACGTGGAAATGATGGGCCTGATCGGCATGGGCAACAACCCCATGGTCGGCGCGACTGTGGCTGTGGCCGTGGCTGTAGAGGAAGCACAGAAGTAATTTCTTCGTGTATTTTTCACAAGAATCACGCCTACAAAGCGCCGTAAATTGTGAAAAATGACGGGTGGTTGTGAATCGCTCGTACATTACTCGTACACTACTCGTACACCTCTACTCGTACACCAAAACGTCAAATCCACCCAAAAAAGATGGCTCCCTCGCGGCTTTCGCTGCGGGGGAGTCTTTTGTATTTCTATGCGTTTTCGTTTATATTTACTCACTGAATCTTGCGGATCTCTTCCGCCAGCCAGGTGGGATCGCGGCGGGTGTAGACCTTCTCGGTGATGTCCGTAATCTGGTGGCCCACCATGTACTTGATGGCGTATTCGTCAACATTGTACTTCTTGGCCATGGTGATGAAGTGCATCCGTCCGTCATGAGGGCGGTGCTGAGGATTCAGGTTCAGACTGTCCCTGATTTTGGCAAAGCGGGTCTGATATTTGTCGTAGGTGAAAAGCTTGCTGCTGCAGTGGGTCCGTCCGTCCGGACAGCTGATGAGATAAGGACTGCCCGCGTTTTGTGCCTCCTTGTACCGCCGGGTGACCAGCTCCCGAATGCGCGGATGAATGGGCACCCTCCGTTCCCGTCCGGCGTCGGTTTTCATGCCGCCGGTAAAGGTCCAGTTTTCCAGATCCACGTTCTTCAGCTCAATCAGCCCCAACTCCTGAGGACGCCAGCCCGAGTAGCATTGAATCAGCACCACGTCCACATAGTCCTTCCGATTGTCTGCATGGGCCCAGAGCCGCTCCATCTCCTCGTCTGTAAAGGGAAGATGGCCGCGCCGGGCCTTTTCCTGTTCCTGAAGAATGTTGTCCGAAACGTCAAAGGTGCGGGCGTAGTTCCGATCCACCAGCTCATATTCCAGCGCGTAGTCCAGCATCAGATTGAACAAGGATTTGATGCGCCCCTGTACGCCCGGGCTGGCGCGGCGGAGCTCGCCTCTTACGCTGGCGGTTCCTTCCTCCATGCAGCCCTTGATGTGCCGGGCCCGCAGATCCTTGACCCGCATATTGTATAGCGTGGAGCAGTATTTCCAGGCGTTCGTAATGGTCCGGCAGCTGGAATCGGACTTCAGCGTTTCAAAATAGACATTGGTCCAGCGTTCATACAGCTCAGCGACTGTAATGTCCGTGTCCAGATCGTAGGGGTTTCGGTTGTATTCCAGCAGGGCGGCATAAGCCTCGTTATAGGTGGCGAAATAGGTCTCAGGTTTCAAGGGCTTCACAATATATTTGCCGGTCGGGGTTTTGCCTGCACAGACCAGTGCACGGAAAGGCTTGCGTAAGCCGCGCTTCTTAATCTCACAAATCTGCCCAAACCCGTTTGGAAGGCGTTTTCGTTTCCGTTTGTTGCTCTTAATGGGTTTAAGTGTGCCAGCTATAGGGTTTAGTGGGTAACCGCAATGGGGGCAGTTTGCCGCTTTGTCGCTGACCTGAAGTTCGCATTCCGGGCATTTTAGGAGCATACACCATTTCCTCCATTGCTTTCTTCCCGTTCATCTTATAGGATGATGTACGAAATGTCAACTCCTATAGAAGCCCTATAGGAAGTGAACCGAAAGGAAGAATTTCATGATCCCCAGCGGCAGTCTGCTGTGCCCCTGCTGTGCGGGCAGGCTTATCTATTTTGACACAGTGAAGCGAAAGCTGTTGACCAAGCATCGGAAAAAGCAGATCGTCTACATTCCACGTTACCGCTGCCCGGCATGCCGCACCGTCCACCGGGTGCTGCCTGAAAACGTGGTTCCCTACCAGCGGTACGAGGCAGAGCTGATCCGCGGGGTGCTGGAAGGGCTGATTACCGTGGAGACCCTTGGCTATGAGGACTACCCCTGCGAGGCCACCATGCGGCGCTGGCTTAACCGATTCGGCTAGAGTTCACTCGCTTTTGATTCCTTTCGGCAGGCTTTCTATTCTAGAATAGCCTCAGAAAGGAGGTGAGCGGCATGGAGGACCTGGAATTCGCCGCCGGATCGGTGCCGGTGGCTGTTGCCGCCCGGGTGTATGGCAAGGAACCCACGTGGGTGCGGGCCGGAATCATCGCTGGTTGGCTGCCTATCGGCAAGGCCACCCGAAGGGGCGAGCTGATTACCAGCATTGAACAGATGAACAGCCGCTACGGACGCATCAACTTTTATATTTCGCCCAAGCTCCTCTGGGAGCAGACAGGCTACGTATGGAAGGGGGAACGAGCGTGACGGCCATTCATCCCGAGCTAAGTCCCAAAAGCCGGTACTGGATCGACCGGCACCGGTATTACGAGTTGAAGCACTTCTGCCTGCAGTATCCTCTGTGGATCCGGGCGCGGGCCAGTCTGGACGGGCTGAGCCGCCGTGCCCTGCGCCTGACGCCGCCCTCCCCCACCGGCCTTGTGCAAAGCCCCACGTCCCGCTGCGCCGAGCAGCGCCTGTGGTACACGGAGCGCATCGCCATGGTGGAGGAATCCGCTGCCGAGGCGGACCCGCTGCTTGGGCCCTACCTGCTGCGGGGCGTGACGGAGGGCCTGTCCTACGACTGCCTGAAGGCCCGGCTGGCATTCCCCTGCTCCAGGGAAGCCTACTACGACAGCTACCGCAAGTTCTTCTGGTTGCTCAGTGAGAAGCGACAATGAATCCCGCGTATTCTGCAGCCCCTCTTATGGCAGGCCAATAGAAAGGAGCGGCAGGTATGGAACATCGGGAACTGAGTACCAAAGAGGTTGCGGAAATCCTGAATCTGAGCGCGCCGTATGTGACGGCATTAGTAAAGAAGGGAAAGCTGAAGGCTCACGCGCGGCAAAGCGGCGGCTGGTGCGGCAATCCGGGCTACGGATATTTCTATCAGGACGTGATGGAGTATCAGAAGCAGCGGGCCGCAGGCCGAAACATGCCAAAGGTGAGACAGGCGGACCCGGCTTTACTGACGGAGCTAAAGGCGGCGCTGGAGGATTTTCAGGCAGCACGGTTACTTTTGGACGAACAGACCGAGCGGCTGGAGGAACTGGCGGCCAAACTGTTGGGGGCATAATCGCCCCCTCTTTTATTTGTCCAAAAAACCGCACGCACCCGAGCAAAAACCCTGCTACCCTGATAGCGCGAAAAAATCCGCGCCTTTTACGGAAAACCATTCCAAAGGAGGAGAAAGATATGGAAGATCAAACCAGAAAGCTATTGACGGAACAGATCGAAGCCACTCTGAAGGAACTGGACTCCCTTCCCCAGGGCAAGGACCGGGAAGCGGCGGTGGACAGCCTTTGCAAGCTGTACCGGCTCAGGATCGACGAGGATAAGAACGAGACCGAGCTTCGCAAGGTTCAGGACGATAATTTCGCCAAGGAACAGATTGCGGAGAAGGAGCTTCGTTCCGCCCGCATCGACCGCTGGGTGGGGTACGGCCTGCAGGCACTGGGCATTGTGCTGCCTCTCGGCTTCTACGCCGTGTGGATGAAGCGGGGCCTCCAGTTCGAGGAGACGGGTTCGTTCACGTCCAAAACCTTTCAGGGATTGACCAAATTCTTCAAGCCTACGGTGAAAGGGTGAACCAATCAAAGGGGATTGCGAAAAACAATCCCTTTTCGTTTTCAAAATGCGCTATCATTACAAAAAACCGGCCTTTTACGGCACGCTGTACGGTGAAACCTACGAGTGCGCCCACCCGGTCTACCGGCGCTGCACCCTGTTTCGGACGGAAGAAAAGGGGCTGGCGGTAATCCAGCAGCGCTGGGACCCGGCCACCCGCCATACCTGGTGGGGCGAAATCGACCCCTGGCTGACGGTTCCGCTGTACACCCATCCCGCCTTTCCCGGATATTTTGCCAAACGGGCGGCTCCGGCGTCGGATGGCCTTTACCCCACCGTGACCGTCCGCCAGATGATGTGGGCGCTGAAGATGAAGCCCCTGCCCAAGGCCCGCTGGGAAACCGTCTTCGACCGCCGGGAGATCTGAAGCCGCGAAAAAAACAGCAGATATTATGGACAGGAAACCTGAAATTTGAAGGAGGAATACAACATGAAAAAACTGCTCAGAGTTCTGGTACTGGTACTGACGAATCTGCTCACGCTGCCCTGGCAGCTGGCATTATTGGCGATTGTGCTGGTAAGCGAGAGAAGCGACGAGGAGAACGAATGTCTGAACGAGTATGTGGGCACGCTATGGCAGTCAGGAAAAAACTGGATTCAAACGGGAAAGCTGTTCCAAACGGAAGAAGAGTCTGAATAAGACTCTTTTCCTTTTTGTCGGCCCGCATTTCATTGCGGGCTTCGGGTCTGCGCTGCCGCTTCGCGGCGTGCTCGAACCCTTGGTTCGCTTCGCTCACCCTCCGTATCGGTCCGCATTTCATTGCGGGCTTCGGGCAGCATTCATCCGCGAAAAAAACCGTTTCCTTTATGAAGGCGAAAACTTGCTGGCATAAAGGAGGAAAAGACAATGGCATTTTTGGGAACGATCTTTTTCGGCTTTTTGGGAGTGTGTGCAACGGTAGCATTTTTCCGAAGCGGAAAAGTAGTGATCCGAATCATCAATCATCTATTCGATAAAGTGGACGACAGATTTTCGTAATTCAAAGGGACGGGAGCCTGAAAGCAGGCTCTCTTCTCTTTTCGGCAAAAAATCAGGAGGTCAGTTACATGAACATTATCAAGGCATTACTTGGAAAAATGGACGTGCTGGAGCTGAAATTCCGCAAGAAGAATGAGAAGGCTAACGACTCGATTCTAAGTGCCCTGATGGAAAACCCGGAGGGCTACAAGCTGGAGGCCTATATCGGCCGGGATGAGCAGAACCAGCAGGAAATCGTTATCAAAGTGAAGCAGCGGGAGGCGATCATACAATATGCCCTGGATGAAGACCATTGAACGAACTCTCAGGCGATGGGCTCCCACAGCCCTATCTGTGCTAGCGGCGGCAGGCGTTGGCGGCACGGCAGTACTGGCGGTGAAGGCGTCCCGTCAGGCGGACGAGATTATTCGCCGCGGTGAAGAGTCAGAAAATTCCCGGTGGGATTTTTGGCGAAAAGCTTCCAAAACGGCGGCGGTTTATCTCCCCGCCGGGCTGATGGGGTTGGGAACCGTCGGCTGTATTTTCGGCGCTCGGATGCTGGACAAGCGCCAGCAGGCGGCCCTTGCCAGCGCCTATCTGCTTATGGACCGTACCTTTCGGGAGTATCGGGCTAAAACTGCCGCCAAGGTAGGTGTGAAGACCGAGCAGGTCATTCGAGCAGAGGTCCGTCCCCCGTGGGAAGACCCGCCCGCCTGTGAAACGGAGCCCGAATTATTCTACGAAAAGCACTTCGGATATTTCCGCCGTCCTCTGCTGGAGGTGCTGGACGCGGAGTACCGCCTGAATCGGCAGTATGCCCTCACCGGAATTTGGTGCCTGAACGACCTGGCGGAGCTGCTGGGGCTGCCCAAGCCGGATGGCGGCGACCGTTCCGGCTGGTCTGTTGGCGCTGGCGAGGCCTTCTACGGATATCAGTGGATTGATTTTTCTCACTTCGTCACCCATACGGACGACGGGCTGGAGTGCTGCTTTATCGAGCTGCCATTCGGCCCCACGGCGGATTATCTGGATTACTGAAACAGAAAAACCGCGAAAAAAGCAGCAAGTATTATGAAAAGGAGGTTACTGCTATGGATAACAAACTGGTCAAATGGCTCGGAATCGGCGCAACCGCAATCGGAATGGGAGCAACACTGCTCTCCAACTGGGTCAGCGGAAAGCAGGAGGATGACAAAATTGAAAAGAAGGTAGCGGAAGCAGTCGCCAAACTGACGAGCAAAGAGGGCTAACAAACCCTCTTTTCTTTTTACTGTATTGGAGGCCAATGATGGATGAAAGAATTTTGGCTCACTGGACGCTGAGCTATGAGGACGCACTGGAGGCCGCGGGAGAATACATCCGGGAGGCCTTCTCAGAGCCCGAATGGTGGAACCGGCCGCGGGAGTTCCGCCGCCGCAGTGACCGGCTCTGGGCAGCGGAGGAAATGTTCCGGGAGCTGATGCTCCACCCCGAAAGTTCGCCTCTGAAAACGGCGATGCTCTTTCGGGAAAAGATGGAGCGTTTCTGCCACGAATCCCGTGGCAAGCGCTCCATTTACATTTTCAAGGAAGCGTACAAGGTGGCAATGGAACTCGAAAATGAGTTGTTTTCCGTTGCCACGGAACGAATTTGACAGGAGGGTAAAACCATGAACTTTTCCCAATGGGGAAAACATCTGAAAGTGGGCCTTGCCAAGCATAGCCCGGAAATTCTGACAGGGCTTGGCATCGGCGGTATGTTCGCCGCTATGGGGCTGGCCGTGTGGAAGACTCCTAAGGCCCTGCGCCTGATGGAGCAGCGAAAGGATGAGCTGGAGGTGGAGAAGCTGCCCCCGCTTGAGACCGTGAAAACGGTATGGAAGTGTTACCTACCCTCGGCGGCGCTGAGCGTTGGCTCCACTGTGTGCCTGATCGCCGCCCATGGGGAGAACCAGCGTCGCAATGCGGCTCTGGCCACAGCCTACGCCCTGTCTGAATCCGCCCTGAAGGACTACCGGGAGAAGGTGACGGAAACGGTGGGGCCGAAGAAGGCTGAAGCCGTGGACGACGCCGTCGCCAGGGATAAGCTGAGCAAAAACCCAGTGGAAAGTCGGGAGGTCATTCCGACGGACAAGGGTTCCACCCTATGCTATGACGTGCTGTCCGGACGGTATTTCAAATCCGACATCGAGAAAATGCGGCAGACGGTAAACGAGTTGAACCGCCGCATGCTCAGCGAAATGTATATTTCCCTCAACGACTTTTACTACGAGCTGGGTCTGCCGTCCATCGGGGTCGGGGACAGTCTGGGCTGGTGTACGGATCGAGGCCTGATCGAGCTGCGCTTTGACGCCCAGCTGACGGCGGACGGCACACCATGTTTGGTGCTGGACTACGCTGTGGCCCCCAAGTACGGCTACCAGCGCTGAAAGGAGGACCCATGCAGCGCTACGATTACGAGGGCCCTGTGATGGCCTTTCACCAGTGCCTGAACCCGAAGTGGAAGGCCTCCACCGTGGCGGTCACCGAGACGAAGGCTAAGGCCAATCTGGCCTACCAGTACAAACGCAGGATGGGCTTAAGCCCCCAAAGCAAAATCACGCTGCCGGGCAAAGTGCTGCCCGTGGCGGAGTAACGGAGGAAACCCATGGAAAATTACCGTTCCAACTCCCATAAAAGCCGGGAGGCGGCCAGGCAGGAAGAAAAGAAAGTGGAAAAGGTCATCAGTGGGTCAGCCAGCGTGCAGAAGAAAAGCGAACTGCGCCGGTTCGCTGATATTTTTGTGTCTGAGGATGCAGGCGATGTAAAGGATTACCTCATCTGGGATATTCTGGTGCCCAGCATCCGCCGGGGGCTGCACGACATGATTACCTCCGTGGCGGACATGGTATTCGGCAAGGGCCGGACGACAGGCTCTACGACCAGTGGCGCGTCCCGGGTGAACTACCGGGCCTATTACGAGCCGGAAACCAGAAGCCGCCCGGGTCAGACCGTCGCACGCACTGGCTACGCCTTTGATGACATAGTGGTGGACAGCCGGGGCGAGGCAGAAACTGTGCTCCAGCAGATGGACGATCTGATTGCCAATTATGGGTTGGTCAGCGTGGCCGACCTGTACGATCTGGTGGGGATCAACGGCAGCTATACGGACAACCGCTACGGCTGGACGAACATTGCCAGTGCCAAGGTGGTCCGCGTGCCCACCGGCTACATGCTTAAATTGCCCAAGGTTATGCCTTTAGACTGAGAAAAAAAAGGAGATACAAAAATGAAGCTTTCCAATATGACGAAAAACGCCGGAATGGCGATAACGAAACTCTTTGCTCCCCTGAAGAAGCATGCTCCGCAGATCCTGATGGCAGGTGGCATCGCAGGGGCCGTTGGCAGCACGGTGCTTGCCTGCCGGGCTACTCTGCGCCTGAATGATACCCTGGAAAGCACCCGAAACGATCTGGCTACGCTGCGCCGCTGCCAGGAGGAGGGCAAGAACGTCCATGGCAAGGATTATACCCAGAAGGACGCAGCTCATGATAAGGTGATCCTCTACCTGCAGGCCGGACTGAAGGTATGCCGCCTGTACGCTCCCGCCGCGTTGCTGGGTGGGCTGTCCATTGCAGGCATGGTTGGCAGCAACACGCTCCTCCAGAAGCGGGCGGTGGCCCTGACGGCGGCCTACGCGGCGGTGGACAAGGGCTTCCGGGAATACCGCGGCCGGGTGACCGAGCGCTATGGTGCCGACGTGGACAAGGAGCTGCGCTACGGCATCCGCACTGAAAAGGTGGAAAAGACCGTGGTGGATGAGAAGGGCCATGCGAAAAAGGTGAAGGAAACGGTGACCGTCAGTGAGCAGGACTTCCGCAACGAATACGGACGTCTGTTCCGCCGGGAGGACAGCCGAGCCTGGGATGAGGATCAGGATATGAACGACTTCTTTCTGCGGTCCCAGCAGACCTGGGCGAACAATCGACTGAAGGCCCAGGGTCACCTGTTCCTGAACGATGTGTATGAGAGCCTGGGCTACGACCACACCCCCGCAGGCGCAGTGGTCGGCTGGATCTACGACCCCAACAATCCCGCCCACGATGGTGACAGCGTGGTAGATTTCGGCATGACAAAGGTGCTGCGCCGCAATGCCTACGGCGAAATGGAGGAGGTCACAGCGCTGGACTTCAACGTAGACGGCGTGATTTATGACAAAATCTGACAAGGAGAGCGTGATGTTTTTATGAAAATCTGGATGAGTTTAGGCATTTTCGGTCTTGGCGCGGTGGCAGGCACTTTTGCCGGATGGACCGTTGCCAAGAGCCGCTATCAGCGGGAAAAGGAAGAGGAAATTGCCTCAGCCCGGGAAGCCTTCCGGGCCATGCTGGAGGAGCGGAAGAAGGACGTCCGAACCCTGGCCCAGAACAAGCCGGCCCTGAAAGAGTACGCCAAAACGGTGGTCAAGGCCGGCTATGCCCAGCACTTTGATCCCCCGGCTCAGAAGCCGGAGGAAGAAACTGTCCCCATGGAGGAAGCTATGAAGAACCACGGTGAAACGCCTTATATTATCACCCCCGAGGAATTCGGCAGCCAATACGACTATGACCCGGTCAGCTTAACCTACTACGCCGACGGGGTGTTGACGGACGACAACAACGAGGAGGTGGATGACATCTCCGACATCGTGCCCGTGGATTTTGCGGACCACTTCGGCGAGTATGAGGACGACAGCGTCTACGTGCGCAACGACCGCCTGTGCCACGATTACGAAATTTTACGGGACGAGCGCACCTACGCCTCCATCCGTACCCGTAAGCCGCACGAGGTGGACTAAATGAGCGGGAACGAGCTGAAGAAGCGGTATTTCCGCTGGCTGTGCCAGCTCGTTCAGAACGGGAAATTTACGGGGTTTCGATCCTATCAGGAGCTCCTCGGCTGCCTTGCGGAACAGGAGTTTACCTGGACCGTGGAGATGGACGAGAACCGCGCCAGAGACGGAATCGAGCTCCGCTACCGTTTTGGCTGCGAGATGGGCTATGACTACCGCTACGTGGAGACCTTGCTGGACGGCGCGCCCTGCACCGTGCTGGAAATGATGGCGGCCCTCGCCCTGCGGGTGGAGGAGCACCTGATGACCGACCCCCAGTACGGCGACCGCACCGGCCAGTGGTTTTGGGAGATGGTGGTCAATCTGGGCCTGGCGGACATGACCGACGAATACTTTGACCGGCGGAGGGTGGAAAAAACCATCCGCCGGTTTCTGCACCGGCATTATTCCGCCGACGGGCATGGGGGCCTGTTCTGGATTCCAGGCTGCCCACTGGACCTGAGAAAAATTGAGATCTGGTACCAACTCTGCCATTACCTTTCCGGGAGATACGGAGGGTGAACCGAAGACGAGGACACCGCGAAGCGGTACCGCGGGCCGATAGGAAGGTCAACAATGAAGGGAGAGAAAAATATGGATGAAATGATGAACTGGGTCTATCGGGCGCTGGAGCGCTCCGAAACCCTGATGCGGGATATGGAAAAACGGCTCCGTCGCCAGAAAAAGATAAACCGCCTTTTGTGCTTCGGCGTGGGCGTCCTGAGTTGCGCCGTGGTGCATCTGCTCAATGAGCGGCAGACGGACACCACTCAGCCCGAAGGAGGCGGAACGAATTCTGCAACCAATGAAGAATGAATGCAATGAAATGCGGACCGAAACGGAGGGTGCGCAAAGCGCACCGAGGACGAGGACACCGTGAAACGGTACCGCAGTCCGAAGCCCGCAATGAAATGCGGGCCGACATGAAGGATGAACACCATGCTCGACTTTGTCACCATTGCGACCCGCCCCACTAAGAGGGGCGTCGTCGAAATCTATCCAAAATTCATCATTAAGAAAAGCGCCGACCTGATGATTCGTGGCGGCGACTTTTACGCCGTCTGGCTGGAGGAACGGGGCCTGTGGTCCACCGACGAGCAGGACGCGCTGCAGCTGATTGACCGGGAACTGGACCGCTATGCGGACGAAAACCATGAACGGCTGGAGGGCCACGTGAAAGTGCTGCACATGTGGGACGCGGAAAGCCGCATGATCTCCGTCTGGCACCAGTATTGCCAGAAGGACATGCGTGACAGCTTCCACATGCTGGACGAGAAGCTAATCTTCCAGAACACGGTCACCGTAAAGAAGGACTACGCCTCCAAAAAGCTGCCCTATCCGCTTGAGGAGGGGCCCACTGACGCCTGGGACCGGCTGACGGGCACGTTATATTCTCCCGAGGAGCGGGCGAAGATCGAATGGGCCATTGGCAGTGTGGTCAGCGGCGATAGTCGGAAGCTGCAGAAGTTCGCGGTGCTCTATGGTGCGGCTGGAACGGGTAAATCCACCATCCTGAATGTGATCGGCCAGCTGTTCGAGGGGTATACATCGGTGTTTGACGCCAAGGCGCTGGGCTCCTCCAGTAACAGCTTTGCGCTGGAGGCCTTCAAGTCCAACCCGCTGGTGGCCATTCAGCACGACGGCGACCTGAGCCGGATCGAGGACAACACCCGCCTGAACTCACTGGTCAGCCACGAGCTGATGACCGTGAACGAAAAGTTCAAGTCCACCTACGCCAACCGCTTCAAGTGCTTCCTGTTCATGGGCACCAACAAGCCCGTGCGCATCACCGACGGCAAGAGCGGCCTCATCCGCCGTTTGATTGATATTTCACCCTCCGGTGACAAGCTGCCCGCTGCAGAGTACAAGCAAGTGATGAAGCAGGTCAGCTTTGAGCTGGGGGCCATTGCCAGCCGATGCCTAGCCTTCTATCGCAGCGACCCGGGCCGATACGATCATTATATTCCCACGGCCATGATGGGGGCCAGCAACGACTTCTATAACTACGTGCTGGACAGCTACCCCGTGTTCCTTAAGGAGGATGGCACCACCCTGAAGGCCGCATGGGAGATGTATAAGACCTACTGCGACGAGGCCAAGGTGGGTTATCCCATGAGCCAGCGTGTATTTAAGGAAGAGCTGAAAAACTACTTTCGGGAATACCGGGACCGGTGGCAGCAGGAGGACGGCGCCCGGGTGCGCAGCCGGTATACGGGCTTCCGCACGGATATTTTCGAGGAATCAGAGCCGGAACCGCCGCCTACCAGTACGAAGAGCTGGCTTCAACTGGAGGAGGGCGAGTCCATTCTGGACAAGCTTTGCGCGGACTGCCCGGCCCAGTACGCCAGCGAGCGGGAAACGCCACAGAAGAAGTGGACGGACGTGACCACCACCCTCAAGGAGCTGGACACCCGCCGCCTGCACTATGTGCGAGTGCCGGAAAATCATATTGTGATTGACTTCGACCTGACGGACGAAAACGGAAACAAATGCTTTGAGAAAAACCGGCAGGAGGCAAGCAAGTGGCCGCCCACCTACGCGGAGGTCAGCAAGGGTGGGGCGGGTATTCATCTACATTATCTTTATTCTGGTGACCCTTCCCGGCTGAGCCGGGTATACGAGGATCATATCGAGGTGAAGGTATTCACCGGCAGCAGCAGCCTCCGGCGCAGGCTGAGCCGCTGCAACCAGCTGCCTGTCAGCACGATTTCCTCGGGTCTGCCCCTGAAAGGAGAGAAAATGGTCAACTTTGATACTGTCAAAAGTGAAAAAGGGCTTCGGACGCTGATCCTCCGAAACCTGAACAAGGAAATTCACCCTGCCACCAAGCCCAGCGTGGACTTCATCTACAAAATTCTGGAAGACGCCTATGCAAGCGGCCTGCACTACGATGTGACCGACATGCGCAACGGCATTCTGGCCTTCGCCGCCAGCAGCACCCATCAGGCGGATGCCTGCCTGAAGCTGGTGAACAAAATGAAGTTCAAAAGCGACGAGATCTCCGACCCATCCGTGAACGACGGCAGCGAGCTGGTGTTCTATGATGTGGAGGTTTTCCCCAACCTGTTTCTGGTCAACTGGAAAAAACAGGGCGAGAACAAGCCCGTGGTGCGCATGATAAACCCCAAGCCCGCGGAGATCGAGGCCCTGATGAAGTTCCGGCTGGTGGGCTTCAACTGCCGCCGGTATGACAATCACATGCTCTACGCCTGCCTGATGGGCTATGACAACGCCCAGCTGTACACTCTGTCCAACCGCATCGTCACGGGCAGCGCCAACTGCTTCTTCGGAGAGGCGTACAACGTGAGCTATACGGATGTGTACGACTTCAGCAAGAAAAAGCAGAGCCTGAAAAAATGGGAGATCGAGCTGGGTATTCACCATCAGGAACTGGGCCTTCCCTGGGATCAACCAGTGCCTGAGGACCAGTGGAGCAATGTAGCAGAATACTGTGATAACGACGTCATCGCCACCGAGAAGGTCTTTGACCACCTGAAGGCGGACTTCACCGCTCGTCAGATTCTGGCGGACGTGGCAGGCATGACCGTGAATGACACCACCAACAGCCTGACCACCCGCATCATCTTCGGTAAGAACCGCACGCCCCAAAGTGCCTTTTCCTACCGGGACATGGGCGAAGTGCACGACAACGACGACTGTACCGTGCTGGTGGACAACGTGTTCTTCACCGGAAAGGTGGACGATCACACCCGCTTTGATATTCACAACCGTCCTGTGTTCCCCGGCTACCGATACGAAAACGGCAAAAGTACCTACCGTGGCGAGGAGGTTGGCGAAGGCGGCTACGTATACGCCGAGCCTGGCATGTATACGGACGTGGCTCTTCTGGATATTGCCAGCATGCACCCATCCAGCATCGTGGCGGAAGAACTGTTCGGCCCAGAGTACACCGCCCGGTTCAAGGAAATTCTGGACGCGCGCATTGCCATCAAGCACCGGGACTTCGACCGGGCCCGGAAAATGCTGGGCGGTGCGCTGGCCAAGTACCTGACGGACGAAAACGCGGCGGACGATCTGGCGGGTGCACTGAAAATCGCCATCAACTCGGTGTACGGCCTGACAAGTGCCAAGTTCGACAACCCCTTTAGGGATATCCGAAACAAGGATAACATTGTGGCCAAGCGGGGCGCGTTGTTCATGATTAACTTAAAGCACGTTGTACAGGAGCAGGGCTTTACCGTGGCTCACATCAAGACAGACTCTATCAAGATTCCCAATGCGACGCCGGAGATCATTGCCCTTGTGATGGAGTACGGCAAGCGCTATGGCTACAATTTCGAGCATGAGGCCACATATGGGCGCATGTGCTTGGTGAACGATGCTGTATACATTGCCAAATATGCGGACGCGGACTGGTGCCAGAACGCCTATGGATATTCTCCCAAGGACTGCACCAAACATGGCGGCCAGTGGACGGCCACCGGGGCTCAGTTTGCCGTACCCTACGTATTCAAGACTCTGTTCAGCCGGGAAGAAATTGCCTTCGAAGACCTGTGCGAAACCAAGTCCGTTACCAGCAGCTTATACCTGGATATGAACGAGGACCTGCCGGAGGATGAGCACCGCTACCGCTTTGTTGGCAAGGTAGGTCAGTTCTGTCCCATCCTTCCCGGCAAGGGCGGAGGCCTGCTGCTGCGGGAAAAGGACGGCAAGTATTCCGCCGCCACGGGCAGCAAGGGCTACCGCTGGCTGGAATCGGAAATGGTGCGAGTCCTGGGCAAGGAAGCGGACATCGACCGCAGCTACTACCGCAAGCTGGCGGACGACGCCGTGCAGACGATCAGCCAGTACGGCGACTTTGAAGGGTTTACCGCGTAGCAGGCTCTATTGTGCATTCGAAACCCTGGTAACTAAATCGGAACCGATAATCCTTAGCGATTGCAAATCCCAGCAATCCGGTGATTGCGATCATGGCACCGGCGGCTAACCAGGGCGTTGACTTGCCTACTTGAACATTGGAAAGTTGCGTTTCGTTCATTCTGCTTTTTCCTTTCATTGCACCTGATTTCAGAAAGCGGCTGCTGGGGGGCGGACGCTTTTATGGAGGGTGCGCTTTGTGCACCGATGGGATGGTGCTCAAGATTCTATCAAAGAAAGGAGGAACCGTCAACGCCCTGGTTAGCCGCCGAATGCCGCGTGAAAAACCATGCGTTTTACGGAGGGTGCGCTTTGCGCACCGACTTGACAGGGAAAATGGGATTTTCTATACTAAGGAGGGCACGGGAAATGCCTGTGGTATCGGAATTCAATGGGATTGTAATCATGATGCACTACGAAAAAGGCGAGCGGCATCATACGCCCCATTTTCATGTGCTGTATGGAAGCAACGAGGCAGTGGTCACACTGAACGGAGAAATCATGGAAGGTTATCTTCCGGGAAGGCAGGCCCGCCTGGTCCGCAAATGGGCGCTGATTCATTACAATGAATTGGCTGCAAACTGGTATTTGACCCTCATCCATCGGGAACTGATTCAGATTGATCCTCTGAAAAAGAGGAAATAAGAAAAACGGGAGGCTGACAGAATGAGAAACGCAATACCGCTGAAGACGCCGAGGGCGGCGGAAGTGCTCAGCGCCAGAGACGGAACCCTGCGGGTACGCTTCCGGAACGGAGAAATTCGGGATTTCAACGCGAGGAAGGAGCTGTTTGGCCTTCCATGCTATCGGGAGCTGGCCAACGATCCGGCTTTGTTTGAGACGGCCCACGTGGATTACAACACCGTGGTCTGGAACAAACAGCTGGACGTGGACCCGGACTGGCTGTATCATCAGAGTACGCCGGTTCATAACTGAACACCCATTTTCCCCTGTCAAAAAAAAAGAGGAGCTGCTGAAAAGCGGTCCCTCTTTTCTTTATGCAAAAAATGTGTTTCTGAATAAGAAAGGAGACTGAATCTCATGAAAAAGCGTATTCCCAACATCTCCATCACAGACGCCCGGATCCTGTTCCGCAACTTTGCGGGCAATGAAACCAAGTACAACCGCAAGGGCTGCCGCAACTTCTGCGTGGTCATCGAGGACCCGGCTATGGCCCAGCAGCTGTCTGAGGACGGATGGAACATCCGCGTGCTGGCGCCTCGGGATGAGGACGAAGCACCCCGCCATTACCTGCAGGTGGCCGTCAGCTTTGACCATATTCCTCCGAAAATTTACATGGTGACCCGCAAAGTCATGACCGAGCTGACCGAGGACACCATTTCCACGCTGGACTACGCGGAGCTGTGCATTGTTGACGTGGTCATCCGCCCCTATCAGTGGGAGGTCAACGGAAAGACCGGTGTGAAGGCATACCTGAAGACGATGTATGCCACCCTTGAAGAGGACGAATTCGCGGAGAAGTATGCAGCCATGGAGTATCCCGGAGAGGAGCCCTTCTGATGAGGTGTTTATATTGCATTGTTGGCCCCAGCGGCAGCGGCAAGAGCACACTGGCCGCTCAGCTGACCATGAAGCGCCGCATGACCCCGGTGGTCAGCCGCACCACTCGTCCGCCCCGGTATCCAAACGAGCCGGGGCACATTTTTACGGATGAAAAATGGTTTCAGGATCAGCGGCATAATCTGGCAGCCTACACCAAATACGATGGTTATCACTATGGTGTTACCTTTGAGGAGCTTTCTCGCTGTGACCTGTATGTCATCGACCCGGCTGGGCTGTTGACCTTGCGGCAGCGCTGCAAAAAGAAGCTGCGCATCATTTGGCTGGATATTTCGGAAAGGGCCGCCAAGGGACGGATGCTGGCCCGGGGGGACGATGAGCAACAAGCCCTGCGCCGCATCCAGGAAGATCGGGAGCGTTTCTCCCCCGCCATGAAGGCGCTGGTGCAGCCGGACCTTGTATTACTCAGTGATATTTTCCCACCGGAGGCCATTTACAACATCGTGCTGAAATTCATCGGAGAAAACGAGTATTGGAGTTGGAAATATGTCTGAATGGTGCAACCCTCTGGATGGATATTTCATGAGAAGACAACAGGAACAGCTCGAAAAGGAAGGAGTCAAAACCATTATGAATGCAGACATCACTACCCGCGACACGATCACATCCAATCACCTGAACGATATTTTCACCTGCCCGTGTGCTACGACCACCAGCACCGGTGATCTTCAGCCGAGCAGTAGGACCTACACGCCATATATCAATGGTGCCCATGGATACATCCCCAAGGAGTACACTTCCGATAGCAGCGACGGCTTCATCGTGGACAACACCATCATCCCCAAGCACATCGCCCGCCGGGGCCGCACCACCGTGGTGTGGTGGACGGACGGCAGCAAGACCCATGTGGTGCTGGAGGAGGGCAAGCAGGACTGCGGCACTTTCGCGGCCTTCTGCATTGCCTACGCTAAGCGTTGCTTCGGCAGCACCTCGGCACTCTCCCATGCAGTGGATCAGGCGGACGAGGAGCGGAAGAACGCCCGTGCCCGGCGGCTTCGGGAGGAAGAGAAAAAGGCAAGGGCCGAGAAACGCCGCCTGGAGCAGGAGCACAAACGTCAGGAGCGGGAACGTTTTATACGTATGCACATGGATGAAATGTGCCTGAAACGGGAGGCCCACCGCCGTCTGGACGAGGAAGGGCACTGACCATGGCAGGCGTCTCCCTGTACCCGTACCAGATGGAGGCCGTGCGGAAAATGCGCAATGGGTGCATCCTGTGCGGCGGCGTGGGCAGCGGCAAAAGCCGCACCGCCCTTGGCTACTACTACCTCCAGCAGGGCGGTGTGCTGGGGCCGGAAAACTACGTGCGCATGCAAGACCCCCGCGACCTGTACATCATCACCACAGCCCGGAAGCGGGACACGCTGGAATGGGAGGCAGAGCTGGCTCCATTCGGCCTGTCCATCAAGCCGGAGGAGAACCCCTACGGCGTCCGGGTGGTGGTGGACAGCTGGAACAATATTCCAAAATACGCAGCCGTCACCGGCGCGTTTTTTCTTTTTGATGAGCAGCGGGTGGTGAGCAGCGGCAGCTGGGTAAAGGCCTTTCTTAAAATCGCCAAGGCCAACCAGTGGATCCTGCTGTCCGCCACGCCGGGGGACACCTGGAGCGATTATATTCCTGTGTTTTTGGCCAACGGCTTCTATAAGAACCGCACAGCCTTCCTGCGGGAGCACGTGGTCTATAATCCCCGCACGCCCTTCCCCCAGATTGACCGGTATCTGAACACCGGCAAGCTGCTCCGGCTCCGGAATGAAATTCTGGTCACCATGGACTTCCACCGGGAAACGGTAGCCCACCACGAGGACGTATACGCGGACTATGATATTCTGCGCTACAAAGGCCTTTTCCGAGACCGGTGGAACCCCTGGACCGGAGAGCCAGTGAAGAATGCCAGTGAGCTGTGCTACAACCTGCGACGGGTGGTCAATGAGGATGAAAGCCGTCAGCTTCATCTGCTTGCTCTGCTGGAGAAACACCCACGAGCCATCATCTTCTACAACTTTGACTACGAGCTGGATATTTTAAGAAATCTTGCTTACGCCCCCGGCATGGAGGTGGCCCAGTGGAATGGCCACGCCCACCAGCCGGTGCCCAAGGGCAAAAGCTGGGTGTATCTGGTACAGTACACCGCTGGCTGCGAGGGCTGGAACTGCATCACAACCGATACCACGGTGTTCTATTCACAGAATTACTCCTACAAGGTGATGGCACAGGCTGCCGGACGTATCGACCGGCTGAATACCCCCTATACGGATCTGTATTACTACCACTTCAAAAGCCGGGCGGGCATTGATCTGGCCATTGCCAGGGCCTTGAGTCAGAAGAAACAATTCAATGAAAGGAAGTGGGTCAAATGGCCATCTACGCCGAGCTGAAGGTTCAAACGGAATTCCCCGACGATCTCCCCTGCCGCACCTGCTCAGAACTAGATCCCGTTGTTTATGTGGAGGAGCTGCGCTCCTGGGATACGCTCTTAAGCCGGACCATCATATGCAAGTGCTGCCAGTTGGAAACCTGCCGGGCCATTCAGCGGCAGCTGAAGGAAAGGATGAATCTGCATGAGCCGGACCATCTCAACGGATGAGCTGCCTATCTCCTTCCGAACCTGTCAGGGCTGCAGGGAACGAAGTCTCAGCTGCCGGACCGGATGTGCCGGGTGGCAGTATCGGGAGGCGGAAAAGCAGGAGCGTTACCGGCGGGCCCAGGCGGCCCGGGACGGCTGGATGACAAGTCCACTCATCCTGCAGTATTCCCGCAAAAAATGGCGGCGGCAGAAATTGGGAAAGAAGGGATGACCATGCTCAGAGCCCATCTGGCGGAAAAATATGCTAACGGAGACGCCCGCTGGGTCTTCTCCATGCCTGCGTTTCTGTCTCTTGGCGAGCTGCTGAAGCAGCTTCCCATCCGGGAGAAAAAAGCGTGCTTTCTTCTGGAAATCACTGACCCTGATACGCTGGTGATTGAGCTGGATGGCCTGCCAAAGGGAAAGCCTATCGCGGCCCGGTGCCTGAACCGCTTCATTCTGGCACGGCAGGTGGTACGGGCGGAGTACGTGGTTTCCCCCACAGGACCCACAGGATATTTCATCCGTATCGCGTCCGCGAAATCAGCAGTCCCTTTTTCGGAGAAACCTGAAAAAAGAAAGGGCTGATAAAACATGACGGAAAAACGGGAAAAGCTTCTGGCGCATCTCTGCTTGATTCTGTTGGCGATGGGATTTCTGGCTGTAGGAAGCCGCAGTGTGAAACAAATCTTTGATATTCACCTGCGGGACTATGCAGCCGAACATCCCCATCACGCCATCCGAATGGAAGAGGAAATGCCCGCGGAAGAACGACACCCCAGTATTACCTACTCGTATTACTCGGCGATGAATTTCAGATGAATCCGTGACGAAGAGCTGCTGAAAAACAGTAGCTCTTTTCGTTTACGAAAAAAGTGCAAAAGGAGCCCCGTGAAGCATGAAAACGAGTAAAAGCATTCGAATCATTCTATGGATATTTTCTCTGCTGGTCTGCCTGACTGCCCTCCCCGCTTATGCGGAAACCTACTACTGCACCGCCAAAAGCGGCCTGAACTGCCGGTGGGAGCCGAACCGAAAGGCGAAGGTGGAAACCATTCTTGCCTACGGAGACAGCGTGGAGGTGTTGACCATCGACGATGGCTGGGCCAATGTCTGGGCCGGGGACAGCCTGTGGTGCTGCCTGGACTACCTAAGCCTGACCCCTCCCACGGATGAGCCCCAGCAGGGTGTGATCGACGCTGACGGACGGGTGGCCCTTCGGGAAACGCCTGATGGCAAACGGGTGGGATGGCTGAAGCCCGGCGCGGAGGTGGAGATTTTGGGTACGCTGGATGGCTGGGTACGGACGGCTAAGGGATATATAGCCGCGGAATATGTTGCCCCCTCGGAGGATTTCTGATATACTGGAATTGTAGCCGAGGACAAGTAAAAGGAGGTCAGATACATTGTACACGATTGAAGACCTGAAAACGATCCTGACCCCGATTGCCAAACAGTACGGAGTAAATAGGTTGTCCGTGTTCGGCAGCGTGGCCCGGGGCGAAGCGACCGAGAAAAGCGACGTGGATTTGCTGGTGGACCTGCCCAAGGGCTGGGGGCTTTTGGAGCTGAGCGGGATGTACGTCGACATTGAAGAGGCACTGAACTGTTCTATTGATCTGGTTACGACCGGGATCGAGGACCGACAGTTTCTGAGAAAGATTCAGCAGGATGAGGTGATTCTTTATGAGCAGTGAACAGCGCGATCGGGCCGTATTGGAAAAAATCATTCAATACTGCAATGAAGCCAGGGAAATGACGGACCTTTCTGAAGGCACGAAGGGAGACTCTAAAGAAAACAAAGCCTGCCGTTATGCCACCGCCATGTGCCTGATGCAGATTGGCGAGCTGGCAGGGCATTTGAGCGACGAAGCCAAAACCAGGATGAGCATGATCGCATGGAACGCCATCCGGGGCATGCGGAACGTGCTGGCCCATGATTACGTCAGCGTAGACTGGGATGTGATCTGGAAGACCGCGACCAAGGACCTGCCCATTCTGAAGCTCGTCTGCGAGGAATACCTGAAGGGCTGATCTTTGGAATTTCATTACAAAAACAGAACGAACCGGAAGAGCTCTCGAAAAAATCGAGGGCTCTTTTTGATTGGCCAAAAACAGGAGGGAATCGTTATGTCCTTACGGGAATGCCCCGACTGCGGGGCGCGAACCTACGTAGCTGAAAGCCGGGAGGACGCCGACGGTAACATCCGCCGGTACCGGGTCTGTCACGAATGCGGACGGCGCTGGAAGACCATTGAACGCTTGATATTGGAGGATAAGTCAAATGACACAGAAACAAATGGGGCCCTTACTGGCGTCCGCTGCAGTGGAGGAGCTGCAACGCGGGAACAGGTCATTCAATCTCTTCTGCGCCAGCTCTCTGATGCGATATTTCAATAATGACTGGGGCGAGATCAGCCAGGAGGACCGGGAGATGAACGATAAGGTCCTGCAAAGCGGCGATGAGCGCATCATAGCCAGCTATAATTTTCCAGACGGAATCCACTGGGGAGGCGAGGACTGCCTGTGGATCGTAACGGAAGCTTACGGGAGCAGCACCACCCTGCTGTTTCCGGGGGAGTATTGATATTCTGAAAAAACGAAAAAAAAGGAGAGAAACAACATGAGCGGCATATCCAAATGGGCTGACCGGGAGGTACAGATTGCCTGTCAGCGGGAAAACCCTGATTACCAAGAAGGAGAATTCGATTACGGCTGCGCCTGCTACCGATCCGCCCTGAAGGCGTTCGAATCCGTCGTTTCGGACGGCCACAGCGGGGCCAGCGTCCAGTATACCCGCTGGATTCTGAACCGGCTGCTGCAGTGCAAGCCCCTGACCCCCATCGAGGATACCCCGGATATTTGGAACAAGCACGAGGATTTTCCCACCAGAGACGGCTCCGAGGTGTATCAGTGCAACCGGATGTTTTCCCTGTGGAAGCACGTGCTCCCGAATGGCACGGTCTATTACGTTGATAACGACGCTTACATCGGCGTGGACGAAAATGATCCGGTCGTCACCTTCCACAGCTATCTGGTCTCCAAGATCGGCCGGGAAATGATGCCGGTCACCCTGCCCTACTGGCCCAACGACAGGCCCCTTTATATTTTCGTCTCCGAATTTCTGTTTGACAAGGCCAACGGGGACTTTGACACCGTGCATATTCACCGGGCGAAGACCAGCGACGGCACCCTCATTCCCATTGACCGGTATTTTAAGGAGGGGCCGGATGATTGGGAAGAGATCGGCCTGGAGGAGTTCGAATTCCGGAAGAAAAACGACAAGCGGGAAAAGGAGGGTACGGACGATGGCCACAATCAAAATCTGTGACCTGTGCGGAAAGCAGTGTCCCGAGGGCGAAGCCCTTCAGCTGCGCATTCAGCAGACCCCTATCGCCTTCACATTTCAAACCGTGGATATTTGCAATGACTGCGACGAATGGCTGAGCGTGCAGATGGACAAGCGGAGAAAGGACAGCACGCCTATTAAAAAGGAAGAAACTCATCATGCTGAAGATTGAAAAGGTCGAAATTCATGGCTGGGAGCCTGCCGTCCGCGGAATGCGAAACCCCAAGAATAGCTGGGCGAAGAGCGACAGTGGCCCCGGATGCCGTTCGGAGCAGGAGGGGACTTTTCTTTGCCGTGAATGTGCCTCCGGCCGTTATCCCTGGAATCCGAGCTATGTTCTGGGCGAAAACGATCTGCATCTGGCGGAAACCCTCGCCAGCGCCGGGACGGACCATCGTAAATACCTGCGCATGATTACTGTATATGCGGATGTCACCGCGCCCTTATATTGGTGGAAGGAGTATGACACTTACAAAGTGGGTACGGTCGCAAATTCTTGCAGCACGATGCACAAAATTGCGGAGAAGGAATTTACGCTAGACGATTTCAGTCACGAGCATTTGGGAGTATATATTCCGGCTGAGAAAAATGACGGAGAAGAGTGCTTTCAAAATTTGTGGCCGGTGGTTATGCAAAATATTGTCACGGCTTTGAATAATGCTCGGGATTGCTACCTTCGTGAAAACGATCCAGAACTGAAGAAAGCTTATTGGTGGCAAATGATCCAGTTACTACCAAGTTCTTACAACCAGCGTCGTACTATTATGCTGAACTATGAGGTTCTGGCGAATATTTATAAATCTCGTCGTAACCACAAGCTGGATGAGTGGCATACCTTCTGTGACTTGATCGAGAGTTTGCCTTATTCGGAGCTAATTACTGGAAGGGAAGAAAAGAATGATTAGTATTGGCGACAAGGTGCTAGTTGTTAATTCTGATCGGTATAATCATCAGCAGATAGGAACCGTAACTGATATTCGCATATTTCGCATATATGGGTCTGGGTTTTTGAATCTAGGCCTGTATTGTGTTGAGTTCAACAATGCTTTGTTTGGTGTATATGCGGAGGATGAACTTGAACTCGTCACGGAGAACGAAAATATCTAAAAAGTATGCATTTGACGATCAGACATTTCCTGGAAAGAAGCGGGAAAGTGAGGTGAACCAGAATGGAAACCCATGATAAGGAAGTGCGGTACGATCTGTATTGCTGCACCTGTAAGTACAAGGATGTCGATCAGGCGGACGATCCCTGCGACGAATGCCTGTCCACCCCAATGAACGACGGCTCGGTGAAGCCTGTAAACTATATGGAGGGTGCGCAAAGCGCACCGAGGACGAGGACACCGCGAAGCGGTACCGCAGTCCGAAGCCCGCAATGAAATGCGGGCCGAGAAAGCGAGAGATTAGTATGTTCGGCTACACCTTTTACCGTGGCCATATTCTGAAAAAACGTCGTAACCTGAAGCGAGATGCCAGCATGGCTATGGCGCTCTGGTTCTATCGTCAAAAGCTGGGGCCTGCGGATTCTTCCCCCGGACTGAACGAAAATGACGGAAAAGAGCGCTTTCAAAATTCAGGGCCGGTGCGAATGCAGGATATCAGTACAGCTTTGAATACTGCACGGGTTTCCTATAAGGGACCAGGAAAGGCGGGCGACTGATGGAGCGGAATATGCTGACAGTCATCCTCTTCGTTATTACGGTTGTGATCGCCCTGCTGGCCCGCAGGCGGTTCAAGCAGACCGGAGGCGGACTGGAAAAGGCTGTATGGCTGTACTGGAGCCTGCTGGCTGTTCGCTATGTCTTTGATATTCTTCAAATGAGGTGATAATCATGAGTACCCCAAAGCCACAGGAGCGCCCCTCCAAGGAGGAATACTATTTCAACATTGCTCTGGCTGTAGCCATGCGCAGCACCTGTCTTCGGCGAAAATACGGTGCGGTCATTGTGAAGGATGACCACATCATCTCTACCGGCTATAATGGCTCAGCCAGGGGCGAGCAGAATTGTACGGACGTTGGCCTGTGTCTTCGAGAGGAGCAGAACATTCCTCACGGCGAGCGGTACGAGCTGTGTCAGGCCGTCCACGCGGAGGCGAACGCTATTCTGAATGCTGACCCGGCGGACATGATCGGCGCAACCTTATATCTGGCGGGCTGGGAAAATGGAAAGATCATTCCACGGCCTGTTCCCTGTGACATGTGTGCACGGCTGATTCGGAACGCTCGCATCGGCAAGGTGGTCACTTGCCGCTATAAAAAGGAGCACTATCTGCACTAAAGCTCATTGATATTCTATCTGTAGCTCAGTAAAAAGGAGGAATTCCCATGTATTTCAGTCTTCGCAATGGTTCCCTGATGGATAGCCGGGAGGTGCGCAAGGTGGCGCTGGCCCTTGGCATGCGCCTGAAGGACGACGCGGCGGTACGTGCTTTCGCACTGGGCTTGCCAGGCGTGGCCTACTGCGTGGAGCGCCCAAGTGTCAAGTATCTGGCCACCCATGATCTTCTGTATGATGCGGTACGCCTGTACTACGACAGCCACAAGGCTCAGGGCATCACCATGAAGGAAGCCAGGGAACGGGTGCTGGCCCTGAAGGAAGCGTGGGCTCAGTCCGGCGTACAGCTGACTGCCCGGGGCTTCGAGGCCCTGCCGGATGAGGAGCGCACCGAGCTGATCTCTGCTATGCACCGGCTGTTCTGCGAGGAGGGCAAGTCGCTGGAAGAAGCAGCGGATCTTCTGCATGTGACAGAGGGCCTGTCCAGGCACCTTTTGCAGCTGTGGGACGACGCCCACTTTTCCGCGTAAAAAACACTCGCTATTATGAACCTGAAAAGGGTCACATTTTTGAAGGAGGATATTCATCATGGAAACCAATGAAATGAAGGAAACCAAGACCACCATCAAGGAAAAATGGGAAAATCTGAAGGAGAAAAAATGGTTCCGCAGGACGGTCATCGGCCTGGGCATTGGCGCTGGAATCGGCGGCGCGGTGTTCGGCTTGAAGAAGCTCTGCGGCTCCACCACCCCGGAGGCGCTCCCGGAATTGACGGAGAATGCGGTGAATCTGACGGAGGAAACCGTGGAACATCTGGACTGAAAAGAGACGGATTTTCGGTAGAAAAGGGAGGGCTGACATCGGTCAGTCCCTCTTCTTTTTCGGCCCGCATTTCATTGCGGGCTTCGGGCCTGCGGTACCGCTGCGCGGTGTCCTCGGGCCCTCGGGTCGCTTCGCTCACCCTCCATATGTTCGCCCACTTTGGTATTGGAAAAGTGGCCACGCGCCCACTTTTTGTGGGTTTTGGGCAAATTTGAGAGCTGACTAAAACGGCTTCGGACGAAAAAAGCCCAAAAAAAGTGGGTTTTCGCCCACTTTTATTTCAAAAGTGGGCAGCCGCAAACCGTTGATGCATAAGGGTTTGCGGGCCTCTGCCCACTTTGCCCACTTTTTTTCTTTATTTATGCGTGGAAAAAAAATAAAGAAATATAGAGAAATAGCGTCACCAAAGTGGGTTTTTGGCCACGGGCCCTTTTACCCCCGAAAATCGCAGCAAAGGAGAGAAAAAAAAAGATGGGCTGGATATTCTCGTTAGCGGCCTTCATCGTGGCCATCGTTCGCCAGAACATGACCCTGATGATTGCGTCCGGACTGTTCGCCATTGCGGGCAGTATTTCCTTCGGGGCCGTCACCCTGCGGGGGCAGCGGGAGAAGGAGTGCAAGGACCGGCGGGAGCTTTGGAAAAACATTCTGACCTCGCTGGCGAAGCAGAAGCCTTCGAATTAGGCCGGAGCCGCCGTCCTGTCTTGCGGAACGAATGAACTGGTGCTATGATAAAGACCCGAGCATTCGAAATCTGCCAAAACAGGAGGTCTCCCTATGAGCTGGTATGACGATGATGACTACAGTGATATTTACGATCCTGATGACGATACAGACTACGAAGCCGAAGAGGCTGACGAGAAACACATGGCGGAATTTGCCAAGACCTTTGTGAAGGGCGACTGTCCCCGCTGCGGCGGCAAGGGCACCGTCACTGACTCCGACGGTGTGTGCTATTTCTGCCACCAGTGCCATTTCGTCTTCGGCCCCACCGAGTATCTGAGCTGGGCTTCCGGCATTTCGTCTTACAAAAATACCGGCTCCGTCTGGGGCGACGATTACGACGACGTTTACTGAAAACCACTGAACTGGCGACAGGGTCTGATATTTTTCAGCCCCTGTTTTTTCATCCGCGAAAAAAACAGCCCCTTTTATGAAGAGAAGGAGACCTTTGTCCCCCTTCTCTTTTCTATTTGGTCTGAAAGGAGGCGCTGCGAATGCTGGAAAACCGCTTCAAGACCCGGCTGTGCCGGAAGCTGCGGGACCTGTTTCCGGGCTGCGTGATTTTACATCCCAACCCCAACGAAACTCAGGGCATTCCCGATCTGGTGGTTCTGTACCAGAACCGCTGGGCCGCGCTTGAGGGAAAGCAATCCCCCATCAGCCCGCACCGCCCCAATCAGCAGTATTACGTGGAGAAAATGAACCAGATGTCCTTCGCCGCATTCATCTATCCGGAAAACGAGGAGGAGGTACTCCATGGACTTCAACAGACATTTGGACCTTGAGGGGCAGCATGCCTTTCTGGGGGCCAGCAAATACCATTGGATCAACTACACCGACGACAAGCTGGCGGAAAGCTATCAGAACTTTCTGGCGGTGCAGCGGGGCACGGAGCTTCACGCCTTCGCCGCCCAGGCCATCCGCCACGGCATCAAGCTGCAGAAGAGCGCCAAGACGCTGAATATGTACGTCAACGACGCTATCGGCTTCAAAATGACGCCGGAGCAGGTACTGTACTATTCCGAAAACTGCTTCGGCACCGCGGACGCCATCAGCTTCCGCAATGATTTTCTCCGCATCCATGACCTGAAGACCGGCGCGATCCCGGCCCACATGGAACAGCTGCGCATTTACGCCGCGCTCTTCTGTCTGGAGTACCGGCGCAAGCCCGCGGATATTCCCATGGAGCTGCGCATCTACCAGAACGACGAGGTGCTTTACGACAAGCCGGACCCGGCTGATATTTCCGCCATCATGGAGCGGATCGTCCGGGCGGATGAGATCATCCGGGCCATGAAGCGAAGGGAGGCTGCCTGAGATGGGCCGCGTGAATGATGATATTCTAATGCACTACGGCATCAAGCGGCGTTCCGGCCGCTATCCCTGGGGCTCTGGCGACAAGCCCTTCCAGCGCAGCGGCGATTTCCTCAGCCGGGTGGAGAGCCTGCGGGGCAATGGATATTCCGAAAAGGATGTGGCTCGGGAGATGAACATTTCCACCACCGAGCTTCGCCGCTACGTCACCGCCGCCAAGCACGAGCGGCGCAATCTGGAGATCGACCGCATCAAAAGCCTGCGGGCCGACGGCCTGACCACCGCGGAAATCGCCCGGCAGATGGGCAGGAACGAGTCCTCCATCCGGGCGCTGGAGAACAGCGCGGTAGCTGAGCGGAAGAATCAGGCCCAGGCCACGGCGGATATTCTCCGCCGTCAGCTAGAATCCAAGAGTATGATCGACGTGGGTGCGGGCGTGGAAACTGAGCTGGGCATTTCCAAGTCAAAGCTGCGTGAAGCGCTGATGATCCTGGAAAATGAGGGTTACAACGTTTACGGCGGCGGCATTCCCCAGGTAACCAATCCAGGCAAGCAGTCCAACACCATTGTCCTCACCCGCCCCGAGATCCCGGAGAAGGATATTTACCAGAAGGTGGGCGAGATTCAGTCCGTCATGGATTATCACTTCGACGACGGCGGCTTCACCTACCGTGAGCGGCAGTACCCGGCCAGCATCGACTCCAGCCGGGTGGACATCCGCTATGGCGATCAGGGCGGCATTAGCAAGGACGGTGTGATTGAGATTCGCCGGGGCGTGGCCGATCTGGACTTGGGGAATGCTCACTACGCGCAGGTGCGCATTCTGGTGGACGGCGACCACTACCTCAAGGGCATGGCTATGTATTCTGACAACATCCCCGAGGGCAAGGACATCGTCTTCAATACCAATAAGAAATCCGGCACCGACAAGATGGACGTGCTCAAGGAGATCAAACACGACGATCCCACTAACCCCTTCGGCGCATACATCAAGGCCGAGGGACAAAGTTACTACACTGATAAGGACGGCAAGCAGCACCTCTCCGCCATCAACAAGCTGAAGGAGGAGGGCGACTGGGATACCATGGGCCGCACCCTGTCCTCTCAGTTTCTTGGCAAGCAGCCGCTGAAGCTCATCAAGAGTCAGCTGGACCTGACCTATGACGACGCAGAGGCACAGTTCGACGAGATCTGCTCCTACACCAATCCTACCATCAAGAAAAAGATGCTGCTAGACTTCGCTAACCAGTGCGACGGAGCCACCGTCCACCTGAAAGCGGCGGCCCTGCCCCGGCAGTCCACGCAGGTCATTCTGCCGCTGGACGGCATCAGCGACACGGAGATCTACGCCCCCAATTACCGCAACGGCGAGCAGGTGGCACTGGTCCGCTATCCTCACGGCGGTACCTTTGAGATCCCCGTGCTGACGGTCAATAACAAGAATCCTTCGGGCAAAAGCCTGTTAGGTAACGTGGCCGATGCGGTAGGAATCAATGCAAAGGTGGCCGAGCGGCTAAGTGGTGCGGACTTCGACGGCGATACCGTCACCGTCATTCCACTGAGCGATCGGGTGCAGATCAAGTCCACCCGTCCCCTGAAGGGGCTGGAAGGCTTTGACCCCAAGACCCAATATGCTGAGCGCCCGGGCATGAAGGTCATGACTAAGGCCATGACCCAGAAGCAGATGGGTATGGTATCTAACCTCATCACGGACATGACCCTGCAGGGCGCCTCTGAGGACGACATCGCCCGGGCTGTGCGCCACTCCATGGTGGTCATCGACGCGGCCAAGCACCATCTGGACTATAAGCAGTCTGAGAAGGACAACGGTATTCAGGAGCTGCGCAGCCGGTACCAGCGCCGGGTGGACCCGGAGACCGGTGAGATCAAGGAGGGTGGGGCTTCCACTCTTTTAAGCCGTAAGAAGCAGACCGTGGAGGTAGCTGAGCGGAAGGGCAGTGGGCGAATCGACCCCGTCACCGGCGAGATGGTCTACAAGACCTCCGGCCGCAAGTACAAAGACGACAAGACCGGCGAGTGGGTTCCTGCCATGGACAAGGTTTCTCTCATGTCCGTCACTAAGGATGTGCACAGCTTGTCGTCTGGCACCCCGCAGGAGGAGCTGTACGCAGATTATGCGAACCGGATGAAGGCACTGGCAAACCGGGCGCGGAAGGAGTACCTGGCTACCAAAGAGCCACCCGCCCTTTCCAGCTCCAGGGAGGCCTACCGGGCGGAAGTGGACACCCTGGAGGCCAAGCTGCAGATTGCAATGAAGAACGCGCCCCGTGAGCGCCGGGCCCAGGCCATCGCTAACTCCCGCATCAAGGCCCAGCAGGACGACAACCCCGGCATGGATAAGAAGGCCCTGCGAAAGCTGCGGGATCAGGCCATATACGACGCCAGGGCGCAGGTGGGAGCCAACGGCAAGGACACCCGCATCACTATCACCGACCGGGAATGGGAGGCCATTCAGGCCCGTGCCATCAGTCCTACCAAGCTGACCGCTATTCTGCGCTACTGCAAGGATAATGAGGTCATCCAGCGTGCCTTGCCCAAGACACGGGCCAATGTAACGACTGCCAAGCAGGCCCGCATCGACTCCATGCTCGCCTCCGGCTACACCTATTCGCAGATCGCCGACGCGCTGAATCTTTCTACCTCTACCGTTTCCAACTACGCCCGCGGCGTAGAATGAAGGTGGTGAATATATGGCAAAATGTGCGCTTTCTACTCGGGACAATCCCTTTGATCCCTTTCTGCAATTCAATTCGTGGTGGGCGTTCGATCAGGAGCATCACTATTTCTCCTGTGAGCGCCTCGACCGCTTCGCTCACACTTCCGATTCCCTGACAGATCAGGAAAACGAGGCTGAAATTGAGCGAGCCATTGACGACATTATAGCCCACGATCCCACTGGCCTCTACATCAAGGTCCAGCGTGATCTCCCAGACGACTGATGCTCGTCTTTCTGGCTTTCTTTTGCGCTGCATCGCCGCAAGTCTGTATACTTTTGGCCTTGCAGCGCGGTTTTCGTCTGTATGCATGGCGCTTTCCCCCTCCTATATGGGAGGGGGGTCCGCCAAAAACACACCCCCTCCCGCATCGCGCGCCTCCTTGAAAATTCTCCGGGGGTAGTTTTTGGGGAGGTGTTTTTACTTTTTGCCAGGGTATTTGAACGAGCCTACAGAGTGTTTCTCTCCTTTCTTTCATATGAAACCTCCTGCCATATTGGTTTCTCCTTTCATCAGATCGCTTACGCTAACAAAACTCTGTAGGTTCCTTCAAGTACCCTAGAAAAACGATAAGAATACAGCTGTATCCTTTACTGAAACAAGCTGAGAGGAGGCAGAAAAGGTGCCAAAAGTACGACCCGGTAGCTCTTCTGGCTCCGGAAAAAGAATCAGACCGGCACTTACGCCGGAAGCACGGGAGCAGCAGCTGATCGGGCTGGCGGTTGACCTGGTGGAGAAGCGGCTTCTGGAGGGGACGGCCAGCTCGCAGGAGGTTACGCACTTTCTGAAGCTGGCGTCCACCAGGGAAAAGATGGAACGGGATATTCTCCGGGAGCAGGCGAAGCTCATCAAGGCCAAAACGCAGAACCTGGAATCGGTTCAGGAGATCAAGGATCTGTACGCGAACGCGCTGCAGGCCATGCGCACATACACTGGCAGCGACAGGCAGGAGGACGAATGATCTACCGAACTTATTCGGAGCTGATTCAGCTGCCGACGTTTGAAGAGCGATTCCGATATTTGCAGCTGGACGGAAAAATCGGTGACATGACCTTCGGCTACGACCGATACCTGAATCAGATGTTTTACCAGTCGGAGGAATGGCGGCATTTTCGGAATGAGATCATCGTGCGGGATGAAGGCTGCGACCTTGCCATGCCGGGGCACGAAATTTACCCGGCCAGCTGCAAGGACAGGCAGTGGAGCAAGATTCTCATCCACCACCTGAACCCGCTGAGCAAAGAGGATATTCTGGAGCACCGGCGCTGCATCCTGGACCCGGAAAACGTGGTGTGCACCCGAATGACCACCCACAACGCCATCCATTACGGAGACGAATCCCTGCTGCCGAAAGGGCCGGTCGTCCGCAGCCAAAATGACATGTGCCCATGGAGGCACTAAAGGAGGAAGCACATGGGCGCAAGTATTCTATTTTCCATTCGGAAGCTGCTGGGCGGCATGTCCGACGACCCGGCGTTTGAAACCGATCTGCTGATTCACATCAACGCCCTGCTTGCGGTGCTGACCCAGCTTGGCGTTGGCCCGGCGGAAGGCATGAGCATTGCGGATGGGTCCACCGCGTGGCGCGACCTGCTGGGGGACGACCCCAAATGGCAGATTGTGCAGACGTGGATGTACCTGCGAACCAAGCTGGTCTTTGACCCGCCGACCATCGGCACGGTTGCCGACAGCATGAAAAAGCAGGCCGACGAGTACGAGTGGCGCATTTCCATACTGGCAGACGAAGAGAAAAGTAAGGAGTGATGACATGCAAAGCGAAGAATTGGCCCATCATGGCATTCTAGGAATGAAATGGGGCGTGCGCCGTTTCCAGAATAAAGACGGATCGCTTACGGCTGCCGGGAAAAAGCGTTACGGCAAAAAAGTTTCTGAGATGAGTGATGAGGAACTTAGCCAAGTGCTCAAACGTCTTCGGATGGAGCGAGAGATGGTTCAAATTCAATCCGAATTAAAAAAGTATGAGTTGGGTGAACGGAACAGTCATGGCAATGATAACCAAAACGGCCAGGGCAAGAAAAGTGGCCAGGAAAAGGCCGAATCATTTGTCAAAAAACAATCCAAAAAATTTATTCAAACCATCGTCGCTGGTCGTTTGGAAAAACTAGCCAACAAGATTGCCAAGGGAAATGAAGACGAATCCGAAGCCAAGAAGCAAACCAAAAACAAGAATAAGAACTCCACAACAAAAATTGACCCCAAGCAAAACCCAGGTGAATATAGCAATGCTGAATTGAACGCGATTCTTGATCGAGCCAAAAAAGATATGGAATACCAAAATGTGGTAAGAAAACAGTGGGCACGTAACCAAGAGAGTCATCAGTCGGCCGCAGCTAATAAGCAAGATGCTGAAAACTGGTTGAACACACTGTTTGATCGAGAACGTCAGGTTCTTTTCGAGAGCAAAAAGGAACGTAAAGAACTCGAGAAAAAATACGGCAGTATAAAGGACTGATGCCATGCTATCCAATACTGCCACGCCGATTTATTATGGCGAATTTCGAAATTCAGTTCTTCGAGGGGAAATTCCCATTAACAAAGAAATCGAAATGCAGATGCATCGGATTGACGAGAAGATCGCCAATCCGAATTTTTATTATGATGACCAGGCCATTGCTGGTTTTATTGCCTACTGCGAAAACGAGCTAACCCTGACAGACGGGGCGGACCTGAAGCTGTTGGACAGCTTCAAGCTGTGGGCAGAAGACCTGCTGGCCTGGTTTTATTTCGTTGAACAAACCGTGTACAAGCCACACCCGGACGGCCATGGCGGGCATTATGTGCGCAAGCGGATCAAGCGGCGGCTTACCAACAAACAGATTCTGATCGTTGCCAGAGGTGCGGCCAAATCCATGTATGCCAGCTGCTTGCAAAACTACTTCCTGAATGTAGATACCAGCACTACTCATCAGATTACGACCGCCCCCACGATGAAGCAGGCGGAAGAGGTGCTTTCCCCCATCCGAACAGCGATTACCCGAGCGCGTGGACCGCTGTTCAAATTCCTAACGGAAGGCTCTCTTCAGAACACCACCGGCTCCAAGGCCAACCGGACTAAGCTGGCCAGCACTAAAAAGGGCATCGAGAACTTCATGACCGGCTCTATTTTGGAGATACGGCCATGGAGCGTGAGCAAGCTGCAGGGACTTCAGGCCAAGGTGGCCACCATCGACGAATGGCTTTCAGGCGACATCAGGGAGGACATCATCGGCGCGGTAGAGCAGGGAGCATCCAAGCTGGAGGATTACATCATCGTGGCCATCAGCTCCGAGGGCACGGTACGCAACGGACCGGGCGACACGATCAAAATGGAGCTGGCTTCCATCCTGAAGGGCGAAACGCCCATGCCCTATGTGTCCATCTGGTGGTACAAGCTGGACTCCATCGACGAGGTAGCCCGGCCCGAAATGTGGCTGAAGGCCAATCCTAATCTGGGAAAGACCGTCACCTACGAAACCTACCAGCGGGACGTAGACAAGATGGAAATTGCCCCGGCGAACCGCAACGACATTCTGGCCAAGCGCTTCGGCATTCCCATGGAGGGGTACACATACTACTTCACCTACGAAGAGACACTACCACATCGCCGCCGCGATTACTGGCAAATGCCATGCAGTCTGGGGGCCGACCTTTCCCAGGGCGACGACTTCTGCGCGTTCACGTTTCTGTTCCCCATGGCCCGCGGCGCTTTCGGGGTAAAGACCCGGGACTACATTACCTCCAGAACCTTAGACCGGCTGCCCGCCGCCATGCGGGTGAAATACGAAACCTTTCTGCAGGAAGGAAGCCTGGTGGTAATGGACGGCTCCGTGCTGGACATGATGCAGGTATACGATGACCTGGATCAGCACATTACCGACTGCGGCTACGACGTGCGTTCCCTAGGGTACGACCCATACAATGCTCGGGAGTTTGTGGAACGGTGGCAAAACGAGAACGGCCCTTTCGGCATTGAAAAAGTGATTCAGGGGGCCAAGACGGAATCCGTTCCGTTGGGAGAGCTGAAGAAGTTATCCGAAGACCGGAAGCTCCTGTTTGATGAAGAACTGATGAGCTATGCCATGGGTAACTGTATCGCCATGGAGGACACCAATGGCAACCGGAAGCTGATGAAGAAACGGTATGACCAGAAGATTGACGCCGTGGCGGCCATGCTGGACGCTTATGTGGCGTACAAGCTGAACCGGGAGGCGTTTGAATGATGAGCGTCAAACGAACCGAAACAGGTTACAGATTCTCGTCCATAGAATCAGGCTCTTCGTCTGATTCAGCGGCGGCAATTTCTTCGGGGGTTATAGCTGATTTCAAAGCAGTCAGGATTTCCTGTCCCTGCTCATCGTTTTCTTTTTCTTGGTGAATTCGTTTAATATGTTTGTAAAGGGCGACTCCTGAACCAATGACTACAGCAGTTATTGCACCCCCTGTGAAACCACCTTTAGCCCACTCTTGCCGTTTGACTTCATCTGGCACGTAATCCATGACTTTTTTGAGGCCTATCGCCATATTTCCGCCGCCCAATTTCCCAAGAGCATGGGTTATAGCAGCGGCACCTTTTTCTTCCATATTTTTCAAAGCGGCGTTAATTTCTTGATGGACATCATTTTTCATTTGTATGCCCTCCCTTTCAGTAGCTAAATGATACCACATTTTTGACAAGGAGACAACTGCATATGGATCAATCCCTTGGTTCCAGGCTGAAACACGCCTGGAATGTTTTTATGAACCGGGACCCCACCGGAATGAGCTATCAGGTGCTGGGCGGCGGTTCCTCGTCCCGGCCGGACCGGGTGCGGCTTTCCCGGGGCAACGAGCGATCCGTGGTTACCTCCGTGTACAACCGGATCGCTATGGATGTAGCGGCCATCGGCGTGCGGCATGTGCGGCAGGACCAGAATGGCCGCTTTCTGTACGAGATGGAATCGAGCCTCAACCACTGCCTGACGGTGGAGGCCAACTTGGACCAGACCTCCCGCGCTTTTTACCAGGACATGGTGATGTCCATGCTGGACGAAGGCGTGGTGGCGGTGGTGCCGACCGTGTACACATCCAGCCTGAGGGAAGGGAACTTCTACTCGATCTCTTCTCTGCGGACAGGCAAAATTACGGAATGGTTTCCAAATGCCGTGCGGGTGCAGCTATACAACGAGCAGACTGGCCGGAAGGAAGAAATCATTCGGCCCAAAAACATGGTGGCGATTATTGAAAACCCGCTGTACGCCATCATCAACGAACCCAACTCCACCATGCAGCGGCTGATCCGGAAGCTGAACCTTCTGGATCTGGTGGATGAACAATCGAGTTCGGGCAAGCTGGATCTGATTATTCAGCTGCCCTACGTCATCAAAACCGACGCCCGGCGGGATCAGGCGGAAAAACGCCGCCGGGACATTGAGGAGCAGCTTTCCGGATCCAAATACGGTATTGCATATACCGACGGAACGGAACGGATTACACAGCTGAACCGGTCAGTTGGCAATAACCTGATGTCTCAGATTGAATACCTGACGAGCATGCTGTACAGCCAGTTGGGGATCAGTCAGAGGGTGCTGGATGGAACAGCCAACGAGGAAACCATGCTGAACTATTACGACCGGACGATTGAGCCGATGCTTTCGGCCTTCGTGGACGAGTTCAAGCGCAAGTTTCTAACCCAAACGGCCCGCTCGCAGCTGCAGACCATTTCGTATTTCCGGGATCCATTCAAGCTGGTGCCGGTGAACCAGCTGGCGGAAATTGCGGACAAGTTTACCCGCAATGAAATTGTGACCAGCAATGAGATCCGCCAGATTATCGGCATGAAGCCGTCCGACGACCCGAAAGCCGACGAGCTGCGCAACAGCAACCTGAGGGCGCCGGAAGGAGGAGATACGCAGGCGGCGCTCCCATAAGCAACGGGAAAGGATGATGACGGACTCGTGGAAGACCTGAAGGAGGAAACTCAAAATGGAAGGTAGATATGACTTCAGCGGTTGGGCGACCAAAAACGACCTTCGCTGCTCCGATGGGCGGACCATTCGGCGGGACGCCTTCAAGGAGAGCGACGGCAAAACGGTGCCCCTGATCTGGAACCATCAACATGACAGCCCTGAAGACGTGCTGGGTCATGCCCTGCTGATGAACAAGCCGGAGGGTGTGTATGCCTACGGTGTTTTTAACAAAACGGAAGCCGGAATGACGGCCAAGAATCTGGTGGACAACGGCGATGTCGTCGGCCTTTCCATCTACGCGAACCAGCTGAAGCAGCACGGCAGCGACGTGGTGCACGGCATGATTCGCGAGGTCAGTCTTGTGCTGGCCGGCGCAAACCCTGGCGCCTCCATTGATTCTGTCATCCGTCACAGTGACGGCACGGAAACGGTGATGGAGGATTCCGGGTTTATTTATACCGGCGAGGGGATCGAGCTGTACCATGCCGACGAGCCGGAAAAGAAACAGGAAGACCAGCCGATGACCAACGATCAGGACAAGGACAAGGAAAAGGAAAAGAAGTCCGAAGACAAGACCGTCGGTGAGGTTTTCGACACGCTGAATGAAGAGCAGAAAACAGCTGTCTACAGCGTGATCGCCATGGCGTTGGATGAAAACGCCGGCGATGAAAGCAACCAGGACGAGGAAGACCAGAATAATAAAGACGACAAGGAGGACACCATTGTGAAGCACAACGTGTTTGACCAGGAAGAAGAAGCTCGTGGCCAGGTGCTGAGCCACAGCGACATGGAGGTTATTTTCAAGGACGGTAAGCGTTTGGGCAGCCTGAAGGAAAGTGTGCTGGCTCATGCCCAGGACTATGGCATTGAGAATATTGGTACGCTGTTTCCTGAACCTAAGGCCCTGACCAATACTCCCGAATTTATCAAGCGGGATACCGGATGGGTAGACGACGTGATGAACGGCGTACATCGTTCCCCGTTCTCCCGGATCAAGTCCGTATTCGCCGACCTGCGGGAGGACGATGCCCGGGCGTTGGGCTACATGAAGGGTAACCTGAAGAAGGAAGAAGTTTTCAGCCTGCTGAAGCGCACCACTGCTCCCACCACCATCTACAAGAAGCAGAAGCTGGACCGGGACGATGTGAATGATATTACCGACTTTGACGTGGTGGCCTGGATCCGCGGGGAAATGCGCGTGATGTTGAATGAGGAAATCGCCCGCGCGGCTCTGATTGGTGATGGCCGTCTGTCCAGCTCCGACGACAAGATTGATGAGAACTGCATTCGCCCCATCTGGAAGGAAAACGAGCTGTATGCCGTCAAGCGCACCATCAGCTTCGCCACGAATGCCACGGATGATGTGAAAGCTAAGGCCTTTATCCGTGAGATCATCAAGAGCCGCAAGGACTACAAGGGTTCCGGCAATCCCACCCTGTTCACCACGGAAGACATGCTGACCAACTGCCTGCTGCTGGAAGACACTACTGGCCGTCTGATCTATACCGGCGAGGACCAGCTGCGCACCGCGCTGCGTGTTAAGAAGATCGTGACTGTGCCCGTGATGGAGAACCTGACCCGGAACGACAACGGCACCACCAAGACCCTGCAGGGCATCGTGATAAACCTGGCCGACTACACCATCGGTGCGGACAAGGGCGGCGCGGTCAATGCCTTCGACGATTTCGACATTGACTACAACCAGATGAAATATCTGATTGAGACCCGCTGCTCCGGCGCGCTGACCAAGCCCTTCTCTGCCATCGTGGTGGAGAGCACTGCTGCCTGAGGAATAGGAGGACAAAAAGATGGATCGCATTTTTGAACAGGCGAAAGACCTGCATGTTCGTGCTACTTACATCTACGGCAAGGCCAGCGACACCGCGGCCTACGTAGACGCCGACTGCACCCAGAAGATGACCGTCAGCCAGATGAAGGAAATCTTCTTGAAGGGCGGCATGATCCGCATCGGCGAGGCGCTGTACCAGCCGCTGAACTTTACGGTGGCTTCCGCCGGTACCGGCTCGGTGGCTTATGTGAAAGCCGACACTGCCACCGCCACCACGGCTGTGATGGGTGCGCTGACCGCTGTGAAGGACTAAACGCGGAGAGATTCAAAATGGCAAAGTTTCATGGGATGATCGGCTTCGGACAGGAAGTGGAGGAACGGCCCGGCTACTGGAAGGAGCATGTGGAGGAGCGGGAGTATTTCGGCGAGCTGAACCGGAATACCCGCAGACTGACCAGCACCGACCAGGTGAACCAGAGCCTGACTGTGACCAATGAAATCAGTCTGGTGGCCGACCCCTATGCCAGAGAGAACTTTCACATGATTCGCTATGCGTGCTTCATGGGAACCAGATGGGAGGTAACCAGTGTGGAGGTACAGTACCCCCGGCTGGTGCTGACATTGGGAGGGGTGTATAATGCGGCCCCGGCTTGAACTGCATGAACTTCTGTGCGGGCTTCTGGGCAGCCGGAACGTATACTTCCAGCCGCCCGGAACCACCCGGATGAAGTATCCCGCCATTCGTTATGCACGGGAAGACATAATGAAGACACCGGCGGACAATCTTCCCTACGGGCTGACAGCAGCCTACGAAATCATCGTGATAGACGAGGACCCCGACAGCAAGGTAGTGGAGGCTGTGGCACAGCTTCCCCAATGCCGGTTCATCCGGCACTATGCAGCGGACCGACTCAATCACGATGTTTTTTTACTTTACTATTAAAAGGAGGATTTCCCTATGAGTAAACTGCAGTGGGATGGAACCGGCGAAAAGCTGTATGAAAACGGCGTAGAGAAGGGCGTACTGTACCCCTACTCCGAAAATGCCTACCAGAAGGGCGTGGCGTGGAACGGACTGACCGCCATCAACCAGAGCCCCTCCGGCGGCGAAATCACCACCCTGTATGCGGACGATCAGGAATATGCCAATATGATGAGCCTGGAGAAATTCGGCCTGACTGTTGAGGCGTACACCTATCCGGAGGAGTTTGAGGCCTGTGATGGCTCCGCCGAGCTGGAACCTGGTGTAACCTTCGGCCAGCAGAACCGCCAGATGTTTGGACTTAGCTACCAGACCAAAATCGGCAATGACACCGATGGCTTCGACCATGGCTATATCATCCATCTGGTATACGGCTGCCGGGCCAAGCCCAGCGAGCGCAACTACTCCACCATCAACGACAGCCCCGAGGCTATCACCCTGAGCTGGGAGCTGAGCTGCACGCCTGTGGATGTGGCCGGTCACAAGCCCACCGCCCACATTGCGATCAACTCCAACAAGCTGACCCCGGAAAAGCTGGCGAAGTTGGAAGCCATGCTGTACGGTACGGACGCCGGTGCGGAGGGAACCCCCGCCGCCAGCGATCCGAAGCTGCCTCTTCCCAGTGAGCTGGTAACTCTGCTGGCGAACTGATATTTCACCTAACATTAACCGGGGCGCCGTTTGAACGCGCGGCGCCCTTTTTTCAGTTCGAGAAGATGAAAGGAGAAATCTTATGCTGAAAAAGACGATTACCTACACCGACTACAATGGCATGACCCGGACCGAGGACTTCTACTTCAACCTTTCCATGGCCGAAGTGGCTGAAATGGAAATGAGCACCGCGGGAGGGCTGGCAGAGATGATCCAGCGAGTGGCCCAGAGCCAAGACGGTCCCAACATCATCAAGATTTTCAAGGATCTGGTGCTGAAGGCGTATGGTGAAAAGAGCCCTGATGGCAAGCATTTTGTTAAGTCCCCCGAAAAGGCGACGCTGTTTTCCCAGACGGAAGCGTACAGCGAAATTTTTATGGAGCTGGCGACCGACGCGGAGGCTGCCGCCGCCTTTGTGAACGGCATCTTCCCCGCCGATCTGGTGAAGAAGATGGCAGAGCAGGGTCCTGCCGCCTGACGGCCTAGAGGGATGGGAGCATGCTTCGACTGAAAATCGCGCCGACAGAAATGTGGGACGAGCGCAAGCAGGAATTCGTTCAAACAGGCGAGCGGGAACTGATGTTGGAGCACTCCCTGGTTTCCCTCGCCAAATGGGAATCAAAATGGAAAAAACCATTTCTAGATCAGAAGCCGAAGACCGGCGATGAAATGCTGGACTACGTGCGCTGCATGACTATCACCCAGAACGTAAGCCCTGAAACCTACAGCCGGCTGACGACAGGCAACATGGCGGAAATTGAACAGTACATCAGCAGGCCGATGACAGCCACCACCTTTTCGGCGGAGCAGCACGGGAACCGAAATGGCGAGAAAACAACGGCAGAGCTGATTTACTACTGGATGGTGACACTGAGTATTCCCTTTGAATGCGAAAAATGGCACCTGAACCGTCTGCTTGCACTTATCAGGGTATGCAACCTGAAGAACCAGCCTGCGCGCAAAAAAAGCCAGCGGGCCATTCTGCAGGAAAACCGGGCGCTGAACGCTGCCCGGAGGCAACGACTGAGGACAAGGGGGTAAAAAGTATGACAAGACCAACGGCCAGAACCGTAGCCGACATGGCCATTATACGGGCCAGCGGCCCCACGATCCCCTACAGTGAGGAAGACTGCAAGGGCTTTGTAGAAAAATGCATCAACCTGTGCGGAGGCAGCATTCGCACCTCCGGTACCAATGATATGGTGCGCAATCACTGCGCATGGCTGGGTACTCTGGACAATGCTAAGGCCGCCGGAAAGCTGGTACCCGGGGCATTTCTGCTGATCTGGAAGGAAGAAAGTAACCAACTGCCAGCCAAATATCGAGGGGACGGACTGGGCGACTTCAACCACATCGGCATTTATGTTGGTGACAAGGGATTTACCGAGAAGGGCCTGTTTGGTTCCCGACATAGTTATGATGTGGTGCATTCCTCCAAGACGAAGGGGAAGGTAGCGGGCTCTACGTTGAAAAACGGTTGGACCCATGCCTTGTACCTTCAGGAGGTAGATTACGGCACCTTAAATAGCGGCGTTGAGCTAGGGCAGGATGCCAAGAACATTCTGGACGAACCGTCTACCAGTGAAGAGCAGACCCCCGTTGCTGAGACAGCCAAGACAATCCGGGTTGTATCACCAAACGGCGGTCCGGTACGGGTACGGGAGGGAGCCTCCCTGAATGCTATACACAAGAAGGGCTTCTATGCCTATCCCGGAGAGAAGTATCGGGTAGAGGGTGAGAAGAACGGCTTTTACCGCATTTACTTCCAGGAGAAACACCGCTGGATTAGCAAGCAGTATACCGAAGCGGCACAGTAACGGAGGGAAGAGCCATGCTTGGACAACTAACCGGGCTGACTGGTGCAGACCTTCTGACGGCGCTGATTGTGGTACTTGTGATCTTCGAGGTTATCAACCTGGTCGGCAAGACCCTGCAAACTATACAAGGATGGAAAAAACCAGTGGACCAACAGCGTGACAAGACCCAGTCCAGGCTGAAAAGCTGCGAGGACAAACTGCAGGAGGACAATAACCGCCTGAACAATATCGAAAGCGGCCAGCACATGCTGTGCCGGGGCATGCTGGCACTACTGAGCCACGAAATCAACGGTAACAGCGTGGACAAGCTGCGAAAAGCCCAGGATGAGCTGACCAATTTTCTGATTGAACGCTGAGGCAAAAACCATGCAGAGAACCATTGACGGGATCCAGATTCAGGTATCGGAGGAGATACCGGAGGAAGAACTGCTGGCCTATGTGGCCAGAGGAAGAGAAAAGTACGGCCACCATCTGCTCAAAATGGAGCTGGAAATTGACGGGGAGTATGTGAGCATCCACTACGACACGGATGAAGCGATTCCCTTCAACCGGCTGCGCCGTATTACAGGATACCTGGTGGGAAGCCTGAGCCGCTGGAACAATGCCAAGCGCGCCGAGGAGCATGACCGGGTGAAACATACCTGAGGAGGGTAATATGAAAAACATCGACTGGAAGGATGTGCTGGAGCGGTCCGCCAAGACGTTTGTGCAGGCCGCGGTCACCTGTCTTTTGATGCAGATGAAGGGTGTAGACTTGTTCGCTCCAGACCGGAGCGATAAGTTGTGGCTGAGTCTGCTTTTGTCAACAATCGCGGCGGGGCTGAGTGCTGTGTGGAACATCGTCCTTTCTCCGCTGATTGACGCAGCCAAACCGACTCCGGAACCGAAGCCGCCTGCTGAAGAGGAAAAGCCCGGGGACGACGAAAGTGCCAACGGCTAGAAAGAGGCGGGCATGATAACATTCAGACAAAAGGGCGACTTCTCCAAACTGAACCGCTTTCTAGAGCGGATAAAGGAAAAGATCCGGCTGTCGGATCTGGACAGATTTGGCCGGGAGGGAGTAGCCGCCCTTGCGTCTGCTACTCCTGCAGACTCTGGAACCACGGCCAATTCGTGGTACTACAGGATAGAGCATCAAAGGGGATCAACATCGATCTCCTTTTTCAACTCCAACGTAAACGACGGCGTGCCAATTGCCATCATCCTGCAGTATGGCCACGGAACCGGAACCGGCGGTTGGGTGGAAGGACGGGATTATATCAATCCTGCCATTCAGCCGGTATTTGATAAAATCGCACAAAACGCCTGGAAGGAGGTGACCAGCCTGTGAGCAGGACAATCGACGAGCGCGTAGTAGAGATGCGCTTTGACAATCAAAAATTTGAGGACAATGTGCAGACCAGCCTGGGCACGCTTGAAAAGCTTAAGAAAGCCCTGAAGCTGGACGATGCCGCCAAGGGGCTGGAAGAGGTTGAGCAGGCTTCCCGGAAAGTGAAGCTGAACGGCTTGAGCAGTGCCATAGAAACCGTGTCTCTTAAATTTTCGGCGCTGGATGTAGCCGCGGCGCGGGTTTTTCAGCGGCTGACGGATGCAGCCATCGACACCGGGCGGAAAATGGTGAATGCACTGGCTTTTCAGTCCTCCAAAGACGGCTTTTCCGAGTATGAACTGAAGATGGGCTCAGTGCAGACCATTATGGCAGGCACTGGCGAAAGCCTGGAAACGGTGAACAGGTATCTGGAGGAGCTGAACAAATACTCTGACCAGACGATCTATTCCTTCTCCGACATGACGAATAGCATTGGCAAATTCACCAATGCAGGCGTCAAGCTGGACAAGGCTGTGCTGGCCATCAAGGGCGTTAGTAACGTGGCTGCAGTTTCCGGTGCTACGGCTGAAGAAGCTAGCAGGGCAATGTACAATTTCAGTCAGGCCCTGTCTGCCGGGTACGTCAAGCTGATCGACTGGAAAAGCATTGAAAATGCCAACATGGCCACCCAGGAATTCAAGCAGCAGCTGCTGGACACGGCCATTGAGCTGGGCACCATCGTGAAGTATGGCGACCAGTACGCCACGGTGACGACAAACGCGGCGGGAAAGACCTATCAGGCCTTTGACGCGACGAGCAACTTCAATGATTCGCTGGCGTACCAGTGGATGACCACGGACGTGCTGACCAGCACGCTGGCCAAATATGCCGACGAAACCACGGACATTGGCAAAAAAGCCTATGCCGCCGCGCAGGACATCAAGACCTTCAGCATGCTGATAGACACGCTGAAGGAAGCGCTGGGCTCCGGCTGGGCCCAGACATGGGAGCTTCTGATCGGCGACTTCAACGAGGCGAAGGCACTGTTCACCGATGTAGGCAACGAGCTGAGCGCGCTGATCGAAACATCGTCCGAGGCGCGGAACAGCGTGCTGTACGAGGGCATGGCCTCCGGCTGGAAAAAGTGGCTGAAGGAAGGCATCGACGACGGCGAGATGTACAAAACCGCCATGATGGAAACGGCCCGGGAGCAGGGCATTTCCATCGACGAAATGGTGGAGCAGGCCGGCTCACTGGAGAAGACTTTTCAAAATGGATGGATTACCAACGACTTGCTGGCCGCATCGGTTGACAAGCTGGTAAGCAAATATGATGGCCTTTCCAAGGAAGAAAAGGAAGAGATGGGCATTACCCAAGCCCAGATCGACCATGCCAGGGAACTGCAGCAGAAGCTGAAGGACGGCACCATTGACGTGGCGGAATACGCCAAGGCCTTCGGGGAGCTATCGGGCCGGGAGAACTTGATCGAGGCAATAAAGAACACTTTCCACAGCTTGATGGACATTGTGCACTCGGTAAAGGAAGCCTTCAGCGATATTTTTCCGCCACTGACAGGTGAGCGATTGAAAGAAATTACCGTAAAGGTGCGGGAACTGACGGAGCGGTTCAAGGTCAGCGAGGAAACTGCCGGGAAAATTCGGGAGGTATTTGGCGGCGTTTTTTCGGTGGTAAAGACCGGGATTGAAATTTTCAAAAACATCGGAAAAGCTGTTGGACAAGCTCTCGGTGTGCTGGCACCAGGCGGTGGGCGCATGTTGGATGTGCTGGCCACCATCGGCAGCGGCATCAGCCGAGCGGCGGAAGCACTGACCTCTAGCAAAGCCTTTACCGATTTCTTTACCGGGCTTGGCAATGTGCTGAGCAGTGTAGTGCAGCGCCTGAGCGGCTGGGTGAAGCCGCTGGCAGACTTCATCAGCGATTTTACGGCCAAGGTTCGGGAAATGGGGTCCTTAAAGGCAGGCATCCAGTGGGCGTGGCAGCAGATCACAGCCGGGCTGAACAGCCTGAAAAGTAGGCTGCCGGACCTTTCCGGAATCGGCAAATGGTTTGCGGGGCTCTGGGATGGCATCATGAACGGCTTTTCCGCCGGCAGCGGAGGCAAATTGCTGGACGGTCTGAAGAGCGGAATCAGCAGCGTTTGGAAAGGGCTGCTGAACTGGTTTTCCGGCATCGGCAGCTCCGAATTTTTGCATGGGATCAGGAACCGAACGGCGGTCCTCTGGGGCCGGATGACGGAATTTCTGTCTGGGCTTGGAATTCAACTGCCCAGCTTTGAAAAGCTGGGAGCGACTTTTGAAAAGCTATGGGGCAAGATCAAAACCGTTTATGACAAGGTCATCAATTCCGCCTTTGTGCAGAAGGTAAAGAAAATCCTGACTGGGCTGAAGAACAGCTTTGTGGGATTTGTGACCGGCATAACCGGCAAGCTGCCCCGCTTTACGGGATTGGGAAACATCTTCACCAAGGTATGGGGCAAAATTCAGCAGGTGTGGAGTCGCATTGTCGGGTCTGAATTTCTTCGGAATGTACAGGCTGGGCTTGGCAAGCTGAAGACGGCCTTTCTGGACTTTGTGTCACGCATCAGCGTCAAGCTGCCCAGCTTTGAAACCCTCGGCGGGATATTTGCCAAGGGCTGGGAAGCGATCCGCAGTGGTTTTGAAGCCATCGGGCAGTCGGAATTCATCCAGAAGGCCAAAGCGGGACTTGTGCAGCTGAAGGACCGGTTTATTGAATTCATCACCGGAATGAATCTGAAGCTGCCCAGCTTTGAGGCGCTGGGTGAAAAGCTGCAGAGCGTCTGGGCCAAGATCAAGATGGTATTCAGCACCGTGGGCGGATGGCTGGGAAAGGCCTTCCAGCCCATCAGCGATTTTATCAGCAAATTCAAGGAGAAGCTTTCCTCCTTCGACTCCGTCGGGGAGGCTATGGAATGGGCCTGGGCCACGGCGAAGGACAAGCTTAACGGAATTCTGGAATCGGTCCAAAGCTGGTTTGCCAGCATCGACATCTGGGCCCTGATCGGCAAATACTGGTATATTCCCGCCGGGCTGGCGGTGGCCGGGATTGTAAAGCTGCTGGGCAACATCATGACCATCCTGAAAGGCGCCTTTGCGGAGGACCTGGCCCATCTGAATGAATCCAAAACGCCGATCGGGAAAACGGTACTGCAGATCGCCGGGGCGCTGCTGATGGTGGCCGGGGCGTTATATTTGGTAGCAACGATTGATCCGGACAGGCTTTGGCCTGCCGTGGAAGCGCTTGCCGCAATGGGCGCTATCATGGTTCTTCTTCCGGCAATCGTGAGCGGGCTGAGCAAAACCAGAATTGGAGATATTGGCGGCGGGGCCAAAAGCATGATGATGCTGGGAATTGGTATTCTGGCTATGGCCGCCGCCCTGAAGCTATTAGAGTGGATTAACCCGAATGGATTGCTGGAACGAGTGATTGTTCTGACAGGAGTAGTGGCCGCACTGGGGCTGGCCTTCCGAATTGCCGGAAAGCAGACCGGCGACATGAAGGGAGCTATCGGATTTGCCGCGGCTACCGCCATTCTGGTGCTGACGCTGAAGCTGCTGGAAGGGATGGATATGAGCACCATGCTTCCAGCTGTCGGTGTATTGGTGGGAATCATGTTTACATTGGCCGCATGCCTGAATATTGCCAAACGGCAATCCGGGCAGGCAAAAGGCATGATGCCCTTTGCCATTGCCATCGCCCTGCTGGCCGCGACCCTTGGAAGGCTGGGCGGGATGGAAAAATCCAAGCTGATACAGGGAAGCGTCGCACTGGGAGCGATGATGGCTGCCCTGACTATCTGCATGAAAGTGCTGGGCAGCATGCGAGTGGACGTTAAAAGCATTATTCTGCTTGGCGCACTGGTGGGAAGCCTGTATTTATTTGCCGATGTATTTGAATCCATCAGCGGAGTGGATACCCGGTCCATGATCGGCTTTGCAGGATCCATTTCCGCCATTCTGCTCTCGCTGGCAGGAGCCATGAGCATCCTTGGAAAACTGAGCCCCGCGCAGGCCGGAATCGGTGTAGCGAACCTGGCGATTGTGATTGCAGGTCTCGGCGCGATTATGGTTGCGTTAGGCGCACTGCAAAAGGCATGGCCCGATTTGAACGATTTTCTGGTTTCCGGCGGAGACGTGCTGGGACTGATCGGCGAAGGCATTGGAAAATTCATCAGCGGTCTGCTGGGGCTGGACGACGGCGGCGTATTAACCACCATCGGGAACGACGTCAAGGGCTTTATCGACACGGTGCAGCCTGCTATTGAGGGATTGTCCGGCATTGACGAAACGGCCAAGACCGGAGCAGCCAACCTGACGGGCGCGCTGCTGGAAATTTGCAAAGGCGAACTGGTAACCGCGCTTACGAGCTGGTTCACAGGCGGCGACCCCATATCTAAGTATAAAGATGACCTTACTGCCATGGCAGAAGGATTGAATTCCTACGCTGAAAAGATTCAGGGATTCACAGCGGTCAGCCAGACGGATGTTGAGAATTCCATTGCGGCGGCCACAGGACTGGCTGAGTTGACCAACTCGCTTTCCGGAACCGGCGGTTTATGGCAGGCACTAGCCGGGACGAAGGATCTGGGGACTTTCAGCGAAGACTTACCAACGTTTGCTGAGAATCTGAAAAGTTATGCTGAGCATCTTTCAAATTTTTCCTCGACTATTAAAGATTCAGACATTACGAATTCTACGAATGCTGCAAAGGGACTGGCTGAATTAGCTCAGGCTATTCCGGATACTGGTGGATTATGGCAAGGTCTGGCTGGAGCAAAGGACCTTGGCGAATTCAGCGATGATATTTCAGCCCTTGGCGGCGCACTGGCCGCTTTTGCAGAAGGCGCGGGAACGGTAGACGCGACGAAATCGGAATCCGCTATTGGCGTACTTGACGTGTTACAAAAATTTACTGACGGATTGAACACTACAGGAGGATTGTGGAACTCCATTGGAGAATTCTTTAACGGCAGCAAGACGGAGGGGCTTCTGACCCTGACCGGCAACATGGCCACCGTAGGCGACAACTTCGGCAAATTCGCAGCCGGGATCAACGAGGCGGAAACGGCGCAGACCAACCTGCAGGCGCTGATTGACACATTGACATCCTTCAGCAGCGTAGGCGAAGAGATCGGCGACGGCAAAGCGGTACAGACCCGGCTGAGCGGTATTCTGGACGGAATGACCGCCGCGCTGACCGCGGAAGAACACCAGCAGGCTTTCGGGAATGCCGGAATTCTGCTGATGGACGCGCTGACAACGGGGATGAACAACCAGCAGGTTCGGCTGCAGATCATTGCTGGGAATCTGGCTGTGACAGCGGCCAACGCTATGAGCGGCAAATACCAGAGTTTCCATACGGCCGGTTTTAACGCAGTGATGGGTTTTGCTAACGCCATAGCCGAATACACGTGGTACGCAGAACGGCAGGCCTCTAATCTGGCGCAGCTTGCCGCCAACGCTGCCATGCGGGCGCTTGATGAACATTCCCCTTCCCGCGTGACCTATGGGATCGGCCAATACTTCAGCGAGGGCTTTGCCAACGGTATTTCCGCCTATGCCTCCGGCGCGGTACACGCCGCCGACGGAATGGCGGAAGGCGCTGCGGCGGGCCTGAACAACGCCATTGGGAAAATCAGCGCCATGCTGGACGGCAGCATCGACACCACGCCGACCATCCGGCCCGTGGTGGACTTGAGCAGCGCCGCCAGCGGAGCAGCCGCCCTGAACAACCTGTTTGCCATGAACCCAAGCATGAGCAGCTTCGGCGGCTCCATCGCCCTGCAGAACGTAGGCGAGCTGCGGCTGGACGACGGGCGCATGTCCCGGGGAACGGACAACCAGAACGTGGTAGACGCCATCACCCGGCTGGAAAGCCGGTTCAACCACCTGAGCGAGGCTGTCAGCCACATGCAGATCGTGCTGGACAGCGGAACACTGGTAGGCGAAACCCACGCCCAGATGGATCAGCAGCTGGGCTTTACCGCCGCGATGCGGGAACGGGGAAATTGACAAAACGAATCAAAATGGAACTTTACAGGAGGTTAATGGGGATGAAACGTTTCTTGGTACTTGTAACAATTCTTCTTTTAGCTGCAACTCCGTCTGTGGCAGAAATCGACCTGAGTGGTATGAGCACTGAAGAGCTGATTTCTTTGCGTCAGCAAATTGATGAACTATTAAACGAGCAGCGTCAGCAGCTTGATGAGTTGCTGGACGAAGGTAACACAATTTACAGCGGTGTATATGTAACAGGGAAAGATATTGCAAGCGGTAAGTATACGTTTACCTGTAATTCGTTAATTGAAGACTACCGGTACATGACCATGCTGGTATACACCGGAAACGAAACATCCGGTGATTTCGAAAGGTACGATATTAGCCTCGGTGAAGAATTATACTTGAATCTTCCGGAAGGAGTCGCCGTGGAAATTTCCCACGGAACGGCAGTTATTAAAAACGTTTCACCCAACTGGGCACTATAAGTTCTTTTCGCTTATAAGCTCCCGCTTCACCGCGGGAGCTTTTTCTTATCTCTTATGAAAGGGGGAATGAAATGTACCACCGCAATGCGGGAACGGGGAAACTGACCATTGACGGAAACAATCAAAATGGTATAATCAAAGGGAACTTAATTAGGAGGAAAACCGCATGAAACGTCTGCTTCTTCTCATACTGGTGTTGACTATGGCTGTAACCCCCGCTTTGGCAGCGGAAATTGACCTGACCACAATGACCGATGCTGAACTGGTAGAGCTGCGGGCGCAGATTGATGAAATTCTGGATGACGACAGCAGCAAGATTTACGAAGGCAAATATGTTGTCGGAACGGACATCAAACCTGGACGGTACAAGCTAACCTGCTATCAGTTTCTGAGCATATTGGCAGCTATGCATGTAAGGCTATACGCTGCCGATAATCCCGATGAACGGCTGGAGAGCTATGATCTTGTCACCGGTTCCAGCGTTTATGTGAACTTGACGGAGGGCATGATTCTCACTCTCGATGCTGGTTCCTGCTATATCAAGACTGCTTCCGCTGACTGGGCTCCGTAATTCTTTCTTTACAGGAGGTTAATGGGAATGAAACGGTTTTTATGTGTATTGTTGGTATTGGCGATTGTAGGGATTCAGGGGGCTATCGCTGAAAGCATCGATGTAGACAGCATGGCTCTTACGGACTTACTGGAGCTGCGCAGCAAGGTCGATGCCAAAATTGACGAGCTGCTTAAGACATCGGTCAGCGTTTCTGAAATCTATCAAGGAGAATATCTGGTTGGAAAAGATATCGCCCCCGGACGGTATCTGTTCACCTGCAATAAGGACATTGACGCTCAGTACGATGAGGATTTTGCCTATTGGCTATATGCCGACAAAGCAGCGTATGAAAACTCTAATCGTATGGCCTCCGACGCCGTCTGCTTTGGCCGTTCCTTAAGCGTTTTACTGGAAGAAGGAATGTTTCTGAAAATTGTTCAGGGGCAGGCGGAGGTTGAGCTTCTGCCTACGGCCGAGTATGCTCCGTAATTCTTTCCTATAACCTACAGGCTCCCGCTTTACCGCGGGAGCTTTTTCTTATCTCTTATGAAAGGGGGAATGAAATGTACCACTCTATTACCTTCGGGACCAAAAACACATGGGACGACTGGCATTTGATTCCCACAACGCGGCCGGTGTTCAACCCGCCGACCGTAAAGGCCAGCACCATTGACCTGCCCGGCGGGGACGGTGTGCTGGACCTGACGGAATTCATCGCCGGGCGGCCGCTGTACAACAACCGGACGGGATCGTTCGAATTTATTGCGGACAACGACTTCATGCGGTGGGAAGAGCTGTACAGCGAAATACTCAACTACCTGCATGGCCGCAGCCTGAAGGCGGTGCTGGAGGACGACCCCGGCTACTACTATCAGGGCCGATTTACGGTGAACCAGTGGAACAGCGATAAGCTGTATTCCAAAATTACCATCGACTACGACGTATTCCCCTACAAGAAGGAAACCGGCGCGGCGCTGGACCAGTGGCTGTGGGACCCGTTCAACTTCAAGACGGGCATCATCCGGGTGTACAAAAACATTCAGGTGGACGGCACCAAGGTGGTGCGGGTGGTAGGCTCCACCATGCCGACCAACATCACCATTACCGCGTCGGCCACGGGAATGACTGTAACCTTCCAGGGCGTGACCTACGAGCTGCCCAAGGGCTCCTTCATGGATCAGGACATCGTGATTGTAGACGGTATCAACGAGCTGACCTTTACCGGCAGCGGAATCATCAGCATTGATCTGGCGGGAGGCAAGCTGTAATGTTTTACGTATACGCAGACGGAGAATCGCTCTGGTTTCCGCTGGATGACAAGCGGGTAATTCTGAACCCGCGGCTGACGCTGGAGATGGGAAAGGCGGGATCGTTTCAGTTCAGCCTTCCCCCATCCAACAGCCAGTACAACACCCTGACCAAGCTGAAAACCATCATCACTGTGACACTGGACGATACGGAAATTTTCCGGGGCAGGATCCTGACAATGGACCGGTCCTTTAATAATGTGAAGCAGATTTACTGCGAGGGCGTGCTGGCCTACCTGAACGACAGTGTGCAGCCCTCGGAGAAGTTTACGGGAAAAACCCATGACCTTTTTGCCCAGATCATTGAGGGGCACAACAAAATGGTAGAGCCCGCCAAACAATTCAAAATGGGCAAGATCACGGCGGAAAACCGCGACATCATCATTACCGGCACGTCGGATGAGACGGAGGACGGCGACGACGATAGCTTCGACTACAAGCAGATCGCCATCAACGCCATGACCGGGGAGTGGAAAAGCAGCTGGGAGTTCATTTCCAGCTATCTGATCGCCTACGCTGGCGGCTACCTGCGGGCCCGGCAGGGCGAGGACGGGCTGTACATCGACTACCTGCAGGACTACGAGAGCAGGGCTCCCCAGAAAATTGAGCTGGGAACTAATCTGCTGGACTTTTCGGAAAGCATTTCCGCCGAGAACCTGTTCACGGTGCTGATCCCCTTGGGGGACGAAAACCTGACCATTGCCGCTGTAAATAATGGCAGTGTGGAGCTTCAGGATGAAGCGCTGGTGAACGAGTATGGGCGGATTGTACGCACCCATGTCTTTGACAGCGTCAGCCAGCCAGAAACTCTGCTGGAGAACGGAAAGCGCTATCTGGAAAGCTATGCGAACGTGCCGGTCACCATCGAGATCAAGGCGGTGGACCTGCACTTTGCCAACCCGGGCATTCAGGAAATTTACGTGGGCGACCAGGTGCTGGTGCGGTCCGCGCCCCACGGCATCAAGGACTACCTGACCTGCAAGAAGATCGAGTACGACTTCAGCAACCTGGGCAACACCACCTACACCTTCGGCGACCCCAGCCAGAGCCTGACTGAGCGTTATCGCAGGGACAAGCAGAAGGAGACTGAGCAGGTGAAGCAGGCGGCGTCTTCCGGGGGCGGCGGCGCTGGGAAGAAGAATGAAAAAGAACTGGACAAGGTAAAAAGCTGGGTCAATTACAAACCGGAAGACCCCAAGGTAAGCATCGGGGCCCTGTGGGAGACGGTAAACAATACCAACAAGATTCTGAGCACTGTCGGTATCAATCTGGATGGCGAAACCGGGAACATAAACATTCAGGCACTTAAAACCGTTCAGGATGCAGACCATAACCTGCTGGAAAAGCACGAATCACAGATCAATGTCAATACGAACGAAATTAAGCTGACCAGCAACAAAATGACGGAGGAAGTTAACAACATTCGTGCGGAAATCACTGTCAGCACGAAAGGGCTGGAGAGCGAGATCAAGCTGCAGGCGGACAACATCACGGCCATCGGCAAGAATGTCGAGGTCAACACCACCAATATTTACGGGGTTCAGGAGAACATCGTCACCATCAACAGCAGCATTACCAGCATCAATTCCCAGATCACCCAAGTGCGAAAACTGATCGCAGATGAGATTAGCTCGCTGAAGGGAGACGTCAGTTGGCTTCAGAGTCAGATAATCAAGTGCCATACACTCAACGCCCTGAAGATCACAATGGGAAACAATGTGGTGGCCACCCAGAGTTGGGTGAAACAGCAGGGTTTCCTGAAGGCTCTGCCCAGTCATCGGCACTCGGTCAAGGTTGGTTCGACGACCTACTACACCAGCTACGCCGGAAGCTAAGGAGGAATGACCATGACAACCCTACATGAACTTGGGCAGGCCGTGATTGAAATGCGGGAAGCGGTGAACATGCTGTGGCTTGGCGACCCGAACAGTCTTCAGCACAACTGCGAAATTGTGATTTTCTGCAACAAACGGGCCAACGAGATCATTGAGGCCCTGAACGAAGCATGTAAAACGGCCCAGCCGGGCGAGATCGAGATCGTTCCGGAGGAGCAAACCCAACAGGAGGTGAAGGACCATGGCGACCATTGCCGAAAACCTGCAGGCGATTAAGGAAGCCGTATACGGCGAGGAGGTGCGCGGGGCTATCCATGACAGCATCAGTCAGTGCTACGAGGATGTATCCGCCAGCAAGACTCTTGCCGACAGCGCCGCGGCTTCCGCCACAGAAAAAGCGGCGTTAGCAGACCAGAAGGCCACGGTGGCGAACACGGCGGCTCAGACAGCCAGTGCAGCAGCAAGCACGGCCAATGATGCTGCTGCGACAGCCAATCAGAAGGCCAGCGCTGCCAACGATGCCGCGACCGCAGCCAATCAGAAAGCAGCTGCTGCCACTACGGCGGCGCAGGCGGCTAGCACTGCGGCCGACCTTGCGAATGAAAAAGCGGCACTGGCAGAGAGCAAAGCATCCGCCGCCCAAAGCGCAGCTGAAAGTGCGACCAACGCTGCCAGCGCAGCCAACACGGCAGCGGACAGTGCCACGACCGCCGCAGATAGCGCAAACACCAAAGCCACGCTGGCTGACCAAAAAGCAACCGCAGCCAACACAGCGGCAAAGTCGGCCAACACTGCTGCCAGCGCTGCCAATACGGCCGCAGCGGCTATTACCGGCATGACGGTGGAAGCGGTTACCAAGCTGCCGACTGGCGACGCTTCGGCGGAGATTACCAATCAACATGGTGCATATCACATTGCTTTCGGCATTCCTAAAGGAGACACGGGTGCTACACCCAATCTGCACTTCTCTGCCGAAACCGGCGACCCAGGAACGGAAGTAAGCATCGACGTCAGCGGCACTGCCGAGGACAAGTATATCACCCTTCGAATTCCCAGGGGTATTCCTGGCGCGGGCAGTGTATCTGCAGTGGACAGTCTGTACCCCGATGAAAACGGCAACGTGGCGCTGGGTGCGCTGAAGGCGGCGGACGTCGTCAGCAACCTGAACACCAATACGGCGGGCAAGGTGCTGGCTGCCAGCCAGGGCAAAGCACTGGAGGACAAGAAATTGGACAAAACCGGTCTTGCCGCTGCCATGGCCGCAGCCAGCTACACGGCTGAGCAGCAAAGCCAGATTCGATCCAGGCTGGGGGCTATGAAGGACACGCAGGCGGCTGGTTCCTCAGTGAAGCCGGTGTATTTTGTAGGCGGCGTGCCGGTGTCCTGTGACCGGGAGCTTCTGCGGGTGCTGGACTTTACCGTTACGCTACCTGCTTCGGGCTGGAGCGAGACCGCTCCCTACACCCAGACGGTGACAGTGGAGGGCCTGCCGGAAGTGGACCGGCCTACCGCCGACTGGGACTTTTCCGGAGCGACGCTGGATAACTACGAGGCGCTGGCGGAAGGCTTTGCCTGCGTTACTCGGCTGGTTACGGCTGCTGGAAGCCTGACGGCCTACTGCTATGCTGAAAAGCCCGCGGTAGACCTGAGCGTGTTCCTGAAGGCGGTGCTGTAAATGGACAAGGCTATGAACCGGGACGGGCTGAAGCGGCTCTGGGCCCGGGCCATTGCAACCTTTGGCACAGCCACGGCCTTCGATGTGACTGTTACCTTTCCGGCCTCCGGCTGGAGCGGTACGGCCCCCTACACTCAGACGGCTGCGGCCCCAGGACTGCTGGCAACGGACGAGAACTGCCCGGCGGATGTGGACATGTCCGGGGCGACGGCCGACAATTTTTCCAGTCTGCTTGGAAGCTGGTTTGCCGTAGGGCGGCTGACCACAGGCAACGGCGCCCTGACGGCCTATTGCTATGATAAAAAACCGACGGTGGACCTGACCGTCCACGTGAAAGTTGTGAGGTGAACTCAAAATGGGAGAATGTCTATTACTGCGGCGCGGCGGAGAGATCAAGAAGCTGCCGGTGCTGAACGCCAGCTACCCGGCCAACGTGACGAACTGGCAGGGGGAACAGGCCACCTTCCGGGTGGAAATTGCCACGCCGGGCGTACCGGCAGAGTACACGTACCAGTGGTACCGGGACGGGGCGAAATGGACGGGAGCCACGAAAGCGACCGTCAGTTGGAGCAGTGCGGCGGTTGGCAGCCACAGCATCTATTGCGTGGTAACGAACAAGGCCGGGGAAGTGACCAGCCGGGTGGCCACGCTGACGGTGAAGAACCCCAACATGACCTACACCTACAGCGGCAGCCATGAGAAGATCGACGACGGAAGCGGCAACTGGCGCATCAAGTTCAAGAGCAGCGGCACGCTGGTGTTCACCAATCTGGGCAAGTGGGATGGCAAGCTGGATGTATTCTTAGTGGGCGGGGGCTGCGCAGGTGGTAGTGGCTACTGGGACGCGGGCAACGGCTACGGTAAAGCGGGCTGTGGTGGGTACACCACAACCCAAAAAAGTGTCCAATCAGCCGCAAACACCTCTTATAACATTGTTATCGGTGCGGGTGGACAAAGTGCCTTTGCGCCTGGTGGAAACACTACTGCTTTTGGTGTGGCGGCTGGTGGCGGTACAAAGTTGATCGGCGGTAGTGGGGGTGGAGCTTATGGCAATGGAGCCGTTAACAATGGCGGCTCGGACGGCGGCAACGGCGACCCGCAGAACGCAGCCAACATCGGCATTGACCATTGGGGTTCCCCCGGCAAAGGGCAGGGAACCACGACCCGCGAGTTCGGCGAATCCACCGGCACGCTGTACGCGGGCGGCGGCGGTGCTGGCGGCAACGGCTCCGCACAGGCCAAGGGCGGCAGCGGGGGCGGCGGCAACGGTGCGTGGAACGGAAACCAGCCCACCAGCGGCAAGACCAACACCGGCGGCGGTGGCGGCGGCATGTACTATGGCCTGACGAACGTCGGCAAGGGCGGCAGCGGCATTGCCGTTATTCGGAATCATCGGTAAGGAGGAAGAAACGAAATGAAAAAGGCTATGTTGTCTCAGCCCATGGCAGGCAAAACCGAAAAGGAAATCGTGGAAACCCGTGAACGCGCTATTGCGGCGCTAAAGGAGCGCGGTTATGAGATCGTCAACACCCTCTTTACGGACGAATGGTACAGCGACGAAGCAATGAAAGAGCGCGGCGTTGCGCAGATTCCGCTTTGTTTTCTGGCGAAAAGTCTTGAAAACATGAGCCTTTGCCATGCTGTCTACTTCTGCGCTGGCTGGGAAAATGCCCGTGGATGCCGTATCGAGCATGAAGCGGCGATGGCATATGGACTTGAAGTTCTTTACGAGGAGGAATGACCATGGTAAACGAGACGTTTTACGCGCTTGTGGAAAACGGCGTGGTAACGAACGTGATGGTGCTATACCCGCCCAACGCGGCGGAATTTGAGGGGGCTGTGCCCTGCGGGGACTTGCCCGTGGCGGTCGGCGACACCTACGACGGGGAGCATTTTTACCGGGGCGGCGAAAAGCTGGACAGTCCCCTTGCGTTGGCGCAGCAGGAGGCCCAGACCCTCAAGGAGGACATCCCCATGCTGAAAGCCCAGATCAAGGCCATCAGCGATCGAAACGATTTTGTAGAGGACTGCATTGCCGAAATGGCAGAGATCGTCTATGCGTAAGTTGTTGGCGGAAATCACCTTAAAAATCTACATTTTATTATCAGAAGGAGAGTTAGAAATGATGGCTATGTTATTTGCAACAAAATTAATTTTAGGAAAAATTACTTATGCAGATGTACCCAATAAGTTAAGAAGTCAGGTAGATACTATTTTAATTGAGAATGGTGTTGAATACTTAATTGAAAAATAAAAAACGGAGGTAATTATATGAAGGAAATTGCAGAAAGAAATATTTTTGTTAAAAATGCAGATAAAATTAGAGAAATTTGTTTAAAAGAAGATGTAGATATTGGAGTGGGTTTAGATATGTTTGTTGCTAACAATAAAATAGAAAGAAATGAAGAAATAATGAAGCAATACAATGAATTTAGAGAATTATGCAGAAAACATACACTTGCTAAGATTGTTGAAATGGTTAAATGAGATAAAAAATAAAATAAATTAAGCTAAAATACCCAGAAATTAAAAAAATAATTTAAATTATCTGGGTATTTTTTGTTATTTTGTATTTACAAGCTATTAAAATTGTGCTATTATAATTATAGGAGTTATGAGTTAGGTAATGAAATTTAGGAGGTATGGATATGTTTGATAGAAGATTTGATGTTGTGAGTGTTTGTGTTTGCGAGTGTGAAAATATTCCGGCATTTAAGATAGGTGCTAATGATATTAAAAAGGCAATTGCTGAGTATAAAGTATATTCTGATAAAAAAGGTTCTGTTTATGAAGAATCTGAATATAAAGAAGCTTCATTTGAAGAGTTCTGCAAAATTTATTTTGGTGAATGTGATGAATTTGGATGGGAAATGTTTAAGGCATTTTCTTGTTCAAATAAAAAAGTTGTTGATTCTTTAGCAAATTTCTTTTCACCACTTAAATATCATGATAGATTTAACCAGTCATATTTAGATATTGAGGTGGATGGAAAAAATGTATTTATAGTCAATGGAGACTATTAGGTTTAGGTAGGTGGTGAAAATGAGATATTTTAAAGTAGCAAAGAATACAATAGTTTGCAATAATCCTGTGAAAGAATTATACGATTTGCAGGATGTATATGAAGAATTGCATGATTCATCAAATTTTATGAATTTTATGTATGGAGCGGAAATTTCAGATATTGAAGAATTAGATAAAACTATTAATGATTTTTATAATCATGCTTTAATTATTGCTGAAAAAGGCGGCGGGTTTGATTTGGGAGATTATAAATTGTATATTGAACCTGATGATGTGGATATTTCAAAAATAAAAAGATCTAATTTTTAAAGGAGGTATAATTATTATGAGTGATTTAAAAATTTCTAAAGAAACATTGATAAGAACGATAGTATTAGTTATTGCTCTGCTTAATTCTGTATTGACAATGTGTAATGTTAACCCTTTACCATTTAGTGATGAACAGGTTTATGAAGGCGTTTCTGCTGTTATTTCAGTTGTTGCTACTATATGGGCATGGTGGAAAAATAACAGTTTTACAAAAGAAGCTGTAATTGCTGATGAATATA